>BNJV01001147.1_pt1 | contig 577040 bp, 960 predicted proteins | sample 8540591 | NCBI WGS metagenome assembly BNJV01 (sample SAMD00202457, study PRJDB9452) | human saliva metagenome | host: Homo sapiens | reverse complement strand
TAACATTAAGCACAGCTGTATTTTGCAGATCTGTAATCAACTGCTGCATCATGGCGTACGGTGCCAATAGAATAAGCTTTTGTAATACCAGGGCGCGCAATACTGACATCATAAGCATGACTGGCGAAAGCCCATAACGAGCTCGTAACAGTATTAGCAGCCACGAGCAGCATTAACTACGCCGACCAAAAACACATGGCAACCACATTCTGCAGCTCTTTTGACTACAGCAAAACCAAAATTCCCAAATACATCGCAGAGAAGACCAGTACGCGGCTTAAGAACTAACATCATGTCACGAAACAAAACTTACATTCTTGAAAACAGAATGACAATAAATGGCATAACGAAGATCACCAATGGAAAGAAACTTCTCCCACCAAAAGGAAACCGCTATAGAGCAATCAAATGATCTGCGGCAATAACATACAACAAGAATGTAGGGAAGTTTTAGCAGCGTATCAAGAACTCCACGATAAGCGAAAGCCTTCATCTTCTCATTAGCGATTATCGAAGCACTATATCGGCACTTGAAGCAATGTTGTGATCGTCATAACAATTGAACATTGATAAATGATTAGTGCAGCAGCCTTCGCCCTTCAGGCGTATCAATTTGTTCAAAACAAACCACAACCCGATAGTTTCTCCTAAGATTAAGACTAAAAGAGAAAGAATAATGCATTTTACAGCCGAGAAAAATGTATGCAACTTTGTCTTATTACGCTGCCTATTTCAAAAGCTACGAGGAAGTGCCCTCACGACAATCCACCATTGAAGAAAGTAAAATCGAGATAATACCTGCCCGGCAGATACGCTCAAATGAGTTACGCCCAATACATCAAGTATAACCCTCGACGTATAAGGGAAACGACAAGATTAAACAGCATGCGGTGACAGCAGTCTAGCTGTAGCTATCGTTTAGTTGAAGAAATAATTTCAGCTATTCGCTTTTTCTAATCGACCGATTGCACACAACAAGTTCAGAAATAACAAAAAAGAGATGAGGACAAAGCATCACATTACTGCCATACTATCTCCTTATCTATTATTCTTGTTTATCTACAGAAAGAGAAACGGTACTATCCAGTTTCTTCATCCCTCTCTCTATTTTATGTCATTATTAGCAGTGATAAAAGCGCAGGCCTTGGATAAAGTTGGGTAAAGACTTCGTCCTATCTAGTTATCTTTCAACTTTATATCGCCAAGAGCGATGCTGTGATTTCTATGCCGGATTACAAAGTTACCGATCACAATCTCCCGATGCAAAATAGAGATAATAGATGACAACTACCTTCTCGGCGTTCTATTTAAAAGCCGAGCGTTAGCGACTTCTTAACTCAAACAGTTTATTCAGATCTCACAAATATGAATCTGTCTCGCTCACCGCTCCTTAGAATAGTAAACAATATTTCCTGAAATAGCTAAGCGTTCTTGTTCAATCAGTTTCGAAGCGCCGGAGCGCGATTTCACAACGATCACAAATACCCAGCCTACTGAAGGCCGCGGGATGATGAGCAGAGGCATCGCATCACTGCATTCCACCCGAAAACTCTTTGAAGAAATCATGCGCCCCTAGGATCTCACGGGCGTCCAGAAAACGATTACCGTAGCGTAAGCCATACGCAGCGTTTACTCGAGCCGGGATGCGCAACTGCCGAACATCAGAATCAGACCAACTAAGCAGAAAGCACCGACCATAAACGTTACAGGGGTGATGATCCTAAGAAATTTTATCACTAACGAGAACATCAAGAGCAGATCACGAAGCCCAAAAGCATCATATTGACCTCCATAAACGTCACGATACTGTATGGCGCGTCATCGGATGCGCTACGATCTGCCTTGCGCTGCTGCGGAAGCACACGCTCTCAATCCACGTAATGAAAAAGACCAGACCATTGCGCGTACCGAAAATGTAACACTCACCATCATCATCATCCAGAAGCCGAAAGAAGCTGAGCAAAATCAGGTATTCAGGGCGTAAGCGCGCATCTTTTACCACGGTTCCATATTGCTATTGACCAGCTGTCCATTGATGGCATCACGGTAGTAGAGACGCCATCAGCTCAGCAATACTCGTCGTGCTTACCACACCGTTGACAGCTCAGGGGTGCACGCCATCGGCGCGCATAATACGGGAAGAGAAATTCCACCCAGCCGGTCCAGAAGAGCAAACCGCCTAAGAGCCCTAAAAGTGTGTTTGTCGCGTATCGCCCGCACAAAAGACACCGGCGATCCTGATGATCAATCCAGCAAGCCCCAGCGAGCCAGCCACGTGAACTGGCTTGCGCCAAATAATGCTCCATCAGCAGCATTGAGCGAGCCCAGCAGCATCGCAAACAAGACGATAAGGAAAGAGAGTCGAGGCTACAGCTACAGCTTGCGGCCCGATTTGTCAAGTGTCGAATTTGAAGTGTGGACTATCCATTTTAAATATTCAAGCGTAAATAAAAACCGGAAAAGAGGTGCGTCCATTGCTTACGCGCACATCTCTTTTGATATAAACAATGAGCTCATGCCCATCTTCAGCAAATGTCTGTAAAACGCATGACAACGAATTTCTTCGCACTTTTGAGATTACATCCGCTGACTACGAAGACGCCGAGGCCACCTAGAGCCAACGGCGATCGCGGGGAACCGACCGGGCGCGATCGGCACAAACGGCGATATCCCTCATAACCTCATCAAGGCCGCCTGCACGAAAAGCGCCAGCACTGACATGCCATTGCCGGCGGTAATTCATCGCTTTGTTATTTTTCCGTCTAGAATCTACGAGCGGTTATCTTCCATTTGCGTTGCGCAATGCGAGCGCGTTGATCAGCAACTCGGTACACCCGTAGTAACTGCTGATAAATAGCTTGGAAGTAGTTGCTGACTCGCGTTGCGATTTCTGCTTTGTGGCGTCAAAACTTCTCGCGCGACTTGCGCTGCACGCACGAAATAGATCGCTGCCCACATTGAATTGCGCCGAGAATTGTCCTTGCAGGCTGTACGTGCGGTTGCGCGAGCCAAATTTTGGTTCAGGAACAGCCAACGAACTCAACTGCGTTTTGGCTGAAGAAGTTTTGCCTTGCAACATTTTGCAAGATCACGCCCTTTTGCGTCTTCGCGGGCCTTATCTCTGCCCTTTCAGCGCCATCGCGAGCGAGAGCAGCGCCTTCTTCTGTTGCTTCCGACACTCGTCAAGAGTTTCGCGCACGTCTTGTTCTCCAAGGCAGGTAACCCTTTGGGTTGACCGCCGTCATATACCGAGCAAGTGGTCGTTGTTACGACCGCACTCATATAATGGAGATACTTCGCCCACCTTAGCCTCGTCGAAGAGCCGCGCACAGCGTCTGCGCGGCTGCCGCCGATTTGCTCTTGGATCGACTGGTTGCTTTTGTGCATGGTTGGACATGCGCACGATGTAGCCTTCGCGCGGCGCGTTTTCGTAATCGCTTCAATCGTGCGGTTTGCAGCGAGAAGCGGTTCATCTTATTGAGGGCCGCGTTGCAGTATCCTCAGAAAGTGTGGCGGGCATTTCACCACAGCCACATTATATTTCGTTTCGATATGCTTGCGCTCCAAAGATCTGGCGACGATGCTACTGCGCGACTGCTGATCACGCTGTAGCAGCTGCAACGTGTTGATCGGATTGATCATCTTCGCTTGATCCTCAGGCACGTTGGGCGCTTCCTATTGACGCTGAATACATCCAGATGGAATCCGTCGGTTGGTTGTAGCGCTTCGCCCAAAGTCATCGACATTTGCACCACCCCGCAAAGCCTTCAAGATGCTGTCTGCGCGCGTTTTGGCTTTCCTGCGGCTCTGCCCAGCCGCAATCATACGGTAGCGCACGGAGTCAGCTGCTTGCAATTTATTAATGAGTTTTGAGCGTGATAGCGTATTGTCCTGCGCGTTTATGATAAAACCGGCTTCACGCTGCCTACGCCCATAGAATCAAGGCCGCAGCAATGTCAGGCGTCGAACTGAAAGCGTTCTTGCTCATAGCCAACGTCGTACGGGGAAGATGTGCTCGCACGACAACCGCTGCAGGATCACCGCCGGCCTCAATTTTGACGCCTCGTTCACCTCTCTCTCGTCAGGCCTGCCTATCTTTCTCGCTGGCCTCAACCGCTACGTCAGTACCTTCAGATCTACGCCTTCGTCGGGTTAATGAATTGCTCCTTATTGCTCGTCAAAGCCGCCTCAGGTCCTCATCGCTAACCTTACATCTTTATCGCTCACCGTCGCAGGCTGGCAGCCAGCTTCGACATCGGCCAGCGTATTACGCGCATCGAAATCCATCTTCGCAGAAATCGGGTTTGGAATAAAGGTCTGACCCAACAAAAGTGTAGAACTTCATTCAGTAACTCGTTGCGCTAATTGTCCTTCCGTGTAGCGCCCAAATCTGGCGAAGCATCTGATTGCTCATATAAGCCTGCTGGCCCGCTTTTGAGCCAACTGCGCCATATTTTGTCGTAATTTTCAAGGGCGAATCTTGTATGCATTCACGTCAGCGTCTCTGCTGGTTAACAAAGCCCATTGCGCCATCATCTGAAGCTCTGACCTGCCCGTGCGCAAAGCGTCTGCACATCCTCGTCAGTCACTTGGATGCTTTATCCGTCTCGTGCTTTCGATGGCACTCGATGTTGACAAAGTCGGACCACGCTGTTCGCGAATCTGATCCTGTTCCTGATCGTCAACTCTCACTCTGCGGCGCGTTGCTTCTGGCACTTTTCGCAATGTTGGAAAGCTGCTCAGCGTTGATTTTGATAACAGATCGTCAGTGTCTCGCCAAAAGCTTCGCCAACTTCTGTTTGTCAGCGTTGGTGAGACCGATCGACTGAAAAGCCACTCCGGCATAGCAAACAGACCGAGCCCGATGATGATCATCGGGATCGGGCCTTTGCTTCGATTTTTCTATCGCTGCTTTATATCTGCTATTTGTATTGTTTTCCAGTATTTTAATGGCTATAAAGCCGGACAAAGGTAGCAAGTTTTATTGGGTTGCTGCGCTCGACTATACAATTTTGTGCAACTATCTACCCATCAGTTTGATTTCAAAGCCAACGAAATGGGCCGACAAACTACAGCCTTTTATCGGACGACAACAAAAAGAACGCTGAACAGTCTCTACCCATCCGCGCGCCCCGCTCCGGCATGCGGAAGGCAAACTAGCTTCCGCTTCTACCCCATCATCGACCCTCAACCGGCTCCGCTATTTGCGTCGAGTCCGATCGCCGGTTTTACGCTCACGAGCGTACCTTTTTTCTCGAGCGCGGCCTTTTTATCGTGAGGTGAAACCTTTTGTCGTGGTCAAAACCTCTCCAAAGAAGCTTTGCACGATGAACTACCCTGGATCAAAATCGTCAAATTAAAACCGATTTTTCAAATTTAGACTGTTTAATACTGATTTTTCATTTTACTACCTTTCGTCGCAGATTATAAAGCATAGACAAGCATCTATTTTCCCAGATCCAGCGTGCGTACTCTCTCAGCTTGGGCCGCCGCATCAGCCATAAGCCGCTACTCTAAGAGGAGCGCGACAGGTGAGCAAATACGGCCGTGCGTCATTTGGCAGCGCAATTCGACAGCTTTGTCGGATTAATCTTGAAAAGCAGTCGTCGCTCACATAATTGTTCAAGGCGATCTTGACGCTGTCAAAATCGTTGCGCAGTTAGCGCCGTGATGCGGCCAACCATCACGCCCGGCAAGACGTTGCTCTTGTTGGTGAGATTTCAGGCCTCTCCGGGAGCCATCGATAGCGCCACGCTTCTCATGAAGACTCGCCGGCTCACACGTGATAGCAGCCGGTTCCTCGCTGGAATTTGCATTAGAAGATTTGCCCACTTTTGGGTAGGAAGGATTCATTCGATGTTCGCTCGCGATGACCTTCGACAGAACTTTCGACGGCAGGAGAGGACTTATATGTGCAGGCACGCAACCAGGCCACGGCAGCCTCACCGCCGCAGCCCCTCTATCAACAGTGGTGGGAGAACTGCTGCGCTGCATCGGCGAGGCTGTATGCCGAAGCCAGTCAGCGAATGGGTGGAAACGCACACTGCAGCCTGCCAGAAGTGCAGGATGACATTGTCGTAGACTTATGAAGATGACTTTCCAAAATATAAAGAAAATCGACCCATTGCTGTTAGAGACTGACACTGAGCGCTGCGGTGCAAGCTACGAAGAGTTTGCTCACGCCAATGTGGGAGGAGGATATAAAACACACGAAATTAAACGGCGTAGAACTACTTTTACGTTGGCCGGTATTCTGATTCCGGTGACGCACACCGATGCTGGCGGATTACCGCTCGGGGCAGAGACGGACACGCTATGAGAGATGCTGCTACTCGATACAGGCTTGATGCTCGCGATTGCGGCTAATATGACGACGGGCGACATCTCAGATTTGACGTCTCATCTAACCGCCGAAGTTTCAGAACTGGTCAACAAAGGGCCGATGGCGGAGATGATGGCGGGATTGAAATGCTTCATTATAGGCAACAACATTCGCTATGCCCTTTATTATTAGCAGAGAATGGCAAAGAATGCGGAAGCTGAGATAGATTATATCTCTCAGTATAAGCAGGTGGTACTCCTGTGGAGATTAAATCGGGCACGCGAGAGGCATGAAAGATCTTTGGTCGTTTCTACGCGAAAAGCAATTGGACAACGTCAGATGTTCGTTGAAAACTTCGGCACTTTCGATTATGCTGATACGTCGACAATGGTCAGCCTGCGCCACGTCGCACTCTGTCCGCTTTTTGCTTTGTCTCGATTGGAGCGTTTAGCTAAAGTTGCGCGATTGACGTCTCCGATTTTACAAGTCGCTTTTCGTGCTCGCTCAAATCGAACAAAGCGTAAAAATAAAAACGCCGGTAAAAGGCAAGCGTTTATTTTTTGCGGAATGGGGCGTTCGCGCATCGGCGGAGCGGAATCGGGTTGCGTAGGTGCGGGCCGGGTGACCGGCTGACTATCGTTGAACATCGGCATATAGCCACTGCTACTGATGCAACTCATACTCGCGCCAGTTGCTCGTTGGCGGTGAAGCGATTGCCTTCTATCATCTTCGGGCTTTTAATCTGCGCCATAGCTATCAGGTAAAACGATGCTCCAGCAGCATGTCGACACTTTCGATAGCGTGCGTGCGAAAAGTCGTGCACGTAGCCCGATTGTCGATACAAACGTTGCCTTTGAGTGCCAGAGCGTTCGATCGAGCACCAAAGCCCGTATCGGCACGCATGTAAAGGTCCATTTGAAATTCTCAGCAAAACGGTCGCAGGAAGATACCTGTGCCGGAAATTCTTGGCGAGGCGGCCGATGCAGATCTAGCGCGTAGAGGCCACGCCTCGGCGGTAATTCGGTGGCATCATCACGCCAGAATCAGAAATCATCTTTGCCACGCCATGCGAATCTCACCATCGCGGGCATTGGGTCGCGCGGCATATCAGGGCGTCCGGTGGGTGACTGTCGCCGCCGCAACTCGAGGGTGACAGGGCAGAAAGGCAGGCCATAGTTTTACCGCCAGCCCGCAACGAGCGGCGGGAGAGATGGATACGGCTGCACGCGGGCGCCGCCGGACTTTCTGTGACCAGCCGAGCAGCAGTCGTAGTGACGCCATGCCTGGGGCGGGCGTCTTTACGTGGGCTTTCATTTCGACCGAACGCGGACGCGCGGAAGCAATTTGACTGATGCAATCGTAAAGCGTAGATGATCAACTTTAGCGGCGTCAGCTGGCGCGCGACGCTGCGTCGAACATCATTGGACGCTGAAATTTGACACAATGCAACTCTGACGTTGCTCAGAGTTTGTGTTGACGCGAGGCCTGCGCCTGCACTGATAATGCATAACTCTTCGGATTCATCCTGCCCATTGAGCGCGAACATAGGGGCTGAAGCGCGTAAGAAAGACCGGCACGGTAACGTGCGTAGTCGCGCCAGCCTCGACCTCTTCGGCTGGTTGACAATATGCTCCTACGCAGGCGGGAGAAAGCGCGAACGGTCGAGCAGTTGGCCTTTCTGGACACGATGCATCGCCAGCGGCCATCGGCGCCTACGGAGAAGTTCAGCGTCGCACATCAGCCCGCACTTTGCAAATTATGTAGTCGACGGAAAGCGTCAAACTGCGATCCACGTCACGACAAGCCGGCAGTAACCAAAGGTCGTGCGTATCGCGCGAAAAGCGTGGCGGCGCCATCGTAATCGCGCGAAAACTATGCCGATCCGGTCTCGCATCGCCGTAGGCCTTTTGCGGTTAATGTCGTGGCCAAGACCATAGGAGGCCGAGCGCCAGCGATAATGACAACTGCCGATCGACTGCGCCAAATTGCAAACCGAAAATCGCGCTGGATAGGCGTGCAGACTAGCAGCCGAAACATTGGCGACGCGGCGGCGTACTGATGGTAGCGTCGGAGAAAGAGAAGAGGTGACGGAATGAGTCGATATCGCCCCAGAGATGGCCGTGGCGCCCACGGAAGAGTCCTCACGGGCGGTTTCCCAGCCGATGCCGGCGCCGCTACGTGCAAGCCGCCATCGCCTTCTCGACACGTGGTTTGCGTCACCTCGCCCGTCTGTGTGCATCGTGAGTGCTTCGACTGAAATCACCAACCTTCCACGGTCGAAGGTAGGGCGAGAGCCGACTGAAAGCCCAGCGTCGGCAGGAGGCGGAAGCCGCGCCGTGATATAATCCAGGCTCGCTGCGAGCATTCGCGCTCGACTGCCTTCCGTCAAATGAGTTGTTTTGGCAGCGTAAGACCGGCAGCGCAGGAAAAGGTCATGCGTGAGTCAATGCTTCCAGGATGAGATGCGGGGTTGAGCTACATTAAGCGTAGCGGCGCGGAACACCACCGAGGCCCACGTGCCGGCGTCATATCCTGCCTGGATTCTGGCTGCAGCGATCACGTTGAGCAAGCCGGAGCGCGCATGGCGGCGAATCGGGCGGTGCCGCACGTTGGTCTGGAGCCATCGGCAAACGTTGCGTGCGAAGCCGAGCGAACGAAGAGGTTATTTTTCAGGAATTTGATCACGCTAAGGACTATTTTGCTATCGTATTAGCAGATGCGGACTTCAGGCAACTTCGCGCGCTGTATCGAACATAGATAGCCAAAACCGCAGGTCCGCGAGCCACGAGATCGGCGCGCGCGCCGCAGCGCAGCGAGCATCAGTGAGCCGGCAGCATCGCATCGCGTCGGAATGTTTGCGGATCCGGCGTGCGCCAGGCTGAAAGCGATCCTATGCAGCCTGTGATTTCATCGCCCATCCATCGCGGGGCGCCGAGATGCGAATGGCCCGTCGGTGCGCATCAATACCCGGATTCGGCGCAGCGCAAGGGTCGGCGAGCAACTGCCGCGCGTATCGTTCGTGCAAAGGCGGCGAAGCCGCAAAGCCAAAGCCGCGAGCATGCGCCGCGCAGAGATAATTCGCCCGAAGCGGCGAGCAAGATCGTGCAAACCGCACCGTGCCAGCGTCGAAATCAATCAGAGCGGATGCCGCCAGGCTGGGTCGGCCGCGCGCGCAGCCTGTGGCGGATACCCGGCGTCCGCACAGCGTTTTCGGGCGGCCGTATGATGCCGGTAACTTCAGCGGTGCGGGCGTTAAGCCCGTCACTCGCAAAGGTGGAACTCCAATTGCGCAAGCAGCGTGCGTAGCGGCAAACTGCGATCGCCCACATCCAGAAATGGCGCAACTGCTCGACGCACATGCCGCACTGCCATTCGATTGGCGGCCGTCGGCCTGCTCAACGGGCCGAGCGGCAGCCACGCATCGGTCACGCTGCAAAGAAATCAGCTTCGTTTGCGTCTGACCCGCATCTATCGTCAGCGTCCATTTAAGCGACTTTCATCCGCACATCTCAGTGTTGCAAAAGAGAGTAGCACCGACACGAAAAGGCGAAAACAATAAACGCATTTTGGCAGCCGGTTCAGCCGCCAGGTCAGCTGGCGGCGGCAGAGTGTTCGCTTTTCTTTTGCGCCAGAAGTGGACTGCGCGAGCTTTACGGGCAACGCCATCTCTCAACGCAAAAGGTGGAAACAAGAACGCGGCGCACGCGAACATTGAAACCTCAGAGAGCTAAACTGTGCCCGGTGATTTGGGTATTCGCACCGGTTTGCGCAGCTTAGCAGACACTAACGCGAACGCTCCACTGCGGCGGTGCCATTGCTCGGCGCCGCGAAGTATCGCCCACGAACTTCGATGATGTCGCGGTCAACACGCGCTTACGTACACTGAAAAACGCTATCGCGGCGGAAAACTGGCCCGCTACTTATTCTGCGGGCCGCGGCGGCGTAGGCAAGACGACGCCGCACGTCTTGCAGACGATCAGTCCTTTGCACCCAGCGGCGGGTGAGCTTGTGGGGGAGTCGAAAGTTGCCAAAGCGTTTCTCAGGCGGCGGGAAGTTTGAGCGTCACGAACCGGATGCGGCCTCCAACAACAATTTCCGGGAAGATATCTGCGCCCATCGAGTAAGTCAACATCTTGCCACAAATGGGCGCGCCTAAAGTGTTCATCATCGATGAGGTGCAGACCGCTCATGCTCGTGGCGGCGGCCAGCGCGTTTTCTAGACGCTCGAAGAAACCCGCCCGCACCGCCATCTTCATTTTAGCCACGACGGAAAAGCTTTAGAAACTTCGCTCGATTTCAAGTCGATGCCAGTTTACGACTTCAATCGGATGGAGGTGGTACGACATTGTCCATCACCTTAAGTGCGCGTAGCCGAGGATCAGCACATTCATATATGAGGAGGCGGCGCTCAATGTCATCTGCGCAGAAGGCCGATGGCGTGTGCGCGATCGCGCTATCTATAGTTGACCAAGTAGCGGCTTTGCGGAGGCAACCTGACTTGACGCAAAAGTGATCGAAGACTTAGACTTGCTCGACTACGATTACTATTTCCGCGTGACGGATCTGCTGCTGCGCAGGAGAAAGTACCGAGGTGCTCCTGTCCCGCTCAATGAGATTCTCAACAAGGGGCTTTGCGGCCAATCATTTTATCGGTGGTTTGGCGGCCCACTTCGCGACGATTTGCTGGTCAGCAGAGATGCTATCACGCTCCGCCCTAGGCGCGCAAGACGTAAGGCAGCGATACGGCGAGCAAGCCGGTCGTTGTGCCCTACCATTTCTATATAAGGCGCTACGATTAACGAGCGACCGCGAGCTACAATATAAAGATAGCGGCAATAAGCGCTTACGCGTAGAACTGACGCTGATCGAGATTGGCCCAACTCGCCAATGCCGCCGCTGCCAGGCGTGCCAAAGGTGCCAAAACAAACTTGCAGACCGGTTTTTCAAAAGCCTGAGCGTCAGGGCGCACCACGCCTCAGGCTACGGTGATCGCAAACTCAGCTGCGCCAAGTAGTACGACAGCGCACCGCACCTCTGCCGTAGCCGAACAGAAACCGACTTACGGCGCGCCAAAGCCGGATCCGGAGCAAGCGCCACGTGTCAACAGCGCCATGCGCGAAAGCTCCCGGAAACGTTATCCGTCAGAGAGCAGGCCATCCAAAAACTACAGAGCAGCGACAAGGGCCTCAGGGGCAAGAGCCGGAAGAACACTTTGGCAGACAAAGCCTTTTGGGAACTCTCGGATGTGTGCGCTATGTCTGGATGCGCTTTGCCAACCAATTGCCCACTGAAGAGACGGATGACGGCTGCGCGAATGAAGCGTATGGAACCGCAAATGGTTGATGCGAAAAAGCATTGTCGTGCCGGTAGAGAAAACACGATGGTGCTCAAGGACATGAACAAGATAAAAGACGTTACAGCATTTCTTCAGATCGCATCTGGACAATGGGGAGGTATCACTTGACTTCAGACTCTTAGCGCCGGAAGGGACGATCACGCCTTTGACCCGCAGGCGCTCTTGCAAGACTTTAAAGCTGAGCGAAGCGAAGGCTTTAATTTGCTCCACAACCAACTCCGATTACGCCGCGGATAAAAAGCAGACGGCGAAATAGATTATATAATGCGTTGCAACAGCGCCGCCCCGCGTGCATAGGGTGCATAAACCGGCCGACCGACGCGCACGATTAACAAAACAACAATCTCTAATTATGGCAAATAACAAAACCATTACGTTGACTTTACCGCCTCACGGCTCTGACCGTGAAGGTAAAGAGCAAATCGTAGAAGAAGCTACGACTGAACGGCCTTTCCGTTTTATCACCGGACTCAATTTTGCACTCGATGCTTTTGAAACGAAAGTGATTGACCTCAAGACTGACGAGACTTTTGACTTTACGCTGACGCAAGATGAGGCTTACGGCGCTTACGAAGAAGAGAAAAATCTACGCAAGTTGCCGAAAGATATGTTTACCGTCGACGGACATTTCGATAAGGAGAATATCTTTGCCGGCAATATCGTTCCCTTTGAAAACGACAATGGCGAACGCTTCAACGGCACAATCTTAGACGTCACGGACGATACGGTTATCGTCGATTTGAATCACCCGCTCGCGGGCTGTGCGCTCCACTTTACGGGCAAAGTCGTAGAGACATGCGAAACGATAAAAGAGGAATCGCCGGCTTCTGAAAGTATGCTTAACGGCGAAGGTGGCTGCGGATGCGGTTGCGGCGAAGAAGGCTGCGAGCGACGGCGGATGCGGTGATGGCCACTGCGGACATCATCATTGACCAATGAATACTTTCGGGCATTTCTTTCGGCTCACTTCCTTTGGAAAGTCACGGGGAAGCTATCGGCGGCATCGTCGATGGCTTCCCCGCGGGCGTTTTTATCGACGAAGACTTTATTGCCGGCGAAATGGCCCGTCGAAGACCGGGCCAGAGCGACTTGACGACGGCGCGGCAAGAAGCGGATCGAGTGCAACTGCTCTCAGGTATTTTTGAGGGGCGCTCTACGGGCTGCCCATAGGCTATGATTCTGCAATGAGGCACAGCGCTCGCACGACTATACGGAGATGCGCGAGGGCCTCGCCCTTCTCACGCTGATTTTACGTATCGACAAAAAGTATGGTATCTACGATTACCGAGGCGGCGGGCGCGCTTCAGCACGTGAAACGGCCGTGCGGGTGGTTGGCGGTGCCCTGGCAAATTAGCCTTGCGCAAGGTGGGAATCTCCGTCGAGGCTTACACTTCGCAGATTGGCTCTATTGCCTTACCCTATGACTATCGTCATTATGATGTGGCGGCTGCGGAGACTAACGCGGTGCGCTGTCCGGACGCAGAAAAAGCGGAAGAGATGGCCGAACTCATTCGGCGCGTTAAAGGCGGAGGAGATACGGTCGGGGGTGTCGTTACGGCCTTATCCGTGGCTGTCCGGGCAGGACTGGGTGAGCCGGTCTTCGGAAAACTTCACGCAGCATTAGGTGCAGCAATGCTGAGTATCAATGCAGCCAAAGGTTTTGAGTATGGCGAAGGCTTTGCGGCAGCTTCCGGTCGAGGCAGTGCGCTGAACGATGCTTTTAAGCCTGACGGCCAAGGCGGCATCACCACGCAAACCAATCATAGCGGCGGCATTCAAGGCGGCATATCCAATGGTCAAACGATATATTTTCGCATAGCCTTTAAGCCGGTTGCCACGCTACTCCACCCGCAATCGACGGTTAATCTACAAGCGCAGCCTATCCGATTGCAGGCCCGCGGACGCCACGACCCTTTGCGTCGTGCCGCGTGCTGTGCCTATCGTAGAAGCGATGGCGGCAATGACGATCTTAGACTATTATTTTGCAGTCGAAGACTACACGCATCTAACGACCCGCACATTATATATTATTACTGTTCGGTCAACTGCCAAGCGGCACAACTTTTTATATCCGCAATGCCTATAAACCGGCCTTGCGGATTTGTTTTAACCCCAATCAAATCGTCCACCTGCAAGGCGCAATCGGAGACGCCCTAAAAGCATTCTTTAGACAGCCACGCCACAAACAGAGAGTTCCTTCCGCTCCGCACAAAAAAGGATTTCTCACGGCCATACAGCACGGAGAAATCCTTTGAGTGAATTTATGTATGCAGCAAAAGCCCGACCGCATCGGTCAGCCATTGCCTGATACTGCACAATTAATTAATGTTCTGCACCAATCTGAGTCATACAGCCTGACCTGCGTCTGATGTATTTGCGGTATTAGGAGTTCCACCATCTGTCATCAAGACATGTATAATTCCCCCACCTCGATATGAAGAGGTGAAGTAGTTTCCGTGATTTCCCACTTGTTTGCAATACGTTAGATCCCGTAGGCCTCCAAGCCGTCAGAGGAATAAAGACCGCACCGCTTTTCTTTATCAACTCATGGGTAGTCGGGTTCTTGCTACTAACAGCCCATCTTCCGAAGATCGGACTTGTAGTTTTCAAATGCCTTTTTCGCATCTTCTATCGACATATTATCGGGGAATATTAGATACCCGCGCTGCTCAGTATTCTGCCACTTCCCTTTTTATTTCCGTCTCTGATGTCATCAATAAAAACATCTTGCCCATCGCTCAACTTTTTTTGCTACCCACCCTGCCAATAACGCTTGGTGTTATTTTGGGCATCCTTATATAATAGATATCCCCACTCATCAGAGGTCATTGTACGCGTAGGCTTTGTCCCAACAAGCAACTTATTACCGAAGTCGTACTGCGTGTCCACACCTGAGCCGCTAAGCACGGAAGTGTAATTAAGCAACGTCGGGTTATCTATCGTACCCCACGAAGGAACGTCAAAAATAACGATAAGCTTCCGGAGAAATATATCTCTTGCCATCCTTCATAACCGTCGCAAACGTATAGCTACCGCCTTTGACGCTTGTAGGAATGTGCCAATCGCCATTGCTCGGGGGCTAACCGATAGTGGCCGGGGTGTGTAGTGAGTGCGCCGGCAATCTTGAGCGGCACAGACTTTTTCCATCTGATCAGCGTGTTAGCTTTCAGCGTATTTGTATTCATATTTGACGTATACGTCTGGATGGGCATCGCATACTGCATATTGCCATTGGTGATCGCTACCGCCTGCGTCTCACTGACAGAGAAAAACCGCTTTACTTCCCCGTAATAAACGAAAGACTTTTCTTCATCATAATCGCGCGTTACCGGCGCTGTTGTTACCACATCAGCATTATATGAGTTGGCATAATAACCATCAAATGACGGCGTAACTGATCCGGGTACAAGCGTCACTAAAAGTCAGTGCCCCACCGGCAATAAACACAGTAGTCTCCGGATCTGCTTCTGTTCCGGCCTCCGTAACGCCCACAGCCTTTCCATCGTCAAAACTAACGCCGGCCTCAGCGTAAACACCTGCACCGCGTATACCCACTTTCGTAAGTAGCGTATTGTCGTTGGCTCTCATCGCAAAATGGGCTACGGCAAACGCATTCTCCAGCTTAACGTCATTTTCAATAGACGCATTCGAGCCGGAAATGGCAAGCTTACCCGTACCGGAAAGTACGCAATACTTCTTCAAATCCTGAATCTTCCCCGTCTGGCTACTTAGATCTACACTGATTCTACCTGCCCTGACATCGTCTTGAGTAATGGTCCTATCGCCCATATAGAAGAAGCGATAGGTTGTGCCGCTGTTACGCGACCGGCCCCGACCGATCCTTTAAATTCAGCGCGGGTGCTATCAGCAGATATTCGGCTCACCGTAAGCGGAGTTATCGTCGTATCTCCTGAAACGATTGATACCAGCTGAAGCTTGTCGCCCGCTTCCCACTTCCAAGGACTCTTAGGACCATCCGCCTCTTCTACTACCGCTTTCGTCATTATGAGTCTTCCACAGTACCTGCTGTAACGGTAAGCGTTAGCATCTTTTTCGGCAGGTTCTTCTTTTTGGCCCGGATAGTCAGGAAGTTCAGAAGAACAGGAAAAACATGAACACTAATGTTGCCAAACACAAAGCCGGCAAAAAGAATCTTTTTCATTCGTATATACATTAACAAGCCCAATTAACAAGCCTTAAATTCGTTATATGAATAATTGCACGCGCACTTTGATATCCGACTCATCTTACAAGTACAGCATCATCATTCATAAGCTGCTTTATGATTCCTTATCGCTAACCAATAAAATAACTTTATCAGTTAATCCTGACCCGTGTACCAAGGATCACTAGGATCCTGACCAATATCCTTATTGTCGGTGTCACCACTGACACTGCCGGCTAACATCATTTGTGCATCCAATCCGTATACCTGGCACACCGGTTGCACATAAGTCCGCTTACCACCGGCATTCATAAAATCTGCTGTCATTAATCTTTTTCATTCATATTGTCTTTATATTCTGTGTTATACGCCCAAAGAGCTTACAACTCTCCTTTTTATTGGGCGCAAAGGTAAATAAAAATAAAGATAATTCGCCACACTGAACACGCCTATTAACTATTTATTTAACGACTATTTAAACAACGCTTCGCATGCGAAGTCATCTTCACACGACCCTTGCGTGAGCTATAAAGGCTAATATTTCTAAAGCACATTTCGTATCAAGAAGGTGCAATTTATATTATTCGGGAGGCATGCTTTATCAAAAATTAAAACACAGCAGCCTGATTAAAAGCGAATCATTTAGTTCGTTTTTGAGGCGATTAACGTGCGTCGGACAGGCATACCTTTATATAGTTGTATGCGGCCCAAAAGAAAGCACAGGTTTCATTAGCGCCATTTGAAGCAAATCCTTTCTATCGTACTTTGAATCGTTATGATGATCCGCAGTTGCTATTCTCGATTCTTTAATCTCCTGTATCGCCTCAAAGCCTTGGTGGTATATACAAAGAAAGGAAGTTGCCTTGCGTAGCTACTTTACTGCACGTCGATCCGGAGTCGTTCATTATTTCTCTTTTACGCTGTATTGACCAAAAATAAAAAGCAAAAACGCAGACAAAACACCCTGCAAATCGTAGGATTCTCGCCATCATTTACGAAGGCTGAAAGGGAAAAGATAAAAATCATGTTACGAATAAAAACGTAAACTATTGACATATAGAATTAATGGGAGTTTCCGACGCTACGGTACTCCCATTAACCAACACTAAAAACTAAACTAGACTTAACTAAACACGTTATCTCACGACAACAATCGCTGCAAAAATACAACTTCTTCGCTAAACTACCAAATATATTTGATAGAAATATACCATGAAAAGAATATTTTTCGGTTGAAGTGAAGAAATTCCCTTTTACACTTTCGTTCCTTAGCTAAAAAGAGCGCAAAGACATAAAAAAATGGCGGGACAAGGATATGGCGTAAGCGGGTGAGGGCAGGGGCAGCGGGACTTTGCTGGGTAAGAAAGATGCGCGGAGAATTGAGCGCAAAAAGAAGTGAGAAGGTAAGAGCCGCGCAGAAAGCGTCCGAACAAGGAGAAACCGATAGAAAAAGGGAAACAAGAAGCGCTTGAACAAGGAGCGAAGAGCGCAAAAAAGCCGCACAAAAACACATGGACAAGGAGCGGCAAAACGCAAAAAGGGCGCAAGAAGTATTGTGAACGAGAGGCGACTAAAAAGGTAAAATGAGGCATCGTGGCAGAGGTTGCGGCAATATAGAAAAAGCAGTAATGGCCGAAGCTCATTGCTGCTTTATATTTTTGTATAGTACGATCTGTTGCTATAAAAAGATAGCTTTACTTAGCCACCTCAGTAGGTGGGAAAGGCTTGCTCAGCGGATTGTTGCGCGCCTCAGTAATATAATGGCGCACATAGGGATTTTTCAAAGGAACGGCTGAGGTACGCTCGTCAAAAATGCGCTGGATCTGCTCCGTCACGATCGGCGTCGGATATTTGCTACAAAGGATGCGGAAGAAACCGGGGCCAAGTACGTTATTCCAATTATCGACAATAAAGCGAATTTCAAGGTTTTCTGAAGCCGCATTGAGGTTGTCGATCTTGCCTTTCCACTTTGCCTCGATCGTCTCCATCGTATGTCCTTGCTGCATTTCCCGAATCACATTTTGCTGAATATCCCAAAGCGCGTTCTCATACTTATCGCGCCGCTTAAAGAATCGGTAAAGGCGACTATTGAGCGGCCCGCCGGAGACGGTCTGCCCTAAATTATCAAGCTGAACCGTGACGGTGCTCGCTTCTATGACGAGCGGCATCACTCGCGTATTGCCCATATACAACTGGGCCATACAGGCAGAATCTATTGCACCATAAAAATTGAAACGTCCGTGGACTACTTTGCAAGAATCCAAGTCAGTCGAAGCAATGCCATCGGGAGAAACTTTAAGGTAAAAGCATACGTCCATCGTAGGCAGATACCGTAGAACTACCATTGATGTTATACGATGAAGCGCACGAAGCGGACAGCACCAAAAAGAGCTATGTATGTCAATACCTTCATCATTTTTATCGTCACCTTGCCTTACTATGGTCAGGCAAATATACGCTTAACACTATAAATTCTTGCTGTTTCGACTGTTACAAATTCTTGAAATAATATATTTTTGGGGTTTTATGGGCAATTTCTTTGCTTAAAGAGGCGGATTTTATACTTCACTCGCTTTTTAAGTTCCGATGGCAAGCGAAATGCGGTATAAAGTTCGAAGACGACCGCTATGGCCAACGTGATTTTCCATTCGTCGCCGCGAAAAGGCGGGAGGAGCTGCCAATGCATATACATTAAAACGCTCGTAACCAATAAGAAGCCGGCACCGAGCAACTGCTGGCGATGCAAAACGCCGCGCCGTGAAGCTCCGGCTAGTAAAGGGACTTAAAAATTGTGCGCCGGCAAAAGAACGGCTCCCAAAAGGTGAATACGAGAAATGCGTACATAAAGTCGGCCACAAAAAGCGGCAGCAATGCGCCGATAGGCAGAAAGTAAACCGCCTACGACCGTAGCCGAGTTTAGCAGGATTGGAGAGATCTTCATTGTTCCTTTTCGATTACGTAAACATCCTCATCGTCGGTCTTCATGAACAAGTGGACGCGCGCCACTTTCTCTACCGCCGCCGGATCAGTATGCAGCTCGTAAAGCGTGCGTGCATCGGCGGCGTATTGCTGCTCATAGCGCCGAATATCTTCGCGCAGCGTTTCGTTACGCTCATACAAGCGATAGCGACGCCACGAACTGTTGGGATCCACGAAGCCTATCAAAAATCAGAAAGGCCAAAATAGTCCACAAGTATTTATGGCGCGCCAAAGACCGACCAAAAAGCAGAAAAATTGAGTTTAACCATACGTATTTTTTTATCACTTACGCAGCCATGCGCTAAAGGGGTTTATAAGTCGTGCTGCTCCAAGCGGTGGCGCGCCATTTCTTCATACTTCGTTCCGGGGCGTCCATAGTTGGCATAAGGGTAGATGCTAATGCCTCCGCGGGGCGTGAATAAGCCGCACACCTCAATGTATTTTGGATCCATCAGGAGAATAAGGTCTTTCATAATCACGTTGACGCAGTCTTCGTGGAAGTCGCCGTGATTGCGAAAACTGAAGAGGTAAAGTTTCAAACTCTTACTCTCGACCATACGCTTATCGGGCATATAACTGATGCGCAATTCGGCAAAGTCAGGGCTGCCCCGTAATCGGACAGAGCGACGTAAACTCGGGGCAATTAAAGCGCACCCAATAGTCGTTGTCGGGATGTTTGTTTTCAAACACCTCAAGCACCTCAGGCGCATAATCCATTTTATAATCCGTCTTCTGCCCCAGTGCGTGCAAATTATCGAGTTCTCTATTCATTTGTTTTATGATTTTTGTGCGGCATCCTTTGGTGCCAAATATTCTTCTAAACCGCGGCGGCGCAGTGTGCAAGCGGGGCAGTGGCCCGCAGCCATCGCCTTTAACGCCGTTATAGCAAGTTAGCGTTTCATTTCTGACCAAATCGAGCACGCCGAGTTCGTCAGCCAGCGCCCAAGTAGCGGCTTTGTCGCGCCACATCAGCGGCGTATGGATCACAAACTGCTCATCCATCGCCAAATTGAGCGTCACGTTCAAACTCTTCATAAACGAATCGCGACAATCAGGATAACCGGAAAAAAATCGGTCTGCGATACACCCGTCACCAAATGCCGAATATCGTGCTCACGCGCATAGACGGCGGCGATGCTAGGGAAGAATAAGTTGCGCCCCGGCACGAATGTGTTTGGAAAAAGAACGCTTCGGGCTGCTCCGCATCCATTTCGAGCGAAGCATCGGTCAGCGAGTGCGCCCCAACTGCCCGATCAGTGGCGCTTCAAGGCTTTGAAATGCACACCGGCCTCGCGGGCAATGCGTTCGGCCAAGTCCACTTCATTGGCGTGCTTCTGCCCGTAGCGAAAAGGAGGGCAAAAACTTCCTTAAATTGCCTTTTGGCCCAAAAAGAGGCAGGTCGTAGAATCCTGACCGCCGCTAAAGACGACCAAGGCGCGTTCATTATTTAATAGTTTCATCTTGTCTTGTTTTTGGGAACTTGCCGAAGCGCAGACTTTTAAAAGAGCACAGCGACCCCAACAAGGGCAATTACGCCAACAGGCACAAACCGCTGCCACCGCACCGTGCTTCTGCCTATCTAGGGAAGCAAAAGGTAGCAAAAGCCCTTCTCCCGACAAAGTTTAAAAGGCTTTAAGGCAGGAAAAGACAGGGACTTTTTATAGCTGTCGGACACATATTTTAACCTGAGATAAACGACGGTTCGGAAGCTCGACGAAGCGCCGGCCTTGCTTCGGTTTTTCAGCACAGCAGATACATTATATATATAACGAGAAGCCCTTCAAGTTTGACCTCGCAAGTGCGTCGGCTCCCATAAAGAGCAAGTAGTGAGGATCAAAACCTAAAAAGCACCTCGCGGGATTTTACCTGTCCGAAACGATCTATGCCGACTTTATTGATAAATCGACCATGGCTGTAAAATGGAATGAATAATAACTATTGATGACTGAATGGCTAAAAAGCAACTGCCGACCGGTACTGCACATGAGCGAAAAAAAGACCTCGTCTTAAAAAGACAAACATCTTCCTTATTTTCAACACATTATAAGGGCACTTTAACCACGCCCTATCCCCGTAAAAAATTTGCTTAGGTGAAAGTAAAAACTTTCTCCTATGATCGGAAAAATTGTCTTATAAGAGATTGTCTTAGGAGACAATTTTTCTTTTCTTAGGAGAAAGTTTTAAGGCTCATATAACCCCTGAAATACAATTACTTAGCGTGAGTTCGATGAATTATAAGTGTCTATAAATTTGGTGATTAGCGAAATTTGCTGTAACTTTAAGGTCTTGATTTACAAACAATCACAAACAAAAAAATCGCTATGATCACCGAGGACAAAGCTACTGAGATATTTTTGTATGGCAGATGACTTCTGCAAGTTTTTGATGCAATGACGGCAAAATATACGCTAAAGCCTACCGGAAAAGAAAGTATCATCGAGATTCCACGATGTCAAAGGCAGAAGTCATGCTGATAATGATTCTTTTTCCACGACTCCGGTTATCGCTGCTTTAAACATTTCTATCTTGAAAAAAAGTATGCAAGTATCTGCGTCATTTGTTTCTTAAAGTTGTCTCATACAACCGTATAGTAGAATTGGAAAGGAGGTTGTCATTTCACTCGCTTTGTTTATCAAGAAAGTCTTGTTAGGAAAAATGCACGGGCATAAGCTTTGTCGATAGTGCACCCTTGCGCGTCTGCAGGAACCAAAGAATACATATTCATGTACGTTGTTATGACGATGCGCTTTGTACCCACGAACGAGAAAGCGATAAGCAGGACAAACAGCCCCATTACCAACAGTCGGTGGCGTAATATCCACACCGACAACAGCCTGAATTTTACGGTTAATGTTTTTCAATTTTCATTGCTATTTATTTTTTTCATTATTGTTTTTCCTGTTGAAGTTTTACCATCCGCGCAAATTCTCCACCTTTAGCCATGAGGTCTTCGGGCGCACCCTGCTCGATGACTGTTCCGCCTCCAAGCACCACGATGTGATCGGCATTGCGGACGGTGCGCATGCGGTGGGCGATGATGATGACGGTCTTACCCTGCACCAATTCTGAGATGCCTGCCTGAATCTTCGTCTCGTTCTCGGCATCAAGGCTGGCGGTAGCTTCGTCCAAGAGAATGACAGGGAGCGTCTTTCAGAAGCGCACGGGCAATGGAGATACGCTGCCGCTCACCGCCAGAAAGGGTTTCGCCGTTCTCGCCGATAATGGTGTCGTATCCATTCGGCATACGGCTGATGAAATCATCACATTGTGCCAGCCGTGCCACACCGCACTTCCTCATCGGTGGCGTCACGCTTGCCGATGCGGATATTGTCTGCGACAGAGGCGTTGAAGAGCAACACGTCCTGAAACACCACGGCATAGTTGCGGAGCAGTGTCTCCGGGTCGATGTGGGCGATGTCGTTTCCGCCTAATAGTATCTTTCCGCCGTCAATGTCCCAAAAGCGTGCGGCGAGTTTGGCGGTGGTGCTCTTTTCCGCCTCCCGACGGACCGACGAGTGCCGTCACTTCTCCCTGCTTTGCTGTAAAGGAAACATTGTGCAATACCTGTTTTTCGGTCTCGTAGGCAAAGCTCACATTGCGGAACTCGATGTCGTAATTGTCCATCGCCACATCCTTGTTTCCTTTTCTGTTCCGGCATAGCCTCCATTTCTTTCATGCGATTGATGCGCACGTCGAGGAAAGCGAGGATGGCAAGATTGTTGCACACATCCTGAATGGGATTATAAACCATAGCTGAAAATAAGGAGAAATGCCAGATAGACGAAAATAGACACGTCCCCATGCTTTTTAGCATCCATGCGCCTGCGACAATGACGGTGGGCATACCTAATTTTCAAAAGCATGGCAGAGAGATTGACAAACGAACCTGCCACCAACTCACCATTGACCAATTCCTTCTCATAGGCTTTCAAACGGTTGTCAAAGCTGCGGTTGTATTCCGCTTCGCCATTGTATGACTTGATTTCTTGAATACACTCCAGCCCCTCCTGCACCTGTTCGGTTACGGCGCGCTTGACGCGGTAATTCTGCTGAAAGATCTGTCCATCATACGTCTTGCTAAGAGCAAAGTTGCCAACGCCAACGGCACCACCCAGAAAAGGGCTGCAGCCAGTCGCCAGTCATAGAAGAACAGGCTTACGGCAATGATAAGCATGCTCAGCACCGACGCGAACAATTGGGGAACAGCATGCGAGAAGATTTGCTCCAACGAGGTGCAGTCTTCCATCATGGTAGAAGTCAGGTCTGACAGGTTCCGCTCTCCGAAAAATGCTAACGGCAAGCGGCGCAGTTTCTCCGCAAGACCGATGCGACGCTGCGCGCTCTCGTTGTAAATGGTGGTATAGGTGCTGTCATACCGCCATCGGCTGATGAAGAACATCACGCACATCAGCACAACTGCCAACAACACGTAAAACCACAAGGTGTGCTGACCGATGCGAGAATCGGCTTCCAAGTATTCCGATGAGGGAACAGGAACAGATAGGGATGGCGGCAACATCAGCGCAAGGTTGAGCAGCGTTGAGAAAGCTATCCCCTCCGCAAGTCCTTTGCCCTTTTTCCGAAAGGGCGAAACGGTTTTGAAAAATATTTAATCATATGGGTGTCTCCTTAGAATGTTTTATAGTTTCCATGCCACTGCTTTCTGGTATTCGTTCCATATTATAATAGTGTCCCCTGCTAGCCATCAGTTCCTTGTGCGTACCCTGTTCGGCAATCTGTCCATTGTCCAGCACCACGATGTTGTCGGCATCCTGCACGGTGGTCAGGCGGTGGGCAATCATGAGGACGGTCTTCCGTTGGTGAGATGTACCAGTGCCTTTCGGATGAGATGCTCGTTCTCCGGGGTCGGCAAAGGCGGTAGCCTCGTCGAGCACCACGATGGGCGCGTCTTTCAGAATGGCACGCGCAGGACAATGCGTTGCTGTTCACCACCGGAGAGGTAAGTGCCCTCCGCTCCAATGACCGTATCCAAACCTTGGGGCAGTCGGTCGATGATTTCACGGCTTTTGCGAGAGGTCTATCGCCCGGTCTATCTGTTCTGCCGTTGCTTCGGAATTGCCGTAACGAAGGTTCTCTATTAGTGAAGTTTTTGAACAGGCGGGTGTTCTGGAATACGAAAGACACGCTGCGCATCAGCTCCGACTTGTCCATCTGTCGGACATCCACCCCGCCGATGCTCACGCTGCCCTCACGCACGTCCCAGAAACGAGGAATGAGCCGTGCCATCGTTGTCTTTCCACTGCCGGAAGCTCCCACAAGCGCCACTGTCCGGCCTTCGGGAATGGTGAGATTGACGTGGCAGAGGGCATCCTTTTTCTGTGCCTTCATATCTGAACGAGACATTTTCAAAGCGTATGTCGCAGGCTTGTGGCTTCCGGATATTGTCGCTTTCGGGCAGCGGGGAGGCATCGGTCAGTTTCTCCAATCTATCGACAGCCTCGTTTGCCAAGAAAAGATTCTGACTGAGATACATCATCTTCATCACATTGGTTGCGATGACCGGTGTGATGACGATAAAAGAGAATGAGGTCGGCCACGATGACCGCCACGCTTCCCCCATGCCCAATCAGGATGATACCTACCGGTACGAGGACGAAGGCAAAGGCGTTGATGGCAACGGTATAGGGCCGACATAGGCGACCGCCACATCAGCGTGTACTGGATGACAAGGTCGCGATAGCGGATGATGCTGTCGTGGAATCGCTTGAACGAGAAGACCGTCTGCTGGAAAACCTTTACTACCGGAATGCCACGGACATACTCCACCGCCTCGCTGCTCATCTTCTCCTGTGCATCGAGATACATCCGCTGGAAATCGTTGTTCTTGGGATTCATCATATAGCCCATGATGCCGAAGGCACAGATGATTAAGCGCATAGGCTGCCAGCCCAATTGCCAATCGACCGTCAGCAGCAGCACGATGACGCCAACGGGGGCAACGATGCTCCCCGCCACATCGGGCAGGATGTGCGCCACGAAGGTGTGGGTCTGCGCTGAGTCCTCGTCAATGATTTTTGCGCATACGTCCTGTGTTCTGCGTATCGAAAAATCCCAACGGCACGCACATGAGCCGTTGCATTGCCCTGCGGCGCATGTTGGTCTCTACACGGAATGCGGCGAGATGTGAGAACATGAGTGCAGCAAAGTAGAGCAGCACGTTTGCCACCGACACGATGAAGGCGGCAAGGGCATAATCCCATACGGGTGCGTCGGCAAGGTTGCCCTCTGCGGTGAGCAGCGCACGCACCACGAGCCACAAAAGGACGAACGGGACGAGCGAGAGCAGTCCGTTGACTGCCGACAGTCCGACGGAGCAGGGCAGCAACCACTTGCGCCTTCCCAAGTAAGCTCCTAATCGTTTGAGTGTCTTGAACATATCATTATTGTTTTTGAATGTTATCCTATGGCTTCATCAGCTCTTTCCAGCCTGCCGTTCCAAAGGCGATGTACCGTATGAGTGCTAGTTTGACTTCCTCCTCACTATATTCCTCGTGTTCCACCAATTCGCAAAAGAGAGTCGTCCAAGCCGAACTGGTGAGATGAATCAGAAATGGGGAGATGTTGGTGTTGATGTGCGGGTATCGTTCCTTCATCAGCCGGAGGTATTCCATACCGACCTTCATCTGGTGGTCGATAATTTTGTTCTTATATCCCTCCAATGAAGTTCCCTCAGCATTGAAGAGTAACAGCCGCAGTTCGGGGCGGAACTGCTTGACGAGCGTAAGCATCGCCATGATGTGATTGATTTGCTGTTGCCGCAAATCGAACACGTCGAGCGAGAGAAATTCCTCATCATTATGCGAGAGGATATAGCGGTCAAGCGCGGTGAGCAATGGCTGCACATACCGCACAAAAACAATGTATCCTTACTGTCAAAATAATGATACAGGTTTCCCACAGTCACGCCAGCCTTACGCGCCACGTTTCTAATGCACGTACGCTGCACACCATTTTTGATAAACTCTCTATGGGCAACTTGCAATATGCGTTGCTTTTATGTCTGTCTTCAATGTCTGCATAGTCAAAGACGAATAATGAACATTGTTTTAATTGGTTCACAAAAACACACTATATCTTGCATGACAAGTGTGCTTTTTGATTATATGACTGCTAATCATTTCATTATCATAGTCATTTGAAATAACTTATACCTTTTTATACCATTTCCACGCTTCATAAACAAGCGTAATGCTCAATATGACCAGCATCGGATGTATAAAGAGTTGTGGAAGTTCAAAACTGAATAGCAATTCTGCGCTATGTGCCGTACAAAAATAAGGCGAGAAGGGCTGCAAGGAAGAAATGTATCATTTTGTAACTCCGCTTACAAGCATAGAGAGAAAGGAGTAATCCCTATCATCGGTATCGTGAGCGAAACAACAGCCATCAGTACGAGCATTGGCATAGGAGCAATGCCATCATTGGAAATAGCTATGTCTGCATGCCAGAAAAGGGGTACCATATCCATAATGGAATGTGCTGACTGCTCTGCCACTATGGCTACCCAAAAGAATGGATAGTTTGATATTTTCTTTTACCATCGAAAATGCTTTTATTAGAGAAAAGTACAACAAATAACGGACGAGTTCTGCGAGTTTCCTGACCGCAGGATTCCTGCGGAACTCGTCTGTATTTCTATCTTAGTCGAGTGAAATCACTTTGTAGGCACCGGTAGGTGTCTTCACGCTTAGCTGCATAGAACCCTTCCCTGTTGCCATGTCGTAACGATAAAAAAACCTATACCATTATCGGTATGTTCTCCAAAAATATATGGAATTTCCTACCTTGATGATGGCATTGGCTGCCCAACCGCATGATGCAGGCAAAGGAAGTATGCGACCTGTCTTCTTGTTTACGTCGATTTCGTAAGGAACATAACATTTATTGACGATATAAGTTTGGTCGTTAGGATCCTTTACAGAGAAGGCTTATAGAGGAAGGTGTAGATTTTTTTCCATTTCCGCCATAAATCATAGACATACCATAAGAACCTATCTCTGCACCATCGGTAGTTTGTAAACTCATGTAGAAGCCTTTGTCAAAATCAGTTTCTCCTTTTGATACGTAATAAATCCGTCTTTGTAGCCCTTACCCGGCATAAACTGACACATCATTGCCGCACGAGGTCCCGTGTGGAAATAGATGTTACCGGCTTCATCCATAACAGGCGATGTATGTCCGACCATACCGAGGCTCGTTGCCCGGTCATCGCTTTATAACCTTTTCTACCTTATCGGTAGCCACGTCAATGACAGCTACTTGAGCAGGCGTTGCAAGAATTTCCTTCATAGACTTTGCTTGGTTGAGAGGCAGGAACAGCTTGCCGTCACGCACGAGTCCATTGCCACCATCCGGGTCTTTATCGCCTTCTGCATAAGGGGACAGGTCTATTTCTTTTCGTTACACTCATCGTGCTTGGATTGAACACGATAAGTTGTCCGCGACTTGCACATGTGACTGCATAAGCTTTGGTATCATTCGCAAATATGATTTCAACCACATTGGGTGAACCCGGGAAGGAAAAGTGAACCCACAGGATGAGAAGACAGTTGTCCATTTGCGTTTACTTCGTATTTGTGGAGAGTTTGCTCACCACCATAACCATACATAGAACCGGACTGGAGATAAACATACTTTTCCTCGTTTTTCCATGAAAAGGTGTCCTGTGGGAAGCGTTATAGCTTTGTCGTATGACACGGACGTACCTTCGTTAAAAATTCTCGAAACTGGTGATGAAGAAACTGTTGTCTGATTGTGCAGACATTAGGAAATGATGCTTCTTTTCAGACTGTGGATGGTTGTCATTGTTTTCTGAACAAGATGACACTGTTGCTGCAAACAGCAGGGTAAGACAAGGCAGTACCCAAAAGATGCTTTCATGCTTTTACTTATGTTTATATTTAGTTGATAATATATTTTTATCTTCAAGTGAAATGTGCGCCTTTCCATCGGATAGCGAAATTCTGCCCAGTTTTTCACGGTTGAGTAGGGTTCCGTATCTCAAAGCTAAGCTGGCAATGTTTGTTGAAAGAATGGTGAACGGCAACGTCCCAACTGTATCTTGCCGGTATAAGCATTGTATTGTTATTGCTTGCTTCCCAGTTATAGCTGAATTTTTTTGGTAAATCCGAACGTAGAGAAAAAGGCTGAAGAAGAAGTCTTGCCCAGCAAACCATCTTTTGTGCAGGCGTAATCCGACGTTGCCAAACAGATAAGGCATATTGGGGATTCGGTAGCGGTAGTGAAAAATTTTCTCCGCCGCCAACGGCTTCCTTTTCTCATATCGCGGGCATCTCTGCTATGATATTTCCTGTATGTCCAGCCAGCGGTTCAGCTTGCTGTCGATTTCCATGTCCATCCCCATCACCCGAACTTTACCGATATTGTCATAAGCCATGTTCATGGAGCTATACATCAGTTTTTATCATGTCTTTTGCACGCATCTAGAATGTGTTTACTCCGATTCGTACCTGTGGATAATATCTGGCATCGCTAAGCCATATCGCACCTGCATTAACGTTAAAACTACGCTCAGGGACGAAGTTTCTCGGACGGGAGGGAGCAACACACCGTCACCAAACAGCTCATCAGCTATGGGCATTCTGACGGTAGATTGTACGGAGGCTTTTAATGTCAAGGAATTATCCGAAGTAGATGAAATGCCATTGCCTCGCTCCAGCCAATCATCGTACTGTGGTTGGTCGTTGTTCTAAGTTTGTCTTGCAACATGATTGCTTCGGCAAACGGAAGGACTTCGAGTGGTGATTAAAAAGTTTTACTCCTATTTCGTTGGTAAATTTACCACTGTTTAGGTTCAATTTATGAGACAATCCGGATACTATGGTGTGTACCGTACTTGGGTATCCGCTTGTAGGCAGACGCAGTATTGGTCGGCAAGTTCGTCTTTTGGCTTCTTTCTCCCATAGCGGTAATTGGTGTTCCATGTAATAAATTGAGTATCGCCAATCTTATAAGTCAGGTTGAGTAATTCACGAATGGTAGTATGCCTGTCATCGTGAATCATTTGGAACAGAGCCAATCTCTCCGCGTCCTGAACCGCTTGGGAATCTGTTGCCTGTAAAATCGTAACAATAATGTGAAGTATCTACTTGATTGACGAGACTAAGACCAACAATGGAATGTAGTTGTGCAGTGAGTTTACCGTTTAAGAAACTTTTCTCAAGACTCAGTGCCGCATTGGCAGAACGTGTCCGCGTAAAGGCATGCTGAATATTATTTTGCACGTTCATCAATCCCCCTTGTATCTCTTTTGCGATAGTAGTCGGCACTCAATGTGATGTCAAATCGGTCGAACCATAATTGTTGGCTGCTCACACCCACGTTGAAAACCTCCATGTGTGTACGCATCTATGGTCACGGTGGATAGATACGTCCCAATTCAAAAGGAGAAGAAAAAAACTATAATTGTTTTTAGCATAGTTCATCGTGGCACCGGCATGGAAAGCTGTCGAGGTCTTGCCAATATATTGCTTCAGTTGCAGACTGCCGATATAGGTATTGTATGATGCTACCTCAAATGCCATTTTCCAAATGATTTTTGTTGAAGTCTTTCAGTCGGATGTTCACGGCACCGCCTAATCCGTCACCTCCCAGCCATGCACGGGATGATGCCTTTGTATATCTCCACTTCATCTACCATATCAAGAGGAATGCTGCTGAGTTGAAATTCATCGGAATTTCCATAGGCATACCATTGATAAAGATACCGACACGCTTACCGTCCATCCCTTGTATGATGATACGTGAAGCATTACCCAGTCCGCCTTTGTTGAGCCACTTTGATACCTGCAGCATTGTCAAGAATCTCGTTTAATGTTGCAGTCTTCGTATTTAAGAGACTGACTGTCTATAATGGTGACTGCAGATGGAACTTCACGATGCTTTTGCACCTTGCTTTTTCCCAACACTACGACATCAGATAAGATGTTGTCTAATGGCTGCAATTCCACATTACAGCAAATGCTGTCATTGACATATGATTTTTATTGAGTAGTATGTTGCGGCTTTTATATCCTACATATTGAACTATGATCCGCTTGCTGCTTTTTGAAGGAAGTTCCATTCTAAAACACACATACGATTTGAAATTGTGCCGATATTAGAGTTCTCTAAAATAATAGAAGCTCCATCTAACGGCAGGTGAGTTTGTTCATCCATAATTTGCCCATAAAACGATTTTTGAGCTAACATATTCTGCCAAGTGAATGAGAAAAATTAGCACCAATAGGAAGTTGTGAAAAATTTTATTACTCTATGATTACTATTAAGGTCCATTATTCTTTTTGCAAAAGTATTTGTTCTATTCTTTTTCTCAAAAATGAACAATAGTTAGTTTTGTTCACTAAAAAGCGCACCATTCTATGATGAATGATGCGCTACTATGCTGTTTCAATTCAGGAACTCTTTGTATATGATATTTATCCATTGTCATAAACTTTTTAGATGCTGCAAAGTTGGAAATAATGACATTTCTCCACAATACCTAAAAATAGTGATTTCTTATAAAACGCTTCACTCAACAATGGGAGATTTCCTTTCTTTTCTCACGAGTTCCCTCCTTTTCTTTAATTCAAAATCTATAATATTATTGCTTTTAATTTTGCTGTTCGATAATGATTTATTCATCTTAAAAACAATGATTTATGGAATCAAACAACAATGACAACTATGTGCCGGCATTGGAAGACCGCACGGAAGTGAAGAACGAGAAAGAGGCAGGAAAAACTTCTATAGTTTCAGGTCTTGACGACAAGGGAAAACTCCAAACAACGGAAGCCAAAGATGTGCATCAAGCTGCCTTCTTAAAGTTCAACAACAAAGACGGCTTGTTGAAGAACTTCATGACTAACTTTCTCAAGCAATTCAACGAGCCGTCCCGATTCGATCTCTACAAGGTAGTGGCTAACAATGTGGAACAAGGTGTAGCTTCGCTCCACACCATGCTTCTGCCTATCTAGGAAGCAAAGGTAGCAAAAGCCCTTCTCCCGACAAAGTTTAAAAGGCTTTAAGGCAGGAAAAGACAGGACTTTTATAGCTGTCAGACACTCATACAAACCAAGGGAAACAACGATTCGCAAGCCCGACGAAGCGCTTGCCTTATTCCGTTTTTCTGCACATCAGATACATTATATATATAACGACAAGCCCCTCAAGTTTGACCTCGCAAGTGCGTCGGCAACCAAAAACCGGCAAGTTGTAGGCGTCAAACTTAAAGCGTCATAAACTTTTTCGCCGGCTCAAAACGACCGATGCCGACTTTACAGATAAATCCACCATGGCTGTAGATGGAATGAATAATAACTATTGATGGCCCAATGGCTAAAAAGCAACTGCCGACCGGTGCTGCACATGGGCGAAAAACCTCGACTTAAAAGACAAACATCTGCCTTATTTTCAATACATTATAAAGAGCACTTTAACCACGCCTTATCCCCGTAAAAATTTGCTTAGGGTGAAAGTAAAAACTTTCTCCCTATGATCAGAAAAATTGTCTCTAAGACATTGTCCTATAAGAAAGTTTTTCTTTTCTTAGGTGAAAGTTTTCGAACTTCTATAATCTCTGAAATACAATTACTTACAAACCCCATTGAGACCCCATAAACGGCTTGATTATCCGCATCGGTTTTGAGGCAGACTCACTTGTACGACGCAAAAGCGTTGTGTACCGCAAGAGACAAACTTACGATGACGCGCAAAAGAATAAGGAACCGGGACAACTTTCATGCTAAAAATAAGATTTAAACTTGCAAAAGTGCTGTTTTCACAATATATTTGCGTCATAAAAACACCTACTAGCTGCGCATCTTTCCGCGAGCAAGCAGTAAAAGCTCCCCTATTTGCCGCCTGAAAACCCATAAAAACAAGACGACAAAGCTTACCTATCAAGGAAGAAAAAGGCGTGGAAACACGGCATTTGACCGGAATCCTGCGGACTATATCATAAAGCCACAAATCACATGAAGAGAACGATACTTTTGTTAGTCGCTTTGGCGCTTGTCTGCTCACAAAAAAATCTTTGGGCAAGTGAATTTCTTTGATGTCCACGTGAGCAAGTACGGAGAATTGGAGCAGGTCTTGGGGAAAAATGGGACAAAATCGATTCATTAATCAGTACATGGACCAATCAATGAAGCTGATTTTACAACGATGTGGAAATGCAGCTTTGAGGGGAAACTTACTGTGCTGAACCTGGAGCATGCGCAAGTAGAAAACAATAAGATACCTACGCGTGCACTTTTTAAGGTTGATAGGCAGGTTATTGATGACCCGAGAGCGTATCAAGGAGTTGTTTATCTGCCAATACGTCATCTGATCCTTCCTGAGGGGTATTCAGGAAATAGGAGACTATGCTTTCTCGCGAATGAGATTAGAACAAGTGAACCTTCCTAAGAGCCTAAGGAAGTTGGGCCGTTCATGTTTTTCAAGTTGCCATTGGCTGAGTACCGATCCTTTGATTATCCCGGAGGGGATCACGTCTATTCCACCACAATGCTTTATAAATTGCCAATGCTTCAAGAAATTGGTGTTACCCTCTACACTTAAAACCATCGAAGGCGCAGCTTTCTATAACACGAGAGTGGAAGAGGCAAACTTCCCTGAGGGATTGGAGTATATCAAAGGGCTTGCTTTTGAGGGTTCTGACTTAAAAAAAGCAATATTGCCAAGTACCCTTAAAGAATTGTCCGAATATACCTTTTCACTGTGTCTCAAATTGCAAGAGATTAAAATCCCAGAAGGTGTCACCACAATACCCAATGCTTTTGCGTATGATTGCCCTTTATTGGAAAAAGTGAATATTCCAAGGAGTGTAACAGTAATAGAAGCCTATGCTTTCGGAAGTAACGTAATGCTTAAACCAATAGACTTGCCGGAAGGTTTGAAGCGTATAGAAAACGATGCTTTTTATTATTGTGCAGTTGATTCTATTGTTTTCCCCGCTTCGTTGGAATACTTGGGTGGAGGGAGCTGTGCTTGTTGGAAATATGTAAAGAAAATATATTCGCTCTCTGCCAACCCTCCTTATTGCTCCAAAGATATACCCAATCCGGGAGAGGGTCCGTTTTATGGTTATACTCCAAAGGAAACTCCTCTCTATGTTCCCATCGGTTCGGGAGAAAAAATATCAGCAGGCTTTCGGCTGGAACTACTTCACGAACATCATTGAAACAGACAAGTTCCCAACCGGAATCGTTTCGCCTAAGATGGGCAAAAACGAACAATGTAGGGTATATGGGAAAAGACAACGAACTCGTAATAGAAATTCCTAATTTGCTTTCATCGCCTATTCATTATTCCATTTTATAGTATAGAGGGAACCATGATAGAGCAAGGCAACCTGATAAAGTCTTATACATTAAGAATGCCTGCAAAGGGAGTTTACATTGTACGTGTTGGAAATACTACACATAAAAATATTTATGTAAGTGTACAATCATAAGAAGTAGGAATTAAGTTGGTTCTCATTTAAATACATTGCAGATATGAAAAAGAATAATACTTTTGTTACTGCCTCTTATATTTGCCTATTCTCCAAAAGATGTGGGGACAAGTCAATTTCTTCGATGCTAATGTGAGCAAGTATGGAGAGTTGGAACAGGGTCTTGGGGGAAAAATGGGACAAAATCGATTCATTAATCGTACATGGACCAATCAATGAAGCTGATTTCACAACGATGTGGAAATGCAGCTTTGAGGGGAAACTTACTGTGCTGAACTTGGAGCATGCTAAGTAGAAAACAATAAGATACCTACGCGTGCACTTTTTTTAAGGCTGATAGGCGGGTTATTGATGACCCGAGAGCATATCAAGGAGTTGTTTATCTGCCAATACGTCATCTGATCCTTCCTGAGGGTATTCAGGAAATAGGAGACTTTGCTTTCTCGCGAATGAGATTAGAACAAGTGAACCTTCCTAAGAGCCTAAGAAAGCTTGGTCCTTTCAGTTTTTCAAGTTGCCATTGGCTGAGTACCGATCGCTTTGATTATCCCGGATGGGATCACGTCTATTCCACCACAATGCTTTATAAATTGCCAATGCTTCAAGAAATTGGTGTTACCCTCTACAGTTAAAGTTATTGGCGAATCAGCTTTCTACAACACAAGAATAGAGGAGGTAAACTTGCCAGAGGGATTGGAGAAAAATCGAGCAAGGTGCCTTTGCCGGCTGTAATATAAAAAGTGATAATACCTGCTTCCCTAAATGAATTACCCGGATTTCTTTTTCTATGTGTCCCTATCTGAAAGAAATTTATATTCCCAATCACATTACAAAAATTCCCAACTCTTTTTGCTTCCTGGTGTCCTTTTGCTTGAAAAAGGTGAATATTCCCAAGTCTATAATAGAAATTGGAGTTGACGCTTTCGCAGGCGATGTAAAAACTTAAACCGATAGACTTGCCGGAAGGACTAAAACACATAGAGCAGGATGCTTTTATGGTACTGTGCAATTGATTCCATCGTTTTCCCTGCTTCGTTGAATATTTGGGTGGAGGAAGTTGTGCAAATTGGAAATACATAAAAAATATATTCCCTTGCAACAATACCTCCTTATTGTGCAGAAGACATGGATAATCGGTGATGGACCATTTCACGGATATACGCCGAACGATGTTCCTCTCTACGTTCCCATCGGTTCGGGAGAAAAATATCGGCAGGCTTTCGGCTGGAACTACTTCACGAACATCATTGAAACAGACAAGTTCCCAACCGGAATAATGTCGCCTAAGATGGGCAACAACGAGCCTTGTAAGGTGTATGGAAGAGATGGCAAACTTGTCATAGAGACGCCTCAAAAAACTTTCTGCTCCCATTCATTATATTGTGTATGCAATCAATGGTCAGGTGGTGACGCAAGGCACACTGGCTACATCGTATAGTTTGTCCACATTGGCTAAAGGCATTTATATTGTGCGCATTGGCAACACTATACACAAAAGTACGCTTATAATATGACATACGATAATGATAGTTGCCTTGTAAACTAAAACTACAAAGGCAATTATTATATGGTTTGCATCAAGTGTACAAAGCATATCCACCCAACTGCACGCACAAAAATTGCCGGACATCTAACAAGTTTACGCGTCTGTTTGTCAACTTGAAAAATTACTTACTTCCGCATAACCTTAAAGCCAAATCTCTAAGTTTGCAGTATGAATTGCAACAAACAAAGAGGGTTGGACTTAAGCCCTTACAGCAACTAATTCAGATAATAGCACAAAGAAAAGCAAAAATCATCTCAAAATTTGGGAATAAAAAGACTCCTTTATTTAATTTTGTCATCAAAAGAGATCTCTGCCTGATCACATATAACTAAAAACCCCTTTTGCAACGAAACAACTTTCTACTATATGGATGGTTTTTGGCACATTCGCTGAAATCCACGATTCAGATAGCGCCCCCTACCTTATTATCCACTACCGGATTAGCTGTACCTGCTTACATCAACTTATCGATGGGCGGCAGCTTTAAAGTCAGTCTCTAACTTACCATTTTTAATATTTAAACTAACTAATTATGAAGAAGAAAACATTACTTTCAGCAGCGTTGGCACTCATTACCACCGCAGCAATGGCGCAGCCGGCCCTACAACATAAAGTAACTAAGAACGATGGATCATCCATTGTAATTCCGGTAAAAGACGTAGCCGACGTTACGTTTAATACGGTTGAAAATCAAGAAATGACGTTCAAGTCGGGCGTAGGTAGTTTTGTGCACCGCGACACACAATCGAACACGGCCGTTTATCTCCTTGAACTTTCCACCAATATCTTTGGCGACAACACAACCATGCCGATGTCAAAACTCTACATAACGCTTCTTGGCAAGGCCGACACCGTGAACATCAAGCAGCTGAGTGCGCCCGTAGGAACATTTACCATAGGTGATCCGAACGAACCGGAGAGCAGCAAGTTCTATCCGGGCATACTCAACGAAAACGGTGAGGCAGCTAACACTTTCTTGGGCACACTGAAATCTGCCCAAGACCCTATGGACATCAAACTCATTAACGGCGGAACGCTGACCATTACGCCGAAGACGAACAGAAAATACGCCCTGGAAGGCAACTTCACCTTCGACGATGGCTCTACGCTAAAGCATCTTATGAAGGAATGCTCGTCATTGACAACAACTCCGGCGAAATAGCACCTGCCGATACGCTCCCACTTCCGGAAAGTAAGCTCGCGGCCGATACGACCTTGGTTTTCGGCAACAAGAAGTATGGTATGGCGTCAGACTATGGCATTGGCCGCTTCGGCATTAAGAACAAATCTGAAGTTTACTTGCAATTGTACACCGATGATAGCTACGCGACCTGCCTTGACCTTTATCTGCTGATCGATAATGAGAAATATCCGGGCAGAAGCAAATTCCGGCCGGCAAATATCCGGTATTGCCAAAAATCGACTGGGAAAACATCAGTGCCAATGAGTTGAGCGCAGAGCCGGCTTGGAGAGTGAAGACACCTGAGGGCTCTCGCGTAGATTTAGGATGCTGGCTGACGTGGGACTACGCGTACAAAGCACCAATCGTAGGAGGCGAAATTGAGGTACTGAACGGAAACATCAATTCGTCAGAACTGCACTTAAAGTTTAAAACTTAAGGATGCAAAGGCCACTCAATAATGGGTGAATGGAAAGGCAAGATTGAGTAACGCCGCTTGCTCTTCATACGCAAAGGTAGCTAAGGTTCGTTTAAGCGAACTTTAGCTACCCTGTATTTAGTTATAAGCACGCTTTCAATTAAATAGAGGTGCTCGGCTGCAAGAAGAGGCAGGTAAGATGCTTCAGCCGTAAACAAATATGACTTTTAGGGCCTCACGCATTTAAAGAGCAACTTGCAGTTCGGCCGAATTGAGCGGCTGGGCTTAAATCGAAAGTTCTGCTGACAGTGTGTCCCAATAGAAATCGCCGCCAAACCATTTTGTGCAAGCCAACTCTTCGGTAAGCGGGTAAAAAGCGTACGGAACAATGGCCGCAATCTAGCCGGCCGCCACCCACAAGCGGCGGATGATCGGCCGTATGTGGCTGAATTTCGACCACTTGGTTGCGAAGAATTGTCCCATCGGGCAGGTGCAAACGACTTACGGCTATGCGTTTCATAAAAGTGAAGGGTGAAAAATAAAAAGGAGGTTTGCTCGGACGATTCGCAGCAAGCGAAGACCATATATAATAGGCGGTGCGCGCCCTTTACGGCCTTACATATCGCTTAGATGGCCCATAGGCGGGCGACGACGTAGAAGCTTCGTCGAGCGAATGGAAGGTGGTATCGCTCACCGGCTCAGCCGGTCGCGACGGCTCTGAAGCCGGCGTAGATGCTGAGAGCAGGCACACGCGCAAGGCGTGGCGAGAGTAACATCATCTTTTGAATAATGGCGGGAGAAGAAGCCGGCTGCAATAGTACGAAGCCCTCGATCTGCTTTACGGCACGCGAGGCAGGGTGAGCGAAAAGCTGCTGATGGCCATCGCCAAGCACAGGCGCGCTGTAGTAGCAATGGAGTCACCAACGTAGCGCACATAAAAGCACGGCGAAGGCTGTGCGCTCTCCTTCGCGCCCCACCCAGTGCGATTCGAAACTCCAAGTGAGTTGGTCGCCGGCATGAAAGGCCGTATCGGCCGGCAGACTAAACGTCATCCGATTATTCGCCGCTGAAGAGCAGATAGCCGGACGCTCCGCGCCAATAATTAATGCCGTCAGAACCAGGCACGGCCGCGCCTCCGGCATTCTCCATCGTACCGAAGCGGGCATTTACGCGTCGATAAACGGCTAGCAATGCATCGCTATGCCGCGAGTAATACTCCATCGACCGATCGAAGTCGGCCTGCGTAAGATCATACTTGCGCAAGACGGCATCGGTATAGAGGCGGGTGTTGATGTCTACACTATCGGGACTCGATTGCCCTAAAGCCAAGGCCACGTGATGAGTCATACAACACATCAGCCATCTTCCCCTCTGACAAGACACCGGATGGGCGACTATTCTTGCAGGCGGAAAAACAGCAGCAGGACCAGCAGCAGAAGAGTCCGCCGCAGCTGAGACGATGCCGTGACGGACAAAATGGGTCGGATATGCATACTGCCAAACTGCTGCATTCGTGATTATTGATCGCCGGACGCTTGACGAACCGCCGCGCGAGGTTTTTCCGGTAAGAAGCGCCAATAAAAGATAAGGATCGCTACTGCACCGCAAAGAGATCGATGCATCAGCAAAATTGAAGATGGCGTTAAAAAGACTTTCCCTCCCAGCAAAGGCACCCAATCAGGCCAAGTAAAGAGCGGGAAATAGAACATATCGACGACGTGGCCCGTGAGAAACGAGCCTTTGCCCTCGCCAAAAGCGGTGAGCACGGCGGGCGTTGCGCCAGGCGTGCCTTCAAGCGGACTCGCCGTAAAAGATCAAGCCGTAAAAACAATTGTCGATAATGTTGCCGGCTGCACCTGCAATGACCATAGAAAGGCAGATAATCAGTCCGGCAGGAAGCCGACGCCGAATAGCCTTGGCCAAAAGACCGACAAAGAAGCAGATGGCCACGACGCGAAAGAGCGTGAGCAGCATCGTGCCAATAAAGTCCATACCGAAAAGCCATTCCTTGGTTCTCGGTAAAGAGGATCTTAAACCAACTCGTCACGTCGTAGGCTTGGTAAAGGAGCATTCCTGTCTTGACCTTGAACTTGATAAGTTGATCGATGACCAAGACCAAGAGGATGATCCCGCCGGATATCCAGGACAAAGTGCGGACCGACAGACGAGAAGACGTAGCGGATTCGGACAAAAAGCTTATGCCCCGCCGTATTGCTCGATAGTTTCGAGTTACTCATCTACTGAAGCTTCAGATTTTATTCTTCTTCTCTTGCATCTTTCCCTCGATGCTGGTCGTAGCGTGAGGCACGGCGCGCAGGCGTTCTTCGGGATGAGTTTGCCCGTAACGCGGCAAACGCCATAGGGTCTTGTTGTCAATACGCACGAGTGCAGACTTCAGACCTTGGATAAACTTCAATTGGCGGGCAGCCATATTAGTCATTTCCTCCTTGCTTTGCACGGCAGAGCCTTCTTCAAGCGTCTTGTAGGTCGGAGATGTATCGACAACGTCATTGCTTCCGCGATTCATCAAGCTATCCATCAGTTGGTCATACTCCCGCGTAGCCAACTTTTAATTTCTCCTCAATCAATTGCTTAAACTCTGCTAATTCTGCATCGTTATAGCGTGCTCTTTCTTCCATATTTGATTGTTTGAAAATTCGTCTGCAAGGCGAGCCTCGCAGACGATATACATTATGCTTTTTCTATTTTAACGCGCACTATGCGGCCATCAAAGTCCATTTCTTCGCCTTCTGCTAATGCCTCAACGAGCGTGAAGCCATCGGCCAACACTTGCCCACGAATGTAATCGCCAAAAAGCTGCTACGGCTTCTGCCAGTTCGCCTTGGTGCGTCATCGTTACTTGTATGTGGTCCGTAATCTCAAAGCCGCTGTCCTTACGATAAGCCTGAATGCGCTTCACAATCTCGCGCGCCAAGCCTTCACGGCGCAAGTCGTCGTCAAGCTCTAAGTCGAGCGCAACGGTGAGCGTGCCTTCATTGGCAACCGTCCAACCCGGAATGTCTTCGCTGACGATCTCTACTGACTCTCTTTCGATCGTTGCCGGTCCGTCGGCTAAGGTGAGCGTCAAACTTCCTTCTTGCTCCAAGCGGGCAATATCGGCTTGCGACAAAGCGCCTACGGCCTCGGCCACGGCTTTCATTCGTTTGCCAAACTGCTTACCCATCACGCGGAAGTTGCACTTCACGGTCTTCTCGAGCAAATCGCTTTCGACAAAGACTAACTCTTTCACGTTGACTTCATCTAAGATCAATTGTTGCACAGCCTCGATCGCAGCGCGTTGGCTTGCGTCAGTAGCCGGAATAGAGATGCGGCGAAGCGGTTGGCGAACGATGATATGCTCTTTCTTACGCAGCGAGAGCACCATCGAAGTAATCTTCTGCGCCATTTCCATACGATTCTCTAAGTCGGCATCTACCAATGCGTGGTCGCAAACGGGGAAAGTTTCGAGGTGAACGCTTTCCAAAGCCATCACCGGTCGGCGCTGTCAAGTCGCGATAGAGGCGATCGGCAAAGAAGGGCGCAATGGGGGCCATCAGTTTGCAGGTCGTCAAGAGGCAAGCATAAAGCGTTTGGTAAGCGCTCAGTTTGTCCTCCGTCATCGAACCGGCCCAGAAGCGTTTACGATTCAGACGCACATACCAATTAGAGAGGTTGTCGGCAATAAAAAGTATTGATCAAGCGGCCGGCCTTGGTCGGCTCGTAATCGTCTAAAGCGGCCGTCACTTCTGCCACCATTGTATTGAGTTCGCTCAATATCCAACGATCGATCTCCGGGCGCTTACTGAAGTCTACTTGCGGTGCGTGCGCATCAAAGTCGTCGACGTTGGCATACATAGCAAAGAAGGAGTAGGTCTGATAAAGCTTGCCGAAGAAGGTGCGAGATACCTCCTTGATGCCCTCCTCGTCAAACTTCAAGTTGTCCCACGGCGAAGCATTGGTAATCATATACCAGCGCAAGGGGTCAGAGCCATATTTTGCAATCGTCTCAAACGGATCTACGGCATTGCCGAGTCGCTTCGACATTTTATTACCATTCTTATCCAAGACAAGGCCGTTAGAGATCACATTCTTGAAGGAAACGGAATCGCAGATCATCGTCGCAATCGCGTGGAGCGTAAAGAACCAGCCACGCGTCTGGTCTACGCCTTCAGCAATGAAGTCGGCGGGGAAGCAACGACCGCTCTCCACCTCTTCTTTGTGCTCGAAAGGATAATGTTGCTGCGCAAAAGGCATTGCGCCTGAATCGAACCAAACGTCGATCAAATCGCTTTCGCGATGAAGCGGCTTACCTGTCTGCGAAACTAAAACGATCTCGTCTACATACGGACGGTGTAGGTCTATCTTGTGGTAGTTCTCCTCACTATAATCGCCGGGCACGAAGCCTTTTTCCTTAAGCGGGTTGGACGTCATAACGCCGGCAGCCACACTCTTCTCGATCTCGTCGTAAAGTTCAGCAATGCTACCGATGCAGATCACCTCATCGTCGTCATTGCGCCAGACGGGAAGCGGCGTGCCCCAGAAGCGACTGCGACTCAAGTTCCAGTCGTTCAAGTTTTTCGAGCCATTTCCCGAAGCGTCCCTGAGCCTGTCGATGCCGGTTTCCACTTTATCGTTTCGTTCAATTCGGACATCCGCTCTTTAGCCGCAGTGCTCCGAATAAACCAGCTGTCCAAAGGATAATACAAGACGGGCTTATCAGTTCGCCAGCAGTGCGGATAGCTGTGGACGTGCTTGGCAATATTAAATGCCTTACCCTCTTGTTTCATTTCCATACAGATCGATACGTCGAGCGTCTCGTCTTTGTCAGTCAGCGTACTATCGTAAGCATTCTTTACGTAGCGGCCGGCATAAGGGCCATAGGCCTCTATATTAACATGAGTCTTCACAAACTCTTCGTCCAAGTCTTCTATACGGAAGAAGCGGCCTTGCAGGTCGACCATCGGCGCAAACTTTCCTTTCTTCGTAATCATTTGCAATCCGGGGACGCCGGCCTTCTTCGCCACAAGTGCGTCGTCTGCACCAAAAGTCGGTGCAATATGCACAATGCCCGTACCATCTTCCGTACTTACATAGTCGCCTAAGATAACGCGGAAAGGTTCACCCTCGCCATAGGGGCGAACGTAGGGGAAGAGTTGCTCATAGTGCATATTTTCAAGCTCGCTTCCCGTCCAGCGACCTATTACGCGATAAGGCAATATCTTATCGCCTTTCTTGTAGGCCTCCATATCGGCCGTAGCGCCTTCAGGGATTGAAGTAAGCACTTAAAGCGCGCCTCAGCCATCACAACAGAAATCTTATCGCCCGTATAAGGATTATAAGTCTGCACGCAGACATAATCAATCTTCGGACCAACGCAAAGCGCCGTATTGCTGGCAAGCGTCCACGGCGTAGTCGTCCAAAAGCAATAAAATAGGGCTTGCCCCAAGCCGTCATTTCCGGTTTGGGATCGCAAATGGTAAACTGTGCAACGACCGTCGTATCTTTCACGTCGCGGTAGCAACCGGGCAAGTTCAATTCGTGACTGGACAAACCCGTGCCGGCAGCCGGTGAATAGGGCTGAATCGTATAGCCCTTTATAAAGCAAGCCCTTCTTATGGAGTTCTTTCAAGAGCCACCAAAGGGTCTCGATATAACTGGTTTCATACGTGATATATGGGTGCTTCATATCTACCCAATAACCCATCTTGTCGGTGAGGTCTTCCCATTCGCGGGTAAACTTCATCACGTTCTTACGGCATTGGGCATTGTATTCTCCGATGCTGATCTTCTTGCCGATGTCTACTTTCGTAATACCCAAATCCTTCTCCACGCCCAACTCTACAGGGAGGCCGTGCGTATCCCATCCGGCCTTGCGCTCCACGCGATAGCCTTGCATCGTCTTATAACGGCAGAAAAGATCTTTGATCGTACGAGCCATCACGTGATGGATGCCGGGATGTCCGTTAGCCGAGGGAGGGCCATCATAAAAGACATAGTCGGGTTTTTCCCTCGCGGGAGCTTATGCTTTTGTGAAAAAGGTCTTGTTGCAGCCAATCGGCTAAAACTTCCTCATTCACTTTTAGATAGGTCTAAATTGGGGCGTTCCGTAAACTTCATACAGCTGTTTATTTTTCGTCTAATAATAATAGTGTGCAAAAGATAGCGTAAGGGCGGAGTATTGCAAAAACAAAAACGCATTCTTTTTCAAGCGAAAGGAGTGAGCGATGGCATCCTAAGAAAGCATCAAGAAGTCCCAAAAGAGCGCCAATCATCTAAAGACTTTCACGAAGCTGATTATACAAGGATCAGGCAAAGGCCCTCGGACAGCTTAGCGCGATGCGCTTCAATGCGTCGCAACCGGCAAGATCCTTTCAAAAAAACGGCCGAATAGAGAAAAAAGGCAAAGGATTCTTCCCTTTGCCACACCATATATATAGGCGGTCGAGAAATCTTGCTCCCCGACCGCCTTAAAGAGATCTATGTTACTATCGTATATACTTCTTCCCATTCACGATATAGACGCCGCGTTGCGGGATGGCCTGCAAGCGCCGGCCGCTTAAGTCGTAAATGGCATCGTTTTTTAATAGGATTCACTTGGGGCGTCGTAAGACCTGTTATTTCTCTATGATAAATAACTTCATCTCCCACCACACAAGTCTCTAATAGGAAAAAGCCTGATCCTTTCCGTAAAGCATTATGATACGTATGGCGAAAAGAAAGGATGTATGGAACTTCCTATACTTTCAGTCCATATATCTTTTGCATTCTCAAATGAGTAGCGATCGCCATAATCTACAACTATTTGACGATAACGATGCCCGCTATTCTCCAGCTCTTCTACTTTATTTACAACAGTAGGCCCTATAAGCGGATTTTTCGCCTCAAACTGCGCCTGACTGCTATACTCAAAAATATCATAGAAAAAGAGCGAATCGCCTACTTTGACATTGAAATCATAAAGTAAAGCATCAGTCTGTGCACCAACATAAGGACGGAAATAGACGCACTTATTTTCCTCGCGCACTAAGATCCAATACCTTTCCAAGTTTGTCCTTCATAAACCTTCTTCCAAGTTTTGCCCTCAATTATGGTATCGCCCGCCATCTTATAGGAAAGATAAGCAGCCGGAGATTGTGAAGAGGCAGATATTCTCACAATTCTCCAACTCTTCCCCTCTTCCACGAAAGGACGATAATCCTGCGCCGCGGCGCGAAAGCCCAAGAGCGCTAAAGCGATGATAAGTAAAACGTTTTTCATAAAAGCCATCTTATTTAATGGGTATAAGTTGTCGGCTTGACTTTGTTTTGGCGGCAAAAGCCAAGCCGACAAGTATTCGTTATCGTACATACTTCTTCCCATTCACGATATAGACGCCGCGCTGCGGGATGGCCTGCAAACGTCGGCCGCTTAAGTCGTAAATCGCCGCCTTATCGGTCGCATCAAGCTTTGGCGCAGTAATGCCGCTCAAGTCGTGATGATACAGAATTTCATCGCCAACGGAACATTCCTCTAAGACGTATTGGCGTGAACCAATGAGCCAAGTGGTGGTGATAGCGTGCTGAAAGGCATTGCCCGTGCTCCCCAGACATTCAATCCAGGCTTCCCAGGCATATCCAACTTCAACACTCTTGTTATAGTCTTCCGGATCGTCGTAATTATAAGTCCACCTCGATACAGATTATAGCTACGATAGGCGTGGCCGGTATTCTCTATCACTTCATTGGTAGCTACGACAGCAACAGAATCCCAATTACGACACTGCCTTTCATAATTCTCAGCCGTATCTCCATCATAGAACTCGCGAATATCTCGATAAGCGACCGTATCGCCCACAGCAACATTAAAAATCATACATCAACTCTTCGCGCCCGGAATAAGGGGCGTAATAGACACGCTTATTTTCTTCGCGCACCAAGAAGTCAAACTTACTGGAGGAGGTGTGATATACTTTCTTCCAAGTCTTACCGGCCACGATGGTATCACCTTTCATAAAGTAATATTCGTGTTCTACGGGATACGTCGGGTCATCATTTAGCGGAATGAGGGAGGCTACCCGCCACATTTTCCCTTCCTCCACGAAAGGACGATATTGTTGTGCTGCGGCGCGAAAGCCTCAAGAGCGCTAAAGCGATGATAAGTAAAAACGTTTTTCATAAAGCCATCTTATTTAATGGGTAGAGGTTGTCGGCTTGACTTTGTTTTTAGCAACTAAGCCAAGCCGACAAGTATTCGTTATCGTATATATTTCTTCCCGTTCACGATATAGACGCCGCGTTGCGGAATGGTCTGCAAGCGCCGACCGCTCAAGTCGTAAATCGCTGTGTTTTTAATCGGATTTACTTGGGGCATCGTAAGACCTGTTATATCGTCGTGATACAAAATCTCATCGCCAACAGAGCATTCTTCTAAGATAAGCGCAGGTCCGCAGATCAACCCAAGTGGAATGGTTTGAAAGAAAAATGTCACTGACACCTCCAATACCTTCTACCCAACTTACTTTTGCACTCATTCCCATCTAACTTCCGCGATAAAATTAGGCCACGATAACTACGACCGACACTTGTTATCTTGTCTTCGGAAACAATCGTAATAGAATCACAAAGAGGACTATACTTTTCAAACTCCGCAGCCGTATTCCGTTCATCAAAGTAATAAATGTTATGAAGAGCCAAGGTATCGCCGACGGACACATTAAAGTCATACATCAGCTCTTCACGGCCGGGGTAAGGGAGAAATAAACTCGCTTATTCTCCTCTCGAACCAAGTAGCGACAATATGAATTATACACCACGGGATCACCCGGCTCTGTCACCCCTGACCTGCGTACTATTTTCCAAGTCTTACCGGCGACAATAGTGTCTCCCTTCATACGAAAATACACATATGACTGACCGGATAAGTTGGATCATCATTTAATGAAGTGAGTCGGGCAATCCGCCACGTCTTCCCTCTTCTACGAAAGGGCGATATTGTTGTGCCGTAGCGCGAAAGCCAAAAGAGTGCTAAAGCGATGATAAGTAAAAAGTTTTTCATAAGCAATCTTATTTAATGGGTATAAGTTGTCGACTTGACATTGTTTTTAGCAACTAAGCCAAGCCGACAAGTATTCGTTATCGTATATATTTCTTCCCGTTCACGATATAGACGCCGCGTTGCGGAATGGCCTGCAAGCGCCGGCCGCTTAAGTCGTAAATAGCCGCCTTATCGGTCGCATCAAGCTTAGGCGCAGTAATACTGTTCAAGTCGCGATGATACAAAATTTCATCGCCAACGGAACATTCCTCTAAGACATTCGTCCAGGAACCAATGATCCAAGAGGGGTAGAAATATCGTGCTTAAAGGGATTGTACGGGCTTCCCAAACACTCAACCCAGGTGTCCCAAGCTTCTCCAACTTGAACGTACTTATTATAGTCTTCCGGATCGTCGTAATTATAAGTCCATTTTCGATACAAGCAATAAGAACGATAGGCGTGGCCGGCTTTATCTTTCACTTCACCAATAGTGTCGACGGCAATAGAATCCCAATTACGACAATACTTTTCATAATTCTCAGCCGTATCTCCATTATAGAACCCTTGAATATCACGATAGGCGACCGTATCGCCCACAGCGACATTAAAAATCATACATCAACTCTTCGCGCCCGGGATAAGGGGCGTAATAGACGCGCTTGTTTTCTTCGCGCACCAAGAAGTCAAACTTACTGAAAGAGGTGTGATATACTTTTTCCAAGTCTTACCGGCCACGATGGTATCACCTTTCATAAAGTAATATTCGTGGTCTACGGGATACGTCAGATCATCATTCCGCGGACTAATGGAGGCTACCCGCCACGTCTTCCCTCTTCTACGAAAGGACGATATTGTTGTGCTGCGGCGCGAAAGCCGAAGAGCGCCAAAGCGCTGATAAGTAAAACGTTTTTCATAAGCGATGTTATTTAATTGTTCTCAATTTGATCTGCCATTTGCCTCCCTAAAGCGCCAAAACCGAGGAAAAAGCAGGCAAGATTTCAGTTACAAAAATTTAAGTTAGCGGCAGAAAAATCGTCGCAATTACATGAATCTGTCACAAAAGCTAGGTCTTATTCCTAAAAAAGCAAGTAAACTTACATTTATTTTTTTCTTTATTTTACCACCCCCGATGCCCATAAAATCATTTTGTAAACTTTTTTTGCGAAAAAAGCAAACCTTTACATACATCCTATTCCAGTCGATAAAAGGGGCAACAAGGCCTTGTATGACAAGGATTTTAAGGAATATTATTTTCTTTCCGGCACTCCGCCGTCGACATTCACGTTTGTCTACATTTTGTCAACGAAAAATTCTGCCAAATCGTACAAAAATAGAGAAAGGGTGAGGACACAGCAGAAAAATAATGCGTTTGCCTCGCGGCGTATGATTTGTGAGCAAGAAGATAAGCAGGGGAGGATGCAAAATAAAAAGGCTACCGACACAAACGCACCTTTTTATGATCAATCCGAAAAATCTTCATCCAAACGCACACAAAGCATAGTTTGACAACCGGCATAGGCATTGGCGCGACCAAGGTTTGTAAAGATTTTCCCCACACAAGACCCCCGAAAAATTTTGCTTAGGAGAACGGAAAAACTTTCACCTAAGAAAAGAAAAATTGTCTTAGGAGATAATTTTAATTCTCCTAAGGACAATTTTTACTTTCCTATAAGAAAGTTTTTAGACACATATAGATGCTGGCTATCAACCACTTATAAAGTCCTTTTTGAGGCGTATGGCCATAAAAGATCTTTGATGAAAAATCACACGTAAATATTTTTCACCAAAGACTAATCCATCACCTCGTCGGGACTTCTACGCGCGCGTATATTATAAGATGTGTAGCGCGCCTTAGAAGATGGGCAATTGATAGACGAAGCCGGCTGAAAGGCAAGCCTCCGTATGATTCTTCGCGCCGAAGACCTTGGCCCGCGGCGTATGCACGTGGGAGCGGCCATAATAATTGATGAAGAAATGCAGATTCTCCTTCATCGGATAAAATTCTACGCCGGCCATATAAGCATAAGAGCGGCGATAAAGTCCCTTTCTGCCGTCAGCGTCGGTTTGGTCAATGCGGACGTCTCATAATAACCCTTGGCAAAGACGTTCCAGCACGGCAGGGAAGCGATAATTGAGCTTGAGAATCACCGAATTGTAACGCGTATGGCGGACGTGACCTTTTCACATCGGGCGTCAGCGTATGCAGCATGTCCGTCACATAGCCGTGGGCGTCGATGTTTTCTTCTGAGAGCATATAATCGAAATACCCATTGAAGCGCCCGAGCGTCCATTCGTGGCCGAAGGCGAAGTAGTAGCCATTGTAGCCCTTCGCCTGCTTGATCAAAGAGGCCGACCAGCGCGTAGTCAGTTTTTCGTTAAAGAAACCGCCATTCCAGTTGAGCGTATAAATCATCGGCAACTTCGCATCGGCATAGGACGGACCGTACATATCGGAGGTTGGCGTGCGCCGACTGTTGACCACTTGAAATTGGAGTTCTTGCGTAGGCTTGATCTTATAACTGGCATTGACGCCCGTCAGATAAATCCTCTACACGATCCAGCATCTCGCTGAATCGGTAGACATCGATCGGGTTGAGCCAAGCTTCGTAACCGCCATAAACGGCGCATTGGCGGCCGAGATCAAAGCGCAACTTTTCATTGGGGTGAAGCCCTATGTTCATAACGTCGACCGCTGAAGAAAGGCCGTCAATAGTGCGACCGGTGCCGCATGCCCTGCATGCGCTGCTGCAAGTGGTAAGAGACAAATTTGTTTAGCCGTCCTAAGACGCCAAGGCGCATCACGGGGATGCGAAACGTGCCGTCTTGAAACTGTCCTTCGTCAAAGTTGGCATCAAACTCGCCGCGCATGTTCAGAAATACATTGATCTTGTCTTGCTTCTTCTCGAGCTTACTGATCATTTCCCACAGCGTACCTCGCCCTGCGGATAATTCTCGCGCGAAGGCTCTTGCGCTTGAACGGATAAAAATACAAACAAGAGTGCGGCGAGCGCAAATATCTTTTTCATAGATTGTTTTGTTAAAAAGTGAGCGACATACTGCCCTTTGCCGACTGCAAGGGTAGAGGCAAAGCGCTAACGAGAGGCAAAAAGTAGTCAAAAAGTTAACATTCTCAAGAATAGTAGGCAAAGAATCCACCACATCGCATTAAATTCATCGCCCCACAATTATTTATTCTTTCAGAATGTAGTTTATCCCAAAGAAAGCGCTAACTTAGCCCCTGTAATTAAAAAAGAACAATATAAAACTTGAAAACTCAATGACTACTGAAAACACGAAAAGACCCGCACCGAAAGCGACTTGATCGGTGCGCGCGAAGTGCCTTATGAAGTGCTCTATGGCGTACAAACGCTACGTGGTATGGAAAAACTTCCCCATCAGCCACTTTAAGTTAAGCTCAATACCCGCTCTTCATCAAGGGCCTCGGCGTAACGAAGCTCGGAGCAGTGCGTGCTAACCACAAGCTCGGCCTCATCCCCGACGATATGGCAAAAGCAATCGAGCAGGCTTGCTTAGAACTCATCGAAGGACGCCACACAGAGGCTTTTTCCCGTAGATATGATTCAAGGAGGAGCCGGCACAACGACCAACATGAACGCCAACGAGGTGATTGCTAACCGCGCTCTCGAACTGATGGGTTGCGAACGCGGCGACTACAAACGCTGCTCGCCCAACGACCACGTGAACCGCTCGCAATCTACTAACGATGCTTACCCGACGGCTATCCACATCGGTCTCTACGAAACGCACCTCCGCTTGCGTCAGCACTTGGAGCAACTGATCGAGGCTTTTGAAAAGAAAGCTGAAGAGTTTGCCGGCGTACTCAAGATGGGGCGCACGCAACTTCAGGACGCTGTGCCGATGACGTTGGGCCAGACATTCCACGGCTTTGCCTCTATCTTGCGCAACGAACTGCCGCACCTCGATGCAGCAGCAGCTGAATTCTTGGTGATCAATATGGGTGCTACGGCAATCGGCACGGGCATTTGTGCCGAACCGAACTATGCGGAAATGAGCACAGCGGAGATCGCAGCCATTACGGGCTATGCTTATCGCCTTTCTGACGACCTTGTGGGCGCTACGTCGGACACGTCTTGCATGGCAGGCTATTCGAGCGCAATGCGTATGGTTGCTTTTGAAGATGAACAAAAATATGCAACGACTTGCGCCTCCTCTCTTCCGGCCCACGCTGCGGCTTGGGCGAAATCACGCTACCGGGTGTGCAACCGGGTTCTTCAATTATGCCGGGCAAGATCAATCCGGTTATCCCCGAAGTAATGAACCAAGTGGCTTACAAAGTGATTGGCAACGATCTTTGCGTAAGTATGAGTTCGGAAGCTGCGCAAATGGAGCTTAACGCAATGGAGCCGGTAATGGCACAGTGCTGCTTCGAATCGGCAGATCTCTTGATGAACGGCTTCGACACCCTCCGCATCCGTTGCGTAGACGGCATTATCGCCAACAAGGAAGCTTGCCTCGACCACGTACACCGCAGCATCGGTATCGTAACAGCGCTCAACCCCGTCATTGGCTATAAAAATTCTACCCGCATCGCTAAGGAAGCGCTCGAACGGGGCCGTAGCGTCTACGACTCTGATCCTCGAGCACGACATCCTCTCCAAAGAAGATTTGGACACGCTCTTCAGACCGGAGAACTTGATCAGTCCGGTTAAATTGGACATCAAGCCCAAACACTAAAAACATACAGGCCGAGCTGCTGCCCGCGCAGTAGCTCGGCCTTTTTATTTTTCTTTTGTAATCGGAGCAGCGGCCTTTTTCGCGTCAGGCCGATGGCCGCTAAAGCGACGGGCCGAACTGTCTCCCACCGATCTTGGAAACCGTTTGCCGCGACCTTATTTTCAACGCCGCCAACGCCACAAAGCGTTCAAGACCGACCAAACTATTTTAAGTCCCACCGCATGAAATTATCAGAAGAACGTAGCAGTATGCTCCACGGCATATTGCTGATGGCTCTCTTCGCCTGCGCCTCGTTCGCCATCGGCGATTTGAGCTTCGTAAAGCACCCATCTTTCAGTCCGATGATCGTCGGCATTATTCTCGGTATGCTGTATGCCAACTCTTTGCGCAACAATCTGCCCGAAACGTGGGTGCCCGGCATCAAGTTCTGCTCAAAGCGCATCCTGCGCTTCGGTATCATTCTCATGGCTTCAAACTTTCTTTTCAGGACGTCACGGCCGTAGGTTTGCCGGCCATTTGTATCGACGCCATTATCGTCACCTTCACCATCCTCGGCGGCATTCTGCTCGGCAAGCTCCCTCAAAGTGGATCGCGACATCGCCTTGCTGACTTCCGTCGGCAGCGGCATTTGCGGCGCGGCAGCCGTCTTGGGCGCAGAATCAGCCGTGCGCACGCAACCATATAAGACGGCCGTGGCCAGTAGCTACGGTTGTCATCTTCGGAACAACCGCCATGTTCCTCTATCCCGTCCTCTACCGCAGCGGTATCTTTGTATTACCGCCCAAGACGATGGGCATTTTTGCCGGTTCGACCATTCACGAAGTGGCCCACGTCGTAGGTGCCGGCAACGCGATGGGGCCGGAAGTTTCTAACGTCGCGATCATCGTCAAAATGATCCGCGTCATTATGCTCGTCCCCGTACTGTTTATCATCAGTTATGCGATGGCGCGCCGCGCAATGGCGAGCAAAGCTGAGGGCGGTAAGAGCAAGATCGACATCCCTTGGTTTTGCCATCCTTTTTCCTCTTGGTTATCGGCTTCAATTCGCTGCACTTGCTTTCCGCAGAAGTCGTAGAATTTATCAATAAGTTAGACACATTTTTACTAACAATGGCCATGACGGCCTTAGGCGCTGAAACGAGTTTCGACAAGTTTAAGAAAGCCGGTTTCAAGCCCTTCCTTTTGGCCGCCCTGCTCTTCTGCTGGCTCATCTGCGGCGGTTATTTCTTGGCCAAATACGTTGTGCCGATGATCGGCTAGCTTTGAAAAGAGCAGCGCCGCACACTTTCGTATGCGACGCCATCATCTCCAGTCCCCCACCGCCTCGAGGTGGGGGGTCGCTATATATAATCATGTAACGTTCTCGTTGGAAAGAAAGTCGCCGGGGCTTTCATCTCTTTAGCCGCCTATGCCTGCGGTCGTCAATGCTTCATCGGCGGTCGCCTTGATGGCTCGCGCACTATTCAAAGTAGAACACGAGCGAAACCATATTCAGATGCGCAGCGTCAACGCTTTCCGTAAAGATGCGCTGAGCGGGATCGGTGAGTTCGGGGCGCTGCTTGTCAAGCACATTGCCCAAGCCGAAATCAAACTTCAACTCGGGCACGAGTTTGAAAACGGCAGATAGATTTCGCAGCCCATACCTACCTCAAGCAGGTATTGAGCGCCTTCGTGCGCAGCAGCGAATGCTTGCTCGTCGTCAGATCATAAAAGGGCGCAATGCCGAACATCACGTAGGGGCGATAGTTGTTGAAGCGCGGCGCCGCCACTTTGATATCGATGGGCAGGCCAATGTAGGTCGACTTCATATCTTGCGACTGCCGCTCGCCCGTACTTAAATCGCGAAAAGCTCAAATGCTTACTACCAAACCGCAACTGGGGCAAGGCGCGTAGGAGACGTAGCGCCCCAAACGCAGATCGCCCAAAAATACCCACTGAAAAGCCAAAGTTCTGACTATCGTTTTCGGCCATCCACTGCCGCCCGTGCCGGGCTGGATAAAGCCGTTGTTGCGCAACTTCAATCCTTGATCCGCCAGCCCCACGAAGAATCCGTAGTGGAAGCGGCGCTCGTCGATAAGAGTTTGTTCTGCAACTTCCGTTCTTGGGCAGCGAGCGGCAGTTGCAGGCTTGCGAGGAGCAAACAGGCGAGAAGGAGTAATCGGGTCTTCATATCTGTATTGTGAAGGCCCACTTTGAGCGCTTCATCTTATTGTTCTAAACGTGCGGGGGCGGCGAATATTGCCCGCAGCGGCTTTTTACGACCTTATGGTCCAATATCGAGGAAGAAGTATTGATAAGCGGATAAAAGCAGCGGCCCGAAGCAAATTTCCTCGGCCGCCGTAAGTCGTAAGTCTGACCAATTATTCGCCGGGAGCGATTGCGCCCGTCGGGCAAGCGTCTGCGCAAGCACCGCAATCAACGCAAGAGTCAGGATTGATTGAATATTTTTCGCCTTCAGAGATAGATTCTGTCGGGCATTCGCCGATGCACGTTCCACATGCAACGCATTCGTCGCTAATAACGTAAGCCATAGTAATTTTGAAAAATTTAAATTGTTGTTATGTAGTTTGTTCCTCTCCGGAACGGGTGCAAAGATACGCATTTCTATTTAATCTCGCACGCTGACCGCTTGTTTTTTTGTCGCTCTACACGCATTTTTAACGCTAAATGGGGAAAAACGCGCGAATAAAACTTATTTTTAGGGACAAAATCTACTTCTTGCAGTCCCTTCGCCCCACCGCCGCAGTGTACGTTCACGAGCGTAAGCCTTTTTATCACGAGCGCAAAACCTTTTTCATCGTGAGCGTAAGCCTTTTTGTCGTGATAAAAAGGTGCGTCGCAGATGTTTGCGGCTTACGATGTGCATTCGGAAGGGGATAAAATCGAGTTTTCAGATAACTGATTGACGACCTGCGGATTCTGCCGTGCGAGGGCTAAAAAGGAAGGTGAAAGCAGGAGCAACACATCTCGCGAAGAAGCAATAAAATAAAAAGAATCGCGCTTCTTATAAAAGCTTTGATGGGGATAGGATGATACTTACCGCTGTTGTATCGGGCCTATTCGTCGACAAACAGAGCATCGCAAGGCGCATTTCAAGTCAAGAAATAACAATAGTTGGTCTTCATCTTATTTTAATACTACTTATGCGTCATCAATTACCAAAAAGTAGACAATAGATCACATTTCACCACGCGCAACTTGACAATGCGCGCAGAAAAACAAAGCAGAAGCATCGGAAAATAAGTCAACAAAATTTCTCACTTTGCCAGCATTTTCCTTAAAAAGTCAAACAAAGGGGCAGAAAAATGTTGCCGGAGAAAATAAAAATACGCATATTTGTAACGACCATACAGAAAACGGAAACGTTGACCTTTATTTACCTAAATCCATTTTTAATAATGAGATTATCCATCTTAATGACCGGAGCTTTGGCGACTTGTTTGGCCTTCTCCGGACCGGCGCAAGCGCAAGTGGGCGCAAAGCCGGCGCTCATGCATCCGCGGAGCGAGATCAGCGCACGGCCGGAGGCGGAAATCGACCTAGGCAAACGTATCCGGCGATGGGCGTCGGTGAAAATGGGCTACATACGGCCCAACAATTTGCGCAACTTACCGCAAACTTTGAATCGCCCTAATAAAAACCGAAAGGGGCTACGCCGAAGCCTCTTGGGAGCACCGGCGCCGATCGAGTTGTGGGGCAATGCGATCTATCAGACCACGTGGGGCGAGGGGAGCCTCAATATGGCTATTACGCCTCTCTACGGCCGCACTCGATTAGCTCGATCAACGTTTTGGGCAAAGATCCCGATATGATTTTCAACGCCGGATGCGGCATCGTCAACGGCGTCTTGCACGGCGTCTTCTTAGATACGTCGCTCGCGGTCTGTGGCATTATCAAAGCCTATCATTTGCAGTTTGATCCGGAAACGGGGAAAGGGTTGCGCCCTCAAAAGAGGTGCAACTTCATCTGGCGGCCTTCGAAACGGCGCAGGATCCAACGACGGGCGAGGTCTATGGCGAATTTTACGACGCGCAACTAGCAGCAGCGGGAATTTGGCGTCATAGATTTTGAAAAGGAAACGCGCACTACGTTTGGCAAAACGGATAAGTCGTATGTGGCACTCGGAGTTTCGACGGATGGCTTCCTGTACGGCATCGCCAGCGATGGCTACTTATATAAAATAGATAAGACGAACGGCAAGGAAACGCAAATCGGCGCAACTGGGCGTAACGCTCTTGGACGATGAAGGCAGTTACTCGGGACAAAGCGGCGAGATCGACGCGAAAACAAATACGTTCTACTGACCTGCGTCGATGCGCAGCAGAATGCGGCCTTGTACACGGTGGATTTATCTACGGGAGCAGCAACAAAATTCCGACTTCCCGAACAATGATATGTTCGTGGGCCTGATCGTACCGAAGCCGAAAAGCGGCGGCGGGCGCTCCGGCCGCAGCGGAAGAAATGACGGCCAACTTTACGGGGGCTTCGCCACGGGCGAGATCGACTTCAAAGCGCCGACGAAAACTTTTGGCGGCAGCACGCTGAACGGCAACGTGACGTATCACATCTTGCAAGGCAAAAACATCGTTGGCCACCGGTACGGCACAAGCCGGCGAAGAGGTCTCGGCCAACGTTACGGTGGCGCAAGAGGGACTCGTACGCTTCACGCTACGCTTGGAAAAACGCGGCAGGGCAAGGGCCTTATACGTATGTCGAAAAATGGATCGGCTATGATGAACCGCGAGCCATCGAAAATGCACACACTCGACATCAATAACGAAACGGGCGCGGCCAAACCGACGTGGTCAGCCCCCCTACAGCCACACTCCACGAAGGCTATCTCGGCACCTTAACGTATGACGTTATGCGCTACCCGGATTCTGTAATGGTGGTCACAAACGGAAGCGCAACAGAGTTTGCCGAAAACCCTGACAAAAGGCGAAATGACTTTACTACTCGTATGGCATCTGAGCCACAACGGCACGCAGAAAAGCGCCCAAACCATTCCAACGGCGCCGTGCTGGGCGATAGCGTAAGTCTGCCCTACTTGGAAGAGTTCAAAACGCCCGCATCTATGAACCTCTTCAAGATAATCGACGCCAATAACGACGGACAAACGTGGGTTTGGAATCCCTTTACGGCAAATGGGAAAACCGGCGCGGCGGGACAAGCGGCCACCTATTACTACAATCCGGAACAAGACGCCGACGATTGGATGCTTACTCCGCCGTTCTCTTTGAAAAGAAATCATATCTACCACTTCGCATTCAAGACCAAGTCGCGCCTAAAGCGATACAAAGAGCGCTTGAAGTGAAGTTCGGAAAGGGTGATCAGATCAGCGAAATGACAAACGAAATTTTGTCGCCGACTGAAATATCCACGGACGGCTACGTGACTTTCGAAAAAGATCTTTCGATTGACGCCGACGGAAAAATATCGCATCGGCTTCCACGCTTTGAGCCCGCAAAACCAGCTCTTCCTCTACATCGATAGTATTTCAATTGGGAACGGCATTGCTTTTAGCGCGCCCGATTCGGTTCGAGATCTGACCATCACGCCCAACCCGCAGGCCGAGAAGAAAGCCACGCTTACTTTCAAGACACCGACGAAGGACCTCCAAGGTCAGCCCTGAGCGGCCTGTTTCGCTTTACGATTGAGCGCGAAGGGAAAGGCGTCGTGAAAGAGGTAGAATACCCCGCTCGCGGCAAGCAATACACTTTCGAAGACGTGCTTACAGACGCCGGCATCGCCACTTACACCATCACGTGTTTCAATAAAAACGGTGAAGGTCGCAAACTGACCAAGACGGTTCACATCGGACCTCGATGCTCCGCAAGCACCTGAGGGCGGCCGACTCTCAGATCGAGCGACAAGATCGGCATCGAGGGATGCAGTCGGCAGCGTAGGCCGGCATTTCGGCGGCGTTGTATTGCCGCAAAACGTAATCTACCGCGTTTTACAACATATCTTACGATGATCAAAAGCGGGAAACCTACGCCCCAATTCCCTCTACAGAGACGATGCAAACCTCTTATGACGTATCGCGCAACACTGCTCAAGGTCCGCAGCAATACATTATACATGGTCTATCCGCCAAGAATGCAAGCGGAGCGAGTCCCGTTTCGTTCACTCAAGGCTTAGTAGTCGGCGCGCCCTATGCATTGCCGATCGCGAATCAGTGGATGGTGGCGAACTCAATCTGCTGGTGGCACGAGCATTCGGCAGTCCACTTCGGCACGACCGGCGATCGCATCGGTCGACAAAGACGACGGCGCCTTTCAAGTTTAGCGCCGACAAAGCCGGCGACGACGCCTGCATCAACTCCGGAAAAATTTCCATACAAGGCGCTAGCACCCACGAATCTCCTTCTACCACTTCGCCGAAGCGGCAAAACCCATCCGTTTAGAACTCGAAATTCGCAAGGCCGACAACACACTGATCAAGGTGGGTCAGTTCGACTACGCCCCCCTCAAGACCGTCGACCGACTGGAACAAATTCGAGTACGATATCGACAAGAGCCAGTTTGGCGCCGAGCCTCTATCTGCAATTCCGCATCCGCGCCGTGGCCGACAAAGCCCGCGTGCCGGTTTGGGTCGATAAGATTATGATGTACGACGCGCCCGGACCACGACCTCAACGTCGCAATCACCGCGCCCGAAGTAGCCACGAAGGGTGAGACGGATTCCCACCACCGCAAGCGTAAAGAACATCGGTGCAGAACCCATCTGCTTACAAGGTACGCCTCAAGGCGGGCAGCGAACTCGTGCAAGAAATCGCATCAGAAAAGGCTCTTCCGGCGGGCGAAACCTGCGATTTTAGCGATCAACTACAAGACGAATATTTTGAGCGACGACGAAGCTGTCGCGCTCAAAGCAGAAGTCCCGTGCGAGGAAGCACCCCAACACCGACGACAACTTCAGCGAAGCGACCACCACGCTCAAAGATTCAGACCCTGCCGCAACCGGAAAACCTCACGGCCACACTCGAAAATCGGAGCAAGACGTGCAACTCAATTGGCAAGCGCCTGCCGCTTTGACGACGCGCAAAGTGACGGAAGATTTTTGAAAGCTATGCGCCCTGGACGATCAACAACTTTGGCGACTGACCGGCATAGACGGCGACGGCGGCAACGTGGGCGGCTTCTGGAAATCGCACCCTACAAGCACCAAGGCACGCCCTTTGCTTTCATCGCGTTCAATCCCGAAAAACCTCTTCGCAGGCTGCACGGAGAGCAAACCCGATCCTGAAGCCCCATTCCGGCGAACAATATCCGACGGCGATCTATTCGACTCAAGCCCGGCGAGACCGAATCGGTCGATGCGACAACTGGCTGATCAGCCCCGATAAGCCTCAGGCGAGGCACAGCAGATCAACTTCTGGGCCAACAACCATAAGAGCCAATCGCAGGAGTTTACGGAACAGATCGACATACTTATTCCCACGACCGACCGACAGCCCCAAAACTTCCAAAAGTCGGCGAAACGCGCCGAGTAAGTGGCGGAAGATTCCAAAACATCAAGGCCGACCTGCCGCAAGGCGCCAAATATTTTACACATCCGTCACGTTACGGGAAAAAGACAACGTCTGCATCTTCATGCTCGACGACGTGACCTTCGTCAAGGGCTATGCGAAGCCAGAGCTACAACGTCTACCGCGATGGTAAACTCGTGGCAACGCTCAACGAACAAACGATGACGGTCGACGACAAAGCGGGAAACCGAAGGCCTGCATCGCTATGCCATCACGGCGGTCTATGATAAGGGCGAATCGAAGCTCGTTTGGATTGACGTCACTACGGCTATCCAACTCTATTGAGGCGATGTCCGGCCAGCCATGACGACGTGTGTGCAGCCGATGGTCGCCCTCATCGGAAAAGGCTCTACCCGCCTCGCCCCGACTAGCGCCCGGCACATACATTATAAATGGTCAAAAAATAATGATCCGATAAGGCGCTCGAAGCCTGCGCGCTCATTGACAGCGCGACGACGACCTCCTCACCACAGGAGGTCGTCGTCATTTTTAGTGTTCAGCAAGCAGTTTCTACTGCAAGACATAGGCATCTGCAGCGCCTACATCCTCACGCTCCAGCATTTTTATCGTGAGAAAAAGCCTTGCGCTCGTGAGAAAAAGGTGTGCGCTCGTGAGAAAAAGGTGCGCTCGTGAGAAAAAGGTGTGCGCTCGTGAGAGAAAAGGTGTGCGCTCGTGAGCGCACATCGGCAAACCAATGTCGAAGCCCCCTGAAACCTATGTTTTCGTCGAATCTTTTCAGCCCCTGCTCTGCCACGAATCGATCGAAGCGCCTCGCATCCTTGCCCGCTGAAAAAGAAGTCGACTTTCGTAGAGCCACAAAGTCATGGTCTTTTTCATAAGGCAAACAGTCGCAAAAGCGATCAAACTTCAGTCGTAAAAATAATCCGTCATTCGGCAGCAAAACAAAAATCGTGGCATCAAAAATTGGTGCTATTTTGACCACAAAAACCGACATTAAGACCTCGTACAGCAACAAATCGAGTCGATTCACAAAGGCTGAATCGCCTCGAAAAACACACACAATTTTAACAAAAAGTTGTGTCAGTCAAAAGAATAGCCATCAGTAATTATTTACCTGTTTTACTTTTCGAACGTTTTTGATGCGCAGTTAAATCATAGCAAATTATTCGAATATTATCTTTACAAAAGATATTTATTACTGAAATAAACGAAATAAAGAAAAGCCTCGACTGAAAGAAAAACAAACATCATTTAACGTCATAATGTGAATAAAAACATCAAGCAAAACTTGTCGGTGTCCGGAAAAAGTTGTATATTTGTGTCCGGACTAAGAAATCTTAGTATTTATCATAACCCATTTAATTTTACCTTGACTCATGACTAAACGACTATCAAACCTTCGGATGGGAGCCATAGCAGCTTGCTTTGGCCTTCTCCGGACAAGCGATGTCACAGTCGCCACGACGCAGATGCAGGTGCATCCGCGCGGCGCGACTGAACAGCAGTCGAGAGAGCGCATCGACGTTCGCGCGCTCTGACCCGAACATTGCCGGAATGGGAGCGCGCTATGCGCAGCCCGACCGCGTACAGACAGTGCCTCAAACCCTAAGCAAGCCGGCGGCAAAAGCGCAAAAGCGCTCCCGTACCCGTCAACTTCTTAGCGCCTCCGCCACCTACAAATCTGTGGGGTAATATGGTGAAGAGCAAAGCCTGGACGGCAGGCGATCAGTATGGCTACCACTCATTTTCTATAGCGGCGCCCGTCACCACATTCAACGTCTTGGGCAAAAACCAGAAAATGGTGGCCGACGGCGGTAGCGTAATCTACGACGGCGTGTTGCACCTCTTCTATTTAGACACGTCCATAGCGCTCTTTGGCGGCGAGGTGAAAGCCTACCATATGCAGTTTGACCCCGAAACGTGGGAACAAGTGGCCGAGCCGTGCAGGTAAGTTTGGACCCTTACTACATCCGACTTTGCGCAAGATCAAGCCACAGGCACGGTCTACGGACAATTCTACAACTCCACAACGAATCAGCGCGAGCTGGGCGTGATCGATTTGGAGAATAACACGCGCACGACGCTCTACATGACAGATAAGACTTACGTCACAATGGGCTTTTCGAGCGATGGTTACTTATATGGTATCGCCACGGATGGGAACTTATATAAAATAGATAAGACAAACGGCGCGGAAACGCTCGTCGGCGAAACCGGCGTCAGACTCCTGAACGATAAAGACTTGTTCTGGAACCAAAGCGGCGAAATCGATCAGGAGACAAATACGTTCTACTGGGCCGGCGTCGACTACACGCAGCACTCAGCCTTGTACACGGTAGACCTCTCTACGGGTGCGGCTACGAAAAATTTCGGACTTCCCCAACAACGAGACGTTCTTGGGCATTTTATTGCCGAAAGCCATGGTGGCAGGCAACGCTCCGGCGGCAGCAGAACAGCTGACGGCAGCGTTTAGCGGCGGCTCGCTCACGGGCAGCGTGAAGTTCACAGTCCCGACAAAGACTTCACAGCGGCGGCACATTGAACGGCGCAGTGACTTACACCGTAACGCAGGGATGTCTTGGTTACGGGCACGGCACAGCCGGGTGAGGAAGTCACAGCCAACGTAACAATTCCCGAAGAAGGACTGGCACGACTCGCCGTAAGACTCAAAAACAGCGCAGGCAAAAGTAAATATACGCGCTGCGAACAATGGGTGGGCTACGATGAACCCCTCGCCGGCACAAAACGTGAAACTCGAAATCAACAACGAGACCGGCGTAGCAAATCTTACGTGGGACGCACCGACAAGCACCGTGCACAACGGCTATCTCGGCGCATTGTCCCACGGACGTCGTACGCTACCCCGATAAGGTTAAGGTCCTCACGAAAGGAACAGACACCCACTTCACGGAAACCTTAACGAAGAAGGGCGTAGTTTACTATTCGTATGGCGTCACGGTAAACAACGACAAGCAAGTAAGCCAACAAAAGAATTCTAACGGCGCTTATTTTGCGACTCCGTCGGACTGCCTTACTTGGAAGAGTTTAAGACGCCCGCAGCGCTCAACATTTTTAAAATTATCGACGCAAAATAACGACGGAAACTGCGGGAGTATAATAACACGCCAACTGGGATCCGGGCACAACAGGACAAGCGGTCACGTATCACTACTAGCGAAACCAACAATGGCGACGACTGGTTGATGACACCCCCGATCAGCTTGAAGCAAAACTTCCTCTACCACTTCTCTTTCAAGACCAAATCGCGCGATGCTAAATACAAGGAGCGCTTAGAAGTGAAATTCGGAAAGGGCGACAAGGTAGAAGATATGACAGGCGAACTCCTGGCGCCGACAGACGTAGCTTCAAAAGAGTATATTACGTATGAAAAATACTCTGTAGACGCCGACGGCGCGTATCGCATCGGCTTCCACGCGCTAAGCCCCAAAAACCAATTCTTCCTCTACGTTGATAGCATCAGCGTAGAACAAGGCATCTCGTTTAGTGCGCCTGACACCGTGCAAAAACCTAACGATCACGCCCGATCCGCAAGGCACCAACAAAGCTACGACATCTTTCACGACACCGACGCTTGACATCGCCGGCAACGCACTACCCCACCTCACGCGCCTTACAGTCATTCGCGAAGGCAAAGGCGTCATCAAGGAAGTAGATTACCCCAGACGCGGGAAGCAGTTTACCATCGAGGACGAAGTAGAAAACACGGGCACGTCAAATACACCGTCTACTGTACCTTTAGAGATTTCGACGGCCGCAAGCTTACGAAAAACGCCTACATAGGGTTTAGATACGCCTGAGCCTCCCCAGAACGGCTGACTCACAGATTTGAACAACAGCATCAAGATCGATTGGGAGCCGGTAGGACGTCGAGGCAAGCACGGCGGCATCGTAGTCCCCGAAAGAGTAAGCTACCAAGTTTACAACATCGTTTACGATCCCCGAACCGGCAATCCGAGCCCCGAAATCTTGGATGATACCCCCAACACGACTTATAGCGTGACTCGCAACACGCAAGAAGGCAAACAAGAGTTCGTTCTCTACGCCCTTTCAGCCACAAACGACATCGGCACGAGTACACTTGTATCCACAAGCGGCCTTGTTGTCGGCGAGCCCTCACGTTACCGATCGAAGAATCTTAGCCGGATCTCGTGATGAACCTATTATGGTGGAGCGAGCACGTAGGTAAAACGACTATCGACATTACCAACGACCGCCCCTACGATAATGACGGCGGCGACTTCTGCTTCAACGCCAAGGCAGTCGGAGATGAAGCCCGCATGAACTCCGGAAAAATCTCCTTAAAATGGTACGAAGCACCCACGAATCGCCTTCTACCACTACTCTACGCCCGGAAAACCCATCAGGTTGCAAGTAGATGTGCGCAAGCCCGACAACACATTGACCACCGTCGGCGAGTTTGACTACACCACATTCTCAGGCCAGAGAGGCTGGCAGCTGATGGAGTGCGACTCGACGTAACAAAGTTCGCCAACGAGCCATACATCCAATTCAGCATCCACGCTAAGGCCGGCGAAGCCAGTGCCACTCTGGATCGACAAGATCTCGATGCGCGACGTATTGGAAAGCGATTTAGCAGCAGCTATTTCTGCACCGACAATTATGACTAAGGGCGACACATTCGCACCTCCGTTCGCGTGAACAACAGAGGCTTGAAGCCCATCTCCGATTACAAAGTACGACCTCATCGCCGGCGGCGAACTCGTAAAAGAAGCGATAGCAACACAAGCTCTCCAACCGGGCCAAGCGGCCAACTTCGAGTTCGACTACAAGGCTAGCGCAATCAACGAAGATAGCACAGTGACGCTCAAGGCTGAAGCCGTATACGAGGCAGATCAGAATAAAGAAGACAACACCGCCGAAACCACTCCTACGATTGAAGAATTCCGACTTACCAAAAACCGGAAAACGTCATTGCACAGGCTAAAGGCGGGAAAGAGCGTACAGCTCAAATGGGCAGCACCTCTATAACGTCAGAGACCGTCACTGAAAACTTCGAAGACTACTCTCCGTGGTCGATCGACACCTTTGGCGATTGGGCTTCAATAGATGGAGATAAAGGCAACAACGGCGGCTTCTGGAAGGCTCACCCCTACAAACACCAAGGCACACCCTTCGCTTTCATCGCCTTCAACCCCGAAAAACCTCTTTCGCAGGTTGCATTGCGAGCAACCCGGCCTTAAACCACACTCCGGCGACCAGTTCCTCGCAGCCGTATTCTCCGTACAACCAAGCGCAAGCAACAAGTTTGTCGATGCCGACAACTGGTTGATCAGCCCCTTGCTCTCCGGCGAGGCACAAAAGATCGACTTCGGGCCAACAACTACAAGGCCGGCACACAAGACTTCACGGAAAACGTCGAGATCCTCTACTCTACGACCGGACGCAATCAGAGCGACTTCAAAAAGTAGGCAATACACACTCATTAGTGGCGGCGAATTCCAAAATATCTCAGCCGACCTCCCGAAAGGCGCAAAATATTTTGCAATCCACCACATTACAGGAAAAGACCAAGTCTGCCTCTTGATGCTCGACGACATCACCTACGTCAAGGCTGCGAAGCCTAAGGGCTACAACGTCTATCGCGACGGTAAACTCGTGGCAGGCTTAGACGCCGGCACGATGACGCTCGATGACCAAGCCGATACCGACGGCCAACATCGCTATGCCATCACAGCAGTCTATGACAACGGCGAGTCGCAACCGGTTTGGATCAGCGTAACCACCGCGCTGCAACTCATCGAATCGCTTGCCGGCAAGCAAGTCGACATCTACACGATCGATGGCCGACTCATCGGCAAAGACCTCAACCATCTGCCGCATCTTGAGCGGGGCATTTACGTCATCAATGGTCAAAAATAGTGATCAAATAAGACGCACAAGTCCATCGCGACAGCACATATTCACGGCAACCTCCCCACCACAGGAGGTTGTCGTTTTTAGCCCGCAAAGGGCCGGACTGCCACCCTCACGACTCACCCCATCGAGACCGAAGCCTCAAACACTAATGGCAACCGCCCATGCGCACCTTTTTACCCGTCAGACCCGGCAAAGCCCCCATCGCCCATTTTCCGGCAGGCAGCCCCTCACTTATCGCGTAAGTCCAACAAATCCGCCGCCCCACCCCATCAGCCGCCACCGGCACAAACCTACTTTACGAGCAACGCTCCGCTTCTTCGGCGCACAACGGGAAAAATTACACCCAAACATCTATTTCGCCTCGCCTCCCGCTCTCCCGAAACCTTTTTATCACGAGCGCAAACCCTCATCCTCACGAGCACAAACCTTTTTATCACGAGCGCAAGCCTTTATCCTCACGAGCGCAAACCCTCCGCGCCCATCCTGCGCGCCTCCGCACCAATGCAAAAATACGCTGAAAATAAGCTATGCATAGAAAAATGTTAACAACATACGAACTCAGCAGAGCCTCGACCGCAAACTCCCGCCAACCCATCAGCCCTCAAAAGAACAGAAAAAGACTATTTTGTTTGCTCACTTCGAGATAAGTTTGTAATTTTGCGCCGATTTAGAGTCCGTTGGGGCAAAACAAGCGGAAGCCGATCGGCATCCGCCTCGCGGAGAAATCCGTTATCTAACAAAACATCAATGTACGCAATCGTAGAAATTAACGGTCAGCAGTTTAAGGCAGAAGAAGGCAAGAAGCTCTTTTCGTGGCTCACATCCAAGCCGCTGAAGCTAATCAGACTGTTGAATTTGAGAAAGTTTTACCTCGTAGACAACGACGGCAAAAATCAACGTGGGCACACCGACAGTTGCCGGCGCAAAAGTTGTTTGCGAAGTGATCACCCGCTGGTAAAAGGCGAGAAAGTATTGGTCTTCCACAAGAAGCGCCGCAAAAGCGCCATCGCAAACTCAAAAGGCCATCGCCAACAGTTTACTGAGGTCACGATCAAGAATGTAATTGCTTAACTCCAAAAACGTAGAAGAAAATGGCACATAAGAAAGGTGTAGGTAGTTCTAAGAACGGCTGCGAATCAGCTTCGCAGCGATTAGGTGTTAAGATTTGGGCGGCCAATATTGCGCAAGCAGGCAATATCATCGTCCGTCAGCGTGGTACGGCTCACTATCCGGGAAAAAATGTCGGAATGGGCAGCGATCATACGCTCTATGCCCTTGTTGAAGGCACGGTAACGTTCCGTAAAGGTAAACACTTCGGAAAGCCCAACCGCAGCGTAGTCTCTGTTGAGCCCAAAGCTGAAGCTTAACCATCCATAAAGAAAGAAAAACGGGATGGATGCGGCAGTAGCCAAAAATCTATCCCTTTTTTCATTCTCTGAAAGGTAAGAAAAAAGGAGGTCGCGGACAACGCATAACCTCTTTTTGCATTCCTAACGCCACAAAAACCCATAGCGCACAACCATACAACACAACTGATATGACTACCATCCGGATACAATCGAAGCCGACTTTAACCTCAAGCCGCGCGCAGCTTCATCGTCGCGATGCAAGGCCGCACCATCTTTTGCTTTTTACGGTAAGATGGGCGTCGGGAAAACCACGTTTATCAAAGCGCTCTAGTGAAGAAATGGGCATCGTTGACGTCGTCAACTCACCCACCTTTGCCATCGTCAACGAATATCACAATGCAGCGGCCGATCGGCGCATCTTCCATTTCGATTTCTACCGCATAAAGCGCTTGAAGAAGTCTACGATATGGGCTATGAGGATTACCTCTACTCCGGCGACGTCTGCCTGCTCGAATGGCCCGAACTCATCGAGCAATTATTGCCAGAAGAGACTCGTCCGCGTCAACCTGACGGAAAACGCCGATGGCTCTCGCACGCTGACAATGGACTCAAACGTGCTGCCAAACGGTGCGCTGCGCGCTCCAAGTTCAGCCGGCCGCCACAGCATCTCGGACAGCGCCGGCCCGCCCCAAAAGCGCAGCAGCTCGCCACCGAACAGCCGCATCAAATACTCGACCGGCAGCCAGAGAATATGCCCCTAGCCGAAGCGCTTAGGGGCATATTTTCACATCGTAGCGGCCGCAGCCTCGCAAATCTATTGCCAGTCGCCCGGCTTCGTACCCATGCGGTAATAACCTTTGAGTTGGATCTCCATAATCAGCATCGAGCCGGCAGGAAGTTTGCCATAATTGCTCGGAAAGTAAGCCAAATCAGCCGGAATATACAGACGCCAGTGATCGCCGATGCGCATTTGCATCAACGCAGTGGCCACTGCGGCGCGCCAATAGCTGACGCCAAACTTCGCCGGCGCAGACATCGTCGGACTGAAGATGGACGCTACGTCCACGCTTTGGCCCGAATGCGCCATAAGTTTGCCTTCCGGATGCTGCGCAGTCGGCATCAGGCGCACGGTATAGTTGATTCGCACCGTGTCGGTAAAGTATGGCGATCCGCTGCCCGTACCGCGCTCCAAGATCTGCACACAAAGCGTGTCGCGATATTTGACTTGCGATTGATCAGTCAGCGAAAACTTTCGCATAAGTCGATAGTTGCAGTTCGCCTCCCAAGCATTGCCGAATTGCGCTTTGGCTGAGGCGATATTTTGTCGGGCCACGTTGAGCTGCGTTTTGAATGCCGCCTCGTTACGGGCCTTCCAATTATCAAACTCGGGTCTTTGCGGCTCTACGTTTTCCTGACAAGCCACCAACAACATAAGACCCGTGAGCAAGAATAAAATTCGTTTCATCATAATTCAAGAAGCTTTTGAAAGCCTATGCGGCTATTGGAGTTGCTTTAGGAGCGACGTGATCGACACCTTTGTCCTCTATTAGCGCGCGAAGTTGCTCTACCGGAACGCGCTCTTGCGTCATCGTATCGCGATCACGCAGCGTCACCGTATTTTCTTTGAGTGTGTCGTGATCAATCGTGATACAATAAGGCGTACCTATGGCATCGGCGCGACGATAACGCTTTCCGATCGTATCTTTCTCCTCGTATTTGCAGTTGAAGTGGAATTTAAGTTCGTTCATAATCTCGCGTGCCTTCTCGGGCAATCCGTCTTTGCGAACGAGCGGCAAGACGGCCAACTTCACAGGTGCCAAGGCAGCCGGCAAGCGCAAGACTACACGCGTCTCACCATTGTCTAATTTCTCTTCCGTATAAGCGTGGCACATCACAGATAGGAACATGCGGTCTACACCGATTGATGTTTCAATATCATAGGGCGTATAACTTTCGTTCGTCTCCGGATCGAAGTATTTAATGCTCTTGCCTGAAAATTCTTCGTGACGGCGCAGGTCGTAATCGGTGCGTGAGAATGGATGCCCTCAACCTCCTTGAGCCGAAGGGCATCTTAAATTCGATGTCGGTGGCTGCGTTGGCGTAGTGCGCAAGCTTTTTCGTGGTCGTGAAACGATAACATTCCGCGCCGAAGCCCAAGGCTTGGTGCCACTTCATACGCCATTCCTTCCACCGATTAAACCATTCGTGCCCGTGCCCGGCTTTTACGAAAAACTGCATCTCCATCTGCTCAAACTCGCGCATACGGAAGATAAACTGGCGGGCCACAATTTCGTTGCGAAAGGCTTTTACCGATCTGCGCGATGCCGAAGGGGAGCTTCATACGTCCCGTCTTCTGCACGTTCAGATAGTTGACAAAAATGCCTTGTGCCGTCTCCGGACGCAGATAGATGGCCGATGCGCCCTCGGCAGTACTGCCAACCTCTGTCTTAAACATTAAATTGAACTGCCGCACTCGGTCCAGTTGCGCGTGCCGCTGATCGGATCCACGATTTCTTCGTCGATGATGATCTGATACAACTCTTTGAGGTCGTTGGCGTTCATTGCCTCCTCGTAGCGCTTGTGGAGCGCGTCGCGGCGCGTTTGATTATCGATCACGCGTTGATTTGTGGCGCAGAATTGCGCCTCATCAAAGGCATCACCAAAGCGTTTGCGCGCCTTAGCCACCTCTTTTTCGATTTTTCTTCGTATTTCGCAATCTGATCTTCGATCAAAAACGTCGGCGCGGTAGCGTTTTTGCTGTCGCGGTTATCGATCAGCGGATCGTTGAACGCATCAACGTGGCCCGAAGCCTTCCATACCGTGGGATGCATAAAGACTGCGGAGTCGATACTCTACGATATTTTCGTGGAGCAGCACCATACTCTGCCACCAATATTGCTTGATGTTGTTCTTTAGTTCTACGCCGTTTTGCCCGTAGTCGTAAACGGCCCGAGGCCATCGTAAATATCACTGCCGGGAAAGACAAATCCATATTCCTTTGCAATGGGCCACGATTTTCTTAAATACATCTTCTTGCGCCATACTCTAATTTTCTGCTTTTGTATATTTGAGGCAAAATTACATTTTTCTCCCGACATACATCTTCTTGCCCGCATTTAATTGCGCCCTACCGATTGTGAAGACTTCCTCCGCAAATGGCAGTGCGCAGCGAGCCGACTGCCGCTCGCCAATGTCCTGATTGCCGCGTGGCATATTATATATATAATGTCTGCCTACGCACTTTTCGAGCAGCCAACTGAACCTGGCGGCGAAAAAGTTGTTAAGGTTGCCGCCGCGCCTCATAAGTCGACTGCAAAACGCGGGTACGCTTTTATCGGACTACGCCTTGCACGGCGCGGGGCGAAAGGCGGGGCTTCGTTTGCTCCCACCAAACGATGATTTGCTCCCCGCCAAACGATCGTATGCTCCGACCAGACGATGGTTTGCCGCCACCAAACGAAATAGAAAAAGCGATGCGAGGGTGAACAACGGGGCACTGTGCCACACGAAATAAGCACGTAGTCAACTCATTTTCAAATCGTCCTCCTTAAATATCCCTGTTCGCTTGCACCGCAGCCTACGCTTGGCCGCAAAAATTGGGATCTGCCACATCATTATCCGGAACCTCCGCGCTCGCCACTGCACTATAATCGGCGCTAACAGAGAAAAACTGCCAGAATGGCAGTATATATGACAAAAAGTTAGCTGTTTTGCAGTTTATCTGCGAGAAACACCATAAAATTCGGTTGGCACGCGACTTGCGATAGGACAAAAGCGTAAACAAAGGTCGAAAGGCCGGAGAATAAAGCATATAATATAACCAAATAAACAAGAGAGGAGATTTAATTATGGTACCTGTAAGAAAATATGATCAAAATTGGTTTGCCCAATTGGTTTGACGATTTTTGATAACGAATGGATGCGCAAGGCAAATGCCACCGCGCCGGCCATCAATGTCTTAGTCGATGAGCAACAATACGAAGTTGAGGTTGCCGCGCCGGGCATGACGAAGGACGATTTCAAGATCCACGTCGACGCTGACAATAACCTCGTCATCGAAATGGAGAAGCAGCAAGCCAATACGGCTGAAGAGGGTGAAAAACCAAAGCACGCCACTTTGCGCCGCGAGTTTTTCGTATACCAAATTCAGTCAGACGCTGATCCTGCCCGAAGATGTTGACAAGCAAAAGATTGGCGCAAACGTAGAGAACGGCGTATTGCACATTACGCTTCCCAAAACTCACGCCGGAGCAGAAGCAAGAGACGCTGCAACGGATCGAAGTAAGATAATTATTTTTAAGATTTATTCCCTGAAAGTAAGCCGCAGGCCCTCCGCTTGCGGCTTATTGCGTATGTTTTTCCTTACGTACGGGAAGTTTTTCCGCAAGTAGTGGAGAAATACGTTGTAAAACTTTAATTTTGCAGCATCAATTTGTAGCATACAACCAAATTCTTGCTGTATTATGGCAGATCATTACAAACTTTTTCCTTGCTGCGCTGACGCCGGCCTTTGCCGTCTGTGCGCACGCTCGCGACGACGTCCGCTATTGGCGGCCTCATCACTGATGAAAGCGGCCAACTGGCTGTCGGCGCGACCATTCGCGCCATTCATACGCCGAGCGGTACGCGCTATACGGCTACGACGAACGCCGACGGCCGCTTTACACTCAGGGTATGCGCCCTGGCGGCCCCTATACCGTGCAGGTAACTTACTTAGGCTACGGTACGAAATCGGTCGACAAACTCTTTTTGCAATTGGGCGATCAGTTGCCCTTCGATCTCCAACTGAAGCCGAACGAGGGCGAACTTTCGGAGGCTGTCGTTACGGCTGTCGGGAAGAGCTCGATGCAGGCGCCGGACAAAACTTCTCATTGCAGAAGATTACGACTACGCCGACCATCGACCGCAACATATTGAGGTGGTAAAATTCGCCGATGGCTATTTCGAGCAAGACGGGTGGCATCTCTTTCGTGGGATCTAATAACCGCTACAACTCGTTCAACATCGACGGCGTCGTAGCTAACGACGTCTTCGGCTTGTCGGCGGGCGGCACAAACGGAAGCGGATCCGGTGCAAAACCCAATCAGTATGGACGCTATCCAAGAGGTGCAAGTTGTCGTTGCGCCTTATGATGGCGCCAAGGCGGATTTACGGGCGGCGGCATCAACGCCGTGACGAAGCAAGGTACGAACACGACGCACGGTTCGGCTTATGGCTTCTTCAATAATCAAAAATATGTATGGCGCTAGGCGCCGCACGCGACCACGAATACAACAAGCTGCCCACATCAATACGAACGCACCTTCGGCGCAACGCTCGGCGGCGCTTTCGCGAAGGACAAACTCTTCTATTTCGTAAGCTTTGAGCACAAGAAATCGAGCTATCCTTCAATCATTTACCCTGGTTATACGGACAAATACATCTCTGCTGCCACGGCACAACAAATCGCTGATCGCTACTACGCACTTACCGGCATCCGAGAAAGCTTTGGCCAGCGTGATGTAGATAGCCGAAGCAACAGCTTCTGGGCCGCTTGACTGGAACATCGACGAGTCGAACAAACTCTCGTTCCGCTATCAATATAACGAGGGCTTTACCGCGACGCGTATGGCGTCAACGCGAAGACATTCTTCAACATCCCGGCATATCGCATCGCCAACGAATCGCACCTCGTTCGTAACTGAGCTCAACAGCCACATCACCGACGCGCTCTACAACGAACTCCGCGCCAGCGCAAGCATCGTTAAGGACCACCGCGAAGCACCCTATCAAGGCCCGACCGTGAGAGATCGCCAACGTAACCGGCGCTGACGGCAAGACGAATACGAAAGTCAATATCGGCACCGAATTTTCCAGCGGCGCAAACGCGCTCTACCAGCGCATTTACTCGCTCGAAGACAACCTGTCTTGGTATCTTGGCAACCATACCCTCACCTTCGGTACGCACAATGAGTTCTACCATATTCAGAACACATTCATCCAAGGCTCAAACGGCATGTGGTATTTCCAAACCCTCGACGATTTCTTTGAAAGACAATCCTTACAAGTTCTTCTATCAATATACGGATCCTACTGCGCCCCGCGTCAACGGTAGCTTGACCTCACTCACCGTCAATGAGCGCCGGACAGTTTGGATTCTATGCACAGGATAAGTGGAACGTGACTTCGCAATTCAACTTCACGCTTGGCTTGCGCGTGGATATACCTATGTTCTTCAATCGTCCGTCTGTCAACACGGCCTTCAACACGTATGCCGATTCAAAACACTCGGTGTTCACACGGGCGACGTTCCGAATGCTCGCGTAATGTGGTCTCCGCGCCTCGGTTTCAACTGGAATGTTGACCAAGCGCATCGCACGCTGATTCGTGGTGGTGTGGGTATCTTCACCGGCCGCGTTCCGTTCGTTTTGGATCTCGAATGCGTTCACCAATACCGGCGTAGAGAAGAAGGGGCACGACGATTTCTTCGAGCGTCCCCGGTATGGCCAATTACCACCAAGCTCATTCAAGACGTCATCACGGCGGGGCACAACGAAAAAGCCGGAGATTGCTGTCGTTCAAAAGAGCTTCAAATACCCGCAAGTATTCCGTGCTAATCTCGCCGTAGAGCAGACTTTGCCCGGCAATGTCAAGTTGCAGTTGGAGGGAATCTATTCCAAGACGATGAACAACGTATTCTTCGAAAAACTTAGCTTTTGACGAAAGTCGGCGAAGTCTTTGCTGTTCCCGGCGTAAACGCAAGTGCAGCGCCTTTCTACAGCAACGCCTCCAGCGCTCTACGAAAAATATCATCAACCCTCAAGAACACGAACAAGGGCTATAGTTACGCTTTGAGCGCACAACTTGAGAAATATTTCGACTTCGGTCTTGATGTTGCAGCCAGCTATACCTATGGTCGCTCAAGAAGTGTCAACGATGGAACCAGCTCTGTGGCTTATTCCAACTGGAAATAACCACTCACGCGACACGAACGGCCCCGGCGAAATGGGTTATTCGAAGTTTGACATCCCGCATCGCGTTATGGTGCGCCCTCAACTACAACTCACCGAAATACTGTCAAGGTTGGTTGAGCACATCAGTTGGCATCGTCTACACCGGAACTTCCGGCGGACGCTATAGCCTCACGATGAACGAGAAAGACGACTTCAATGGCGACGGCTGGCGCGGAAACAACCTCCTCCTACATCCCGACGAAAGACGAGTTGAGCAAAATGAACTTCATCGCGTCTACGGATAAGAAGGGCAATGTTACCACTGCCGATCAAGCACGTCAACTCTTTGAAGACTGGATTCAAGGTAACAGCTACGCAAGAACGCACCGCGGCCAATACGCCGAGCGCAATTCTGGTGATGACCGATTGGGAAAAACAACATCGACCTCCACTTCGGCCAGAGCATCCACTTGAAGAACCTCGTGCGCCCGAGTTTACGCTCGACGTAATCAACTTCACCAACATGTCTCAACAAGCGTTGGGGCACGACCTACGGAAATGCCTACAACGTGAGCCCGATTATGGTCAACAAGATCGTAAAGACAGGCGCAGCCGGCAATATCGTAGCCGAGCCGAGTTATACTTACAACCCCAATGCTAACCCCACGCCGAGCGACATCGCCAGCCGTTGGCATCATGAATTGGGCTTCCGCATCGCCTTCTAAGCCTTGCGAACACATAAATAAAAGCGGCGCGACCTCCCTCAGGTTGCGCCGCTTTTGCCTTTATTCATGGCTAATGAGGTCCGGCCATCAGCGGTAGTGCTCCAAACTTATTTCCTCCAGACCTCCCCTATCGAGACAACAAACAGCGCGCGCAAAGCTTTCGACCTTGTTCCGCCCATTCAAGAGCGAAAATCGAGAGCCTTGCGCGCGCTTCTTGTATTTAATTATGCGGTTATCTTAGTGCTAATTAAAAGCCTAAATTGAAGCCGACGCTAAACGTACTGAATTGTGGGCCGTGGCCGCCCGCAGAACGCCGCAAGGGTTGTATTGCACGTAGAAATTGACGACGTCATACTCGCACCTGCAACCTAAAGTCTACCGTCACGGGCGTCAAGGGAATATTCTCCTGTTCTTCCTCAATCTTTTGGCCGTTCAACTTGTATTTCGAGAGTATCGACGACTTTTGCTCCATGCGAAATTCGTAATGATGCTCGCGCCCAGCCAAACATCTTGGCTCAATCTCCGCTGATAGCCTAACTCAATATTATTATAGACCGCCTTCAAGCGCGAATTATGCTTCGTAGAGCCGACCGGAAAATCCTCAAGTCCCACAACGTGTCCGGGCAGGAGCGCAAAGCGACGATTACCCTTCATTCGATAATTGCGCCAACTCATCCCATAATTTGCATACAGCCTATTTTTCGCCAAGTGTAGTCTAAACCCAGAATCTTTAGGTTCAACGCCATAGAGCTTCCCATTCTGAAGTCGTAATCTTCAGATGCATCAATCGGCAAGAGCCATTCAAAACCAAGGCCCAACACACTAAGGTCAAGGTTGCCTCCACGCGGCTCATTACACCTCTGAAGAGCGTTCACGTCGAGTCCGCCGATAGAAAAACGTCCACCGATCCGCGTGTTCGTCCAGCAACGTTTCGCTACCCGTGCGGCGCTGATAGGTATAATGATAAGCCGAATCTGCCCCCCATACCTTTGATTTCCACACTACTTGTGCTATCGTTTTCCGTAATAATCACGCGATGCACGTCTTTTACATCCACGATCGTATCATTCACCATCGCAGCGTTTGCCGTCATGCTGTCTATGGCAGAGAGCAGGAGTAAAGTTATAGTCTTCATATACTGATTAAATTTTCTTCGAGTTGAATATTCCTTGATTCATAGCTATGCACAATTGCCCAAAGCCTTATTTCGCAAAGCGCTGTTTCAGTTCCGCCAGCGTCGCAGTGCCTTCCATGTAGATCAGCGTCAGTGTGGGCGATGCACCGGCCCGCAGCGTATTGTTGCGATAAAAGATAAATCGATTCGTAGTCCCTGCCGAGCGCAGGCGGTAAAAGCCATAATACAGTCGGCCCTGTCGCAGCTCCGCTTCGCGGTCTAAAGCGCCCACGACGTCGGCTTTTTACGCTTGCCTCAAACTCATTCACTTCAGCTGCCGATGGTTTAATGGTCAAACTCCGAAAAAGATTCAACTTATAAGGTTTGAGTCGGTCGCCGCTGATCACCACCTCCGTCGCATCCTTGCGGTTGCGGAAGCGCTCACCGAAAAGATTGGCGATGTGCAAACCCGTTTGGGCAAAGCCTGCCACTGATATCATGCAGCACAAAAAGCAAGATCTCTATTCGTTTCATTCTCATTTCGTTTTATGGTTCATTGATGGTTGCAAACATATCATTCAAGGCGTGCTCCACGTTAGCCTCATCGGCAGGTCTTTGCGTGGCTTTGCAGCGCGTTGTGCGCCTCGTTCATCACGCGAGTGGGGTCCGTGATGCGCTCGCCGCCCACATAGGCCACGCAGACGTCTTGCTCCTCGACGAAGGGATAAAAACGCGTGCCAGCAAAGATCAATCCGCCCACCACGGCCGCCACGGCCCATTTTCGCCCCGTGCGTTGCCAAGTCGTGCGTTTCCGCTTGGCGCGGTGCAGGCGTCGGCCCGTAGCGAGCAGGCCCATCACGGCGCGCACATCATCGTAGCGTGCGTCGGCCGCCTCGGTTCTAAGAGCCAAAAGGCCAGCGCCGCTCCTCCTCGGGTGTAGTTTCCGCTTCCCAGTAGCGTCTTACCAGTTCATCTAATGCCGCTTTGTTCATAATATACCTCCCTAATCAGTTTTCTAGCTCGCGAGAGTCTGCATCCTTACAGCCGCCGGCTGCATGTTAAGTGTGGCCGCTATTTCTTCAAAGGCCTCTTCGCGCGTCTCCCTACGCTCCAAAAATTTCGCGTTGTAGGGGCGTGAGTCGCTGATCTATGATCTGCTTGACGCGTCGATAGCGTTCGGCCGCCTCATCTTCCGCATCGGTCGCCTCAGCCGGGTCGCAGCCCTCCTCAAGTCGCGTTTCGCCCAACTTCTGTCGGCGGCGCAATTCGTCGATGCCTATGTGTCGAGCCGTGACGTTCAGCACGCGCGCCGCTTCGTCGGCATCAGCCCAGCGCTCGCGCTCGGGCCAGAGTCGGCAGAAGGCTTCTTGCAGTGCGTCGTCGGTTTTCATCTTCGCCCAACCACCCTACTTAGCGTCGGTCGCAAGCGTCTGCGCAATCCGCCAAAGGCTGTCAGCAGCGGATTTTCGGTGGTTGTTACACGTGAAGGCTTCATACTTTTTTTGATGCGTTACATTAGCTTAACGCGGAAGGTGGAGTTTTGTAACATCAATGTTTTTACTTTTTCGTCAAGGGCGTTGATTTTTCGAAGCCATTGGCGGTTTTCATTCTTTAATAGTCTTATAATGAGATGAATAAACGAATTATTTTTAATTTGCTTCCGATTGAAAATAAGCGAGACTTCGATGTCGATTTTCGGCCCGCCGATCGCGCCGCGCGCCGCCCTTTTGCTACTCCGCGCAGGCGACTTCCTCGCAACGCGAAGGGCCGCAACAGCGCGCACCAAGGCTTGGTTTTCATAACGCCGACAAGGGGTTAACAAGGACGCTCGGCCGACAAAGTTAGTTTGTTGTCGTGAGAACAAACCCTTTTTCTCACGAGCGTACACCTTTTTATCGTGAGCGCAAACCTTTTTATCGTGAGAACAAAGCCGGCAAGTCGAAACGGAGCGTAAGGACGAGGGGCAAAGAGTGCTTAAAAATCAAATGCGAGCCTTGGCTTTTCAGCCGGAATCATTCGGCCGACTGTTCGTATTTTACCCGTTCGCGCTTGGGTAGCGTGGCAACGAGCGTGGCGTGGGCGCGGCGCAGGAGTTGGCGTAGTGAAATCATCATCCAGCGTCCCTCCAGTGAGACGGTAATCCAATGGCGCTTATTCATGTGCCAACCGGGGCGCACTTCCTCGTAAGTTTTTCGGAGTTGAGGGCCTCTTCCGGCGGATACTTGATCGTAAAGTTGTTAAACTCATCTACATCTACGAGGCAATACCAGCGATCAGCGACGCAGAAGACCAAGATTCCGCGCACCTCCGTCCGATGGGCCTCGGTAAAGGGCATTTTTCTCGGTCGTGCCGGGCAGGGATAGGCAATAGTCGCGAAATTCTTCAATATTCATCAGTCGTTTCTTTTTCGTCAGTCGTAAAAATTGCAATGGCCAAGGCTTGGGCGGCGGCCTACTTACTGCAAAGCAAACACAAAAAAACAGATTCGAGCAAGGCGAGGGGCAAAAATGAACGCGAAGGCGGACCCGGCCGTCGGCATCTTGCAAAAATGGTAGCGACGCACCGGCTCGCACATACTCGGCGGAGCGAAACGAGCCGAAAAAGCTTTTTCGGTAACTTTGCCGGCGCTACTAAGCTCATTAAAGCAATGAAGCAATATCTTGACCTCTTAAACGAAATAAACACGCACGGCACGGTCAAACACGACCGCATCGGGAACGGGAACGAAGAGCATTTTTGGACACCAAATGCGCTTCCGAATGGCTGATGGGTTTCCTTTATTGACGACGAAAAAGCTCCACGTCAAATCGATTATTCACGAACTTCTGTGGTTCATACGTGGGGAGACGAACATAAAATCGCTCAAGGAGGCCGGCGTCAGCATCTGGGACGAATGGGCGGACGAAAACGGCGACTTGGGGACCAATCTACGGCTATCAATGGCGCCACTGGCCCGACGGACGCGGCGGGGAGATTGACCAACTGGCGCAGGCGGTGGAGCTGATTAAGCACAAGCCCGACTCGCGGCGCATCATCGTAAGTGCGTGGAACGTGGGTTGCATTGACCAAATGAAATTGCCGCCTTGTCACGTTTTTGTTTCAGTATTATGTGGCCGACGGGCGACTCTCTTTGCAACTCTATCAGCGCAGTGCGGATACGTTCTTGGGCGTGCCGTTTAACATTGCGAGTTATGCGCTCCTCTTAATGATGACGGCGCAGGTCACTGATTTGGAGCCGGGCGATTTTATCTATACGACGGGCGATACGCACCTTTACTTGAACCACTTGGAGCAAGCGCGCTGCAACTCACGCGCACACCCGGCCCGCTGCCGACGATGCGCCTGAATCCGGAACGCCGACGCTTGGAGGACTTCCGCTACGAAGACTTTTGAATTGATTGACTCATAATCCGCAGCCTCACATTGCTGCACCGGTATCTGTTTGATCTTTATGATTTCTATTATTTGTGCCATCGCGCAAAATGGCGCCATTGGCTACGACAACCATTTACTTTATCGCCTCTCAGCGGACTTGAAGCGCTTCAAAGCCTTGACGTCGGGGCATACGGTCGTGATGGGTCGACGCACGTTTGAGTCGTTCCCCAGGGGGCTTTGCCCAATCGGCGCAATATCGTACTCTCACGCACGGCTACGGCGTGGCCGAACACGGAGGTCTTCCCTTCACTGGACGAGGCCTTGGCGGCCTGCGCACCGGACGAGGAGGTCTTCATCATCGGCGGAGCGGCGGTCTACGAGGCGGCGATCGGGCGGGCGGACCGTCTATGCTTGACGCTCATCGATGCGACACCGGACAAGGCGGATACGTTCTTTCCGGATTATGATAAGGCAGCGTGGCGCGAAACGCAGCGCGAACACTACGCGGCCGATGAAAAGAACGAAGCAGATTTTTACTTTTTGTAGACTATATACGCAAATAAACAGAGGACATTGACTGATATGAGAATCTTATCTTTTATCTTGCTGGCGCTGTTTTCGCTACCCGTCAGCACGAGCTACGCGCGGCCGGCAGCGGAGAAAGGGCCGGCAAAAATGAAGAACGTGCGCCTGAAAAATTATTGAGACATCGGACGTGCACGGCAACTATTTTCCTTACGACTTTATGGACCGTAAGCCGGGCGTAGGAAGCTTGGCGCGCATCGAAACCTATGTGAAGGGGGCGCGAAAGCAGATGGGCGCGGACAAGGTCTTGCTCCTCGACAACGGGGATATTCTGCAAGGACAGCCAACGGCTTACTACTATAATTATATCGACACGACGTCGACGCACGCTTGCGCCGCGGTGCTCAACTATATGCGCTATGATGCGGCAGCAGTGGGCAATCACGATGTGGAAACGGGACACGCGGTCTATGATCGTTGGGTGGGAGAGTGTAAATTTCGATGCTCAGCGCCAATACGATTGAGGTAAAAACGGGAAAAACCGTATTGGAAGCCTTATACGATTATTCGAAAGGCGGCGTGCGCATCGCTGTGCTGGGTATGCTGACGCCGGGGATCCCGACGTGGCTCCCGGAAAACCTCTGGCGCGGCTTGCGCTTCGACGACCTTGTGCTCACGGCGCAAAAAGTATATGCCGGAGATGCGCCGCCAAGCGGACCTCGTCGTGGGCTTGTTTCACAGCGGCGTAGGGCGCGAGGACGCCACGGGAACGCTGAATGAAAAACGCTTCGCTGCAAGTGGCGCGCGAAGTGCCGGGCTTCGACATTATTCTCTCGTGGGGCACGATCATCGACAGGCTTGCCGCACGATTGCGAATAAGGAGGGCGGCATCGTGCAGATCTTAAACCCCGCAGCTAACGCGGGCTATGTGGCCGTGGCGGACGTGAGTTTTGATGCACAGGGCCACAAGACGATCACGGGGAGCATTGTCGATGTGCGCGACTTAGCGCCGGATGCGGACTTCGTAAAGGAGTTTTCGCCGCAAATTGAAGCGGTGAAGGCGTTTACGGTGCGGTGATCGGCTACAATAAGATAGCCATTGATACGCGGCCTTCTTTCTTTGGGCCTTCGGCTTTTTGTAGATTTTATTCACCAACTGCAAATGCGGATCTCGGGCGCGTCACTTTCGTTTGCAGCACCCTTTAGCCTTTGATACGGAAATTCCGGCCGGAGAAATTCATATGAGTGATATGTTTAACCTTTACCGCTACGAGAACCAACTCTATACAATGCGACTCTCGGGAAAGGAAATCAAAGGTTTCTTGGAATACAGTTATGCGAACTGGGCTAACACGATGCAGCAACCGACGGACCACTTGCTGATTTTTAATCCGAAAAACGATTGAGGCGAAAAGAGACTTGGCAGCGATTGGCACATTCCGAATTACAACTTTGACTCGGCAGCGGGTTTGATTTACACGGTCGACGTGCGCCGCCCAAAAGGGGAAAAAAGGTGCACATCATCAGTTTGGCCAACGGCGAACCTTTGATTTGGAGAAAAAGATTATCTCGTGGCGGTCAATTCTTATCGCGGCAATGGCGGCGGCGGACTCTTGACGCAGGGGGCCGGTATTCCGAAAGAGGAATTGCCGAAGCGCATCGTCAAAAAGTACGGACAAGGACTTGCGTTTCTACCTGATGCAGGAAATTAAACGCCAAGGTACGATCGCCCCTGGAAGGCGCTAAACCAATGGAAGTTTGTGCCGGAAGATCGGGCCACGAAGGCTGCTCACGCGGATTCGCTCATCCTTTTCAAACTAAACGGATAGGCAGAGGCATACATTATATATAAGGCGCCGCAGGCCTAACTCGGCATCGGCACTTGTGCGTCATCATTGGCTGTATTAGGGAGAGAAGAGCCGCAATCGCTTTTTCTTCACCGCGCGAAAGAGACTCTAAAAGCGCCTCGCCCCGACAAAAGGGAAAAGAAGCCCATAAAAAAGGGATCTTTTTACCTGTTCTATGAAAAAAATTAGTTATGTTTTGCGGCCGATTCCGCTATGCAAATCGGCTGCAAACATATACAGCCCTCGCATAGCCCAACAGGAATTCCCCAAGCCAAGGAGAGGTGCTCGAGTGGTTGAAGAGGCACGCCTGGAAAGCGTGTAAACGTCAAAAAGCGTTTCGGGGGTTCGAATCCCCTCTCTCTGTTGGAAGGGTGTAAATCAGAATTCTTCTGATTTACACCCTTCATTTATCTATAAGTAAGCATTCTTTTCCGGTTCTTTTCCCCACGCTTCTTGCACGTAACAAGGTATACTATTCTTTTCTGCTGTCGCGAAATCGCTTTGTGCGACCTTTCCTCTTTCTCAGAAAATGATCCCAAGCAAGCGGTAAATGGAGCTGTATATAGCAGGCTATGAACGGAAGATAATGATAACAAAAGAGGCTGCTCCGCCCCGGCACATTGCTTGGGTGGAGTAGCCTCTTTGTTCGTCGGAAAGGGTGGAATGACTACTTATCCTTTTTCCAAAGATGGAGAAATGGACGTAGCGCTTCGGATGTGCTTTTGACGTTGATTAGCAAAGAATCTGCACTACTTACCGTATGATTCAGATTGTCGTAAAGTTTGCGATCATTCAGCAAGAGGCCGAAGGTATTATCCCGACTATTTAATTTGCTGTTTAGATCGTTGGTCAAGCTATTGATGTTGGCTGAGAATCGTTTTACCTCTGCCAGCGAAGCATTTACTCATTCATCGTCTCTGCAGGTTGATCGCCGCCAGATTATTGCTCAGCGCTCGACGTTACGACTCGTCTTATTCAAATTTTGCATCATTTGCGGCAAGTCGCGGCCTACCATTGCATCAAGTTTGGCCGATGTGCGCCGGAGGTTGTTCGTAATCTCTGCCGTACTGCGTAGCGTTTGTGCCAAAAGCCGGATCAGCCGAGAGGCGGGCCATATTCGTCACAATCGAATCCAACTTAGGGCAGCACATCCATGATCGTAGGCATCAGCGCCTCCACTTTTTTTCAACCGCACCCTCGTGTAGACCGCCGTTGATCGTATCGCCTTGCGTCAAGTTGTCCGTAGGATTAGGGCCCCAAAAATCAGCGACATAGTCACGCCACCCATCAAGGAAGTTACCAATTCAGCCTTCGTTCCGCGAGGCATGTGCATTTCTTATCCAATTCGATAGCCACAACCACGCGCTCATGGTTTCCATAATCATACTGAATGCCCCGCACAATGCCGACGGGATAGCCATTGGCATAAACGGCATTCGAAACCGCCAGCCCCTGCTATGTTATCAAAGCGAACGTAATACGTATTGCTCGACTTAAAGACATTGATGCCCTTCATAAAATTGATGAGCAAATAGACGAGTACAATAGCCACAATGGCTGAGAGTGCGATCTTAACTTCCCTAGTAAATATTTTCATAAGTTCGTTGTTAATATGTGCGCCTCGATCTTATTCTGCAGCTGATCGAAGGGCTACTGGTTGATGCTTGGGTTTACGTAAATGATTCTATTGCGGATTTACCTCTCCTCTGATCAGGGTACGTGGGTATCTCCATTAAACTTGACGATAAAAGGCGTCAGTAAACGACTTTTTGACTTCTTTGAGGGCGGCCTGCGCCTCTGCCTTTGTAGCATAAATACCCGTGACATACTTAAAGCGTCCACCCTCCCTTAAAGATATAAAAGATGACTCAGACCTCGAAATTGCTTTTGTCGCTCGAGGAAAGACGATCAGCGTTGACGGCAATCTGTATACGATAGTGTAAGCCCTTCGCGGTCTTTTTGCTTGTCCTTGTCGCCCCGGTCGTCTTCTGTTTTACCAGCCTTGTCTTTTGGTCGAAGTAGAAGAAGCCTTTGCGGACTGAGCGGGTTTAGTCGGCGCAATCGACTTGGCGGGCGTAGTTACAGAGTTCTTAGTCTGCGTGCGGGCTACCGGCTTATTTGCGGCTTTTAGCAGGAGCAGGATCTACAATGATTACCCGCTCGGCCGGTTTTGTCGGTTGCTGCGTGGTGGAGGGTAAGGGCACGACTTCTCGCCGGTGGCGTATTCTTATCTTCAGCGTCAGCGGTTGATTCATCAGAAGAGGTGAATATCGGCTGCGGCAAAGCCAACGGCCGACCCATCATGCGTCTTACGATACTGGAGGAAACCATTGTAAATACAAGTAGCCAGCGTGATGACGCCGCGATCTGAATTTAGGTACGCCTCCTCATCAGGAGTCGTGATGAAGCCCAACTCGGTAAGGACGGCAGGCATTGACGTCTTGCGCAAAACTAAGAATCCGGCTTGATGCACACCTTTGTCTCTGCGATTATTGCGAACATACTGGCGCTGAATAGCTTGGGCTAAATCAACGCTCTGCTGCATATAGCGATCTTGCATCAATTCGAAGATCACATAACCTCCGCTCTTGCGCGGATCGAAGCCTTCGTAGCGTTGGCGGTAATCTTTTTCATAAGTGATCACGCTATTTTCTCGCTTAGCCACCCTGGTTGGCTTCGGCACGCGCCATACCGAGCGTATACGTTTCGCCGCCATAAACAGATCGATTACCATCAACAGCATTCGTATGAATAGAAATAAAAAGATCAGCTTTTAGCATTGTTGGCGATGTCGGCACGCGTCTGCAAAGGGATAAAGACATCCGTCTTGCGCGTATAAATCACTTTCACATCGGGGCAGTTTCGCTCCACGAGCTGACCGAAAGCCAGGGCCACTTTCAGATTGATGTTCTTCTCACTGAATAAGCGCCGGGCGCGCCTGTATCGTGACCACCATGGCCGGGATCGATTACAAGCGTAAGGGCTTTACCTTTCTGGGCGAAAGCTACTCGCACAGAAGGCACAAAACACAGCAGGACATATGTGGCTAATCTTTTGGTCATAGTTTACTTGAAGTTCTCGGTAAAACCAATATATGGCCTACACTCTACCCTTTTCGTTGAATAAAAACCAAGGTTGACGGCAGAGAATCAGCCCTATGAACGGAGCAAAGATAGGTGAAAGTCGGCAGAAAAACCAAAGAAAGCGGGCGGTTTGTCGCACAAGTAAAGGCATACTAACTGCTTAGACAGCCGGCTTAGGCGGTACAACCGGGAAGGGGCGTATATGATTTAAGAGATATTCAGGCAAAGAGGAAGCCGAAAGGAGCAAATGATCGGTTTGAAGGTTGCAAAAATCGGCAGACTTTTGGGCAAAGAAAAACGATGATAGGCAATTGTTGAAATTCTCATAGGTGGGATGAAAAATTCTATAGGTGGGAAATAAAAATTCTAAGGGGAATTGAAATTATCTCAGGTGAGAATTTGTACGAGGTGTAATGTCCTAGAATTAGTTGACAACTTTGGTTTCTTAATTTTATTCTTCTTGACAAGTTTATTTGCTAAGTTCAAATACGCTTGTCGTAGTCTTTTTCTTAACTACATAGTTAGTTGACAGTTGTCTTCTAATTGCAAAAATTATGTAATGTCCCTAGAATTAGTTGACAACTTTGGTTTCTTAATTTCATTCTTCTTTGACAAGTTTATTTTGCTAAGTTCAAGCTCGCTTGTCGGGCTCTTTTCTTAACTACATAGTTAGTTGACAATGGGAGGTACATAGATTTTTATGAAGACGCCGGAGCCGGTAAGCATAAGCTGAGACAACTGCAAAATGAAAAAGAGCATTTTTTTAAGCTACGACACAAACAGTAAAAACAGCCCCGCTCTGAAAGAGCGAGGCTGCAAGTTATAGATCTAAATCGAAGGTCGATTATTTGTTCTTAAACAATTGAACGTTCTTCAATTCGAACTTAGGCGTCTTGCGAATCATAGCAGGTGCTTCATCACGAGGAATTTCATTCTGCAACACGAAAAATATCAGTCTTAGCGGGGAATGAGCTGGCCTTAACGAAGTAAACCACGTTGAAAGTGAATGTTTTGGTCGTTGCATCATAAGAGCTGGGCACAGCACCATTTGCACCTTTTTGTCACAGCATCTGGAAATCATGATATGTCCGTATGGTTGACCATCTTGTACAAAGTCATACATCGTATCTTGATCTTTACAACGATCAAGCCGGTAGACTTATTATAAGTGAAATAGATACCATCACGGTTTTGAAACGAAGGGCTTGATCTGATACTTAGACTCGTCCTTGTTGCTCTGATAGAGCGCATAAGTGCCAAGAGAGTTGAACAAACCGGAGGTATATTCACCTTCATAGATAGGAATCATAATCTCAGGCTCAGCCTTGCTCTGTGCCGGATCCAAAAATCACTTGCTGACCGTTGACCGTCATAACAAGCTGACCATTGGCATTGTAGCTTACAGAACCTTGTGTGCCGTCAGCGAAGGTAATCACACCTGCGCCATTAGCAAAACTGGTGCGTAATAACTGTCTTCGCACCGCCATCGGGGGTAGATGTGCTTTGACCTTTGTCGTTCAACACCAAAGTAGTTTGCACGCCATTGATATTAGCTGTCCAAGTGCCATAAATATCAGATGGCTGGCTCTTTACCAAAGTAGAAACTACTTGACGCGTGCTATCGCTTGCCTTAATCACGTTTAGCGTAACCTTGTTGTTATCCTTCTGGAAAGCAGCGAAAGCAAGTACGGGGAAGTCATAAAGAGAGCCTTCTGAAGTAGCGCTCAAGATACCTCAGCAGGATCATATTTCACATCCGTGGTTGCAATAATATTACGGTAAACTCCACTGTCGGCACCTGTAGACTTACCACGCATCTTTTACAACGAGCAAGGGCTGGCCTGCTGAGTTGGTCGTCTAAGTGATCGCGTATTCGTGGTTATCATCCGGCGTATACTGCGATTGATAGTAGCCATAAGGCATCTGTGCCGGATAGCTGACTTTCGTGTTTTTCGAAGTCATTGTTGCAAGAGGTCAGGCCTAGACCTGTAACCACTAATGCAGCTAATGATAAAAATAAACTTTTTCATTTTTGTCTCTGTTTTTTTCCTTTCTTATTGTATTGTAGAGTAGAAGGCCGCTATCAACTGCAATGCTGCAGCGGCCTTCTGCTCGCTCTTATCGAGGAATGAACTTTAGTGCTTACTACGTCTTAGTCGAACTGCGTTACGTCTCGGGTTCATATTCTTCTCTTGCGTCGGAATATCAAACGTCCAATTGTTGTGGAAGGTAGGCTCTACCGTCTTACCAATGTTAGCAGACGGTTCACCTGAATAGACAATATTACCGGCACCTGTTTGCGTTGTAGCGTTACGTGTGAAGCCAAGGCCCCAGCGCTTTAGAACGAGGAAGATGCATGCTTTCGCCCATAAACTCGCGCTTCCATTCCAATCGGATCTCTTTTGCCAGGCTCGCCTGTCTCGCTCGTAGCGGGCAAGCCGCGCTTCGTACGCAAAGCGTTGAGGTATTGTTGAGCCTTTGCTGCATCGTTGAGACGATATGCTGCCTCTGCTGCGATCAGGTAAGTCTCTGCAATACGGAATAACTTCGGAAGGGTGTACTGAGCATATTTGCTATCACCCTTCTTAGCCAATTTGGGGGTCGCCCAAGAACTTGTTGAAGAGAGCAACGTTAGAAGCCGATTGATCTTGGCACTTCACAGTCCGCGGATCCAAGTAGATATTCGTACGCCAGTCGTTAGACGAGTACATATCAACCGTTTCCTTAGAAGGAATCCAGTCGGGGCTGAATGCTCCGGCAGCATTGCTGTAAGCGTGGAAGTTGTTACCATTTGTATTTGTAACATATTCATAACGCTTGTCGGGCGTGCCGGCCGGCACGTAGATGAACTCAGAACCTTCGTTGTTGGTCCACATAGATTTCAGTGAGTTAGCGTTGCTTGCCAATGCGAATTGACCGCTATTGATCAAAGCCTCAGCTTGTGCTAAAGCGTTCGTATAATCGCCCATTGTGAGCAATACACGAGCGCGGAGCGCTTTCGTCATCGTTTTATTGATCAATGTACCTACAGCATTATCCGCTTCAGGGCCATTTGCCTGAAGATATTGGTCTGCCAAATTGAGATCATTGAGGATGAACTCATAAGTAGCCTCAAGTTAGCACTTTTAGGCTTAGCTGACACATCAACCTTCGTTAGAGCGGGAGGCCGCGCGTAGTAGCTGCAGTGCCCTGCATCATAAGCGGGGCAATAGTAGCTTGCGACGATAGAATAAGCCAAAGCACGAATAAAGTATGCTTCACCTTTATACTGCTTAAGCCAGATTGTGTCATTAGCGAGATCTTTACTCTTGCTGTAGTCGATCTTATCAACATTCGTCAAGAAGTAGTTGCAGTCAGAGATTGCGCTATAGCCGCTTGACCAAGGGCCGCCTACATCATTAGCGCTGTAAGTCCAAGTGTAGAGCAAACCTCCACGGTTACCATAGCTAATGGTCGGTTGGAAGTAGTCCATCAAGATATCGCCCCACAAATAGCCGGTTCCTGCAAGGTTGCCACGCAATGAAGAGTAGAGACCCTTGTGGAAGTTAGTAGCATCACTTGGCTTCTCCCAAGATTTTTCACCCGGAATAGAAGTCGTGGGTATTGGTCTAATTCGCACGCGGTGAAGGTCGGCACGATGAGTGCTGCGATCATCAGCGATTTGAAAAAAGTCTTTTTCATAATTCTATTTGTCTAAACGATTAGAATGTTACTTCAATGCCCAAGAAGAATTCGCGCGTATTCGGGAATGTAGCCTTAGAAATGTTGCCACCATACTGGGATCTGCGCCCTTCCACTTCGTGAAGGTCAAAAGGTTACGAGCTGTTGCAGAGAGGCGAACATTGCGAATCACCTTAGTAGCCTCCATCCAAGACTTCGGAAGGTCATAAGAGAGCGACAAGTTCTGAGGCGGAGGAAAGAAGAGTTGTGTAATAAAGAAGTGTCGAAGCGGTTTGCTACACCAAAACGAGGAACGTCCGTGATGTCACCCGGTTTCTTCCAAGCGTTGATGAGCGCGCGGTCGTGGTTGTCTTGTGTAAAAGTTATGGTTGTAGGTAAAGAACCCATGTTGTCTACCATCCATTTACCCAACACGAATGCGAAGTCAGCATTCAAGGTCAAACCTCTCCAAGATGCATTTTACACCGAAACCACCATTGATCGGAGCGTAGAGGCGCTTGCCTGTATTTTTGGTAAAAGATCTTCAGAGTAAGTTTCCGTCGTACCACCGTCCGGCTTAGCCCAAACGATGTTACCATTGGCAGGATTAACACCTACACGTACCGGCAAGAGGTAGTAACACTCTGACCAACCTTATATAAAGCGTGCTACTCGGAAGTTTCCACCGTCAATGCCGTAGAAGAGTTTCGTGATCTTATCAGCGTTGTACGTAAGTTACCATAAACGTTAACGTTCAAGTCGTTCCAGTTGCGTACAGCGTCAACGTCGAATTGGATCTCTATACCGTTGTTAACCATAGAACCGATGTTCAACGTTTGGCTGCTGAAACCGGTCGTGTAAGGCAACGGCGTATCCATCAACATGTCTTTCGTGCGACGGTTGTAGTAGTTCACTCAAGGTTCAAGCGATCGAAGAGGCGCGTAGAGATACCTACCGTCGTTTGAATTTGTGTTTCCCAACCGAGGTTCTTGTTCTCCGGAGTTGAGAGGCCCCAACCGTTAGAACCATTGTACAATACCTGACCCGTCTTCGTCAATGCGTCATAATAGCCGATACCTTGAGAGTTACCCGTAGAACCCATGCTGGCCTTAAACTTGAGGTCAGTGAGCCATTCGATATCTTTCGAAAGAAGTCTTCGCGCTTCATATTCCACATAAAACCACCGGAAGCAAACATTGCAGAGCGGTTGTTCGCACCGAAGCGAGAGCTGCGGTCGTTACGTACTGTTACGTCGAAGAAGTACTTGTTCATTAATGCGTAGTCAACACGACCGAAGAATGAAAGATATTCAACCGTGGCGAGACCTTGCAAGTCGGGCAATTCAGCTTTCGTACTGTGGCCAAGCTCGATCAAGCGATCGTCAGACTGACCCTTCGTGTAAGAGTTGAAGCCGGAGTCTTGTGATTTGATACCTTCTTGACCGAGGAGGAATGTCAACTGATGATCTTGGTTGAGTTCCCATTTATATTCGGCAGTATTGGTAATCGTGAAGTTTGACATGCGGCTGAAATATTCATTTCTCAAACCACCATCCTTCGTATCGTTCCAAGGAGCGCTGGATAGCCGATAACCGTCGAGCGCGTATCAGCAGCATCAACACCCAATTGAGAGCGAAGCGTCAAGCCCTTAACCGGCGTCAATTCGATGAAAGCCGTACCCGTAAGGCGCGCATCGTTCGTTGTTGATGGGTTAAGTTTGGTCCAAAGCTCATTGTTATAAGCATTCATCACCGGAATGATATCCAACTTACGGCCATCCTTGTCATAAGGATTAATGTAAGGCTTTGTTGGTTACCGTAGAGAATGCACCGTTATTACCGGCATAGAGCGCACCAAACATTCTATCTGATGTACGCTCATCGTAGTTCAAACCGAGGTTCACGCCATAGTGGAACCAATCCGTTGCGCGAGAATCCAAGTTAAAACGAACCGTATAGCGTTTGAAGCGAGAAGAAGGCGTCAAACCGTTTTTCTTCATATAAGACGCAGAAGTATAATACGTCGTACGTTCGCTACCACCGGCAACGCTGAAGTTCGTATATACATCGGGAGCGTTATCATTGAAGTAGTACTTCTGCCAGTCAGTATTCACGCCTGAAGCCTTGTAAGCTGCATACTGCGCACCGTTGATGATACCGTTCTGCAACTCATACTCCAACAATCTCGTTAGAGCTCATCGGGTTACTAATGCGGCGAGCCAATTGGCTCCAACCGATGCTCTGGGCCGATTTTTGATAACAGCCTTTTCATTGCGGTGACCTTTCTTCGTTGTTACGAAGATTACACCATTGGCAGCACGAGAACCATAGATAGACGTAGCTGAAGCGTCACGCAACACCGTGTAGCTTTGATATCGTTCGGGTTCAACATATAGAACACAGAAGCGCCTACCGGCATACCATCAACCACGTAGAGCGGCGTGTTACCACCATTGAGTGAACCTGCACCGCGGACTTTCGTACTTGTACCGTTGATGTTACCAACGTCACCCGTGTTGTTCAAGATCTGCACACCGGCTACTTTACCCTGCAAAGCGTCGAGGGCGGTAGTTACCGGTTTGTTTTCACTTTTGTCGGCAGAAACCTTAGACACAGTACCAACGACTGTACCCAATTTCTTTGCCGTACCGTAACCTACAACGACTGCTTCAGTCAGGTTGCTATCGCCGGACTCTTTCATCGTCACTTCGCATATTGCCCGTGATGCTCACCGTCTCGGGGTTCATACCCACGTTGGTGATGTTAATGTACTTAGCCGTGGCGGGCAAGCTCGAGAACGTAAAATTACCGTTGTCATCGGTTTGCGCTCATGAGCTTAGTCCCTTGCACACGTACGACAGCACCGCTCACGGGTGAGCCGAGGTTCGTCGACTACCCGGCTGGTTACGTGTTGCTGCGCATAACAGAGCCTGCTGAAAGCAGACACGCAGACAAAAAGCACTAACTTCTTGTTCATAATATAACTGTTAAATTAAACATATATTCAATCATCGTGCGTTTTTCGTGAAGAGAGGTAGACGCAGTAAAAAGCAGTTATTTTGCTATGTTCTCGTCCGATCTTTCTCCTCCTTATTTTTGCTAATTCCAGACCTCGGAGAGAGGGGTTTCTAAGGCCTATTGCGAGGCTTTTTCGCATTTTCGGAATATTAGCTATTGGCAAATGTACGGATATTTTCGTAAATGCAAACTTTTCATTCCATTTTTCTCACTTTTTCTATTTCCACAATCGCTCGCCGCGATTTGGGGGAGGATAAAAACGCTAAAATGCCCATTTTGGGCGCTTTATGGGCTTGGTTTACACGTTAAGATTTTAGCCGATCAGCCTTTTGATTGAAAAGCGTTTTTAGCAAGACGACATGGCAGATTTCTTTTCGTTGCCCTTCAGTCGAGGAACGTTATTGCTATATTCATTAGAATTTGTTTGTTTATAAGAATCAATGCAGAGGGTTTAACGAGTTGAGGATAATCACGCCCAAAACAAAGGCCGTAATGCCGGCATACAGCCAATCGCGCTGCTTGAGGAAGTCGAAAAAGAAATGACGACGCGCAAGAAAGGCGTAAGGATCAAAACCAAGACGCCGAGCTGTATCCACCCGATGGGGTTCATTTGCCCTACGCTGCCCAAAATGCCGCCAAGCGTCGTATAAGAGGGCGCATTTTCCGGCAAAGCGTTGTAGGGAAAAAATGAGAAAGATCGGGTAACATTTCCGAGCCGTGACGCCACAAATAGCCAATCCCGCCCACGAGGGCGATCAGTCCGCCAGCGACACGCCGATTCGAAGCGTGCGCGCACGAGCAGCGAAAGATCGCGCGAAGTGCCGTCGCCCGAGCCTCGCCCGCCGCATTCCCTCGTGCAGGGCCTGCCTTTGGGGGCGCTGCGGGTGCGCTTTTTCAGTTGATGTCTGCTGCCTCATTATTCCGAAAGGTTATTGCTCTTGCAAGAGACGTGACATATATATACGTGTACGGACCGACCGCTTAGAACTTACCGGTGAATCCGTTGTATAGCATATTGAGCGCCACGAGTAGAATGGCGAAGAAGAAAATCTGTCGCAGGCGTTTTACGTTCATACTTTGCAGGAGTCGCGCGCCCGTCAGTGCACCGAGTAAGACGCCGATCAGCGTCGGGAAGGCCACAGACGGGAGAATGATACCGCGCTGCACGTAGACTACGGCCGAAGCGCAGGCCGTAACGCCCATCATAAAATTGCTCGTCGTCGTACTCACCTTTAAACGGCACTTTCATAATGCCATCCATCGCGATGACTTTCAAGACGCCCGAGCCGATACCGAGCACGCCCGACAGGATGCCGGCAACGTACATCACGCCCAATCCGCCTCCAACGTTACGCAATTCGTAATGCTTCAGCGTTCCGTCGCGTTGCGGCTAAGCTCCGAAGAGTTTTTAGATGCCGCGCGGCTCTGAACCGACCACTCCTTCGTGGATCTTCCTTGCGTCGCTGCTGCATAATGACGGTAAGGATAAGCACGAAGCCGAAGATTATGGCGATAACGGAACTATTGAGCCGGACGGCGACAAAGGCACCCGTGACGGCGCCAACCGTGGTGGCCACTTCGAGAAACATGCCGAGGCGCACGTTGGTAATACTCTTCCTTGACATACGCACTTCCGGAGCCCGAACTTGTGGCTATCGTGCTCACCAGTGCCGTCCGACGGCATAATGGAAGTCGATACCAAATCCAAGCGTAAGAAAAAGGAATGATCACGACTCCACCTCCGAGTCCGGTAAGCGAGCCCAGCAAGCCTGCGCAGTATGCTGCAAGTAAGATCAACAATGTAAAAAGAGCATCGTCATAGTCTCAACCAAGCTACGTTAATCCCTATTTGATTGTTCAAGGTTGCAAATATAGCATATTTGACTTTTTCACTTATTTCACTTCAAAAACGCTCCATCCCACTTCAGAGCATTGCACCGCTTCGTCTCTTCACGCACACTGCACAGCTCTCGATGCCGGGCGATGAGCGAAGGGAGCGACCCCACCCGCCGCCAACCGAGCGGCGGCCGCGCATACTTTGCTCGCAATGGCAGGGGACCAAATATCGACCGCGCAAGGCGATGCCTCCCATTTCGCTCCGACGAAGTTGGGGCTGCGGAGCTTGTTGTCGTGAGCGCAAAGGTTTTTCTCACGAGCGCAAGGTCTTTTTATCGTGAGCGCAAACCTTTGTTGTCGTGATGAAAAAGGTAGTAGGCTAAGTTTGGTCCACGCTACCTTTACGCTTCAGCGAATAAAGTCCTGCGAAAGGACGTGCAAAAAGCCTTGGCAGCATAGTCGACACCGATAAAGCCACTCAAAATTCGATAAAAGGGTTCGGTAACAGGCCCGCCGACATCCGATTTTTGACCACCGACTACACATTATTATATATAGCGCCTCAAAAATGAGCCTTACAGGAGCAAAACAGACCTTCGCAATGGGCTTTCGGACCAACTGCCGCACGCGGCGACGCAAAAACGAAACCGCTTTTATAAGATTTCCTGCCTTAAAAAGGGCAGTGCAGAATAATCTCTACTTTTTGCTGTTTGGTTAGACGATAGAAAAATCTTCAGAGATGACTGACGCTGCTCCGATTACCACATTCCCGCACTGCTGCAAGCTTTGCGGTAGACGGATTAAACGTTCGGCCGGATGGCTGCTACGTCGATTGCACCTTCGGCGGGGCGGTCACAGTCGGGAGATCCTGCGCCGATTGAGCCCCTAACGGGCGCTTGCTGGCTTTTGACCAAGATGCCGACGCGCAGCGCAATATTCCGCCGGCGAAGATCGACTGACCTTGTGCAAAGCAATTTTCGCTATCTGCCAAACTGGCTGCACTATTACGGCTATGCGCAGGTCGATGGCATTTTTGGCCGACTTGGGCGTTTCGAGTCACCACTTCGATGCGGCCGATAGGGTTTCTCCTTCCGCTTTGAAGGGCGCTGGATATGCGGGATGAACAAACGCGCGCACACCTCAGCGGCCGGCGTCGTCAATACGTACAGCGAAGAGCAGTTGGCAAACCTGTTTTATCTCTACGGCGAACTCAACAATGGGCGCCGCTTGCCGCAGCCATCATCAAGGCCCGCGCCGCCGCACCGATTGAGCGCGTGGAGCAATTGGTCGACATCGTGACGCCCTATCTCGGCGCGGCCCGCTGCAAAGAAGGATATGGTCAGGGTGTTTCAAGCCCTGCGCATCGAGGTGAACCACGAAATGGAGGCCTTGAAGCTATGCTAACGGCCGCACTGACCCTGCTGAAGCCGGGCGGCCGATTGTCAGTTTTAACTTTACCATTCATTGGAAGATCGTTTGGTGAAAAATTTCATCAAAGCCGGCAACGCTGCGGGCAAAAGTCGAACAAGACTTTTACGGCAACCGACTCGCGCCGATGAAACCCCTGAACGGGCGCGTGATAAGACCCGACGAGGCTGAAATGGCCGCGAACCCACGCAGCCGAAGTGCAAAGTTGCGCATCGGCTTATGCACCGCCGAACAAACAGAGCGGCAAGTAAGACTCTATGACAAAAACAACCGACGAGAAAACAGACGGACGCAAGGTAATCGAAGCCTTAGAGCGATCGGCAGCAGCAAGACAGTGCCGCCAACATCCCGACTCGCCCCAAGAGCAGACGAAGAAGAGAGCGATAAAAAGCCCGGCAGGCCTTCAAAAAGCTTGACGGGAGAGGAGGAGTTTAATCTACGGAACGGCCTAACGCTACGCGCCATTCTCGGTGGTGACATCTTGGCGGGCGCTTGGTTTCGCCGGCATTTCTGGTATACGTGATGATCATCGTGATGTGCCTCCTTTACGTCGGCAATCGCTATGCTTGCCAGCAGCAAATGATCGAAGGGACACACTTGGCCGACACGCTGCTCGATCGGCGCCACAAGGCACCGACGCTCTCCGGACAATTGAAAGAAATGACGCGACGCAGCAGCGTAGAAGAGCACTTAGCTGACACGACGCTACATGCGTCGACAACACCCAACCATAATTTGCCTGCAGAGGCGGAATCTTCGGCAGATGGCAAACAGCCTTAACGGTCACAACCCCTGCTCTTTAAGAAACAACTATAGGCTTTTAAAAGCATGAAAGTATATTTAGACAAATTCAGTTCGCGCTTCTCGGTTATCGCAATACTCCTGGCGATTGTCGGACTGGTCATTGTGGGCAAATCGCTCTACATTATGACCGTCAAAAAGGACTATTGGATGGCCGTGAACGATCGTTTCCAGCGGCGCAATCGTATCGCTCACGCCGAGTGCGTGCAACATTCTCGCCGATGATGGGAGGTCTTGGCGGCGTCTTTGCCTGAATATAAAATGTATATGGACTTTATGGTCGAAATCGATGATTCGACCCGTCAACGTAAAGAACAACTGATTCGCGATTCGCTCCTGACGGTCAAGATGGATAGCATCTGTCAGGATGCACCGCATTTTCCTGACGTAGATCCGGCTAAATTGGCTCGAACACTTGCGCGAAGGGCGCCGTAAAAAGAGTAAGAACTGGCCGGTCTATCCCAAGCGCGTCAGTTATATAGAATATCGCCGCGTGAAGCAATTGCTCTTGCTACGCTTAGCGCCCCTACCGCGGCGGTTTCACGTCGAAACGTTCAGGACTCGCGTCAACCCCTTCGGCACTTTGGCGCCGCGCACCGTGGGCGACCCCTATCGCGGAAAAAGATGAGGCGCGAAGCGGCATCGAAAAGACGTACGATGCCATCTTGCGCGGTAAGCCCAGCCGCTATCACCGCCAAAAGTGCTCAATCAATACTTGAGCATCGTAGACCTGCCGGCAGAAGACGGCCTCGACGTGCAAACGACGCTCAACATTGCCATGCAGGACATTACGCAAAAAGGCGCTCGGCGATCGCTTGCGCGAGATTCAAGGAGAAGGGCGTGGGCAGGGTAAACTTTTGGCGTAGCTATTTTTGATGGATGTCACGACGGGCGACGTGAAAGCCATATCGAGTCTGTCGCGTGTGGGCGATGGTTCGTTTTCAGGAAATCTCCAACAAGGCGGTGAGCAACTTGATGGAACCGGGATCGGTCTTCAAACCGATGTCGTTCTTGGTGGCCTTCAACGATGGCTATCTTCACTTGAACGATCAAATAGACACGGGCTGCGGCATCTTTGAAATGCACGGCCGACAGATGAAAGACCACAACTGGCGCAATGGTGGCTACGGGCGCTTGACGGCACGAATGTGTATTGCCAACTCGTCGAACGTCGGCGTCAGCAAGTTTATCGATCGTTTCTACGGCAACAACCCTGATAAATTCGTTGACGGGGATCTACGCGACCGGCGTTGGCGAAGATCTGCACATCCCCATTCCGGGCTATGCAAAAGCCACGCATTCTGTCGTCCGCGCGACTTAGGGCGACCGCTGGGCAAAGACGGACTTGCCGTGGATGAGCATTGGCTACGTAACGCAGATACCACCGATTAGTACACTGACTTTTTATAACGGCATTGCCAGCGATGGCAAGATGATGCGCCCGCGCTTCGTCAAAGCAATCTTGCGCAACGGAGAAGTGATAGAGGAAAAGCCGCCCGTCGTCATTCGCGAACAGATGGCAAAGCCGGAGGCTATCAAGGATGTGCAGGCTTGTCTGCGCGCCGTGGTGACGGATGGCGTTGGCCGAAAAGATCAATTCCAAACTCTTTCACATCTCGGGAAAGACGGGTACGGCACAGGTTTGGACGGCTCACGGACGCTCGGCCGAATATCTCGTTTTCCTTCGCCGGCTATTTCCCCGCAGAAGCGCCGCGCTACTCTTGCATTGTCTGCATCGAAAAAGCCGGTAGTGCGGGCGGCGCACTGGGATTGCGGTCCGGGTGTTTAAGCGCATCGCGGAAACGGTGATGGCGCAGGATCGCTTGACGGATTATACCGTGGCGCGCGATTCGGTAAACACGCCGCTACCCATCGTTAATCCGCGTAACATTTTGGCCGCAAATTATCTTTTGGACGTCTTTGGCATTCCGCACTCAACGAACGTGAGCGGCAATGCGGACGGCGTAAGCTGGGGAACGTGTACGACGCGCTCCGGTAGCGTTGCGCTGACTAACAGAGTGACGCCGAAAGACGAAATGCCGGATGTGCGCGGCTATGGTTTGCGGGACGCCGTCTTCCGTCTCGAGCAAGCGGGATTGTTGGTAAACTGCGTCGGCGTAGGGCGCGTGACGGCGCAAAGTATTCCGCCGGGGGCAAAGATCAAGCGTGGAGAACACGTCAACCTCGTTTTGGGCGAAGGCGCTGAAGCGCAGGATCTCGTGGCCACTGAAGAGGAGACGACTACTGAACCGGCGCAACAGGCTACACCGGAAAACGCGACACCGGCGGCGACTAACACGCCGGCACCTGCTCCCAAGCCTGAAAAGCCACAACCCAAAGCCGGCTAAAGAGGGCATCAAACCCGAAAAACCGAAGGTGACCAATACGGCGAAACCGAAAGAGAAACCGAAAGAACCGACGCGCACGGCGGCACGCGAAGCTACGCCACAGCGCCGAACAGAGGAAAAACAAGGTAAAGGACAAGCCCTAAGACGGCTACCAAAAGATAAACCCAAAAGACAAGCCGAAGGCAAATGCGAAAACTACTAGCGGAAGCCACCGGCAAGTCGAAACCCAAACCCGCTTCATCCACATCCGGAACGAGCGGTAAGAAAAAGAATCAACAACAACGAATACTACACCGAACAAGGGCAAAAAGAAATGATGCCTGCTTTCAGTGTCAGTAAATCATTCAACACATACAATACATATACGATGATGAAATTGTCGGACCTCTTGCAGAAAAATCAGTCCCCTCGAAACGCGAGGGAGTCTTCTATTGATATTAACGGCGTGAATATGGACTCGCGCTTGTGGAAAAAGGCAACCTCTTTGTGGCTGTCAAAGGCACACAGACCGATGGGCACGCTTTTATTGCCGGCGCAATTGAGAAAGGTAGCTTCAGCCGTCTTGGTGAGTGAACCCATTCCTACAGAAACGCCGGCAGACGTCACTTTTGTACGTGTGGCGGACACGGAAGATGCGATTGGAAGGTGGCGACTACGTTTTATGGAGACCCTACGCAACGCTTGAAACTCGTCGGTGTGACGGGAACAAACGGCAAAACGACAATTGCTACCGTATTGTATCATTTGTTTACGGAACTGGGCTTCAAGTGTGGCCTCGCTCTACGGTATGCAACTATATCGGAACGCGTGCTGTACCTAGAACACACGACGCCGGACCCCGTAACTTTAAATAGACTCCTTGGGGAAATGGCCGACGAAGGCTGCGAATATGCCTTTATGGAATGTAGTTCGCACGCTATTCATCAAAAAGCGAATCGGCGGTTTAGACTTCGCCGGCGCGCTCTTTACCAACCTGACGCGCGACCACCTCGATTATCATCAAGACGTTTGAGAATTATCGCGACGCGAAGAAGGCGTTCTTTGACGGCTTGGGCAAAGACGCTTTTGCTATCACCAACGCCGACGACAAGAACGGGCTGATTATGGTGCAAAACACGAAGGCGCGCATCAAGACGTATTCGACGAGCTGCTGCCGACTACAAAGGAAAGATCCTTGAAGAGTCGCTCGAAGGTATGCTACTCGAAATTAACGGTCGCGAAGTTAGCGTACGGTTTTGTCGGCCGCTTTAATGTCTCTAACCTGCTCGCCGTGTATGGCGCAGCCATCGAACTGGGCATTTCACCGGAAGAGACGCTGCGCGTACTTTCTTCGCTCCACCCGTCAATGGGCGCTTTGAAGCCATTCGCTCCCCCAAAAAGGCGTGAGTGCAATCATTGACTATGCTCACGCCGGATGCTTTGGCCAACGTGCTCTCGTCTATCGATGAAATCGTGCGCGGCAAGGCGCAGGTGATTACAGTTTGCGGCGCCGGCGGCAATCGAGATAAAGGTAAGCGCCCCTTGATGGCCCAAGAAGCAGCCAACCGTAGCGACCGCGTGATCATCACGAGTGACAACCCGCGCTTTGAAGAGCCGCAAGCTATTGTAAATGATATGCTCGCGGGCTTGGACGAAACGCAACGCGCTAAGACCATCGCCATCGTAGACCGCCGCGAAGCCATCCGCGCCGCAGCGGCAATGGCGCAAACCGGCGACGTAATCCTCATAGCCGGAAAAAGGACACGAGCCTTTATCAAGAGGTCAGAGGCGTAAAAACACCATTTTGATGACCACGAAGAGGTGCGCAAGGCTTTCGGTTTAGAAGCGTAGGTGTCCACTAAAGACTTTCTGATATGTTATATTATCTCTTTCGTGCATTAGAAAGCATAGGCGTGCCCGGCTCCGGTCTCTGGAGCTACACCTCCTTTCGGGGCCTGCTTGCATTGATGCTTGCGCTGATCATCTCAACGTGGTTTTGGCGAGTATTTCATCAAACTCATGAAGCGCAAGAACATAAGTGAGACGCAGCGCGACGAAGCAATCGACCCCTTTGGTACGCAGAAATTGAATGTGCCTTCAATGGGCGGCATCATCATTATTATAGCCATTCTTGTGCCCGTACTCTTACTCGGCCGCCTGCGCACATATCTACCTTTATATTGATGATTATATCGACCGTGGCTGGGTATCATTGGCTTTTAGATGACTATATCAAGATCTTTAAGAAGAAGAAAGACGGCCTGCCCGGACGCTATAAGATCTTAGGGCAAGTAGTCTTGGGCTTAGGCATAGGCTTGACGCTTTACCTGAGTCCGGACGCCGTGATGCACGAGAATGTAGAAACCGTAAACGTCAACCACGTGACGGTCGTCAAACATAAGAGTCAGCCCGTCAAGGCTACGCAGACAACCATCCCATTTGTAAAGAACCACAACCTCGACTATGCCGAAATCGTTTCATTTGTAGGCGAACACAAGCAAGCCGTAGGTTGGATTCTCTCGTGCTGATGACCATCTTCGTGATCACAGCCGTCTCCAACGGCGCAAACCTCAACGACGGAATGGATGGTATGGCTGCCGGCAATTCGGCTATTATCTGTATAGCGCTGGTCATCTTTGCCTACGTTTCCGGCCACGTCCAATGGGCCGGATACCTAAACATTATGTACATTCCGGGGGCGGAGGAGTTGGTCATCTTTATCTTTGCGATGATTGGAGCGCTCATCGGCTTTTTGTGGTACAACGCCTACCCCGCCCAAATATTTATGGGCGATACCGGCTCACTTACCATTGGCGGTCTGATTGGCGTATTGGCCATCATTATCCACAAAGAGCTCCTTCTCCCGCTACTCTGCTTCATTTTCTTTGTAGAAAGCTTGAGCGTGATCTTACAAGTAGAATATTTCAAATTCTTCAAGCGGAAAGGCTTTGAAACGTAGAATCTTTAAGCGCACACCGATTCACGACAACTTCAGGGTCTTGAGCAAGCAACTTGATCCGGAATGTCGTTATTTACTAAAAATTGGCCGCGTACCACTTCTCACGAATCGAAAATCACCGTCCGCTTTTGGATTACCACCATCTTGCTGGCCGCAGCAGCCATCATCACATTGAAGATCAGATAAGGAAATACAATGAAAATAGTCATTTTTAGGTGCAGGCGAGAGCGGTGTAGGCGCCGCCATCCTCGCGCAGCAAAAAGGTTATGAAGTATTTGTGTCCGATATGAGGGCACATCCAAGATAAATACAAGGCGCAACTCTCAGCCCACAACTTGCGTTGGGAGGAAGGCAAGCATACGCCCGAATTGATACTCGATGCGAACGAGGTTATCAAGAGTCCGGGCATTCCGGAAACGGCTCCGATGGTGCGGGCACTGCGAGAAAAGGGCATTCCCGTAATAAGCGAGATCGAATTTGCCGGTCGCTATACGCAAGCACGCACCATCTGCATCACGGGCAGCAATGGCAAGACGACGACGACATCGCTCATTTATCATATCCCTGCAAAAAGGCGGGCTTTTAACGTAGGGCCTCGCCGGCAACATCGGACGCAGTTTCGCCTTGCAAGTAGCTGAAGGCGATGTAGATTGGTACGTGATCGAACTCTCTTCTTTTCAGTTGGACGATATGTTTCGCTTCCGTGCCGACATTGCCGTGCTGCTGAACATTACGCCCGACCATCTCGATCGCTATGACTTTAAGATGGAGAACTACGTGGCATCAAAGATGCGCATTCTGCAAAAACCAGCGCCCGCAAGACACATTTATATATTGGACCGGCGACGAATACATTCCCACCCAACTCCAACAACTTGCCCCCGCAAGCCGCCTATTGACTTTGCCGATGCGCCTGAAGCCGGTGCAGCTGCCTATGCTGAGAATGGCCTGCTAACGATAAAGCAGCCCGCCCCTTCACGATGGCTCTGAGCGAACTCTCACTACCCGGCCGCCACAATCTACGCAACAGTATGGCCGCCGCCTTGGCTGCTCAATCAGCGGGCGTAGATGAGGCCACGATTCGTGCCGGCTTGCCGACTTCCCGGGCGTGCCGCATCGCCTCGAGAAGGCCGGAGACGTAGCCGGCGTGCATTATGTCAACGACTCGAAGGCGACCAACGTCGACGCTTGCTATTGTGCATTGGAAAGTATGCAGACGCCCGTCGTCCCTCATCTTAGGGGAACGGACAAGGGCAATGACTATAACGAAATAGCGCCACTCGTAAGAGAGAAATGCCGCGCCCTCGTATTCCTTAGGGGCAGACAATAGCAAACTGCAAGACTTCTTTGCCGACTTTAATCTACCGATCAGCGATACGCATAGTATGAAAGATTGTGTAGCAGCTTGCGCCGCTGCCGCAAAAACCGGGCGACACCGTCTTGTTGAGTCCGTGCTGTGCCAGCTTCGATCTCTTCCGCAATATGGGTGATCGCGGCGATCAATTTAAGGCACTCGTTTGCGCGATGCAAAGCGCCGAGCAAGCCTTCAAGCAACAACCATAATACGACTATGGCAAAAGTAAGCAACATCTTCAAAGGCGACCGCGTTATCTGGGCTATCTTCTTCTTTCTGTGCGCCATCTCGCTCGTCGAAGTCTTTAGCGCAGCCAGCACGCTGACTTACAAAAAGCGGCAGCTTTTGGATGCCTATCGTTCAAGCAAGCGCTTTTCTGGGCTTAGGCACGGCCGTCGTCATCGCTTTTCAGATGATCCAGCCGCGTTTCTTTCAAGTCATACCCGTCATTGGCTTTGCCCTATAACGTTGCTCTTTCTTATCTTTTCCTTTTTCCTCGGCGCTTCGGCCAATGATGCTCAGCGCTGGGTTGACATCGGTTTCTTCCAATTTCAACCCTCCGAGTTTGCTAAATGCGTGATGGTTCTGACTATAGCCCTCATTCTCTCCCTGCTTGCAGCGCGACGATGGAGCCGACCCGAAAGCCATCAAATATGTTCTGATCATCACGGGCATTATCGAACTCTTTATTTTTACGGAGAACCTCTCGACGGCCGCCTTGCTTTTTGCCGTCATCTTCTTGATGATGTACATTGGTCGCGTACCTTTTTCGGCAATTGGGTTCGCTACTCGGCGTCATGGCGATCGTTGTGGCGCTCGTTCTCTTGGTTGTAGCCCTCTCGCCCTCATCTACCTCTCCGAATGATTCCGGTGTGCTCCACCGTTTCTCTACGTGGAAGGCACGTATTACGAAACACTTTGGCGATGATAAGCAACTTGCCCCCTGAAGATTTTGATATTGACAAGGACGCCCAAGTGGCCCACGCAAATATCGCCATTGCTTCCTCCAATGTCGTAGGTAAATTGCCCGGCAACTCTATTCAGCGCGACTTCCTCAGTCAGGCATATTCCGACTTTATATATGCCATCATCATAGAAGAACTGGGCATCTGGGGCGGGGCTATCGTCGTGATTCTTTATATCTGGCTCCTCTTCCGGGCCGGACGTATAGCGGCGCGATGTCGAGACATGCAACGCACGCCAACCCAGTCACGCTACTTTTTATGCCTTAACGGTAATGGGCGCAGCCTTGATGCTCGTGCTCCAAGCCTTGTTTAATATGCTCGTGGCCGTGGGCATCGCACCCGTCACGGGGCAGCTGCTCCCGCTCATCAGTCGAGGCGGCACGTCGACCTTGATCAATTGCTTCTATATCGGCATTATTCTTAGCATTAGCCGATTGGTCGTGCGCCGCACGAAGGTAAAAGGCGGCCGGCGATAAGCAAAAGGACGCAACTGAAGCAACCTCCAACGAGGAAGAACCCACTACCGCAGAAGAAGAAGCGCCCATCGCGGTCGAAAAACTGACATTCTTAACCACGGAGCCGCAAGGCTCCCATAAATCTTATTACGATGCATCTCTTCCGGAAGCTACTCCTCCTTTGTCTGCTTTGCCCCTACAAGTCTTGGCCAAAGAAGACCCGCGGTGCGTGTGCGCTTCGAAACCTCCTCGGTAAGTTTACCGTGGAGCTTTACAACGAAACACCGAAGAACCGCGACAACTTTATCTCCTTAGTGCGCAATGGCTATTTCAAGCAAACGCTCTTTTCATCGTGTGATCCGCGACTTTATGATACAAGGCGGCGACCCTGATTCGCGCAATGCCGCACCCGGCCAACACTTGGGCGAAGGAGGGCCAGTTATACTATACCTGCAGAGATTTGCCTGCCGCGCTACTTCCACAAACGTGGCGCTCTGGCCGCTGCTCGTGAAGGCGACGATGTAAACCCACTGCACGAAGGAAGCGGCTCACAGTTTTATATTGTGTGGGGCAAGACCCTACACCAATGAAAAACTGATGGAAATGTTCAATGCTTCGCTGCGTAACCCCGCCAAGCCCATGCCGATGACGCCCGAGATGATGCTGACTTACGAAAAAACTGGGCGGAACGCCTTGGTTAGACGGCGGCTACACCGTCTTTGGGCAAGTCGTGAAAGGCCTTGACGTCATTGAGAAGATACAAAAAGTAGCTACTGACAAAAACGACCGCCCCCTCACCGATGTCGTAGTGCGGCGCACGTATATTCTCAACCCCAAAGCCTTAAAAGCGCCTCGGCCTGCATTGACAGACGGGCAGTAAAGAGCAGATGCACGCTGATAGAGCATCATTACATAAGCGGGCTATGCATCTGTGGCGTAGCCCGCTATTCTTAGTACAAAGTCATTGAAACGACAACCCCTTTTGGAGCACTTTTTCTCCCGAATAAAATGTTAACAATACGAAATAACGAGATAAGAGTTTGCTTTTAACGAAAAACATTGTCTATTTTTGAAGCTGCAAAGGAAAGCGGACACGCAGTTGCCGTATAAACGCTCTTCTATTTAGACAGATTATCACAGTGGGGGTTACCTCATTAAATATTGTAACACTTTAAACAATTATCATTATGAAAAATTCTACTTCTCGCTCTCGTAGCAATCATGAGAGCATGGGTGCAAAAGCACAAAGGCACGCCTGAAGTTATTAAAGATCAGCAGCCGGCACCGAAATGGTTTACAAGCGTGTTAGCGGTAAAATGCTCTTTATTCAAGATAAGCAGCTCAAAGTTGGTGACATCGCAAAAATAATCGAAGGCGGTAACCAAGTAGGCGATTTGAAGGTTATTACTGATGCTGACGGCAAGACTGTTTATGTGAAATATGCGCTCGCTTATGCATCATTCATCAAGGACGACCAAGTAGGCGGCTGGTTGAAAGGTACTAAGGAAGGAAACAAGATCACGATTCTGCAAGGGCAATACATTATGTATGGCAAATTCCAAGATGGAGAATATGGTCTTTGCGTAGGCTACATGGATTACAAGAACAACAAATTTGAGGCATTGGATGAGCCTATCACTTACACGCTTGAGGGCACCAAAGCTAAGCTCGATGGCACCTATATGGAAGCAGAGTCTCAAGACAACGTGAGAGTGAAGATCTTAGGTGCTTATTGGAGCGATACCAAGGACTTCTGGTGCGGTGAAGTTGAAACATTAGCTTCAACTGATCCCTGCCGGCATTGAAACAGTTGAGAAAGCTGACAACAAGCGAATTGTAGGTGAAAACATACTTCGACCTCTCCGGCCGCAAGCTTTCTGAAGCCGGCAAGGGCATAGTTATCAAAAAAACATTAAGTTTGCTGACGGCACAACGAAGACAATTAAGTACATCGGCAGATAATTAGCCACGGTACATTAGTAAAATTATATATGGGGCAACTCCTTTATGGAAGTTGCCCTATTCTTTGCGCTATGCTTTGCAGCGTCTATACAGCCGGCATCTTGACTTCTTATTCTCAAATAGAGAGGGGCTTTATTAAGGCTATGAGGAAGATTTGTTTTTCCTAATTATGAAATAAAAACTTTTGCTTCTATTAATTTCTTTTGTTAATTTTGCACCGCAAAAGGGATTTCTATTAAAAGAAGAAAAAGCCTCAGTCTTGATGTTGCGAGTCCTCTTTTATGTAACATGAATCTTAATCACATAATAAATGTTATGAAACACATAGACCTTAAAAAGGAGCCTTTTTGTTTAGCCAGTGCTTTATTCTTATTTTCTTGTTCCATCTAACATAGAAGAATATGAAAAGAATAATCTTTTTCCTATTGTTCATACTCTGTATTGTGTCTGCGCAAGCTCAACACAAATTTCGCTTTGGCTTAGGCTTTAATTATCCCATTCCTATTGAGGAAGGAGGCAACAAAAATAGTAGCGTTAGCATTTATCTTAATGCGAGTTACCGATTAACAGATCGTATAAACATAGATTTTTGGTGTGCATAGTGAAAACTATACAACGAATCGCGACGGCTGGTATTTAGATACTTACTCTTTGGCCGTCGTACCCGGTGCAAACTATCTTTTTCCTTTGAAGACGAAAAAGTGCTACCCTACGTCGGGCTTGGTACCGGAATTTCTTTTGATTTTGACAATGCTTACGATGGTTTCTCCAGCCCCACGATGCGCGTTCATCCGGTATTAGTGCCGAAAGTCGGCATTCAATTCTTCAAGCACTTGGATGTAACGTTCCGCTATTATATTACGCACCCCAACTTCGACCGCTTAATGGTGGGCATTGGCTATACATTCTAAACGCTTGCTTCACACTTGATCTTTTGCGGGGTGTATTTTCCTAAAGCAAACTGCACACGCAAAAAGGCTCATTTGGTGAATATAAATCATAAGAAAAAGTCTGTTCCTTACTTAAAAGGGCAGACTTTTTCAGTTTTCTTGAAGCAATGCTGCGTAAGCATAAAGGCGTATTCTTGATTTCACACACTAACACATCCAAAGCCAAAAAGTCAAGTGAGGAGCAGGTGTTTGCCCTGATTATAGAATAAAACATTTGCTCCTATTGATTTTCTTGTTACTTTTGCACCGTAAAAGAGGGGATTTCTATTAAAAAGAAGGAAAGTGTCAGTCTTGATGTTGCGAGTCCTCTTTTATGTAACTTGAATCTTAATTACATAATAACGTTATGAAACACGTAAACCTTAAAAAAAGAAGCCTTTTGTTTAGGCTTAGTGCCCACTTCTTATTTTCTTGTTCCATCTAACATAGAAGAATATGAAAAGAATAATCTTTTTCTACTGTTCATACTCTGTATTGTGTCTGCGCAAGCTCAACACAAATTTCGCTTTTGGCTTGGGCCTAAATTATCCCATTCCTATTGAGAAGGGTGGTAACAAGAACAGTACCTTAGCGCTTATCTTCAAGCAAGTTATCGACTGACGGATCGTTTTAACATAGATTTTTGGCGTGCACAGTGAAAGCTATACAACGAATGACGACGGCTGGTATGAAGGTTCTTACTCTTTGGCCGTCGTACCCGGTGCAAACTATCTTTTTCCTTTGAAGACAAAAAGTGCTACCTTACGTCGGGCTTGGTACCGGAATTTCTTTTGATTTTGACAATGCTTACGATGGTTTCTCCAGCCCCACGGTGCGCGTTCATCCGGTATTAGTACCGAAAGTCGGCATTCAATTCTTCAAGCACTTGGATGTAACGTTCCGCTATTATATTACGCACCCCAACTTCGACCGCTTAATGGTGGGCATTGGCTATACATTCTAAACGCTTGCTTCACACTTGATCTTTGCGGGGTGTATTTTCCTAAGCAAACTGCACACGCAAAAGGCTCATTTGGTGAATATAAATCATAAGAAAAGTCTGTTCCTTACTTAAAGGGGCAGACTTTTTCAGTTTTCTTGAAGCAATGCTGCGTAAGCATAAGGCGTATTCTTGATTTCACATACCGACACATCCAAAGCCAAAAGTCAAGGCGAAGCATCGGCAGGCACAGGGCTGAACCACCGCAAAAAGGCGCTTGATTTTCAAACTATTAAGGGAGTCCTAAAACTTTCCTATAAGAGGAAAAATTGTCTTATAAGACAATTTTTCGATCATAGGAGAAAAAGTTTTTCCGATCACCCTAAGAGAATTTTTGCGATCTCCTATGAAAGTTTAAGCATCGCCTAAGCTCATTTTTTCGAGGCTACGTGCAGGCGAAAAAATGATGCGCTATGAGGCTTGCCGGAGAAGGCGCGTTGCCGCCCTAATCCCTGCGATGTTGATGCCGGAATCTCCTACTTTTCAAAGAGACGAAACTATGATTGTCATATTTTAAATAAGACAAACTACCGATCTCTGCTTGGAGGGCTGAATGCTTGCCTAAGTTTCTACTTTTTGCGGGCGGACTGTAATAAGCCTTTTCGGGCTATATCTGAAAAAGCCTTTTAATAAAGAGCCTAAGCTGCTTAGCTTTCTTTCGCCTATTGGTAATGACCCATAAACAAAAAAACTAAAAAGCTTGATAAAATTGCATGTAAGAGGCTTTGATTTTTGACACACATCGCGTAATAAAGACACCTTTGCAGCCTATACGATGACATAAGAAGAGATATGTGTAGATTCGTGAGACAGAAGTAAAGCCTTAGCCAAATAAAAATCAAGAGTAATGTTTCAAGCTGTTATTTTTGCCAAAGATCAACCATAATTGTTCGACAAGCAGTATCTTTGCAGCGTTTTTACAATTAAACTTAGATAAGATGACACAAGAAAAAATTTTATCGATTCTCGGCTGGGTGGCTACGGCAACAGCGATGGCTATGTACATTTCTTTATATCCCGCAGATCAGCTCTAACTCTCCGGACATAAGGCGATTGGCTTCAGCCAATGGTGGCAGAGCATCAACTGCGTGCTGTGGGTGGGATATGGTTTCTTCCGTAAGAAAAAAAGGATTGGCCGATTATCATTGCCAACTTCCCCGGCGTGGTGTGTGGCTTTACGGCCTCTTTCACGGCTTTATAAGGCGCATCATCGGCTTGATAACGAACGAACTACTAAGCAACAGACAAATATCCTGACAGGATAAGTGATCTAAAAAGGGCTCAGGAGAAGGCAAAACATCTCCCGAGGCCCTTTTTATGTAACAGCAAGGTAATGACCGGTTGCGTGGCTGCTCGAAAAAAATGCAGCATCTTTCTCTTCCGTGTGTTGTAGTTACCTTATAAAGTTCTTTTGCTTTAATCCAGAGATAAGCTCAACAATGAAACGAATACTATATCTCCTATTGATCTTTTTCGGCTTCGCTTCCGACATATTCGCAAATGCTCTTCTCCGAAAATCTTACCATGAATATAGACAGCACCAAAAAGCATACAAGGGACATTATTGCCCGTGCTGGATTTCATAACCGAAAAGAAGAATATACTTACTTTCAAAAATACAGCTAACCTGAACCTGCTGATAAAGCGCAAACGGGTAATCAACTTCCATAAACAAGCTGGAGTTTTCTACCTACGGCAAGAAGGTGACGGTAAGCGGAGGATATGTACACTCCGAATATCGCTACTTGTTGGATAAAGCTTTTTGAGATTTATCCTTATGCCGAGTCGCAATGGGCCGGTAGTAGAGGTCTGAAATATAAGGTTTCTACGGGTTTTGCAATCGCGTTATCGGTTGATCAATACAGATCATTGCTTGATGTTTGCCGCTGCAGGCTTCTTTTTCGAATTCGAAAAGGGGAGAATCTAATCCCGGTGCATCAACAGGGATGTATGCTTACAGCCGTAGCCTTAAAAAGTCACCTTTCTCTTAGTTTCAGGCATCAGTTGGGGGATCATTGGGAAATTACGACGACGGCTATTCACCAAGGAAAGCCGGATAGTTATTTGAAAAAAGCTCGTTTTGGCGGGGCTCTCGACCTGAAATACCACATCACACCGACAATAGGCTTACGCGGAGCCTATCGCATCATTTACGACACGTCTCCGATTGTACCCGTACGGAAAGATTTTTGATTCCGTTGATGTCGGTCTTGATATTTCATTTTAAGCAAATATCAAAATAAAGAAGGCAACCTTAAAATACAACTTGATAATGGTCTGTATACAAGGTTGCCGCTTTTCAATATTATACCATGAAAAACAGCTACGAGGCTGACGGATAACGAGCGCCTCGTAGCTGCTGATGATTTCTCATCTTTTGGTTTTGCTTTTAACGCATAACCCGGAGACAATGAAAGTTCTCGCTTTTGCTATGCGCTAAACATATGTTTTAATTAAGTTTTACGACGCGGAAAACCGGCATCGTCAAAGCGACTGTTGTATTCGCTACCGCCGCGATAAGCGCTGCGACATTGCAAAAGCACGCTTTGTCCAGCTACCACCGCGCAAGATGCGATACGTTCCGTTTGCAGGCCCTTTTCGGATCGGTCTGCTCGGCTTTCGAATACTCCTCGTACCAGTCGGCACACCATTCCTGCACATTGCCGTGCATATCATACAAGCCCCAAGCATTAGGTTGACCTACCGACCCAACGGGTACAGTTTGCTGGCGATAAAGCCCCTGCTCGTGGTTGTTGTAAGGATAAGTGCCGTCGTAATTAGCATCATTCGTCGTCAAGTTGTCGCCGGTATTGAACGGTGTAGTGCTGCCGGCGCGGCAAGCTATACTCCCACTCGGCTTCAGTAGGCAAGCGGCAACCGGCCCATTCGCAGAAGGCAACGGCATCTTCCCAACTTACGTCAATAACCGGACGATTTTTCGCGTCCCCAGCCGTAATCATCAGGCTTTTTGGCGTCCCGTTGCTTCGCAAAACTTATCAAATTGCTCGAATGTTACGGGATATTTGCTCATATAAAAGTCCTTCGTCAGCGTGACCTTATGCTGTATTTCGCCCGCTTCGCGCTGCGGCTCGGTCGTAGGGGCTTCCCATTACGAAAGAGCCGGCCTGAATTTTCACAAACTCAATACCAATATCTTTCGGATCTACCGTGCCGGCACCGGATTTGAAGAACTTTATGTCCTGCACCTTTTTCTGTGGCGATCGTATCCTTCGTGCCATCTGCACGCTTCACGACCATCTTCCAATTTTTGTGCGCAAACATTTACGGCAGCAACCATCGCGATCGCTGCACAGAGTAAAAGTCTCTTTTTCATAAATTCAAAGTTTACAAGGGTATAAAGTCAGTTGCGCTGCCCAAGGGTTTAGGCGGTTGAGCAGTGCGGTCTGACTTTTTATTTCTTCAGCCACTTAAAGGCGCGCGCTCCTGCGGTGATGACGTAAACGCCGGCCGGCTGCTCGCGCAAATCAAGCTGTGCGCGTCCTTCATATCTGTGATAACCTTTGCCGCTTGACGGCCATTGCTCGTAAAGACGGTAATCTTCGTGCCGGCAGGATACTGCGTGAAGAGGGCTAAACCTTGCACGAAGTTGGTTTCTCCTTGCGCCTTGTTTTGATCTACAACTTTACCGATGCCCGTTGCGTCGCGCTCTTCAAAATGATAGTCTTTAAGGTCTTTCAGCGAGAAATTGAGCTGCTGCTTATCATACACGACCGCTAAACTATCGGCAAAGTCCATCAACTTAGGACCCCCTTCCAAGAAAAATACGCTTTCGCCACCCGCACTCATTTTTAACAACGAGGCAAGGTTGTTTATCTCCATCGGCCTGCAGAGCATTCTTAGAAGTTGATGCACTGACAATGCTCGACGCGCCGCTCAAGAGGCCGGCTGCCAAGATAAGTAGGAGTTTTCTTTTTGGCTTTCATCGTAATTAATGAGTTATAATGGTTTGATAAATTTTTGGTCTTAAGGACAACAGGTCACTTACTGCTTTGCAAATCTATATATAAATTATCAAGGGAACAAACAAATACTTGATTTTATCACTTTCAAGGCACTGTAAAATGTCTAATCGGGCTTGCGACCGCCCACTATCAGGCTCCCTCCTCTACTTAACACCTCATTTTGTCGTTTTTATTATCCCGCTTATCTTGGCGGATAAGTTGAGAATTAAAAATAAATACGCTTATATTGAAAGCAAGTATGGAAAAACAAGTCTTCCTTATAATTGGAAGACTTGCCATTAAAATGATACAGGAACTTAATACCCTTTTATGTATAGCGTGGATCTGAATACCGTTGATACTTAACCAAACCTACGTGTGAAAGAAAGGGGCTTTGACGCGCTTCTCACCTTGACCAAAATAGACGGAAAAGGTGGCCCGCTGCTGCCGCAATGGGCGCTTTGTTGTGAGTATTACTTTATAGCGCACGCCTTGACCGGGAGCAAGCGAAGAGATATGAACCGCAGGGGAAATGCGCACTTGCGGGTTGTCGCAGGCAAGAAGGGGTTGCACGTCTTGTAGCGTATCGCTCCCATTATTGTAGATATCCATGGTCGAGGGCAAAGGTTGCTTGGGTGCAAGTGTCGCTTCCGCAACGGAATCGGCCATTTGCACGTTCCTTACCTCTATGGCAGTCCACTCTGAATAGGTATACGCCGCCCCTGAAGCTTCGGTATGGCCGGCGCGGCCTATTTGTGAGCGGTCGTAAGGATTGCCGGCATCGCCTTCGCCTATGAAAGCATATCTACCTCTGCATGGTTTTCTCTGCACCGTAGAGGCGCCTATTGCGCCCCTGCTATACCACCAACAATTGAGCCGATTTCTGAACCATTGGAGCCGCCGATCACTTCGCCGACTGCTGCGCCCAGCACGCTACCTAGCAAACTGCCTCCGGCCACCGCACCTTCTGGGTCCGAGCAAGCGCTTAACAGTAGGGGCGGCAGAAAGGAAAAAGGGGCAATCCACGTTTCATAATTATATTCTCTTATATATACAAACGTCGCACGCCGCCGGTTTTTAACCCGATGACGTGCGATGCTTTGATTTATTTTACGGTAATCACCAAATACTTGCTCACGCTCCAGAAGCGATCTGGGTTAGTAATGCGCAAGACATACTGCCCTTGCGCATCGCGCTCGAGCGTATAAGAATCTGCCGGGTGCGAGGTGTTGAGCTGTGCACTCTTGGAATAGAGGCGGATCGTCTTCGTCACACGGTAGTCATGCGCGTAAAATAGTCGCGGTTAAAGTCTTTCGACTTCAAGACATCGCCGTGGGCCAGAATGCGCTGCTCGCGAAGTTCTTTCTTCGTGCCGAAGACGTAATAAGCCGTATAGATTTTGCTGATCTTGTGCGGCAATAGTCTGCGCCTTCTGCTCATTGCTGCTGGAAAGCGAGTTGACGCTATTATTCAAGGAAGTGATCTGCTCACCTTGCTCGGCTATCTTTATATCTTTTTCAGCCAATTGCGCCCTGAAGCTTCTCGATCTCGTTGGACTTCTCTTCAACTGCGCTTGAAACTTCTTCACCATCTGCGAAAGCGTAGACTTCAAGCGCGCATTAGCCCCCGTCGATGAGCGAAGCTGATCCTGCAAATTGGCAATCAGCGCCCTGTTCAGCTTCATCTTGTCCTGAATGAGGTGCAAATTGTCTGCTATGGCCTGCTTATTAGAGTTTTCTCCGTTTTGCGCCTGCATCGTAACGATATTTTTCTGCCTCATTGATCTGACGGAAGCCTTCTTGAATCTGTTCGACGGTTCCCATTAAATCGTTCGATTCGTTTTGCGCCTCTTTCAAAGCGTTTTTGAGCGAATCAATCTGCTGAGCCGTAGCTTCCACGGCTTCTTCTTTCTGCTTTTTTCGTATTGCAACTGAAGAGCAAAGCAGCAGCTGCAACGACTAACAACGCTTTTTTTCATAATCTTATTCTATTTAATGTGTGAAGCTTCCACCTCCTTTGATTTCTTTCTATTTAATCCCTCGACGATCATCACAAATTCGCCGCGAGGGAGCTGTCGTCTTAAAGTGCGCCGCAAGCTCATCGAGCGTCCCTCGAAGCGTTTCTTCGTGCAGTTTAGAATTTCTCTCGACACGGACGCACGCCGGTCGCCGCCAAAGGCCGTGGCCAGCTCCTCTAAAGTCTTCACGACGCGATAAGGCGATTCGTAAAAGATCATCGTGCGCGGCTCGTCGCAAAGTTGCTGAATGCGCGTTTGCCTGCACCTCTTCTGCGGCAGGAAACCCTCAAAGGTAAAAAACGCTCACAAGGCAGGCCGCTATTGACCAAGGCCGGCACGAAAGCCGTAGCGCCCGGCAAGCAAATCACGGTAACGCCCTCAGCCGCGCAAAGCTCGCACGAGCATAAAAACCCGGATCCGAGATGCCCGGCGTACCGGCATCCGTCACGAGCGCCATCTCCTCACCTGCAACCATTCGTTTCGCAAAAGCTTCAGCTGTCTGATGTTCATTGAATTTATGATGTGCGCAAAGCGAGTGCGTATCTCATAATGTTGCAGCAAGATGCCGGTCGTGCGAGTATCCTCGGCCAGAATCAAATCTACCTCTTTCAACACGCGTAGCGCGCGCAGCGTGATGTCTTCTAAGTTGCCCACGGGAGTAGGCACTAAATACAAACAGCCCATTTGAGGGCAAATTTATAGAAATATCGGGGTGAAAGCAAACAATAGCCCCTCCGATTAGACATTTTTGAAAATTCTTCATACATTTGAGGCCCCTAAAAGGGTGACAAAACCGGATTATGATGAAAAAGGAGATTACTTTTCGACCGATTTATCCGTGGCGCCTTTAGTCGTTGGCGGATTGCTGCTCGCAGGCTACATTATTTCATACCTAAGCACCGTCCTGCTGCCTTTCTTTGTGGCGGTCGCGATTGCTTATCTGTTGTTTCCCATCGTACGCTTCTTGCAGTATAAATGCAAATTAAAAAATAGAATTCTGAGCATCTTTGTGGCGCTCACTTTAGTCTTGGGCTCATTCACGGCTTTGGCTTTCATTATTGTACCGCCTTTTATAGATCAATTCAATCATATGCAAACGGTGGCTATCGACTTCTTGAAAGATCCTAAGATGCAAGAGAAGGTGATCCCGCCCCCGCTCTCCATTTCCTAAAAGAACGCATTAACGAAACGCGCATCGAGCAGTTTCTATCTTCTAAGGACGTGCAAGAAACCGTCAAAAAGGTGCTGCCTAAAGCTTGGGACGTCATTTGGTCGACGGCGGGCGTCGTGCTCAACCTTTGGCCTCTGATCGGCCTGCTCTACTCTTCTTCCTCTTGAAAGATTATGAGCGCTACGCTTATGGCTGGATCAACTTTGTGCCGCACAGTCGCCGCGAAATTGCGCGCCAACTGGTCGGCGACATTAAGCAAACGGGATGAATGGCTACTTTCGCGGCCAAGCCCTCGTGGCTTTAAGCAATTGCGTGATGTTTTCCGTCGGCTTTTGGATCTTAGGCTTTCCGATCCCCGTAGGCTTAGGTTGCTTCATCGGACTGATCAGTTTCGTACCCTATCTACAAGTTATCGGCTTCGTCCCCGCCTTCTTTTTAGCTCTCCTCCACGCGGCAGAAACGGGACAAAGTTTTTGGCTGCTATTTGGCGGTGTCTTTTTGGTTTACATCGTCGTGCAAGTGTTGCAAGACACCATTGTCACGCCGCACGTCATGGGCAAGATTATGGGACTATCTCCGGCCGTGATTCTCCTTTCCCTCTCTGTCTCGGCTACATCTTGGGCATCATCGGCCTGATCATAGCTTTGCCTGTCACGACATTGATGATCTCCTACTACCGACGCTATGTTATCGGCAATGAAGAAGTATCCGCCGAGGGATCGCCCCAAGCACCGGCTGAAGGAGAGGCGCAAGAGCCGGCTTAAATAGAGTGACAAATACAAGCGCACACGGGGCAAACTGATTTTAGCGGTGTAATGTCCTAGAATTAGTTGACAACTTTGGTTTCTTAATTTCATTCTTCTTTGACAAGTTTATTTGCTAAGTTCAAATACGCTTGTCGTTGCTATGTGCGGCCTGTGTGCGACAAGGGTCATATGCAACGAAGAAGACGGCCGCGACGCCCTCCGCCGTCTCTTAACTGTTTCTAAACGCACTGGGTGTGACGCCCGCCAAGCGCTTAAAATACTTATTGAAAAAAACTCGGGTTAGAAAAATTAAGCTTTTCAGCGATGTGAGCAATGGGCAGATTACTGTGCTTGAGCATTACTTTCGCCTCAGTAATAACGGCACGATCTATCCATTCTTTGGCATAGACGCCGCTTTCTTGCTGCACTACGCGGCTGAGATAAGGCTGCGAGATGCACAATTGAGCGGCATAGAAGGCGAGGTTGTGCTGATAACTGCCATACTTATTGACAAGCAAAATAAAACGATCAAAGAGTTGACGCGTGTGTGAACGGCGACTCTGTTGCTTACCAACCTGCTTTTCATAAATCTCACTGAAAACGTGGGCCAATGCCGCTATGAGGTGATGCACCGCGCTGCGGTTATATTCACCCTCAGCAAACGTGAGTGTAAGCGCTTGAATAAGTGCATTTATCTTTTTCTCCGGCAGCCTGATTTATGGGGGTAATGAAATCGCGCACCTGCCCATTGAAAGTTGCCGGCGGACAAGCGGAAAAAGATTTCGCCGAACAAAGCAGGATCGACAAAGACGCCCTGCACTTCACTATCCGGCGCAATGCTTTTGAAGTTGAAAAATAGAGTTATCGCCGATGAATACGGCAGTGGGAGCCTCTACGTGGTAACTCATCAAATTGATCATCACATCGGCCTCCCCAGCCATCAACACCCCAGTCGGATGCCGGGCAGGCGATAAGGGAATCTGCACCTCAACAGCCTTGCCAAAAAGGTTGCGTCCTCGACGCAACAAGGCAACGCCATCGGCCAAGATGGGCAACTGTCTTTCGTCTACGGTTTCGCTCAGGCGATCTCTTATCTGCTCGATGGTAAGCGTCTCAGGCTCTTATCGTTCATCGCGTGTGGTATTATTTCGACCACAAAGATAAATGAAGAGAAGGCTATTTGCGCGCTTTTTCCCCACATTTGTGTAGCGTAAGACCATTTTATAGCCATAAAAGATAATGCGGCCTACTTACATCTGCCTTATCTTTGCTGCAGAAAAACGAGCGAACGATGAAAACTCTCTTATTGATGGTGATGATGCTAACGGGATGGGCGATGAGTTGCCGCGCGCAACTTACGCTGGAAGCGTGTCAGCAGATGGCCAAAGCAAAACTATCCTTGGTAAAAGCGCTATGACTTGATACGCCGCTCAGCAGCCTATAATGTGAGCAACATAAAGAAAGCCTGGTTGCCACAAGTGCAGGCTACGGCGCAAGTAACAGTGCAGAACCGCACAACGCAACTACCCGACAAACTTTCATCGATACTGGCACAAAGCGGTCAAACTTACGAGGGGATAGGCAAGGAGCAATATCGCCTGCAAGTGGAAATCAGCCAGACGCTTTGGGACGGCGGGCGAATCAGTCGACAAGCAGAAGTGGAAAAAGCGCAAGGCAGAGATAGAAGAGGCGCAGACGGACGTAAATCTCTATGCCTTACGCCGCCGTGTGAGCGACTTATTCTTCTCGCAACTGCTGCTTGACGAACGCATACGCCTCAACGCTCAACTGCAGGCAATGCTGCAAAGCAACGAAGACAAACTCCGAGCAATGCTGCAACGCGGCGTAGCTATGCAAAGTGACATAGACCGACTCCGCGCCGAACGACTCCGCGCTATACAAGCAGGGCGACGAACTCACTGCAGCGCGGCACGCCGTAAGTCGTATGCTTGCGCTGTTCTGCGGCGTAGAGCAGGCCGATAGTTTGGTGAAGCCCTCTTCGGAAATCAATACCGATCCCAAGACCAACGAGCGCCCCGAGTGCAACTCATCGACTGCCGCTTGCGTTTAGCAGATACGCAGCAGCAGCTTCTCAAAAAGCCGCCTGCTACCCGTCTTGAGCATATTTGCCCAAAGGCTATTACGGGCGCCCCGGCTACAATCTTTTGAAGATATGCAGCGCCGCCAACTCTCGTTTAATGCGCTTGCCGGTGCGCGCCTCTCGTGGAGCCTAAGCAGTTTATACACGCGCCGCAACGATTTGCACCAATTGGCCGTGCAGCGCGAAGAGGCGGAGAATGCACGTGAACTCTTCCTCCTTAACAATCAAAATGGAGGAGGCTCAGCAGCAAGCACACATCGCGGGACGACGCAAAGTAATGCAAGCCGATGACGAAATCGTCAGTCTGCGCCAATCCATAAGACGAGCCACGGAAGCACAACTAACACACGGCACAATCGATGCTGACCGACTCTTGCAAGAAATCACGAAAGAAAACGAAGCTTGCATCACGCGCGCCGTGCACGAGCTTGAACTACTACAAAGTATATACGAACTGAAAATCATCAAAGGTGCTTTCTGAAAAAGAGAGCGAGATAAGCGAAAACGCTGCACCTACAAAAAGCGCTTAAAACGACGAGACATGAAAAAGACTATAATAGCTATCGCCGCATTCACCCTGCTGGTAGTGCCTGCGGCAACAAGGAAAAAGAGTTTGACGCTACGGGTATCTTCGAAGCGACAGAAGTAACCGTCTCCGCTGAAGCCACAGGGCGATTGATGACTTTCGACGTAAGCGAAGGCAAACTTGTAGAGACGCATCAACAAGTGGGGCTTATAGATACTGTTCAACTCCAACTTAAAGCACGACAGATCGGCGCCACGCGAAAAGTTTTGCCGAACAACGCCCCGACATCAGCGCACAAATTGCCGCTACACGCGAACAGTTATCAAAAAGCAGAATTGGAGCAGAAGCGCACGGCGGCGCTCTTTGCAGACGGAGCGGTAACACGCAAACAAACAGACGATGCAAGCAATGCCGTGCGGGTTCTACAAAGCCAACTGAACGCACAAATCTCAGCACTTTCAAATAGTACGCGCAGTCTAAACAGTCAGGTAAGCGGCGCCGAAAATACAACGGCTCCAAGTACTTGATCAATTAAAGAAGTGTCACATCACATCGCCGATTGCGGGCACTGTATTAGAAAAAGTACGCCGAGCAAGGCGAGTTTGCCACGATAGGAAAGCCTCTTTTTCAAAGTAGCCGACACGCGTCATATGTTTATAAGAGCCTACATCACGTCACGTCAACTGGCGCAAGTAAAGTTAGGACAACGCGTAAAAGTATTCAGCAACTATGGCGGCGACACGCGCCGCAGTTATTCCGGCACGGTGACGTGGATCTCGCCCAACGCTGAGTTTACACCCAAGTCGATTCTCACTGACGATGAGCGGGCAGACATTGTCTATGCCGTGAAGATTGCCGTGATCAACGACGGCTATCTTAAGATGGGTATGTATGGAGAGGTAAAACTATGAATGCGATTGAGGTAAAGCACATATCGAAACGCTACGGAGCAACTGTGGCCTTGGACGATTGCTCTTTCAACGTGCCCAAAGGTGCGCTTTACGGACTTATCGGTCCTGACGGAACGGGAAAAAACCACGATGTTTCGCATCTTGGCCACCTTACTTTTTACCCGATTCCGGCATAGCAACCATCGATGGCTACGATACGGTAAACGATATGCGAGCCATCCGCCGGCGTTTAGGGTTATATGCCGGGGCGCTTCAGCCTCTACCAAGACCTCACCGTAGAAGAAAATTTGCACTTTTTTTCGCTACGCTTTTTCGGAACGACCATCGAAGAAGGTTACGACGATATTAGGACATTTACGGACAGATAGAGCGCTTCAAAGATCGCCGTGCAGGCGCGCTGTCGGGAGGTATGAAGCAGAAACTGGCTTTAAGTTGCGCACTGATTCATCGCCCAAGCGTATTATTATGGATGAGCCTACAACGGGCGTTGACCCCGTCTCGCGTATCGACTTTTGGGATATGCTGGGCACCTTGAAGCGCCGAGGCATTACAATGTTGAGTATCGACGCCCTACGAGGACGAAATAAAGAAGTGCGATGAAATTATCTTAACGCGCCCCGCAACAACACCTGCGCCCGACTTTATTACAACTACTTCTACCATAAAGGAGGCAGGAAACAGAGGCTGCGACTAAAAGAGGCGACGGACATCAATGTAATCTCCGTCAATCATCTCGTGAAAGCTTTTTGGCTCTTTTCCGCGCCGTCGACGACATTTCATTTACGGTCCGACGCGGTGAGATCTTTGGTTTCCTGGGCGCTAACGGAGCCGGTAAAACTACGGCCATGCGCATTCTTTCAGGGGCTGAGTCGGCCCACGTCCGGCACGGCTATCGTCGGCGGCTATGATGTGCGCACACAATATGAAGAGATTAAACGCCACATCGGTTATATGAGTCAGAAGTTTTCGCTTTACGAAGATATGACCGTGCGCGAGAACATTCGCCTCTTCGGCGGCATCTATGGTATGCGCGACCAAGCTATTCGCTGCAAAACTGATGAATTGCTCGACAAACTCGACATCGCGCAATATGCTGACCGATTAGTGGCCTCGCTGCTCTAGGCTTTAAGCAGAAACTGGCTTTCTCCGTCAGCATTTTCCACTCGCCTGAAGTGGTCTTCTTAGACGAACCTACGGGCGGCGTAGACGGAACTACGCGGCAGCAGTTTTGGCAACTCATTTACCAAGCGGCGGCAAAAGGCATCACAATCTTTGTCACCACCCACTATATGGACGAGGCGGAATATTGCGACCGCATTTCGATTATGGTAGATGGAAAGATACGCGCATTGGGCACGCCCGACGAACTGAAAAGCAGATTCGAAAAAGAGACGCTGGGAGAGGTCTTTACGCTCCTTGCGCGCCGGGCAGAAAGAAAAAGAAACATAAGGCGGAGGAATAAGAATGAAAAATGTTTATAGCCTTTGTGGGAAAAGAGATTCGGCACATCTTGCGCGATCGACGCACGATGCTTATCCTCTTCGGTATGCCGCTCATTATGATGCTGCTCTTTGGCTTTGCCATTTCTACCGACGTAAAAGACGTGCGCTTGGTCGCTGTGACAACGCCTGCCGATCACTCACGCAACGTATGCTCGCTCGACTCGATGCCTCAGAATACTTTTTGATCCTGACGCATACGGCGCAGACAACCGCTGAAGCGGGAGCAACTCATTCGCAACGGACAGGCTGACATAGCCATCATCTTCTCGCCGCGCTTTGCAGATCGTTTGCCCAAAGGTCAGGGCCAAGTACAACTAATCCTGATGGGGCTGACCCGAATCAGCGTCTATGCAAGGGGCATACGCTACGCAGATCCTTCAAGCGGGTATGGCGGAAGCAACGTCAGCGGCCCACGTCCCACAATCCACGAAATCATCACACGATTACTTTACAACCCGCAAATGAAAAAGCGCCTACAACTTTGTGCCCGGTATTATGGGCTTATTGCTGCTGCTCATCTGCGCGATGATGACTTCTGTAAGCATTGTTCGTGAGAAAGAGCGCTGCACGATGGAGGTCTTGCTCGTCTCGCCCATCCGCCCGCTGCTGATCCTTATCGCCAAAGCCGTACCCTACTTCTTATTATCTATCATCATCTTGCTTTTTCATTCTCGGTATCTCCAACTTTGTACTGAAAGTTCCCGTTTCCGGCAATCTTCTCGCCATCCTCACGCTCTGCCTGCTTTATATTTTTCTTGCCCTCTGCCTTGGCTTGCTCATCAGTGTCGTGGCAAAGACTCAGCTACAAGCTTTGCTTATCTCCGGTATGCTGATGCTGATGCCCAACTTTACTACTTTCGGGCATGAGTCTACCCTATCGAAAGTATGCCCTCCCTGCAATGGTTCTCGGCCATTATTCCGGCGCGCTGGTTCATTGCCGCCATTCGCAAACTGATGGTTATGGGTGTCGGCTTGCAAATGGTGGGGCGCGAACTCCTAATCCTTACGGCGATGAGTCTGTTAATTCTTGGCATCGCACTGAAAAAGTTTAAGACCCGACTGGAATAAATCTCTTTTTACCTTCTCCCAAAATGATGTTCCGCTACCTCCTTCAGAAAAGAATGGATACAGATACGTCGCAATACTTTTCGTCGTCCGACTCATCATCTTGTATCCCATAATGATTATGGGCATTGCTCCGTGGATTACCAGTATGGAAGTGCGCAACATCGGTGTATCTATAGTTGATCACGACCAATCAAGCATTTCTCGGCAATTGATTCAGCGCGTAGAAGCCTCTACTTATTTCAATTTTTGCGGTACGGCACCCTCCTACAATCGCGCCCTACAAGCCTTAGAGCGGGGAAAGACCGACATTATTATAGTTGTCCCACGCCATTACGCTCACAACCTTACGCTCGGCAAGCCCACCCGCGTGCTCATCGCAGCCAATGCGGTCAATGGCACCAAAGGCGGCATCGGCGCCGCTTATCTCTCCAACATCATCGCCGCAACCGGCCTCCGGACGCCCATCACCCGCACCCACACTAAAGCCGCTCGTCGTGCAACGCCTTTACAACCGCCACGAGGTTATAAAGTCAATATGATCCCCTGCCCTTATGGCAATGATAATGACTCATGATTTGCGGTTTTCTACCGGCGCTTAACATCGTAGGCGAGAAAAGAAGCCGGAACAATTGAGCAAATCAACGTCACGCCCGTCCGCAAGTGGCTTTTTATCCTTGCCAAACTCATTCCTTACTGGGTAATCGCACTCATCGACTTCAGTATTTGCCTGCTACTCGCGTGGCTTCTTTATGGCATCACACCGGTCGGCAGCATCGCGCTGCTATTCGTTTTCGCCATCGCGTTAGCTATCGTCTTTAGTAGCATTGATTGATCATCTCTAATTATAGTGATTCGCTCCAGCAGGCTATGCTTGTGATGTGGTTTACGCTGGTTTGTATGATGCTCCTCAGCGGACTCTTTACGCCGGTGCGCAGTATGCCTGATTGGGCTACAGATCCTCACCTACGCCAATCCCGTTCGCCACTATATGGACGCAGCGCGCACAATCTCTATCCGCGGCTCGGCTTTCTCAGGCGTTGTTCTTCAATTTTCTATCCTCGCAGTCATGGGCATCATCTTGGCCTCATTGGCCGTGAAAAGCTATAAGAAGAACGAATGAGTCGCACATTTTAAGCGTTTGTTAGCGGCAATACGAAAGCAAAACAAAGAATAAGGGAACTTATACTTCCTCAAATAAATCAGAATGTTTACCTTCGCACACCTAAACAAACTCTATCGAAACACTATGAGAAATATTCTCGCGGCTCTCTTACTCCTCTGCACTTTAGGGGCAGGAGCGCAAACTACGGAACAAATCAATAAAGACTTCAAAGCGCGCTATAAAGCCACGCCGTGTGCATTGCCCGCACAAGCCTTTGCAGCAAGCTAAGAGCGAAGAGGCGCGCCAAGCCCTCAAGTTCCTATATACTTATATGTATTGCCCTGACGTGGTCGACTATGAGCCAAGTTTCTTCGTCCGGCAAACGGAAGCGGCTTTGCGTGCACGGCGCGAAATGCCTTGGGGGCAACGCGTGCCGCAGCGCGAGTGGCAGCATTTCGTCCTGCCCGTACGCGTGAACAACGAGGCCTTGGATAGTTTCCGCACAACCTGCTACGAAGCCCTGAAAGCACGCGTTGCCGGTTTATCTATGTACGATGCCATCTTAGCCGTCAACCATTGGTGCCACGAATATGTCACCCTACAAGCCCTCCGACGGCCGCACCAGTTCGCCGCTGGCTTCTATGCGAACGGCAACGGGGCGTTGCGGCGAGGAGTCGACTTTTACAGTAGCCGCTTTGCGCGCAGTCGGCATTCCGGCGCGCCAAGTTTATACGCCGCGATGGGCGCATACGGACGACAACCACGCTTGGGTTGAAGCTTGGGCCGATGGTCGGTGGTACTTCCTCGGCGCTTGCGAGCCGGCCGCCCGACTTAACGTAGCCTGGTTCAACCGTCCGGCTTCGCGCGGCATACTTATGAACACGACGGTACTCGGAAAATACGACGGGCCTGAAGAAGTGTTAGAGCGCCACCCCAATCGGACGACCATTAACGTGACGGAAAAATTACGCCCCTACGGCTACAACAAACGTTACGATTGTCGACGAGCAAGGACGCCCCGTCAAGGGTGCAAGCGTGCAGTTCAGACTCTACAATTACGCTGAATTTTACGTCCTCAAATCAATGCAAACAGCCGCCGACGGCAAGGCTTTCGCTCCTTTTCCGGCTTGGGCGACCTGATCGTATGGGCCACATACAAAAGGCCGCTATGGCTTTGCCAAAGTACACGCCGGCGAAAAAGGCCACGATAAAGTTGGATCGCAAGCCCGGCGACCGCTATGAGGTGGATCTCAACATCGTGCCGCCCGCGAGCACGGATACGCTGCCGACCGTGAGTGTCGCGGCGCAGCGCCTCTGCAATGAGCGCTTGGTTCGCGAAGACAGTATTCGTATGGCCCTGCGTTCATACTTTTCCCCTGACTCTGCGGCGTCAGCCGAATTCTGCCGGACCAACCATTACGACTTTAGCGCCTGCGCCCGCTCATCGAGAAGAGCAAAGGCAATTGGCAGGGTACTCTTCAGTCTGCTGCGCACACCGAATATCGATCGCGAACTCACTTTGCGCGTCTTGGAAACACTGACAGAAAAAGACTTGCGCGACTTTGATAGTGCCGTTATCTTGGCCCACATTCAAGCGCTTTCGGGTACAAAAGATTATGATCCGATGATCATCCGTCCTCGCGTGTGGAACGAGCAACTCTCGCCTTGGCGCGCTTATCTGCGCAAGGCTTTTCACGCCGAAGCAGCAGGCTGATTTCCGGCGCCAACCGGCCTTGCTGGTCGACTATATCCGAAAAAAATATTCGTGAAGATAAGACCGACTATCCACAACGTAGCACGCAGCGGCCCGAAACGGCTTTTGCTTACCGATTGGCCAACGACTTCAATCGCGGTCTGCTCTTCGTGGCAGCCGCACGAAGCTTAGGAATACCCGCGCGCCTCGATGAAGTGACGATGAAGTTCCAATATTTTGACCACGATTGGCGCGATACGCCCTTCTGTCGCTCTGAGCAGCAAACGAACAAGCCGCAATCGCGTTTAAGCATCGACTACGTTCCGCAGCAATTTCGCGAGAATCCGGGCTACTATTCGCAGTTTACGATCAGCAAACTCGAGGATGGGGCGCCCGTACTGATGAATTATGACGAGCAGGCTACGTGGAAAAACGACTTTGAAAAAGGGGTACGCGCATCGACAATGGCGATTACCTCCTCGTGAGCGGTACACGCTTGGCCAGCGGTAGTGTTTTTTGGCACGCTTATCGGCCTTTTCCCTTACCCACGATACGGCCGTCGTCCTCTCGCTCCGCGAAGATCCGGAAGAAGTGAGCGTTATCGGCAACTTTAATGCCGAAAACCACTATTATGATACGCAGGGAAAAGGCCGAAAAAGGGCTTGATTGCAACGACCGGCCGCGGCTATTACGTCTTGGGATTGCTAAAAAGCCAACAACGAGCCCAGCACGCACATCCTTCACGACATTGAAGCGCAACGCGAAGCGCTCGAAGCTTGGGGCGCGAACTGATAATGCTCTTCCCGACGCAGGAAGAATACGACATATTTATGAAACGCCGCGGCGAATTTCCCAACCTGCCGCGCAACCTGCGCTTCGGCGTCGACACGCAAGGCGAATGCCGCACGGACATCTTCAATAGTCAACTGACGAAGACGCAGGAGTTGCCCGTCATCATCATTGCCGACACCTTCAACCGCGTAGTTTTCTTCAGTCAAGGCTATACGATCGGCATCGGCGACCAACTGAAGCGCGTCATTGGCAAGATTTTAGGATGCCTGCGCTCTATAAGCGCAAAGCTTAAAGGGGCTGTAGCTCACCGCAAACGGCCGCAAGGCTCAATAGGCGTTCCTTTGCGCTGCCCACATCCGCTAAAGGAGATGCGGCAAACTTATTTTTCACCGCAGGCCTTCTCTCGCACACCGAGGGAGGCCTGTTTTTAGGTCGTTCTCGATGCTGCGCATAACCAATCCCCATTGAGGCAGACCAATGGCGCATTTGCGTTGTCTTTTTACAATTATTTTTTTCGTTTGCCCTGACCAAACGATAATTTTGCCGGCAGCAAACGATGGTTTGTCCCGACCAAACGATGGTTTGCCGCCAGCAAACAAAATCCTTTTACATTTTTTTGAGGCATCAAAAAGCAGACAAACTCGCGCCATTTGCCCATCAAGAAATTTTTGTAAATCTCACTTCCGTTAGCATTATTCAAGAATTTCGTCCATTATTAACCCACTTTATTGCACACCGAAAGCCTCCTATGCATACGAATTTTGCACACCTACTCAAAAAAAGTGCATATTTGGTAAGGTTTTTAAAACAAAAAGATTGTCCATTCAACATTTGCATCTATTTTTGCAGCGGAACAAGTGCAACATTTTTAATTATCCTTATGAAGAAAACCATCACCTCTTTTCTGCTCTTGACGCTGGCACTACTGCTTCCGGCATCGGGCGGAGCGCAACAGGCGCGTAAGTTGGTTAAAACCGGGCGCGATGCTGCCCGGCGCACAACTGGCGCGACTCGTGCCGCAGCAGAAGCTGATCGCGCGTAAAAACGCGAACAACACAATGAAGGCATTCGATGCCACCGTAGCTCTCTGGGGCAACGCACGCATTAACGAGCAGTGGGGCTATTACGCCTTCCGCCCCGTGAATGTAGGCGGAAAGATCGACTTTACCGCAATGGGTAAGCAAGGACAGCGCATCGCGAGAAAACGGCGTACAAGTTGCTGACGGCAAACTCTACACGGTCGACTTCCAAACGCTATGGCGAAGGAAGCGGCGACTTGACGCTCTCATACGTACGACTTGACGACGTGGACGGGAAGCGGACAGAGCTACAACGACTTCTCGCTCGCCGCCATTGAAACCGCGCAGGCGGCAGACGGCACTGTTTATGGCGAGTTTTTTTAATAGTCGCGCCAGCAACCGTCAGTACGAGCTGGGCACGGTAGATTACCGCACGCAGCAACGCACGACGTTCGGGACGACCTCGCGCCGCTATGTGGCGATGGGGCATCACAGCCGCAAAGCAACTCTATGGCATCGCGGCTGATGGCAATCTGTATCGCATCTCCATCACAGATGGAAAGGAAACGCTCGTAGGGCCAACCGGACTTGAATTGACTGATGAAGACGGCGGCCCATACGATCAGACGGGCGAGATTAACCCGAAAGACGATACGTTTTTGGTACGCACAAGATAAAAATTACGACACGGGCCTCTATACCGTAAACTTGCAGACCGGTGCGGCAACGAAAATCGCCGATACTGACTTCACAATGTATGGTATGCTGATTGCACCGGCCACGGCAGCCGACGACGTCCCCGCAGTGGCAACCGCTCTGACCGCCACCTTTAGCGGCACGAGCCTCAGTGGCAGACATAGGTTTACCATGCCGACGCAAACGGCCGGTGGAAAAAGCCTGACCGGCTCATTAAACTATACGATCAAGGGCAATGGCGCCCAACTGGCTTCGGGCACAGCGCTTCCGGGCGCAACGGTGACGACGCCGATCACAGCGCCCTTTAGCGGCAACTTTGTGTTGGCCGTGACTCGTCACCAATGCAGCCGGCGAGTCGGCTCGCCGCAACGCTCAACAAATGGATTGGCTTCGATGAACCCGAAAAAGTGGGCAACCCGACGGCTACTTTGGCGGGCGGCATCGTAACAATTGCGTGGAACGCCCCACCGCCGGCACAAAACAAGGCACATTAGGCCCACTTACCTACGATGTTATACGCATTCAGGGCCGAGATACGACGATGGTTGCTTCAGAAATCAGCGCTACATCGTGTACCGATGACGTCTCTGCGGCGCAATTGGCGAGCTACACCTATGCCGTTCGAGCTAACAGCGCCAACGTCAGGGCGCTTGGGCCAACACGCCGATCATCATCGCCGGCGCTGCGATCGAGCCGGATTGGCAGTACACCATCGAGGGCACTTCAGCGTTGTCCTTGTTCAAAGTCATTGACGCCAACAACGACAACTTCACTTGGTGGTCCAACGGCGTGACCGGCTACGGCGCTATGAGCAACCAAGCACGCGTCAAAGCAGCCAGCGACGATTGGTTGCTTACCCCGCCCATTCATATTTCCGGTGATCGTGTCTATACAATCACGTTCAAGGTACGCAATATTATGGACGCCTATCGCAATACGCTGAGGTAAAAATGGGGCAACGGCGACACACCGGCCCACTATGACCAACACGTTGCTCAATACTTTCACGCCCGAATATTCAGAAACAAACGGCCAATGGCAGGTTTGCACGGTTGATCTCATACCAACGGCGAGCGGAAACGTCTACATCGGCTTCCACGACAACACACCGGCCGGCGAGAAGTTCCAAATCGCCATCGACAAACTGACAATCAAGAAGACGGCCTCACACCGCATCGCCCGACTCCGTAAAATCATTGACCGTAACGCCCGCACAGCGCGGCGCGCTGCAAGCCACCGTGCAATTTGTTACGCCCGGCCTGACGCTAAATGGCGCAACGCTGAGCCGCGTAGACAGCTTTTGTAGTGATGCGCGACGATGTTTGGGCCGGCCGCATCAGCGGTTCAATGCCGAGAGCGCAAGTAACGTGGACCGACGCCAACGTGCCCAATAACGGCTTCCATACCCACACGATCACGCCCAATCTTAACGGCCACCCGGGCCGCGCTACGTCTACGCAGGCCTACATCGGAATGGACCGCCCCAAGAATCCTACGGGCATCACCTTTGTCGATAAAGGCACGACGCTGCAAGCATCGTGGAATGCTTTCAACGGGCCGGGCGCCAACGGCGGTTTCCTCGAGCCGGACAAGGTTAGCGTCACGTTCTTCTCGCTCGTCAACGGCCAGTTCGGACATGAATTAGGCGATTCGCTAACGACGAGCCAAGCGGGTGCAACGAGCACGACCTTAGCCATCGATCCCAACGTCACCCCTGCCGACGACGGCAAAAACGCAAGCCTTGGCGTGGTTCGCCGCACGGGCTAACAGCGAAGGCGGTCATAGCGATTACGTCTCAGCTCGCGGTGTGGTCGTAGGACCTAATATTAAATTGCTCTTCAAAAGAAAGTTTGACGGGCGGCAAAACTCGACAATGGCTTTTGCGACCCTCTTGGGTAATGCGCAATACGAGAATCGTAAGACGGCTGCGCCTTTGGCGTGTAGTCACCGATGCCGCATCCGACAACGACGGCGGTAGTTTTAGTCTGGGCCAACTATGATGAAGAGTACGCCGGACAGACGATTTCTTACACCATTCAGCCGGGTGACGAAACCTCAGTGAACCTGCCGAAGGTAACGCTATCGGGCGCCGTTCGACCTAAACTCTTCTTCGATCTCTACTCGTTGGTTGGCAACGAAGCCGTGCTGAAAGTACTCGCGCAAACGCCTGATGGTGTAGACCACTTGGTGGCGCAATACGATCTCACGCAAACGAGCAAGAACGGCTGGGAGCGAAAATTAGTCGACCTCTCTGCATTTTACCGCCGAGCGCTATATCATTGTGAAGTTTGACGGCTTGGCACAAGGCAACAAAGTATTGGTCGGCGTCGACAATATTAACATCATTGATCAGATGGACCGCAACTTGGCCGCTACGAGCATCAAAGCGCCCGACTTCATCAATGCCGGCAAGAGCGACAGCGTCACCGTGACGCTGAAGAATCTGGGTACAGAAGCCTCGCCGATGCTTATCGCGTGATCCTCTTCGCCAACGAAAAGCCTTGCGATACGGCCAGCATCAACCGCCCCTTGGCTTCGCTCGCCAACGATACGGTACGTCTGCACTTGCCCGTAGCGATCAATGAGCAGGCTGACAGACTACGCGTGAAAGCCACGATCGAATACGCCGGCGATCAATTGGCTGACGACAACACCACAGAGACGGTAGACGTCGGTGTGGTTAAATCGCCCTACGGTCGCATCAGCGATCTCAGCTACGGCCGCTGATGGCGGACAAGCTACACTCACTTAGGGGCAACCCCGTTCTGCCCGAACCGGAGCGCGTGACGGAAGGCTTCGAAGACTTTAAGCCTTTCGCAAGACAAATGGCGCCTTGGACGCTCTTTTGATGGCGACAAAGGAACGGCAGGTGCGCTATAGCAATCATCGACCTATCCCGGACAAGGTGAGGGCCTTCGCCTTCATCGCCTTCAACCCCAACTGGTGGATTGAGGACAGACGACCATCAACCCGGGCTTGGAGCCCCACAATGGTAGCTCAGTTTGCAGCCGCTGTCTATGCTTACAATGCTGATCGCAAACTTGTGCAGCAGGACAACTGGCTCATCTGCCGCGCCTCTCGGGCCGCAAGCAGGAGATTTCGTTCTACGTGATGAACATTGCGACCTCTCGGGGTGAAACGAGATTTGCGGAGCACTTCGACGTGCTTTTATTCTACGGAGAATACGGATACGACGACCTTCGTCAAACTTCAAAGTGCAAAAGCTGACGGTACGGAGCCGTTTAATCAAACGGCCAACTGGAAACTCATCACCATTGAGCTACCTGAAGGTGCAAAAATACTTTGCCATCCACCACAATACACCTAAAGGGCAACGCATACGCCTTTGGTATCGACGACATCACCCTACGAGCAACTCGCTACGGGTGCTGACGATGACGTGACGGCTTTCATCATCTATCGCGACGGCAAAGAAATCGCTCGCGTCAGCGGCGACAAGATGACGTTTACCGATACGGATGCCGTAGGGTACGCACGTCTACAACGTGACGGCAGTCTACACGTCAAAGCAAGGCGAGGTCAACGAGTCGGGTTTCTCCAACGATGCTTCGATCACCGTATCCTCCCTCTCCACCATCGAGGCGGGCGAGACGCAATTAGACGTGACCAACCTCGGCGGCGTCAGAGTGAAGTCGAAGGCGAAGTCGCTCAACGGCCTGCCCGGCGGCGTCTACATCATCAACGGCAAGAAGCGCATCGTAAAATAAAGCACCTCTACCCCCTTCAGCCTCCGCCGGCGGCGGATCGCTGACGACCCATCAACCTGCTCGAATCGCGGCCCGCGCGGCTGCCTTCGAGCAGGTTTTTCTAGCGCGACGGCGGCGGCTCACCTTACCAAGACGCTCGCAAAAGCAAGCCGAAAAAGCACCGGCTAAAAGTTGCGCCGCTTGGCCCATTGCAGCGCCAACACCGTGCGGCGGAAGTTTTTCATCACGAGAAAAAGGCTTGCGATCACGATGAAAAAGGGTTTGCGCTCGTGAGAAAAAGGTTTGCGCTCGTGAGCGTAAACCGAGCAAAAGCAAGCGGAGCAGCAAGAAAAGTAGGCTGCCGGCGCAAGACGCACACTGCGGATCGCCGCAAGCAGAGAAAGCGCCCCGGCTCCGGTCTAAGGCCGAAAAACGAGCAAACTCGGCCCGGTTTCGCTCAGCGCGCGGCAGGATGAGCGGGGCGGTTGTTGGCCATCCCGCAGTTTTTCGTATCTTTGCACCCGATTTTATTTCAGACCTGAAGGCTTGCAGCTTTCGCGATAAGCGGGGACACGAACGTAGCAGCGTTCGCCTCCCTCTTTTAGCGCTCTAAACAAACCGGAACTTATGATTTCTAAGACATTATTCTCTCATTATCAACAGACATTAAAGTTGGGCCTTCCGATCTCCATCGGGCAGATTGGTACGATCGTACTTTCGTTTGCCGATACGATGATGGTCGGACGCTACGATACGCCCTCGTTGGCTGCTGCTTCGTTTGTGAACAGCGTTTTTAACCTCGCCATTCTTCTCCTTATAGGTTACTCTTTCGGCTTAACGCCCCAAGTGGGTGCCTTGTTCGGCCAAGGTGAGACGGCATCAGTGGGCGCCGCCGTGCGTCAAGCGCTGCGCGCCAATAGCTTGTTTGCCGCCCCTGCTCATGCTGATTATGGGCGTCGGTTATTTCTTCGTTGACCGGATGGGACAGCCGGAGAGTTTACTGCCTTTGATACGTCCTTATTATTTAGTCATATTGGCGTCGATACCTTTCGTGATGCTCTTCAACGTATTGCGACAATTGTCGGACGGAACGATGCATACGAAGACCGCCATGTGGGCACTTTGGGCCGGCAATGCGCTCAATATATTAGGCAACTGGTTGCTCATCTACGGCGTGGGCCCCTTTCCCGAGCTGGGGCTTTTAGGTGCGGGCTTGTCGACACTGATTTCTCGTATATTTATCGTCATTTGGATCTCGGCTGCCCTACTCTTAGAGCGTTGCTACAAGCCTTATCTCAAAGGTTTTTCAACGTTCGCTTCGATTGGTCCGAACTACGTCGCATCAACGCACAATCCTGCCTGTCTCGATCCAGATGGGGGCGAGACGGCGGCGTTTACGTGCTGCGGCGTGATGGCCGGATGGATTGGAAAAAGTAGAGTTGGCGGCCTTCCAAGTGATCATGACGGTGAGCACACTGGGCTTTATGTTCTATTATAGCCTGGCCTCGGCTATGTCAATTAGGGTGGCGACATTTCAAGGTATGAAGGATTGGACCCAACTGAAGCGCTCGGCGCGCGCCGGACGCGACATTCTGCTGGCCGTAGCGGTCGTAGCCGGTTTCGTGTTTTACTTTTTTCGGCGCTCCGCTGATCGGCTTCTTCACGAAAAGACGCCGCCGTGGTTCAGATGGCCGTGATGCTTATTCCGGTACTGATCTTTTATCAATATGCCGACGCGATGCAGATCTGCTATGCCAACGCTTTGCGCGGAACGGCCTTCGTTAAGCCGATGGCGCTCATCGCTTTGGTATCGTATCTTTGCATCGGCATTCCCGTGGGTTATCTGCTGGGATTTGTTTTCGATTGGAAACTTAACGGACTCTTTCTCGGGTTGCCGGCAGGCTTTGTTTACGGCAGCGGCGCTTTTCTTCTATTATTTCAGAAAAAGCGATGAAGCGCAACTACAAGCCCCGGAGGGCGGTGCATAGCCAAAGGGGCGGTCTACAACTGCTGCACGCGCTGCTCGAAATCGTCCTTTGAGAGGATGGATTTGTTTCGGTATTTACTTCTATAATTGTAGATCGTGGCCAGCGAATAGTTGAGAAAGTGAGCTATGCGGCCGCTCTCTTTGACGCCCTAAGCGAATGAGGGGCAAAGATGCGCAACTCCGTATTGAGCAGTTCGTCTTTGCGCGGATAGATCTGCGCTTCAGGTCTGAGCAAGGCGTTGAAATCGTCAATAAAGTTAGGAAAGAGGTTTAAAAAAGCCTCATCGAAGTCGGCATAGAAGCGCTCCTGCTCGCTCTCCTCCCAAATGTCGGAGCGAAGACGATTGGCCACCTCTTGCATATTACCCGCCTTGGCCAACTTCACAAAGCGAACGCCGATAACCTCCGATGGCTTCTATGTAATCTCGACAGCGATCCAGATAGCGGACGATGTAGGCTTCTTTCATCTTATCGGTCATTTTGCAGGTGCGCATTGGTCTCTAAGAGTTGCTTATTGGTCTTGGCCAAGACCATACGCGTCTGCGAGAGTTTTTCATCTGCCGCCGCAGGGTAGAAGACGGCGATGAAGAGCAGCAGGGCCAACAGGGAAACGCCGGCAAAGAAGATGTGCTCGATGCGCGTCCATTCTTGCGACTTTTCTTTATAGGCGCGGTCGATGAGCGGGAAGATTTTTGCTGGCTTCGACTGAGCGCAAACGAGCTTTACAATAGCTAGCATCTTGAATCGTGCAGATCAAACAATTGTAGGCCCGCGTCAGGTCGCCCCGCTGAAAGAGCAACTCCGCCAATGGGGAGGGCCTCGTATTCTTTCACACCGGCCTTCAAGTCCATCAACGCCGTCTCAGCCAAATAGTAGGCCGCTTTGGTCGTAATCGCCGGAAAGTCGGTAGCACTCAGCCAGATTAAAGAGGGTGAAAACATCGAGATTGGCCTTGCTCCGCCGGTATTCAGCCTGCGCCAATTGCGAGGCTTCCTTCACCTTTCCTTCACTAAGGAGCTTGTCGATCAAGACAATGTTGCGCCCGTGTCCGGCCGGCTCAAGCGAAAGGATAGAGTCTCTGTAAGCGGCCGTCAATTTGGCAGGCGAACCGCCGGATGCTGTTTCGGCGGCAAAGTCTTTCATCCACCCATAAAGCGTGCGCTTGATGCGATAGTAATGAAACAAATCGTTGCCTTTTCAACTGAAGGGCTGCTGCTTTATCAGCCATCTCCAGCGCCGCCGGATATAAGCCCATCAAAGCCAAGAGTTCGGCACGTCCCAACAAGACATAGGGCGTGGAGCGATGGGTCGGTATGTGCCTGCGGCGTCTGCTCGAGCCGCTGCAAATAAAGGTTTGCCGAATCGGCTTGCGTGTGTAGGTAGATTTCAAAAGTTGTCGGTAAATCGGCGCCCGCTGCGCGTCGGGCACTTTACGCAAAAGCTGCTTCAACTTCGATGCTTGCTGCTCCCGCCGGCGGAGGTATTGCTCCTCATGCTCGACCACCTTGTCTAATGCTTGCAAGGCCGTCTGCGTTTTCGTACTGAAGTCATCGCCGGCTACGGCAGAAAAGGCGAGGCAAAAGAGCGCGGTGAAGAGGAGCAGTCTTTTCATCATGGAATCTTGTGTTGAATGGACGATAGTTTGTGCCCACAAAATTAAGCAGCCTGCCTCTCTTCTCCAAACATCTACACTTAAAAAAACGCCTCATTACCTCCCGTAGTGCTACTTGCGCCGAGGCATATTTAAGACGAGACGGGCACCACCCACCTTGCAACAGATGCGAAAAACGGAAAATCGGGGCAAAACGCTTTCGTTATACATTGGCAATTTTTAGACAAAACAGCGACGCCGCAGCGCAAAAAGGGGGAAAAATCAGTCAACTCGTTAATTTAAAAACAGACTCGCGACACATCAGCTTCCGACAATCGCCTGAAAAAGGCAAAAAGAAAATGACAAAAATTCCACACGAAGAGCTACAAAGCGTAAAGTAGAGCGTTTCCGAAAAGAATGAATTAGCCGCAAGTTTTGTTTAGCTGATAAAGCAAAAGCATAAGGGTAATTGTTAATCGCTCTAAAAAGCGTTGATTTTTCGACATTAAAAATCGACAAAAAGAGGCGATCAATTTGTGTAAGAGTATGAAAAACCTATACTTTTGCTGTAACCTCAAACGGATTAGGAACGTGCATTAACCATTAATCAGCACAAGAAGAAAACCGTTTAAACTAGACTTCAATCATCTTACGCCTTCATTCGAGGAGGCACACAGAAAGAGATTATACACAACGTTCGAAAGGTTTTGAGATAGAGAGCATCGGCTAAAGGGTCGGCGCTCTTTTCTGCTTTTTCCTTGCTCGCTTTTTATCTCGCTATAAGCTCACAGACAATATATTTTGTTGGATTTCGTTTTTGCCTGTATATGAGTTTTCACTATCTTCGCGCAAAAATCTTCTGATATGAGACGTTTGTTGTCGGCCCTTTTGGGCTGCTTTTTCGCCCTCTTCGCGCTGTCGGCTCAGGCTGATGACGTGAATCCTTCGGCTATGCCGAAAAATGCGTGTGACGTATGGCGAAACAATCGGCGAGGAAGTTTCAGAATACATAGGCAATGCGCCGATGACGGCTGAGTTTACGGCCAATCCGCAAACGCTTGGCAATTATACGCCACTCTATGAATGGCGCTTTACGAAAGTGGGTGAATCAAAGCCTTTCCTCCTGCGCCACGAAGAGACACGACCTACGTTTTTCGAGAGAGTGGTTCGTTTACCGTCAGTCTTTTGATTAGTTTTGTGCAAGGCACGGACACCATAGAATATAGTATGGATGAGCCGTTTAAGATCACCATCTCCGAATCTCGACTGGAAGTGCCCAATGCTTTTACGCCCAACGGCGATGGCATTAACGATGTCTTCAAAGTAAAGGATGGCTACCAGAGCATCGTCTCTTTTCGGGCCGTCATCTTTGATCGCTGGGGTAAGAAACTCTATGAATGGACAGACTTAAAGGGGGGCTGGGACGGCCGCGCCGGAGGCAGCGACGCTCCCTGATGGGGCGTATTATCTCAATTTTGCAAGCCAAAGGAGCAGACGGACGCAACTATAACATCAAAAGAACGATCAATCTGCTGCGTGGCTTCGACGAGAATACGCCGGTAGCACCATAAACGACACATGCCTGCAGACGCTGAACAATATATAGATGTGCTGGGAGCGCGCGTACACAATTTGAAGAATGTGGACGTACGCCTGCCGCGCCACAGCTTGACGGTGATCACCGGTCTGAGCGGGAGCGGCAAGAGTTCGTTGGCCTTTGATACGCTTTATGCCGAAGGTCAGCGCCGCTATATCGAGACGTTTTCAGCTTATGCACGTGGATTCTTGGACAATCTTGAGCGCCCCTGACGTCGACAAGATAACGGGTCTGAGTCCGGTGATCAGCATTGAGCAAAAGACAACGAACAAAAAAATCCGCGCTCGACCGTAGGCACCGTGACGGAGATCTACGATTTTCTCCGCCTTTTTGTATGCTCGCGCGGCCGATGCCTACTCGTATTTGTCGGGCGAACTGATGGTGAAGTATTCCGAAGAGAAGATTACGTCACTGATCTTAGAGCAATATGAAGGCAAAAGGTACTTTTGCTCGCGCCGCTCAGTGCGGCAGCGCAAAGGACACTATAAAGAACTCTTTGAAACTGTACGCCGCAAGGGGCTTTTCTGACGGTTCGCGTCGACGGCGAACTACGCGAGGCAGTAAGCGGAATGAAGCTCGATCGCTATCGTATGCACGACATCGAAGTTGTCGTAGACAAACTGGTCGTGCAAGCGAAAGATGAGAAGCGCTTGGCGCACGGCGTACACAAGACTTTGGAGCAAGGCAACGGCTTGATGATGCTCTTTTGACGTGGCGGCTGATCAAACGCGTTATTACAGCAAGCGCTTGATGGACCCCTGTCGGCGGTTTGTCGTACAGAGAGCCGGCACCCAACAACTTTTCTTTTAATTCCACGGAAGGCGCTTGCCCTAAATGCAAGGGCTTGGGCTATGTCAGCGTAATAGACCGCGAAAAAGTTATTCCCGACCCCACGCTTTCCATCCGCAAGGGCGCTCTGGCGCCTTTAGGCGCTTATCGCAGCACGCTGATCTTTGCGGAGATCGAGGCTATTTTAGTGCCCTTCGGCTGCGATCTTAAGACGCCTTTTAAAGATATTCCGGAAGAAGCCGTTGATATGATCTTCAACGGCACAACCGAGCGCCCTACATATTCCCGCCGCTGCGATGCATACGACGGAGGACTTCATCGTAAGCTACGACGGCCTTGCGAAATATATCAACCAGATGGCGGATAGCGAGATGACGGTTGCTTCGCAGAAATGGGCTGAACAATTCTCGCGCACGGCGGTTTGCCCTGAATGTCACGGCAAACGCTTAAATCGCGAAGCGCTCTCTTATCGCTTGACGGCCGCTCTATCGCCGACTTCGCGGAGATGGACATTAGCGAACTCTACGCTTGTCTCTCCGATCTTGAAGCGCGACTCGATAAGCAGCGCGCCGCCATTGCTCACGAAATTTTGAAAGAATTGCGCACACGCCTCAAGTTTTTGTTGGACGTAGGCCTGATTACTCTCCCTTTCGCGCGCCACGATGAGTCTTTCGGGCGGCGAGAGTCAGCGCATACGCTTGGCCACGCAAATCGGCTCGCAGTTGGTCAACGTACTATATATATTAGATGAGCCAAGCATCGGTCTGCATCAGCGCGACAATGTGCGCCTGATTGAATCGCTCAAGAATTTGCGCGACATTGGCAATACAGTCATCGTCGTAGAGCACGACAAAGATATGATGCTGGCAGCCGACTACATTATAGATATGGGTCCACGCGCCGGACGCTTAGGCGGCGAAGTTGTTTTCAAGGAAAGCCTACGACAATGCTCTCTCGCCATACGCTCACAGCCGATTACCTTAACGGCGAGCGGGAGATTGCGCTACCGGAGAGTCGCCGCAAAGGCAATGGGCACAAGCTCCGCCTTGTCGGGGCAAAGGGCAATAATCTACAAAGCGTGAATGTGACGATCCCGCTCGGCACGTTCGTCTGCGTGACGGGCGTATCGGGCAGCGGCAAGTCGACATTGATCAACGACACCCTACTTCCCATCCTCTCGCAACACTTTTATCGCTCCTGCGGGCGCCGTTAGCCTACGGAAAACTCGAAGGAATCGAGCAGGTCGACAAGGTCGTAGCCGTCGATCAAAGTCCGTTGGGCCGCACGCCGCGTTCCAATCCGGCTACGTATACGGGCGTCTTCTCTGACATCCGCAATCTCTTTGTCGAATTACCCGAAGCCAAGATGCGCGGTTATAAGCCCGGACGCTTTTCTTTCAATGTCAAGGGGCGGCCGCTGCGAAGTGTGCAAGGGCAATGGCTACAAGACCATCGAGATGAACTTCCCACCCGACGTCTACGTCCCCTGCGAAGCCTGCCACGGCAAGCGTTATAATCGCGAGACCTTGGAGGTGCGCTTTAGGGAAAGACATCGCCGACGTACTTAATATGACGGTCAATAACGCTGTTGAGTTTTTCGAGAATGTCCCCACTATTCTGCATAAGATCAAAGTATTGCAAGACGTTGGTCTGGGCTATCTTAAATTAGGACAAAGCAGCACGACGCTTTCAGGCGGCGAGAGTCAGCGCGTAAAAACTGGCTACCGAACTGGCAAAGCGGGATAGGTAACACAATATATATATTAGATGAGCCGACTACGGGCCTGCACTTCGAGGACATACGCATCCCTGCTCGGCGTCTTAAACCGGCTGGTCGAAAAGGGCAATACCATTATTGTCATTGAGCACAATTTAGACGTGATCAAATCTGCCGACTACCTCATCGATATAGGGCCCTGAAGGCGGCCGAGGCGGCGGCAAAGTAGTAGCCGCAGGCACGCCCGAACAAGTCGTAAGCAAGGGTTTAGGCTATACGGCCCGATACCTAAAAAGAAGAATTGCACCGATGAGCAAAGAGAAGAAAACCAACGCTGCCCGCTTGCTCGACCGCGAAGGCGTCAGCTACGAACTGATTCCCTTATGTCGTCGATGAGCACGACCCTAAGCGCCGCCCACGTAGCCGCCTCTTTAGGTGAAGACGTCAAGAGCGTCTTTAAGACCATCGTCTTGCGCGGCGATAAGCAAGGCTGCCTCGTTTGCGTAGTGCCCGGCGACAGCGAAGTAGATCTAAAGCGAGCGGCCAAGGCGAGCGGCACAAGAAAGTCGAACCTCTTCCACTCAAAGAATTGCTCCCCTCACGGGCTACATTCGCGGCGGCTGTTCCCTCGATCGGAATGAAGAAGCACTTCCGACTTATTTTGATGCATCGGCTGAGGGGCAACCTTTCATTTATGTCAGTGCCGGCGTGCGTGGCTTGCAACTCAAAGTAGCGCCTGCCGATTTGTTGCGCTGCTGCGCTGCCGTCTATGCCTCCTAACCCCCGAAGAACACGATTCATAACAAGCAACTTATAGACATAAATTCAATTACTAATAACACCTAATTACACAATTATGTTCGAAGGACAACCCAAAGGGCTTTATGCTCTTGCGCTTGCCAACACAGGCGAGCGTTTCGGCTACTACACGATGATAGCCGTGTTTGCGCTTTTCTTGCGAGCGAATTTTGGTTTTGAACCCGGCACGGCCGGCATGATCTATAGCAGTTTCTTAGGCTTAGTCTATTTTCTGCCCTTGATCGGCGGCTATATGGCCGACAAATTCGGCTACGGCAAGATGGTTACGATCGGTATTCTCATCATGTTTGGTGGTTACCTCCTGCTTTCCGTACCTTTAGGGTAGCGGCACCATAGCAATGGTTGCTATGCTCGCAGCCCTGATCTTCATCAGTCTTGGTACGGGTCTCTTCAAAGGCAACTTGCAGGTAATGGTCGGCAATCTTTACGACAGTCCGGAATATGCCGGCAAGCGCGATTCTGCCTTTTCCATCTTCTATATGGCGATCAACATCGGCGCCCTTTTCGCTCCGACAGCTGCTGTGCGCATTAAAGAGTGGGCAGAGTCGATCGGTTATCACGAAAAACGACGCTACCACTTCTCCTTTGCCGTAGCTTGCGCCTCTTTGATTCTTTCAATGGCTATCTACTACGGTTTCCGCTCTACTTTCCGCCACGTTGAAGGCTCAGTAGCCGGCAAGAAAAAGGCTGACACGAAGGGAAAAGAAGCTCCCGTACAAGAATCTTTCTCCGAAAGAGACGAAGGATCGCGTCATCGCCCTTTGCCTTGTCTTTTGCTGTAGTGATCTTCTTCTGGATGGCTTTCCACCAAAAATGGTTTGACGCTCACATATTTTGCAAATGAGTTCGTACAAAAAGACGGTTACCGGCGTACAGAGACATGGCCTTTGACGTGATCAATCTTTTCATGATTATTATCATTGTCTACGCCGCATTCTCTCTCGTGCAGGGTAAGACGGGCAAATCCAAACTCATCTCCGGACTCGTTATCATCGCCGCTTTAGCTGTGATTGGCTATAAGTACACTCAGCTCGAAGGCAGTGTACCGGTCAGCGCACCGATCTTCCAGCAGTTTAACCCCTTCTATGTCGTAGCCCTTACGCCCGTAAGTATGGCGATCTTCGCTTACCTCGGCCGCACCGGCAAGGAACCCAGCGCGCCCCGCAAGATTGCTTACGGTATGCTCGTGGCAGGTGCAGCTTACATCCTCATGGTTTTGGCTTCGCAAGGTTTGAATACGCCTGCTCAGCAGGCAGTGGCCGGCGCTAACGCTACCTATACTTCGCCCAACTGGCTCATTGGTACTTACCTCGTCCCTCACTTTCGGCGAACTCCTACTCTCTCCGATGGGTATCAGCTTTGTCAGCAAGGTAGCACCGCCTAAGCATAAAGGTTTGATGATGGGTGGCTGGTTCGTAGCTACGGCTATTGGCAACTTCCTCGTCAGCGTAGGTGGTTACCTCTGGGGCAACCTGCCGCTCTGGTCTGTTTGGGCTGTCTTCATCGGCTTGTGTCTCCTCTCCGCCCTCTTCATGTTCACAATCATGAAGCGCTTGGAGCGCGTAAGCTAATCAGGCATAATAACCTCAAAAGCGCAAGGCTTCGCCTTTCGCTTTTGAGAATAGAATGATGCGCATTCCCCGCGGGAATGCGCATCATTAGCTTTTTCTCACTGCAAAAAAACAGCCCGACAAATACGGCGTAGCTACATGCTGTTAATCATCTCTTGCAAGTCATTTTGCTGCCGCAGCAGTTGCAAAAACTCTTTGGCTGCATTCTTCTCATAAGCGCCCTCGAGTGTATGTATACAACCGATCATTTCATTTTCAGGCAGATCAATCGGAATAGCCACCACCTCTTGATGCCCCTTTACCGTAGAGGCCGACAGTACGGAAACCAACCTGCTGCGCCCCACTAAATCAAGGGAGCATATGTACGACATTGAGCTGAAAGCGCACATTAAAATGCAAACCCGATTTCTCGGCAAAACGATTAAAAGAAATTGCGTGCTTGCAAAGCCGTTCGTCGGCAGCACCAAATCATATTGTGCCAACTCCTTTAACGTGATACTTTTCTGTCCGGCAAGCGGATGGTCTACGGCCGTGATAGCCGCCAGTTGAGTACGAAAGAGTTCCCTACTTTTAATGGACGGAAGCGCATGCAAGGGCTTGTAAGAAAGCACAAAAGTCGACTTGTCGTTTTTGCAAATCCTCCAACAAATCTTCCATACGCTTATAAAAGATGTTCAGCTTAATAGCCGGAAAGCGCCGCATAAAGGTCAGCACCGTCTCCGTCATAATCGGGTGAAACGAATACGTAACTCCCACATTCAGCACGCCGGTCTTAAGATGTTGCAGATCCCGAATATATTGTTTACTCGTTTCTGCATCATCAATAGTACGCCGCGCATTGGGCAGAAAAAGCTTCACCCGGTTCTGTGAGCACGACCTCGTGACTATTGCGTTCTAAGAGTCTTACGCCCAACTCCTCCTCCAGTTGTTTTATTTGCTGTGACAAGGTACTTTTGTGTAATGCAAAGCGACTTGGCAGCCGTCGAAAAAAATTAAGTTGTTCGGCTACAGCTATAAAGTAGTGAAGTTGGCGTAGTTCCATGCGTTCTGTTATACTGAGCGCCGGAGCAACAGCGTGCCACTTAGCATCGTTCCGCCGGCTCACACTTACAGCCGGGCCATCAACGAGTTCGCTACCCGCCCCTATGCGTCTGAGTTGAGTTTATAGTTAATCTTCGTCTTCGTAATCCCTCATTTTTGCAAGTTGGTCAGATTTGAAGCAATAAACGGCGTCAAAGATAATAAATAGTACGACGACTGCCGCAATGATCATTCCAATTGTTTGATTAGTCATAATTCTGCTTGTTTTGAGTTAACGCTGCAAAAGTAGCCTTTACGCCCAACGCACCACAAGGATTGACAACGGATTATTTTCGATAGTGGCTATCGCTAATCAATACAAAGTTATATATACCACCTTTAGAAACCCCACTTTCTACGCATTATTTCGCCGAAAAGAGTTAAATAACTGTCGCCAAACTATCATTTTTAATCGCACTTATCATTTTTCATCGTTTATTACTCAATCCTATTTTTCATCAGGAAAACAAAACAGGCTCGTTTGCTCGCATTCGATATGTAAGCGAAGGGCGGTGCAAATGTAGTGCCGGCAGAAAATTACATTTAATAAAAGCCGCGTTTTCAACCGATGAAAGCGCGGTTTTTCGTGTTTTGTCGAAAATAGGCGGTTGATCTTTTCACACAAGGCTAAGGATCGTTCAAACTTTCTCCTATGATCGTAAAAATTGTCTTAGGTGAAAGTTTGAAGAGTCTTATAGGAGAATTAAAATTGTCTTATAGGAGAATTTTTCGGATCATAGGAGAAAGTTTGGCGGCGGTGCGGAGTGCTCAATGACGAGGCAGAAGATCTGCCGAAAGGCATCTGTTTTGTGAACGATAAGAAACTCGTGAAGAAATAATGAGTAGTTATTGATTTACCATCAGTGCAACCAATTGAAAAGCCTTCCGCACCCGGTTTATAGGTGCGGAAGGCTTCGTATGTCATATTTCACAAAAGGCGGCATAATGTTTGTACTTCAAGCATATTTCTACTAATTTTTGCAATAGATAGACAGCACTTTAATACGCAACATAAAAGGCTGACCTTTTGCAGGCGAGCCGCAGATAAAAACATACTACGGAATATGACAGCTAACGAAATACGCGAATCTTTCAAAAGATTCTTTGAAAGCAAAGGGCATTTGATTGTTCCCTCAGCTCCGATGGTGATCAAAGACGATCCCACGCTGATGTTTACCAATGCCGGGATGAATCAGTTTAAAGACATCATCCTCGGCCATCGCGAACCTAAAAGTCGCCGACAGACTGACTCGCAAAAATGTCTCGCGCGTCAGTGGCAAAGCACAACGACCTCGAAGAAGTAGGCCGCGATACGTATCATCATACGATGTTTGAGATGCTGGGCAACTGGAGTTTTAGCGACTACTTTAAGGGAAGGAGCCATCGAGTTTGCTTTATGAATACTTGGTCGGCGTCTTGAAAATAGACCCCGCCAACCTTTATGTGACTGTCTTTGAAGGTTCACCCGATGAGGGACTTTCGAGAGACGATGAGGCGGCAGCCATCTGGGGTCGTCACTTCCCGGAAGACCACATCATCAACGGCAATAAGCACGACAACTTCTGGGAAATGGGTGAAACGGGCCCTTGTGGACCTTGCTCGGAAATACATATCGACATACGTTCGGCTGAAGAAAAGGCGGCTGTGGCAGGGACGCGAATTGATCAATAAAGATCATCCGCAGGTGATTGAGATTTGGAATCTCGTCTTTATGCAATATAACCGCAAAGCCGACGGTACACTGGATGCTCTGCCGCAGCGCGTGATTGATACGGGTATGGGCTTTGAGCGTCTCTGTATGGTGATGCAGGGAAAGCAGTCGAATTATGACACGGACGTCTTCCGCCCTATTCTGAACAAAATTGCTGAACTCTCCGGCCGCCGCTATGGCGAGTCGACGGAGACGGACATCGCAATCGCGTCATCGCCGACCACTTGCGCGCCATCTCGTTCAGCATTGCCGATGGGCAGTTGCCCTCCAATGCGAAAAGCCGGCTACGTGATTCGTCGCATCTTGCGCCGCGCCGTGCGCTATGCTTATACCTTCTTAGATCAGAAAGAGGCCTTTATGTATCGGCTTGTACCGACGCTCGTTGAGGAGATGGGCGAGGCTTATCCGGAACTCGTTGCGCAGCGCGATTTGATTACGCGCGTGATGAAAGAAGAGGAAGACAGTTTCCTGCGCACACTCGCCACGGGTATCTCGCTGCTTGAAGGCGTGATGAAAGAGACGAAAGACGGTGGCAGCAGTGTTGTAAAAGGCGAAAAAGCTTTTACGCTCTTCGACACCTACGGTTTCCCGCTCGATTTGACCGAACTGATCTGCGCCGAAAACGGTTTAACGGTCGACGAAGAAGGCTTTAACGTAGAAATGCAGCGACAGAAAGAGCGCGCACGCAGTGCCGCAAGCGTAGAAACGGGCGATTGGGTCATCTTGAGCGAAGGCGAATCGCACTTCGTAGGTTGGGATACACTTCGCCAAGCGTGTCACATTCTCCGCTATCGCAAAGTGCAGCAAAAGAAACAAACGTATTATGAATTAGTCATCGACACGACACCATTTTATGCTGAAATGGGTGGACAAGTCGGTGATAGCGGCGTATTGCGTAGTGCGAACGAAACGGTGGAAATCTTCGATACGAAGCAAGAAAAATAACCCTGTCAATCCACTTGACTAAGCATCTGCCGGAGAATCCTGCGGCAGAGTTTATGGCAGAAGTAGACGAGGCGGCTCGCCGTGCGTGCGAAGCCAACCACTCGGCAAACCCACTTGCTCGACCAAGCCCTGCGCGAAGTGTTGGGTCGCACGTAGAGCAGAAAGGTTCGCTCGTAACGCCCACTTATTTGCGCTTCGACCTTTCTCACTACCAAAAAGTCACACCGGAAGAGTTGCGCCAAGTAGAGCGCATCATTAATCGCCGCATACGCGAAGATATTCCGCTGCAAGATCACCGCGACGTGCCCATAGAAGAGGCCAAGAAGATGGGCGCCATTGCGCTCTTTGGTGAAAAAGTACGGCGACCGCGTGCGCGTAGTGCAATTTGACAAGAGCGTAGAGTTTTGTGGCGGCTGCCACGTCCGCAGCACGGGCCGCATTGGCTTGTTCCGCATTTTGAGCGAGAGCAGTGTAGCAGCAGGTATTCGCCGTATTGAAGCCGTAACGGCCGAGGTAGCAGAAGATTTGTGCTACCGGCAACACGATACGCTCAACGATCTGCGCGCGCTCTTCAACAACGCGAAGGATATCTCCGTTGCTGTGCACAATGCCATCGAAGAAAAATGACGAGTTGAAGAAAGAAGTAGAGAAGTTTATGCAGCTACGCGTAAAAGAACTCGGTAAGGAATTAATGAAGATAGCGGAGAATCGCGGCGACATCAAACTCTTGAAATATGTAGTAAAAGATGAGTGGGCGCCTGATCTGATAAAGGATTTGGCCTTCCAAATGTCCGCACAATTACCAGAGAACTTGTTCTGCGTAATCGGTAGTCACCAAGGCGGAAAGCCCTTGCTGACAGTTATGATTAGCAAGCAATTGGTAGAAAGCAAGCAACTTAATGCGGGCCAATTGGTGCGCGAGGCAGCAAAAATTGATGAAAGGCGGCGGCGGTGGAGCGCCTCATTTCGCCACGGCCGGCGGTAAAGATCTTGGCGGATTGGCTGCGGCTATGATAAAGTGGTTGAGTTGGCCGGCATTTGATACTGCGTACACATCTTCTTTATATAATAGTCCGCGAAAAACGGATTAGAAATCATTAACGACTTCGGCGTCCTAGTGAAAATGGACGCCGAAGTCGTTTAATAAAAAGGGCAGAAAAAGGCGCTCACAGTGCATCTAAATCTGGGAAAAACGGGGGATAAGCAAAATCGAGGTCATTTCACTAAAAACGCAAAATAATTGTACTGATTACAAGCTGCGAATTGAAATAAGCCTTAACTTTGCATCGTCTAGTAGAAGAGTTAAATAGTTTTTCGCAAGAAAGAATACTGGTTATGATCAAATTAAATGGGACTCCGCGGCAGAGTATCGTCGCCTCATCCTATAGACTTAATTATCCGATAGCGTTCGGGTAAGCATCTATTGTATTAGATCAGGCAGACTAAGCGGGGCGTGAGCTTCAGCTTAGTTGCTTTTTATAAGGTTTCAAAGGCGTAAGGAGCGTCCTGTCTCTTAAATGAAGAGAGTGCTTAAAAATGGCATAATTCCCGCGCACTCTCACTCACAAAAACTCACTTTGCCCACCAATAACCCCCATTCTACGCTCTTTTACTATAAAAATGTCAATAGCTCGTCCAATTTTACGCAACTTTCGCCCAATTTATTTCCACCAATAACCCCATCAGGGGTTAGCCTCTTAGTAGGGCAGGGTTGACGCATTGCGTCAACCCTGCCTCGAAGCCTCGAAAATGACAACCCCATAGGGTTGGTCTTTCAAAAACACGCGAAAAATGCATCAACAAAAACAAAAATTATTCAAAAAACGGCGGTTTTCATCGCATATTCGGCTATAAAAACGCCGAATAAACCACCCCTGCCACAAACCCTGCTGCGCACCTCGGCCAAACTTTTCACCTATGATCGGAAAAATTCTCCTATAAGACAATTTTAATTTGCCTTTGAGAAAGTTCAAACTTTCACCTAAGAAACTTTTTCCGATCATGGGTGAAAGGTTTGAACAAGCCCTATCCCTGCACCACCGAAAAACGGCCAATTTTTCGATAAAGTACGAAAAACCGCGCTTTCATCAGTTGAAAACGCGGTCTTTCCTAAATGTAATTTTTGCCGGCACTACGCTGTGCCTCTCTTCACCTACTTCGCATTCCGGATATCGTCCTGCGCACCGAAGATTAGTTGCGCTTGTCAGAGTGCCATACGCATCGTACTGCTTTTTCGTGAACCGCACGCTTACGCGCTTAATGAGATTTGCTCTTTTTTCCCTGGCCTCTTTCGCTGTGGTTACGCCCTCGCCGTGCATCGTCAGGCGAAAAGAACCAAGATCACCTAAGCGAACCGAATTACCATCGGAGAGTGTTTGGAGAATCTCATATTGCAGGGCGTCCAATACCGCCTTGACGGAGGCAGAAGATACGCCCGACCGTTTCTCGATGCGCCCTGACAATCGTGCGTAGCATCACGGGACGCCCGGCGCCATCTGGGGATAAAAATTTTACTTGATCTTTTTGAGCGGATTTTTCTTCGCTCTAATAACGAATTTAATCATTGTGGTATAGATTTAATAGATGAATAATATAACCAGGACGCTCCTCGCTCTTGCGTATGCAAAGATAAGCAAATCCTTCAGAGCCGGCCAAATACGCCATAAACGCTTGACTATAAGCCGATATGCGGACGATTTTGAAAGACCAACCCTAAGGGGTTGCACATTGTAGTGGACTTTGGCAGGGGTTGTCGCTTCGCTCCAACGCCTGCCCTGCCAAAAGACCAAGCCTAAGGGCTTGCGGTGCGGGTATGGGCTTTGTTGGTTGAGGTTATAATAACATTGCGTTCGTTATTTAACGTGAGTTCGACGAATTCAGAACAATGCAAGCTGTGTGTCAAAGGTTCTTTGTACATTGATGCACGGCTTCTTTGGAAAAGGAAATAGGTGGTAATTGCCTATAATAAGTTGATGATGAAGCGGTCAAAGTATCTATGTATGGAGTGTTCCACCTGCGAAATGTTCTTAAGTTCATCATTCACCGTTTCAATAAAGCAACGATAACCAGAATCGTGGAAAAGGATTATTATCAGCATAACTTCTGCCTTTGACATCATAGAATCACGACGATGCTTTTGTTTTTCCGGTAGGTTTTTAGCGTATATTTTGCCGTCATTGCATCAAAAACTTGCAGAAGTCGACTACCATACAAAAATATTTCAGTAACTCCTCCATAGGTGATTATTACGGTTTTTATTTATAACTATTTGTATATTAGCTCCTTAATGCTACAACGATTTTCACTAATCACCAAATCCATAGACACTTATAATTCGTCGAGATCACGGTAACATAAAAGCAAAAACAAGAGAGACTGCAATCTATAAGAGGCTTTACGCGGATACCATCAGTAGTGAGAACATTAATCTTAATATAAAGATTTACACGCTCATAACAGCTGTTTTTTAGGGAATCTCTGCGCTTTCTCTCCTTGCATTAGAGCAGAACGGAGGGAGGGAAGAACTGTTCAGATGTAAAGATTATTCCCATCTGCTTTTTAATCTACGATCTTTTGATGTGTAAAAGGGCATATTTTTGCAATGCAAAAGGACACCTTTTACAAGCCTCTTTGTAACCTATTGATATCTTGAAGGTTACAAAGGTAAAAAAGAAGGGATATGCTAGGGAAAGTGAAAGATAGCGAAGTGAGAAGTGTAAGGATTTTTGTTACTGTTCGTTCCGTTGTGTTTTTCAAAGTAAGGTCAGTGTGCTTTGTCATCAGGGTAGCGGCTTTACCGATTCAAAAGGTGGGTGAACAGACTGAGAAACGGACGTGAAGAAGACGAAAGAAACGGCGGGATTGGCAATCAAAAATGTGCCTTTCAGTCGGTGATTTTTAACGTTCCAACGACAGTTTACAAAGAATTAATTGTGTTTCAGCGACAGAACCATGACCAATAATATGGACCATTATGGATATACTGTAAGCTGAGAGACTACTTAATAGATTCAGCTCGCACGCTCTATGTCCTCCTTTAAAAAGGACAAAGAGCTTCACGAGCTGTAGAAGGAGAAGTTTTCAATTCAACTTATATCACTTCTCAAATAGATTACCGATATCCTTATGCTATAGAAGAAGAAGTTTTTATCTCAACTTATAGCCCTTGAATGCATAGAAAAGGATATAAGAGAAGCTGACAAAACAGATCCCATACGCATATTGAATGTTGCTAACATCCTTAATAAGTCCGAACAACACAGTGATAACAGCACCACCGATAAGTCCCATTGTCATTAGTGATGAGCCTTCCTTGGTATATTTACCCAAGTCCATAAGAGCCAAAGGCCAGAATGCTGGCCACATCAATGAGCAGCCTAATGCCATGATACCTACAGCATAAATACTATAAACACCCGGGAGTAAATAATACAAGTAGCGTTCCAAACAGTGCAACGAAGGAACAGATCTGTAAGGCTTTCGTCTGTGAAAGATACTTAGGAATAAGAATAATACCTGCGATATATCCTATACTGATGCTGATTGGGGTAATCCATGAGTACGTATGAGGATGAGGAAGACCTAATTCACTTGCATAATCTATAAGTGTACCCAAGACGATGGTCTCTGAACCAACATAAAAAGAATATGGCAATTGCTCCAAGAACAAGATGTGGGAACCGGAAGACAGAATGCTTACTGTTTGCGTAGTCGGACACTGCTGAATCTGCATCGGCGTCATCTTCTCCAGCAGCTTTCACCTCTGGCAAGGGTGATATGAGTGCTACGACACCTAAGATTACAAATAAGCAGATTATAACCAAGAACGGTTTGTCAAGATCTTCCAAGCCAACACCTCCACTATTACTTGCAAAAAGAGCAATAAACAAAAGGTGATACAGGCCAGGCTAACTTGTTTATCATAGCCCATAATAGAATTCTTTTTGCTGCACTCTCGTTGGTCCAAGGATTGTTACATAAGGATTTATAGCAGATTGTAGGAACGTATTAGCTGTTCCACAAAGGAAAGATGCCAATAAAAAGATAATGAAACTCCTTTCAGTTGCAGAGAGAATAAAAACTCCGAAGGCTACGTCAAACATATGGCAAAAGCTGCAGCCATCGTACGCTTATATCCAATTTTACTTATCAATAAGCCTGCTGGATAACCAAAGATAAGGAATGGTAAGAACGTAGCACCTATAAGCATATAGGCTTCTGTGGACTGAAACGCTTAGCGAAACCTTCAATACTGGTACTAATAAGGAATTGATTCCCAATGCAAAGCCACAAGTAAAGAACATAAAGCAAGGGAAAAGCATTGGTGTAATGAAGTTGTTTTTCTTTCATATATAAACTTTTTAGTTAAGAGATAATTGTTGTGTTTTAAAAAATCCGCTTTTTGACTGAGTAGTTATCTTTAAAAATGCAAAAAGTTACTACTTGTTTTTAATAATAACATACACTATCTTTGCGTTGTTATAGAGTATATTTACATTTGCAGAAAAAGATGGTAATACTTGATAGAAAGATAGTACATAATGTGCAAACCATGTGCAGTCACATTACATACACTGAGTTTAATCTACCATTTCATAGACATTCCGAATATGAACTCATCCTGTTTACCAGCGGAAGTGGGACTGAATTTGTTGGAGAGGGGGTTGCTGACTACAAAAAGGGCGACGTTGCACTTATCGGAAGTAATATTCCCCATCTGCATTTATGCAAAAGTAGAATGGGAAATAGCCAAGAAACAGAAGCTATGGAACATAGTACAAGTGAAACAATACAGTTCAGTCCAGACATGTTTCCACCCGATATTCTTAACCTACCAGACTATGAACATATTGCTGATTTGCTATCGAAAAGCCAGTATGGCATACGTTTCTATGATGAAGGATTATATGAGGACCTCCTCTCAAGGTTATCTTTGTTCGATTCACAGTCCTATACAAGGCGTCTGATTGCTTTGTATGAGATTCTCGAAAGATTATATAACTGTTCACAAACAAAGCTATTATCACTGATAGCATTCAGCCATTACAAAGCTCCTAATACCGATATCTGCCATTGACAAGGTATTCACCCTATTTATATAATAACTTCCAGAAGAAGATTGTTCTCACGGAACTTGCTGACTTTTGTTAGTCAGAATCCGACGTCACTTTGCCGATATTTTAAGAAATGTACCAACAAGAGTATATTCCAAGTACTTTGCCAATATACGCATTGAATATGCTTGTAAATTACTAACTCATCTCGAACCTTACGGTCAATGAAGTGGCTTTTAACTCGGGATACAATACACCAACACTGTTTTTACGAACAATTCTTAAGGGAGATACATCTAACCCCAAAATGAATACAGACAACACATTAACGCTGAGAAAATCAGCAACCATATGAATATAACAATTGGTTCGCCGCAAGACTCAATACATAGTAAATAACGTGAGTTCGACGAATTCAGAACAATGCAAGCTGTGTGTCAATCGATCCTTTGTACATTGATGCACGGCTTCTAGGAAACAGGCAATAGGGCAGCATTACCCTAATAAGTTGACGATGAAATTGTCAAAGCATCTATGTCCGGAGTGTTCCACCTGTGCAATGTTCTTGTCTTATAAGCGACTTTTTTCGATCATAGGAGAAAGTTTGCTCAACATCCTAAGCCTAATTTCACGAACAGTTGGCTGAGTTTTTGAAGGCATACGAAAACAGTCGCGCTTTCATCGGTTGAAAACGCGGCTCTTGACAAGTTTAAATCTGTTTTTATCAGTTCTACTCGCCTTGAACCTTTCTTATCGAGTTCTACCTTAGATTAGGTGGGATAAGCGGAGTACCTGCCGATTTCTTTTTACCCTCAAGAGATCTCGGAAAAGTTAATCTTCTCACTCCTCAACTGATCAAGACGCTGACGGAAAAGTGCATTTTGCGACCGCTCGAAAAGCGGATCTGCATCTATAATAGCTTCGGCAGCTTCGCGAGCCGTTTGCAGCAGATTGCCGTCGCGCACAATATTGGCAATCTTTTAGATCAAAAGAAGTCCGCTTTTGGGCTGTTCCTTCCAAGTCGCCGGGACCACGGAGCTTCAAGTCGGCTTCAGCTATTTCAAAGCCATCGTTCGTATCAACCATAATACCGATACGCGCCCGACTATCTTTACTCAACTCGCGTTTGGTTACTAAAATGCAGTAGCTTTTGAGTTGCTCCTCGCCCTACACGTCCGCGCAATTGATGAAGTTGGGCCAAGCCAAAACGCTCGGCATTTTCTATCACCATCACACTGGCATTGGGGAACGTTGACGCCTACTTCAATCACCGTTGTCGAAACGAGGATCTTCGTTTCTCCCCTGAACAAATCTGGCCATCTCTGATTCCTTTTCAATCGGTCGCATTTGCCCGTGCACGACACCAATATCCATATCTGAGAAGACTTCGCGCAAAGATTCGAAACCTTGCTCCAAAGCTTTCAGATCCATTTGGGCATTTTCTTTAATCAGGGGATAAACGACGTAGGCCTGTCGCCCCAAGTCGAGCTGATAACGCATGCCATCATACAATTGGCTGCTATTGTCTTGATAATAATGTACGGTCTTAATGGGCTTTCTTCCGGGTGGTAGTTCGTCAATAATAGAGACATCTAAATCGCCGTAAACGGTCATAGCCAAGGTGCGCGGGATCGGCGTTGCTGTCATTACCAAAATATGGGGTGGGCGAATGTTTTTCGTCCACAGCTGGGAAGCGCTGCTTCACGCCGAAGCGGTGTTGCTCATCAATAACGGCCAAGCCTAAATTAAAGAAGCGGGACGGTAGGTTCTATAAGCGTATGCGTACCGATCAGCAACTGAATGGAGCCATCGGCTACGCCCTCTAAGATCTCTCGCGCGCCTTGCCTTTTACAATGCCTGTAAGAAGGGCGACGTGCACAGGCATCTCCCCAAGAAACGCCGTAATGGTAGCTAAATGCTGCTCAGCGAGAATCTCCGTCGGCGCCATAATGCAGGCCTGAAAAGCCATTGTCGATGGCCAATAAGCAGGCCATCAAGGCCACCATCGTCTTTCCGCTGCCGACATCGCCTTTGCAATAAGCGGTTCATCTGCCGCCCGCTACCGACATCGTTGCGTATTTCGCGAATCACTCGCTTTTGCGCCCCCGTTAATTCAAAAGGCAGACGCTCGTGAAAGAAACGTGAAAAAGGTCGCCAACTTTAGAGAAACGAAAACCTTGCACCGAAAGTTGGCGATGCTTCATAGCGCAGAATATCCAGCTGCAAATAAAAAGTTCTTCAACTTTAGGCGGCGCAAAGCTTCGGGGGAGCGCTGCAGAAGAGGGGCGGAAAAGTGAGCCGTAAGCAAAGCCTTTGTCAGCTCCATCAACTGATGCTTTTGCACAAACCACGCCGGCAAGGTCTCGGGTAGCGGCGTACTCTCAATCAAGGCAAAAACGGCTTGCATCAGTTTTGACATCGACTTTGAAGAGAAGCCCATCTTCTTCATTCGCTCCGTCGTATGATAAAACCGGCTGCAAACCTAAATTCTGCAAAGAGTGCGTCGGGCGCAATCTTTTTCCAGTTCGGGATGCGCAAACGAAATGCGTCGGCCGAAAGGCTTCGGCGTTCCGAGCAACAAATAAGTTTCATCGTAACGCAACGTCTCGCTTTACATATTTCAAACCGGCAAAACCAAACGATGTCCACATAGCCCGTCCCATCAGTAAAGACAGCCGATATGCGCTTCGCGCCCCTCACCCTCCTCACTAAAAGGAAACAAAATGACCACGAATTTGCACGTAAGGCATTCCTTCCTGTAAAGCCTGTATTTCGTGTACTTCGCCACGATCAATGTAGCGAAAGGAAAGGTATACAGCAAATCGCCCAGCGAGTCAATATGCAACTCTTTGCTGAGCAGTTCGGCCCGACGCGGACCTACACCTTTCAGATATTTGATAGCTTGCGAGAGGAGCGGAGTGGAAGCCAAGAGAATGCTATTGAGTAAAACTTTGTCAGTCGGAAGGACACACATTATAATATATAATGCGTCTTGAGCCCAACAAGCTTTGTTAACCTCAGGACGCATCGCGCGCACATTGTTATATATGTAGACGAAGGAGAGCGGAAATGCTTATGGCCGATAAGTAGTCGGCGTATAAATCATACCTTGTCGCAACTGCGCTACACAGTCAGCCGACGTAAGGCGCTCGGCAATGGTAAAACCAAATTCGGCCGCTGCGCCGGGGCCGCGCCCTGTAATGATATGGCCATCTTCTTCTACGAGGTCGTTCCGTATAGACTTGGCAATCCAAATACTCTCAAAGCCCGGATAGCACGTAGCCCGCTTATCTTTCAAGACGCCGGCAGCGCCAAGCGTCATTGGGGCGGCACAGATAGCACACAGCAAACCGCCGCGCTCATTTTGCTTTATGATCGCCTCGCGCAAGGGGCCGAAATCACATAAGTTTTGAGCGCCCGGCATCCCGCCCGGCATAATAAGCGCCACGGCCTGCGTCAAATCAATTTCAGAAAATACGGCATCTGCCATAATCCGGAAGCCGTGGCTCGAAGCGACAAGTTTGTCGGCCGTAATGCTCACCAAGCACACATCAAGGCCCGCTCGCTTCAAAATATCAGCCGGCAAAATCGCCTCCGACTCCTCAAACCCATCAGCCAAGAAGATATATACCATCGTAGAATTACTTTAAGCAGTTAAGATATTGCTGAATCGTATTGTACAGACCCAGGTAAAAGCGCATCCGAAATCAGAGCATGCCGATGCTCACCTCATCTGTCCAGGGTATTTGCTGATGGAAGAAGGAAAAGGTTTTGCAAACTCAAATCGTGACCCGCATTCAAGCCGAGTCCGATCTTGCGCACATAGTTAGCCGTCTCCACAAAGGGGCGTATAGCCGCTCTCTGTCGATAGCATAACCGGTCGCATGAAAGGCTCTGTATAGAGGCTCTACGCGATCAGCCCCTGCCCGCTTAGCATATTCTGCCTTTTCGCTTTCAGCCGAAAATAAAGATACTCGTGCGAATGCCTTTCTCCTTAAAGCGCCCGACGACGTCTGTCAGTTGTGAGAGGTTGGCCCGCGTATCCCAGCCGTGGTTCGACGTCAACTGGCCCGGCTTATCAGGCACCAGCGTCACTTGCGCCGGACTTACTTCGCAGACCAAAATCAATAAAGTCGTCAGAAGGATAACCTTCAATATTAAATTCCACGTCCAATGCCGGCCGTAGCGCACACACATCGCTACGGCGAATATAGCGCTCATCCGGCCGCGGATGCACGGTTATACCTTGTGCGCCGAAGCGCACACAATCAAGCGCCACTGCTAATACGTCGGGATTATTGCCTCCGCGAGCGTTGCGCAGTGTCGCTATTTTATTGATGTTCACACTTAACTTTGTCATGTGTAATGCGGTCTTTTTCGTCTATTAATCCTTACTTTTTGCAAAGTTAAGCATGTTGACGAGACGTGAGATCGAGGAACTTTGAATTTTACGACAGAAAAACCGCTTCGCATCGCCCTCTTCGGCAATAAGCATCAAGACGAGAAGAGCAGCTGCATTGCAGCTGTGCTCGCAGACTTTGAGGCGCGCGGAGCGCAGATAATGATTGAAGAAAAACTTTGCCGGCTTTCTTCGGCGCAGAGGCTTGATCGACTCTTGCGTCTACGAACTATTGCACCGCAACAGTCCTTTTACGGCCGACTTAGCCGTATCGATGGGGGCGATGGCACGTTTCTGCGCACGGCTGCTGCCATTGGCGATCGCGGCATCCCGATTCTTGCGTATCAATACGGGACATCTGGAGCTGCTGGCCGATGTAACGCCGGAGCGTATACCGGAAGCGCTCGAGATGATCTATCAGGGGCCGGAGCGTCGTTGAATCGCACTCGGTCATCGCCGTCAGTTGCAACAACGACCACCCTTTACGCACCTTTCCTTATGCCCTTAATGAGGGTAGCCTTACTAAAACATGACAACTCCTCGCTAATCAACATACGCACAGAAATCAACGGCGATTTATTAGCCGACTATATTGCCGACGGCCTCATCATTAGTACGCCGACCGGGTCTACAGGGTTACGCGCTGAGCGTAGGTGGCCCCTATCATTGCGCCCGACTCCGACGCTTTCAGTATTGCGCCCGTTGCACCACATAGTCTGAATGTGCGCCCCTTCGTTGTAAAGGACGATGTTGATATTCGCCTAACAGTCAAGAGGTAGATCACATCGCTATCTGCTTTCCATAGACGGGCGCAGCGAAAGTCTGTCTGAGACGATCGAAATACATCTGCGCCGCGCACGCACACAGTCGGCGTCGTCAAAGTGGAGCACTTAAAGTTTTTCGACACCTTACGCGATAAAAATGCTTTGGGGCGCCGATCACCGACATTAAGCAGAGCGCCGACGCCCTGCGCTTTCATCCTTATCAATAAGCCACAGACAATGATCAGCTTGAACCGCTTAATAGGTTTCTTCCGCGGGCTCGTCGGCCCGCTTCGGCCGGCGACAACGCCATCCAACTCTCCTCTTATCGTTCTCTTTTTGAAATGGTTATGGAGAATGTGGAAAGGCTATCGCACACAAGCGCTGATGAACGTAGCCATTGGTCTTGGGGTCGTAGCCTTGGATCTGCTCTTCGTATGGGCCACAAAGCTGGCCATAGATATTGCGACGGGCGTCGACACACGTTTACTTTTGAAAGAGGCCATCTTTCTTTTTAATCTGCTTTGCCTGCGGGCAAGTCGGTTTGAGCATCTGTTCACGCTGGGTTAGCGCCGTACTCGGTGTGCGCGCACAAAATAAGATACAACACGACCTCTATGCTCGACTCTTAGGCAGCGGCTGGCGGGAGTTGCGGGCTTACCATACGGGGCAACCTCTTGAACCGCTTAGAGACAGATGTCTATACCGTCATCACGCTGCTAACGGAGAATTTCCCCTTTCTTCACGACCATTGTAAAGTTCTTGGGCGCTTTCCTCTTCCTTTTTTTGGATGGACAAGACGCTGGCTCTAATCGTCGTCGTGATCGTGCCTTTCTTTGTTCTTTGCAGCAAACTGTATATGCGCAAACTGCGCCGACTGACGCACATTATCCGCGATAACGACAGCAAGATTCAGTCGTTGCTTCAAGAAAGTCTTCAGCACGTCGTTGTGATTAAAACGCTCGGCCGACAACGAACGATGCTCGACCGATTGTCCTCATTGCAAAATCTACTCTACCGCGAAACGCTCCGCAAAACAAAAATACAGCACGGTTTCTTCTACGGTCATCAATGCCGGTTTCATCGCCGGCTATATGCTTACCTTCACGTGGGGCACGGTCAGTCTATAACGGGGCTTGATTACCTACGGCGCACTCATCGCTTTTATCCAACTCGTAGGGCAAATTCAAGGGCCGGCCCGCCAATTGGCGCGCTACGTTCCGCTCTTCATCAGTGCCTTTACAGCTACGGAGCGATTGATGGAACTTGAAAAACATTCGCTACGAAGCGGCCAAAGGCGATCGGCTGCTCTCCGGCCGCGTCGGACTGCGCTTGGAGCATCTCACCTTTGCTTATGAAAAAGGAAGTAAAAAGATTTTCGACAATTTCTCCTACGACTTCCCGCCGCAAAGTATTACGGCGATCTTGGGCGAAACAGGTAGCGGGAAGACGACGCTCGTCCGTCTGCTGCTCAATCTGATTCGTGCGCAGGCCGGTTCGCTTTTATCTTTATGACGCGCAAGGTTTGCAGGCTTAGAGGCATCGCCCGATACGCGCTGCAACTTTGCTTATGTTCCGCAAGGCAACACGCTACTGAGCGGCACGATCAAGGAAAATCTCTTGCTCGGGCGGCCTGATGCTACCGACGAAGAACTCCACGAGGCTTTGCGCTTGGCTGCGGCCGACTTCATCAGCGGATTGCCCGACGGCATCGAGAGCATTTGCGGCGAAGGAGGCACGGGCCTTTCCGAAGGACAAGCGCAGCGCATCGCCATTGCCAGAGCCTTGCTCCGGCGTGCGCCTTTCCTCTTACTCGATGAGGCTACGTCGGCTCTCGATACGGAGACAGAGCGCCGCGTCTTGCAAAACATTGTCGGCACTTTTCGAAGGGCGCACGATCATTGTCGTTACGCATCGTCCGGAAGTCCTGCAATATTGCACGCAAGTACTCGATTTAGAGCACCTTTAATCGCATAACGGAGCCGTTCAGCTCCGTTTTTATAGGTTCAACAGTGTTTGACGAAGCTCTGAGGCCACCCTCTTTCACCTCAACTTTAGTAAAGCCGATTTAGGAACATAACTGCAAGCTGCGGTACACTTACAAACATACAAAGGCTATAGCCATCGCATCGCTTGCTATATATAAAGTTGCGTGTAGGGTATAAAAATAAACAAGACCACCGATAAGGGTCTTGTCTGCTGAATAAGCGTGCGCCTGATAGGGACTCGAACCTACACGACCGAAAATCACCAGATCCTAAGTCTGGCGCGTCTACCAATTTCGCCACAGGCGCATTCGTGGGTGCAAAGTTAGGCATTTTTCTTACAATTTACGCAGAAAAGAAAGGCTTTTTCGTAATTTTGCCCGAAAAGGAGGCCTACTGCGCTTGCTTGAGCGCTTACTTCTCCACCTAAAGTCGGAATAAACCGACCTTCAACCCGAACGACTCTGCACCGCAGCAGAGCGGCGTGCGTCTCTTCACGGTAAACGTACAAATATGGCAGAGCAGATTGAAAACGACGCAACATTAACGGAAGCCCACTCTACTTATAAAACCCGCAGATGCAAGCAGCGAAACCGGCCGCCACCCACTGACAGGGATGTATCGCAACTGGTTTCTCGATTATGCCTCTTATGTGATTCTCGAAAGAGCCGTCCTCACTCCGACGACGGCTTGAAGCCCGTGCAGCGCCGCATCTTGCACGCGATGAAGCGCCTCGATGATGGGCGCTACAATAAGGTAGCCAATGTCGTGGGGCATACGATGCAGTTTCACCCCCACGGCGATGCGTCGATCGGCGATGCACTTGTCCAACTCGGGCAGAAGAATCTGCTGATCGATACGCAGGGCAACTGGGGCAATATCTTAACGGGCGACGACGCGGCGGCCCCGCGTTACATCGAAGCGCGCCTCTCGAAGTTTTGCGCTGGACGCGGTCTTCAATCCGAAAACAACGGCGTGGAAACTCTCTTACGACGGCCGCAACAAAGAGCCCTATCGCGCTGCCCGTGAAGTTTCCGCTCCTCTTGGCGCAAGGCGCTGAGGGCATCGCCGTCGGACTATCGGCTAAAAATCCTGCCCCACAACTTCGGCGAATTGTGCCAAGCGGCCATTCAATACCTCCGCGGAGAAGCATTTGCCATCTACCCCGACTTTCAAACGGGCGGCAGCATAGACGTCTCCAATTATAAAAGAAGGACGCCGCGGCGGCTCGGTCAAAAGTAAGGGCGAAGATTTCAAATTAGATAACAACAGGACGCTCGTCATCACCGAAATCCCCTTTGGCACGACGACGCAGAGCATCATCGACTCCATCCTGCGGGCCAATGAAAAAGGCAAGATTAAAGTGCGCAAAGTCGACGACAACACCGCCGCAGAAGTAGAGATTCTCGTTCACTTAGCCCCCGGCACGAGTTCCGACAAAGCGATCGATGCGCTTTATGCCTTTTACCGATTGCGAAGTTTCCATCTCGCCCTAACTGCGTCGTCATTACCGACAAGAAGCCGCGCTTCCTCTCGGTCAACGAAGTCTTGCAGCAGTCTGTGGATCGCACGATGAGTCTTTTGCGTAACGAATTGGAAATACGTCGCCACGAATTGCTCGAAAGCCTCCACTACGCCTCATTGGAGCGCATCTTCATCGAAGAGCGCATTTACAAAAGACAAGGCCTTTGAGCAGGCCGTCTCGACCGATGCTGCCTGCATCCATATTGACGAGCGTCTGACGCCTTATTACCCGCAGTTTTATCGCGGGGTCACCAAGGAAGACATTCTGCGCCTGCTCGAAATCAAAATGGCGCGCATCCTGAAATTCAACAAAGAAAAAGGCCGACGAACTCATTGCCCGTATGACGGCCGATGTGGCGCGCATCAACAAGGATCTGAACAATATGACCGGCGTGACGATCAATTGGTTTCAGTTGCTTTTTCGACAAATACGCGGCAGAGCATCCGCGCCGCACCGAACTGCGCTCTTTCGATACGATTGTCGCATCGAAGGTGGTCGAGGCCAATCAAAAACTCTACGTCAACCGCGCCGACGGCTTTATGGGCACTTCGCTCAAGAAAGACGAATTTGTAGACAACTGTTCTGACATCGACGACGTAATCCTTTTTCTATCGCGACGGCACTTACAAGGTCGTGCGCGTGGCCGACAAGGTCTTCATCGGGCGCACGGAGAAAAGCGAGAAGGAGCACCGCAAGCCTGAGTTGATCCACATTGCCGTTTTTCAAAAGAACGACCGCCGCACCATATATAATATTGTCTATCGCGACGGCAAGGACGGCCTTTGCTTCATCAAGCGCTTCAATATAACCGGCATCACGCACGACCGCGAATATGACGCCACGCAAGGGACGCCGGGCAGTCGCATCATTTACTTTACGGCCAATCCCAACGGCGAGGCCGAAACGATCAAGGTGCTCTTGAAGCCCAACCCGAAGTTGCGCAAACCTTTCTTAGACCGCGACTTCTCCGAAATACTCGTCAAAGGGCGTCAGAGTCAGGGGTAATATGCTGACGAAGCTCGATGTGCAGCGCGTTGTGTTTAAGGCCCACGGTGTTCCACCCCTTGGCGGGCGAAAAGTTTGGTTCGATGCCGATGTGCAACGCCTCAACTATGATGAGCGCGGCACTTACCTCGGCGAGTTTCACGGCGATGAGGCGGTACTCGTCATTCACCCCAACGGCGATTATTATACGACGACTTACGACCCCAATAACCACTACGAGGGCGAGATCCTACGAATCGAAAAGTATGATCCGGAAAGGTTTGGACGGCTGCTCTCTTCGATGGCGACCAGCAGGGGTTTCCCCTATTTGAGCGCTTCCTCTTGGAGCGCACGAGCGGAGCGCGCCGCAATTGTTTCTTAAACGAAAATCCGGCCACCCGCTTACTGCTGCTGACGGATACGGCTTATCCGCGCTTCGAACTCGTCTTTGGCGGGGCGGATGCTTATCGCGACCCGATGATCATCGATGCGGATGAATTTGTAACGGTCAAAGGTTTTTAAGGCCAAAAGGGCAAACGACTGACGACCAATGCCGTCGAAAGCATCAAGGAGTTAGAACCGCTGCGCGTCCCGAGGGCGGACAAGGAGGAAGCCGCTACATCGGAAACGAAACGGCCCTCACTGACGACCAGCACCCGAACGAGGCCGAACAAGAAGCGCAAGATCTTTTTCAATCAAGCGGATTAACGCGCGGCGGAAAGGCCAAGCGACCAACTCGCCCCTGCCTCCTCACCACACGACATAAGCACAAATTATGGGTCTGCATTTCGCTGAAATGCAGACCCTTCTTGTATCCGCGCAATCCCCCACGACCGCATCGGATAGTAAAGATCGAAAAAACAAAGGTTCGCCGCGTCCTACAAATACGCATCTTCTTCGCCCCGGCCGCACCAAAGCACAAACGACATACGATCAACGATGATTAAAATAAGTTTTTGCCCCGTTAAGCAAGTTTCAAAATAGGACTAAAAATAGTCAACCAAAAACATGAAACGATACTGTCAACAAAACCACGTACTTAGAAAAGACCACGACAAGCGTAGCTGAACTTAACATACAAACGTGTCAAAGAAGAATGAAGTTAAGAGCCACAATTGTCAACCCATTCCGGTACATAGCAAACGTACAAAAGCAGCCCATTCTAGTACATAGCAGCCAATACAAAGGCAACAAATTCCAACACATATGTCTATTAAGATTTTTCCCAAAGGTTGGAAATTTAATTCCCACTGGTTGGAATTTTTTGTTCCCTAGGTTGAAATTTAATTCCCACTGGTTGGAATTTTCGCTATCACAGGCTAAAAAGAAAAACATTGTAATGTCCTAGAATTAGTTGGACAACTTTGGTTTTTTTAACTTCATTTCTTCTTTGACAAGTTTGTTGCTAAGTTCAAATACGCTTGTCGTAATTTTTCTTAACTACACATTAAGGCTTTGTCACAAATAATCAGAGTCCAAGAACAGCATAAAAATGGCTAACTTTACGACCAGTAGTACAGATCATTAACAGTTTTATCGTGTAAAAATATATATTGCAAAAATCAATCCAAGTATTTATGACATCATTGCTTGGAGAAGCGCACATTTTACATATCTTTGCACTCCATAAATGAGAGAGTTTACACTTTTAAAGCGACATTCAGATTTTTCAAGATATACAGATGCCTGTTATGCAATAAGATATGAGGATTTGACCCGAAAACATCTCCCACTAGGAGAGAGAGTAGATTGAAAGTATTTTTGATGTGCATTTTCATTAGAATATACAAAAATTTCTTTCTGTTCAACCTGAAAGATCTTGATGAAGTAAAAGCCATCTCATTAGTAAAAAGCAAAAAGTTATACTCTTCACAAAACAAACAACATAAAAACAACACAGACAATATTAGTATTCTTTGGGCATGTTGTTGTCGGCAAAGTCACAATAGCGCATCAATCTAAACAAAAGATTAAATCAGGAAGGAGGTCAAAATTGATAGCAACTGCATATTAAAAAAACGAAAGGCAAGCAAGATTTACTATATCAACCTTATTGGCGATAAAAGTATTTTTAATAAAAACAAGAAGCATTATGAAACGAATATACGAAAGTCCGAAGCTCCAACAAAATAGATTTATTAAGTGAATCACTATTGATCACAGCAAGCCCAGGTGTTGGAGGTGATTTTGGAAGTGGACCTATTGGGGCTCCTCATCAAGAGTTCTTTGATGAGGAAGAAACCGATGAAGAATGCAATTAGAAAGGATCATTGGAATTAGTGGCGACATTCCTATAAGAAAGGAATATTGCCATTAATTCCATTTTGATGCTTATCAATAAAAGGGAATACAGGTTAAGCTACCTGCATTTATCTGCTCATTTTTACAAAGCATATTTATCTTTCAAATTAGATTTATCTGAGATAAATAACGACTACCCCACTTTCATTCTTTCAGGATTTTCCCTTTTCAACCCACAAAAATAGGGACAACACAAGGTGCTATCCCTATTCTACATATACTATGTATAAACATTCCGGCATCTACGCCAGCCGATATTCTGCTCAAAATCGCCTTTTTAGGCATTAAGGAAAAAAAGCAGAAGAAGATCCAGAAAAGAAACTACTTTTTAAAAACAGTTTAAAGCATCTAAAAAGAGAAAGAAGCTCTTGAAAAAGAACTTGATAAAGAAAAAGGACAAGAATAAAAAGGCAAGCACTCCTTTTTAAAGAGAGAAGCCATCGGGCGGCTTTATAGCACTTTCGATAACGTTTATGAAGCAACACGTTTCGAGCATCTACGCATAGAAGCGACCGAGGCCTGTGCTCGTTTGCCCGCATAAAAGTGCGCGGCGCTACGGTCTATCTCCCACGCGCAAGCAGAATTAAAGCGGCGCGGGGAGCGGATCGTGTCTGTTTATTGCGTACCTTTGTTGCACAAGTCACACACATTCAAGCACAAGGCAACGCAGATTGCCCGCTGACTAAATCCATTTCCAACCAATGAGACCTTTATTTACCCTTTTACTCGCCTGAGTTTGAACCTCTTCGCCGTAAGCGCCTACGCGCAGATCGGTAGTGCGCAGGCGAAAGTGTACCCTTCGTTCTTGCAGCGCAGTCAATTGCCCGACGGTCTGCTATACTTGCCTGCGCCGCCCGATACGACAAGTATGGCTTTCTTTTATGACATCGAGCGCCACCAATGGGGCAGAGTCGCTCCGCGCCACAGCCCGCGGCCGACAAGCCGCAAGCGATGCCGACCAGTCGCCCGCGGCCTTGGCCTCCCTAATTCTCCGAGGCTTTCGGACAAACTATTACAAAGGAAGCAACGCCCGAACTGTTTCGCCTCGTCGAACTCTTAGACAGCGATTGCGGCAATGCGACGTACACGGTTAAAAAGAAATATTTGCGCAAACGCCCTTACGTGCAGTTTAACGAAACGACAGCCATTCCGGCTTCTGAAGCGAAATATCGCCACACAGGCTCTTACCCTTCCGGCCATTCCGCCACCGGTTGGGGGCGTAGCGCTCGTATTGGCTGAAATCAACCCCGACCGGCAAGAAGCCATCTTACTGCGTGGTTACGAAATAGGACAAAGTCGCGTCATTGCCGGTTATCATTATCAGAGTGACGTAGACATTGCCCGCTTAGCCGGCAGCGCGGCCATAGCCCGCCTGCACGCAGACAAAGGATTTCAAAAGCAATTGGCCAAAGCCAAGCGCGAGTTTGCCCGCCTCAAACGTCATCAAACGGCCGCGCCGCTGCAGCACAAAAAGCAAACAGATAACGACGAGCCGACGATGCCCATAAATAGATGAGCAAAGGCGCGGCGTGCGGCCGATTTCGCACCGCGGCGAAAAGGCGCCGATTGCGCGGAAAAATCGTAACTTTGCGCCGTCATTCTTACAGAATAAAGCGAAGATTAAGATGAAGATAGAAGAAAAAAATGGCGATTGACGTCGTCGAAGCGCTCCAAACGCTGTATGGCGAGACGATAGCGCCGACAAGCATACAATTGCAAAAGACGAAACGCGAATTTGAGGGACATCTGACGCTCGTCGTCTTCCCTTTCTTGCGCATTTCTCGCAAAAAACCCGAAGAGACGGCGCAAGAGATTGGCGCATACCTGAAAGAACACAGCAGCGTCGTAGCCGACTTCAACGTAGTCAAGGGTTTCTTGAATCTATGTATTGACTCGGCCGCGTGGATCGATACGCTCAATGATATACATACGGCAGAAAATTACGGTTTTGCAGCCCGTCACGGCAGATGCGCCGCTCGTAATGATCGAATTTTCTTCGCCCAACACGAACAAACCGCTCCACCTCGGCCACGTGCGCAACAACCTGCTCGGCTGGTCGCTCGCAAAAGATTTTGGAAGCAAACGGCAATCGGGTTGTAAGACGAACATCGTGAACGATCGCGGCATACACATCTGCAAGTCTATGCTGGCTTGGCTGAAGTATGGCAACGGCGAGACGCCCGAGAGTTCGGGTAAGAAAGGCGACCACCTTATCGGCGATTATTACGTAGCCTTTGACAAGCACTATCGCGAACAGGTAAATGAGCTCAAGGCGCGCTTAGAAAAGGAAGGACTCACCGCCGACGCCGCAAAAGAGCAGGCCGAACGCGAAGCGCCCCTTAATGAAAGAGGCGCGCGAAATGCTCGTGAAATGGGAGCAAAAACGACCCTGAGGTGCGCGGCCTTTGGGGAAAAAGATGAATAATTGGGTGTATGCCGGCTTCGATCAAACGTATCGCGCACTCGGCGTAGGCTTCGACAAGATTTATTACGAGAGCAAAACCTATCTGGACGGCAAAAGCAAAGGTACTGGAAGGCTTGGAGCAAGGACTCTTCTTCCGCAAGGACGACGGTTCTGTATGGATCGACCTTGCGGCCGACGGCTGGATCAAAAACTCCTCTTGCGCGCTGATGGGACGAGTGTCTATATGACGCAAGACATCGGCACGGCTACGCAACGCTTCAACGACTACGACATTGATAAGATGATCTACGTCGTGGGCAACGAGCAGGATTATCACTTTAAGGTTTTGAGTCTTTTATTGGAAAAACTGGGCTTCAAATGGGGCAAGGAACTCGTGCATTTCTCTTACGGTATGGTTGAACTGCCCTAACGGCAAGATGAAGAGTCGCGAGGGAACAGTCGTAGATGCGGACGACTTAATCGCCGCGATGCAGGGAAGAAGCCGCAGCCACGATCGAAGCGGCCGGAAAGTTTGAAGATCGTCCCGCGGAAGAGAAGCAAGTGGCGCGCATCGTAGGACTCGGCGCCCTCAAATACTTCTTGCTCAAAGTAGACGCGCGCAAGAATATGGTCTTCAACCCCGAAGAGAGCATTGACTTTAACGGCAACACCGGACCCTTTATTCAATATACCTATGCCCGCATCCGCTCTGTCATTCGCAAGGCAGAGGAGGGCGGCATCAGCATCCCGCAACGCTCGCTGCGGGCGCGAAACTTTCGGATAAAGAAGAAAGCATCGTGCAGCGCTTGGCGGAGTTCCCCGTATCGTTCGCCAAGCCGGCGCAGATTATGCACCGAACGCGATAGCCAACTATTGCTACGATTTGGTGAAAGAGTACAATCAGTTTTACCACGACTTCAGCATCCTGCGCGAGGGCCGACGAAGAGAAAAAGCGCTTCCGCCTCGTGCTTTCCGCTAACGTAGCCAAGGTAATTCGCACCGGTAGTCGCTACTCGGCATCGAAGTGCCGGAAAGAATGTAATTCGCTGCGCCGCAACGGATGAAGAGTAAGTTTTATGTCGTTTGGCAAGGCAAAGTGCCGGGCATTTATACCAATTGGGCCGACTGCCAGGCGCAGGTGAGCGGCTTCGGCGCTGCGCGCTACAAAGCTTTCGCCACGCGCCAAGAGGCGGAAGCGGCTTTTGCGGCCGGACCGGAGGCTTATATTGCGCCGCGCCGCCCCAAAGCCGGTGGCGGCGTCAAGTCGGCGAAGTCCGGCACGCGCGAAAAAGCCAACGAGCCACTCAATCCGCCCGATTATCGCCACGATACGGTTCTTCCCCTCCCGCCGGAGGTGGAAGCTAATGCGTGGGCCGTAGATGCAGCCTGCTCCGGCAATCCCGGGAAGATGGAATATCGCGGCGTTGACTTGCGAACGGGCGCGGAAGTCTTCCATTTCGGCCCGATCTTCGGCACAAACAACATCGGAGAGTTCTTGGCCATCGTCCACGCCTTGGCTTTGCTCGAGCAGCGGGGCGAAACATTGACCATTTACTCGGATAGTCGCAATGCGCAGTTGTGGATTCGACAGCGCCAATGCAAAAACTAAATTAGCGCGCAACGCAAAAACAGAAGCCGTCTACACGTATATTGAACGCGCCGAGCGTTGGCTTGCAGTCACACACCTTTACAAATAAGATTCGGAAATGGAAAACGGATGAGTGGGGCGAGATTCCGGCCGACTTCGGTCGAAAAATAAAGCCGCCTCTTCCATACATTATATATAATAGGACACATTAAGCCGCTCCCCCAACCCACACTCCGCCGCCAAGCGGAAGTTTGGCGGGCAAAAGGCGGCCAATATCGCCTCTCGTTGCTCAAACTCACGATATGAAAGATTTCTTTCGCCTCCTGCTTCACTACGTAGCGCCTTACAAACGCTATCTTTTCGGCTCGCTGCTTTTTAATTTGCTTTCGGCCGTGCTCAATGTCTTCTCCTTCTTGTCCTTGATGCCGATGCTGAAGATCTTGTTTCGATTAGACACAACCCGGTACACTTTCATACCGTGGGACACGCCGGGCACGAGCTTCAAAGATATTCTTCTCAACAACTTATATTACTACACGACCGACCTGATTCACGTCTACGGCGCTTCTACCGCGCTCCTCTTCATCGGCCTCTTTCTCATCACGGCCACTTTGCTGAAGACGAGTTGCTATTTCGCCTCCGTCGGCATAATGGTTCCGATGCGCACGGGCATTGTTCGCGACATCCGCAGCAGCGTTTACCACAAGATTGTCAGTCTGCCGCTCTCCTTCTTCTCTGATGAGCGCAAAGGAGATATTATGGCGCGCATGAGGCGGCGACGTTAACGAGATCGAAAAACTCTATAACGGGTTCGCTGGATATGTTGATCAAGAACCCCATTCTCCTCTTCTGCTATTTCGGCGTCCTGATTTATACACGAGTTGGGAGCTCACGCTTTTTACGCTCATCGTCCCTGCCGATTATGGGGTGGGTAATGGGCAAGATCGGGCGCAAACTTAAACACAAAGTCGCTCGATGCACAGAACAAGTGGAGCGATACGATGGCCCAACTCGAAGAGACTTTGGGCGGCATACGTATTATTAAGGCTTTCACAGCTGAGAAAAAGATGTGCGAACGCTTTGATCGCAGCTACCAACGACTTTCGGCGGGCATCCAATAAGGTCAACATTCGCCAATCGTCCGCCCATCCGGTGAGCGAGTTCTTAGGAACCGTACTCATCGTTACCGTACTTTGGTATGGCGGCACTTTGATTTTGGATGGCAATAATCCGCCAATCGATGCGCCGACGTTTATCTTTTATATGGTCATTCTCTACTCCATCATTCAGCCCTCAAAGATTTATCGAAGGCGGCTTACAACATCCCCTAAAGGGAATGGCCAGTGTCGTCCGCGTCAACAAGATCCTGAATGCGGAAGACCATATTACCGAGCGCCCAAATCCTGCATCAATTGAGCATCTCACCGACGAAATACGCTTCAACGACGTATCTTTCGGCTACAACGACCACGCCACCGTCCTCCACCATATCAATATGACCGTCAAGCGCGGGCGCACCATCGCCATCGTCGGGCAGAGCGGCTCGGGCAAGTCTACTTTGGTCGATTTACTCCACGCTTCCACGACGTGAGCGCGAGGCAGCGTCACGATTGATGGAAAAAAGACGTTCGCGACCTCAAGATTGCCGACCTCCGCGGCTTGATTGGCAACGTCAATCAAGAGGCAATTCTCTTCAACGACTCTTTCTTCAACAACATTGCCTTTTGGTGTAACCCACGCCACGCGCGAAGAAGTGATTGCCGCCGCCAAGATTGCCAACGCCCACGACTTTATTGTGGAGAGTGAACAAGGCTACGACACGCCCTGTAGGCGACCGCGGCTGCCGACTTTCGGGCGGTCAGCGGCAGCGCATATCCATCGCGCGGGCCATTTTGAAAAACCCTGACATCCTGATCCTCGACGAAGCGACCTCCGCCCTCGACACGGAGAGCGAGCGACTCGTACAAGAGGCTTTGGAACGCTTGATGAAGACGCGACGACCATCGCTATCGCGCACCGACTCTCGACCATCCGCAACGCCGATGAGATTTACGTCCTCCACGAAGGGCGCGTCGTAGAGCAGGGCTCGCACGAAGAACTCCTCGCGCTCAACGGCCAGTACAAACGGCTCAATGATATGCAACAATTATAGATCGGGCTATGAAGAAGATTATCATTACAGGTGCCAACGGCTTTGTTGGCAGTTTTGCTGTCGAGCAGGCACTTGCCGACGGCTGTGAAGTATGGGCCGCCGTTCGCCGCGGTGCCGACTTGCGCTACCTACGGATGAGCGCATCCACCTACTCTACCTCGATTATGCGGATGAGGAAGGCATGCGCCAAATCTTTTCTGATCTGCTGCACACGGAAGGGCCGCTTGATGGCGTTATCCATTGCGCCGGTGCCACGAAATGTCGCCATTTGTCTGATTTCAAACGCATCAACACGGAATATACGGAGCGCCTCGCGCGCCTTTTGGCCGAAAACGGGCTTGCTCCGCGGACGCTTTGTCTACGTTGGTTCACTGAGCGTCTTCGGCCCGATCCACGAAGACGATAATCGCCCCTACACCGCGCAAGATACGCCGCGCCCCAATGCAACTTATGGGCGCAGTAAGTTGGACGCCCGAAGCCTTACGCCCACTATTGCCGGCTTAGACTACATTATCCTGCGCCCAACGGGCGTTTACGGACCGCGCGAGCACGACTATTACAAGATGGCGAAAAGCATTGCGATGGGGATCGACTTCGCCGTGGGCTTCAAGCCGCAGACCATCACCTTCATCTACGTGAAAGATCTCGCCGCGGCTGCCTTGGCCGCTTTGCAGTATGGGCAGACGGGCGCGACCTGACAACCTTTTCCGACGGTTGCGACTACAATAGTCGCGACTATTCCGACTTGCTGCAAAAGGAGATCGGGGCAAAGAGCGTCCTCCATCTGAAAGCGCCGCTCTGGGTTCTGAAGGCGGCTTGCTTCGTCAGCGAAACGGTGGCGGGATTTTCGGGAAAAGGCGGCCACGCTCAGCGGCGATAAATATCGCATCTTGCGGCAACGCAATTGGCGCTGCGACATCCGACCCGCGCAGGACGAACTCCATTACCGCCCGCAATATTCTTTGGCGCAGGGGTAAAGAAACGGTCAGCTGGTACTTACAGCGGTTGGCTTTGACGCGTGCCGACTCGCCCCCTGCTGATATTATAGAGGAAGGGCCGTTTGGCGAGGCATCGGGCGCACCTTTATGCCCGCTTCACGCACTTGCGCAATCCTATTGCCGCACTACGACACGATGAGCGCCTACCGCGGCCGCACGCCAACGAACAATGGGGCGCATTGAAACCCATACGGAAAGTCCTACTCACGCTTTTGTGGGTGGGACTTTTTATCTACACCCAATATACCGCAAGCACTACCTTCCGCAGCCCATGCGGAAGATGCCGCCTTCTTTCAATCGCCCCAAGCAGGGCCGGCCGTGCTCAACCGCGCAAAGAAGATGAGGCAGGCTGAACGAGCTAAGACAAGCACCAGTCATGTTTCTCGCAGCGGTTTGATTTACAGTTGACTAACCTAGGGAAGAATAAGATTAATAGTCGGACAATTTAGTTTCACCTCACGATAAAAAGGTGTACGCTCGTGAGAAAAAGAGCTTCATCTCACGATAAAAGGTGTAAGCTCGTGAGCACAAACAATCTGCCCAACGACCGGGGCGGCCGCTTAAGGCTTAGGCGCCTGCAAACCAAGGCGGCGTGGACGCTTTTTGAGCGCTCTTGAGCAGGTTGCTGATGATGGTCAGAAATATTGCGCGACGGCTGTAATAAAACCCCATTTTCCACTTCCCGAATCAAAGCCGCTTTCATCCCGCTACGGGTAGCTAAAGTGCCTATAAATAGAAGATTTCCGGTTTTTCAACTTGGTCAATTCTACGCCAAGACATTGCGGGGCTAATTGGCCTCTTTTTCGGTAAAATGTTTTGACAAAAGCAGCAGAAAACAGACACTAAAAAGCACTGAGAAGCCAACCGTAAAAAGCTGGTAATTGAGCTTATATCCTTCCATTTTCGGAAGTTAACGCACCTTATTACATCAATAGAAGCGCACAAACAAGCCTTTTCTGTCAATTCTTTTTCTGCATAGTTGCAAAAATCACTTATTTTGCGCAGATTGGTCAAATTTTTCCGATGTAAAATTTGGAGGATTATTCGTCTATCTATTAATTTTGCCGGGTGCAAACAGAAGAGGACCACCGCTCGCAGGATTGCCCCTCTTCCGGAAGGGAGACAGACGATATAGAGAATGATTTGCTACGTATGTAGAGCATGTTGTTGTGACTCTCTTTTCGCTCAGATTTCTGCCCGATCGGATTTTAGAAGTGTGTGAGCTGAATCTGATCACGGCCGAAAAGGAGAAAGCAATAGAGATCGAAACCGACTCGTAGAAGCTCCGGACTTATCTTTGATTTATGCAGAAAAAACACGTGAAGCCATATGGGTCTGAGGCTTGTGTTTTGAGCACTATGATAAGGAGAAATAGTCGAATTATGGCGAAATGATGTGCGTCATTGCTGCGCACAAGATAACGGGTATATCGTTGCGCTCTTTTGTGGCCACAAGGCCTCATTGAGCTCTCCCTCGCTTGACTCTGCTGCTCGACAATGGTCGCGCGGCCTTCTAACAAGAAGCTTGATTTATTGAACATATAACCGGTGACAAACGGCCATCGGATGCAGGAAAAAGTTAATTCCCTTTTTGAAGTCCTTATCCAAACGTGAGTGAGGGAAAAACTTTTTGCGTTAGATGGCTATCAGGTCTTCATTTGCAGATCTAGGAACCGGTTAGTGCGTAGGTGCGACTTCGCAACTATGTCACAAAAGGAAAAGGCGTGGCCATCCGCTCCGAGTTCTTGGCGAACTCACACAGGACTTCACGTGCACTACCCGCAAGTGCCATCGTCATCCTCGGGCGGATTGGACACGCGCCTCTTTCCATTGATTTAGCAGATCCGGAGTCGAAATTGCTGCTGCAAGCGCCGGCAATTTTGACGATATAGGTAGCTTTTTATGCTTTTGCCTACTCATCAACGAGCTATAGGCGCTTCGAACACAAGATCAATATATATAAAACGGCGAAGTGTAAGTTTTTAGCGACTTGCACTTCGCTGCTTTTCAGATATAGCAGCGGCCATTTTCCAAGTGTATTTTCTTCAAGCAAAGGGGAATAAAAATTGACGGAAACTTCGCGTCTGCACAGCCCAAACAGGGGTGATTCTTAGGCCGATTTTTCTCTCAGATTTTTCCTTTTCTGCTCGGCGCGTGCCGCCGGCGGAGGGCGTCGGGATAAATAGTATTTCAATGATTATTGGTCGCCGAGCGGCGCTGATGCCAAACGTTTGTGTAAAGAAAAGGAACTACTTTTTACCGGTTTCCGCCCCGAAGCTATCAGGCGTACCTTTTTCGCGATACGGGCGGCCCCTGAAAGGCTTGCGGGGTAAGGGCGGATCGCCACTTCGTCGTGCTCGACGACCGCACTGCCGAGCTTGGGGGCACGAAAGTGACTATGCCGGCGCCAAACAACGTATACTTCGCCGCACCCTAAAGGGTTGTGAGGGAATAGGGGCAGACTTGACCCAATGAAATCCCGCCACGTAGCGTTCGGATTAAATTGGAAATAAAAACAACCTCAACCCGTCTTCGACGGATTGAGGTCTCCACAGAACTTATATAGAGATGAAAAACTATTATTCGTTGATGAGGTAACACCTCTTCCGATTGCAAAAGGTAATACGTGATTTTCCAATTTACAAAATTTTCTCAAGAAAAATGTACGAACAAGAAAATTATTGCTAAACCAATGCGATTTTCTCGTCGGAAAGCCTGATCAATCTTTGGCGATAAAAGGGTGCCAATAGCCCGCTTGAAGGTCTTTTTACTTACCCCAAAACGCGCTGCAATTGCCTCGGACGAACTCCGATCTGAGAAGGGCAATTCGCCACCTGCGGCCTTGAGTTCGTCAAGCAAGGTCTCGGAGAAATCGCGAAAAACGATTCGTCCCGATACGCTGCAAAGAGACATCGAGTTTGCCGTCGTCGCGCACCGTCACAACGGTGCCACTACAACGATCGCCAATGTGGATCGGCTCAAAAATCTGATTGTCGTAGATCATACCATCGACTTTGTTGTCGACAATCACTTTATAACCGATAGGCGTCTTGCGCCAGATGAAACAACTCGACTTCTTGACCGCGATGAAACTCCTCCGGTGTGGCCGGCATAAGATGACGTTCGACCTTCGCGGTGGCAATAAGGCGCTGTGTTTCCCCTCGTCGATGCGTACGCAAACTATGTGGGAACGCCCGCGCTCCATGCGCATTCGTTGCTCGCGAAAAGGCACAAAGAGGTCTTTCATCAGCCCCAATCTAAAAAGCGCCGTGCTCGTTGGTCCAAGCTACGCAAAAAGGCGAAATCGCCAACGCGAGCGAGCGGGGTTTCCAAGGTCGCAACAAGCCGCTCTTGCTGATCCAAGCAAACAAAAGCCGTCACTTCATCGTCGGGGCGCATTTTCTCGCTCCCATAGGGCCTTCGGCAAAAGAATTTCTCGACTTCTCCGCCATCTAAGTACGCGCCGTGGTCGGTAAAAACGTATGATGCGTAGCGTATTGTAATCTCCTAACTTAATCATCTATCTTTCCATCTTTTAAATGAATCGTTCTATCGGTCGTGGCGGCGAGTTCTACGTCGTGCGTCACAATAATAAAAGGTCTGACCCAACTGATCGCGCAAATCAAAAAGAGTTTGTGCAACTCAGCTTTGTTGCGACTATCTAAACTTCCGGACGGCTCGTCGGCTAAAAATAACATCAGGCTCATTCATCAAAGCCCGCGCAACGGCCACGCGCTGCTGCTCGCCACCGGAAAAGCTCGGAGGGCTTGTGGTGCACGCTCCGAAAGGCCAAGAAAGTGGAGCAGTTCGGCAGCCCGCTCGCGCGCTTTCTTTTTCTGATTTGCGCGCAATGAGCGCCGGGATAAGCACGTTCTCCAAAGCCGTAAACCCGGAAGCAATTGGTGAAATTGGAAGATGAAACCTATATGTTCGTTGCGAAAACGCGCCAGCGCCTTCTTGCCAAGTGCGGCCAAGTCGGTTCCATTAAAAAGAATCGAGCCCGCATCGGGACGATAAAGCGTGCCCAAGACCTGCAAAGGGTTGTCTTTCCGGCACCGCTGGGTCCAACGATGCTGATTACTTCTCGCTGCCGGACGCTTAAATCAATGCCTTTCAGCACCTCCAAATCGCCAAATGATTTGCGAATTCCTTGTAATTCAATCATAAACAAAAAGATTCTGCGGCGAAGTTACTTATTTTTCCGTTAGCCGCCCTGCTTGGGGCGCCGGTAGTTGCGCATCTTACGCTGCGAAAGCACTTTTTCGGAAGATAAAATCACAATGGGTCGACATCAAAATACATTCACACCCCGAAAAGCGGCTTGTGAAAGCAGCAGATCGCGAGCGGCGAGCAGCGAGCGGCGCACTCCGCTGACGGGATACGAAAGCGGGCACTTTGATCATCAAGCGCCGAATAAACTGCAACTGTACGCGGCCCACCGGCGGCCGATCGGGCCCTCAACAGATGCTCGCCAAAGGCCGCACGGAGCGAAGCTGTAAACGACTCGGCCGCATGCGCCACCACCTCCTCTTGGCGATGTTTGAAGCAGACGATAATTAGCCGCACGAAGGGCGGATAATCATAGTCCTTGCGCTCGGCAAGCTGCTCGCGATACATCGCTTTGTAGTCGTGCGTGACCACTGGTGCATCAAAGAAAGCTCCGGCTGCCGCGTTTTGTAGGATTACAAGCCCTCTTTTCGTCGCGCCAGGCCGGCCCGGCCGGCCACCTGCGACATCAGTTGATACGCTCTTTCGTGTGCTCGGAAGTCCGGCGTGCTGAGCAGCTGGTCCGCATTGATAATACCAACTACGATGAACGCGGTCGAAATCTAAACCTTTCGTCACCATCTGCGTACCTATGAGTACGTCCTTCCCACCTGCGGCGAAGTCGGCTATGATTCGCTCATAAGCCGAGCGCGTACTCGTCGTGTCTAAATCCAGGCGCGCCGTACGGGCCTGCGGCAAAATGGCCTTTAGGCCGCTTCTACCTCTCCGTACCCAAGCCTAAATCGAGCAATTTTTTTACTGCCGCAATTGGGACACTGCGTAGGCACATCATAAGTCTTGCCGCAATCACGACAAACAAGCCGTTGCTGCTGCTGATGATAAGTCAGCGCCACATCGCAACAAGTGCAGTGGGGCGTCCAGCCGCAAGTATCGCAGACGAGCACCGGCGCATAGCCACGGCGGTTTTGAAAGAGAATGACCTGCTCACGCCTTTTCGATCGCTCGCGCCATCTCGTCGATGAGTCGGGGCAAAGGGCGTCTTCATCAACTTCTTGCGGCGCAGTTCGCCCACATCTTCGACAAGAATCTGCGGCATTTGCAAATCGCCGAAGCGCTGATGCATCTCAACGAGCCCAAACTTCCCTTTCTGCACATTATAATAAGTCTCCACGGCCGGCGTTGCCGTGCCCAGCAACACCTTTGCGCAGCAGCGTTGCGCCAAGACGAGCGCCGTATCTCTTGCGTGGTAGCGCGGAGCCGGGTCTTGCTGTTTTGTAAGATGCCTCGTGCTCTTCGTCAACGATGATTAGGCCAAGATTTTTGAAAGGCAACAACAGCGCAGAGCGCACGCCCAGAATCAGCGGAAAGGGTTCTGAAGAAAGCTGACGCAGCCACGTTTCCACGCGTTCGTTGTCGGGAAACTTTGAATGGTAAACGCCCATTTTGTCGCCAAAGACGCGACCGCCGCTGCATCAATTGCGTCGTCAGGGCTATTTCCGGCAAGAGGTAGAGCACTTGTTACCCTCAGCGAGCGCACTTTTAATCAATTCGATGTAGACGGCCGTCTTCCCGCTCGAGGTTACGCCGTGAGCAAGCAAGTCATCGCGTTGCGAAAAAGCGATTTTTACCTCCGTAAGGGCTTGTTGTTGAGCGCAGACAACTGAGGCTGCAAGCGCTCGGGCAAGGCTTTGAAACTTTTCAATCGACCTACGGCCACGTCATATTGCTCCAAAATGCCCTTTTTACACAAAGCGGTCAAGGCCGCGCCATCATCTGCCGTTCGCTTACGGAGTTCGGCCCGACTGACTTCCATCAGCAGGGCGGCATTACGCAAATTGAGCGCGGCCGGAGCACCGCCGCATCGAGATAAGCCAAGAGGGCACGCTGCTGTTTGGGTGCCCGTTTCAGGCTATCAAGCGTTTCATTGAGGCGGCCCTCATCGAAAAAGGCGGAGGCCAAGCGGAGGCGCACTTCGGTCTTGGGCGCAAAGCGGCGGCCCAACTGCTCTTCGACGACGACCCGGCCGTGCTCGACCAAGCGGCGTACGTGGGTGAGTACCTCCCCGCTGCCCACGATTTGCTGCAATTGCTTGATCATCATGGGCTTCGTTTCCGAAAGCGTCGCTAATATTTTTGTGCTAAAGGCGTGGTTTGCGCCGAGCTATCACCTGCATCAAGCGGCGCCACATCGACACCCCTCTGCGCGGCATACGAGCGTTTCGCTCTGCAACTTCAAGCCGGCGGGTAGCGCGGCGGTCATCACCCTCGCCAAGCGTGCATATATAATAGCCGGCCATCCACTGCCAGAGTTGAGTTGGCCTTGCGTCACCACCGGCGCGCTATCGGCCACGCTGACGATCTCCTTTAATTTGAACTCGGGCCTATGCTCGTGCACTTGCAACACGATACCGTGTACAACTTCGTTTGTAGCGGCACGACTACCCTACTCCCCGACGCGATGGTCGCGGAGAGGGGCTTCCGGAATCTGATAAGTCAGCGGATCCGTGAGCTTTCGAGGCAAAAATAACATCAGCATATTTCATCCACCTGCAAAGTTAAGTGTTTTTCTGCTATGAAGAAGCGCCGGCAGCCTCTCCCTTGTGCCGGATGCCCTTCAAAACCGGACATAAAAAGTGAGCATTCAAGACCAACTTGCCATTGTTCTTGAATGCTCACCACGGCCCCTGCTGAAAAGTAGGACGCTATCGCTTCATCATAGAGACTTGTCCGCCGCGGTTGCCTGCACCTTGCAGGTTAACGCGCCGGTTCAAATTAGAACTATAGATGCTCCAGCGGCCGAATTCGGCTTGCGCCGGCGCGTCAAATTCTGATTCTGACGTGTCGATGATGGCACCGGCATCGCCCGTGAAGTCCATCTTAACAGCCTTACCCTGCGGTGTGGTCCAGTTGCCCTTAAACGTAATCTTATTGCCGGCTACGCTAACCGTGATCGTGCCGCCACTCAGCAAGCCGTAAGCATCTGCATAACCGTCGCTCAAGGTTTCATAGAACGAACCTATCGGGTAGTATGTGCCGCCGGCCTTGCGCATCGTACCACCGATAAACTTGCCTTCTTTATACTCGGCTCCAGCCACGGGCATCACGACATCGTAAGTGCCGGCGATCGTATTGATATCCATAGGCACTTGATATTTCGTCAACAACACAAGACTAAGCAATTCGCCATCGCTCTACGACAAAGCCTTTTGCTATCTACTTCGCAATTGAGAAATGCAAGCGTATAGTCACAGTATTGACTCGTGGCTTTTGACATACTTGCCATTATAATTCACGGGTGAAGTTGACATCCTCCGTCACATATTTATAGCCCGCATTCTTATCTTTGTTTACGAACGTCAGTGTGCCGTCATATACAAAGCGCACTTTTCCGTGCGTCTTCAGCGTTCCTTCCAGCACGAGATGGTAATTGCCATCGCCTCTCTCTTCTACATTCAAGACGCACGTGGTCAACGAATCTAAAAGCCATCAACCTGACCGGCATCGTTCACTCTGTTGGTCTCAATGTATATACTCTGCTCCTTCCAAAACACCACTTTGCGCCATCGATTCTACCAATGGATAGGGTACCGGCCGGCAATTTCGCGTGGTCAGCATCTTGCGAAAGCGTAGCGATCACCGTCAGTCTGATGTCGTGCTTATTAACTTCCTTGGGCAAACCGCCGGTTGTGAGTTCGCCATCGGAAAGATGGATCGTATACAATCCGGCATCCGTCGTCACAGCACCATAATATAAGTTGTAAGTATGCGTCACGTTGACATCAGCATAGTAAGAAGCGCTCTCGCCTTTGGCGAAAGTGACATCTTGGATATCATTACAGGGAATCTCTTTCGTTTCGCCTGACGTCATGCGTACTCTCATCGTCCATTTGCTTTGGGCTATTGCCGCGCTGACGCTGCATGGGACGATGGCAGTTGCGAGTAAAAACCTTTTCATGCTTTGCTTGTTTTTGTGAGTTTATAATCTGTTGTCTTGCTTTTTGAAATTCAGCGAAGCGCCTGTGCAACACAATATCGCACTGCTGCACGCGATGCCGGAGGGCCTATTAATAATGTATGAAGCGCGAAAAATTAAGCTCGAGACATAGCCTAACTGAGCTTATGGAGGCTTGCGCCACGGCCGGCAAGGAGAAGCACCTGATCAAGAGGACGAGGATTTCAGCGATCACGCCACAGCGGCTACTTTTCGAGCCCTTGCGCTGCTTTAGGGCAAAACTACAAACAAATGACGATACTGTCAAGATTACCGGGTTTAAAAACGCTAAATGAAAAGGTGTTATCATATGCTATGAATCCGCCGGCATTTGGCAGACAAATAACGCTCCGGGCAAGATTACCGGCCAACTTTTGTCAACAGGAAGCAAAGATGGCATTCGTTTGCTGCCGCAAACGATCGTTTGCTACCGGCAAACCATGGTTTGGTCTGAGCATACGATCGTTTGGCGGCAGCAAATGAAAGGAGGTATGGGCGTTGATATTATAGCGACGAATTTTGGGTGAAAAGAAACACTCCTGCCTTCGGCTGCACAGAAGGCAGACGATGACAAGGGAGGATAAGGCTTTAGATGGCTAAATGGTGATAGATGAAAGATCTCTGTCAGTTGAGTCAGTTGTGCGTCTATGTCGTGGCCCGATCAGTCGGGCTAAGCAATCTTAGAGAGCGGCTGCAGCACCGGAGCTTTCGTCGCTTTTGGCGTCAAAATAAAGTGCCGCGAAACCTGAGCTTCGCGGCACCTTTCACTTTATTTTTGTTTTTATAACGATCCAAACCTTCTTTGAGGAATTTCACGTAGCCGTCAATGTCTTCTTTATAACTGAAGGTGTGATTCAAAGGGGTTGCCTTCGTTATCTACAGGACGTAGAGCAGCTGCTGGTTCGAACCGAATTTGTGTCGTTGCAAATAGCTCCACTTATCGCCGACGGTGCGTAGCGTAGTAGTCTTGCCGTCTTCTTGCACCTCTACGTTCTCCGGAAGCGGCGCTTTCTCGTCGAAACAGAGAGATGAGGACGTAATCTTTCATCAAAAGATCGCGCACTTTAGGATCGTGCCATGCAGCAGCTCCATCTTACGGCAGTTAACACAGCCGTGACCGGTGAAGTCAAGAAGTACGGGCTTGTTAACCGACTTCGCGTAAAGCCATACCGGCATCATAGTCGCGGAATTTTGCCTCTACCTTAACCGGATCGAGGTTGAAATCTTGCGTAGATATGGGCGGAGAAAGCGCTCACGGCCTTAACGGTGCGCCCAAGGCCGGGCACCATATACACGGCAAAGGCAAAGGATACGACGCCCATAGAAGCGCGGCACACTCGTATGATCTTCGACATCATCATCGGGGAAGCGCAACCAACCGAAGAGTAGCAACCCAGCTGCGAAGAGGATGATCCTAGCTGAGAATACTTCGCGGTCCAGAATATGCCAGCCGTAGCCAAATCGGCCACGGAAAGGAACTTCAAGGCGAAAGCAATCTCGACAAAACCCTAAGATTACTTTGATCATATTCATCCAGCTACCGCTCTTCGGCGCTTTCTTCATCATCGTGGGAAGAGCGCAAAGAGCGTAAAAGGCAAAGCTAAAGCTAAGGCTGAAAGCCTACCATACCTACGGCCGGCGCCATTGCGCTACCGGTGAGGGTTGAAGCCTCAACAAGGAGGAAACCTACAATCGGCGCGGTGCAAGAGAAAAGAAACCAGCGTAAGCGTGAAAGCCATCAAGAAGATGCCTAAAAAGGCCTGCTGTGTTGGAAGCCTTAGAATCGACAGCGTTATTCCATTTTGGAGGGAAGCGTAATCTCGAAACCGCCCAAGAAACTTGCGCCGAAGATGAGAAGCATCAGGAAGAATATGATGTTGAAAATCGCATTTGTCGACAAACTATTCAGCGCGCTGGCACCGAAAAGTCCGGAGATTACAAGACCTAACGTGACGTAGATTACGACAATGCTGACACCATATATAATAGCTTCGCGCACGGCTTTACGACGATCGTCGCTGCGGTGCAGGAAGAAAGAAAACGGTCATCGGAATAATCGGCCAAACGCAAAGGCGTAAAGAGCGTCACGAGACCACCGAGGGATACCATCAAGAAAATATAAAAAGAGGCTGCGGCCGGCAGTAGAAGAGGCGTTGCCATACTTCTGAAGCTGGTCGATGACGGGCGCGTACCACTTTGCCACAGTAGCGCTATCGGCTTGCGGAACGTCAACTGCGGCGACGGGAGCGCCTTCAGCGTTCTCCTCCGTTGCAGCGGGAGCAGCTGCAACCGTGTCTTTCGGCTGTCCTTCTTTGTCGGCTACGGCCAGTACGGCGTCTGCGGCTGCGCCGGTAGGGTCGTCCTTACCTGCCACCTTGCACTCAACAGTCATAGGCGGTGAAGCGGTTTTGATCATTACAAAGCACCATGCTTCAAGTAGCTTTGAGTAGGTAGTCTTGTTTCGTGAGTTTAACACGTTGTGTAAACGTGCAGTGTTTTTCAAAATAAGATACCGGCATGTCGAAGATCTCATCTTGTACGTTTTTCACGCCCGGTCCGGGCTTCAGCTTGCCGATCGGCTCAGCGCCGTCAGCTTTATCGACGCCGAAACTGGCGCGCGTAGGACCGCCTTCGCCAATATTTGTCGAATAAACGTGCCAACCTTTTGCGATGGTGGCTTTTAAAGATGACATCCACTTCAGTCGGATTTACCCGCTTGTAGGATACAGAGAAATTAACCTGCGACTTTGCCGCCGTAGCGACTAAAAGTAGCAACGTCAGAAAGAGGTGAAGAACTTCTTCATCGGCGGTTTTTATCATGTTTTTAAGTTGACAATATGGGCGCAAATATACGTCTTTTTCTGAGCAACAAAAACGCTAAATACCTTTCATCATATGAAAATTGCGAATCTTTATTGGACTTGTCCACAAAAAGCGGGACACAGACTTGAAATGCGGCCTTTGCGCCGATTTGAAAAGCTGATTGCGATGGTCGGAATCAGGGGTGTTGAAAAGTGGCGTTCGCGCCGCATTTTACCCCTAGTGTGGGGCGGCAGAAAAAAAGACCGGCGTGATGCCGGACGGGGCGGCGATGGCTTTCGCGTAAAAGACGCTATCGCGTCGGCCGCGCAACACAGCGTTGGGAGAAGACTATGTGTGCGCCTTATTTTTCTAAGGCTTATTGGCGAAAAAGGAAATTATATGCAGCAAAGGCAGGGATAATCCGAAGAAAATATGCATCTTTGTAAGTGTTAACCACGCTATGGTGGTGTGGAACCCTGTTGGCGAGAAGCCGGCAACGCCCCGCAAAAATATTGCACCACACGCAGCCCCACGAATGGCTGTGGTTCGAAAGGAAAGTTCCGCTCCGGCCATACATTATATATAGATAAGGGAATCTTCCACGAAATTTTATCTACCCGAAAAGGCACTTTATGAATCTGTTTTCAAACATCCTCGTTCGCTGCTACGTCCGGCTTTTGCCCGCTTCCGCCACCGTCGGGGCTATGGGATTCACTCGCCGTTTTGCGTTCGGGCTTGTCACGAAAGTTTTCTACGAGCGGGGAGCCTACTATGCTTATGCGCCGCTCCGCAAGATGCGCCGCCAAATTGCGCACAACACGACAGAGCGCGGCGATCGCTTGATGTTGCGCTTGATCAATGCGTTTCAGCCGAATGATTGCTTTATCGGCGGCGAGCAAACCCAACTCACGGCGCAGTATTTGCGGGCCCGAAAGCCCTCGTGCCAATTTTGGCCGATCGAAAGCTTGGACGCAGCGGAAGAACTTGATATGTTGTATCTCGACATGCCTGATTGGGGAGCCGTGGGCAACCAAGGCGCTAACCAAAATGAGCAACAAAAGGCTGCATCGTAGTAAGGGGTATTCACCGCAATGCCACGCATGCTGGAAGGCGTGGCGGCGACCGACGGAGCGGGAAGTCGTACGGGTGAGTTTCGATCTCTACGATTATGGCGTCGCTTTGCTTTCGCCAAGATTTGCACAAGCAAGATTACATCATCTGTTTTTAGCGCTTTCGGCAAAGCAGGACAGGTCATAGCGACTGAGCAGCGTCTCTGAAGCGGCTAAAACCGAGATGTAGGCCGTCCGGAAAGCGATGGAGGAAACTTTAAGCCAAGAATATAAAGCCGAAAAATAGATGAAAAAGCAAAGAAAAATAGACTTCAGATAGCGAAAGTTTGGAGAAAAAACACTATTTTTGCGGCTCACAAACGCCTTGAGACTTTATCTCGACAAAAAGGCACGAATCATGAAAAAGATTCTCATAGAAAATTAGAAATAAAAAGCGAATATAGTTATGTATTGGACTTTGAATTGGCCTCAAAATTAGAGGATGCTCCCTGGCCGGCAAAGTAAGGATGAGGTTGATTGACTATGCTATGCGCTCCGGCGCACCTATGGAAGTAGTCGAGAACTTACAGGAATTGGAGGATGAAGGAGAATTGTATGAGACAATCGAGGATGTCTGGCCCGATTATTCAACTAAGGAGGACTTCCTCTTTAATGAGGATGAATATTAAGCTGATGTAGACATCCGGTGAGCAACTTAAAGCGACAAGGCGACAAACGTTATCGTTTGTCGCCTTGTTGATTAGTATATATATGTGTTGTGGGGCGTCCTCTTTTAGAGCGTGCGCCCATCAAAAGCTTAAAAGACAAAACCGATATAAGGACGAAAAAGACTGCGCACAAGATTTAGACGAAACCAGAAGCGGCTCGCCTCCACAAAGGAAGCGAGCCGCTGACTTTATATCAAACTTACGTCGCGAAAGACGCAAACTTCTGATTAGAGTTTCGGACCTGCTGCGATGAGCGCCTTGCCAGCCTCGTTGCCGGAGAACTTATCGAAGTTCTTGATAAAGCGTGCAGCGAGATCTTTCGCCTTTGTCTCCCACTCAGCTGCGTCAGCATACGTGTCGCGCGGGTCGAGAATAGCAGGATCTACACCCGGCAATTGCGTAGGCACTACGAAGTCGAAGAAAGGAATTGTCTTCGTCGGCGCCTTGTCGATTTCGCCGTTCAAGATATCGTCGATAATGCCGCGCGTATCGCGAATAGAAATACGCTTGCCCGTGCCGTTCCAGCCCGTGTTCACCAACAAGCCTTAGCGCCTACGCGTTCCATCTTCTTAACAAGCTCTTCCGCATATTTCGTCGGGTGGAGCGACAAGAAAGCTTGGCCGAAGCAAGCAGAAGGTCGGCGTCGGTTCCGTGATGCCGCGTTCTGTACCTGCGAAGCAGCTGTAAAGCCGGAGAGGAAGTAATATTTAGCCTGCTCTGACGTCAAAAATAGAAACAGGAGGCAATACGCCGAACGCATCAGCCGACAAGAAAATCACCTGCTTTGCGTGCGGGCCTTTAGAAACCGGCTTAACGATGTTGTTGATATGATAGATCGGGTAAGAAACGCGCGTATTTTCCGTCACGCTCTTGTCATCAAAGTCGAGCTTACCCGTTTTGCTGTCAATAGTTACGTTTTCGAGCAACGCATCGCGCTTGATAGCGCCATAGATGTCCGGCTCGCTTTCCTTATCGAGGCGAATAACCTTTGCATAGCAGCCACCTTCATAGTTGAAGACGCCCTCATCGTCCCATCCGTGCTCATCGTCACCGATCAATCTACGCTTCGGATCCGTTGAAAGCGTCGTCTTGCCCGTACCGAAAGGCCGAAGAAGATTGCCGTACTTTCGCCGTCGAGACTCGTGTTGGCAGAGCAGTGCATAGATGCGATGCCGCGGAGCGGGTTAAAGTAGTTCATCATAGAGAACATACCCTTCTTCATCTCACCGCCGTACCACGTGTTGATGATCACTTGCTCTCTGCTCGTCAAGTTGAAGACTACTAGCCGTCTCAGAGTTGAGGCCCAGCTCCTTGTAGTTTTTCTACCTTCGTCTTGGAAGCATTGTAAACGATGAAATCAGGCTCAAACGTCTCGAGTTCTTCTTTTGTCGGGCGAATAAACATATTCGTCACGAAGTGTGCTTAGCCAAAGCAACTTCCATAATGAAGCGAACGCAAAGGCGCGTAGCGGGTTTGCACCGCAATAGCCATCGACTACGAAGAGGCGCTTGTTAGAAAGCTCTTTCTTGGCCAGGTCTTTCAATACAGCCCACGCTTCCGGAGTAGCCGGCTTGTTATCATTAGGATATTCGGGCGTATTCCACCAAACCGTATCTTTTGCTGGTTTCGTCCTTAACAATAAACTTATCTTTAGGAGAACGCCCGTATAAACGCCGGTGAAAAACGTCTACAGCGCCGAGTTCTGAAACGTGACCTACTTCAAAGCCTTCAAGGCCGGCTTTCGTTTCCTCTTCGAAGAGTTGTTCGTAAGACGGATTGTGCACAATTTCAGTTGTGCCGGTAATGCCGTACTTCGTCAAATCTAATGTTGCCATAGTGATATTGTAGATAATAAATCCTTTTTCAAGCTACTCCAAGGACAAAATCCTGACCTTTGTAGCCGCAGCAAATTTACGGAATTTTTCCGGACGTATCAAGCAAATACGCATTTTGTAGCATTCTTCTCCGATTTCTTAGTCTAAATTTTTAGACCCCGCTCTAAAACCCCACCAAATTGCGAAATTGACTTTTGCAAAACCATAGAAATCGGTCTTTACGAGGGTTCTCTGAAACGCGGCGCATCGGAGCGCACTAAAGTATGTTTTAGAAGTCGCACCACTCAGCCCAATGAAAAGGTGGAAATTATTATGATTTAGAGCGTTACTTCGACTTTTTCGACCACTATACGGCCGCTATCCACACCCACTTGACGGCCGGCACGGCGGCAAGCGCAGAGCGATTTCTTGGTCGTTTGAAAAAGCCGTACTTTTGGCCGATTTGTAACAAATAACAGCTTTTTCTCGACCCATGGAGGTAATAAATTTGGGGCAGCCAACTCCGTCATCAATAGCTATATGATGCAGCTTCGCGATGTTGACATTCAGCGCAACCGCACGCTTTTTCGCAACAATCTGGAGCGCATAGCGCACGCCATGGCCTACAGAACTGAGTCGGCGTTTGCAATACGATGTTCGCGAGGTGCGAGACACCGCTCGGCAAAAAGGAAGTGAGCGTCTATACGGATCGCATCGTCGTAGGGACGGTCTTGCGCGCCGGCCTCTCGTTTCACCAAGGCTTTCTCGACGTCTTTGACCAAGCCGACAGTGCCTTTGTAGCGGCCTACCGCGAAGAGGGCAAACGCGAGGACATTAAGATTCACCTTGACTATCTGGCTTCGCCGGACCTCGATGGCTGCACTTTCTTGATGGTTGATCCCATGTTGGCCACGGGAGGTAGTTTGGAACGGCGTGGCAGGCTTTTCAGCGCAACGGGCGGCCTAAAAACTGCACATCTGTGTTGTGATTGCTTCGGAGGAGGGCATCAATTATTTGCAGAAACTCTTCCCTTCTGACGACGTCACTTTATGGGTGGCAGCAATCGACCCGCACCTCAACGAGGATGCCTATATCGTGCCGGGTTTGGGCGATGCCGGCGACCTCTCGTTTGGGCCAGAAACTCGCGGCGCGCAAGCATGTTATCGCTAAGACTTGACGCACAATTTAATTTTCATACATCGCACAAAGCGGGGAGCATTCTACGGAGCGCTCCCGCTCTTTTTGAGGTGCGACAACGCATTTTCCACTCGTCCTCTCCCTTTTGCAGCATTTACATTTTGGGCACGTCGTTTTTATCACGATAACAAAGGTTTACGCTCGTGATGAAAAAGTACTTGCGCTCACGATAAAAAAGGTGTACGCTCGTGAGCGTACAAATTCGGCGCATACTTTTGTCGGTTTGAGTTTGTTTGTCGTACGATGAAAAACCAAAGCGTATCGCACTAAAAGGTTGCTTTCAGCATTCGCTTTTGTTCCCTGCTCAGCTCCACCTCAGCTTGCGTCTGTTTTGAAAGACCAACCCTAAGGGGTTGCTCAAAGGTATGATGCGTTATGCAGGGTTAAAGCGTTGCCGCTTTTAACCCTGCCCCTGCTAAAAGACTAACCCCGATGGGGTTATTTGTGGCAGTGCGGTTGCGGAGATAAGTTGGTGGGGTTTTGTGTTTAGGCGCGAGTAGATGCGGTATTAGGTTAAGGTGAGGTTATTTGTGGATGAAGTTTGCGAAAAAAATGGGTAGGTGGGGGTTGTGTTTTAAGTTGCAAGTGAAGTGCATGTTGGTTTCAATAGATCGTTTGCAGAGAGGCTGCGTGAAAAATTGATTGGAATGAACCATAGGTCAAGTTGTGGCGAGTCTATTTTTGAAAAGGATTGCGCACGAGACCCTGACATTGATTCGATAAAAGCGACAACAACCCCTTAGGGTTGGTCTGGTAGGCCAGGGTTAAGGTGCGAAGCGGCTAACCCCGGATAAACGGATGGAAGTGAGTGCAACCCCATCAGGGGTTGGTCTTTCACCGTGGCAGGGTTGAAGAGCGGAGCGGCAACCCGGACACTAACGACGTGAGTCGTTGCTTATACAAGTTATAATTGGGTTTTGTTTTTCGTTGCATGTCAATCATTGGATATTTTTGAAGACCAACCCCTAAGAGGTTGCCAATGCGGGGTGCGTTAGGCAGGGGTTAAAGCGTTGCCGCTTTTAGCCCTGCCCTGTCAAAAGACTAACCCCGATGGGGTTAGTTTGCGACGGATGACGTTTGCGGGCGGGATTGTGGTGCAGGTGGAGCGAGTTTTGGCGGGCGATATTTGCGGCATTGGTCGTGGAGATGGGAAATTCGCTCCGGCGTTTGGTGTTTATTTGGGTGCAAGAGGTGAGGATTGAGGGGGTTACTTGCGGCGGGAGGCGTTGAGAAGCGGAGTTGCGGGGCGTGGACGACGAGTTTGATAACGCATTAGACGAGCATCGTTGGCAATACAATCATTTACAGAGCGCCATTTGCTTGCGCGGTATGGAGTAGATACGCAGGAGGGGAAATGTCCAAAAAGCGTGCCACAAACCGAGAGTTCAGTTTGCGGCACGCCTGTTTATTACCTTAATTGCTAACTTATAGCCTCATTTAATGACGCTGGCGGCGCACGCTAAAGCCGGCAGCTTTGGTCGTCTTGGTGCTTTTGGGCTCTTTCGTACTCGGCGTAGATACTTTCGGAGATTTTTGTACGCGTCGTTGTGCGACGACGAGCCGTGATGCGGCGCTTCGGAGCAGCGGCTTCGAGCTACGGCAGCGGTGTCGGCCACGACGGCTTCGGGCTTCTTCACAACGGGCTCTTCTCCCCAAACGCTCTTGCGCACATCTTTGAGTTGCTTCTCTATACGCGCCTGTTCACGGTGCATATCTGAATCGGTGGGGCAGTAATTGCTCAAGAGACGGTCTTGCAGATTGACGGTCTTATAAATATCTCCTTCATAGCGCCCCCAGCGTAAAATAGTCGTCGGCTGAAAGCGTGGCCGCATTGTTGTAATTGCTCTCCATGAGCATAGAGTTTGCCCAACTTCGGGGCTACTTCGTCAAAGCGTACCCAGAACATCGGGTAGTTTTGATCTGTTCCGCCAAACTCGCTATCGCCGCGCACAATGACGGGGCAGAGGGCCACGACCTTTGTGCGGAAAGTAGCCGTCATGCTGATCATAATACGTACTCTCTTTCAAGTGGTAAAGTTTGACGTCCTCCGAAGGCAGATCGGCATCGTTGACGCGCAGGCGGCCGTCTTTCGTCTCATAATAGATATGATAGCGATCCATCAGTGTGCGCGCCGTCACTTCATTGGCCGCAGAAAAGTCTTCGTTGCCATCAAGCTTTATAATCGTAAGCTTTTATCTGGCGGCGAAGCAGAAGATGGAAGAGGTAAGTAAAGAGATTTTCGCGTCCATCTTGCGGAGTCGTCGGATAATATAACACGGCATTGGCGTCCTTTTTCAAATTTAAGACGCGATATAAGTCTCTTCGCCAAGCCACATCTTGAGGCATAGGCCTGCGCCGTGGGGAAGTCGCGATAAGAAACTCCCGTCGGGGCGTTGCGCGTTGCGGCAGAGCGCGCGGCATCTTCAGCCCGGCGTTTTCGGCGGTTGGGCCGAGAGCGTCGCGATCGTAAAGGTTGCTATGAGCAGCAAAATGTATCGTTTCATATAGTGTGGACTTATATTTTTCAAAAAACTTAAATAAGCGGTCGTGCTTAGTTGACAATGATCTCTACCGGTTGCGGCGGTGTGCGGCGCAAACCGTCGGGTCCCATCACGACAACGCGAGAGACGTAGAAGCGTTGGCACGTCGGAGCGAGCGCATCAGTTGCGCTGGTTCTCGGTGAAGTTGGCACCGTCAGAATTTTCGGGGCGGGCATACCCATTCGATCAAAGAAGACGGACTCGAAACTCAAGACGCGGAAAGGTATGTCGAGCAGACCATCGTCGATGGCGGCACCGATACCGGCTGCGCCTATGACGGAACCTTTGGCGAGGCGGCCGCCCTTGAAGCGGTCGTTACCCAGTGCGATATAGGCCGTTGGGTCGGGCAATTTGCGTACTTTTAAAGGTGTAAGTGCCCATTTTTGCGTTTTTCCGTTGACTTCTCCGCTGACGGTGAAGGTGACGTTGCTACCGACCGCTGCGGGGCGCGCCGTATAGTGGCCCTTTCCCTGCGAGGTCAGTGAGCCGCCGGTCATAGACAGATGGACCTTATCGGGCGCTATGCCCGAAGCACTCACACTGATGGGGTTGTTGAAGCCGGCATAGAGTACGTTCATCAAATCGGCAGCCACGGTGGCGCCGGTTGGCGGTGCTATGACGTTGTATTTCTGCACGAAATTGCGGCGGAGAATCTCTCCGGCTGCGTTTTTGCGTGAGGATATAGCCTGAAAAAGCTGTATTCGCCGGGCCCGCCAACGGTGAAGTTGTACTCACCCGAGCCGCTAACTTGGCGTCCGTTGACAAAAGATCTGCGGGCGTTGTGTGGTGTCGACGGCAGCCATAAAGATTTTGGAGCGGAATACTTCGCCGGGCATCAATGTCGTAGCTTCAGGCAGCACGTAGGCGTTGAGTTCGTTGACGCGAATGTCCTTTAAATCGACATTGGCGCGCAAGGTATGCAAGACCTGATTCTCAGCTTTTCTGATGTCGCTCTGGAGTTTGGAGAGCATCGTTATGGCTGCTACGGCCGGCATATCCTCAAACATATATTCTTGCCAGTTTTTGCCGAGCAAGGCGTTGTCGTTCTTCGGAACGTTCGTACTCAAATCGGATGCGATGATGGCGCGCTGACGCGGGTCGGTGATATAGCGGAGCACGTGGGTGCGATAGCGATTGATGGCATCGTAAAGCAATTTTCCCTTGCCGCTGATGGGGCAAGCATCACGTAGCCGGCAGCATCCAAGTTTTTCTTCGTTGTTGAGCCGATCGGGGTTTCCTTTGCTACCATCTGCTTCGCGAGCGATGGCCCATTTGAGTTGTTCGACAAAATTATAAAGCGAGTCGGACGTACCGCGTAATTGAATGGCTTTTAGTGTACCACTCGCGGACCTTCGCCGGATTCTTCTTCACCAAGACGGCGAAATCGTCATATAGATCTCGATTCTCCTTGGCCGCATTTGTCGTCGTACGCTCCAAACTATCGCCAATAAGGTGAAAAGCCTTTCAAGACGTCGTTGGAGACATTGAGCGCCAACATCGCCATCAACAAGATGTACATCAAGTTGATCATCTTCTGGCGAGGAGAAACGGGTCTTTTCTTTATTGTAGAAGGCATTTGCTTATCTGAAATCGTAAGAAGAAATGAGGGCGCGCTTAAGATTCACTTTGCTCGGCGGCGCGGCGGCCGACTGGTTGACCATATTTACGGTGAGCGCGTCGATCATTCGAGCATACACGCTGTTGAGGCGCTGAATCTGCTCTGCGAGTTTATGGGTCTGGTTGTTGATATCGTCAATCGTACCCACTTGCAGACTGATGCTCTTCAAGTGAAGTTCGTACACCTTATTGATACCGGTGAGCGTGCGGTTGAGATTCTCCATCTCTTCACTGTCGCGCGTCAAGCGGGCACTTTGCTCGTCGACCTTTTGGAAGGTATCCGTGAGCGTTTGTAGTTTGTCGATATACGTTTTCGTTGCCGCTTCCATTTTCGGGTGAAAGCACGGCTTGAGCGCGATGGAGCAATTCGTCGTTGGCCGCACGAATAATGGCCGCCAATTGCTCTGCGTCGGCATCGCGTGGAATCTCAAGCGCGGCTTGTGCGGCGGGCGCGGGAGTTTGCGCTGCCGAAGCGGGAGCTTGCACCGGTTCAGTCGCAGCGGCTTGCTGTACAGGAGCGACGTAGGGACGGCCTACTCACACCCGGGGCCTGCGTAAACGCGACCTTCGGCGCGGGCGTAGAGTGGCAGCTGACGCTTCCACCTCGTCGGCTTCCGACGCCTCGTCCGCCTCTTGTGCGGCAAGGGTTTCTCTATTTCTTCGTCAGTCTGATAATCGTGAGGTAGCTCCTCACCAATCTCCGTTTTTGTCAAAGGGGCGGTCAAACGCGGATATGAAGAAAACAAATACCTCCGTTCCCATACCGGCAAAGAGCATTAAGTTACCACCCGGAAGGTGCGTCAGCTTAAAGAGCGCACCCAAAAATAACGATAGAAGCGCCCCAGCTATCCAGGCATAATTAGAGGAATGTTTGCCCGGGAACGCTGTCCATCCAGTGTTGTAGGCGCGTGATTAGATTTATCTTGCTTGACATAAGCGCTGCTGTTGTTTAGTCTTACGCAGAGCGATTGCAGCGCTGATGCCGCCCTCGCTCTTGCTATTTATTTTTCTTTTTACGCTCATTTTCGCTTTGCCTGTTGCCGTTCCGGCTTTGGAACGCACGCAGCGGAAGCCTATAAATGATCGCGGTTGATTCTGATATTCCCACGTGCGCCACGCTGAACGGATGTAGAAAGCGGATCTTTCCACGAGCCGCCGCGTACGCTTTACGCTTGAGCAGATAAGGATCTTCCTTGGCCGCATTATATTTGAGTTGAGGGGTTGATATCGGCCATCGCAGCCACGCCTGCTTCCGTGTAAACCGTACCGGTCCACTCCGCCACGTTGCCGGCCATATCGAAGAGTCCGTTAGAATTGGCGCCATACGTACCCACGCGACTCGTGATCAAGTTGCCGTCTTGCGTGTAGTCGCCTTCGTCGGGCTTGAAGTTGGCATAGAAGCATCCCTTTCCGTTTTTCTTCACGTCTTGTTCTTGATCGGTCTCCCAGGGAAGGGATTGCCCTCCTTTCCACGCGCAGCATACTCCCACTCTATCTCGGTCGGGAGGCGATAGCGCTGAATGAAGCGCGCCCTGTCCGCCCAAGCCTTTCATAAGATACTCCGTGCGCCAAGCGCAGAAAGCATTGGCTTGCTCCCAACTGACGCCCACGACAGGATAATCATCATAGACGTGCGAAGCAAAGTAAAGGCGCGAATAGAGTTCGTTATTCGCATTCGGAAAGTCGTTGATCCAGCACGTCGTGTCCGGATATACATTTACTATATATGTATTCAGGAAGTCCCAAGGACCGGAAAGCGGCCGCTCGATCGTTTGTCTGACGATGTTACCGTTGTCATCTATATAAGCCGTATCTTTAGAAATCATCACCACCTCGTCGGGATCCACCACGTGGTCCGTATTCAAGTCGCGCTCCGCCGGATTCAAGCGATATTTGCGCAGCGCAGCCTTTTCGTAGTCGTAGATTTCGTAGCGATAATTCATCTGGTGAGCATCGAGCATACGCGTTCCCTCGATGGGGTCCGTCTTATAGACACTGTTGAGCGCTCTTTGCTGATCCTCGTTGGGCTTTCGCCACGGAATGGGTTTCGTCCAGTTGAGGTGCGGGCGCACAGGGTCGCCGTTGCGATCCTGCGTGATCTTATACGTTTCGTCGCCGCCGTAAGAGGGGTCTGCCAAGCGCTCGCGAATAATGGAATCGCGCACCCAATTGACAAACTGTTTATACATCGAGTTGGTAACTTCCGTCTGATCCATCCAGAAACCATCGACGGAGATGTCGCGCGAGGGGATGTCAGCGCCCCCAAAGCGAGTCGTTTTTCTCTACGCCCGTCTTGAGATAGCCGCGTTTTACTTCGACCATACCGAAGGGCGTCGGCTCAGCATAAGCTGCGCCTTTCACGCCGGTCACTTCTCCGCCGCTACGCATCGGGCTGCGCCCACCGAAGCAAGACGTAAGCACCAAACAAAGCGAAAACAAACCACCAATGACAAGATACTTATTACAACTCATATATTTTTATGCACAAAATAGTCATATTCTTTTATAGGAAGCGTACACTCTTGTGGAGATTGCGCTTTCGTTTTTGCAAATTGAGTGGGAGGCGATAGGAGACGGTCAATTCGTGTTGTCCCGCCTGCAAGCCCTAGACCCGACGTGTTGGCTTCATAGGAGTAACTCAAGTCGACTCCGTGGAAAGTGCCGCCCACAAAAAGCGTCACGGAGTGCTGCGGTGCATAAGAAGCACCGGCATAGAGCCGCTTTTTCTCCCGCTGATAGACGATACGCCCCGTCAAATCAGCCCGAAAAATCGGCATTGCTATAGCGCAATAACACTGACGGCACTATAACAACTAACGGATTGCGGAATTTAATATTGTATCCGGCCGTAAAATTATACTGCGGCTTCACGTGATACTGATTGGTTTCGCCCAAGCGCACGACGGGAGAGGTGAGATGCAAGAATCCGAAGCCGGCATACCAACGCTTGTGGTGATAATAGACGCCGGCAGAGGCATCAAACGACGATCCGTTAATCTTCGTTCGCGGAAAAAGCGGGGTCGTTCGTTTCGCTCAGGTCAGCCTTGGTGCCATCTAAAGTTTCTTGGAGCATATCTGCCTCGCCGCCCAGACTCATTACGCCGCCAAAGAGCGGGAAATAATAAGCATACTGTACAGAAAAAGCGCTGATGAGAGAAGAGTCCGATCTGATCATTCTGGAAAAATAGCGCCCATGCCGTGGCGAGTCGGACCGAGCATGAACGCGATATCAGCTCCGGCATACATAGTTCCGCCGCTGTTGGTATAACCTGTGGCGTGCGTTTGATAAGCCATGTTGAGCGAAAGTTGGTCGGAGCGCCCGGCCGTTGCGGGATTAAACTGCGGTTCGAGTTCCCAATAATGGGCGAAAGCGGGATCTTGTTGGGCCAAAAGCCTGAAAAAGGCAGGCCGACCAAAAGGACTGCTGCCACCAAGCGTATGTATCTCAACAAGTTTCTCATTGCTATGTTATAGGGGCGATGCTTTTTATCGCCGCTTATTCTTTCTAACGTTTCAGCCCGGCTTTTATTGTTTGTCGACGTGCCTACTTGCGAGCGATCGACGACACCAATCGGCAAAATTAGAAAAACCACGCAATAGCTTGTATGGAAGGGGCATAAACTTTCTTTCCCTCTCGACCGAGGGCAGCGGTTCGAAAGGCAGGGAAACCGCAGTACGCCGGCCGCCGCCGCTGCAAGGAGCTACGAAAGGCGATGCCGGAGCAACTATGGAGCTTTTTCGCACGGATACACTTTGTATATTTTTTAGGGGTTTAGTTGGCAAAAACAGAGCCAAAGGAGGAATGGATGTGTAGGAAATCTTGGTTTTTCAAACGAAAATCAAGGCAAGCAGCGAGGCAAAATGTCATAAAGAAAGGTGCAATATTGAAAATTTGACTTTTCAATAAGCGTTACGAATTGATAAAAAGCAGATTAAACAACCAAATCTTGGTGGGAAACGCGAAAAAACGGGCGTCGGGGGCTGTATCTTTGCATCGTGTTTTTCATAGTATTAGATTTAGGGTTAACAAGGTTGGGATACAGAGGTATCCCTTTTTTTATGTCCAAACGTAAGTTTGACGAGGCTAACCAATCCTTGGAGACGCTTCTGAAATGAATCTATTCTTTTTCCGTACAAGGTTACGGCGCATCGCTTAATCGGGGGTGTGCGGCAGCATATTTTTCTTTTTATAAGGCTACAAGTCGACAAATTTCCCGACACGTGTGAAGCAGGCCTACGGCATACGGCCGCCGTCGGCAAAGCAGTCCGTCTGCCTTTTAAAAATGAGGTAAAAAGGCGAAGGGGAGCGAGCTGCCTATTGTCGCCCGATGCTTGACGCTCTTTTTCGTTTGGCCCGAGCAAACCATAGTTTGGTGGGGGAGCAAACTATCGTTTAGTGGCAGCAAACCATCGTTTGGCCCGAGCAAACAATAATCTGATAAGCAAGGAAGGAAGAAAAAGGGAGGAAGTGAGAGTTGAAAAGGCGACAAGTAGACCGGCAAACAAGACTGCGCGGCCCGTTATTCATTCCACGCCAAAATCGCGCCGCAACTCATCGCGTCGCTCTGCGCGCGTCTGGCGGCGAAAGGTGCACGCCCACTCCCGGCGGCCGAAGATGGTGGCGTCGGAAGAGGGCGACAAGCGAAAACGGAGCGTGGTGTCGGTCAATTCGTCGATGATGAGTCCAAGCGGACCGGTTTCTACTTCTTTGAATCCGCCGATTACCGGCTCAAAAGCCGTGACTTCGGCCCGCAAAAACCAACCCAATTGGGCAATAGAGAAACGATTGAAATAAAAATGATGGCGCCCAACAAAATGCCGACTACCATTCATAGTGCCATCCGGGCGGAAAAAGTAAAAATTTATGGGCATCGTCGTCGAGCCATCTACCCAAGAGTTGCGACAGATTGAGGTAAGCATCTACTTCTAAGGATAATCGCCCGTTCGCGCAAGGAGGCAGTAGCGATCTCCGGCGCGCAACGCGCCAACGCGGCGATGGTTATAGTCGGGTTCGGTGGGAATGGCAAAGCGGAGGGTATCGCGCTCGTCGGTAACAAAGGTAAACGTCGAATCTTGGCAACTAAGTATGTTACCACAGAAGTCGGTTCGCTTCATTTCGGCAACTTGGACCGCCACAACTTGTGCGCGGAGTAACAATAGGGAAGGAGGAAGAAAGCAAAGGAACGGACGGGGCGTAATCTTCATTTTGAATCGTGTTATTTTTGTGCAAAAATAAGGCTTTATCAAACTTTTCGTCGCTCCTCTATATAAATATGGGGCGCATACAGCGAGAATCGCTCCGATGACGGCTACGGGCAGGTAAAAAAAGTAGGATGGGCTTGGTCAAAAGCGGCCTTCAGCGGGCAAGGCATCAAATTAAGCGGCCGGCGCAGGAGCATACGCCGCCCGGCTGCTGCGAAAGGCTGACGAAAAAGGGAGAGCGAAAAGGCAAAGGGCACTACGGTTTGCCGCATCACAGCGTCTAGCGCTGTTGAAGTCTACTTCGCTAAGACGCATATGCCTTTTGCGAATGGCTTGTGCTGAACGAGCAAAAAAGAAACGGACGCGGGCAGCACCTAAGATGCTGCTTCGCGTCCGCTATCAAGCGATCATCCGCCTAAATCTTCGCTTTCCGGAATCACTCTCCAAGATGACTTGAAAAAAGCGCCGGCGGAATGATTAAATTTAGCGCACTAAGATCTTTTCAACCTTACCGGGCTTGCCGTTTACCTTCGTCTTGCAGATGTAAACGCCGCGCGTCAGACCGATTACATCGCTCTTCTTCGCATTGGTCAAGACCATCTTGCCCGCCGTGTCGTATACGTCCATCAGAACGTTGCCAACCTTCACGTTGGTTACACTCGTCGGGTTATAATCAAACGTTACTTTTAATTTTCGGACCGTCCTTATAAGTCGGCTCGCCCCCGCTGTCGGCTCGTAGTATTGCAATTGGAATGTCGCAACACACTTGCCTTTTGCCACAGGGCAACCATTCTATAGCCATCTCCTTCACTTCGCCGGCTTCCAGCGTGCCGGGTTTTGTAATATACTCTTTTTGCTTCGCTGTTAGAAGTACATTCTGAAGGAAACAAACTTGGATGGCGCCGTTATCAATCTGCATTACATTAAAAGATAAGACGCACGCCCGCCTTTGCATTCTTCGTGTTCTTCACTGACAAGGGCAAAACGATCTGATCATCGCCCCAAGGCGCCTCAACTTCAGTTAAAGTCAACTCTGCGCCGTTTTCAACGACCTTGCCATCCTTATCTACGAACTGTAAAAGTCTGATCGACTTGTGCCTGTGCTGCGAATACGCCGCAAGCAAACAAAGGCTAAAATGGATAGAATCTTTTTCATATTACACTCAAATTTATTATTGGATTTTTCTTTTGATGACTTGCAGAACGCCACCGGCATCGTTGTGAGACAGCTACGACACTCATATTCTCCGGCTTGTATTTCTCAGCCAAAGTGTAGTCGAACTGCTTCGTTTCGCTGGCTGCCTTAGCCACCGTAACAGGCGTTCCGTAAGGGTCGTTGACGCTGGCGCGGAATACGTGGTTGTGCACGTAGTTCTTATTCAGACTTCCGTCGGGCATCTGTTGAGGCAAGACGATATTATCTTCGATGAGCCAGATTTGCAACTTGCGCTTCGACGGCTTCATTGCCGGTCATCTTCACCGCAACGTTTAATTTGCGCGATGCTGCGTCGTAAGTCGTGCCGGACAAATCCAAATCTACGATCGGCTTCATCTGTAAGCGCTTCACGACTTCTGCACTCCAAGAAGTGAACTCCAAGTTTTCGCCGCGGTCAATCTTTCCTTTCGGCCACGTCGTCACGTTCAATGTTCGTGATAGGCTTTGCCTTGCTCGTGGCCAAACCCTTCGGATTCGTTTCGGGGGAGCGACAAGGCGCCACCGTGAATGGCAACGGCGATAACGTGATCTTCGCCGTAAAGACCTTTGCAACTCGTGGATAACATCCGTAGCTTTCGGACAGTTAATACATTTCTGGCCGGTAAAAATCTTCGATCAAGACGTTCTTAGCCTTTTGCACATCAACGGGATCTTTACCGTAGCGCTCTGACTCACTAATGTTATCGCACGCAGCGAAGGCAACGGCTGCCAAACTCAGGAGCAAAAATTCTTTATCTTCATATCTTAAAAACCAAAGTTGTAGGAAATCTGCACACCCTTTTGCGGGAACCCAACGGCAGACACCGCCGGAACAATTGAAGCCTGCACGGGTCTTACCATAGCTCACTTGCAAACGGTGCGGGCCGTTCGTGTAGCAAACGGAGGCCATATAGAAATGTACGGCGTTCTCGTGTCCGGGATTTGAGGCATCAGGAACGTGCGCATTATATTGGTCGGAAATCGTAAACATCCAGTTGGGCATGAAAGAAAGCTCTAACAAAGCCGAAAATCCAATCTTTTTGATCCTGTTTCGTATGGAGGTATTGCGCTTCTCCACGCAAAGTAAACTTACGATTGAATTGATACTTGCCTTCTGCGATAAAAGACGTTGGATTTTATGGTGCCGCCCTCGCCTTCTACAACGGTCTTGTTGTAGCGTTGGTTCAAGTACATCAAGTTCAACTAAACTTCTTTGAAAGCTTCTTCTCTATCTGCACATTGATGTCTTGGAAATAGGTTTGCTTACCCATACCAAAAAGAATTTTTGAGGTATAGCCGTCCGTACCTTTGAGCTCGGTAATCGGTTTTGCCCGCTGCATCAACGAGCGGCTGCGTCTCAATACCGCGAATGTGGGAAGCGTTTACCTTTACGTGCATACCGTATTTACCACCCAGTGCCGTATGACGCTTAAACTGGTAACCAAATTCGCCTTGGAAAGCCCATTCGCCCGGTACGTTTTGCGTAGCATACGGATAGAGCGCCGCAAGCGCGTAAGTTTGCTGCATTGAGAACGCTGGCAGGTGATTGATGAATGAAGACGTACCCGTCATCGTGCGACGACTGCGCCAACTCATATCTTCACTGCGTTTGATTTGCAACAAAGCGCTGATGCCTTTCATCGAATAAGAAGCCGACAGCATCGCCGCGCGACCTTTTCGATAGATATAACCATTGTCGAAACTGGGATCTTGGCTCTTCTGCGCGTATTCGGCCAACACGTTGAAGCCACCCTTCTGCAAGTTGGCGCGGACGTCGAAGCCGCCTACGTTTTTCGGCAGGTTAAGTTTGTAGTTTCCCATTATTTCATTGCCAAATGCATCCTTTTGACCCGTGGGACGAAGTGCAAGGATATCCTCGTCGCCTTCGTGTTTCGTCACGGCCGACAAGCCGAGCGTAAGATAAGTATCGTGCTCGCGCAACGGCTTCACCCATTGGTCTAAATTCAACTCTACATCGGCGCCGGTAATCCAACTCTTGTTGTGATTCCAATAGCGGCGCTGCTTACCCGTGAGGGCTTTCAGCGTAATGCCTTTGAAGGGGCGCAACACAAGACGCGCGCCGCGCAGCGAATTGTCGATGCCGAGGCTACGCTCTTCGTAAGTACGGAAGATAAAGCCTGAACCAAACTGATCGTAGGTATCGCCGAGCGTCAATTCAGCCCATTTATAATGGCCTTTTACGTAGAAGTATGGAATACCCCACCCGCCGTAATCTTTCTCAAAGCCCGGCAGCGGATACTTCGTAAACTCGAAACGCGTGCCGGCTTCTACATACTTGCTCATCAAGTGAACTTCGGCGAATGTATTGGTGCGTGCCCATTCTTTGTAAGAGCCCGTACCAATCTTTTTATCTTCTTGCGGAATCAGAATATCGCTCTGCACGCTTCCGGTAACTTTCAGTTTACGACCATCGTCGCCATTTTCCTGCGCCAAAGCAGGAAGTGCAGTGACCAACGCCAATAGGCTTATGTAAAAATCTATTCATAATAAACAACAAGGCACTTGTCGCCGAGCATTCACCCTGCGACAAGCGCTTCAATAAGTTATTTTACGCCAGCTATTTCTTTGACTTTCTCATAGAGTTCTGCCTCTGCGCCCTCCGTATATCCACTGTGGCTGTAAGCTATTTTGCCGTTGCCATCGATAATGAAGGAGTGCGGAATGAGGTTAACGCCCATTGCGCGGCGGAAGTCAGAGTTAGGATCCAGCAAGATCTGATATTCCCACCCATAACCATCTACGAGCGGCTTCACTTTCTGAATATTCTGACCCTCATCAATTGAAATCGCAATAATGCGAACCCCCGTCTCTTTTTTTGCCAGTCCTCATATACCTCTTGGATGGCTTTCAATTCGCGGTTGCAAGGTTTTACACCAAGTTGCGAAGAAGCTGATCACGATAGGTTTTCCTCCATTTGAAAGCGTATCCGTGCGGATTGCTTTTGCCATTAATGTCTTTCAACTGAATGGCGGGAAGTTGATGCGAAGCCGGCGCAAGCAAAGCCTGCGAACAAGAGAGGCGGCTAATAAGAATCTTTTTCATAGTTCTAATTTTTATTTCTTTGGTTACAACGGCAAAAGTATATATTTAGTCGGAAACTACAACCTTTTACTCCTATGCATTTATTATAGTTCTACGCAGTATGATCGGCGCTGCAGCGCAATGTATATAAAAGCATCAAGCTGTGATCGAGTAAGCGAAAGTCGGTCGCAACAGATCTGAGGACGCACACGGTTGCCACCTTAATGCCGCGCCGCTTTCCGATCGATCGTCTGTTTTTCGCGCACGAGTTTTGCGGCCGTCTGTAAGTTGGCAAAGACGAGCATACGCAACTTGCGCGTAGCCTCGTTCTCCGCAATCGGGCGATACTTTCCTTGATCTACGGCGTAAGTATACGCCCGTTCAGCGTCCGGACTGTAAAGATACAGATACTCGGCATTGCGTGCGGCCACCACATTATCGGCCGAATAGAAAATAGCTTCGCGGCGGCGCGTCGTCAGGTCCACGCCGAAATTGTTTTGCACGTAAGGCAAACGCAGCAATCCCAAAAATGGTCGGCGCAATGTCCACTTGCCCCGCAAAATCTTTGCGTTGCTCGCGCGGCAATCCCGCACCATATATAATAAGGGGCACGTGGTTGCAACTTTCCGGCAGAATCAGGCCGTCAGTCGGCAGATGCTCGATGCGCTTGCCGTGATCGCCGACAAAGACAAACAACGTATGCGCAAACCAAGGTTGCTTGCGAGCCTCGGCCATAAACTTGCCGATGCTCCAATCGGCATATTCTACGATTTGGTCTTCAATCTGCTTTACTTTTTGGGGTGAAAAATAGGGCGGAATGATGTAAGGCGGATGATTCGACACGGTCAGAATCGTCGCGAAGAAAAGGCTTTCCGCTGCGTGCACGCTGATTGAGGATGGGCAGCGCATAAGAAAAAGAGGTAATCATCTGAAACCCCGAAATGGTTGACAACCTTATCGCGCGGATAGTCTTCTTGTGCATACACTTCGGCAAAAACCATTGGTCCGCAAGAAGGCGTTCATCGTTATCATATTGTCCCTCGTGGGGAATAAAAAGAGCGTTTGGTAGCCCTTTTTCTCGCAATACGGTGGGCAGTCCGGCGTAGTGAGGCACGACGGAGCCGCGCATCATCGTTGCGTTTGAGTTGAGCGGGAAAACCATAGGTGTGGCATAGACGCCTTGGTTCGTATGATTGCCGGCCGAATAGCAATTTTCAAAACTCAAACCTTGGGCAAAGAGGCTGTCAAGGGTTGGAGTAAGATGCGAGGGGTTGCCAAATGTGCCCATAAACTTCGTACTCATCGACTCCATAAAGACGACGACGACGTTATCATAACGGGGCTCTCCCTCAGGGGCGTACAATCTGCGCCAACGGAGAGATACCGGGCAACCCACTGCGCCCCAAATCTTGGCGCACAAAGACGAGGTGCGGCGTTTTCATCCATCAATTGTAAGGGTCGATTCTCTTTGCGCGCATCGTCGAGCGTACTGTTGAGCAGATTAAAAGTCGCATTCACCCCTAAGTTGTTCAAGTCTGCATTATCACAATAATAGGCCGCACTGATCTTAATCGGGTTATAGCCCAAACGACCTCGCGCTCGAGCACACAAAAGTCCGCCAATCGGCAACCACAACAGCAAACTAACGCCTCGCGCTCGCCAATTTTTGGGCAATACAGGTGAGGCGATGCAGAAAAATACCGTCGCCACCGGAAGAGACCATAGGCATAAACCGCCGTCGACGGCCCACAAAGCGATGTATTTCCACCAAGTGGCCTCTCCGAAAAAGCATACCTAACGTCTGCGAAGGGTAAGCAGCCCACTGCCAAATCGTAGAATTGAGGGGTTGATTAAAGTAATTGTAAAAGGGAATGTTGGCCGCAGCAGCCCGCAAAGGCCAAAGCGTAGAAGGCGCCCATCCAGATATTCAGGAAGCGCAGCAGACGCTGCCGCCACGCCCACAAAGGTTGGGCAACCAACACGACCAATAAAAGGCAAGAGCAGGATGTAAGACCCTATCACATTATCCATCCACAGACCGCGCAAGAAAGCAGGCCAAACCGACGTCGTCTCAGCGGCCAAGGCAGAATGCGGGGAAAAGAAAAAGCAGAGGCGAAATATCATCAAGCAGAACAAGCCCACCGAGGGTGGGCTGTCGCTAAAAGTAAGTTAACAAGGGTCAGGTGCTTCTTCATTAATGTGTCTTTCAGGGAGGCAAAATTAGCAAGAATTTCGAAGGGAGACGTATGCAAGTGTGTTAATTTTTTTGTACAGTCTACATTACACTTTCGCCACTTATGTGCAAAGTCAGACCTGCAATCGAGCATAAACAATTGACAATTAGCAAGCAAGGGAAGAAGTCAGCGCGAGAATGTGTGAAATAAAATCTATAAAAATTTTCGCATTCAGATATCGGGGTTTTGCAGGACGCTATTATCAATTTTTCCCCATGCGCGCCTTATTTCAGAGGAGAAAAAAGAAACAGGCCGAGCACCTACCAACCCGCACAGCAAGCCTTATGATTTTTATGAAATGACGAGGACATAGATCGCTTAACATTCGAAAATAATACCATCTAAACCGCAAACCTCATTCCCCAAAATGGAGATTTTCACACTTCCCCTCACAAATAATCGCACCATATTTGCCCTACTTCCTATTCACATTGAAGTTTCAATGTTTCCCACCACAAATAACCCCATCGGGGTTAGTCTCTTAACGGGGGCAGGGTTAAGATGCGAAGCGGTTTAACCCTGTCTAAGACGCATCACATTTGAGTAACCCCTTAGGGTTGATCTTTCAAAAACGGACGTAGATAGATTTGCACGAACTTCCCGCCGCAACTAAACCCGCCACATTCGCCTCACATTCCACGCAAGGCGAACTTTCAATGTTTCCACCGCAAATAACCCCATCGGGGTTAGTCTCTTAACGGGGCAGGGGTTAAGATGCGAAGTGGCTAACCCTGTCTAAGAAGCATCACGTTTGAGCAACGCCTTAGGGTTGGTCTTTCAAAACTAACGCTAACCGAATCGCAGCGCAAACAAACCTAATTATAACTCGCACGAGCAACGACTTACGTCGTTGGTGGCTGGGTTGCCGCTTCGCTCCTCAACCCTGCCACAGTGAAAGACCAACCCCTAATGGGGTTTGCACTCACTTCCATCCGTTTATCCGGGGTTAAAACACGATGTGCCTTAACGGCCTACTAAAAGACCAACCCTAAGGGGTTGTTGTCGCTTTATCGAATCAATGTCAGGGTCTCGTGCGCAATCCTTTTCAAAATAAACTCGCCACAACTTGACCTATGGTTCATTCAATCAATTTTTCACGCAGCCTCTCTGCAAACGATCTATTGAAACCAACATGCACTTCACGCGCAACAAGCACAAACCCCACCAACCCATTTTCCGAAAACCTCATCTACAAACAACCTCACCTTAACCTAATATCGCATCTACTCGCGCCCAAACACAAACCCACCAACTTATCTCGCAACCGCACCGCCACAAATAACCCCATCAGGGTTAGTGTCTGAGCAGGGGCAGGGTTAAGAGTGCGAAGCAGCTTAATCCTGCCTAACATACTTCACCACGTGGCAACCCCTTAGGGGTTGGTCTTTCACGCAAGTTGAGGCGAGGCGGAGAAGGGAAACAAAAGCGAATGCTGAAAGCAACCTTTTTAGTGCGATACGCTTTGGTTTTTCATCGTACGACAAACAAACTTAAACCGACAAAAGTACGCGCCGAACCTTTACGCTCACGAGCGTACACCTTTTTATCGTGAGCGCAAGTACTTTTTATCACGAGCGCAAACCCTTGTTGTCGTGATAAAAACATAATCAACCATACTTCATCGCCAAATTGTGGCCGCAAAGAGACGGCAAAATACACATTGAAAAATAAAAATAGGACTGTATAGAAAAAGTTGAAACAATTGTTTTTCAATGACTTAATTTTTTTGCGCAACAATATGGAGCGCAAAAGATTGTGAGGCGAGGCACTTATCAATCACGCAAAAACTTATTCGTCGCCTCACAATGGGCTTTGGGGATGGGAAAAACAAGTCGCAGACGCTCGACAAGAGCAATTTGACGACGATGCGTGCGAGAAAAGGGAATAAATCGGGAAGGGCCGCAAACGCTATCGCCGAAAAGGGTCGTCAAACCAGAAAAATGCGACACGTAAAGCGGTATAGCGCGCACTAAAGACGCTCAAACGGATGCCTACATCGGAAACGCCGGGCAGCAGGTTACGCCGCATGATGTGATGAATGGTAATCGTGCCTCGCGCACCACGATGAAAGCTGAAAGGTATCGACCGGAAAGGTGTATTGGTAGACGCTTACGCCCTTGCCACTCCATCTCCTTCGCGATCCGTCAGAGAGCAGTAGAGCGTATCGGCATAACGGGCCTGCGAAAGGGCGCGCCTCGATGCTCCAGCGCCAACGTGCAGAAAACGGATACGGATGAGGCCGGGAGGTACGCACACCAACGGTCAGGGCACTCAGCGCCCATCGGCCGGCAGCGAATCAATGGGAAAGATGAGGGGTATCGGCGTTCTCCCAGCCGTCGACGGGCGTGGAGCGATAGGAAAAAGTAGCTACGGGGCGACGATTGCACGCCACGAGAGCAGCGCGAAGAGCAAGACGCAGGCAAATGGCTTCACTCTTCGGGCTTCTTGCGAGCTTCGTCTCTTCGGACCGACGCTGGCGATTGCCGGGCAGTTGCCGTTGTGGCGGCGGTGGTCTTTCTTGCGTTTTTATCAAAGCGCGTCAAAGCTATCTTGCTCCAAAAAGGTCGGCGGGGCGCGTCTCTACGACTCTAGGTTCGGTATCTAAGCGCTCAGGCTTGCCGCCTTCTTTGTTGATACGGATCACTTCAGTACGCGCGCTCGGCGAGGTATGACAACGAGATTAGCCGCCAAGCGCTTGTCGGTACTATACGTGATCATCCCGGTCAAGATATCGGCTTTATAATAATAGAAAGTGGCGTCCGGCGGTCTCAAGCGTGACATCGCGCGGCGGGAGTTCTTACCGGCATCTATATAGGTGTCGACCTCATAGTTCATACAGCACTTCAGTTTTGCGCACTGGCCGGCCAATTTTTGGGGGTTCGGGAAAAATATCTTGGCAACGCACGGCGACGGTAGAAACGGAATTGAAGCTCTTCATCCACGTTGCGCAGCAAGGTTCGCGACCGCAGGGACCAATGCCGCCGATGCGTCCGGCTTCTTGGCGCGCTCCGATCTGGCGCATCTCGATGCGGACGTGAAATTCGTCGGCTAAGACGCGGATAAGTTTGCGGAAGTCGACGCGGGCATCGGCGATGTAATAGAAAAATCGCTTTGTTGCCGTCGCCTTGAAAACTCCACGTCGCCGATTTTTCATATCCAGCTCCAGCTCTTTCGCAATCTGTCGAGCGGATCATCGTTTAGTGCTCGCGGGCTTTGGCTTCTTCAAAATTTTTCCAAATCGCTCAGGGCGGGCCTTGCGATAGACGCGGCGTATTTCGTTGTTGGCCTTCAATCCGGCCTTTTTCAGCTGGGCCAAAAACCAATTGGCCGGTAAGCGTGACGACGCCGATGTCGTGGCCGGGATTAGACTCGACGGCCGCCCTGATCGCCTGACGAGGTCTAAATGGTTTGTCGTTATGATAATAACCCTTTCGCGTGTTCTTGGATTGCACTTCGACGAGAGTCGGTCGTGGCAACATTGCCGGGAACATCTGAGAGATAGTCGTATGTATTAAGTTGCTTGTCCTGACGGCCACAGCCAGGCGCTCGAACCTCGCAGACCGGGTTCAGTGGGGTAAAAATCGTCCATTATGTTTCTGTCTATATATATATTGTATCGGGGAGGGCACAAGGCCTCTCCTTAGCTATCGAAGGAGCAGCACGATCAAACGCAAGGCGGTATCAAAGATACCATTCTGGCGTTGACGTTGGCGGCAATGTCTCTGCGGGCTTCGGTGAAGAGGGGTCAACATATCTTCGACGTTACGCTCGTTGATGAAGCGGGCAAAAGTTGACGGAGAACTCGGCTTCTGCGGCGGTCTCGTAATTGAGCGGGGCTTGGCGAGTATAAATGAAGTTTTCACGCACCAGCTTGAGCGCATAATCGAGAAAGCGCTTTTTGGCGCTCGCGCCCCCAACCGGCTGCGGCGTCTGACCAATCGCGCAAATCTTTTACCTTGCGCATATAGCAGAGTCGCATTAGCGTTTTGAAATTTTCGAGCAACATTTCGCCCTCTTCGTCCACCCCGATGTGGCGCAAAGCTTGCACGTAACTGCCATTGCTGATATGGGCGATGTCGCGAGCGGCGGTGGGATCAATGTGATTGCGGACGCTAAGCTCTTCTTGCAAGAGGCGCTCGGGCAGCAACGGGAAGTCGATGCGCTGCACGCGGCTTGCGATCGTCGGCAACAAGCGCTCGGGCGCGTCGGTCAAGGATAAAGACCGTCAGTTGCGGCGGTTCTTCGAGAATTTTCAGCAGTTTGTTTTGCACTTCTACCGACATCTTATCGGCCTGCCAAACAATCATCACTTTATAACCGCCCTGATTGGCCACAAGACTCAGCTTTTTCTATGACGGCATTGCTATCGGCTACGTAAAAAGTGGGTTGCTGATTCTCCACTTGCAGCGCTGCCAGCCAATCTTGGTTGTCGAAGTAGGGGAAGTCAAGAGGCGTTCGCGCCACGCTTCGAGATAGGTGTCGCTCGAACTTGTACTGCCTTTTCGTATCGTGGGGAAAAATGAAATGTAAGTCAGGATGGGCATAGCGTGCAACCATCTTGCAGCCCGCACAACAGCCGCAGGGATCGCCCTCAGGGCGTCCTGTTCGTGCAGAGCAGAGACGAAGCTAAAGCCAAAGCCATCGGGGAGCTTGCCGACACCTGTGGGGCCGCAAAACAACTGCACATGTGGCACGCGGCCTTCGACGACTTGCCGCCGAAGACGCGCTTTAATCGCTGCTTGCCCGATTACGTCGTCATATTTCATCTTTCTTCTCGCCTGCACCTTGGAAGGAAGCGATGGCGTTGGCAGATCTACTGCGTCTTGACTTTGCGCCGACTTCCTCTCTGAAAGTGCAAATTTAACGAATGCCAATGAATTGCAGACGGATTTGCGCTGAAAACAATAACTTATGCGTTCGGCGCGAGCAAGCAAGCCGATCTATAAAGCTACGCAAAACCACACGCCGGCCTACAAGTAAAGCCAACGTGAACAATCTGCTCCGCATCGAGGGATTCGACTTACAGCCCAGAAAGCTCAGCAAAGACAAAGCGGTCAAAACGAGGAGACCTGCGCACAACCATTTACAAGCGGCCGATGTTGTCACGGATTGAAGAACAAGAAGCAACAAGCTAAGGTAAGGTAATACGCGATAGTTTGCCATCTCCCACCGTTTATACAACATCGTAGGCCGGATATATACCGTATCTTTTCCTTCTTGATACGTGAAAGCGGCAAGCCTCTGCGCAATCATACCGAGGCTATTAACTTGACCTCTATACGATCGCCTTCTTTTGCATCAATCTCGCAAAAATCTTTCTGTATGGGGCAAGCAATAGCCGGTTGCCCATTCTTAAAAGACTACGATGCTTGTGAGCATATTATCAAAGCCCCGATTTACTATAATCTTCATCTGATAGAACGTGAATTGTCTTTTTATGGAATGCTACAAATATTGTCTTGAGGAAATGAGCGCCAAAAGCTTCATAAAAACCTTTTACGCTTCGGTTTGCTCCTCGCTTTTTGATTGAATCGCTCTTTGTCTTCGGGCGATAAGGAAACTTCACCCGCGCTGTTCAAAGCCGACGCTTTACTTCCAGCGCCATCTTGCCATACTTACTATTAACATCAAAGCCCTCGTCGAAATATTCTTGTACAGATGCAGCAACTTGAAAGTCAGGATCATCACCGGCTAAAAGGGGTCAGCACCAAGGTCCATCAGGAAAAGCACCATATCCCATTCGTAAGTAAGCGCTTGACCACATATTGCAGGCGTCCCCGTTTGACTATAATTGAGGTTTAAGCCCTGCTCCACTAAATATTTTATTTTCTCTTTGCCCTGACTATCGTCTCGAAGAGCACCCCAAAAGCGGACCTATACTCGTAGTATCATTCACGTTTGCACCATATTTAATGAGCAGCTTCATATATTTGATATCAAAGTATTTATGGCTCGCATACTCAAGACAAGTGGCATCTGTCTGATCATCGCTATACCCTTTTTATGATACTCAGGATTGGTATAGAACTTACTATGAACATTAGGATCTGCACCGTGCTTCAACAGCAACTCCATCACATCATAATTGTGATTCAACAGCGCGTAATAAAAGGTAGGGTCATACCCCTTTACTGACGTGGTTCAAGTCAATTCCTTCCTTAATCAATTTTTTTGTATGGCGCGAGGCTTATCATTATAAATAGCAGTAGCCATCTGCAGCTCTACCCCATCAGGAAAAATAAACCTCCGGCTCGGGGAGCAGAATGCTTATGTCTATTGAATATCAAGCTACAACTGCTTAAGCATAGAGACATAAGCGCTAAAAGCAACTAACTTCTTCATTTTCTACAAAATTAAAAATTATTTTCTTTACACAAAACTATTCCTTCGGTTGCTCCTCGCTTGGGGTCGCAGCAGCCGGCTTCTTAGGAAGATAAAGGAAACTTCACCCCGCGCTGTTCAAGCCGGCGCTTTACCTCCTGCGCCATCTTGCCATTCTCACTGTTGGGATCAAAGCCCTCATCATAATATTGTTGTACAAATGCAGCCACATTAAACTTAGGATCATCACCGGCCATAGGATCTGCGCCAAGGGTCTAAAAGGATAAGCACCTTATCCCAATTATACATCATTAGCCTCACTACTTATTACCGTTGCCCCGGCTACACGTAAGTTTATATTAGCACCATCATTTTGTACCAAAAAAACGCTACTTTTTCTTTCCTTGCAATTCGTCGTCTATCGAAAGGGCTAAAGGACTTATATAAGTAGTATCATTGACATTTGCGCCATATTTTACAAGTAGCTTCATATATTTGATATCATAAGCCCGCCGGCCGCAATATGCCAAACAAGCACCGTTATCATCGCCATATCCTATTTTTATGAGACGAAGGATTGGTATAAAACTTACTATGAATATTAGGGATCTGCTCCGTGCTTCAACAGCAGTTCCATCACCTCGTAGTTCTTATTCAGCATCGCATAATAAAGATAGGTCATACCGCCTTTACTGATATGGTTCAGATCGATTCCTTCCTCAATCAAACTTCGTATGGCGCGAGGTTTATCTTCATAGATGGCCGTGGCCATCTTCAGTTCCTGACCATCGGGAAAAATATACCCTCAGGATCAGGAACAATCTTATAACGGTCAGCTATAAAGTCACAACTTACTAATAATAGAGCTATAAGCGTAAAAGTAATAATCCGTTTCATATAGAATAGAGTGATTCTGCGTGATGAAAACCCGTCTTTGATCATCGATGTGAAAAGAAGTGTATGCGGTGCACGCTACCTTTACGAATTTTCAGTGGCGAGCCAAAATCCCGCCGCGCTTTGATCGTTGGCTTTTCTTTTCTCCAAAGGCCGTCCGGCAACTGTAGATCTTTCCAAATTCGGTTGATCACCATATCGTCTACTTCCACTTTTCTGCAAAAGATACATAAAGCTGCCGCCGGTTTTAGGGTATAGGTCTCTTTTTATAAACATAAAGTATTTGCCGGACGCGAATAGAGGGTTCTCATCGCCCCGAGTTGCGAAACGCCGTGTTCGTGTGTTTATAATCTGTTGCATAGCCGGAGGCAGAAAGCGCATGGATCATCCACAGCAATTATGGGCAGCGTGGCGAAGATGTTTCTTGGCCCGGCTCATTATCGCATACACCCCTTCGAGAAGCAGACAATAGCGGCCTTAGAAGGTTTCCGGCACAACCTTCAGCTATTTGATTCGAGCAGTTTGCAGACTTTTTATTCCGCCTGTGCGCAGTCTCGAAAAAGAGCTTAAGGCAGTGCTGAAACTTTCTTAGGGTGACTCGAAAAACTTTCATAGGGTGATCGGAAAAAATTATCTCCTTTGATCGGAAAAATTGTCTTATAAAGCTTATCCAACAACACATCTGTTTACCTACTTTTCAACGGAATATCCCCCACAAATATCCATACAGATTGATTATTCCCATACTCTCTTTTCATTAACGGAGAGAAGATACTGTCACCATTTTTCTCGTGCGATAGGGTACCGCTTATTCATAAACCAAATGGCATCTTTTGTGCGATAAAGATTCATCTTGATGTAAGGTTTATCCGAAACATAATAACCACCATACTCTTGTAAATTCAGAGTATCAGGAAAGTCCTGCACCAATATCCCCTCTGTCAATCCTTCGCTTGTTATGGTATGAGAAAAGGACACCATCGGTGTAAACCCATCCACGCAATAGTGTAAAGAACTTATTTCCGATACCTATTGGGGCGGTATTGAAGTCATAATCTACACATTCCATAGTGACTATGTCTTCCTTGAACTCTTTTAGATATTTCCTCTGGTCAGGAAAACGACCTACTGTCACGCCAGATTCCTTTTTGCTCATCAGCCGTCTTTTGTCTTGCAGGAGGTCAGTAGAAAAGGAGAGAAAGAGCAGTGTTAAGACTGTTTGATACATTCTCATACGCATCATTGTTGTTTGTTCGTAGTGTTCGAAATAGGTACTATAAGCTGCATCAAAAAAATAGTAAATGTTTCCCAAACGACAATGTATTTCTACTGATTATCTGTCACAAAACAAAAAGGTTCTTCCGGAATTTGGAGTGATAAACGAGATAAAAATAAAAAGAAACTGCTGTAAATATTGTATTTGAACATGTTGCATAGCCGGAGGCAAGAAAGCGCATGGATCATCCACAGCAATTATGGGCGGCGTGGCGAAGATGTTTCTTGGCCGGCTCATTATCGCATACGCCCCTTCGACAAGCAGACAATAGCGGTCCTAGAAGGTTTCCGGCATCAACCTTTAGCTATTTGAGCCAAGCAGTTTGCAGCCTTTTATTCCGCCTGTGCGCAGTCTCGAAAAAGAGCTTAAGGAAGTGCTGAAACTTTCATAGGTGACTCGAAAAACTTTCATAGGTGATCGGAAAAATTGTCTCCTATGATCGAAAAATTGTCTTATAAGACAATTTTTTTCGTCTCTTATAGGAAAGTTTTTAAGCTCTATATGTGTCTGATAATCAGTAGTTATTATGGCCTACTTCGATGCCTTTTCTGTCTGTATTTGAAGACATCTTGACGCCTTTAACTCAGGCGCGGCGACAAAAAGAGAACAAGATTGAGACCAAATACCATAGAAAAAGCGCAAGAAAAAAGGAGTTGCAGTAATGTGGCAAGCAAAACTTTGAAGTTCGCTGAAATTCAAGGCTGTCAAAACTGATCGGCAGCCAAAACTTAGAAACGATGCGCGTCTGACGCGCAGATGAATCGGCATAAGCGTAAACACAAAAAGCGCCACACCTTTCGGGCGCGGCGCTAGCTTATCTTCCTGCTGACCAAACAGGATAAGTTGGTCGCACAGGGAGTTCTGCACCAAAGGTGCTTATACGTATTCTTTCACTTCGCGACGACCGGTCAATACGGCCAAGGCATTTAAGGCCAAAAGCTTCCATTTCGTCCTCACCGGGATAAACATAAACGGGAGCAATAAAAGCCTACGCGACGCTTAATTTCTTCAACCAAATAACGGAAATAAGCAATACCGCCGGTAAGAATGATGGCATCCACCTTTCCGCAGAAGAAAGTCGACAAACCGCCGATGCTCTTAGAAATCTGGTAAGCCAGAGCGTCAGTATAAAGTTTAAATTTCTCGTCGCCTGCCGCTACGCGGTTTTCCACTTCGAACATATCGTTCGTACCCAGATGGGCAGCCAAACCACCACGACTCTTGATGATGTTCATCACCTCGTTTTGCGTGTACTTGCCACTGAAGCAAAAGGTGTACGAGGTCGCCTGCAAGGAAGCGTTCCGGTACGTTCGGGGGTGAATGGCCCATCGCCATCGAGTGCATTATTAGCATCTACGGCGCGTCCGTGGCAGTGAGCAGCCAGCGAAATACCACCACCCATATGACAGCAAACGAGATCTAAATCTTCATAGCGCGTATTGTGCTCCTTGGCAAAGCGGCGAGCCACTGCGCGCTGGTTCAAAGCGTGCCAAATAGGCTCGTGCGGCATCTCGGGCAAACCGCCGATGCGGGCTACATCGTCGAGTTCGTCTACATCACCCGGGTCTGCAATAAACGCACGACAACCGGGAAACTCACGAGAGATGGTCAGCGCCAAAGAGCAACCTAAGTTGCACGCGTGGCGGCGCACAGCCTTTGCCACATCGTCGAGCATCAACTGATTTACCTCCGTATACACCGGCCTCGATGGGCTTACCCAAGCCACCACGACCTACAATGGCATCAAATTCGAAAGGAATGTTCTCTTCCTCAAGCGTTTTCAATACAACTTGCTTGCGAAACTCAAACTGCTCCATAAAAGTCCTTGAAAGGCGCCAACTCTTCGCGAGTGTGCATAATCTTCTTTACAAGAACCGCTTTCTCGTCGTTATAAACCGCGATCTTAGTTGAAGTAGACCCGGGGTTGATAGCTAAGATTCTCTTCATAATTTTATCCGATAGTAGTAGCAGCCAAAGCGAGGCTATAATATTTTTGTATCTTCGTTGTCGCTGCGCGAAGTCACTCACAACAGGCACGTCCGTTCCCTGAAGTGCAGTAGCCACCTTCGCCTTGCAGAAAAGTGTAAGCGTCTTATAGAAAGTATTGCCGGCTTCAATGTCCGGGAAAATCAGCGCATCAGCCTGCCCAGCGATGGGCGACTGGATGCCTTTCGTCTCCAATGAAGAAGCATCGAGTGAGGTCTTCACATCGAGCGGACCATCAAGTACACAATCACCAAACTCGCCATCTTTGGCCTCACGAATTAAATCGCCATAAGCCACCGTATAGGGGAAATATTTTGCATTCACCTCTTCAGAGCAGTGGATCAACGAAACGCGCGGCGTCTCGATGCCCAATGCGTGACACATACGCACAACGTAGCGTATCTGCTCGCGGCGTTGTTCGTGCGAGGGAAGGGAATCACAGCCGGATCGGTAAAGAAAACCAATTTAGGATACCCCGGGATTTCTGTAAGCTGTCACGTGTGTCAACACTCGGCCTTTCGGCAAGATACCGTGCTCTTTATTCAACACGGCACGGAGCAAAAATATCCGTATTGATCAAGCCTTTCATCAGCAAGTCCACTTTGCCTTCGCGAGCCAGAGCCACAGCCTTTTCTGCTGCGTCCTGTTTATCCGTCGCATCAATAATGGAGAAATGATCGTTTAACGACTGCAAATCAGCACAAGCTTCCACTTCTGCCCGACAGCCCACGAAAATTACTTCTACAAAAGCCTTCTTTGAGCGCACGCGCTACGGCAGTTAATGTTGCTTCATCTGAAGCACAGACTACGGCTACGCGTTTGCGCTGCCCATGTTGAGAGAGACGAGATACTAATCCCGCGAAATTATGTATGCTTTCCATAACAGTTTTAGAATTTGTGGGCGAAGATAAGTAAAAGATGCGAGAATTTATATTGCACACTTAGGAAAAATATTGAGTTAATCATATTTTTACCCTGCAAAGAAGGTTTTCTAAGGTAACATCTTTTCTTTCCGTCAAAAAAATGTTGGTCAATTCTTCGGATACCTAATTACCCCGGCTTAACAACCGGCACACTAACAGAAGACAGCACAACGGAGATTTATATCTAAAAATACAAGTTGAAAAACTACGAAAAATAGCATAAGCCGCACGACTGACGCAAAAATAAGCACATTAAATATATACGACATAACAAAGCCGACCAACGCAAACTGGCAAGCACGCATTAAAAGAAAAGAAAATAAGGAAAACACGCTCGCATTTCCCCTAATAGATCTTAACCGGATGCTATTCTGCACACACAAACTCCTACCACGCATATCTTTTCTCATGAGAAAAGCGCCTACCTTAACGAGAGGAAATCCGAATGCTCGTAAAAAGAAAAATCTACCATCGTAAGAGGAAACCCTCATTTCCCGTCTAAATCCTCCAAAAAGAACTTGCCCACCTGAGACTTTCCATCCCATCTTGTAACAAGAAAACCTTGTTTTACGCCACCTCGTGACATATACAAGGAAAAGGAAAATCAACAGGAGATCTAAAAAGAGGACCGGTAATTCAGAGAATACCAATCTGGTATTTCCTTATGCAACTATCATTCACTAAGAACCATTTCACATGGCTCGCAAACCAAGGCATAAGCTTGATTAAGTGGAATAGACTTCGCACAAAATGAAGGCGGAAGGTTTAAGAAAACCATCTTCCCTGAATGGGCATCAAATGCAGATGATTTAAGTCAAATTGTTTACCACGTAGGATTAAACACCTTACAGCACAGAAAAAGAACCCCGAACTCTATCCGCCCAAGAAGATAACTACCCTACAAACTAGAATTAACTAAGCGCAGCGTTATCAGCTCTAAAGTAGCAGAGCAATAGAGGGAGGCGGCGGAAGAATACAGATCCGTCTCCGGTCGTGTGGACCTGGAAACGGATCATAATAAAATAGGCAGCTACCTACCGTGATGGGAACTCGCACAATATATATAATTGGTAAAGCACAGGCGAGGGAAAACAAGCACTCTAAAGTGGACAAGAAAAAAGGCGTCATAGTAATACATAAAAAATAGATAAGCGCAGCGTTATTGCTCAAAAAGTAGCAGAGCGATAGAGGGAGGCGGCGGAAGGATACAAAGATCCGTCTCCGGTCGTGTGGACCTGGAAACGGATCTTAATAAAAATAGGCAGCTACCTACTCTCCCACCTGATTGGCAGTACCATCGGCGTAGACGGGCTTAACTTCTCTGTTCGGGATGGGAAGAGGTGGAACACCGTCGCTTTGGCCACCTGAATAATATCGACATATTCAAGCGTACAACAACAAAACAAAACTTCTTGGAACAATTCGCTTTTTGCAAGGAATTTAAACCCTGACAGGATATGACAAATAAAAAGAAAAAAACAAAGAGATACTGAAGCATATTCCTATCTCAACCGTTTGGACAAAAGTTTTCGGGCAATTAGTAGTGCTCGGCTTTGGCGTCACCGCCTTTACACCTGCACCCTATCAACGTCATAGTCTTTGACGACCCTATAAGGAAAAACTTATCTTGCGACAGGCTTCGCGCTTAGATGCTTTCAGCGCTTATCCGATCCGGACGCGGATACCCGGCGATGCGGCTGGCGCCACAACCGGTAAAACTGGAGGTCCGTCCGGCACGGTCCTCTCGTACTAGTGCCGGAGACGCGCAGTTTTCCTGCGCCCACGATAGATAGAGACCGAACTGTCTCACGACGTTCTGAACCCAGCTCGCGTGCCACTTTAATGGGCGAACAGCCCAACCCTTGGGACCTTCTCCAGCCCCAGGATGTGACGAGCCGACATCGAGGTGCCAAACCACTCCGTCGATATGAGCTCTTGGGAGGGATCAGCCTGTTATCCCCGGAGTACCTTTTTATCCTTTGAGCGATGGCCCTTCCATACGGAACCACCGGATCACTATGCCCTAGTTTCCTACCTGATCGGCTTGTCGGCCTCGCAGTCAAGCACCCTTATGCCATTGCATTCAACGGCCGGTTACCAATCGGCCTGAGGGTACCTATGGGAAGCCTCCGTTACGCTTTTGGAGGCGACCACCCCAGTCAAACTGCCCGCCAAACGCGGTCCTCACATTTGCGAGTTAGGGACCAAACATCGAAAGGGCCGTATTTCAACAATGGCTCCTAGATTACTGGCGTAACCTATTCACAGCCTCCGGCCTATCCTACACATCCGATGCCCGGTCACAACGTTAAGTTGCAGTAAAGGTTCACGGGGTCTTTTTCGTCCCATCGCGGGTAATCGGCATCTTCACCGATACTACAATTTCACCGGAACTCATGGTTTGAGACAGTGTCCGGATCATTACACCATTCGTGCAGGTCGGAACTTACCCGACAAGGAATTTCGCTACCTTAGGACCGTTATAGTTACGGCCGCCGTTTACCGGGGCTTCAATTCAAACCTTCGACTTGCGTCTAAGCTCTCCTCTTGACCTTCCGGCACCGGGCAGGTGTCAGACTGTATACTGCATCTTTCGACTTTGCACAGCCCTGTGTTTTTGTTAAACAGTTGCCTGGACCTATTCTCTGCGCCTCATATTGCTATGAGGACCCCTTATCCCGAAGTTACGGGGGTCAATTTTGCCTAGTTCCTCAACCATGAATCTTCCGAGCGCCTTAGTATATTCTACTCGGTCACGTGTGTCCGTTTACGGTACGGGTGTCTTTAAAATAATGCTAGCGGGTTTTCTTGGGAGCTGGATTACCTTCACTCGAGCAGCCCGAAGGCCTTTCGTACTTTCCGACTTCAGCTCTGATTATGGATTTGCCTGTAATCATCTACGCCTTTGTCGTTAAACGTCCTATTCCGTCAGGACGCGGAAGTGTCACTCTCCGTCACCACATCGCTCTTAAAGACAGTTGCGGAATATTAAACGCATTGCCATCGACCTCGCCTTGCGGCTGAGCCTTAGGGACCCTGACTCAACCCCGGGGCGACGAACGTTGCCCGGGAAACCTTGACCTTACGGCGAGAGGGAGTCACACCTCTTTTCTCGTTACTTATGCCTACATTTGCTTTTCCCGTCGCTCCAATACAAGTTGTCCTCATATCTTCAACGCAACGGCAATGCTCCCCTACCAATCCATAATGGATTCCGTGGCTTCGGTGGTAGATTTCATACCCGATTATCATCCACGCGCAGCCCCTCGACTAGTGAGCTGTTACGCACTCTTTGAATGAATGGCTGCTTCCGGGCCAACATCCTAGCTGTCTTGGGGGCCACACTGCGTTAGACTAACTTAACCTACACTTCGGGACCTTAGCCGACGGTCTGGATTCTTCTCCTCTCGGGACGGGACCCCTAGCACCCCGTCCCTCACTCCCGGACTTAAGCTGTAAGCATTCGGAGTTTGTCCGGACTTGACAGGCGGTGAAGCCCTCGCGTCCGATCAGTCGCTCTACCTCTTACAGCAAACATCCGAGGCTGCACCTAAATGCATTTCGGGGAGTACGAGCTATCTCCAAGTTTGATTGGCCTTTCACTCCTACCCTCATCTCATCCGGAAGCTTTTCAACGCTTATCGGTGCGGTCCTCCATCCCGTGTTACCGGGACTTCAACCTGGACAAGGGTAGATCACTTGGTTTCGCGTCTGCCGCCCATGACTTAACGCCCTATTCGGACTCGCTTTTCGCTACGGCTCCGGACATCATTGTCCTTAGCCTTGCCAAAAACGACAACTCGTAGGCTCATTATGCAAAGGCACGCCGTCACAGCATATTGCTGCTCCGACCGCTTGTAGGCGTACGGTTTCAGGAACTCTTTCACTCCCTTAATCAGGGTGCTTTTCACCTTTCCCTCACGGTACTGGTTCGCTATCGGTCTCTTACGAGTATTTAGCCTTGGCGGATGGGCCCGCCGGATTCTCTCAGGATTTCACGTGTCCCGAGATACTCAGGTGCTGCGCTTGATAAAAAAAGCTTACGCATAAGGGGCTATCACCCGCTATGGCCGATCTTTTCCAAATCGTTCCGCTTCGCTTTTATAACCAAATAATGGCAGTCCTACAACCCCGTGGAAGCAAATACCTCCACGGTTTTGGGCTATGCCCCGTTCGCTCGCCGCTACTAGGGGTATCACGTTTGTTTTCTCTTCCCTACGGGTACTAAGATGTTTCAGTTCCCCGCGTTCGCTCCATAATCAATATGGTGACAAGTCTTCAACCTGCCGGGTTTTCCCATTCGGACATCCGGGTGTCAAAGGTCGTTTTGCACCTCTACCCGGCTTATCGCAGCTTACCACGTCCTTCATCGCCTGTAAGAGCCTAGGCATCCACCGTACGCCCTTCCTGACTTTCTCTCCAACATCTCATTCAAAAACAAGATGTGGTCAAAACAGGAATACGCTTCGTATTCTTTATTATACCTATATTTACCCGGTAGCTCAAAAGCTACCTATGGTTGATGTCTATCTTTTTATCTGCTTGTTGGATGTACAATATGTCATAGATCGAATGTGCACTGAAAAAAACAGAAACACAACGTGGAGAATAACGGATTCGAACCGTTGACCCCCTGCTTGCAAAGCAGGTGCTCTAGCCAGCTGAGCTAATCCCCCGAACGGGAATTACCGAACCTATCTTACGGAGTCACAGCATCGCCTTTACCAAACGACGGACTGAATGCAACGAGCAATCATATCCGAAAGTAGTCCCAGGCAGACTTGAACTGCCGACCTCCACATTATCAGTGTGGCGCTCTAACCATCTGAGCTACTCAGGGACTGGCAGACGGACACCGCCTCATCCGGTATCCTCCGCGCCCACTCCATTAAGAATGGAACGCTATATTTAACCATATACTTCCATGCAGAAACAAAAAGAGCATCCGGCAATAGAATACATCAAATACTCTACATCACAACTCTCCAGAAAGGAGGTGTTCCAGCCGCACCTTCCGGTACGGCTACCTTGTTACGACTTAGCCCCAATCACCGGTTTTACCCTAGGCCGACCCTCGCGGTCACGGCTTTCAGGCACCCCGGCTTTCATGAGCTTGACGGGCGGTGTGTGCAAGGCCCGGGAACGTATTCACCGCGCTCATGGCTGATGCGCGATTACTAGCGAATCCGGCTTCGTGGAGTCGGGTTGCAGACTCCAGTCCGAACTGAGGCCGGGTTTCGGGATCAGCATCCTGTCGCCAGGTAGCTTCCTGCTGCTCCGACCATTGTAACACGTGTAGCCCCGGACGTAAGGGCCGTGCTGATTTGACGTCATCCCACCTTCCTCCGCCTTGCGGCGGCAGTATCCACGGAGTTCCCGGCATTACCCGATGGCAAACGTAGAAAAGGGTTGCGCTCGTTATGGCACTTAGCCGACACCTCACGGCACGAGCTGACGACAACCATGCAGCACCTCCAAAAAGTGTCCGAAGAAAAAGTGCATCTCTGCACTCGTCACTCTTGGTTCAAGCCCGGGCAAGGTTCCTCGCGTATCATCGAATTAAACCACATGTTCCTCCGCTTGTGCGGGCCCCCGTCAATTCCTTTGAGTTTCACCGTTGCCGGCGTACTCCCCAGGTGGAATACTTAACGCTTTCGCTGGACAGCTCGACCATAATAACCGAACTGCGAGTATTCATCGTTTACCGTGCGGACTACCAGGGTATCTAATCCTGTTTGATACCCGCACCTTCGAGACCTCAGCGTCAGTTACGCTCCGGATGGCTGCCTTCGCGATCGGAGTTCTTCAGGATATCTAAGCATTTCACCGCTACACCCTGAATTCCGCCATCCCTGTGCGTACTCAAGAAATATAGTTTCAACTGCATAACAGAGTTGGGCCCTGATATTTAACAGCTGACTTACACTCCCGCCTGCGCTCCCTTTAAACCCAATAATTCCGGATAACGCCCGGACCTTCCGTATTACCGCGGCTGCTGGCACGGAATTAGCCGGTCCTTTTTCTTCAGCTACCTGCAATGACACCACACGTGATGCACTTTATTCACTGATAAAAGCGGTTTACGACCACAAGGGCCTTCATCCCGCACGCTACTTGGCTGGTTCAGGCTCTCGCCCATTGACCAATATTCCTCACTGCTGCCTCCCGTAGGAGTTTGGACCGTATCTCAGTTCCAATGTGGGGACCTTCCTCTCAGAACCCCCTACCCATCGAAGGATTGGTGGGCCGTTACCCCGCCAACTTCCTAATGGGACGCACCGCCATCCATCACCGCCCGAAGGCTTTACTCAATCTTAGATGCATAAAATTGAGACCATCAGGTATTAATCTTGCTTTCGCAAGCCTATCCCTGTGTGATGGGCAGGTTCGGTACGCGTTACTCACCCGTGCGCCGGTCGCCGGCATACTTAGCAAGCTAGCATCCGCTGCCCCACGACTTGCATGTGTTAAGCCTAGTAGCTAGCGTTCATCCTGAGCCAGGATCAAACTCTACATTGTATATCTCATTTTTCTTTTTCTGATTCAACGAGTTGAATGTAAAAAAAGGAATTTGACGATTCTTGTACTTCTCTTTTACAAGAAAAACATACTGCTTACCGAATAACAATCCTAATAAATGCCTAAGCATTCACGGATTGAAACTCTTTCTGCTTCTTCTGCATAAAAAGTCTATGGAATTCTTTCAAAGATCTCTTTTCTTATGCTCAACCTAACGACTCAGCGTTGGAAAGCGAGTGCAAAAAGTAGAACAAAATATCATTACCACCAAATACACACACAAACTTTTTACGCAAAAAACAAAAAATAATTTCAGAGATGGCAAAAATTTGACATGTAGAAATGGCAGAACCGACAGAAAAAACGACGAAAATCGGGGGTAAGAAAGGAAGGAAAATAGTGCGTAGGCAGGGGGTTCTACGGCTCAAAAATCTATTGTTGACCTCCGAAGATCGGCTTGGTCCGACTAAAAAAATCCGCCCGCAGTGAACAGAAATGGAAAAGATGTTCTCCAAGCCGCGCGCAAGCGATACGTCCCGGCGCTTTCCGGCCGCCAAAAACAGCACCGTCATTCCCTCGAATCAAGATACCCTATATATATAATGTGTAGGGGCGGCAGCATCCGATGCAAATTCCTCCTCATCGCAGGCTTTTCAGTGCACAAAATTGGGGAGCAGTTTGTACGAAGCCCCACCACCGGCGGGTTTTAACAGCAGAATAGTTGAGAAATAAGGCAGAAAAAATCTACTTTTGCAGATATTCGGGCGCACAGATCGCAATCGGCGCCCCCCGCGATTGGTTTGACGTATTTGATTATGCAACACGAAATGAAAAAGACTTTTTAATATTGATGGCATTCGCCGCGGTGTGTGCGGTAAGTTTTGCGCAGCGCACGGAGCGCCTCTTGCGCGATTGGCATTTTAGCCAGGTGCTTCGGAGGCAGTCAACTCCGAAACCGGCTGGCGCCCAGTGAGGGTGCCTCACGATTGGGCCATCACCGGCCCGTTTAGTCGCGACAACGATTTTGCAACGCGTGCAGGGTGACGCAGAACAACGAAACGACGGCCTCGGAAAAAGACCGGCAGAACAGGCGGCTTGCCTTACGAAGGCGTGGGCTGGTATCCGAACGACCTTTGACGCCGACACCGCGGGCACGACGACCTTAGTTTTTGACGGAGCAATGAGTGAGGCGCGCGTCTATTTGAACGGCGAAGAAATCTGCTTTTTGGCCCCTACGGTTACAATTCTTTTTATTGCGACGCTACGCCCCTATCTGCGCGGCAATGGAAGGGAAACCGATTGGTCGTAAGGCTTGAAAATCGACCGCAAAGCAGCCGATGGTATTGCGGTGCAGGTCTTTATCGCAATGTGCACCCTCATTCATACGAACAAGGTACACGTTCCGGTTTGGGGACGCAAATTATTACGCCGCAGGTCAGCGATACGCTGGCAGCGGTCGAACTACGCACGACGATCGCAGGCGCCGGCGATCGTGAGTTAACGCTTTGCACGGACATCATCAACGCAGCGGGGCAAATCGTAGCGACTAAGAGCAACACGCGCCGTGTGCGCGAGGGCGAAGCCTTCACGCAGCATTTCCTGATTCGCCAACCACAACTCTGGTCGCCCGAAAATCCCTCACGCTATCGTGCGGTGACGAAAAATCTACAGCGCCGGCGGCCGATTGGAAGATACTTACGAGACGCGCTTCGGCGTTCGCAGCATAGCATTCGTTGCCGACGAAGGCTTCTTTCCTCAACGGCCAACGCCGGAAGTTTAAGCGGCGTCTGCAACCATCACGACCTCGGTCCATTGGGTGCGGCGGTCAACAAGTCAGCGTTGCGTCACCAACTACTTATGCTGAAGGACATGGGCTGCGACGCCGTTCGCACGTCCCACAATATGCCTGCGCCCGAACTCGTTGCTCTTTTGTGATTCATTGGGCTTGATGATGATGATCGAGCCGTTTGATGAGTGGGACGTAGCGAAATGCCTCAACGGCTACCATCGCTATTTTGCGGAATGGAGCGCTAAAGATATGCGAAATATGTTGCGCCATTATCGCAACAATCCCAGCGTCATTATGTGGAGCATCGGCAACGAAGTGCCCACACAACATTCGCCTGAGGGGCTACAAGGTGGCTAAATATTTGCAGGATATATGCCACGAAGAGGACCCTACGCGGCCCGTCACCTGCGGTATGGATCAGATCGATCCGGTCCTCAACAACGGGTTCGCGGCTTTGCTTGACATCCCGGGCTTCAACTACCGCGCCCACCGCTATGTGGAAGCCTACGAGCGCCTACCGCAATGCTTATTGCTGGGCACGGAAACAGCCTCTACCGTCAGTTCGCGCGGCGTCTACCATTGGCCGGTCGAGCGCAAAGCCGATGTCGTAGCCAAGGATCATCAGAGTTCGTCGTATGATGTAGAGGTTTGCAATTGGTCCAACACGCCCGACGAAGACTTTGCATTGGCCGACGATCACCCGTGGACTTTAGGGCAATTCGTATGGACGGGTTTTGACTACTTAGGTGAGCCTACGCCTTACGATACTGACGCTTGGCCCAACCACAGCAGTCTCTTCGGCATCATAGATCTGGCCTCGCTGCCCAAAGATCGCTACTACCTCTACCGCAGTCAGTGGAAGGAAGGCGAAAAAGACGCTCCACATCCTACCCCATTGGACCTTGCCGGGGCGCGAAGGCCAAATCACGCCGGTATTTGTGTATACGGATGCGCCAAGTGCCGAACTCTTCTTGAACGGGAAGAGCCTGGGGCGCAGAATGAAGAACGACAGCACGACGATGCACCGCTACCGACTGATGTGGAACAACGTTGTGTACGAGCCGGGCGAGCTACGCGTCGTGGCTTACGACAAAAGCGGGTCACAAGTATGCCGAGGCAAGCGTCCGCACGGCAGGAAAGCCCGACCATTTGGTATTAAAAACCTACTACGAGCCGTCACTCATAGCTGACGGCGACGCGCTGAGTTACGTCACGGTGAGTTTGGTCGACAAGGATGGCAACCTCTGTCCGCAGGACGGGCGCGAAGTAAAATTCAGCGTAAGCGGTGCCGGCCGATTTGAGGCTGCTGCCAACGGCGACCCCACTTGCTTAGACAGCTTCCAACGCCCGCAAATGCACCTCTTCAGCGGTATGTGCACAGCCATTGTTCGGGCCGGAGAAAAAGGCGGGCACGCTACGCCTAAAAAGCCACGGCAACGGGCGTAAAAGGCGCTTCGCTCGACATACCGGTCTTACCCTGCAAAAGCGGCAGTAGCTCTATGGCTTTGTAAGCCCTGTTTTTAGGCGAAAGAGGATAAGGTTTCCCGAACCGACAAGTAGGTTTTGGGAAACCTTCTTTTCGGAACACAACGACTTCATAGCAAGAGACAGCCATCTTCGATTCGTTTCATATCGATTCGTGCAAGATTTTTCCATCCTATAGTCAAACGCCGGCAAGGCGAGCCCATAAAAAGTGTGCACAAGGCCTTACGTTTTTATATCCGGGAAACTGATTTACAATGGTTTTGCCACGCTGTTTGAAGCCTCTTAATCCAACTAACAACCTTTTTCATCACGAGCGTAAGTACTTTTATCACGAGCGCAAACCTTTTTCTCGTGAGCGTAAGTCTTTTTCATCGTGAGCGCAAAGGGCATAAGCGGGAGGCAATTCGCACAAAAGCTAGGCGGTGTAGGTCCGAAAGCAGAAGATCGGGGCGACGCAAAACCTTTGCCGCGCAGCAGAAATAAGGGGGAAGGATGCAACCGTAAGCGTTAGATGGCCGGCGGGCCGTTTCAGTTGGGTAAAAACGAAAGATGCGAGCACCCCTTCAGAAAAAGGAATGCTCGCATCTAAAAACTTATGGCTCTACTTATTTTAATGCCGCTAAAGCAGCGTCGTAGTTGGGCTCCTCAGTTATTTCCGGAACAAGTTGCTCGTAAATGATTTTGCCCTCCTCATCGATCACAATGACAGCGCGCGCCAATAGTCCTTTGAGCGGACCTTCAGCTATTTCAAGCCCATAGCGCTCCGGAAAGTGATGGCAGTGAAATACGCTCACGGGAATCACATTTGTCAAGCCTTCAGTCGTACAGAAACGTGTCTGTGCAAAAGGAAGGTCCTTGCTCACGCAAAAGTACTACTGTATTTTCCAACTCGGATGCAACCTTATTGAAATGGCGGACAGAGGCCGCGCACACTTCTGTATCAAGGCTGGGAAAAAAATATTCAAAACTACGCGTTTGCCGCGCAATTCAGGCAGCTTTAATTTAGTCAAATCGCCACGTACACCGCAAAAACTTCGGTGCTTCTGCGCCCACTTCGGGCATTTCGCCTGTCAATGCTATAGGCGTTCCTTGCAAAGTTACTTCCATCTTTATTTGTTTATTGATTAGAATGATACATTTTCAACCATTTTCTCACGCCTTCTCGGATCGAAGGCAGGCCAAAGTCGGCCGGACGCACTTCTCCAATAGGCTGCCAGAAAAGCTCGGCGGCATCGTCGGCAGGCAATAAGGGCGCTGCTTCGCGCAAGGTGCAACGGAAAAAGAGATCTGTCGTATGTACGATAAAATTAGAGAATTCATACATATTGGGCAACGAAAAGAGATAGTCGGCAGCGGTGCATTCTCCGCCCGTCTCCTCTCTTACTTCTCTCATGATGCCCGCTTCGGCCGTCTCTTTGGGGTCAACGAAGCCGCCCGGCAAGTCCAAAGTACCCGCTGCCGGATCGAAAGCACGCCTCACGACGAGCAACTCTCACGTTCATTGAGGATAATCGCCGCCGTAGCGCAAGCCGCATTGGCGTAATAGGTGAAGCCGCAGCGGCGCAACGCTTGCGCGCGCATCGTGCACCTCAAACTGCGGCGAACCACAACAAGGGCAATGCAAAAACGCGCCAATGGGTGATTTTTCGTCATTTATTGACCTCCTACTTAGTTGTAAATGAGCGTAGTCAAGCGATCCTCGTTAAGAAGTTCGCCGGCCAAGCGGCAAAGTTCATCGGCCGTGACGTCGCGCACGTGCTCCAGTTTTCGCCGTATGCTATACACGCGCTCATAATGGGCAAAATGTTTTGCCCAAAGCCAAAGCATAGCTCTCTGCATTGCTAAGATGCGATGCCCGTCTGACCACAATATTGCTTCTTCGCGGCAGCTAATTGAGTCGGCGAAAGGGGTGTTCGACCATACGGCGCAATTCGCCGGCCACAAGACGACGACAGCGACCGACATCAGACGCATCGCAGCCAAAAATAGACTTGCCAAACGCCCGTATCGGGATAGGCGTAATACGTAGCATCGACGGAGTAGACCAAACCGGCCTTCTCGCGCAGCCTGACATTGAGGCGAGCGTTCATACCCGACCGCCGAGAATGTTGGTCAGCAGACTAGCGGGCGTGGCGCCGCGGATCGTGGCCGTCTAAGGCGCGCGCACCGATCAGCAAGATGGGCTTGATGCGTCTGCATTTTAACCTTTCGCACCTCCGGAACATAAGCGGGCAAAGTCTGATCCACAACGGGCGCTGCCACTGATGGGAGATCGGCGGTCAAGCGCTCGAGCGTGCGAACCACGCGTTTGAAATCAATCTGCCCATAGACGTAAAAGACGGCATTTTGCGGCACATACCAGCGGCGAGCGTGGCGCAAGGCGTCGGCCGTACGGTAGGCGTGCAAGCGCTCCTTGCTGCCCAGAATGTCGCGCCCGAGTCCGTGGCCGCGAAAGAGCATGGCCTCAAACTCATCAAAGATCAAGTCGCTCGGCTGATCGCGATAGCTGTCGATTTCGTCGCATACGACTTCCACTTCGCGGTCCATCTCTTTCTGCGGATAGGCACTGCGGAAGACAATGTCAGTCAGCAGGTCGGCCGCGCGGATGAAATCTTCGCGCAAAACAATAGCCGTAAAGGCCGTTTCTTGCTTGTTGGTGAAGGCATCTCGTCGCCCCTCACGCGCTCCAAGCCGTTGGTGATCTGCCACGAACGCCGGCGGGCCGTACCCTTGAACGAGAGGTGCTCCAGAAAGTGGGCTAAGCCGGAATCGGCCTCTTCCTCGTGGCGTGTCCCGGCTTTGACGATGTAACCACAATAGAGACGTCGGCCGGCCGCCCTCACAGACGATGCGCAGGCCGTTGGGCAAAAGTAAATGTATATTGTCGCGCTCCAAGCGCAATAGACTGCTCTTCCTTCTTCATCTTGCTTCAAAAAGATTCATCGTTTGCCCTCACCCCGATCGATGGTTGTCGTTTACCAGGTCGGAATTGCGGATGCGGTGCGACGCGCCACACCTATATATTGGTGCGCGTGGCCGGCGAAACGCGTAAAAAATCTGCACAAAAGATAAGCAAAAAGGTCTGCATTTGGCGTGCTTTTTACGGCTACTTTGTAATTTGGCGGCGGAAATCAAGCGGCGGAGGCAAACGTTCGGCAGCTTAGGACTCGAAAGCAAACTGCGGCGATGGCAAGCTTTTGACGCGATGGCAAGGAAGCGGGTGAGAGAGAAAGAAACACGGCGAATCGCTCCTTTTTAGGCGACAAGGCGGAAAAATCGTTGGAAATTGTGTAATTTTGAAGCCTCAATGCAAGGTAAAAACAAGAGAACGGCGCGCCGCCGCTCGTTTCTTTGTACAAAAATATGGAGATAAAGATCATCAATAAGTCGCCTTATGAGCTCCCGGCCTACGAAACGCCGCTGAGCGCAGGACTCGATTTGCGCGCCAACCCATCTGCGCCGCTGACATTGCAACCGATGGAGCGCAAACTCATCCCTACGGGACTGTTTTATCGCGCTGCCGGCGGGCTTTGAAGCGCAGGTAAGGCCGCGATCCGGACTGGCGCTGAAGAGGGGCGTGACCGTGCTCAACGCCCCCGGCACTATCGACGCGGATTATCGGGGGAGAAATCGGCGTAATCTTGATCAACTTGTCGCAGGAGGCTTTCGTCGTCAACGGCGGTGAGCGCATCGCGCAGTTAATCGTGGCGCGACACGAGCAAATCACGTGGCGACCTTGTAGAAAGCCTTGACGAAACGGAACGTGGAGCGGGAGGTTTTAAAGCACACAGGCCATTAAAATTGGCGTATGAAGCAGATTCCGGTCCTTTTTCCCTTGTTCGTCTTCACGCTGGTAGCCACTTTGGCGGCGGGTGCATCTCGCGGCGCGTCAACGCGCCGCGAGCGGAGGTTGCCCTGATGGTCTCAACGCGCCATTTGACTTGGGAGGAGCGGTTTCATTATAACGAACGCTTCCTCGAAAGCGAGTGTCAAAAACCTCAAGGGCAATTACGATGCGCAAATAGCTTTGCTCGAAGCAGCTTTGGAAATAAATCCCGACGGTCCGGAGGCGCTGGCCGATTTAGCACTCGTAAAAATACGCGACACTTGGCTCGGCAGATTCGATCACAAGCGCAGAAATCGATTCGCTTTTACGACGCGCCATAAAAATTGGACCCCGGTAACCTGAATTACCACGAAATACGCGCCGATATCTTAGCCCGCAGCGAGAAATACAAGGAAGCCATCGACGAACTTGAAATCTTGGCCGCGAAAAACCGACTACGGACGTGCTTTCCTCGCTGGCAGATCTCTACCGCGTGGCCGGTGACGCGCAGAACGCCATCCGGACGATCAACAGACTGATCACCATCGACGGATTAAAGGAAGAATACGCTTTAGCTAAGTTTCAAAGCTACATAGAACTTAAAGATGACGGACGAGCGTACAAAGCGCTCGAAGACTTGTGCGCCAATTATCCCAACGAACTGAAGTATCGCGTCCTGCTGGGCGATATGTTTTTACAAAAATAACCACCCCGAGCAAGCGCTACGCGTTTACCGAGACGTTTTAACGTCAGAGCCGCAAAACGCATTTGCGCGCATTTCGATGCTGGCTTATTACAATCGGACGAAACAAGACTCTCTGTACAAAGATTACGTAAAGCAAATCGTTTTAGACTCGATGGCGGCGTCCGATGTCAAGGCCGAAGCGATGCGGGGCTACGCTTTTGACAGACGCAATGTGGGCGACAGCCTGCAAGTGCTTACCCTCTTCACCAAGCCTTGCAACAGCCGCAAGCAGATCGCAGTATGGCCGAACTCTGTGCCGCTTATATGGAGACGTTGTAGCTTCCTGAAGCCACCAGAGTGCCTATCTACAAGAAGATCTTAGAGATTGAGCCCGACTCACCCGAGCGCGCCTGCAATTGCTCAACATTGCGATCCGCGAAGTCAATCTTGAGCAGATCATTCATCTGTGTCGCGAAGGCTTAGCGTACAATCCCGAGCACCTATCCTTCTATTATTTTTAGGCGTGACGCTTTCTCAGAAGGGCGACGACGCGGCGGCAATCCGCATCTTACAGGATGGCGCGAAGCAGATCACGAGTTATTCAAACCCGGATGAGGTTACCGAGATTTTGGCGCACTTAGCGACCCTATTACATCAAGCCGGCGACAAAGCGGGAGCTTTTTCCGCCTACCAAAAGGCCATCGAAGCCAACCCTGAAAAACTATCCCTGCCTCAACAACTACGCATATTTCTCTGCCAAGCGGGCGAACGCATTCCCGAAGCTGTAGCCATGAGCAAGCGAACGGTTGATGCAGAAGCCGACAACGCCACATATTTAGACACTTACGCCTATGCGCTCTTGTGCGACAAGCAATATGAGCAGGCCCTCATCTACATCGAAGAAGCCTTGCGCCGCACAGCCGAAAAGGACCTCGATTATACGCTTTTGTTGCACGCAGGCGACATCCATTTCCGTCTGAAGCAGCAGCGCGCAGCCCTCGACTTCTGGCGCAAAGCAGCGAAATTCGCCAAAACCAAGGCGCAGCAGAAGCAGATCAAGCAGCGCATCCGTCGTCGGCGCATTTAATATTGTATCCTCGGCGCATTTTTACAAACACACATCACAAAACGAAACGTATGAAATACTTCCTCCTCACCGCCTTAGCCTCCCTCGCCTTCCTGACGAGTTGCCGCACGTTGCAGAATGCCCAAAGCCATCTGCCGGCGCCGCACAACAATCGCAGGAGCAGCAATATAAAGCAGCCGTAGTCGCCAAAGCCCAGACCGCCCAATGCGTTACGGCCAAGATCAATATGGATGTAGACGCCGACGGCAAGCAAATCTCCTGCGGCGGCTCACTCAAAATGAAGCGCGACGACGTTATCCAACTCTCGCTCACCTTCCTCGGCTTTGAAGTTGGCTGTTTGAGTTCACGCCTCATGATGTCCTCGTCGTAGATCGCATCCACAGGCAATACAGTCGCGCCGTCGAGGCGCGAAGTCGACTCTCCGGCAAGCAGGTTTAGATTTTTACGCCCCTGCAATCGCTCTTTTGGAACGAAATTTCACCCCGGAAGCCGCGATGTGCGCTCGCAGCTCAACCGCTTCCGCATGGCCTCGAGCGGCGACTACACCTCGCTCCTCCTGACGGATGCCCCGAGCTCAACTACCAATTTCTCACGCGCACCAGTTCGGCCCTGCTCGACCGCGTCACGGTCGACGGCAAATCGACCGCAGATCAAGGGCAATTTGTTTGGAAATACGACAATTTTACGACGCTCGGCGGGAAACCATTTCCCACATCGATGGCCGTCAGCATCAGCGGAATGGGCAAGAAAAGCCGGTTTTACGCTGGCCCTCTCGCGCCTCAACAACGACACCGACTGGCCCACGCGCACGACGATTTCCTCAAAAATATACGCAGATCAAAGCTACGAGCTTGCTCGATAAGTTAGCCGGAATGGCACAATAATATATAAGGCGACCGACTCCCAACGGCGACCGGCGCGAATCAACTCCCGTATGAAAACGAACGCTTATTTTACTCATCCTCACTTGTTTAGGATTCACCTACGGTGCTGCACAGACAAAAGTCAGATCAAGAACCTGCAAAACCAGAAAGCAGCCTTGCAGAAGGAGCTATCAGCTTTCGCAAAAGTTGCTCACGACGACGAAGCGCGATGTCAAATCGCAGCTCAACAACCTCGTCGTACCAACAACCAGATCGGGGAGCAGAAAAAATATGTCGATGGCATACAGAGCGAAGTCATTGTTTTGAGCAACAATATTGCCGTCTTAGAGCGCCAACTTCAAGCTTTGGAGGCCAACTTGGCCCTCTGCAAAAAGCGCTATGAACACGGCGTGATCTACTTCTTCAACCACCGGATGGCGCTCAACAAGTGGCTCTTCGTCTTGAAGGCGAAAAATTTTCGCGAGATGAGTCGCCGCCTCCGTTACGTCTCGGAATATACCCGCTATCAGCAAATGCAGGCGAAGATCATCAAGGAAAAAGAAGCCGCCGTGCAGCAAAAAGAAAAACGAGATATTGGGCGTAAAGGTCACGAAAGACAAACTCCTCGTCGAGGGGCAACAGCAACAGCGGCAGCTCAACGAGAAACAAGTGAAGCAGAAGCAAGTTGTCGACGACCTGAATAAGAAGCAACGCCAACTGCAAGCCACCATCGCGCAGCAGCAGCGCAAATATGCTCAACTTAAACGCGCGCATCGACCAACTGATTCGCGCAGAAATAGCTAAAGCCGAAGCGCGCCGCAAGGCTGAAGCCGCACGCAAGGCCGCCGAGGCCAAGCGCCGAGCGCAGAAGCCGCAGCGCGGGCTGCAGCAGAGAAAGCTGAACGCCGGCGCGCGGCTGAAGAGAAAGCCCGCCAAGCGCAGATCGCCGCACGCAAAGCTGCCGAAGCCGAGCGCCTCGCTAAGCAACAGGCCGCACAAGCTCGCACCGCAGCAGCTAAGGCCGAAGCGCGACGCGCGCAAGAAGCGGCCCGCCGACAGCAGCAAGCGGCGGCCCGACAACAACAGCAGGCAGCAGCCGAAGCGCGCAACGCAGCACGGACGCCTGCCGCACCGGTCTTCAGAGCTGAATCAGCGGCCGACGATGCCTTTGAGCGGTGGCTTCGCAGCCAACCGCGGACGTCTGCCCGTCCCGATTACGGGTTCTTATGCCATCACGGCGCACTACGGCACTTACAATGTGGCCGGCTTTGCGCGGCGTACAACTCAGCAACAAGGGGCATCAACCTCACCGGACGTCCGGGAGCGCAAGCGCGGGCCGTATATAGCGGCGAGGTAACGGCCGTTTTTCAATATGAACGGATTGTATAACGTCATCGTTCGCCACGGTTCTTATATAGCGTCTACTGTAATCTGTCGAGCGTCAGCGTGCATAGCGGGCAGCAGTCGGCACGCGCCAGACGCTGGGTAGCGTAGCCGGCGACGGATCGGGCAACTGCACGCTCCACTTCCAATTGCGGCGCGAGACGTCTCCACTTAATCCGGAGGCTTGGATCGGCCGATAAAGCAGGCTCTCGCCCACGCATTTCCCCATAGCGCTCGAAGCATCCGTTTCGAGTGCTTTTTTTGATGGGTAAAGCCCACGTTGATAGGCGAAAAGTGGGGACAGGGCGCACAACATACGGCCGACTGCACACCACGCACAACGAAGAAAAACAGCCGCGCTAAAAACTGCCTGCCGACGCCCGCCGCGCAGCGCGAAGATCTGCTTTTTTTGAGCACCGAAACTATGGGTGCCGACGTTTTTTATCGTGAGAAAAAAGGTGTGCGTTCGTGAGAAAAAGTACTTACGCTCACGAGAAAAAAGGTGTGCGCTCGTGAGCGTAAACAAATTATCGAAACATTTGCCGCCACAAACTTCTATCTTTTGGCGCTTCACATCCTGTTTTACGTCCGGCAAAAAGCGAGCCGGGAGCGCACCGGTGGGCGGCCGCGGACCCACGGAGGGTGGCGACGGAGCAGGTGCCGGGCGGTCGCTCAGGGTTTATGCCGCAGGCGCGACAAAGCGCTTGCGCTGAGCGCCACGACAAGCCGGAAAAAGGCGTGCGGGCAATAGAATGGTGCATAGGCCCCATATCCGAACCAAGCGGCAAAGCGTGCCGCCTCATCAACAAGATAAAAGCATAAAAAAACAAGCATATAACGCTACTAAAACACGAAACTACCGACTAGCCATCTACACTGCAAAAGCAGAAACGCCTCTGCATCTTCAACAGAATAAAGCAGACGGAGTAGAAATTTGCACGACAAAATTTGCCTCCCACCATCAAATGTTGTAATTTTGTGCGATTTTAGATTTATTGTACCCTTATGGCTCGAAAGAAAAACGTGTAGGCGGCCGATTCGGCGCTTTTATCTCGGTGATCAGTACGACGCTTGTGCTCATCTTGCTTGGCGCGGACGTATTCTTCGTCACCGTGGCGAGCAACTTTAGCAAGAACTTACGCGAAAACTTTGCTGTGGAGGTACTTTTGGAAGATAACATTCCGCAACACGACCTCTATCTCTTGCAAGAAGACTTGAAGCGCCAGCCTTACACGCTCCGCACGAATTATATCTCAAAGGAGCAGGGCGCAGCCAATATGAACGCGGCGCTGGGGACGACGGAGGACGAATTTGCCGGAGACAGCCCCGTCTCGGCCGAGTTTGAGCTTTTTCTAAAGGCCGACTACGCGCAGCGAGACAGCCTGGAGCGCTACTTGCCCGTGATCAAAAACAAGCCGTTTGTGAAGAACGTCATTTATCCGCAAGAGACGATGGACTCGCTCAACGCCGTTATTCCCATCGTAAGCTTGGTCTTGCTGATCGTAGCCTTGCTCTTGACACTCGTATCCTTTGCTTTGATCATCAACAATACAGTGCGCATGGGCGTCTATGCAAAGCGTCTCTACATCCATTCGCTTAAACTCGTGGGGGCTAAATGGAGCTTTATTCGCCGCCCCTTCTTATGGCAGGCTTTCTGCATCGGACTGACGGCGGCCATCTTGGCAAGCGCACTGCTCGGAGCGGGCATGTATGTGCTCATTGATATGAATCTCTACTTGAGTTCGCTGGTTACGCCGGCAGTAATCGCCCTTACGCTGGGCACGATCTTCGTCTGCGGCCTTTTTGGTTACAATGGTCTGCACTTTCTTTAGCGTCAATCGCTTCTTGAGAATGAGCACGGACGAGCTGCTTTTGAAAATAAACAAACGTATTACGCAATCATTCTACACATTATATAATGACAACAGATAAGAAACCGGCTACGGAGAAACACGTATTTGCCTTCGGACGCACAAATTTCATTGTCCTGACTATCGGCATGGCGATCGTGATCCTCGGCATGATGCTTATGTATGGCAAAGGCTCGACGGAGACGCATTTTGATCCAAACATCTTCAGCGCCATGCGCATCAAAGTGGCGCCCGCTGTTTTGCTTTTTGGGCTATATTACCATTATCTTTGGTATTATTCATCGACCTAAAAGCGATGAAAAACGACAACAAAAGAATAACCACAGACTTTATATATGCTAGATATGACCTGGTGGCAGGCACTCGTGATCGCAATCGTCGAGGGCTTGACTGAATTTTTACCTGTCTCGTCGACGGGCCACATGATCATAACAGAAGGAGCGATGGGTATGCAGAGCACGCCCTTTGTCAAGGCCTTTACGGTGATTATCCAGTTTGGCGCCATTCTTTCCGTGATCTTGCTCTATTGGCGCCGCTTCTTCTACCCTGAAAGTATGCGCTCGAAAGGCTATACTTGGTGGCAGGCAATCTGGCGCTTCTACTTGCGACTGGTTGTTGGCGTCTTGCCGGCGGTAGTCTTTGGCTTGGCGTTTAACGATCTGATTGAAGAGAACCTGGGAAGCGTTCGACTCGTAGCTGTGATGCTCATCGTCGGCGGTATCTTTATGCTCTTTGCCGATAAACTGTTTGGCAATGGGTGGAAAAAGAGCCGTCATATAAAAATGCGTTCCTCATCGGTCTTTTTTTCAGTGCTTGGCGATGATTCCGGGCGTATCTCGCTCGATGGCAACCATAGTCGGCGGTATGCAACAACGTCTGACGCGAAAATCGGCGGCGGAATATTCGTTCTTTCTCGCCGTGCCGACAATGGCGGGCGCTACATTGCTCGAAACGTATAAGCTCTTGAAGCACGATAGCGGAATGCTGCTGAGCGGCGACCATCTTTGGCTGCTCTTGCTGGGAAGCAGCGTGGCGTTTGTCGTGGCGCTCTTGGCCATACGCTTCTTTATCTCCTTCGTGAGCAAGTATGGCTTTAAGGCCTTCGGGTGGTACCGCATCGTAGCCGGTAGCCTGATTCTGCTGCTGATGGCTTGCGGAGTCGAACTTAATATGGCAGGCTGAAATGGACTTCCTTTCCGGTCGCATTCTGGCCTTTGATAAGCCTTATAAGATGACGTCGTTCGGCGTCGTGGGACGTGCGTCGCTTACTCACACAAAAGATGAACGGAAGAAAGATCCGCGTCGGCCACGCCGGTACGCTCGATCCTTTGGCTACGGGCGTCTTGATTCTATGTACGGGGCGGGCGACGAAACAAATAGAGTCACTGCAAAAAGATACAAAGGAATATATCGCGGAATTAAGACTCGGCGAGACGACGCCCAGCTTCGATCTTGAGCATCCTGTAGACAAACCTTCCCAACGGCACATATCACGGCAGAAAGCTTTGAGGAAGCCGTCAGAAAGTTTGAGGGCGATATCCTGCAAGTGCCACCGGTTTTCCGCCTGCAAGGTTAATGGCGACCGCGCCTACGATTTGGCCCGCAAAGGTAGGGACGTGCAACTCGCAGCCAAAGCCTATCCGCATCGAAAAGATTGAGATCCTCGAACTGCGTCTGCCCGATTACGCACGACTTCACATCGTCTGCGGAAAAAGGTACTCCATTCGATCGCTGGTCCGCGACATCGGCGAAGCATTGCAAAGCGGGGCGCATATGACGTCGTTACGGCGCACACGAGTTGGCGACATCAGCGTCGAAAATTGCTTCACGCTCGAAGCATTTGAAGAATGGCTCGCCGCGCAGACGATCGAAATCCCCGCAGAGTTTGCCAACGGACCACAAATTAAAAAGCACATCAAAAAAGACTGAGCCCCGCCGCCGCGGCTTCAAGGCACCGCCAAGCGAAATCCAACCACCGCCAAGCAAGGCCGCAACGCCGCCGAACGAGACTCAATCCAAAAACGCACATTATATTATTGCTGTATGAAACTTTCTCAATTCAATTTCAAACTACCCGCCGAAAAAGATTGCCAAATATCCATCGCCCTTGCGCGACGATTGTAGAATGATGGTGCTCGACAAGACTACGGGCAAGATAGAACATCGAAAGTTCGACGAACTCTTGGACTACTTCGACGAGAAAGACCTTTTCGTCTTCAATGATACAAAAGTCTTCCCCGCACGCCTTTACGGCAACAAGGAGAGAAACAGGTGCACGCATCGAAGTCTTTCTCCTGCGTGAGCTGAATCAAGAGTTGCGCCTTTGGGATGTACTCGTCGATCCGGCGCGCAAGATTCGTATCGGCAACAAGCTTTATTTCGGCGAAGACAACTCAATCGTCGCCGAGGTAATCGACAACACCACGAGCCGCGGCCGCACCCTGCGTTTCTTGTACGACGGCGACCACGATGACTCAAGCGCTCGCTCTACGCGCTCGGAGAAGCGCCCATCCCCCGCGAGATCAACCGCCCGACAGAGCCGGAAGATTTGGAGCGCTTCCAGACTATTTTTCGCCCGCAACGAAGGTGCCGTTACCGCTCCCGGAGCCGGGCTTCACTTCTCCAAAGTTATGATGAAGAAGATGGAGCTTTAAAGGCATCAATTCCGCATATTTGACGCTTCATTGTGGCTTGGGCAACTACCGAACGACTGATGTGGAAGATCTCACGAAGCACAAAATGGAGAGCGAGCAAATGTTTGTCGACACCAAGTGCTGCCGGCACGTCAACTCCGCCCAAGATGCCAATCGCAAGATCTTAGCTGTGGGCTCCACGGTTATGCGTGCTTTAGAGGTGTGCGTAGGCCCCGACGGCCATATCAAGGAATTTGAAGGCTGGACCAACAAATTCATCTTCCCGCCTTATGAATTCTCCGTAGCAGATGCGATGCTCGTCAACTTCCAGTTCCCTTTATTCGACACTCCTTATGCTCGCTTCAGCTTTCGGAGGCTACGATCAGGTTATGGGAGCTTACAAAAGAAGCCATCAAGGGCGAATATATGTTCGGCCCCTACGGCGATGCGATGCTCATCATCTAAGTATGCAACTACTAATCGCTTTAGGCGCCAACATAGGTTCGCGTGCAGCGGCGCTTCGAGCAGCGATAGCAGCCCTCACGGCTGAAGTGGGGTCCCTCGTAAAGTGTTCAGCCTTTTTACGAGACAGCACCCGAGGGTTTCCAATCGCCCCATACCTTCCTCAACGCCGTCGCCCATTTTGAGACGACCCTATCAGCCGCCGACATATTGCAGATTACGCAAGCCATAGAGCGGCGCTTGGGCCGCACGACCAAAAAGCCAAGACGGCATCTATCATGATCGCCCGATCGACATCGACATCCTCGCCTTGGGCGACACCATTTGCCACACGCAAGACCTGACGCTCCCCCACCCCCACATAGCAGAGCGCCGCTTTGTCTTAGAACCATTAACCGAAATCTTGCCCACGTGGCGTCACCCTGCTGACCCACGCAACCTCAACAGAAATGCAAAGGATATGAACAAAACACGAATTAACCCGGAAAGAGAATTTAGCCCCGAGCTCTTAGCAGCGATCAACCACCTCTTACCCCAGCTCACTAGCCACGCTACACCGATGACCGAAGACGCCCTTCGCCTGCTGTTACAGACCGAAGCCACGCGCCTCTACACCATACGCGACGAGCAAGACCGCATCTGCGGCATGTGCACCCTATGTTTTACGCTGATGCCAACGGGCAAAAATGCTGGTTGGAAGATGTTTGAAGTCGACGACGCCTGCCGCGGCAAGGGTTACGCCAAACTCCTCGTGGCCGAAGTCTATAAAGAGTCGAAGCGCCTCGGTGCAAAATCGCTCAACCTCACATCCCGCCCCGTCCGCGAAGCCGCCAACAGGCTCTACACCGGGCAGGGTTCAAAACTACGTGAAACCAACGTTTACCGACGCCAAGACTAATGATACTCTATATCAAAGGAATGGTTTGCCAGCGCTGCATTGTGATCGTAAGGCAGTTGCTGGAGCGCATCAGGGATCAACGCTGCGAGAGTAGATCTTGGCTGTATAGAACTTCACGATGTACCTACAGGTGAGCAAATGATGGGGCTCAACAAGGGGCTCAACGAATTGGGTTTTGAGCTCGTGTTTGATAAGCGCCCGCAACTGATTGAAGCCATCAAACTGGCTGACAATCGACTACGTTTACGCCAATCCGCCGATCCGTCAGAACTTTTCCGACTACATCATCGACCATCTTCACTACGACTATCACTACATTAGCGACATATTCTCCTCAACAGAAGGCATCCCGCTCGGCAAATACGCCATAAAGTACGCATGCGGCGCGCCCGTCAGCTGCTCCGCACGACGAACGACTCCATTGCCGACATCGCATACGCCTTAGGCTATACGTCGCAAACCTATATGAGTACACAGTTTAAGAAAGAAACGGGCCTCTCGCCCTTGCAATATCGCAAGCAAAGTCAAGAGTAAGTCTACTTCTCAACATCGGTTCAGGCCGACTCATCACATATTTGGAGAGACAAGTTGAATGCTTCGCATCCACGCCTTTAGCGAGCATTCAAACTTGTCTCATTTTTTTACCTTCCCGATTGCGGACATAAACAGCCTTATTTTTCACTAAATTAGGGCTGAAAAATAACCCTTAGGGTTAGTCTTTTAGTAGAGCAGGGTTAAATCGTCAAGCGCTTTAACCCTGTTTAATGCAACATTCCTTTTGAGCAACCCCTTAGGGGTTGGTCTTTCAAAAACATCCGCAAATCGAAACACAACGAAAAACGACAAACACCGAATCAAACAAATTACGACTCACGTCGTTGGTGGCAGGGTTGCCGCTTCGCTCCTCAACCCTGCCACGGACAAAGACCAACCCCTGATGGGGTTGCACGCGCCAGGTATCAACTCATCCAGGGTTTAAGCCACTTGCGCCTTAACCCCGGCTCTGCTAAAAGACCAACCCCGATGGGGTTGTTGGGGCTACTAACGACAATATTAAAAATGAGATATTATACAACCAACGTCAAACCTGCCAAAAGACCAATTGAGATAACCTCATATGCACTACCCACTAATGATGGTAGAGAATAATCTCAATACACCCAACGTAGATGCTATAAAAGATCAATTGCGACAACATTATATGCACTACCCGCTGATAATGGTAGAGGTGAAATCTCAATACACCTAACGAAAATGCCACGAAAGACCAATTGCAATAACCTTGTATGCACTGCTTAACAACAATAATTAACCTGAAGCCCTTCTCGCCGAAAATAACCCCTTAGGGTTGGTCTTTCAGCAGAGCAGGGTTAAAGCGTCGAGCGCTTTAACCCTGTTTATACTGCAACATTTCGTTTGACCAACCCTTTAAGGGTTGGTCTTTCAGCATCCACAAATCGAAACGCAACGATGAGTAACCAAAATGTACATCGGAAATTGCCTTTTCACCCACCAAACCTCTGACTTACAAACACACAACAATCGACTTTAAACGAATGCATGCCCACGACAAACCTTTTTCATCACGAGAACAAACCTTTTTCATCACGAGCGCAAGACCTTTTTCATCACGAGAACAAACCTGTCACGAGAACAAACCTTTTTGTCGTGATAAAAGGTAGAGACCCTGATTGGCATTGCGCGAAAAAGCAGGAGAGCACGCAATAAATTGCGGGCGAATTGTTTGCTTATCGCGTTTGCCCTGCCAAAATGGGCGAGAGGAAGATTGGAAAAAGCGCTTGTGGGCGATGCGCGGCCGTACTATCGCCTAACGATTAAGGATGGAAGCAAGCGGCGAGGCTTCGCAGAAGGCGAACGGCGAAATGAGGAAGTCGATAAGAGGGCCGCCAAAAATTTTATGGCCCATCTTGCAGCCGTAGCAGCGAAAAATCCCGAAGTTGAAATTAAGAAATAGTGCGAAAATCTTCTTTAGTAGTCCTAAAAATAAGCCCATAAAAAGCCTACAAGAACGCGCCCGAAAAGACGCAAAGGGGCCGCAAACCTGCGCAGTTGAGCAGGAAGAAAAAGCAGAAAAAGCGAAAAGCGAATCTTTAAATAGACGTGTTAAGTTTTCTAAAATGGCAAACTTTCGCTCATTTTGAGGGCTTTGTAAAATTTCTCAATAAATATAGTCGAGCATCGTTGGAGGAATCCAATTTCTTACTACATTGCAACGGAAAAGACGATACGGGTCTTGAAAAATCGAAGTGGAAACACCGCCGAAAACGATCCGAATCGATCCTTGGAAGGCCGACGTAGAAAAACATAAAAGTTCGAGAAACAGCACCTCAGCTTTGTCGTTCGAGAAACAAATCGGCGCCTTCTCCACGCCTGCTCGAGGCCCTACGCGGGTAAACGCTCGCTGAGCAGCAGCAGCAGCATCGACAGAAGAAAGAAAACGCAAACTTATGGTAGCGAAACAGGACGGCCTGCGTAAGGCTGCCGGTAAAACTGCCCATAACAACAATATAACACGAAAACCTATGTGTACAGAAAATTTCATCATTACCAAGCGCGACGGCACCACCAGAACACTTCTCGCTGGATAAGATTAAGAGTGCGATTCTCAAAGCTTTCACCTCGCTGCATCAACCGATCGATGCGCAGGCTTGCAGCGCATCGTAGACACCTGCGTTTTTGCAACGGCATGAGCGTTGAAGACATTCAGAACCAAGCGAAGTGGCCTTGATGTCGGAAAAAGCACTTCAAGATGACTAAAAGCTTTTTATGCTTTATCGCCAACAACACACGGAGGATCGCGACGTGGCCGAGCGCCTAAGCTTTATGTTCGACTACTGCGATGCGGCCAACCCGGCCACCGGCTCAAAAGTATGACGCCAACGCCAACGTCGAAAACAAAAATATCGCGACGCTGATCGGCGAGTGCCTAAACGGAGCTTCATCCGCCTCAACCGTCGCCTCCTGACAGACCGCATCAAGCAGATGTGGCGAAGGCTCGGCCGAGCGCTATCTGTATCTGCTCGACAACCACTTTATCTATAAAAACGACGGCAAACCAGCCTGGCCAATTATTGTGCGAGTATCACGATGTATCCGTGGCTCCTCAACGGCACGATGAACATAGGCGGCAACTCTGCAACGCCGACTAACTTGAAAAGTTTCTGCGGCGGCTTCGTCAATATGGTGTTTATCAGCTCCTCCATAGTTGTCGGGCGCTTGCGCCACGCCGAGTTTCTGATGTATATGAGCTATTTCCTCCAGCAGGAATACGGCGAAGACTTCTATCTGCGCGCCGACGAGGTCGTAGATCTTTCCAAGAAGCAGCGTACGATGGACAAAAATCATCACGGATTGCTTCGAACAAGTGGTCTATTCCATCAATCAGCCTACGGGAGCGCGCAACTTCAAGCCGTATTCTGGAATATCTCTTATTATGATAAGAACTACTTCGAGAGTATCTTTGGCGATTTCCGCTTCCCCGACGGCCAAAAAGCCTTCTTGGGACGCGCTGAGTTGGTTGCAAAAGCGCTTTTATGCGTTGGTTTAACGCAGAGCGCACGCGCGCGGTCTTGACCTTCCGGTGGAAACGATGGCCTTGCTTTCAAAAGCACATGACGTACTCGACAAGGAATACGCTGATTTCACGGCCGAAATGTACGCTGCGGGCCACAGTCTCTTCACGTATATGGGAGCGATAACGCCGATTCGCTGGCTTCGTTGCCCGCTTGCGCAATGAGATTCAAGACAACGGCTTCAGTTATACGCTCGGTGCGGGCGGCAGTATCAACCGGTTCGAAGAGTGTGCTGACGATCAACTGAATCGCTGCGTGCAACAAGCTACCTCGCGAGGGCTTGAACTACACGGAATATTTGGCTTCGATCGTAGATCCTCGTACATAAGGTGCAATTAGCTGATAATGAGAACCCGAAAGCCTTGCAGGTAAAAGGTATGCTTCCGTTGTTTGATGCCGGATATATCAACATTCAGCGCCAATATCTGACGATTGGCGTCAACGGTATGGTCGAAGCGGCAGAAAGTTTGGGCATACAAATCTCCGACAACAAAGAATATGGAGGAGTTTGTCGGCGGCATTTGGGCCTTATCCGAACAGTATATCAAGCAATATCGCTCTAAGGATGTGCTCTTCAACTGCGAGATGATTCCGGCTGAGAATGTGGGCGTGAAGCACGCGCTGGGACCGCGAGGCCGGCTACTTCGTGCCGCGCGACTGCTACAACAGCTATTTCTACATTGTGGAAGATCCGAATACGGACATCATCGAAAAATTCCGTCTGCACGGCCGCCGCTACATCGAACACTTGACGGGCGGTTCTGCGCTCCATCATGAATTTGGATGAGCGCTGGCAAGCGCAATATCGCCAACTGCTCCGCGTGGCAGCTAAAGAGGGATGCAATTACTTCACGTTTAACATTCCTAACACGCTTTTGCAACGAATGCGGAACGATTGATAAGCGCCACTGGAGGTGTCCGCACTGCCACAGCCATAACGTCGACTACTTGACGGCGTGTAATCGGCTGCTTGCAGCGCGTATCGAATTTTCCGTTGATCGCCAGAAAGAAGCGGCACGCCGCTATTACTCGCTCAACCCTGAGAGAGGTAAAAACAATAAGGCAAACGAAAGCGGAATAGGACCGGAAGAAAAATCGTCCTTACGCTCTATCTATAATAATGTATCGGAGCGGAAGCACAGCGCACCTCGACGGCGCCCGCTTCCGCTCCGATAAGATAAAAGTAAAGTTCGATCAAAAATCGACGGACATCTTATGCTGAAATACGTTAACTACGATATTGTTTTTCAAGAGTTCCCCGACGAGTAACGCTTTGCAATCAACCTCTCGCTGTCGGGTCGGTGCTGCCCGCTGCCACAGCCAATTTTGCAGACTGACGTGGGCGAATTGCTCACGCCGGAGCGTCTGCAAGCTTTTGACTCGACTCAGTATGATGGGAGATACTTTGCGCTAGAGATTGATGGGTGGCGACAACGATCCGGCGGCTGTGGGCGCTTTTTGCGCTTGTGCGCCACGTTTATGCGGGATAAGTTGGAAAACGGGTTTGGTACTCGGGGCGGGCGCACTGCCCAGAGATTTCAATCTCGATTGTTCGACTACGTAAAACTGGGCGCATCGGGAGCGCGGCCCGCTCAAAGCGCCTACAACCAACCAGCGCCTTTATCGCTTCGTCGATGGGCGAAAAGCGGACATCACGCGCGCTTCTATAAACATTGAAAGCGGCTAAGCAGACTTTATTGGCCGCGCAGGCTTTCATCAAAAGCGGCCCGCAAGCTGCTCACCTAACAAACGCCGCCCGTTCTCTTGAGCGGGCGGCGATCTATTTCTTAAAGTATTTGCCAATGATGGGTAGACGCTTGATCGGAAATCGTGGTAAAGAACGTGAGCAACGTAAGGAGGATCAACACCGTATTGATATCATCGTAGCCGTAAGCGCTCAGGCAGCCGGCTCCAGTTGCATAAGCCCGTAAAGAAAGAGGCCGTGAGCACGCACGTAGCCAGCTATGCTCTTCGGTGGATACTTGATCGGATAGTCTGACCGAATACTCGCGCCGCCAACCGCCAACCAAGCCAGCTATAGCCAAGCGCGGAATGAGGACGTTGACGGCTACTAAGACGGCAACCCACAAGCGACAAATAGGCATACCGTAAATCGTCTTGTCGACGGTCAGTACCACAAGAAGGTTGAAAATAAATGCCAACGGGATGCCCGAACCATTACAATCGGCGTGACGCACAAACCTCCCCAATAATCGGGCGCAATAATGTGCTTGAAAAGCGGCAGATAGGCCACTACAACCAAGAAGGCGAGCAAGGTAAAGATGATAAAGTACTTCATCGCCGCAGCGTGGGTTCCTTACTATCGCGGTCGACTCTACTGAAAACAAGGGCTCGTAGGCGTAGCAGAAGCCTGCGTACGAGCGTCATAATCATCGCAATCTTCACGGCTGCGCCGTAAATACGCAGTTGCACGTTAATCTCTTTCCCAACGTGGGTGGTGACAAAGGGAAAGATGATCTTATCGGCCGTTTGATTGAGGATACCGGCGACGCCCAAGGCCAATATAGGCCAACGTAAAGTGCCAGTCGTTTGGCTAAGCTTTTATCAAAGACCCACGGAAAGCCGGTCCAACTCTTTTGTAAAAAGAAAGAAGGTGACGGATGCTGTGCAGAAGAGGTTGATGTAAAAGCCCAAGCTAATCTATTGTCCGTCGTGAAAACTACCCTGACGGGCGGCCCCAATCTTGAGCGTACAACCAGGGAACAAGGAGGATAGGCCAAGTTGAGCAGGATATTGAGAAAATGAAGAGGTAACTTTGAGGGCGGCAAACTTAATCGGGCGATGGTTGCGCCGCAGATGTCCGAAGGCACGCACTGAAAAGCATCGATGGCCACGCAGACAAACATTGTCCCGACATACTCGGGATGGTCCGGATATTGCATCAAGCGGAGATGGGTTGCAGGAAAATCACAAGAGCGAGCGCAACGAAGAGCCAGACAGGACGCGCCCACCATCAGTGTGGTAGAATAGACGCGCTGCGGGTCGTCTTCTCGTTGGTTGAGGAAAACGAAAATAGTCGTTTCCATACCGAAAGTCAGCAGCACGAGCAGCAAAGCCGTGTAGGTGCATGACATTCGTTATGACGCCGTAAGCGCCGGTTGAGGCGGCCATCTTCGCGCGTAGTGAGCGGCACGAGCGAGATAGTTGAGAAAGCGGCCGATAATACTGCTCATCCATAGATAAACGTATCCTTGGCCAATGATTTCAAATTGGGCATTGTCTCGCATATATTATAATTTGTGATAGCGCCGCAGCTTAGGGGCAACTTTAGCGTGCAGGTGCAGAGTCGCAAGATTGGGGCGCTAACTCGTAGCAAAGAATAAATAGCAAATACCTATGGGCGGCAATGACGCCTGCTAGTCGGCCAGCAAACCGCAAGCCACGGCGTGGCGCGTATGTCACGCCGACACTACCAAAAATAGACCGCAAGGATGAAAAGGTGGTATCGGTAGAGCCTTGAAACACGCAACTCAAGCGGGCCACAAAGGAGTCAGCGCCGTAGGTGTTCATCGCGTCGACCATCATCCCGTGCGCGCGCTGCCCGCTCAGCGGTTTCATCAGCGCCGTCGGTAGCGCGCCAACCCAATCTGAAGGCGCACCCGTCCAAGCCACGAGTTGGCGCAACCCATCAATGAGCCAATCCATCGCTCCCGAAGCTCGAAAACACCTCATCCCTACCAGCACGGCTATCAAGTAAGGGATGATGCGCACAGCCGTAGAGAAGCCCTCCTAGCGCCTTCTGTGAAAGCATCGTAGACGTTGATTTTTTTGCGTATACCGGCCAAGATGAACAGAATGATAATGAGCAAAAAGCAGGACATTGGCTGTCGTACTCCCCACAATGTTCATCGTCGCCGCGTCCATCCCATAAAGATCCAGACAATCGAAGCCATAAAGACTGACATCCCACCCAGCGTCAGCAAGAGTGTACGATTGAAAAGATTGATTCGCTGATAGAGCGACGTAATAATAATGCCGGCCAGCGTAGAAACGAAGGTGGCAGCAGGATCGGCACAAAAATATCCGTAGGTTGGGCGGCGCGACACTGAACCTGATGCGTCATAATACTTCACGGAATTAACGTGAGGCCGGAAGTGTTCAAGACGAGAAACATTATCATCGGATTCGACGCCGTATCCTTTTTGGGCGTTCAATTCCTGCAGCCCTCCATCGCCTTAAGTCCCAACGGCGTCGCCGCATTGTCCAAGCCGAGCATATTGGCGGCCAGATTCATAAAGATATTGTCCCACGACGGATGCCCTGGGCACGTCGGGGAAAGAGGCGAGCAAAGACAGGACCGAAGCAGGCGGGCCAGCGCATTGACCACGCCGCCCTTTTCGCCCATACTTTCAGCAATGCCGAGCCACAACGAGAGTACGCCGGTCAGTCCTAAAGAGATTTCAAAACCCTGCTTCGACGTATCAAACGTAGACTGCATAATGGCCGGAAACACCGTAAAGTCGGCAAAGAAGATCAACTTCACCAATGCCACGATAAAAGCAATGAGAAAAAGGCAATCCAGATGTAATTGAGTACCATAAGTGTGTGTTCAAACAACGTGCAAAGTTACGTAATCTACACAAGAAACGGCTTATTCTGCCACTTATGCTATAAAAAAGCGGCTACGCACCCGTTTTCAGCGCAAAAGCTACCTGCAGGGACGAAAGAGAGATGTGTCAAAATAGACACAACCTCCAAGCTTATTTGCTACCGGCTGCCTTGAGGCGGCCTTTCCTTCCGGCTACGAGAGCCGCTGGTGGTTAACCCAATCGAATGTAAATTTCTAACCCGTTAGAAATTTTCTAGCAACGGGTTGGTTTTCAACCGAACGCACAACATCACTCGTTGCTTTCATCTGTCGACACTTTACTTGATACTTCTTGCCTGTTTCACGAAGCAGTAAGAAAGCACTACGCTCGTAAGCCTTCCAAAAAAAGGCCTTCACGATGAAGATAAATCTTACCTCTTCTGATGCTTCTAATGACAATATCGAAGATAATTTCATGCTGTTGTCGACTATTTTATTATTATCTATATTCTTGATTTTCTAAAAATTTTTCGGCGACCGCCGTTCGAGCGAGTATTTAGGGTGTCGCCTTTTTAGAGGGCGACACCTGTAAAAGACAATCGCGAGGACTACTCGAACCCGCCGACCGTGAACCCGTTGTTGCGGTGGAGGTAGTTGTACAGGAGGACGTAATCACTGCAGAAGCTCAGGTAGTACGCGCGGTAGCTGGCCGATGGGTTAGCACTTGACGACCAACAGTAGCCGTAGGTGCCAACGCCGTGCAGCTGACCAGAGTTGTAGTAAACCCAAGGGCGGGCATGGTAGAAAGTAATTACCTGCATCGGCGGCGGAAGGAGGCCAGAGGTGTAGATATGACTGCCGTAGTTGCCGTAGTTCCCGTCTGTTGTACGCAAGTCGGTTGAACCGTCGGCAGATTTCTCGGTGTCGTAATGACCCTCTGCCTGTAATACAGACTTCTTCTTAAACCACATACCACCCTTATATAAATGACCCATAGTTGTCCATAACTCATTTGCATCCCAACGTGGATCACCATACTACTGCGATACCAAGACAGCTCGTTAGCGTTTGGGATAGTTGCACAACTCTGAGTAGCGTCGAAGCGACCTGAACCGCCGCCCTCGTGGTAGTAACGTGGGTCAGCGTTGCTCTGGGCGTAGTTGCCGTTTATGCCACCGTTCGACACTGGCTGGTCTTTATGGCTGACCACCATTCGTGACCCTTCCAGTATTGTTCCTGAGCGTCCCACATATAATAATGGTCGCCGTCGTAGTTCTTTACGTCAAGGCTAGCGGTCATATCGTAGTAGGTGTTCAAAGCGTATGCTGTAGATGGATATGTCTTAGTTATGGCGCCCTCCATTTCTTGCCACGTCCTTTACCCAATAACGTACTTTTTAAAGTCATGAGTGCCTGGCTTAATCACCATCTAAGCTCCGTTAGTTGTTACGCTGGCGCTGTTGTTGGTTAGTGGGAAGCCGTTATTGTACTGCTGCCGCTTGTTGCGTCTTGTGTCGTTAAGACTACCTGTTTGCCGTTTGATACTGCGGAAGCGTCTAAAGCACCTGTTGTTGGGTTGAAGGTGTAGGTCTCGGCGATATCGTTGTCGGAGGTTACTTCTACCTTTGTTAAGTAACAGTTATGTAGAATTGTGTTACTTGTGAAGGCTGGAAGACTAAAGTAGCTCGCCTGATGCTCTAACTCGAACACAAACTGATTCTTGCCTGTCACCTTTGTAGCGGTAGCAGTACCGTAATCGCCTGCTGTGCCAAAGTGCGCGGTATTGTCTGGAGCGGTCTGAGCTCTGGCAGTTGAGATAGTTACTGAGTTGCCACTACTGTTCTTGCCCAAGTAATAAACCTTATAACTGCTATGGTCATGTAAACTTGCTGAACTTTATAATTAAAAGATGCTACCTTACTGGTTGGAGCGTTTGTACTCTTCTTCAAATCGCCGTTGTCATCCTTTACATAGATATAGTCGCCTGCTTCCCCAATAGAAGTCACCGCTGGTGTAATTCATTGACGTACGCGTCTTGTTCTCGCCACCTGCCACGAAGGTCGTTAAGTTCTTATTCCCTCCTCGTTTGGCTGCTGCGGGTTCTGAACCACGTCGTCCTTTGTACGATGAAGCCAAAGCCAAACCTGAGCTCAAACGTAGTGATGCCCAAAGACTTTTATCCACTGATAAAAGGGACTGATGTTTCATTATCTGTTTCATCTTTCTTTTTCTTTGTTCGTTTTCTGCTCTTTGTTAATTAATCGCTTTAGAAATCGATCATCCCGATGATGAAGGGCTGTCATCGTTAGCTTCATCATCACCCAATAAGCCGAAAGGCTGGCCGGAACTGAAGCTGAAGGACCGGTACCGTGATTTCCCTTCTTGTGCTGGCTCGGAAAAGACGTTTCCTGATGAGATGACCTCATTCCGCCTCATTTGGATTACCGTGCAACGTGTGCAGAATAAACCTTCTTTTTCTTGTTTCTTCATTTTTGTTTTGATTTTTAATGGTTCACAAAATAAATCTTATGAATGAATGATTTGTGAATATTTGTAAGTCGTTTTTGCTTATCTTAATATTGCTTGCCATCTCCCTTTCTGCCTTTATCTTGCCTCTCTTCCCTTCTAAAAGGCAGACAGCATTTCACTGCTGCCTGCCCGAGAAATCAACGAGAGGAAACAGACTGTATCAGAGAATTACACTGAATGATTCATGGTAAAAATCAGTCGTTAAACGTTTCTTGTTTTGCTTTCTTGACAGCTCGCAAACGGGCACAGCGAACAAAGGAAACTCCATGAAGTCCTTTGTTTACAGGGTTACGGCACGCTTCGCGCGCGCGTAGGATGGAAGAGTATGATTAGACGCTAGGTTCGCCTGTGTGTGTGTGGCAAAATATCTGAAACTACAAAATGTAGAAGCACTCAAAAAGTCAAAGAAATCGAAGTTTCTTTGCTGCGCCTATAGTCGTTTGATATGTCATTGCTAGTTCGTTCACGGCCGCAAAGGTATAACATCTTTTTAGAATTGACAAGACTAAAGAAATCACAATCTGGGATAAGCAGTTTCTTCTTTTTCCTCAAAAAGTTTTCAATAAAGCCTGAAAAGAGGATTGTTTTTGTGGAATACGCACTAATATGAAGAACCGCTTAATGGATGTGCACGACAAAATCATAGCTTTCGTAAAAGAAGCATTATCGAGACCATCAACGATATGCTCAGGAACGTGGCACAGATTGTTCATACCCGCCACAGAAGTATCTCAAATTTTATTGTAAACCTTTTGGCAGGGAATGGCGGCTTATGCTTTCTACGATACAAGACCCTCTATCAATATGGAGTTTGTGATGGATGGGAAGCGAAGTGAAGCAGCTCACTTTTCTAAACCTACCTGCTGTGAAACAATGAATCTTCGGCCTATAACAAGGTCGAAAGAATCGTTGTGGACTCATAAGATGAGGGAATAAAAGAGGGACAACTTAAACCGAATTGAGGTTACTAAGTTGGAAAGGGGATGTCTCATGGCTAAGCATGGCTCTAAAGAAGAGAACAAAGAGAGCTGTTTGGATGTACTGTTTAAGCATAAATATTCTGCAAAAAGAATTATAATGTAAAGGTACAAAAACTTGCTAGATATAAGCAAATAATTTACTATGAATCAGGAGAATATTAGGTTTATGAGGAGGACTAAATAACTACATTAAAAAGTTGTGCACTTTTGTTTGACAACGTACAGAGCAACCACGTAAATCTACCTCGCCTCATTAGAGACATCGGTGGTAGACAAAAGCCAACAAGTTGATACTGAGATTGTTGTAAACAAGAACGTGTTTAACAAAATTCTCAATCTCTCTTTAAGAGACGTAGAGCATAAAAACCTCATGAGATTCACACGCTTTTTGCACTGTTTGTGGCGCCGAATTGCCAAACAAAGTGAAAAGTTTTATGCCAAATTGACAGTTCTGTTGGCAATGTATGCTGGAAAATACTTAAGAATAGTTAACTTTGCAATTGCATATCCGTCTCTTAAAGAAAGATGGAGATGCTTGGCAAAAGACTATCAGCCGCAAGGCAAACAAAAGAAATAACAGCCCCTCTTGCAGTGTACAAAGGGCTTGGTCGCCTGTCGAGACACTGCGTGGGAGTTTCTTGGTTCTAAACGTATATTTAATTCAAACAATAATAATATGGGAAAATCAATCGGTATTGACCTCTGCACTACTAATTCCGTTGTCGCATTCAAAGATGCCTCAGTTCGAGTTATCGCAACAGGGTCCCTAATAATGAGGACTTATGTCGTTCTGTGTGTTGCTCTTGACAGGAGCGGTAGTTTCATAGTTGGCAACACACCTTACAGGAACTGGCGTCGCTATGCTCCAAACATTGTTGTATCTGCTAAGCGTCTTATGGTTGCAGCCTTTTTCACCACAGGTTCAGAAAAATGAAGGCTGATAAAGACATGTATCCATATGGCATGCCAAAATGTCGGGTGGTACAGATGAGTCCGTGGTTGTCATAATGAATGGTAAGGAGTATACTCCTGAACAGATAAGTGCTGAAATTCTTCGGCAACTAAAAGAGGATGCTTCGGTAAAGCTTGGCGGAGAAGTGACTCACGCAGTTATTACCGTTCCCTGCATATTTCAAACGAAAAACAGAAAACAGCTACTCGTAAAGCAGCCTGAACTTGCAGGGCTTGAAAGTTCAGCGCCTTCTTGCAGAGCCTACCGCTGCTGCTATTTCCTATGGCGCAGATAAAAATGGCTGCCGACGAAGACAAGAACTTCCTTGTATATGTGACTTCGGTGGTGGTACGTTTGACCTTTCCATTCTCGTTGCATCAGGTGGTAACTTCATCGAATCAGGTACTGGTGGCGACCGTTGGCTCGGTGGTGATGATATTGACCGTCTTGTTTCGAGTATGTTATCATCGAGGCGGGAAAGCAAACAACGTGGATGAGCATGGATTTGATAGCACAGCTCCTGATAAGAAGAAATACGAGTTTGCAAGCGAGTTTAAAAATGAAGTAGAAAGTGCAAAGAAGGCATTAAGCCAGTCTGAGTCTGCTACTATTTCAATTTTTGACCGCTTGGGAGGACGAAGACGGAAACTGTGTTGATATAGAAGTAACTCTTACAAGAAAAGAAATTCGAGAATATGATTCGTCCTCTTGTTCAGCGCACCCTTGACCTCATCGACGAACTTCTTGAAAAACGGCATTCCCAATCGATGCCATTGACAATATTCTTCTTGTTGGTGGTTCTTCGTCATTCCACCTCGTCCGTCAAATGCTCTGATGACAAATATGGCAAGGATAAAATCCTTTCTTCTGAGAAGCCTATGCTCGCCATTGCCGAAGGCGCAGCAATCCTTTCACACTCAATGGGAACCGAATCCGAGTGCCCTCATTGCGGCTAATTGGTTCCAGTCGGCACAGAGGAATGTCCAGCATTGCCACAAATCTCTGAAGAAGCAACTCCACAGGTAGCCCCTGAAGATGGAGGTGTTATGTGAAAGTATTACAACAAAGCATAAGACTTTCATTGAGACAAGAGATGATGCCGACGAGGTTGTTTACAAGGAAATCATCGATGAAAATATAGGTCTTCCTTATAAGGTTGACCATCAGTTCTATACTCTTGTAGAGAACCAAAAGATAATTACAGTCAAACTCTTTACCGATGCTGAGAATGGTAAAAAGGAAAAACTCGGTACTGGATTCTTCACAATTTCTGAAAAATCTTCCTGTATAGTGAACCTAATTCTCTTTCAGTCTTACAGAGGATGAGGTGATGAGCGTAAAGGTACGTGTACCAGCTACAGGTAAAACGACTAATGTGGTTCTGAGCCGAGGCGGATTAGATGCTCATTGCTTAGAGGCTATTAGCCCTACGTTTGATAGAGTGATGAATGATCAGTCTATTAGCGACAGCAAGAAAGCAGAATTTGTAGAGAAACTTAGAAAGTCATTGACAGTATTTCTGGAAATCTCACACCAGAGAGCAAAATGTGGCAAGATGATGGAAGACAACCTAAAGTCTGCCAGTCAAGTCGCGCTAGCCAAAGAAGAGTCTGAACCTGTCCAGTTAATTATTGCACAAATCTAACTAGAGAACTTTTGGACGCTTCATCAAGGACGAAGACAAGACTGCTATGCGTCATGAAATTTACGATTCCAGAATGCCTCGTCACCTATTGAAAAGAACGATGCCGTACAGAAATTGGATGACCCATATCCAAATATGGATTATTTACATATAGCTTCTTGCTCAATATTGCTGGTCACGACGATAGCGATCCAGTTCGATGCCAACAAAGCGACTCGTTGCTTTTTAATCAGTTCATGGCAGCACTTAACGAAGGTAACGTTCAGCGCGCACGAGATATCTCTCTGCCAATGAACATCTCATTGGAAAAGATTAACTTCCGACTACGGGTGGTTCAACTGGCATCAGGAAGTAATTAATGGAAAAATCACAAATGTCCAGTCTAGAAACCAGACATTCTCCAACTATCACGAAGAAGATGTTGTATGCCCTCAATGTAAAAGCGATTTAAGCATATATCGTGTAATTGACCAAATTCCATCTTCTTCTGGTAAGAACATTTGAAATCATGTCACGCAGTAGCTCATTTTGGCTGCTGCGGTATGTCTTTCCTTTAGTTACAGAAACCCTCAACTATCTCAGTGAAGATCTCGTCTCATCTTGCAGAATTAACTGCAGCAAGAGACTCTATAACTACGCTGCTGGCACAGGTGAAGGGCGTAAAGAGAACATACCTGAAGGTGGCGGTTCTTTCACTATATAGTTCGTAAAAGGCGACTCTTATTGGGTCTATTTGTAAGAAATTCTATGGGTCAGGTACAAAGGCACAGAATTAGCAGAAAAGAACAATAGAACTATGGATACTCCTCTTTACGAAGGTGACACTCTTAAAATTAATTGAACATGGGGCTTTGATTAGATGGATTAAAGGCAAGTATTATGACTCACGTCTTAAGAAAGCCGACAGTTTAGTACTTCAACAGAGGTTTGTTGAAGCTGAGGAGATTTATCAAGCTCTTTTGGCAAACAACCTATGTCTGTTGTGCATCTTGCCAACAGATACGTTCTATATTCTGATAATGTCGAAGATAAGCTATCGGCACTGAAAACGATTATAGAATTACAGCCGGTTACAGACGAAGATAAACCGACATTTGTGCAACGAGAATTGCTTTCGCCCATGTAGGGAAAAATGTCTGATATGGCATCCTCGAAATACTGCAACAAACAATATCACTGAAGTTGTTTTGTTGGTAGATGCCATTACACCTCACAAAAAGAAGATACGACATTTTCCCAGCGGGTCCATCACATCTATGCTCATCTATCTTTCAGTAAGCTGGCAGAGACATCAAAAATATGAGGACTTGTTGAACGACGTTGTCCATCACCTACAGGCATATTCTCCATCGTGCAAATCGGATATAAAAGTTTTCTATGATGCACTTTTGCGAGAAAATGTCTATACGATGCTATTAAACTCTTTCCCCATTTATTTCTATTGATAGCAGTTACAAAACGTTTATCACAAAATGTTGTGAAGAGGTTATATGTAAAAACGACAAAGATGTTAAGAGACCTACCAAACTTTCAAAGTTTTGTTTTGGCGACCAGCTCCATAGACAGAAGCAGCCACTCATCTTTTTAATGCGGCTGTTGAAGCTTTCAACAAGAAAGATTACGCGAAAGCTGTCTTATATGATGAATTTGCATCTGAATTCCTTGCATCCGACAATAATTTCTGTGTTAGGTGGTGCAACCATATCTTCATGGAACTGCCCCTCGTGCCAATGTCGAAGAGGTAAAAGTCTTTACTCGCTCAAATAAAGAAGCTAAAGCTTTCAGACCAGCAAGTTGACGGTTTCAAGCGAAACATCGCAAGACTCTGCCCAGAAGACTTCACCAGAAAAAGCCATCGCAATTTGTCAGCTATTTCTGAATGACAAGGACTTTGAGTCAATTTATATATCGCAAGCAGAAAAGCCTGGCTAAAACAAATGCTAAGGGAATAGACAAAAAGAACTACTGAACATCGTTAGAAATAACACAACAGAAGATTCGTTTGTAGATGTTATAGCACCTTTGTCTCTTATATAACGGATTATGTGTCAGTTTTTATGCCTGCTGCTATCGCAAAGATTAAGCGACATAAGTCAACGGATTTTCTGAAAAAGTATTGGAGCGTTCGCGAAGATGCTCAATTCTTCAAAGAACTTATTACACCTTCATCTGAAATTAAGGATGCTGTTGTTGACTGCATAGTCTCAAACAACAAAAAGTTCCCACCTCGAATAGCACTCCTTAGCAAATTCCAGGAACTATCGATGCCTCTAAAAGATGTCGACTATGCTCTACACTCTAGCGAAAAGCTTTATAAAAATGGAAGTGATGTACTTGATTATTTCCTTAAGACAACTAATACTCGTTGCGATAATGTTCCCAACGACGGAGCAATTACTATTATAGACCCACACTGGAGGCCATCAGCTACAAGAGCCTGTACAAAGGCATCTTGTTTCCAACCTATTTGAGAAAAAGAAAGATTCAAGAGAACGATAAACTCCTCTTTCTCAGAGAACGGCATTCTATAAGGAATCTATTGACTTCATCATTGATTCTTCTATTGATTTTTAATGAGATTTCTGAGCCTTCATTTTTCACTCTGTGGCAAGACTACGCCACTCTGTATCCCTCAAGAAAGCATCGTCGCAACCCAAAGATATTGCTATTAAGGACTTAGCAAATACAAGAGTACTTGTAGAGAATTATTGCAAGGCATATGCGACTTACTACAACTCTTTATGTGATAACCTCACACAACGAATAGCAAAAATACCGTTGGGAAATTGGTAATGAGCAGGAGGAAGACCATGAATTTGACAAAGCTATCTCTACATATCGGATACAATCAATGAGAACGTATCCGCATATTCAAAAAGCGGAGTATCGTTTTCCTGATATGCAAGGTAAGTTGGGACACATCACTGAAGATGTAGAGCAAGACATTGATTATATGCTCCAGCAGAAAGCCAATCAATCACTCCACAAATGATCTTGCCTGAGATATGACATGTTATCTTATAAAAGCGATTCGTCCCTAATGATGCAGAACGGATCGTGCAGGATTACATTCCTGAGAAACTCAACTTGCTGCCATCTGCTACAAACCTGTATATTAAAGAGTCAGAGAAATATCCAGAGGAATTTAATGACAAGTTTGCCCTTATTGAAGATGGAAGCTTTCCTTGAAGAAAGCAAGTGATTTCTACAGAGATTTGATCATTACAAACAGGTCATCTCGTAATCTTACCGACACGACTAATAAGTTTGTCACTACAGACGTAAGCTGGAAAAACTACATCATCAAGGCCTACTTTGATAAAGAGATGTATGCTGATGCATTTGAGAGTTACCGCGTATCTATCCTAATTTCTTTGAGGATGATACCAACTTCCGTAATGTAGCTATCGCTGCTCTTGGTACTAGTAGAATCTGATGAACCTATTGGTGATGAGCTTTGCAAAAAGCTATTTCAGTATGGCTTTCGGCTATCTCACAATGACCGTTTGTTTGTTAAAAGCCTTGACTACAATCTCTATGGGATGACCAATATACATTTACCTTGGAGGAGAGTTTGGGAGGAACTAGTGATTACGACTATGAGAATCTTCCCTGACAACATTAATTTCGATGAACCCGTAGAAAACGAGAATATCTCCATTGCTGCCGTACAAAACAGCCCATTTCCCGTATGGAAATGTTTGTACGCGACGATAGACCTTCTTTGGAAACCTTCTTTAATACGAGAAAGACGCTTTGATGCGATGATTGAACTCCGCCTTGATGAGAAATGTATCGTTGCTGCGCCATTCTTTGCCAAAACAAACGAAACATATACTTGAATCCATCATGATTCTTTTTGATACAGAACTCACACACGGATATGGCAACGAAGAAGATGTTCTTGCATTAGGCTGTACAATATGGTTTTTACTGATGGAGAGTTCGGTAAGTATAAAAGAAGCTAAAGGTTGGGCTGATTTATACAAGAGCGCAGCTAACTAGAATGTAAGAGAGCTTCACCAACGTCTTGCAAATCTCAAATAAAAGCCTTTAGTAAACTATACGATTCTGTCAAATCATTCTTCTCCAACAAGATGAGTGAAAGTATCAAGGATAAAAATGAACTACCGTAAGTTTATCGATACTTATGAACAGATTTGTCTCGCTTTCAATGATACTCCTTTATCTATGGCATTTTCTCAGTATGCTAACGGCGAGGTTGTACATCTCCTTAATGATGACTCTATGTCTCTTCGTGACGGTATAGGCTATGGTTCGCATCCATAAAGTCGCACCTTCGAGCATCCAAGTCAAGAAAACCTTGAAGGTATGCTTTTGTAATCTTGGCACGCATCTTGTGCAGAAAAACCGAACTCTTCTGATGAACAAGTTCTCAATAAAGCCCTGCGAGACACTGGGTCAACTTTTAGATCTGCTGTGGACGATGCGCGCGTACAAGGTGCTTTGTCAGCTATCGTTGATAAGGTGAATAATAATCGAATGACCAAGCGAAAAGCGTTTGATGAAGTATATTCTCTATATCAAAAAGTTCCCAATAATGATAGGCTTTGCGAAAACCTTGTTACTCTGTCTGGCTTATGTGTTCCTGAGTATATCATAGGGACAAAACCGGAGCAAGTTCTGTAAAGAGAACTCTTGATAACCTGAATAACAACAAGAGTGATACTTTCAAGCGATAAGCTAAGAAACTTCTGATGACTACAACAATATTATGAGCCAGCTTCATACCAAACCAGAAGTCTGCTTGGTGAAGATGATGACAGCCCAATTTCGCTTCTAATGCGTATTAATTCAAATACAACTCTCAATTCAAATGGTTTAGCTTTAAAGGAAGGTCTTGGCTACTTCAAGAAACTTGGTGGTTATGTTCGCCCTCGACGCTCATCGCCATTTGGAATTGATTATCCTTTTTAAAAATATTGTATAATGAAGGATCCATATAAGATACTCAACCTAAACAGGATGCCAATAACTCGGAGATAGTTAGAGCTATGGCTCCTGCTTTGCGGCAACGCAAATATACTCAGCAGAGATAACGAAGCGCAGGACTACATCCGTCAAACCCGCCACACGTCTTGCGGCAGATTTCACTTTCCCTGTTTTGGATAGGGACACAGGTTAAACTGCTGAAGTCATCCATCAAAAAGCTGAGAAATGAACCTTGATGCCCTTGATGATAACAAGTATAACTCTTTAAGCCCCACGATGAGATATAGAAGATATTAAGAAAAAGTTAGAAGAGACAACAGCAACTTTGCAGCGGGAAAAACCAAACTTTAAAGAATGAGCTGGAAGAAACTGATAAGTCTCAGGAAAAGAAAAATTGACGAAATCTTCCGTGAGTTTCTAACTGTCATTGACACTTTTGAGCGCGCCGAACAAACCATTAAAGAGAAAGGATTTATCTCTGACGATAACGCTCAGAAAGCTATGAATAGACTTCTCAATGCGAAGAAGAAAGCATTGTTCGTATGCGAAAAGTACAATGTCAAGAAGATTGAATTCGGAAAAACGGACAGGCCAATGAAGACCTTTTGTGTCGTTAATGACACTGAGCCCTGATCCTTCTCGCAAACTGGCGATATTATCTCCATAGAGAAAGAAGGGTATGCGCGATGGGCATCTTATCCGATCATGCAGAAGTCGTTATCGTGCGCAACTAAAAGGAGGAAATACTATGTTTTATATAATAAAGGACAAAGCATTGCCGACTATGTAGTGGTATTTCCACACAAAAGAAGGTGCCTATGCGCAGACGTATAGGGTTAAAGATCAGCAAGGAAAAGTTAAGTTCCTCAAACTTATTTTTATGGAAGACCTCGAAGTATTCCAGTATGATGGTGATGACAGGTCATAGAAGTGGAATTGGCATCGATGTTGAAGCATAACAACCTCTGCCCGTTTGTTGATAGTGGAAAACTAGAGAAAGACGGCCACTCAGCTTTATACATTGTGACGGAGTATGGAAGGGTGAGAACCCTCAATACACGTCTTTATCGAGCTAGCACACTCAGCCCAATGGAAATCCGATCAAGTTATGACGGCAATCTTTCTGCCATCAATTTTTATACATACGCTTGAACGACCAATAATTCACAACGAAATAACTGTTGAGAACATCTACTTGACACAGTGGGAAATCTCAATAATCTCAAACTGATTGATTTCGGCGCAGCACGCTTTGCAGACCTTAAGCCAGAGCACCTCGTCATGGAAAAAGTCAAGACCTATACTATGTTGCCTCTGAGCGCTTCTTCGGAAATGGCGATGTTCGGTCTGATTTATTCTCGGCTGGAGTTGTGCTTTACAAGTTGATTTTCGGTGTTATGCCTATGAGAACCAATCTGCAGGCAAAAACAAAGCAGGAACAGGTGCAAGCAATTATCGAGAAACGCAACGGGCCATTGACTTTTACCGAACATCCAGATTATGGAGATGGACAATGACTTGTTAAAGGTCATGGTAAAAGCCCTTGCTCCCGATCCAGACCAGCGCTTTGATTCTGCTAAAGGATCTTTGATGCTATCGAAGGGAAAACACAAGTTGACGCACCGCCCATTTCTATGACTCGAGTAAATCAGACTGAAGAACGCTCAAAGATGCAACCCAAAGCAAGGAAAGGGCTTTGGCAGATGTAGCCGGTATGAGTCCATCAAGTCTATCATGCAGAAGAAAATTCTCAACATCTTGAAAGACCCCGAAAGAGCAGAGCGCTTCAAAATACAAATTCCCTAATGGAATGTTGTTATACGGTCCTCCTGATGCGGAAAAATCTTTCATAGCTGAGAAATTTGCAGAGGAAGCTGGGTACAACTATGATGTTCATCAAGTCTTCAGACCTGCCAGTATCTATGTCTCATGGCTCGCAGGAGAAGATTGGAAAACTCTTTGAAGATGCACGCAAGAGCGCACCAACTATCCTGAACTTCGATGAGTTTGAGGCTCTTGTTCCTAACAGAAGTAAAATCAACAATTCGAGTGAATCTGGCGAGATTAATGAATTCCTTTCACAGATGAACAACTGTGGCAAAGACCATATCTTTATCATCGCCAGTTCTAACCGTCCCGACCTTATTGATCCCGCCATTCTGCGCAAAGGACGAATGGACAATGTTATCTACATCTCTGTTCCTGATAAAGATGCGCGTAAGGGAATGTTCGAAATTCATATGAAAGACAGACCTGTGTCTGGTGAAATAAACTTCGAGCAATTGGCCGGTATGACAAAGAACTTTGTGGCTTCCGATATTGCTTATATCGTCAATGATGCTGCGACACGAGCTTTTGAGGATGATGTTGACATCACGCAGGCACTTCTTGAAGAGGTTATCAGGAGAACAACCCTTCCGTCAGTGCCAGTGACTTGAAGAGTTATGGAGGAAATGCGCCGCACGATCGAGAGCAACGGCAAGAGCCTGAACGCCGCCGCATTGGATTTACTTGAAACATCGACTTATGGCAAGCAGGTCGTGTAATTTCAACTGTGTCAAGGCTCTAATCCTTCATATTTTACCTCATTTGGATGACACGATTTTTGAATCGTGGCAGTCAGATGAGGAATCTTCCTTCCGAGACAAAGTTACATAATCTCAAAACGTTCTCCAAATTTTATTGCCTAATTGTTGTGATATCTGAGCCCAGTTTGCAAGCGGGCATAGTCCACTCTCACGTATAGTTCGGTACGCCAGAAACACAAGCTTCTCGAGAGCAGTATCGGAAGGAAGACACCCTTGTTCTTTTGTAACTTACGTACTTGCCTGTGGTAGCTTTTCAACCGTGTTGGTGGTGTATATCAGCTTACGTATCGCAGGCGTATACTGAAAGTATTCCGTGAGGCGTTCCCAGTTGTCACGCCATGATTTTATGACGATAGGATACGTTTCTCCCCACTTGCTCTCGAGTGCGTCTAACTGTGTTTCTAGCAGTCTCTTTGCTAACGGCCCCATATACTGTCTTAAGGTCACTGAGGAACTCCTTTTGATGCTTACTGCCAACGTGTTTTGATAGAGTTGCGTATTTGGTGGACAATACAGAGTTGGACACTTGTATCGGGGAATACACTCTGTATAGCATCAGGGAAGCCTTTCAGACCGTCAACACAGCATATCAGTATATCCCGGACCCCTCGGTTTTGAAGGTCACTTAGAACCTCTAACCAGAAGTTTGCACCTTCACTCTTGGAGACATACATACCAAGAAGTTCCTTGTGGCCTTCCTTGTTGATGCCTAAGACGTTGTAAATGGCACGTGAGACCGCACGTCCGGTTTTCATCCTTCACTTTATAATGGATGGCATCCAGCCAGCATATTGCATATACAGGATCAAGCATTCGTGAACGCCATGACTTGATTTCAGGCAGGACTCTGTCGGTGATGGAACTGATGGTTTCTGCAGATAGTTTGGTATCAAACTCGCGCTCAAAATACTTGCTGATATCGCGAGTACTTGTACCAAAAGCATACATGTTTATAATCTGATCCGCCATACCTTCTGCAAGGATCGTTTCGCGCTTTCTGACGGTCTGAGGCTCAAAGGAACCGTCACGATCACGAGGCGTTTCTACAGTAACCTCACCATAGCATGTCTGCACTTGCTTAGTCAGCTTACCATTACGGCGATTGCCTTTTGAGCGTTCATCAATAGAGAGATGAGCATCCATCTCACCTTCAAGGGCAGCATTCAATATGCGCTCCAACATTGGTGCCAAAGCACCATCCTTACCAAAATAACGGTTCTCCCTTTACGAAGCTGTTCCGCAGCTCTCTTGTAATCAATTTCTTTGTCGTCCATAATAAATAAACTGTGTAAAACTAATCTTAGTGTATGTACACAGTTTACTTTACACCTCTCGGCAAGCAATCAAGACACGAGAAAAAACATTGACGTTACATTCCTCGCTCTTGCTCGTCGCAGCATTGGGGATATCTGCTTTACTTCAATGACTGGATGATGCTGTTTTATATAGCATCATCCATCGTGACATTGATATTAGTCGCTACCACTATGGCTCACTTATATACAACAAGTCTTGGCTTCACAAGTCAATCCTTATTAGTGTCATAATGCTCTATGTCCTCATTGGATATATTGTGACACAGCACTGGTTGGATGGGGGCTCTCTTGGGAATATGTTTGGCTCCATTCATGAGCTTTTAGTAGAATACTTATATAGTCCCCCTTAAAAACTATATTTCAGCATAAAGTTTGTATTGACAAGCTCTATGCTGATTCTTTTTATAAGGTATAAAAGAACTCATAGCTCTTTTGAGTTATATGCTGCTGCAACTAATAATACATTGATAGCATCTCCTTTCACACCTTTATAAAAGTTGCGAGATAATCGGTGGTCTGCTTTAAGATGTCCTATTGTTGGCTCTATACCTGCTCGTTTACAAAATAGTTTGTGTTTCTTTCTCTTTTGGTAGTAGCTGTCTTTAGCTTTAGGAGTGTCTGGGATGAGTATCTTTGTCTGTTCAATTTGCTTTATACCTCTATACCCTCTATCTCCTGCTAACTTATCAACCTTCCTTCCTGTCATCCTTTGGGTTTGTTCTAACGTCTTTTCGATAGTATGCCCATCATATTCATTCCTAAAAGAACATGCACCAAGAATAAGTCCTGACCATGAGCGAAGAATAGATACTTTATTGCCAAACTCATATTGCTTATGTTCCTTACCCTTGCTGATGCAAACTACATCTGGTTCGTGCAGAGAATATACTTTGTTCTTTGACTTCCTATTCTGAGAAAGAACGTTGTAATATAACGTGAATTCGACGAATTCACGTTAAAATGGATGATTTCATTGTTTATATTTATCAATATTCTTTTGTCCACGGCAATGCTTTCCCATTAGAAAAAGATTGCCAAATATTATTTACATCAAATGTTTTAAGATTAGATAATCGACAATCTGATGCAAATAAAAGAAAGTCTTTTGTGTCTTAAAAGCCATAAATCCTATTCTCATTAGCATTAATAATAAACCATGCTTCTTTGACTGGCTGTCCGGAAACTATCGGTTCTCCTTTACAATATAATAATATATACGGAGGATATACGCCCACTCTCTTAACATCGCTCGGTCCCTGTATATTTTTGAATAGTTGTCGGAGGAATTTTTGTATCTACAATCCACTGGACATTATCGGTGCACGTTACTTTCGAAAAGGTTTAATTAGAGGTATCCTCATATAATCCCAACCTGAAGTCCTTGTATAAAAATCCTCTTTGCTATCTTTTCTGTTATTTGTATTTGTACAACAACAAAAGAGTACAAAGTGAAAGATACATTATTAATTTCATTTTTGATTTGCCATTTTGCTTCTATTGTTATTTTGTCATTACCTCCCAAAAACATCATGATACTCAATTTAGCATATTACTTATCGTATTGTTTTATAAATTTATATTTTACCATTTCATCAGGATCACCTTTCCATATAAATAAATCCTGATTGGATTATCCTCGTTGAAGCCTTGACCTGAAATAAAAATATTATTCCACCTTTCCCTCTCATATCTTCTAAATCATAAGTTAGTTTTTATACCTTCATTAATTCCAAAAAGGATACCACTGTTTTACGTCCTTTTCAATCTTCCATCGTACCATTTGTATTTAATTTCTAATTCATCGGTTGCAGTGTTTATAATGTTATAATTTAGAGATTTCAAGACACAAGTGCCATCTTTCATTAATCATTATTTCAGCGCAGTCATCAGCTTTCCAATTCTAATAAAGTAAGTATTCTCTATTTGGGAGAATTACAGCCAAATAAAAATACAATACAACTATATATTAAATTTCTTTCAATTTCATTATCGTCTCATTTGCAACGTTTCTGTCCATCTAAATGATTGTGAAGTTATTGAACCCTCATCCCTTTTCAAATTTTTATTTATCATACTACCAACAGTTTTCTGCCAAATGGCAAATATCCTAAAATAACGTGAGTTCGATGAATTATAAGTGTCTATAAATTTGGTGATTAGCAAAATTTGTTGTAACATAAGGTTTTTGATTTACAAACAATCACAAACAAAAATCGCTATGATCACCTAGAACAAAGTTACTGAAATATTTTTGCATAGCAGATGACTTTTTGCAAGTTTTTGATGCAATGACGGCAAAATATACGCTAAAACCTATTGGACAAAGAAAATATCATCGAAGTTCCACGATGTCAAAGGCCGAAAGTCATGCTTGATAATGATTCTTTTCCACGACTCCGGTTATCGCTGCTTTAAACATTTCTATCTTGAAAAAGTATGCAGGCATCTTCGCCATCTGTTTCCAAAAGTTGTTTCTTATAACCGTTTAGTAGGGAATTGGAAAGGGAGGCTTTGTCATTCCACTCGCTTTGTTTATCAAGAAAGTCTTGTTAGAAAATGCACGGGCATAAGTTTCGTTGACAGCACACCACCGTGCATGTCTGCAAGAACCAAAGAATACATATTCACAAAGTTTTTCAAAGGCATAGCCCAAAGAGGAAAAATGCTCCATAGGATGGTTCTTCGGCTTCAAGTTGCATCTAATCTGCAATGAAAGGAGAGCTTCTCAACTTTATGATAACGCCGGGAGATGTTGATGACCGTAAGCCTTTGAGTACAAAAGCTTTCCATAGGGTTCATACAAGGTAGGCTGTTCGGTGACAAGGGTACATCAGCGAGAACCTCCTTCCAAAAGGCTTTTCGTTGACGGAATACAACTTATTACCAAGTTGAAAAGTAACATGAAAGGAGCTTTTGATGAGCGTTTCTGACAGACTTTACTCAGAAAAAAAGAGCCATTATAGAAACGGTGAATGATGAACTTAAGAACATCGCACAAGTGGAACACTCCGGACATAGATGCTTTGACAATTTCATCGTCAACTTATTAGGTGCCATTGCTGCCTATTGCTTGTTCCTCAAAGAAGCCGTGCATCAATGTACAAAGGACCATTGATACACAGCTTACTTTTGTTCTGAATTCGTCGAACTCACGTTATTTTTAGCACAAAGCCAGCAGTATTTGCATATCATCATCTCTTTTTGATTGTGAAACTTAAGTCTTAGGTTGTTCGTCTCTGGTCTTTCTGTTATGCAGATGTCCAAATCCTTCTGTTTGCAAATATAATAAAAACTCGTGTCTCTTTTTATCTAAATCTCCTTATAGCGTAGGAGAAAAATGAGCTGCTCTCCTTGCTCTGTCTCATAAATAAGCGGAACTTTTTCTTTGAAAGAATCTTGAGAAACTTCACTTTTTGAAATATTTTTGAGACAGGGACTATATGCGCAACAATATGCCTTGTACAGTCAACTTATTTGAGTGCAGGGACAAAGGAACTTTTTATTAGTGCGAGGAATGTTTGCGCTAAAAACATTAGTTGGGATTATTTGTATGTATCACTACAAATTTTTGAGATTTGCAATACTTTGCTATACAAAAACATAGTACCCCTGTGCCATCTCTTTATGTTTTTACCTTTTAAACAACATCAACTTTATGAAAAAGAGTTTATTTATCGTTTGCCTAATGGCAATGGTTTTTACTGCTAAAGCACAGCAGAAAGAGCCCAACATCGTGATAACTTTTCAAAGAGTCTGACAAGACCGTGGAGCTGGCTGTCGGTGGTCAGAAGGGGATGAATTTCAGATTGACTGGGGGACGGAAAAACTCCAAACCTACAACAAAGCTGCCTACTATTCTGAAACGCTGAAATCAAAGACAGTCAGATTTATGGCGAAAAAGGTTATGATTCTGCGAGCACGTAGTATGAATATCGAGGCACTCCAGTTCCATCTATGCTTCCTCGCTCTCACAAGTGCATGTGAGCGACAACAGCATTCGCCAACTCGACTTGAGCCAAGCGCCTTATCTGACTGGACTCTATGCTGAAAACAACAAAATAGAGCAGCTAACGTCAGGAATAATAGTTTTATGCGCGTCATTGATGTACACAACAACAAGATTACAGGAGAGCTGGATTGCTCCCTCATGACGCGACTCTCGAAAGTTGACATCTCCGACAACCAATACGACCGCCTCATTTTGCCCACCCACAGCACACTGCAATACGTGGACTGCTCCAACAACCGGCTGGATGAAATAAACGTGAAAGAGTGTGGCGGTTTGGAAGAACTACTGTGCAGGCAACCGACTTACCTCACTCAATCTCACAGGTGTGATCAAACCAAGCGAACTATATGCCGACTCGAACTTCCTCACCACGCTCGATGTGTCAAGCAACACGCAACTGAAAACGTTGAAGGCCGACCACAACCGCCTCACGCAGGTGCTTACGGGCAACAATGTCATACTAGAAGGTGTCTATCTCTTCAACGAACTCACTGACGCTCGATCTGTCGCAGAATCCGAACGTGAAATATCTCAACGTGGAGCACAACCGACTGACAACGCTCCCAACGCTCCAACACCCGCTGCTGACTATCCTCATCGCCGGATATAATGATCTCGCTTTGGTGGATCTGACCCAAAACGATCGTCTGCTGAAAGTGAAACTCGAGCACAACCACCTCGCTGCTATCTCTGTGGCAAACATCACGTAACCTGAGCTGGCTAAAGGTGAGCAACAACCAACTGAGCTCTCGACCTCAGTCACAACTCTATCCTCACCTGGCTGAGTGCGACAGCAACCGCATCAACCGCCTCGATGTGAGCAAGAATCCCAACCTGCAATGGATAGCTGCCGAGAACAATCATCTGACCGAGCTTGATCTATCTGCCAACCAGAAAGTGGAAGGTTTGTCGCTAGAGGGCAACGAGTTCTCTGTCGAAGCCATCAATAATCTCATCACGCAATTGAAAGATGTGTCGAGCGTAACAATCAATGAAAACAACCGCGCATGGGCACGCATTCTCAACATCGCGATGCCCAATGCCGAAAAAGCCAATATCACAGCAGCACGCGATAAAGGATGGACGGTGATCACCGTCACGACGGGAATCTCTACGCCCTCTGTCATGCCTCGATGTAGTCGCAGCCGCTCTACTATGTGACTCCAGCCGGCATCGTCAGCAGAGTATCCGACGAAGGGTTTGAATATAATCAGATATAGTAACGGCACCACGCGCAAGGTAATCTTCTAATTACCTTTCCCTTCATATGTCGCCGATGGCATAGGTAAAAACAAGTAGGAGGTAGACGCTCATTGTAGATGTTTATCTCCTACTTTCATGTTTGCAGGTCTCGGAAAGGAGCAGAAAGATTCCGTGAATACTATCCTAAAAAGTATATGAACAACAGGAAAGCAGCGTTAGAGTTTCTTGTAAGAATTGCGCTCCATCTTATGAAGCAATCATTTTCGTTCCTTTATAGTATGAACAAAAATATCCTTATTGTGTTCAGAAATACAATAAGCCTATCAACTGACGCCCTTATTGGATTGGAGCATATTAATAAGAAAAACATACATTATGCACCATTCTCCTCCTTCTCCCTCATCTTATTTTTCTGTTGTCACATTGTCACGTTGTCATCTCATGCTAACATCTTGAATATGTTAGTATTACGAGCGTGACAACAGTGTGACAACAAATTAAGAATGAAAAATTTGTTATCACACCATCTAAATTTTTAACAATCAAAAGTTCCACCTTTTTGTGACAACGTGACAACAAAAATCTCGCTTTTTTTATAGGGAGAGAGTTATGCAGAGAAAATCATTGTCTACCTATTGTAGTATTACGGAATTTATAGAATGGTGATAGGAGTGGATGAAGAAAATTTACAATAATTTAGTACTGCTGGGGCTTTTCTTCCTCAAATATATTCTATTCTGATTTATTGCTGTCCGGTAAAACTCAAAAGAGCATAAATATCCTCCCCGAAGCCCTGTAAATTGGACTTCGGGGGTTATTTTTCAAAAGTAAGCCCCCTAATCGAAAAAGACTTGGTTCTGGTGGTGCTTTTTGCATCTCCTTTGCAAGGAAATCATTCCAAGTTTTTCGGGAGTTTTCCATGAGATGCGATAAAAATCGACGTAGTACATAAGCATAAGTCGTACCATGGTAACAACTTGTGAGAATGCACAGTGTCGCTTGATGCTTCTCGACAGAACTGTTGTCAGCAGATTGGCTATCAGAACCACCCGATGTCTGTATTTGTACGGCGTTGACGCTGTCTCCATAGAAGAAATGAAGCGGGAAATTCTGTTTGAGCTGTTAGTACAACGACTCGATAGCCCATCTTAGGCGGTAGATTTCAGCAACGTCATCAACCGTAAAGTCATAGTTGTTGGTCAATAGTACAACCGGTTTCTTGTTCTCATAAAATATCTCCACCTTCGTGCCCTCATGGATGAGTTCCCCTCTTGTAAAACGCACTCTCTGATCAATGTGCGTTACCAATCCCTCTGTATTGACGTACGTTACAGATTCAAGCACCTCATACTTAAGGTTTTTCTTCATTTTGGTCACGTAGCAAACACCTTCTTCTGTAAGACGTTGGAATTGTGCTATGTCGACATAACCACGATCCATTGCACAAGTGGAGCACTCCAGGCATAGATGCTTTGACAATTTCATCGTCAACTTATTAGGCGCCATTGCTGCCTATTGCTTGTTTCCAAAGAAGCCATGCATCAATCTGCAAAGGACTATTGATACACAGCTTACTCTGTTCTAAATTCATCGAACTCACGTTACATAGGTTATAATGATACCTTGTAGTTTCTTTTCCTATCTGTACAACATAGAACCCTTGGGATAGGGGAACTCCATACGATTAGTCACCTGGCCTTTCAAACAACCTGTCCATTGATGCCATATACATTGACGAATGCAGGTTCTTGGGCACCGCCTGTTGTCTCGATATGCAGCGTGCCAGCCTTTCCGTACACTGTGTGCATCGGTCGGCATGGTTGGCGTGCTGATGAAGTCGGCCATTGCCAAGCCTCCAACTCTACAATATTCTTGAACTCCGAAAACACCTCAGAGGCACGGTAGGCATCGGCTGAGCCTTTCGGAACATAAAGGATGGCAGTTGATGTTGAAGAGCAATGGAATGGTAAATATGGAGAAACACCTGTCGGTACACCTGTTTGGGGAGGAGTGGTAGGGGCGTGAGTAAATCTTTGTAAGTCTTCATTACGACAAAAACGCATTCCTACCAATAAAGGTCACACCTGCGGGTATGTCAATGGAATCCAAGGAGGCACTTTCAAAAAGCACTTGGTCCAATATATGTAACAGAAGAAGGAATTTTTATTTTTCTTAGACTGAAATTCCCCAAAAGGCAGAAGACTCAATGCGGGTAACCCCATCCGGAATATTCACTTCTTCCAAATTTTCACACCAATAAAAAGCGAATTCTCCTATTCTATCTAATTTGTCGGTCAAGATTACTACTTTCCTGAGGTTTGGCACTGCCCAATAAGTTTCATTCAAAAATCCTTACTTTGAAGGTACAGTTACACTCTATACTCGGTAATTCGTAATATATGGAGCCATCCAAGATTTCAACTGTTTCGGGTAAAATGGCAATAGAGGCAGGGGCTTTGAGGCAGCCATAAAAACACTACTGTATATCTCTCTTACTTCGATGGAATATTAACCTCTTCCAGCTTCGCGCAATTTACGAACAATAATTTATTAAGAACCTTAAGCTTTTCGGGAAGTTTGACCTTTCTTATTTCTATGCTATAAAAAGCAGATTCTTACCTATCTCTTCCACACTTTCGGGAATAATCAACTCTTTGAGAAGCACATTGTAACTAAAGGCTTCCTTGCCTATCTTCTTGAGCGTTTTGGGTAGTTTATAGTCTTTGATGTAACTCCCACAAAAAGCCTTATCGGGCAGAGCATCATTCACCATACGAGCATCTTCCAAATCTAAATGTCGCAGGTTGGTCTTGAGGGTATCCTCTTCTCTTGTAGCATTTTCAGATACCCTCCTCTTCATGCCTGCAGGCTTTGGCGTATTAGGCCAGCACAGATGGTGCAGAAAGGCGATGTCTTTGTCATTAGTGTTCCTGTCACCCGAATGCGGGTGAGTTCTTCGCTCCCGGTCCAACAACTTCCTGCAACGTCCCCGGAGTTTCCACATGATATTCTTGCGCTTGGGCTGTTATTGTGCATATCAGCAACAATAGAATTGAATAAAATCTTGATATCATGATTTATTGAATTTACGATTAAACCACCTGACTACAAGAAAGCCGCCTGTTTACAAAGAGATTTTGTAAAGTTCTTTTTTTCCCACTTTGTACAGCGTAGAGACCTTTTGGGTAATGAGATTTCCAATTGTTGGGTTATTTGCCCTTTCCACACTAATTGTCCTCCTATACCATATATATTTACGGATATAGGTTCTTGGTTTTACCTTGCCAGTCGCTTCGATATGCAATGTGCCATTGTTCTCATATACTTCGTACGAGTAAGCTTTGCATTGCAGGCGCGTTGATTGATGTCGGCCATTGCCAAGCCTCCAACTCTACAATATTCTTGAACCCGAAAACAACTATGGATGTGCGGTAGGCATCGGCAGAACCCTTTGGAACATAAAGAATAGCAGTTTCCATCGGACAAGAGTGGAATGGCAGATATGGGCCATCGCCATTTGTCCATTCTGTAGTCACTGGTGGAATTATAGGCCGTGCGTAAACCTTTTGCAATTTACTATTATTCCAAAATGCATTTCTGCCTATAAATGTCACACCTGCCGGGATGTCAATGGAATCCAAGGGGCACTATCGAAAGCGTGTTTCTCAATACGCGTAACCGTGGAAGGAATGTTTATTTTACGGAGCCTGAGGTTCCAGAAGAAAGCTCCTTCGCCAATTCGCGTAATTCCGTCCGGAATATTCACCTCTCCTAGAGCACTGCACCAATAAAAAGCATCATCTCCTATCTCCGTCAATTTGTCGGTAAGTATCGTTGCCTTGCGCAATCCTGCCATACCGTTGAAAGCACCTCTTAATACTCTCACATTCTTGGGTATTACCACTTTCTCAATCGCACGTATCCCGTAATACGCTGCACCATCCAAGATTTCAACAGTTTCAGGCAAGATGGCGACAGAAGGAGATATTTCACGACAGTTATGAAAAACGCCACCATACATTTCTCGAAGTTGGGAAGGGATATTCACTTTCTAAGGTTACAACATTCTGCAAATAAGTCTTTATTGAGAATTTTAAGATTGTCTGAAGTCTCACTTTTTCTATTTCCGTACTATAAGTAAGTAAATCTTCGCCTATTTCTTCCACGCTTTCGGGAATAATCAATTCTTTAAGAAGTACATTATAGTCAAAGGCATTCTTGCCTATTTTCTTAAGCGTCTTGGGCAACTTATAGTCTTTTATGTAACTTCCTGAAAAAGCATAGTCAGGCAGAGCATCGTTTACCAAGTGTGCCTCCTCCAAATCCAGATGACGTAGGTTCGTTTTTGAAGTCATCTTCTTTTTCCTGCATTATTTTCAAAAACTTCTCAACTTTCATTCCATAGGCTTTGAAACACCAGGCCAACATAGGTAGTGAAGGTATGCGATGTCTTTGTCATTAAGTGTTCCTGTCACCCGAATGCGGGTGAGTTCTTCGGCTCCCCGGTCCAACAACTTCCCGCAACGTTCCCGGGATTTCAAGATGATACTCCTGCGCTTGGGCGGTTAGTGTGAATATCAGCAACAATAGTATTGAGTAAAAGTTTTGAAGTCATGATTTATTGAATTTATGATTAATGTAAAAGAGGAGAAGAAGTGCCATAAAGCACCTCTCTCCTCCAGTAGAAATTATTCCTTTATAAACTTTACAGATTCTTTAATCTGGCCATTTCGTTCGGTAATTGTGGCAACATAGATACCCTGTGGCAGGTGGGAAACATTGATTCGCATTTCTTTCTTCGTACTGTCAATGCTGTACTTCCCGTAATTTAACCAATTTTTGACTCCGGTAATGCACAGTTCGTATTGTCCATTCGGAAGATTATACGAAACGGTCAATTCCGATTTGACGGAACAGGAGAAATTTTCATTTTTCCCTCCCCTGCTTTCACGAGAAGTTCAGAGGAAGTGAGATAGCCATCTTTCTTTTGCCGTCACTTCAACCCTCTATAGGGTTTCGTCTCGAGGGGAGCACAGGTCATTTCCGCCCCTTCGGCAATCATTTTTCCATTGGAATCAAACCATTGGTAGATGGCATCTTCGTCCACTCCCGTTACAGAAAGTGTTACCTTTTCCTCGTTCTCATTCTTGATTATTTGCGGGATGTATTAACGGTCTCGGCTCGCGGATAATCTCAAAGTCTCCTCCGATAACATTTCCATTTTTGTCCTTCTGGCGTAGGAGTATGGTATGCTTTTTCCGGATTGCTTCCGAAAGGAAGGACGGTCTTGAAGTTCACACTCAGTTTGACGAGGCCGATGTCTTTGGGTTTGAGTGTCAATATTGTCCAGTGAACCGTTTTGAGAAACGATCTCTTGTATGTAAGGATGACCTGTAGATTTTATATTTACACCCTTTTTACCTCCTTCATCCCAAGCAGAGAGTACTTGTGGAGCCATACGCAACTGCACTCGTGCATTGCCAAAGAGGGTATTTGAACTTCCATTAGTTGCATTCGGCAACTCCTATCACATCAAGACTCTAAGCCTCCTTATTGGGGAGATGATTTACAACAGAAACTGCTCCTTCATAAGAGGAACCAGAGCCAACATTTGCTATTGTTAAGTTCTTCTGTAGCTATATTATTGTAATGTGATATCAATCTACGTATTTCCAACTGTTTCTCATCATCAATATCGGATCATCAATATTGTCAGAAATCATTAGTAACAAACAGAAATGCCAAAGATTTTCTCCTCCAATGGCTTCATTAGAAATTATTGAAAATTTTGTAGGATCAGGAGTTTTTCCATTCTATTGGAACATCGCATATTCTCCAGGTTTCAACGGAGGCACAATGCCCAGGTCTTCTATATGGCCCCTAAGCGAAACTACCTTCCACTTTCAGTAATCCCTGTCCATGCTTTGGACCATTGTAGGTTTGTCCCAGCTTTTGCCCAAAAAGCAGTTACTCTTTGATTCGGGAGACTCTTCTGTCCCCTGTTCCAAACTCTTACATAAATGTAATTTGTCTTTCCTCCCAATGGGTTTTGATGCTCTTGTATGCTATCTTTTGATGTCTGACCCAAATTTCAGAGCACTCCAATAGTTATCATTCGTAATAGTCGTATTTGGTTCAAACCTTTATCCTCGGCATTATCCTTGATATACAGGTCGCAGTCCTTCAAGAGCGTGGGAAGCCATACTGGTTTCATCGGTCCAATGGAAGCATCACTGTCGTCGCTATCCTCCTCCAACTTGGCATTTGCGGGAGGTTCTGAGGACGCGGGTCCGATTCCCCACCAATAGTATCCGTCGTTATCCTTATCATAAGCCGGTGCCGGTTCGGAAGTGCCGAAATCAACGGACGAGAGAAAAGAGGGATACTTGCTGGACCAGTGTAGCTTGTACTCAAAGGGAAGTGTGGGGAGCCGCAGAAGAAACCATATTGTTGATATTCACAAACGCATACAAGAACCCGTGGTCTCCCAATTTTCTCCCTCAACTGTTTTTGAAAATCCAAACTGTCTGACCTATGTGAGGGTCGCCGGGTTTAACCCACAATCCGTGTGTTATAGTGCTCATAAACGATGTCTCCGCCTTTATCGTCTTGTAGCCTACCAAGGTCATAGCATGGGACCAAGAATCGATGCGCCCGGCAAGAGGACTCTTACAGCATGGATTAATTTTCAATTGAGGCGAAATCATTGCCTTTGATAGGGTTGAACAATTCTTTTCCCGCATTTTTATCGTATATGAGGGTTCCCTTTTTTCGAGACAGGGACGATCCTGCGCTTTGTATGGGAACGACATCTCATCCTGAATCCATTTGCGGCTGATGTAGTCCAATGCAGAAGCCGCCATCCCTCGCAACTTCCGCGTTAGAACAAGATACTAACTCTTGTTCGGAGAGGTCAAATTGCAGGTCGTATTCTTGTGGAGTTTTGCAACGGCTCCATAGCCCCTATGGCAGAGAAAGCCCAACATGAACCACAGCTCTTTTGATCTTTTTACCGGAGTAATCCATCCTGTAATCTCATTCTGGAAATAGGGAGATCCCTTGATAGTAGCACTGTGGCGCGTCCTCAGTCGAAATCAGGAACATAAGAGGATTTTTGATATCTGACACTCGGAACATCAACATCAATGATACCGCCGATATAGTATTCCGCTCCTTTGAAGTTGGGAACCGTTCCCTCCATACATCTCTTTCTCTCTCTTCGTATGAAAGCCGTCCGAACGGCGTGTCACCTGCCCTCCATAGTGCACCGGAAGCCTTCAATTCCAAATTGAGCCGATATATTAAATATTTCAATTCGGGTATCTTCGTCAATGAAAGTAGGTGGTAGGGGACTGTCTTTGTACGAGCTCTTAGAGGGATGCAGAAGCTGCCTGTTGAGGAGCCGATAATCCCGAAACGGTGATTTTAAGATGCTCTACCATAGCATCGGAAATGAGGATATGGACTTTTTCGGGTACAAAAACTTTATTTTCCCAGTCTCAAACCCCATAAGTTCAAAAATTGTCCTTACCTTCTTTGAAAGCAAGTAGGGGAAACGATTCATAAATAAGTTTCTCATACCCATATTCGTCTGCCACCAATATCCTAACATATCCATTGGGAGAAGTAAACTTTATGCTTCCACTTGTGAGGATGCCGGAAATGTTCCCTGCCTCATTTTTGTTGAATGATAAGAGTGTTTCGTCCTGCGACAAAACCTTCGCAATATCCGTTTCAAAATTCTGTGCCTGCATATTCAAAAATACAGGCAAAGACTAAGACGAAAAGTCATGTAATTCTTTTTCATAACCATGAGTGTTTTTAAGAGTAAAAATAGAATCCATAACCAACATGTCCTCCTTTCTATAACTATGGCTTTGAGATGAAACATTCATAGATCTATATGCTTTATTAGTATCTGTCGTCTGTCGTCTGTCGTCTGTCGTCTGTCGTCTGTCGTCTGTCGTCTGTCGTCTGTCGTCTGTCGTCTGTCGTCTGTCGTCTGTCGTCTGTAAATTCAAAACTCCTTGTCGCAAATATACATAAATAATTTTTACTCTTGCAAATTTTCCTTGCTTTTTGGAGAAATTCTCTTTGTGTGAATTTTTCAAAAGAATTTCACTGATCGGCTCAGAGAATGGATATACCATCTTGCTGTCTCCGTCATAGACAGAGAGAACTTTACAAAGCCCAATAAATAGGAGGCCATAAAACTATTGCTTTGTTCCCAAGAAGCTTATGCATCAATGTACAAAGGACCATTGATACACAGCTTACTCTGTTCTGAATTCGTCGAACTCACGTTATATTACTGAATAACAGATGATAAATGACTATTTAAAGGAGGACCACGTAATGGAGCGACTTCAACCCGGTAGGGTTATTCATTAAAAACCAATCGCATATACTTATGAGAGCAGTTCAAGCTGACGAACTTCGTGCTCTCTATAGAAAAAGAAGCGGACTTTTTCACGTAAAAGGTACGGACGATCTTACAAAAGGAGCGTACTTTTGTGCAAAAAGGTACGGACTTTTTGCCTAAAAGGAACGCTCCTTTTTCGAAGGAAAAACAGACAGAAACACAAGGATGTGTTTTTCATCCTTGTTTTTACCTTCTACAATACCATTCTTTTCTCGTTGTAAAAACGCAGAGACCACTTGCATCACATAGCGGTCTCGGCGTTTATGATTGTAGGTGTTGTCAGCCTTTTTAAGAGGCCTCACACATCAACCGATTTACTTGATATAGATCGGACGGATGCTGCACATATTATACTTCGGGTTGTACGGGCTGCGGCCCTTCGTTGTTCCATAGTGGAATTGGTTGCAGTGGAACATAAATTTGCCGGCGAAGGCAGCAGCTTGCATCTGATTTGATCCATCAGCCGTCCAATACATACCCCAGTTGCCCGGATTTGAGAGACGGCGCCAGCCTTCATTGTAGTCCGTGTACATACCGCCGAAGGGGAAGAACACGCCTTTGCTAATATCTTCTTTCGTGAAAGCACTTCATATAGCAGTTTGCTCTGCTGATGTAGCCTGCGTCCTGATTAGAGCGACGGAGTCTTCTGCCATTTCTATCCAATACGTAGCCTTTTTGACATTCGTCTACCGTCGGGTCGAAGAGTAAGCCGTAAATACGATGGCCTTCATAACAATAATAGCCAAAGTACTGGCCGGTATGGCGCATCAAACTCTCAAATTGAGCCTTCGTAGGCAGCGCATATTTTGCCTTTTGAAGCATAGTGAGCCAAATCGCCGAGGCGCTTATCTGAGTTAGTACGAGCTTGGATATTTCCCACGTTCTCCAGTAGCTGCTAATAGCTACGCGGCCGTAGTTGTGTCCATAAACAATGTCGCCCCAACGGAAGTGGTCAAACTTTTGAATTGCAGTAGTTGTCAGGAAGTGCAATTGTACCTACTCGAAAGCTCGCCTTGCTTTTTCCTATAATAATAGTCCCACGGATTTTAGCCAAGTGATAGCTCGGTTCCCAGCCGGCAATGCTTACCGTCGGGTCATATTGGAGGTTAGATCTACTCCACTTGATGCTATCGATCTCGATCCAAGGCTCTTCCTCGTCCATTTTGAGCGTATACGTGTAATATTTTGCACGCTCTACGACCATATCTTGCTTAACGGTTACAATAAAGGTCTCCCCATCGGCAGCCTCTACTCTGAAAGTAGGGTCTGAAATGATTGTCGGGAAGAGCAGCTACGTCCATCTGAGCGACCGGCTGTGCCGCTCGACCAGTATAGCCGTCTTTGTTATCAAACTTATAGTTGCCCGTGCGCAAATCAAACTCAGCTTCGTCAGGGAACATTAGAAATCACGACGCGCTTTACGTTCGTAAGGAATCTATCGTTGATTTTGAATTTCAAGCGCAAGATCGTGTATTGTTTCTTCATATCTACGTGGCCCACGCCGGCAGCGCCGTTTAAGCGAATGTTCCGCGTGATACCCCACGTATAGTCAATGCGTTTCATACCTTGCAGCGTACCATTCTGACGCTCTCATGTCCAGCTGCAAAGTGCCGGGCTTTTGCTCTCTGGCATTAAAGCGTGCCGGATAGAAGAGTGCTACGTCATCGCCTTGTTTGCAGTTAACCTCCGGAGAGTCGAGTGTCGTTGCCGCTCTCTTCAGCCGTGAGGGATGTCTGTAGCCTTGCGGGTCCGTGAGGTTGTAAGCAAGTATTTTGTCACCTACTTCCCATTTTGATCCGTCGTCAGGTCAATAATGGAACGCAATGCCGATTTTCCGTCAGCACCGGTTGCACCTGAGTTGCCCACGGTAATCGTTACCGGACGCTTCGCATTTTGCGTCGGAGTTCTGTGCGTTTGAATTTTCGTTGCTTACATCATTAGAGCAGAAGCCAGCCTAATGCCAACGCAGCGGATAACAAACTAAAAAGTAATGATTCTCATATTTCGTAGTATTTAATTTAGCCGTTAATGTTTAGCGGTCTTTTTAATTTAAACTTTCGTGTCTTTATATTGTTCAGGCGAATCTGACGCTTAAAACTCTTCCTCCTCACCATCGAAATAATCAGGTTTCCCGGCATGGGGCTGGGCTTCGTACCGCCTCCGATTTCTCGCCTCCACCTGGTTCAAAACCTCCACCACCGGCGCCCTGCACCCGGACTTGCTGTAATCATGCTTCATACTCCATTTGAAGAAGCTCAACTTGCGGACATGCATAGGCATTGCTCTTTGCCTACTCTCTGTTACGTCTCATAACGATTAATGTATCTGATTTTTGTTCTTGTTTCTTTTGTTGTTGGTGGCTCTCTGAGCGACCGGAAACGCGGATGGGCGCGCCGAAGACTGAAGCGCCATAGGCGCAAGAGCAGAGAAAGAGTCAGATGATTAGGGTTCGACTATCGCTCAAGTCGGGCTTACCTAAGCCGCAACAAGTTTTGGACCTTGCTGCCGGCCGTATGGTGCTGCTTTGTAAAAAGAGGCATCGCGTATCTCAACATCCCACGTCGCATCTTTTTGACTCCTTGCAAACCGCCGTTACGACATATCAGCAGATTGGGTCAGGAAGACGACAAAAGCACTTTTCCAACTCTTTTTCACCGGCAAAAGTAGGACAAAAGCAACAAAGCCGCACTAGCGGTTTTTGTAAATTGAGGATATTTACAACCGATTAAACATAGTTGTAAATCAGCCATAAAGACTTAAAATTTGTAACCTGTAACAATACGGTAGAACGTCAGCCAAAGGATCTTTAAGTCTAAAAAGCGAGCGGTGTTCAAGGTAATGAGGTCGAGTTCGAGCCGACGAAGCATCTTCTCCGGCGTATCCGTATAGCCATTATAAAGCGTGGCATACGACGTGACGCCCGGGCACTTTGATACAAGAGCGGATAGCGCGGATCTTGGCGCACAATCTGCTCAATATAGAAGCGACGCTCAGGCCGCGGACCGATAAAGGCCATATCGCCGCGCAGGACGTTCCACAACTGGGGCAACTCGTCCAAGTGATGCTCACGCAAGAAGCGGCCTACACGCGTCAAACGCGGATCCTTCCGCCCACGACAAAGCTGAGGGCCGGCGGCTTCGGCGTCGTATAGCATGCTGCGAAACTTATACATGCGAAAGGGGCGGCCATAGCGGCCGATGCGCGTCTGCTTGAAGAGGCGGGCGCGCCATCGTCAACCTCACTGCCGGGTAGCGAGCCAGCATAATCGGCGCAAGAGCAACAGACAAAGGAGCGCGATGGCTATATCGGCCATCCGCTTTGCAGGCGCTCTGCGCGGTTCCTACCATCGGGTATTGCGGGTCTGATCGTATCTCTCTTCATGGGCTTGTGTCTCTCCCCGCAACCCTTGTGTAGGCGGGCGCCTGAGCGGTTTCCGGATCGCAACCGGCAGCGCGAGGCGGGTAGACAAAAAGGGCTCCGGCGCAGGCAAAGCAGCGCGGGAGCTGCGATGATTATGTCGTAAAAACCTGCGCGGGGTCTGCATGAGAAAAAACAGCAAAACAGGGCCTTTTATTGTCATCAGCACCTATTTTGCAAAAAGTACAATGAAGAAATCGAAAATCGGTTGTTTGGACGGACTTGATGTCATTTTTGATGTCTACGGCGCGTTTACCGACAAACAGCCCGCCATTTTATCGCCACAAGCAAACAGCGAAGCACCAACGAGAGCAGAATTGAGAGAGCCGCTGTGTTTTATCTGATTTTTAGTCCCCCGTTTTGCTATCTTAGAGATTACAAGTAGGAAATTCGACAATCCACCCCAGCCAACCCATCATAACTATATTTTAGTTTACAAATGGTTACACTATGCAAGTTTAACACCTCGCCACCTCGCCCATTTTTCCCCAAAACATACAGTTACGCCCATCAAACCGCCCCGCGCGCCTACAAAAAACGCCCCTGTTGATCGTCTAATCTTCGTTTGCGGTGCAGCCGTAACCCCGTTGGCTCACACGAAAATCGGAACAAGACGCTTGCGCTCACGAGCACAAGCTTTTTATCACGAGTTTATCACGAGCGCAGACTTTTTCGTCGCGAGCAAAAAGTCGGCCGTCAGCACTGCGCCGCTCAGAAAGCCCGCCGGTTGCCCCTCAAAAGTAAGGCGACAGCCAAGAAAAGGCTACGTTTTGCCTCGCAGCACGCACCGGAAGCCTTGGCCGCTACCGCCCGCTGAGAACCATGCTCTACGCCGATATGCATCGCCCTACACATTATATAACCTACACATTATATCAATATAGATCATCGGCCCGACGCGTCGCAAGGCCACGCCCGCCGGTAGCATCGCCTAATAAAGAAAGAAGCAACAAGCCGAAAACCGGGCGCAAAGGAGCATCCTACGTAAATAAATGCAAGACACACAACAAGTAAGAAACGTCGTTTTTGAGTCTCGTAACGAAAAAGTAGACTTCAAAGACAAAAAGCCCATTTTACCCATTATTTTGTAGAAAAAGATGGAGAAAAAAGTAAGGTTATTTCTTTTTGATTATCTTTGTAGCCGCTTAAGCATTTAACAAAAGATAAATGGAAAAAGTTGATAAATTAGATTTGAAGATTCTGAGCATCATCTCCGGCAACGCTCGCGTACCGTTTAAGGACGTGGCAGCCGTATGTGGTGTTTCACGTGCAGCTATTCATCAGCGCGTACAGCGCCTCGTGGAGAATGGCGTTATCACAGGTTCCGGCTTTACGGTGAACCCGAAAAGCGTTGGCTTTAGCACGTGTACGTATGTGGGAATATCGCTCGCTCGTGGTTCGATGTATCGCGAAGTAGCTGAACAATTGGAGAAAAATACCTGAAATTGTAGAGTGTCATTATACGACGGGCAACTATATGATGCTTGTCAAACTTTTATTGCCACGACAACGAAGATCTTATGCAATTGCTCAATGGTAAGATCCAAAGCATAGAAGGTGTGACGGCAACGGAGACTTTGATCTCTGGAGCGAGACCGTCTCTCGCAATTTCCCCATACCTGGCGCCGACTTTGAGCTCCCGCCGCGGCAACGCAAGCCGGGACGACGCCCGAAGGACCCGATTGATTAATGCAATACGAAGGCGTTCTTCTCGGGCTTTGCACGTTTCTTATCATTGGTGCGTTTCACCCGGTCGTCATCAAGTCTGAATATTATTTCGGCACACGCGTCTGGTGGATCTTCCTTGTGGTAGGGCTGGGCTTCCTTTGCGCTTCAGCTCTTTATTGCCTCACTTTTTGGTCTTGCCTCTGCGCTATTCTGGGCGTAAACCAACTTATGGACCATCTTAGAACTATTTGAGCAAAAGAACGTGTGAAGAAAGGATGGTTTCCTGAGAACCCAAAGAAAAAGCCGTAAGCTAGATTGTATCATCGTCGAAGGCCGAAAGGCTCTCGACGATGATTGTTTGCAGCCACGACAAAGCGAACCCGAAAATAAGCTGTACGGACTGCACTCCCGGCTGAGCGGAGCAAAACCTCAGCACTTCACGTTACGATCCGAGCACGGACCAGCGTCGCCCCTATTGCTTTGACGCGCGACAGGACGGCTCACTCCATTATATATTGAGGACTATGAATTTCGATATTAAAGCTGATTATTTGTCGGTCACAAACCATTTTCCAAAACCACTCCGCTCGACCCATTATAGGCATTACGGGCAATTTTGGCAAATATGGCTGCCAACTCGCCGAAGGCTATTACGCAAGCATCGAGGCGGCGGGAGGCATACCTTTGGTTATTCCGCCGTCGGACAACCTTCTGCTGCTGCTTTCTATGCTCGACCGCATCGACGGCTTGATGCTCTCAGGCGGAGCTGATATCAACCCGCTCTATTTCGGGGAAGATCCGCTGCCGGCCTTGAGCGAAATTAATCCGAAACGCGACCGCAGCGAATTACTTTTTGATTCAGCTCGCCTATGATCGGCAGATCCCGATGCTGGGTATTTGCCGAGGCATTCAGTCGTTAACCATAGCGCTCGGCGGAACAGTGCACCAAGATTTGCGCACAGCTATGCCCGAACCGACGCTGCTCCTCAAACACGACCAAGAAATGCCGCGCGGCGTACCATCGCACTATGTGACGGCCGAACCGGATTCCATCGTCGCTCGCCTGCTCGGCGAACGCTTTGCGGTTAACTCCGTGCACCACCAAGCAGTGGCCGACCCCTGAAAACGCTTCCGCACGACGGCTTATGCGGCCGACGGCGTCATAGAAAGCCATCGAGTAACGAAAAGAAAGCATCGTCGGCGTACAATGGCACCCCGAATGTTTTTGCAAAGAAGGCGACAAGAGCCAGCTCCCCTCTTCCGCTGGTTTGTGGAAGAAGCAGAATCGTATCGCCGCGCTGTTGCCACACATCGCCAGATCGTGACGCTCGATTCCCACACCGATACGCCCATGTTCTTTTGATCAAGGCGTCCGTTTCGTCCAGCGCGACCCTAAAATCTTGGTCGATATGCACAAATTAACGGAGGGCCACATCGATGCAGTGGTTATGGCGGCCTATCTTCCGCAAGGCGAGCGCAGCGAACAGGGGCATCGCAGCGCCGGCGCCAAAGCCTATCATTTGCTTGAGCGATCAAGGCGATGGTCAACGAGACCAAGAACGCCGTTTTGGCCATCAGCCCCAACGATATTTTTAGGGCGAAAAACCATGACAAGCGCGCCGTCCTTCTGGGCATTGAAAACGGCTATGCCATTGGGCACGACCTTGCAAATATAGAACTCTTCCGTCGAGAAGGCGTGATCTATATGACGCTCTGCCACAACGGCGACAACGATATTTGCGATTCTGCCGTGCGCTCCAAGAACGAGCACAATGGTTTGAGCGACTTTGGCCGCGAAGTCGTGCGCGAAATGAACCGCGTCGGGATGCTGATCGACCTCTCCCACGCCGGCGAGAAAAACCTTTTACGATGTCCTCAATTGCAGTAGCGTCCCCGTGGTCTGCACCCACAGTTGCTGCCGCGCATTATGCGACCACCCGCGCAACCTTACCGACGCCCAACTCCAAGCTTTGGCCGAAAAAAGGTGGCGTTATTCAGATCACATTCTACAAAGGATTCCTGCGCGAAGACGGCAAAGCCACCATAGACGACGTCGTGGCCCACATCCTGCACGCGATAGACGTTGCCGGCATCGATCACGTAGGCATCGGCAGCGATTTTGACGGCGACGGTGGCGTACCCGGATTAGCTTCAGCCGCAGAAATGATCAACCTCACCCGCCGCCTGATGGCCGCCGGCTAAACCAGTCTCAGTTGCGCAAAATCTGGGGCGGCAACTTCATCATATTATGAGTCAGGCCCGCTTTCAGGGGCGAAATCAAATTATAATCCAACTTCCCAACGTTCATACGGCCTGCTTTTCGAGCCCGCAATCCAACAAAAATATTCCGAATGAAACATACAGCAACCCTCCTCGCCACCCTCTTCGCCGCACTTCTGCTCAGCGCCTGCAAAGTCCGGCAAGAGCGCCGACCAGTCTGCGCCCGCCGCCGACCTATCGGCCGTGCGTTTCAACGCCGATTCAGCCTTCGCCTTCGTAAAGCCCAGTGCGATTTCGGCGCCCGCGTCCCCAACAGTCCGGCCCACGACCGCTGCGCCGCCTATATCGTCGCGCAGTTCAAGCGCTACGGCCTGCAAGTCCAAGAGCAGAAGACCACCCTCAAGGGCTGGGATGACAAGCAATTGAAATGCAACAACATCATCGCCTCCTATCGCCCCGAACTCAGGGACCGCATCGTCCTCTGTTCGCATTGGGACAGCCGCCCTGGGCCGACGCCGACCCCGATAGCAGCAAGCACCATGAGACCCGTGATGGCCGCCAACGACGGCGCAAGCGGAGTAGCCGTTTTATTGAAATTGCCCGCCAAATCAAGGAAATCAATCCCTCGTATGGGGTTGATTTTGTCTGCTTTGATACAGAAGATTACGGCGCACCCTTACTGGGGCAAGCAGAGTCCCGACCAGCAAGACTGGTGCTTAGGTTCGCACTATTGGGCCTCAAATCTGCCCAGGGCTACAGCGCGCTGCAGCATACTCTTAGATATGGTTGGCGGAAGTGACGCTCGCTTCCCTTTCGAGTATTTTTCGATGAAATACGCGCAAGATGTCGTAGCCCGCGTGTGGGCTGCCGCAGCGTCAGTTGGTGCCGACAACCTTTTTTGTGCAAGACGACGGCACAATGGTAGAAGACGATCACATCCCGATGAACCAAATCGCAGGCATTCCGACCATTGATATCATCACCAATACCGGCACAGGATTCAGCGAAACCTGGCATACGACGCGCGACACACCGGAAAACATTTCCGTCGACGTGTTACGCGGCGTAGGACAGACACTCATTCAGTTCCTACACGAAGAAAAACAACCGCGCGAAGTAATTTTGCGGCCCGCAAAAGCGCAAATCTCACGCAGCATCCCCGACTAAAAATACACACAATGACGATCAACGAAATACAAGACGAAATCATCGAAGAGTTCTCTCTGCTTGACGACTGGATGGACCGCTATCAGCTCCTCATCGATATGGGTGAAGGCGAGGAAGCCCCTGCCCGCCGCCGACAAAAACCGAAAAGCAATCTTATCGATGGTTGCCAAAGCCGCGTCTGGCTCGTATGCGATGAGCACGACGGCCGCTTACAATTTCGCGCAGAGAGCGATGCACTCATCGTAAAAGGCATTGTCAGCCTGCTTTATTCGCGTTATGACGGACCATACACCCGACGAAATACTCGCTGCCGACCTCTATTTTATCGACCGTATCGGTTTGCGCGAGCATCTCTCCCGACGCGCTCCAATGGGCTCTTGGCTATGGTCAAACAAATGCGAATGTACGCTTTAGTATATAAGACAAAAAGCGGCCCAATAAGTCATACACACATTACCTACGAGGCATCTATGGTTGCACAGTGCTGCCGTTGATGCCTCAATCTTTCGATATGCGCCGATTTGCGTCCATTCTCCTTTTTGCTCAGCCTGCTGCCGCCTTTGGCCCGCCCGCTGTTTAGCCAAGGTCTCGAGGCGGGCTACGCCAACGGGCGTATGATCGGCATCGACCCCCTACATAAAAGGTCACTGCGGCGGCCCGATCCACAGCTTTTGAAGGCGCATATTTTTACGCTGCGTGCAACGGCCGATGGCTACGATGCGGCTTACGGGTACCCACACTTCCGCTTCGGCCTGCAAGTAGTTGATCTCACGCGTCCGTCTGAAAGACCCTGACTTCGGCCCTTGGCCGCCCCATCGCGTTTGGGTACGTCTGTCCTGCTCTTTTGCCGCTTTCGAGCGCCCACTCCTCCGCACGCCGCAAGGGTGGAGTTTGATTCCCACACTGGCCCAAGGCCTCAGTCTGAACACGCACAAATGGCATCGCACGCGCAATCCGGAAAACGAAATGTTGGGCGGCTGCTCGCGATCTACTTTGGCGCGGGTCTTCACGCTGCTTTATCGGCGCGGCAAGTGGGAATTTCGCGCCGGCCCCGACTTCTTCATCTTTCCAACAGCGCGCCTCCATCGGCCTAATAAAGGGGCAAACGCCTGGCTGTTTCAGACCCCGTGCGCCACTACTGATGCCGCTTCGCCCGACAGCCTTACACGCCTACAAATCCCCTTTTACCGACCGCGGCTTCTTAGTCGATGTCGATTACCGCTAGGTTTGAAAACGTCCGTCGGCGAATGGCTCGATGACCATAATGCGGAACGCTACGGCAACCCAATCCCGCTATGGTTCTTACGGACTCTACGCTCTCACGGCTTAGGTTTGGGCCTCCCTCATCGATACAACTTAAAGTATGCTTCGGGGCCTCGGTCTCGACCTCACCTATGAGCCCTTTACGCCGGTCGTATTGAAGTGCAAAATCCCGCACGCCCTCACGACATCGGCAAGACGACGATCGGTCTGAGTCTGCGCCACGAAGCCCGCTATCGGCGCTTGCCGCCACCTTCGCCCTCGGCGTCTCACCTATTTCGCCCGCCAGCGCTACGCCTTGACCGATGAAGAGTATGGCTACTACGAGCGCATCGGTCTCCGCTATGATTTCCTGCGGCCTGCATACGGGTTTCAACATCCACGCCCACCGCACGAAAGCCTCATGCCGGCGAGTGGTACGTTGGTTTTCGCTTCGCACCACGCAAGCGAAAACCCATAGCTCTTACCGGCCATAGTCCTCAATTCCGCATTTTGCATCCCCAAGCGTCCGACCACCGACCCCGCCGGCGCACACTCTCAAACGAACAACGCAAAAATGCTCCAACAAGTGTAGGCCGCTCATCGAGAAAGGCTCATTTCCTCCTTCCCGGCTATTTTCCTTATTGCACGTCAACAAAGTGCCACGCAAAATCTTATCGTACACAAACAAACGTTCAAAGCTGACAATGCCAACCTACTTCCGCAACCACACATCCGCAAATAATCCCACAAAACTCCAACCCTGCACACGCTACTCCCAAACGCTAACCCGGCCAACCAATTTTCGCAACCACTGCCCGCAACAACCCCATCGAGTTAGTCTTTGGCAGGCCAGGGTTAAGGTGCAAGCGGCTTTAACCCTGCCTAACGCGCTCAACGTTGGCAACCCCTTAGGGTTGGTCTTTCAAAACATCCACTCGTCCAAACGCAACGGACATCCTCCAAATAACAATCGACAAGATCAACGACTTGCGTCGTTAGTGACTAAGTTGCCGCTACGTTCCTCAGCCCTGCCACGATAAAAGACCAACCCTAAGTGTTGTCGTTGGAATCTAGGCATCGGGGTGAATTATGCTCGCCCCATTGTTGTATAAATGCACATTAGATTTTGACCTACTAATCATTTCAAACAATGCCGACATTCTTTCTATCTACAAAGCCTCCCATCAAACCTCACGATTACAATACCATAGCTTCGGTTGTTAATACGCAACTCCGCCCGTCCACGCCCTACTCGCCGCAAATAACCCCATAGGGGTTAGTCTTTTGCAGGGGCAGGGTTAAGGTGCGAAGCGACTTAAACCATGCCTAACGCGCCCTAACGTTGACAACCCCTTTAGGGTTGGTCTTTCAAAAACATCCGATGATCGAAACGCAACAGATAACGGTAAACCATAAAGGCTGAAAGCCCATATTTCCTCACATAATCATCAACTTACAAACACTTCCATCCCACACCCGACCTTTTTATCACGATAACACACCTTTACGCTCACGATAAAAACAGCTTACGCTCGTGATGAAAAAGGTTTACCCTCACGACCAAAAACTTAATCGTTATCGCAGGCGCTTATAGGCTTTGCTGCGTTTTTGCCAAAGTCCCATCCTCGCTTTTCCAAACAAAAATCGGGGCGGCAGGGTGTTCCTGTCGTCCCGATTTATATAGGCAGGCCGCAAACGGGTCGCACGGCCTTAATAATAATTGCGCCTAAAAATTATTCCTTTGCGCCGACTTTAACGATCTCAACTTTTGAAAAATCAAAGTGGAATATGGCGGAATGCTACCCGTACCTTTCTCACCGTAAGCCAAATTGTAGGGAAGGTAAAGCTCCCACGTGCTGCCCTCAGGCATAAGCTTGAGCGCTTCTGTCCAACCTTTAATCACTTGTGTCGGCTTGAACTTGGCGGTCTGGCCGCGCTTGAAAGAGGAATCGAAGATGGTACCGTCCGTCAGGCGACCTTCGTAGTTGACCCTCTACGAGCGTTGTATCAGTAGCCAAAGCACCTTTACCGGCTTTCAAGATGCGGTATTGCAAACCTGAAGGCAGGGTAACGACGCCTTTCTTCTGCTTGTTGGCCGCAAGGAAGGCTTGATTTTCGAGTTTGTACTTGTTCTTGTAAAAGTTAAACTGACGCTCGACGATAGCTTGTGCGCTATCTTCGCGCAAGGCGTGGGCGCCTGAGAACCACATCTGCAAGGCCGCGAACAAAGGCTTCCTACTCATATACGTGGTATCGGACTTTCCCGTTGCGGCCTTGTTGACCTCGGAAATGACGCGTTCGTCGTTCATTTGCGCGATTTTTAAGCCGGCAGCTTGAGCTAAGATCACTGGGCTTGCTGTTTGGGCGTGTTTCCTTGCATCATCTTGATGGCTTCTCCGAGATAAAGCGAATCTACGCCTTCTCGCTTCATCAAATAGTCGCGCAAAGATGAGCCTTGGGCAACACCATCGCATAACTAAAATCTTCTGCGCCTACAGGCTTGATCTGCGTGGCAGCAGCTTCAACTGTGGCAGCTTTTTTCGGCGCTTTCTTGCGCTTCTGAGCCATCGCGCTGCAAACGCATGCTGCCAGCGCGATGACGAATAGTGATCTGAGTTTCATAATATCAATCGGCGTGATTTATTATTTCACGGAGATGAGCTTCATCTTAAAGATCAGCGTGGAGAAAGGTGGAATGTTCTGGCCGGCACCACGTGCGCCGTAACCCACTTTCCAAGGAATGTAAACCTCCCACTCGCTTCCGGCCGGCATATGCGTAAGCACAACTTGCCAACCCTTGACTACGGCGTTGACAGGGAAGGTTACAGGCTTCTCTGACTTGTCGAAGATGGTGTCACTAATGAGGCGGCCTTCGTATTGTACCCTCTACGGTCTGGTTTTCCTTGGCGATTGGGCCGTTGCCTTTGGTAATTTCTTTGTAAAGAACGCCTTCGGGCAACTTCGAATACCGGCTTCTTTGGCTTTATTGGCCATATAAGCTTTCGTTTTTCTGCTTTGTCGGCGCCGTGTTGCTTTTAGCCATCTCAACTTCTGCTGCGGCATTGATGCGCTCTTGGATGTACTGTTGGCCGTTTCGCGCGTCAAAGGCTTGCCTTTATATTGCATTGAACTCTTGTGATTGAGCGCATCGTAAACGCCGGCCAGATAGTTGGCGGTGCTAATCTCTTCGTGCTGTCTCAGCATAGATCTGCTGCTCCACGCCGGGGAAGAGGTTGTCCGCAATCTGCAAGCCCATCATCAAGCCGAGCGACTCTGAAAGTTTTTTGCTGTTGCCGCGCGACTTCAAACCGTCCTTTAGACCTTCAAAAACTTATATCTAAGTTCTTCGCTGCCACGCCGGAACTTTGCATCATCTGCTTCGCGCCGGACACAGCCGTGAAGCCCATATCGTAAGCCAGCTTCTCAAACTCGTCATCCTTCATCTTAATGCTGTCTTTTGACTGCATTAGCTTCGTCATTTTCTCGTTGAGTGCCTTGAAAGCTTTTTTTCTATTTCGGCGTCCGTCTTCTTTTGTCCGTCCTTAAAAGCCTTCAATGAACTTGTCAACATTGACTTTTCTTTTTGTTTTCTCACCAAAGAGTTGCTGTTCTATGGTTGGGAAAGTTTGTTGCGTCATCATCATGTCCCGCTTGCAAGCCAAAGAAATTTGCTTGCTTCGTCGTATCTTTTGGCCATTTTAAGATCCTTCTTCCATACCATCAAGGAGCTTATTGTTGTCAATCTTGATGGTGCTGTCAGGAAATGCCATCGCGAGCTGCGCAGAATCGGGCGCAGTGGCCATTCCGAGGGCATAGCTTAGCGAATCCACGTCGTTCTTTAGCGACGCTGTGTGCTTTGGAGCAGCTCACGCCCATCAAGGCTGTGAGCAACAAATATGGAAAGAACTTTGAATTTCATATTGTGTTTTGAAATTATCGGCCTCGCCCGGCGCGGTTTTAATCGCACTGTTTGCTGCGCCGTGCTCAAGGCGTGCCGGATAGGTTAAAGATATTTGTTCGTGTGATGTGTCTATAAAATATTGGCGTCTGCTTTCTTTCAATCAAGACTCAGTTGCAATCAATCAAAAACTCTGCTGCAGTCGATCAAGGCGGAGTTTGGCAAGATTACGTTGGACGCATTATCTGCCCTGCACTTCCTGCCGCCCGATCAATCCCATCGAGCTGAATCTTGAATATGACGTTGGCAAAAGGAGGAATCGGTCCCAGTGCCCCGCCCGCCGTAAGCTTTTGTCGTAAGGGACGTAAACTTCCCAAATGCTGCCCACGGGCATATGCGTCAAGGCTATTTTTCCAGCCTTCTATGGCCGTGCCGACGCTCATTTTAACCGGTTTTCCCGGCTGCCGCTCTATGGATGAGTCGAAACCTTTCCGTCGACGAGCCGCCCTTCGTATTCTACTTCGACAATGGAGGTATCGGAAGGAATGGCACCCTCCGGCTTTAATGACGCGGTAGAAAACGCCGCCCGGGAGTCGTTTTTATGTCTTTCCGGCTCGCCAATTGCTTCAAGTAAGCATCGGCCGCTTTCTTCTGCGGGCCGTATTGCGTCTCCAAAGCCTTTGAAGCCATGAGTTTTACGCGCATATCGGCGTCTTTTTCCGGCCAGCGTGGGTGTCAGTTCCCTGCCCATTTATTTTTGAAGGCCGACTTCTTATGCAATCCGGCGGCAAAGCCGGCGAGGAAGTTCTTCAAGCTTAGCATACGCGTCGTGTCGTTGCCGAAGACCTGGCGCTCGATTGTCGGAAACATCTGCGTCTTGATTCTGCAAACCGGCTTGCACGCCAGCGTAGTAAGCCATTTGTTTTTATCGTCGCCGGCCAGCGAGCCATCTTTCAGGCCGCGGATAAAGTCGTCGACATACTGAGAATCGATGCCCATCTGTCGAAAAATAGGCCTCGATACCTTGCGTATTGGCCATACCGATCTCATAACTGAGCGTATCGACGTCGGTTTTCATCTCAGCTCTTGGCGTACTTTTATGACAAGAGGTGAGAAAGAGGCCACCAAGTAGCGGCAATATGAAGAGTAAACGTTTCATTGTGGCGTGCTTTATTTTACTTTGACGAGCTCGATGTCGAAGACCAGCGCCGCATAAGGCGGAATCTGCTGCCCTGCGCCCTGCGTGCCATAGGCTAAGTTGTAAGGAATGAAGAGGCGATACTTTGCGCCTTCGGGCCATGAGCTGTACGCCTTCCGTCCAGCCCTTGATCACTTGGTTCAAGCCGAAAGTAGCCGTCTGCCCGCGTTTATAAGAAGAATCGAACACCGTACCATCGATCAAGCGGCCTTTCATAATGACACTCTACGGTATCCGTTGCCGTCGGTTTACGTCCGATTGCGCTGCGTAAAACCTCGTATTGCAAGCCGCTGGGGAGCACGGTTACGCCCTCGCGCTTTGCGTTATCAGCCAGTAGCGTTCGCCGGCTTCGCGCATAAACTTACTGCGCTCAGCCTCCTGCTGTTTCACAAACTGCTGCACGAGCATTTGCGGCTTCCGTTTCGCCGATTTGCGGCTGTTCTCCTTTCAAAAATATCGTCGATGGCTTTGCTGAAATCGGCCGTTGCGAGGCTGTTCACGCCCAGGCCCTTAAGATTATTGGCGATGACTACGCCCAATGCATAACTGAGTTTGTCCATTTTCTCTATTGCTATCTTACATTTTATCGGGCAAATGTACAACTTTTTCGCTACCTTTGCGCAGTAGCCTATAAAATTAAGCAAGTATGAGACAGAAATTGGTTATCTCTCCGGAGCGGCATGAGCGCCGAAAGCGGCTTTAGCACGTTTCGCGACGCCGGCGGCCTGTGGGAGCAGTATCCCGTGGAGCAGGTCGCAACCCCTGAGGGTTGGCGGGCAGATCCTAAACTGGTGACAGACTTCTACAATCAGCTACGGCGCCGGCTGATTGATGCACAACCCAATGAAGGCCACCGCGGGCTGGCTGCCCTGGAAAATCAATTTGATGTGACCATCGTGACACAAAATGTGGACGATCTGCACGAACGAGCGGGTAGTTCGCACGTTATTCACCTTCACGGCGAACCCATGAAAGCATGCAGTTCGCGCGATCCTGATAATCCGCGCCTTTGGCAGACGCTCACACGCGAGCGCATTGATGTGGCCCACGGAGAGCAAGCGGCCGACGGCTCTTTGCTCCGCCCCTGGATCGTATGGTTTGGCGAAGCCGTGCCCAACCTCGAACAAGCGGCCAAAGAAGTGGCTAAAGCTGACATCTTTGTTATTATCGGCTCGTCCTCAAACGTCTATCCCTGCGGCCGGATTAGTGCGTCACGTGCCCGACGGAGCCAAAATTTTTCTTGATCGACCCCTGCCGAAGTGCGCGTCCCTCCAACCGCGCAATCACCGTCTTGCGTCTATCGGCCTCCGAGGGAGTGAAAAGAATTGCGCCGGCGCCTGCTTCCGGATGAGGAGGCTTGACGCAAAGAAGGTCGCCATCGCGTTTGCTTCTGTTTTTATCACGAGCGTAAGCCTTTGCGCTCGTGAGCGCAAACCTTTTTTTATCGTGAGCGTAAAGGTTTTTATCACGATAAAAACGTAGCAAACCGAACGTGGACAATTATACACCTGCACAAATCGTTGATTAATCGGTATTTACATACTTCCTGAGAGGGCCGGTTTTTATAGGCGCAACTGAAGCTTTCGGATTTTTCGCCCTTTTGCTCAAGGCCGGACTTGAACGGGGCGGAGAAGCCTTTACTCGTTTACATTTTTGGACAGAAGTTTGCCGAGAGCGAACTTTCATTGTTGTCATTTTCCATCCTGTTTTTCTAACAATTCGTCAATCGGCAAAAATTCCGAGCTTTTTAGGGCGCGGCGCTCGCGGCAAGACCACTTGCAGACCGGTTGTCAACTAAAAACGAGAAGGAAAGGGTCTGCAACCAAGCTGCTTTTAGGCCTCAAAGACAAGCCTTTGAGCTGAAAAAATCGCATCTTGTTTTTTTCGAAAAGGCATAGGGATACCTCTGTATCCCAACCTTGTTAACCTTAAATCTAATACTATGAAAAACACGATGCAAAGATACGGCGTCAAGATTCAGATTGCAAGTAATCTGACCTTTTTTTCTTTCAACATTAAGATTTTTGCAAAAGATTGGGAACGAATATGCAATATTCGGTTTGCAATCAATCCGTTTCTAAGACTTTGAAAATCAAATCTGCCTCAAAACCGCGCCCTGCTGCGTATCGGATGAGTTTTTGCTGCATCTCGTAGTCGGAATCTGCTTTTACGCTTCTTCGCTTTGCGACTAAGAGGTCTTTAAGCGTGTCGGTGTAGGCCGCGTCATCGATTCTCTGCGAGCGCCGCATCAATCAGCCCACCTCGATGCCTTTCAGCGCGAGCGCTTGGCGCGTCTTGAAGCGCCCCCAGCGGTCGTAGAGCGTTTTGTCGTGGACGAAAGCCTTCGCATAGCGCGCTTCGTCAATATACTTCTCGGCTTCGAGTCGGTCGAGGAGGCCTTCTGCCTCGGCGAGTGTCAGTCCGGCTTCAATAAATTTGCGTGCCCAGTCGGAGCGGCAGTATTCTCGCTGCGCACAGCGGGTAGCTGCGCGTTTGTAGAGTGCATCGGATGAAACTTTTTCTTTCATTTATTTCTTCAAAAATGCGCGAAAGACGAACCAAAGGTGCTGCTTCAGGGTCGGCATCCAACCGAAATGGGCCGCCATGATGTGTAGACGCTCCATCAAACTGCGACGATGATTGCGCGTAGTAGCCCCTTCACTGAGATAATTGGCCACGACGAGGTGCGCATTGAGGAGCTTCAAATTGCGGCGCTCGGCCTCCTTCATAATACGTAGCGTCCAGTCGTAGTCGGCCGAGAATCGGTAGTGTGTATCATACAAAACATTCGCGCGCCAAATCAGTGCGTGCAAAAAGCTTGGTGACAGACGAGCATTCCTTTCCTTAAAAATCGCGCCAGGATAAGCGCTCCGGTGGCTCGAGGCGCCGACGCCGCAAAAGCTGCCAAAGCCGTCGACCAGATGCGTATCGCCGCAGACGACGGCAGGCTGAGCTTCTTCTTGCGAAATGGCACGAACGACGCGCGAAAGCGTGTCGGCGGCGTGAAAACAATCGCCGGCGTTAAGAAAAAAATCACGTAGCGGCCGGTCGTCAGAGCCAACGCCTTGTTCATTGCATCGTATATTCCTTTGTCAGGTTCGCTCAGACAATTTATTTCGTGCTTGATTGTAGCCGTGCTGTTGCGCTCCATGTAGTGGTGAATACGATTTAGCGTATCGTCGTTGGAGTTTCCGTCGACGATTAAGTGCTCAACGTAAGGATAATCCTGCTCCTCGACGCTGCTGATCGTGCGCCCGATGAGAGCACCCGCATTGTAGGCCACGGTGGCCACGGTTATTTTCAAAGGTTGACGTGCCATAGTCGGGACGGCTTGCGAGCTCGGCGGCGGTCACAAGCGTAAAAGCTGATTAAATTGTTTCGTAAATGGCTCGATAACGCGCTGCTACGCGCGCCGCTCCATAGTTGGATCAGCCTTGCGGCGCGCATTGAGCGAAAGTTGGGGATAGCTGCTCGTCGTTAAGACGTCGAAAAGCCGGCGCGCCAAGGCTTCTGCATCAGCCAAGGGCACGAGGTAGCCGTTGAGGGCATCGTCGACCATCTGCGGCAGACCTCCCTACGCGAAAAACCGACACAGGGCAGGCCGCAAGCCATTCCTTCTGCAATCGTATTGGGCAGGTTGTCCATCAACGTGGGCATTGCCAGCACGTCGGCAGCACGGTATAAGAGCCGCATCTGCTCTGCTTGCGAAATATAGGCTTGCGGATAAACCGAACAAGGGAAGCGCTCCGCCGCTAACGCGGCTTCGCGGCCCGCCAAGACGATGCCCCAATCGGTTTTTCTCAGGCTGCGCCGCGATCAGACGGTTGGCAGCTTCAATCAGGTGTTGATGCCCTCATCCGTCACGCGATAAGCAACAAAGAGAATCAGCCGCTTATCTTGCGGAAGGCCGAGCGCAGCCCTGCGCTTCGGCTTTGCTACCGGGTGAAAAAGAATTGCGTATCGATGGCGTTGGGGACGCTAAATACTCCGAAGCTTGCAGCAAGGGGCTTGGCGGGCCAGATCAGCAAGCCAATTGCTGCAAGCCACAATCTTCAAGCGCGCCGAACCGTAAGTTCGCATTTTTTTCTCAAACGTCAGGCGCGACAAATCCTGCGCTGCGGGCCTCAAAAGCTTGGGGGCAGTTGCCGCAAGAAGCCAGCCAGCCGCGACAATCTTCGGCGTGGTGGCAAATACCTGTGAGCGGCCACATATCATGTAGCGTCCACACAACTTTTTCCCTGCCTTTAGCAGCTGCGCAACAGACACGAGGCTCATCATACCCTGATTGATCCAATTCAGATGCACGACATCAGCCTCTTGCACCAAAGTTTGGCGCAAGATGTTTGTACCAAAAAGCGGCCGTATCCACGACAAAAAGATTCCGCCTCCTGAATCCGTTGGCCGCCCATACACCGGCGCGCTCAGCAAAGAAGTTAAAACGCTGCTGAAATCTACCCGGCAGCGCCACGACGTGCGGATCGGCCGACGTTTTGTCGCGCACGAGCATCGTCGCGTCCAGTCCGTCGCTGCGCAAAGCCTGCATCAGGCGCTTCGTAGCAACAGCCGCGCCGCCCATATTCTCAGCTGTATTTACAAGAACTATCTTCAAAGCGAAAAAGTCAAGGAGTCTGCGCCCCCATATATAATAATGACTCGACAAAGGTAATGAGAAAAAGCCGCGCCGCCAAGTTTCTATCGATTCCGAAGCGTTGCGAAGGCCGCGAGAGCCACCCTGCGGCGCGCGAGACTTTTCCTGCCGGCCGCGCGGCCTTGTTGCCCCAAAAGCCCGCTCCGACAAAACCGCCGCGCAGTCCGCCGCGCCGCCGCCCGCACCAAAGTCTGTCGGCGCACAGCCCGAAAAACGCCGCACAAATAGACACAAAAACGCGCACAAACGCAATAAAAACTAACAAAAAACGTAGGAAAAAATTTAGAATCTTCTTTCATTTGCACCCTTTATATACATTCTTTTCGTATATTAGCCGCAAATAAACCTCCTTAAATTGGTATAACGTAAAAACACCCAACTATGAACACCATCGTCTCCTTTTGATGCAGCTTTGAGCGACACGCAGACGCTTCATCAAGCCTTGACCATCCTCATCTTTATTCTAACGATCATTTTCTTTTTGATTGGTAAAATCAGGTCCGACATTGTCGCCCTCGGCTGTATGGCTGCGCTCATGTTCTGCGGAATTGTGACGCCCAAGGCCGCGCTCAGCGGTTTCGCCAACACGGCTGTCATCACTCATGGTCTTCCTTTTTCGTCGTCGGAGGTGCTATATTCCAGACAGGTTTGGCAAAATATATAGCCGGTCGCTTTTTGCGGCTGGCCGGAACCAGCGAGAAAAACCTCTTCTTTGTCGTAATGATCGTCACCGCAGTTGTAGCCGCCTTCGTCAGCAATACGGGTACCGTCGCCATGTTCTACCTATCGTCCTCGCGAGTGGCCAAAACGGCGGGCGTAAATCCATCCCGCTTGATGATGCCTTTGGCTTTTTGCCTCGAGTATGGGCGGAATTTTTAACCCTCATCGGTACGCCGCCCAACTTGATTGTCGATGATTACCTCCGCGACAACGGGCGCCCGGGCTTCGGCTTCTTCGAATTTACGCCGATTGGCCTCGTCCTGCTCCTCGTGGGGCTTGATTTGCCTCACCCGCTCTGCAAGTTTTTGCTTTCGGCCAAGGGAAAGGGCGACGAGGATGGAAACGACGACAAGTCGCTCAACGAATTGCTCCACGAATATTCGATCGACAACAAAATATATCGCTTACAGATTAAAGGAGAGAGCCATCTGGTGGGCTATTCCGTTGGCGAACTGAGATTCACCGGCGTTACGACGTTCGTTTGCTTGAAATAAGGCGCGCCAGAAAAGTCGGCTTTTTCAACGCCCACTTGCAAGAAGGCGTCTTGCCCGATACAATTTTCCGCCTCGGCGATACGATTCACGCCGTCGGCAAGCCGGAGAGCATCGAGGCCTTTGCCAAGCATTGCGCGCTCAACATCTGCCACGACAAAGCTTTATAGAAGAAAAACAGCCAATTAGACTTCTACGAACTGGGAATGGCTGAAATGCTGCTCCTGCCCGACTCCCCATTTCATCGGCCAAACGCTACGGAAAGCATGCAGCTTTCGCAAGAATTTTTGGCGTCAACGTCGTAGCCATTAAGCGCGGCGACGAATATGAATACGACGAAACCAAGATGTGCAATTAAAAACGGGCGATATGCTCCTCGTCTATGGTGATTGGCGCGGCATAGAAGGGCTTTTCTCGAAAGCGTCGCGAATGGGTTACGATCGGCCGCCCTCAAGATATGGCCGAGAACGAGCCGCCTTCTCATAAGGCCCCTTGGCCAGCATCATAATGGTCTTGATGATTATCGCCATGGTCTTTGCAGATCAAATCGGCGTGGCCCCCGTCACGTCCGTTATTACAGCCGGCGTCCCTCATCGTCCCTGACGCGCTGCATCCGATCTGCCGATGCCGCCTACCGAGCCATAGGATGGGAGAGCATCGTGCTCATTGCTGCGATGATGAGTATGTCGGCCGCGCTGAGCGAGACGGGACTTTCAAAGATCATAGCCGACTCTATCGTCAGCGGCCTCCAATCTTTCGGTCCTTACGGCGTATTGGCGGGCGTCTATCTCGTCACTTCGCTGCTCTCAACTTTTTTTAAGCAATTCGGCAACGGCTATCCTGGTAGCCCTGATCGCTTGGGAAGCAGCCGCCAAACTGGGTGTTGACCCCCACGCCTTTATGATGACGGCCGCCGTGGCCGCAAGTGCCGTCTTTGCCACGCCGATCTGCACCCCGCCCAACGCCATGATCATGACGGCCGGCTGATATACATTTGCCGACTATGCACGTGGGCCTCCCTGCTCCAGCTTATTATGATGATCGCCTCGCTCTTGGTCATCCCCTCTTCTTCCCGCTATAAGCAGAGCGGATCAGCCGTTGGGCGCAGCCGTCTGAAATCGGCCGATGCTCCAAATAATAAAGCAACCGGCGCACGCGATTTCTCCGTGCGTCGGTTTTTTTGCCTATCGAGGAGCAGTTTTTTTCTGCTGCGCACGCACGCTTTTAGAGCAACAATGCGCCCGCGCCCCTCCCGCATAGCCTGCGCAAGGGTTCTGAGGCTTTGCCTAACGATTCCAACGCATTATCTATCTATAAAAACATTGATTTCAAAACGCACAACGCTAATCCGCACGGGGCCCTCGCATCGGTTTCAGACGTTTTTCATCACGAGCGCAAACCCTTTTTATCACGAACACAAACCTTTTTATCGTGAGCGCAAACCCTTTTCATCACGACAAAAAGCATCCGCGCCCCACGCCTCAAGCTCCAAGTTGGAGTAGGCCGTAGAGCAAAATCAAGTCCTGCAATCTTATTTTGCAAACCTGCTCATTTCCCCGCAGTGTGCAGATCCTCGGCGATCAACGCAAGACATTCAGAAATACGTAAAAGGATGAAAAGTCTTTTGCCTATCAAGCCGTTTGCCTTTACTTTTGCAGCTTGAATGATGATATAATTTATGAAAATTCGCATTTCTTCGCTTTATGTTTGCTGCTCGCGGCCCTTTTTCTCCACCCTCTTGCATCCGCGAAGAGGCTGCTAATGCAGAATGCGACATTCTTGCGGTCGATAGCACTTGGCTTGCTGCGCAGCCCGCGGATTTATTACGGGCAATCCGCTGATTCGCAACAACAGCGTTACGTTCTTGGTGCGTAAAAATGCCGACCGCACGCACCTGAATCCGGCTTTCCACATCACGCCGCGCGCCCGGCTCTTTTATAAGGACGCTGCGGGCAAACGCCCCTTGACGCGACGGAATATCACGACTTCACAACGCCTCAAACTTACGTCGTGGTCTCTGAAGACGGCGCTTGGGAGAAGGAATACAAAGTGAGCTTTGAAGATCCGCAACCCATCGACAGCACAGACTTTGAGCATTTTGGCTACGATGAACGTTCGCAATATCAAATCCTGTATCAAACGCAAACGGATGGAAGCTTGAACGCCAACATCTGGGCCAGCGGCAACGCGGGCTTTGCCCTGACCGGTATGGCCCACACGCCGGAAGATTACCCGACAACCTTCGTAGACGGCGGACTGATGGGTCGCTGCGCAAAGCTGGAGACGAAGAGCACAGGCTCGTTTGGCAGTCGCGTGAAGATGCCCATAGCCGCCGGCAACTTGTTTATTGGCGAGTTTAAGGTAGCCCAAGCGATGCTCTATCCGCTCAAAGCCACGCGCTTTGGCCTCAATTGGTCAAGAGCGAGCCACTTTCGCTCAGCGGATACTATAAGTATAAGGCGGAAATGCGATGACCGATAAAAATGGACAGGTCTTGGCAAACCGCAAAGATACGTGCGACATTTATGCCGTACTCTACGAGGTCGATCCGACCCATTTCGTGCCGTTGCAGGGCGATGATGTGATGAGCAATCCGCGCATCGTCTCCATCGCAAGGCTCGATAACCCCGGCGAACCCAACCAATGGACGCACTTTTAGCGCGCCCTTCCGCCACCAAAATGGGAAGTCGTTTGACGCCGGCCGTATGCGGCGCAACGGATACGCCATCGCCATCGTTATGACGTCGAGCCGGCAGGGCGCATTCTTTTGAGGGCGCCGTCGGATCCACACTCTATGTCGACAATATTAAGATTACGTGGAAGCAATGAAAAGACGCTCTATACTCTGCACCCTACTTGCCGCTACGCCTCTTCGGCTCTCTTTCGGCCCAGACGGCAGATACGCTTGACGTAAATGGCGCGGCGCCTTCAAAACGCTACGCAAAGGACACGGATCGCAACCTGATTCGCGCCGCACTCAAAGGGTGGCACGTCTCGATCGGAGCCGGTATCGCAATGGGCGGTGCTGCGCCGCTACCAATGCCACGCTCGATTCGAAAAATCGAAGGCTATGATCCGCTACTCAACCTCTCGATCGCCGGATGAGGTACATAAGCGCTTCGATCATTCACCCTTCGACTCAATCATCGCATTGCGCTTGGAAAAATAAAGGGATGAAGACGCGCGCCGACGTGAAAAAGCTATCACGATGGAAATGACGGCCGACGACGGGGCTATATGGAGGGTGCTTTGGACCGGACACGTGATGACGAAAATACAAAGCTACGTATCTCACCGTTCCGATCACGCTGACTTATGACGTATCGCCGCGGTGGATACTCAATACCGGGCCCTATTTCAGCCTGCTGCTCGAAGGCAATTTCAACGGCGAGGCGTACGATGGCTATATCCGGCACCACAATCCTACGGGCGAAAAAGCTCTACGTCTCGCACGCGACGTACGATTTCGGACGCAAGCTGCGCAAATTCGCGTGGGGCTGGCAGATTGGCGGAACTTTCGCGCCTACAAGCATCTTTGCGTGACGGCAAATTTGGATTGAATCTCAATGGTTTGTTCCTCGACAGATTTTGAAAGCATCACCTTTCCGCTATATCCCATCTACGGCAACTTGGGCTTTGCTTATCAATTCTAAAAATCAGACGGCCGCAAACAAAACAAAAGACATTTAACGACAACAATAAATTATGAAAAAGAACATTACTCACCCTGCTGCTTTTTAGTTGGCGTCTTCGCGACGATTAAAGCAGAAGATTTGACACCCAAAGCTGAGGGCACGTACACCGGATCGCTCTTTATTTCGCTCGGATCACCGATTGACGACTCCGCAACGGGCTTGCCGAACCAGACGATCAGCATTGAGCGCATCGGAGAAAACCTCGTGCGCTTCACACTCAAGAATTTTTTTCCTTCGCAGCCGGAATGGAATTGGGCGACATCGTAATTGACCAAGTCAGCATTAAATCAGAAGCCGACAAAATTAAGTTCATCACGACTGCGCCCAAGAATGTATCTTTTATGGGCGGAGCCGTAGAAGCCAGCGTTAAACTCAACGGCGACAACAGCTTTATCCAAGGCGACAGCGCCAGCATCGACGTCGACGTAGTTTGGCTCAACGACGGCCAAGGCGGAAGCGGAACGCCGATCTACGTACGTTTCGCCGGCAAAAACAAACTTCAGCCATCGAGAACGTGAAGGCCGACCGCCGCAATGCGAAACTTTACGACCTGCAAGGCCGTCCCGTGCAAGGAGAACCCAAACGAGGCGTCTTCGTACGCAACGGCAAGAAAGTAATTCTGCGTTAAGACGCCCTCGAACCCATACATCGCCGCGCTGAAGCTCGTCCTCCGGCGCGGCGATTGTGTTTCCGGGCCGCCCAAAACCGCATCGCCGGTCGCCCAAAACCGCATCGCCGCACCACTTCTCCCCACCTTGAGGCGTTAAAACATTGAATTTGTTGTATATTTGCATAGAGATAAACGCTCAATAATCCAACATACAACCACAAAGAAAGGAGTAATCGTGAAAAAAACCGTATATATTGCGCTCGCGTACTTGTTAAGCATCGTCTTACTCGTAACTTTGATGCCACGACAAAAGAAAATCGCCTTCGATTATGAGGAAGGACGGCCCTGGAAACACCTTCCGCTAATCGCCAACTACGACTTCCCGGTCTACAAAAGCGAAGCTACGATCGCCATGGAGCGAGATAGCGCGATGAAAACTTTCCAGCCGTTCTGACAGCGTCAACATGCAGACGGCGCAGATCGAAGTGCGTCTCTTCAGGGCCGACTTCAAAAAGGGGCATGTTCCAGAAAGTGCCCGACAACTACGCACACTACGTCGCCGAGATGCTCGCAAAAGTCTACGAAGCCGGAATCGTATCGACTGAGGGTATGAGCGAGCTCATGCGCAACGGCTCCACGGCCATCCGCATCGTCAACGGGAAGGATGCCACCTCTGTGCCCGTCTCCAACCTCTACTCTACCCGCACCGCCTACGAGTATATTATGCACAACGATACGATTAATTATCGCCGCGATATACTTATGCGTTGCAATATCAACAATTATCTCACGCAAAATCTGCTTTTATGACGTCAAGCGCACTGATGGCGCGAAAGCAGATCTCATCAGCAGCCTATCAGCGGCCAACGGAATGGTCCTCAAAGGCCAGCGCATCATCGACCGCGGCGAGATTGTGTCAGCGCGACAAAAGCAATTGATCGACTCGTACACGAAAGAGAGCAAGCGGCGCAGCGAAATACGCACCGACTTCTGGGAGCAAATCAGCGGGCAAGCGCTTTTGGTCTTCCTCATCTTGGGTTTCTTCCCCATTTATCTGAAAAATGTTCCGCCCCTGACTATACCCGTTCGACCTCCACCTTGCTCTTTTTCTTCACGCTGCTCGTACTTTTCCCGCTACTGACGTACAGCATCGTCCGCTTCTCCTCTCTGCGGTCTACATTATCCCCTACGCCATCGTCCCCTTCTTCATCCGCATCTTCCTCGACTCGCGCACGGCCACGATGGCCCTGATCGTCGTCGTCCTGCTCTCGGCTATCGTGTGCAGATGTCGTTTGAGTTCATCTTACTCCAACTCTACATGGGCCTTACCGCGATTTACGGCATCCGCGAACTATCGCAGCGCAGCCAGATCATACGCGTCGTCGCCTTAGTCTTTATTGTAGGTCTGGTTGCCCAGCTGGCGCAAGATATGCTCGAAGGCCTGTCGTTTTCCCAACTAAGTCTCTACCGCTACCTCTACATCACCTTCAGTTGTTTCCAACTTCTCTTTGCTTACCCCTTGATGTACGTCATCGAGCGCGTATTCCGCTTCACCTCGAGCGTGACGCTGATTGAGTTGACCAACATTAACCACCCCCTGCTTCGGCGTATGTCGAAGGTAGCTCAGGGCACGCTCAACCATTCAATGCAAGTGTCAACCTGGCCGCAGAAGTGGCACTGAAAAATCGGAGCCAGCTCGCAACTTGTACGAACCAGCGCCCTCTATCACGACATTGGGAAGATGCTCAACCCACTCTTCTTCACGGAGAATCAGACCGGCGTCAACCCCCACGATACTTTGGAAGCCAAAGACGGATTTTTCGAAAGAGGAGCGCAGCGCACAGATCATCATCGGCCACGTCACGGAAGGCCTCCGCTTGGCCGAGAGCACCATCTCCCGAAAAGCATCTGCAACTTCATACGCACGCACCACGGACGTGGGAAAGTGAAATACTTCTACATACAATGGCAAAACGAGCACCCCTGGCGAGACGCCGCGCGATGCCCTTTTTCACCTACCCGGGTCCTAATCCGACGACCAAAGAACAAGCTATTCTGATGATGTGCGACGCCGTAGAGGCCAGTTCGCGCAGCTTAAAAAGAATACACGAAGGAGAGTTTGACCGAGCTGGTCAATCGCATCGTCGACGCGCAAGTGGCCGACGGCGCCTTCCTCCGATGCCCCATCACCTTCCGCGACATTTCCGACGCGAAAGACGTGTTGATCGACAACCTCAAGACGATTTACCACACGCGCATCGCCTCATCCTACGCTCCACCCGCACCAAGAAGAGCGCCCAACGCGCACGCGCCGTCGCGGCGGAAGCCTTTTCACCTCCTTGCGGCGCAATTCGTAGGCCGCCGGTGGTGCAGCGCGCCCCACATCTATATATAGGGTACACGGCGTTTGCTGTGCTTGATTCCTACAAAGGTCTGCTTCGGCAGGCCTTTTTTTGTAGTCTATAAGCAGGTCAACGATGATGCGGCCATCGCTCTTTCGGGGAAATAATAGTCGGAAAACGGCAGCCGGACCATTTTACCGCCTAACGCTGCCGGCTACGCTGCACGCTGCGCGCCCATCCGCGGCCAACACTTCGGCAAGGGCGTTTTCGAAGGTTAGGCAAGGCCTCACAATAGGGCGCGCATAAAACTTGCAGCTCAACGATTTGCAGCACCGGCATCGACTTTTATTCCTTTTCGATCACGATGAAAAAGGTTTGCGCTCACGATAAAAAGGCTTGCGCTCGTGATAAAAAGGTGTGCGCTCGTGATGAAAAAGGTTTTAATTGCGACGGAAAACGCAAAAAGCACACCGGAGGCGCGCGCAAAACCCCATGTTTGGCCCATAAAAACCAATGGTTCATCGCCGAATATCCCTATTTCCTTCACCACGCCTGCGCCCTGCCGGTCGCGTGCAAAGGTGAGCGCCGCCACCCTCTTGCCGGAAGCCTAAAGCCGATGGCCGTAATCTGAAAACAGACTACGACCATCGGTCAACCAAACGCTGAGGCTGCGCGTGCCTCAATTTATTTTTCTAATTTCCACGTTGCGCCGTCCTTCGTATCCTTTACGGCGAAGCCAAGCGCGGCCAAGTCGTCGCGAATCTTGTCGCTCGTAGCCCAATCTTTGGCGGCCTTGGCCTGCTGCCACGTCGAGCAGGAGATCTACGGCCTTGCCAAAACTTTCCTCGCGCTGCGCGTTGCCGTCAGCCTCAGGCTTGAGTCCTAACAAGTCGAAAGCAAACAAGCTGAAGACGCGCTTCAGAGCTTCAAGCCGTCGGGCGTGATCGTCGTCTGCTTGTCGGCCACTTGGTTGATCAGTCGGCACGCGTCGAAAAAGGTGACTGATCACGATGGGCGAGTTTAGGTCGTCGTTTAAGGCCGCATAGCAGCGCTCCGACAGAGCTTCGGCATAGCTTTCCGTACTTCGCCGCCCTCGTTACTCGCTAGCGCCCCAAAGTGGCGAAGCCCTCCATCAGGCGATCGAGGCCCTTTCGGCTGGCCTGGAGCGCTTCGTTGGAAAAAGTCGACCGTTGAGCGATAATGGGCTTGCAAAATAAAGAAACGGATGGTCATCGGCGAATAGGGTTGGTCCAGTTTCGGGTGATCGCCGGTAAAGAATTGCTCCAGCGTAATGAAATTGCCGAGACTTTTTCCCATCTTCTGGCCGTTGATCGTGATCATGTAGTTGTGCATCCAGTAGTGCACCATTTGTTCCCCTTCGGCCGCGACGGCTTGCGCGATCTCGCATTCGTGATGTGGGAAGACGAGGTCCATTCCTCCGCCGTGGATATCGAAATGATCGCCCGCAGTACTTGCGTCCCATAGCCGTACATTCGCAATGCCAGCCCGGAAAGCCGTCGCCCCAGGAGATGGCCAGCGCATGATATGCTCCGGACGAGCTTTTTCAAAGGGCGAAGTCTACTTGATTGCGCTTTTTCAGTCTACGCCGTCCAATGTTCGGCTCGCGTTAATGGTATCTTCGAGGTTTGCGCCCCGAGAGTATGCCGTAGCGATATTTGTGTTGTGTTTTCTACATCGAAAGTAAATCGACCCGTTGCGCTCATATGCGTAGCCGTTATCAAGGATTTTTGCACGAGCGCTTCTTGCTCGATAATGTGGCCCAGCTTGCGGCTCAATACTGGGCGGCAGGGACGTTGAGATCGTCCATCGCTTTTGTGAAAACGGTTACTATAATGCTGCGCAACCTCCATCGGCTCGAGCTGTTCGAGCTTCGCCTTCTGGCTAATCTTGTCCTCGCCTCGTCGGCATCGTGCTCGAGGTGGCCAACGTCAGTTATGTTGCGCGTAGCGCACCTGTAGCCTTCGTTCTTTAACAGGCGAAACAGCAGGTCAAAAGGTGATGGCCGGGCGGGCGTGGCTCAGATGCGGATCGCCATGGACCGTCGGCCCGCACACGTACATCCCGACGCGGCCGGGTGTAAAAGGCTTAAATTCTTCTTTCTTGCGCGTCAGCGTATTGCTGGATAAATAATTTGTGCTCAGTCATAACCTAATCTTAGCGTTGATAAAAGTGCAAAGTTACGAAACCCCAACGATTTATAAGTAAAAGGCGGGCTGAATCTTTCCGACAACGGCTTCAGCTGATGCTGATTGCGCCATGAAATCGAGGTTAGCCACCGCGCAAAGGCGGGAACGCGGCGGCCGATGGTGGAGCGGCGAACGAAAAAGCCACGCGACGTGCGTGGTCAGCCCTATATATATAGTAAGTGTCGAGGCGGGTCGAACCGAAAGCCTTCTGCGTGCTGTGGGAGCGTCAGCATATCGCGCGGCACGACTTTTCGGACCTCTTCAACAATAAGATCGCGCAGCGTCGTGCGAATAAAATCTCTGCTTGGTCAACAATACGATTTTTGCGCGTCGGCACGGGGGATCGCGAAAGGACGAACCAGCGGGCGCCGGCTCTCATCTAGTGCAGCAGCCAACTCGGGGATGAACGTAACGCCTTTTCCTTTCTCGACAAGTCGCATAAAGGGTTTCTATACTTCCTAAGTTGTGGGCCTTTTTGCTGTGTGAAGCGGCTTTAAGTTGGCAGAATTTGACCAGCTGATCGCGAAAGCAGTGGCCTTCATCCAAGAGCCATAAATATTCGTCTTTAAGATCTGCGGATTTAATCGAACTTTTGGCGGCGAGGGGGTCGCTTTCGGCGATGTAGGCCAAGAATTGTTCGTAAAAAGCGTGTGTGCGCTGAAGTTGTCCGTATCTTCGAGCTCAGCCACGATGCCGGCGTCGATCTCGTTCTGATCCAAGGCGCTTAATCTCGGCCGTCTTCATCTCAATAAAACGCACGTCGGTGTCGGGGTAGGTTTGCATCAACTGCGGCAAGAATCGCGGCAACAAATAGGGTGCTATCGTGGGCAGAATGCCAATGCTAAAAGTGCCTTTGAGCGAATGTTGCGCCTCGTTGACGGCTTCTTTGAGGCGCTGAGCGCGCAGCAGAATTTCCTCAGCCCGCTCTAAGATGATCAAACCGACAGGTGTGGGCGTCACGGGTTGCTTGCAGCGCTCGAAAATCTTTTGCGCCCAGTCTTTCTTCGAGCTTTTGTATCATCGCGCTGAGCGTCGGCTGCGTCACGCCACACGCATCGGCGGCCTTGGCAAACTGACGGTGGCGCGCAAGAGCGATCATATACTCCAATTGTTGCGGGGTCATAGTAAGAAATTATGGTTTGCAAATATACAAAGTTTGAGTTTTAACGGCGCGTAGTCTTGACGGCTTTCTACGGATCGGCTTCTGCAAAGATCAACTTGAAATCGAAGCGCCACGCATTTATTTTTCAAGCCGCAGCATTTTTTGTTTTCTCGCTCAATATACTGATATTCGTGTTTATCATATCTATAGATTTCTTCAATAGGAATATAGAAATCTCTGTTGCGAAAGAAAGCATACTACTCTAACTTTGCATCACCAACAGAGAAAGCGGCAACGAAAGTCGACGTTTCACGATTTCAAAACCATAAACATAACGATTAAAGAGAAAGATTACGAAAATTGAAATGCCCAAAACTGCCCTACGAATTCAGCGCGCTCGCCGGTAATCAGTGAGCAGACGATGAACTTCCATTACGGAAAACATTTGCAGACTACATGAACACCTTGGGTAATCTTGTGAAAGATTCTGACTTGGAAGGAAAAATCCATGAAGAGATTGTGAAGCAAGCGCGCCTGGGCCCGATCTACAACAACGCAGGCCAGGTGCTCAACCACGCTTTCACTTCACGCAGTTTCAAGCCCGCATCGGCCGACAATCGTCTCGGAAGGCCGCTTGGCTCAACTTATCGAAAGAGGCGTTCGGAAGTTTCGACGACTTCAAACAGCAATTCGCGCAGGCAGCCGCTACACTCTTCGGCTCCGGCAGGCAGCTTTCGCAAGACGAAGCAGGCAAACTCGTAATCACGAAAGAGCCCAACGGCGACAACCCTTTGCGCGCCGGACTCAATCCGCCTGTCGGCATCGACGCATGGGAGCACGCTTACTATCTTGATTTCCAAAACCGCCGTGCTGGATCACTCGCATCACTTTGGGATATCATCGACTCGAAGACCGTTGTAAAGCACGCCTCAAGTAAGAAATTTTCGGAACACAACAATCACAACATACAATTACATTAAAACAACATCACAATGGAATCAATAATCAATGCACAAATGCCCGAATTCAAAGTTCAGGCTTACCATAACAACGAGGTTTAACCGTGTCTAGCGAAGAGCTTGAGGCAAATGGGCCAGTTTTCTTCTTCTATCCTGCCGATTTCACCTTTATCTGCCCGACGGACTTGAGGATCTCGCCAGCAAATATGAAGAGTTGAAGAAAATGGGTGTCAGCAGTATCTCCGTGGCACCGACAGCCACTTCAGTACACAAAGCTTGGCGACGACTTCAGAGCGTATTCGCAAGATCAACTCACCGATGTTGGCCGACACGAAGGGCGATTTGAGCCGCAGCTTCGGAGGTTTACATTGAAGAAGAAGGAATGGCTACGCGGCACGTTCCTCAGATGACTCGAGGGCAGATCGGGCTCGCCGAGATCCAAGACAACAGCATCGGCACGCAATGCAGACGAACTCGTGAGGAAAGGTGAAGCCCTCAATTCATAGCTCGCACCCTGGCGAGTATGTCCCGCTAAAGTGGAGACGAAGGTCAAGAGACCCTCTAAAGCCAGTACATCGACTTGGTTGGCAGGTTATAGGAGCGCCAACGCATAATATATTCCCTTTTGCGTAGCCTCTCTCTTGCAAAAGCAGTCCTTGTTGGGAGAGGCTTTGGGATCTCAAAGACTTTCACTTATGCACGAGCGGGTATCATCTAACAATTGCGAGAGATTTTTCTACGCTCGCTCATCGTATTACGTTTCGCGCGACGTTGGCTACGGGCCGACCGGAGAATGAAGATTTGCGCCTTTCTTGGAAGACGTAGCTGCCGTTTCTGATCACATCGACCGCACTTTTGAAGAGAGCGAGACGCAGCAAAGTCTTTTCGATTTTTCCACGGCAAGAGACGGGCATCCGCTTTCGTGGCATCCCCAACGGCCGTCAGTTACCTCGCTCCCTCCTCGCCGTACTCAATGCCGACGGGCAGGCAGAATCTCCCCGATGAGCACCAGCGCGCCGCATCAAGCTTGCAAGGCCCCGTTCGCCTGACGACTTACGTATCGCTCCCGTGCTGACTGCCCCGACGTCGTGCAGGCCCTCAACGTGATAAGCTTTTGCTCAATCCGGCCATCGAGCACGGAAAATGGTCGACGGCGCCTGCTGTATCAAGAAGAGGTCGACAAACTGGCCATTCAAGGCGTACCGGCCGTATATCTGGACGGCAAACTCCTCCACAGCGGGCGCGGCAATCTGGGCGAACTACTCGAAAAACTGAGCGAGACGGTTGGCGAGGCGGAAGATGCGACGCGCAACCCATCGAGCACCATTATGATCTCCTCGTCTTCAGGCGGAGGTCCGGCCGGTGCTTCAGCCGCCATCTATTCGGCTCGAAAAGGCTGAAAGTGGCAGTCATAGCGCAACGCATCGGCGGACAAGTAAAGGAGACGACGGCTATCGAGACCTCATTTCCGTCACACGCACCACCGGCGAAACGCTGGCATCCGATTTTGCGCAAACATATGGACGCTTACGGCATCGACATCTTCGAAAACAGAACTTATCAAAGCCTTTCGCTGGAAGGCAGAGGAGAAGAGTGTCGAGTAGGAGGACAAGAAAAATTCTTCGCTCCGGCCGTTATTATCGCAACGGGTGCCAATTGGCGCAAAACTCAACGTCGACGACGAAGCCAAATACATCGGGCACGGGGTGCATTTCTGCCCGCATTGCGACGCCCGTTCTATAAAGGAAAAGACGTGGCCGTAGTGGGCGGCGGCAACTCCGGCATCAGAGGCGGCCATCGACTTGGCCGGCATCTGCCGACACGTCACCGTGCTCGAGTTTCTCGACACACTGAAGGCCGACACCGTATTGCAGAAAAAGCTCAAACAGCTGCCGACGTCGATGTCTACCTCTCTACCGAGACAAACGAAGTCGTCAGCGACGGCGACATGGTCACGGCGATCCGCATCGCAGACCGCACCAACGGCGAGGAGAAAACCATCGAACTGGACGGCATTTTCGTACAGATGAAGCTTGATGCCCAACAGCGCCCCTTTGCCGACGGTCTGGAAACAACGCCGCGCCGCGAAATAAAGATCGACGAATACGCGCACCTCCTCCCGGCGTCTATGCGAGCCGGCGATCTCGAGCGTGCCCTAGCAAATCGTCATCGCTATGGGCGAGGCGCAAAAAGCCCTGTCGGCCTTTGAAGACAGAATGAGAACATAGACATACATATTATCGGTTTGACACTTTCATTATCTATTCTCTGTGGTCCCGTCCCACTTGTTGAGGCGCGGACTTTTCTTTCTCCGCAAGCGGCCGATCGACCTTCGCGGCCTCATCCGTGCGCAGGGCGTCGTCTCCGGCCCGCAGCGTTTGCCGTCAGCCCATTCTTCTACTTTTTAAGTTAAGATACGCGACAAACGCCTTGCATTTGTTACGCCCGCAGCCTATGAATGCAAGGCCGACATCCGACGCCGTACCTTTTCGATCACGATAAAAAGCGTTTGCGCTCGTGAGAACAAAGGTTTGCGCTCACGATAAAAAGGGTTTCATCTCACGAGCGCAAACCTCCGCACCCAATGCAGCGACCGCTAAAAAGTCAATGCGCGATGCGCATGGCACAACGTTCGTCATTCGTAGTCCCATGTCATCGCCCTCAACCCTCCCAGCCACATCGCCGACCAGAGTGTGCACGAAGCATCAGCAAAAGGGCCGAGCGGGCCGCCACCAAGGGTCAGCCCGCTCCTACTTTATCAATTTGAGGTAGTTCAAAACACCCAATTCCTTGCCCACGCTTGATGAGGCTGCGATGCACTTGTCGAGTTGCTCACGCGTATGGCCGGCACTCAATTGCACGCGGATGCGAGCCTCGCCCTTCGGAACGACAGGATGGTAGAAGCCCGTCACGTATATACCCTCCTCTCTGGGTCTGCAGCGGCATACTTCTGCGAAAGCGGAGCATCGTGAGCATCACGGCGCAAATGGCGGCTCTGCGTCGGCTTGATGTCGAAGCCAGCAGCCATCATCTTGTCGCAGGAAGTATTCTACGTTTTTCTACCAAGCGGTCGTGGATTTCGTTGCTCTCGCCCAACATCTTGAACGTGCTCGATGGCGGCAGCCGACGTTGCGGGCACAACGCTGTTGGAGAAGAGATACGGCCGACTGCGTTGGCGCAAGATATCGATAATCTCCTTGCGACCCGTCGTCGAAGCCGCCCATTGCGCCGCCGAAAGCCTTACCAGAGCGTGCCGGTGTGAGATGTCTACGCGGCCGTAGGTCTTGAAAAATTCGCTGACGCCGTGACCCGTTGCGCCGACTACGCCGGCTGAGTGGCTCTCGTCGACCATTACGAGCGCGTTATGCTTCTCTGCTAAATCGCAAATCTTATCTAACGGCGCTACATTGCCATCCATGGAGAAAACACCGTCGGTACAGATAATGCGGAAGCGTTGCGCTTGCGCCTCTTTCAAGCAGCGCTCAGATCTTCCATATCGGCGTTGGCATAACGATAGCGCTGCGCCTTGCAGAGCGAACGCCGTCGATGATGGATGCGTGGTTGAGGGGCGTCAGATATGAGTGGCATCGTCCTTCGTCAAGGCGGCTCAAACACACCACCGTTGGCGTCGAAGCAAGCTGCGTAGAGGATGGTATCTTCCGTCTTGAAGTAGTCGAAATAGCCTTCTCGAGGCGTCTTGTGTCCGTCCATCGTGCCGCAGATGAAGCGCACGGACGACATACCATAGCCGCGGCTAGTCCATCACATCGCCCAGCAGCTTGAATAAGTCGAGGATGGTTGGAAGGCCGAGGTAGTTGTTGGCGCAGAAGTTGATCACCTCTTTGCCGGCTACGTTGATCGCCGCTGCTTGCGGGCTTTCGATGATACGCTCACTCTTGTAGAGACCTGCATCTTTGATCTCCTGCAACTGAGCTTGCAGGTGCTTTTGAAAATTCTCCGTACATTTTGTGTATAGTATTAAATGAATATAGTCGTCATCATAGATTTCGGTCGGCGCAATCTTATACAGCGAAGCCTTCGTGCGGGTTAAAAGGCGCATAAAAAGCCCCCATCTCCGCCGAAAATCGCGCTAATCACAGCACAAAGTAAGCCCTTTTTATCGAATTTATCAAGTCGGCGCTATGAAATCTTGACGTTACTTTGCAACAACTTTAATTTAACTCTTAATTTCCTTGGTATGAAAAAATATCCTTGTCATTGGCTCAACAGGCCAAATCGGCTCCGAGCTGACCATGAAGCTGCGCAGCATGCGGTAATGATCACGTAGTCGCAGGCTACATTACAGGACAAGAGCCTACGGGCATTCTTTTGGAAAGCGGACCGTCAGCCTTGTGCGACGTAACAGACGGCGAAGCTATTGCTGCCGTTGTGAAGCAATACAATATCGACGCCATTTACAACTTGGCGGCGCTGCTTTCCGTCGTAGCGGAGCGCAAACCGCTGCTGGCGTGGAAAAATCGGCATCGATGGGCTGCTGAAAGTCTTAGAAGTGGCGCGCGAAAACAATTGCGCGGTCTTCACGCCCAGCTCTATTGGTTCGTTTTGGTCCGGAAACGCCAGCCGACAAGACGCCGCAGGATACAATACAACGGCCCCGCACGATTTACGGTGTGAGGCAAGGTGACGACAGAGTTGCTCAGCGATTATTATCATCGCGCAGTACGGCGACGGACACGCGCAGCGTACGCTTCCCGGGTTTGATCTCCAACGTAACGCCTCCGGGTGGCGGCACGACCGACTACGCTGTCGACATTTATTATAGCGCTGTGCGCGGCGAGAAGTTGTTTGCCCGATCGGCAAAGGCACGATGATGGATATGATGCGTATATGCCTGATGCACCCAATGCCTGCGTGCAGTTGATGGAAGCTGATCCTGCTCGCCTCGTACACTAGCAATGGCTTCAACATAGCCAGCATGAGCTTCGATCCGGAAGCGATTTACACGACGATCAAGAAGTATCGCCCGCAATTTGAGATGGTTTACGAGGTAGATCCTTTGAAGCAAAGCATCGCTGACAGCTGGCCCAACAGCTTGAGATGACCTTGCGCGCGCGTCAAGAGTGGGTTGGAATCCGCAATACGACCTCGATTCGATGACGAAGGATATGCTCGAGAAGCTGGAAGCGCGCTTGTTGAAGTAAGAATCTGACAAAGCAATCTTTTAATTTATCTGTGCGGAGGCGATCAAGCCGCTTCCGCCGGATAGGTTGCGCCTTGCGCGCCAATATATATATGTACGACCACGTGCCAAGTGCTGTGGTCGTATTGTTGCTCTGCGCCGGCTACTCGAAGGGCGTTTGGTGTGCCGCAGGGCGGAATCCGGAGGCGTGGGGCGGAACCCGAAGAAGCAGGGGCAAGATATGGCGCGCGGCAATGCCCAACGCGAGCGGCGGAGCATCGGAAAGAAGCGCCGCGCAGCAAGTATGGCGCAATCAGAAGCGGGATCAGCGAAGCGACAAACACCTGCATGGAGTAAAAATAACGGCGCAGATGTTTGGAAGTTTCGATTATTATTGCGAATATTGCAAAAATTAAAAGAGTAGATATATAGAAAAAGCAACATTCTTCTTGCCTCTGCTTATGCTGTTTGGCTTCGTGCTAACGTCGTGCGAAACAGAACGAGCCGAAAGTACCGGATAGCGTACGCCAAAAGCATAAAAAACGGCTTCTGAGTGGCCAAGTGAATTTCATCTCTTCCGGCAATAATCGCGACACGCTCCGCACGGCTGCTTTAGCCAGTGTGAATGATAAAAGAAATCGTCATTGATCGCGTGCCCGTAGCTCCGATGATTGACACGATTTTCGGCAGTGGAACGGCTTCTACGGCGGGCATAAACACGCTGCCGATGAAGATTAAGTACACGATGTATGGTGCTAATCAGGCTTACTTCCCGATGCAGTTTGAGATAGCAGATTTCAACTTCACCGTCAACTACGGCGGCGCTGTCTTCCAACGTGGTTGTCGCTTTTGAGAGCCGGCTTTTGACAATATGGTCTTCTACTTCCGGGCACAGGTCAAATCGGATTGGAGCTCGCACGGCTCGCATCGCTCTAGATGGTGATGACATCCAAATGCTGGGCAATAAGATTAAGCCCAATCGCAGATTCAGTTTCCGATTCCCGCAATCTTCAAAAATAATCGACCCTTTCGGGTCTAAGTATTTGCGTCGAGCAAAGGCAAGTCAAGGCCCTGCTCGGCGCTTTTTGTGAGTCGGCTATGAAGCGCCGACTTGCCGCGAATCGGCCTTTTGGTTGAAATTGCGACGCGTAGCCGCTACCCGCCGACGGCCCATTGCACTGCTGCCGGGTTCGCGTAAGTTGCACGCAAGCACGGCCTTCGGCTGCAAAACAACTTGTTCGGCCACGCTCAAGGATAGGCACGGTGCTCGTTTGGCGGGAGCAAATCATCGTTTGGCGGGAGCAAATCATCGTTTGGCGGGGACAAATCATCAGCTTGGTGAGGGGCAAATCATCGCGGCGGGGCAAATCATCGCTTAGGTGTACAGATGAGGGATCGAATGAAGAAGCATCGGTCGTCCTTTTTCAAAGGAGGCATCGTGCACTATGCAAGCCGTCTTCACTGAGCCGGAAACCTTAGCGGCGCGCATGGCGACAAACTAACCCGTGTTGCTAACGGACTTATCAAAAACAGGAGATTAAAGTGTCCGTTTGCAGCGCTTTTTCGGCAAATTTTATAAGTATTAGCATTTCACGTTCCATCAATAATAAAAATGTTGGGCTTTTCTTCTGATTGGAAAACCGGAAAGGATTATGTACATTTGCCAAACTAAAAAAGACGACAGCCGCTTTTTCTTGAGAGTTGGGTGGCTGCATGAGGTGTAATAATAAGACTAAGGAGACGATGTATAAGCATTTATTCACAGCTTACGGACTGCTGACCCTATTAATCACGTTGGGTAGCTGTTCTTCCGATGAAAACACTTGCCACCGAGCGCACCGCCATCACGTTTGAGGCGGGCGTAGCGCAAGTAATGAACACGACCTGGGGATGCCGGCGATAAAATCGGCGTCTTTATGGTTAAAAATGCTGCTGCGCTTGATGCTTCGGGCATCGTGGGTGGTGGAGATAACGTGGGCTGACGAGCCCCTTTCGGGCAGCGGCGTGTTTACGCCGATGGGCGCGGGTTTGCAATATCCTGCTGACGGGTCGATGGTAGACTTCATCGCTTACTATCCTCATACCGGCTCTTTTGAACAACTACACTTATCCTGTGGATCTGACGAATCAGCAGCACCCATCGACCGTGGATCTGCTCTACGTCAACGATGCCAGGGTTTATAGCAAGACGAGCGGCACCGTGCGGCGAATTTCCGCCACCAATTGGTGCGCGTAGAGTTGACTATCAAGTCGGCAGACAACAAGCAGCTGACGGGGGTGAAGGTAGGCGAACAACCAACCGCTACGCGACCTTTGACCTGAATACCGGCACATTCTCACAAATAGCTGCGGATCGAGGGAACGATCGCAATGAACACAACGAGCGCCGGCACACTCTTGACGGCTACGGCTTTCTCATCTTGCCGGGTAAACGCGACATAACGGTAACAATCACGGCGACCGACGGAACAACTAAGCAGATGGCGCTCGAGGCAGACCAAAAACTTGAAGCAGGGGCGATAAGTATACGAAAATCAGCGTGAAAAACTTAGGCTCGACAGAGACGCCAGCACCTACTATACGCACTGGACGGAGACGCCTACGATCACGCCGCAACAACTGAAGGACTACAAATACATCTCTCACTGCTTCACGGACAACGGAAAGCGGGTAAGGGAGCTACTAGTATGCTCTTTGATACGCAACAGAAGATTGCATATTGGGTCGCTTACCCCTTGTAATTACTATACGACGAAGGGCGTGGAGCGCACGAATGCTTGGGCTTATGATCCGTCGCTGAGCAGCGAAGAACAGGCTCGATGAAGCGCGGACTGAACGGCTACGACCGCGGTCACCAGATACCGAGTGCAGACCGCGTGGTGACGAGAGGCTAACGAGCAGACGTTCTACTATACCAACATGACGGCGCAGATCGGCAAGGGGTATGAATCAGGACATCTGGCAGAAGTTGGAAACTGCTGTGCGCGGATGGTCTTCAAACATCGATACGCTTTACGTCGTGACGGGCGCAATGCCTACAACGCCGGAGAACACGACGATTGCTCACGCAAGACAACAGAGGCAAACAAATCGCCGTACCAAAAATACTATTTTTAAGGCGCTCTGCCGCATCAACCGCGCTACGGGCGAGGCTTATACGATCGCGTTTAAGCTCGACAATAGAGCTTATCCAAACAGCGAGTCGTATATGAGCCACACGCTTTCTGTAGCAGAGCTCGAACGGATGACGGGCTTTGTCTTCTTCCCCATGATTCGGGAGCAGTATAAGCAGACGTATGATGAGAATAAATGGAATTGGTCGTTAAAACAATTATATTAACAGATATGAAAAGCTCAATTTTGAATCGGTTGGCAGTAGTAGGACTCGGCCTTGCGGCTTTGACGTCGTGCACCAACCTAAACGAGAGCAGCGAATGGGGCAACCTAGCCTCTAACGTGAAATTTTCTTCTTACATCGCAGGCCAAAGGCGGTGCATGCAAGCGGCACGGCTTGGACCAGCGACGACCAAGTCGGCATCTTTATGAAGCAGGGCGCAACGATGAAGAACGCCAACGTGAAGTATGTGGCTGATGATCGCGGCAACTTGACCGCTGCTACGGCTTCGGAAGCGCTGGCTTATCCTTCGGACAACTCCGGCTATAGACTTTGTGGCTTACTATCCTTATGTGGCTACTGCAACCAGCGGAACGTATGAGCGTGAACGTGAGCAATCAGAGCAACTTACCGGCGATCGACTTGCTCTATTCGAGCAATGCGACCGGCAAGACTGCTGCGAGCGGCAACGTAAACTTGGGCTTCACGCACGCAGCTTGCGCAGATCGTGCTCAACATCACGACAGACGCGACTATCCCGGACGACTGCGGAGCGTGAGCGTCACGCTGAACGGCACGCCGGCGACGGGTAGATTTGACCTGAACACGGGCGCACTTACGGCAGATGCGGCTACGGCAAACATTGCTATGAACGTAAACGCAGCAGGGAACGACGGCTACGGCTATCGTATTGCCTGCGGCGGCAGCTACGAGCGGCAAGTTGGTCTTCACGCTTGGCGCGCGTAACGGTGAAAAAGGCGCTCTCTGTGAGCACACTGGCGCCGGCACGAGGTGGTTATCCCCGTAAAACTTACGAAAGGCGGAACACCGAGCACCATGAGACGTTAGCTTCGGCTCAGCTACAATTGCTGATTGGACGGAAGTAGCGGGCGGCGAAGTAAACGTGGAGACTTCAAGCAGGCGAACAACCTCAACCGGGCAAGCAGGGAAAGTAGTGATCTTTGAGGAAACTTTGGGCGCAACGCCTATTAAAAAGGCTGGAAAATATTGGCCAAACCTTAAAAGACTTCACAGGGCTGGAGCAACCCGACGCTGACTTTTGAGGATGTCAACAATAACTTGTCTGTGCACCAATCATGCTGGGAAGAATTGCATTTGGTTTTGCTGCAAACAAGGATTGCGATCTCCACATTGGCAACATCTCGTCAAAATGGTTACAGAAATTTAAGCTGACTTATAAGGTGAACGGCGGCGTCTTCAAAGATGGCGATACGATGAACCTCAACCTGCTCAAGGGTAAGTTTAACGACACTACATTCACAACGCCGGATAAGGTCGTGAAGGCTCCGGAAGATAAGGAAACCTATTTCGAGTTTACGGTAGAGCTGCCCGCAAATGATACAGAAGCACTCGGCGATCTGCACTTCAAACGAATATTCCTAACGGATCATTCGGCATACGCTGGCTGAGATCAAGCTCGTAGGCATTAAATAAAAACAATCTCTTCTGCGCCTGTCCTCTTACGGTGAAGAGCCGGAGGACGGGCGCTTTTTCTCAACTTAAAAGTAGTGAAAAAGCGGAAAAATCTTAATGGGAATGGTACTCTTTCCTCCTGCCATTCTTGCGCAATCGGTCACGCCCGATTCGTCTTTTGTGCAGGACCTTTCCCTGGTAGGAATCGTCGACGCTTCAACGCTTGATGACATTGGCGAAGATGGCGTCGATGGCGCATCTGGGGAACATCACGACGACGGTGCTTACATCGCACGACGTCTTTCTCCAATAAGACGGCCTACCAACTCTCGTCGATGCGCTTCTTGGTGCGAGGCTATGAGAACTTGTATCAAGATACGTATATCAATGGTTTGCCTTTTTAATGATCAACTTCGAGGGTGTGTTCAACTTCTCGAGCCATCGGGGCGCTGAACTATCCCTTACGTAATGGCGACCAACTCAATTATACGCAACCGGGATCTTTTGGTTTCGGCAACGTGGGGGCTAATAATATATTAATGCGTGCCGGCGACTTTAGGAAAGGAAGTCAGGGCGACGCTAAGCTATACTAACAGCATGTATTATCTGCGTGGAATGTATGCTTACTCAACAGGACTCTCTCGCAAAGGCTGGGCTATGACGGCACTTCTGGGCGGACGCTACTCGGATGAGGGAAATATTCAGGTACATTCTATCGTAATGTGAGCTTATGCGCTTGCTCCTCGAGAAGCGCTTCCGCGGCGATAACCACCGCCTCACGTTTACGACCTTCGGCTCTCCGTCGTACGCGGCCAGCAAAGCGGATCGATTCAAAAGTGTACGACTTGACGGGCAACAGCTGTATAACGCCAACTGGGGTTACCAGAACGGAAAAAAGCGCAACTCTCGCGTGGTTCGCGCCATCGACCCAACGGCGATTTTAGCTTACGATGGCAAACTCTCCGACAAGGTTACGCTCAAAAACCGGCCTGTCTTTCCATTTCGGAAAGTATGGCAACACGTCGCTCAATTGGTTTGACGGCGCAGACCCTCGCCCGATTATTATCGCTATCTGCCTTCCTACTTCTTAGCCAATGGCAACAAGGCCACAGCTGAGAAATATAGAGGCGCTTTGGCGCTCAGGAAATCCGGCTTTCACGCAGATCAGTTGGGACAATATGGTGAATGCCAACTACAACAACAAGCGCAACGGCAATGGGGCGGCTATCTATATGGTAGAAGAGCGCCGCAGCGATTTGTTTGAAACGACTTTCAACGCTACGATCTCTGCACAGCTGAGCAGGATATATACCTTGACGGGCGGCTTGACGGCGCAACACCATTTACTCATCAATATAAGAAAGTAGACGACCTGCTTGGCGCCGACTATGTACTCGACATCGACAAGTATGCCGACACAGATTACCCCGGCGACGCAGATCAATCACAAAAAGACCTTAACCGCCCCAACCGACGCGTGTTCAAAGGCGGCATTTTCGATTACGATTACAAACTCAACATCAACTCGGTAATGGGTTGGCTTAACAATCAGTATAACAAAAGGCCGCTGGGAGGGCTACTATGGCGTTAAGCTCACTTACGCCGACTTCTTCCGCGATGGCAATATGCGCAACGGCCACCACCCGACAACTCTTTTTTGGAAAGGGGCGCCATCATACCTTTATTGATATGATGCTCAAAGGCGGCTTAACGTATAAGTTTAGCGGCCGCCATCTGCTTCAGAGCCAACTTTGTCTACGGCTCTATGGCGCCATTGGCCAACAATGCCTACATCTCCTCGCGTTATAGCGATCAGACACCCTAAAGGTTTGGAAAGCAGCCGCGTGTTCCACGCCGATTTGAGTTATATTTTTCTCTACCGGCAAGCTTCTGGGGCGCTTCTCGCTCTTCAATACCAACTTCTACGATCTGGCTGAACGCAGCACCTATTATTATGATGGTGTGACGCTCGTCAACCAAGTAATGACCGGCGTCAACAAAGTACACCGCGGCATTGAGTTTGGTATGACCTACAAGCACGACCAACACCTGACGATCGACTTAGCCGGCACCTTGGCGCAATATTATTATGCCAACAACCCCGCCGGAGAGTTTTCGGCCGACAATGGGCGCAGCATCAGCCGACTACAATGTAGCTGATCAAGAGCGCGTATATATGCGCAACATCATGGTGGGCGGCGTGCCGCAAAGCAGCCGGCACGCTTGGGCGCACGCTATTTCATCAAATACTGGTTTATCGGCGCCAACCTCCAACGTCTTCGGGCGCAACTTCATCGACGTGAGTCCCTCGCGCCGTGTTGCCTCGCGCTACAACGGCAATCCCGACTTGGGCATTCCTGCCGTTTCGCCGACCAATCAATATTGCGAAGCCTACCAAAGCGGTTTACGCACCAAGAGCGTTTCGCTGCGGGCTGCACGCTCGACCTTTCGATCAGCAAAAATCATCTATATGGGGCGCAAAACGTTCACTCAACATCAACCTCTCACTCAACAACATTCTCAACAAGAAAGACGTCCGCACGGGTGGCTTCGAGCAAGGGCGCATAGATCTTAATCGCCCCACCCTTTACGCCAACAAATACTTCTACATGCAAGGCTTCAACTGCTTCCTCAACCTGAGCTACAAGTTCTAAGCCTTTCATCAAAAAAACTATACAGTTATGATTAAGTTCCAACATTTGAATAAGATTTTTCGCCGGTCTCTTGACGTTCTGCCTCGCCTTGGGCTTTGCGTCCTGCGACAAGACCTACGAACTCCCGCCGCTCAATGAGCCTACGTTTACGCTACCCAGCGGTGCACAAACCATCACCATCAAAGACCTGCGCACGCGCTATGCTAATGCCACGCAGGAAAATCCGATGACGATTACCGACAGCCTCTGGCTCAAGGCGCGCGTAAGCGGCGACGATCGCTCCGGCAACATCTTCAAGCAAATCATCTTGCAAAGATGAGACCGGCGGCATCTCGTTTCTCATTGATCAAAGCAATGTCTACAACGACTACCCCGTAGGCCAAAAGTCTACATCAGCCTCAAAGGACTGTGCGTTTCCGTCTATGGAGATGAGCAGCAAGTGGGTTATCCGACCGGCATTCTCTATCGCACACCTTATGTTGATTTCAAAGAAACACGTACATCGCAACGGCTATGCCGATCCTGCCGCGCTCAAGATCAAAGATTTCTCCGACATCTCCAAACTTAGCGATGATGTAGCGGCCAATAAGTTCCGCTTGTTCGCCTTACCGGCGTACATTTCAAGGAAAGGCGGCAAGGCCAACTTTGCAGAAAAAGAAGACCACCGGCGCACACGATTTGGTCGACGAATATGGCAACACCATCTCCGTCCGCACCAGCAACTATGCTGCCTTTGCTGCCACGCAGCTCCCCGTAGGTACGGGTAACGTGATCGCCGTACTCGGTCGCTTCCGCGGCGCTTGGCAACTGACGATTCGTAATATCGATGATGTATTTGGCTTTGACGGCATAGCACCGACTGAACCTCCCGTCACGCCGCCCTCAACAGACGAAACAATTATCTTCTTCGAAAAATGGGCGATTCGAAAGTGGCGAAGGAGGGCAACTACTGGCCGTACGTCTCAAAGTTTACGGCAGGAGCAATCCGAATCTGTCGTTCACCGACGTCAATTCCACCCTCTCTGTCCGCAACTGGAGCGACCTCAACTGCATCTGGTTCCCCTCCGGCAAGTCCAACGACTTCAAGATCGCCGGCTTCGCACGTCGGGCTACCAAAAACGCGACGCTGACTTACAAGGTCAACGCTAACCTGTACAATGATGGCGACCGGATGGATTTGATAGCAATGACCGGAACATTTAATGGTGTAGCCTTTGCCACGCCTTCTGAAAAATCGTAGTCGGTCCGGCTGACAAAAACGAGTTTACGCTCGTCACGATCGACTTGCCGGTGGCTTCAGGCGCTGCCAATTCTGAGCTTCATTTTCTTGGCCGGCGAGGCGAACAAACTGGGCTTTGCGTCTGGCTGAAATCAAACTTACGGGTAGAAATAAAACGATGGGCTTCGAGCTACTGACTTTCCGCCTCGCCGTGCTGATAAGCACGCGAGGCAACTAACTAACAACCAAATCCAATGGAAAAAGATGAAAATGATCTCCCGCCGAGCAGTCCTCTTCTGCCTCTTGGCCTTCATCTTGCAAGCTTACCGCTTCGAGCGCAACTCAAGCAGGTGCAGCGCTCAACCGTATATGCCGTTGCCTTCTACAATCTGGAGAACCTCTTCTGATACAGAAGACGACCCCCAACAACAAGGGCGACGACGACTTCCTGCCTCACACGGCGCCTATCAGTGGACGCCGGAAAAGTACCAACAGAAGCTCCACAACATCGCCAGAGTCATCGGCGATTTGGCGCGCGACAATTGCCCCTCCGGACCGGCCTTTATCGGCGTCTCGGAAGTAGAGAATGCACGCGTTCTGCAGATCTTTGCAATACGAGCCCGTATAGATCTATGGGGCTGAAGTATATTCACTTCGATTCGCCCGACCATCGCGGCATCGATGTCGGTTTTGCTCTACAATCCGCGCTTGTTTAAGATTGTGCGGGCTGTGCCTTATCGCTTATGTTAAGCCGGATCAGCTCGACTTTAAAGACGCGCGACGAACTCAGTGGTGAGCGGCATTTTGGGCGGCGAACCGGTAGCGTCATCGTCAACCACTGGCCCTCACGCTACGGCGGCGGCAAATCGGAACCGATGCGTGCTCACGCTGCACTATTGGCCAAGACAATCACCGACAGCATACGGCAAGCTGAGTCCCGCCAATAAGGTTATTATTATGGGCGACTTAAACGACGACCCCAAAAGATGCCTCCGTGGCTAAAGTGATTAGGCGCCGCACGCACAGTGAAATCCACTCCTGAGGGCGGACTCTTCGATGCGACGTGGCCACTCTACGACGGGGAATCGGCACGCTTTGTTACCAAGATGCTTGGAATTTATTTGATCCGGCAAATCATCACCGATAATTTTATCCACAACGCTGACAACACACTCCGCTTCTGGAAAGTGGAAGTCTTCAATCGCGATTATCTGATGATCAAAGAGGGAAAACACAAAGGCTACCCGCTCCGTAGCTTCGATGACACTATATGGCAGAATGGTTTTTCAGACCATTTTCCGACCATCACTTACACGTCAAAACCATCCCCGACCCTGCGTCGGCTGAAGATAAACGAATGTATACAACATCGCGGGGCAAGCAAAAAGCGCTTACTTCCGCGATTTTCTCAAGGAAAAGGCCGCCGACTTTTTCCTTTATTCTTCTCCTTATCTTTCGGACGCTCTATGATCTCACAAGAGCTTTATCTGCTCCTTAGCGCTTGGGGGCGCCTATTCGCGCCGAAGCGGATAAGCGCCGCGCAAGCGCTCGAAAGCTTCCGGATTATTTTTCGAGCGCCTCGCTGTCGCGTAGCGGATCGATAGCGCCGCAAGGCTTTACACGGAGGGTGTCTCCCGCCGGATTGATAAGCATAAGTCTCCGGTAGCTCGGGGGTGCAACGCAAAACTGCAGGGGCAACCGGAAATGCTGCGCTACGGCTTCGAGCGCCATATGCGTCCGTTGGCTTTGCCGTCGGCCGAATAGCCGGCTATGTGGGGCGTCCCGATGAACGTGCGCGCCAAGAGCGAGCGGCTGATCTCCGGTTCGCCCTCCCACGTATCCAAAATCAGCGCGCGGAAGTTGTCAGCGTGGCGCAAGAGAGCCGCGTTGTCCACCACCTCGCCGCGCCCCGAATTGATCAGGACGGGCCGCCGCACGCGGCAAGTGCGAAGCAAGGCCTCGTCGACCAAATGATACGTAGCGTAAGGTCCATCATAAGTAAGCGGCGTATGGAAAGTCAAGACGTCAGCCGCATCCAGAGTTCGGCCAAGGTCATAAAACCCGACTCGTGCTCGGCGCGCGGCGGGTCGTCGCAAATACGGTGCAGCCCAAGGCGCTGACTGGCGCGCTCCACCGCACGCCCGACGTGGCCCACCCGATCGATGCCTACCCGCGCGCCTCGCGCAGCGTCAACCGGCCCGCCATTTCGAGGCGCAACAAGCAGGTGGCCACGTATTGGGCCACGCTATTGGCGTTGCAGCCCGGACAGTTAGCCCAACTGATGCCGGCTTCGGCCAAATAGGGTCGTATCTAAAATGATCATAACCGATGGTTGCCGTAGCTATAAAGCGCACCGACGAGCCGCTAAGCAACTGCTTGTCGCAGCGCGTGCGCGTCCCTACAATCAGGATGTCGGCCTCGCGCACATCCTCAGCCGATATTTTGCCGCCCGGCAAGTATGTGCAGCAACCTATCTTTTCAGCTTCGCCGCGAATGTAGGGAATCTTATCGTCGATGACCAAGCGCAGCGGCCTCGATGCTTAGTTGTCCGGCATACGTTCCATTGTTTTTGCATATAAAAAGCGCTTTTGGCCTTATCGTCTGCTGAAGCCGTTATCGTTTGGCGGCAGCAAACCATCGTTTGGCCCGAGCATACTGGTTTGGTGCCGGCAAACGATCGTTTGCTCCACCAAACAATGAGTCGGCCGTGTTTGGCCTTATAAAAAGTCGACCGGCGGCCGACTAAAACGAAACATCGGCCGCCGGCGTTACACCTTGGCGGCCGATAGACGGTAAGTTTTATTTCTTAATGATAGACGTTTGCGGGTTTCGCACGCCCGTACTGCCCGTAAGGTAGGGCCTTAGCCGTACCAAAATTAAGATTCATATCGATGCGAACGGGGAGATGGTTCTTATCATCCGTGACGTAGAAGGTGACAATCTCTTTCTCCTTGTCGCCGTCCTTTTCGAGGTAGGAGAAGACCAAGCAGCGGTAGGTCAGGGTGCGGTTGTCCAACTTAAAATTCTTTTGCCGCGATAGATCAGACTGCGCCACTCGGCGTGTTTCCCTCGGCCATCACAAAATTGATGCGCTCGCCCACCTTCATCTTGTTTCCATCGAGTGAGCGTGCACGCAGCATCATCTGAGCATATCACAGGGCGCAATATTTCCCTTTGTGGTTGTGCCACTGCGCAGGCTGCTTGTCGCGCTGATAGAACATCTGAGTGCCACTTGATTGTCGGGATAAGAATACGCAGACTTTCTCTACGCGGTGCGCATTGCCCTCGAAGGCATCCTTTTCATAATAAAGCGGAATGAGGTCGAGCGAGTGTAACTCGTCAGTCGGTCGCGCATCGTAAAGTATTTGTCGGCCGTGCCCGAGGTGCGGGTAGTCAGCGTCGTGCGATAGGCGGCTTGCTTGCCGTAGACAGACTGCGTAATATTGAACGTGGCTGTGCCGACCTTTGAACCACACGAATTTCCAATTGAAAATGGAGGTCGTAAACCAAAGTCTCGCCACTCTTGAATGCAGAGTTTTCACTCGAACACTGGGCCGCTGCTCGGTCGCCGATAGAGCAGGCGAAGCAGAAGGAGGGGCCAACGTGCGCAAAAAGTATGTTCTCATTGCTTTTGGAGTTTTTATCGCCCTTGCGCTTAGATTCTTCATGATGCGCCGAGGGCTGTTCCGTTCTGTTGTAGCTTGACGCAGGCCGGTGGGTTTCTGAGCCGTGAGCGGCCATTGCTTGATGTCCCAAGCTTGATCCGTATCCCAGTTGGCTCGCACTTCGATGGCCTGCGGATAATAATAGACGGCCTCAGGCTGTCGCCGCTGCTCGTAATCGCCGGTGTCCCATTGGTTGTTGCCGTTTGCATCAAAGAAGCAGCGCAAAAAGTATTTTGCCAGGCTTCAGATAATAGAAGTCGGCCCGTCCCGCGTCGACGCGCACTTGGCGAACGATTTCTTTTTCCGATTGCAGGAGTTGGACGATGGTAGTCGAGTCGGCATTGGTCAGCGTCACAAACAGACTGCCCATTTCATCGGACTTAGCGATCGAGAAATCGCGCTGCAACGAGCTTTGTTAACCATTCCGCTCAGTCCGACAACGGCTGCTGAATCGACGACGATGCGATACTGCGCCCCGGTCTCCACGATCCGAGCAGCGTATAGCGCAGCAGTTGGCGGCGCTCAAGATGAGAGGGGACGGCATGATAGTTGCTATCTTCGCGAAGAAGGAGGTGAAACTTCGTCGTGTCGACTTGGACGAGCGGCTCTGCGGGCAGAAAATCGATATTCTTATTGGGTGGAAGCGGACTTTCAAACTTCTCGTTGAAATTCAAATGGGCCACGGGTGGCTGCTCACGCGAATAATCGCCTTTCTTGTGGCGGCGCTCCAATTCTTTTTCCCAGCGCGCCTTTTCCGCCGCCTGCTGTTGGGCCAGACGGACATTGGTCAAGCGGGGTACGATTTCAAGCGTATCGCTCCGAAGATAGTTGACGCCCGTAGAGTCGTTGGTCGCCATATATGAATACAGCATACGCAGCGAGGTCGATCGCAGCGACATCGCGCCGACGTATCCAATACGTAATCGTGTCGTTGCCGGCTGAACGCTGCTCTATAAAAGCATCTTTTGCATCGAAATTGAGCCCGCGCACAGTCGGAATTTCCTGGAAGGAGCGGTAAAATAGACGGTAAAGACTCCGGCCGCGCCCGCACGGTCTTTAAGTAGTGCGCGGGGCTGATCGGCTCCGCGAAAAGCCCGCAGAACAACGTCGTCGGGCAGGAAATGGGTGTAAGCAACCGTACGAATAGAATCGTAACGTACGGTGTCGGCCCACAAAGTATCGTTGCGCGTATCGGCAAACGAACTCGGCTTTGATCTCTTGCGTGCTAAAAGCTATTTCTTCGCCACGACTATGCTTGAAATCTCCATCGCGATCGCTCAACGCGTAGAGTGCGATAAGTGCCGGCGCCACGCCTTTAATCGAAAAGTGGCCGCGCTCATCCAGTGCGGGCGACGCGGTCGAAGGGTAGTTTGCTGAAAAGCCGTATCAGACAAGTCGTGGTGCAAAGCCAACTAAAGATACTTTGACCGGGTTTAAGTCGGCCGCGGTGAGCACATTGCCCGCCACTTCCATCGTATCGACCGACTCGCCCGTAGAGAAATAATAAGTGAAATTGCCAAAAGTTGCCTTCCGTAGCGTCCCCTGATCGCATCGGAAGAGTCGATCGTGTAAGTCGTATTTGGGAGCAGCGAATCGACCAGTTCGACGAGTGATGCGCTTCCCTGAAATCTTAATCTCCGGCTGCTCGTGTTGCGGCGGCGAAACGACGATCTTTTCGCTCGGATTCTCTACTTTAATGGCCTCGCTAAAGCCCAAAAGTGACCTTTTTATCTTCTTGACGTCGCGCTCCCCATCTGCGGCGAGAGCAGAGTAACCGTTGGCGGCGTCTCATCATAAGGTCCGCCGTCGGGCCCTTGACCGATTGGCGCAAGCGGCAACGAGCGCACACTATGATTATATAATAGAGGAGCGAAAGGGGCTTCATGGGGCTGAAAAAGTTTAGCTGTGAGCAGGCGCTGACGGCATCGCCGCCACGCGCTGCGCGCTCGGCGAGCATCTCTGCATTAAGCTGAAGGATTTCGTCGATGACGTTTCGATTATTGCTTAAGCGCGGCACTTTATGCTGCCCGCCGAGGTTTTGCCTTTTCTGCGTAGCCATTCGTCGAAAAAGCCCGCGCTCGGCTACGATTACTTCGAGCGGCTGGAGCGTTATACTCTTGTCGCGCTTGGCTTCATAGTCGGAGTTGAGATGCTGCAAAAGTTTCATCGAGAATGCGCGCGAATTGGTCGCAATTTTTCCGGCTCGCGCGCAAAGTCTATCACCCATTGGTGCCGGCATTTCGCACGCTCGTCCATATAGACCGGCGCAGCAGTATAATCTTTTACGACGGCGCCGGTCTGCCGACAAGCTTCAGCCAAGCCGCGCTCAGCATTATCTACGATCAATTCCTCACCAAAGGCGTTGATAAAGCTCTTGGTGCGCCCGTAATCACGAATTTATACGGATTGCGCGAAGTAAACTTGACGGTATCTCCAATCATATAGCGCCAAAAGTCCGCCGGAAGTCGTAATGAGCAAGGCATAGTTGCGCCCGGTCTCGATGGCCCACAGAGGAAGTATAGTCGGGTCGGTCGAATCTACCTCCTCAAGCGGGATAAATTCGTAGAAGACGCCGTAATCCAGCATCAAGAGCATCGCGGCATCGTTCGGATCATCTTGCAAGCCAAAAGAAACCTTCACTGGCATTGTAGGTCTCCATATAATGCATAGAGGGCGTGGGCAGCAACTGCTGGTAAAAGCTCGCGATAGGGGCGTAAAAGCGATACCACCGTGAAAGAAAAACCTCAGATTGGGCCACACTTCGGCAAGATTGTCTTTTACCCTGACAACTCGATGACGCGTTGCAAGACGCTCCAACATCCACGACGGAACGCCACTGATGCTTGTTATGTTTTTATGGAGCGACTCGCGGGCAATGCGATCGCGCTTCTCTTCAAAAATCGGCCAGCAGCGCGGTCGTGCTTATGGGTACGCGGAGCAGATTAACCAAAGGGGATTGATGTTTCAATCAAGATGGCACTGAGATCACCTACGATGGAGTGCGGCGTATTATAATTGGGCGCGTGACTGCCTCGAGAATCAGTCCCCGCCCCGAGAAGAGGTTGCTCGTAGGATGATTATGGAGATACAAGACAACGGCATCGCGACCGCCGGCATAGTGCGTATCGTGCAAACCGGCTTTGGTCACGGGGATAAACTTACTTTTTGTCGTTCGTTGTCCCTGATGATTTGGCATACCATTTGACCTTGCCGGGCCAGAGCACATCGCGCTCGCCGTGGCGCATCTTGTCGATGTCATCCTTCAAGTCTTCATAAGTATTTACCCTGACTTGTCGGGCGAAATCATCGTAAGAGTCGATGTCTTCAAAAAGCATTTTCTATGGCCGAAAAGCCGTATCTTCTGCCGTCCGAACCAGGTTGGACAGTACGCGGCGCTGAATTTCCTCAGCCGCATCAGCTGCTAGCGATCAATAGCGACCTTGCGTCGGTCGAAAAGGACGTATATAGCGGGTCAAGCCCATTCTTATGATTGTTCTGATTTGTGGCAAAATTACCACAAGGGAGGGGATAAGCCAAAAGAATTTGCACTTTTTAGCGAGAAGCCACACTTTCCACCACGTTTGTCAAGGCTGAAAACGGAAAAACAAGCGACAGAGGCAGCAAGCGTTGGCGGAGGAAATATAAAAAGTGTAGCGAGAGTAATGAGAAATCAGTGGCCTACCAACAGAAATAAAATATTCTATGCGCAGACACATAAGTCTAATGGCCAACACATACGTACCTACAACTGCACTTTGATTAGTAAACTAAAAGGAACTAAACGATTTCTTAGCTCATAAGCCCCAAAAGGCTTGGTCTTTTACGCTTTCCGCCGACGGGCATTCGCTTATATTTTTGAAAGACCAACCCTATGGGGTTGTCAATTTACCTATGATCCGAGGCAGCGTTGACGTTGCACGTCAACACTGCCCTACCAAAAGACTAACCCCGATGGGGTTGTTGGTGGGCGAAACTATGCGAAAAACGATAGCAAATTCACGCGGAAAAATCTGACACGTATACGTGTTATTGATCCCAAGACAATTATAAACTCGAATGTAAACGCGCAAAACATCCCCAACAAGCCCTTTGAGGCTTGGTCTTTTGAGCAGGGCAGGCGTTGGAGCAAAGCGACAACCCCGCCATAGTTCTCTGCAATGTGCAACCCCTTAGGGTTGGTCTTTCAAAATATCCGCATATAGCCGTTTTGAACATGCTGATAAATCAAACCACCAAAGCTCACCCCTGTGACACAAGCCCTTAGGCTTGGTCTTTCAAGGTTTCCGTCGGCGGGCGTTGGCTTGTTTTTGAAAGACCAACCCTAAAGGTTTGTCAATCTACTATGCTCCGAGGCAGCGTTGACGTTACACGTCAACACTGCCCTCACTAAAAGACCAACCCCGATGGGGTTATTGGCGGACGGAAGTGAGCGATAGTTGACGATTTTTAGGCGTGCAAATGTTAGCCGCATATGTATATTATATCAAATGTAATACCAAACAAAACCGCCAATGCCCACGCCCGCAAAACAACTAGGGTTGGCCTTTGGGCAGGGCAGGGGTTAGGTGCGCGAAGCGGCTTAACCCCTGCCATGTTCGCCGCAATGTGCACCCCTTAGGGTTGGTCTCTCAAAAATCATCCGCATATATCCGTTTTGTATATGCTGATAAATCAAACCACCAAAGCTCCCCGTGGCAACGCAAGCCCTAAAGGCTTGGTCTTTTTGGCAGGGCAGGCGTTGGAGCGAAGCGACAACCCCTGCCATAATCCGCTGCAATGTGCAAACCCCTTAGGGGTTGGTCTTTCAAAATCGTCCGCATATAGCCGTTTGTATATGCTGATAAATCAAACCACCAAAGCCCATCCCTGCGAGACAAGCCCTTAGGCTTGGTCTGGCAGGGGCAGGCGTTGGAGCAAAAGCGACAACCCTGCCATAATTCGCCGCAAAATGCAACCCCTTAGGGTTGGCCTTTAAATTCGACCGCTGATAGACTTATTATCAATGGATTATATCGCGTTTTGTCGGCTCGCCGGAAATGCTTACCTTTGCATACGCAAGGGCGAGGAACGCTCTTGGTTAATTATTCACCATATAAATCTATACCACAATGATTAAGTTCGTTATCAGAGCGAAGAAAAATCCGCTCAACCGTACACAAATTAAATTTTATCCCCAGATGGCGCCCGGCGTGCCCCTGTGATGCTACGCACCATTCTCAGGGCGCATTGAGAAAGCGTTCGGGCGTATCTTCTGCCTCCGTCAAGGCGGTGTTGGATGCCCTGCAATATGAGATTCTTCAAACGCTTGCGGACGGTGATTCCGTTCGCTTAGGGAGATCTTGGTTCTTTTTCGCCTGACGATGCACGGCGAGGGCGCAACGACGGCGAAAGAGGCTAAGGAAAAAGGCGCAAATCTCATTAAGCGCGTAAGCGTGAGGTTCACGAAAAAGCAGTGCGATGCGTCTGGCCCTCGACAAACGCAACTTAACCTTCGGTGCGCAGGACGATGTTCAGAATGCGAAGTAAGCGAGGGGCGGCGCAATGTAGTGCCGGCAAAAATTACGTTTAGCAAAGGCCGCGTTTTTCAACCGATGAAAGCGCGGTTTTTCGTGCTTTGTCGCAAAAGGACCGTTTCTCGGTGATGCGGGGATAGAGTTTCGGTCCAAACTTTCTCCTATGATCGTAAAAATTGTCTTAGGTGAAAGTTTGAAGAGTCTTATAGGAGAATTAAAAATTGTCTTTAGGAGAATTTTTCGGATCATAGGAGAAAGTTTGGCGGCGGTGCGGAGTGTGTTGCGGCGGGGAGGTTTTGGGCGGTATTTTTATCCATAAATCTGCGATGAAACCGCCGTTTTTGTGCTTTTTGTCGTTTTGTGCGTGTAATTTTTGGGGTGAAAGCAGAGGATATTATCAATGGAGGAGGAATATTTCAGGTTTTTCGATCCGATTTTGAGGCGAATGAGTTGTTGTATGAGTCTGTTTTTCAAACTTATTTGGGGGCTTTTTGTGTGCGCTCAAAGCAATGTAAATAGTTGAATATATGCATATTAAACACTTTGTCCACTTTCAAGCGTTCGCGAAGTGAAGATGAGCGAACAGGGGCGCGGGCGGGCTTATGATTGCTCATTTTTGTTGGGAAATTGTCTCCTGTTTTCAAGATCATAAAATGGTTGACATTTGAAGCAAAAAAGCAAAAACAGACTTGCCGAAGGGCATCTATATTGTCAATGGAAAGAAAAGTAGTGAAGTAATGCGTGGTTGGTGATCAGCAGCCATTGCAGCAAAGAAAGCCTTCCGCCTCTCAAGCATAGCGTGCGGAAGGCTTTAATTGTAGATGCGCCCATTGAATCAATAAGGACAACTATGTATATTGTGTCGACGGCGGCATATACCCTAACATTTTAGGCGGATATGCACTTTGCGAAACGAAAATGATAAATTTGCAACATCATCAATACTTATTTTTCTTACTATGGTAGACTTCCTTTAATTAACATCATCATTGCGGTCGGCGTAGTCGTACTGCTAAGCATTTTTCTTCCATTTTGTGCCTTTCTTCCTTTTGGCTGAGTGCGAAGGTATCGGGCGTAAAAAGTATCGCTAATCCAACTCTTTTTGATGCGCATCCGTAATGTGCCGCCTTCGGTAATCGTGCCGAGCCTCATCGAAGCGCACAAGGCCGGTTTGGGCTATATTACGCGCGACAATCTCGAAGCTCATTTTATGACGGGCGGATATGTGCAGCGCGTTGTCCACGCTCTGCTGTCAGCTTCTAAAGCTAATATCGACCTTTCTTTTGAGAAAGCTACGGCGATCGACTTGGCGGGCGCGACGTCTTCGAAGCGGTGCAAACTTCCGTTAATCCGAAGGTGATCGATACGCCGCCCGTAGCCGCCGTGGCCAAGAATGGTATTCAGCTCATCGCAAAAAGCGCGCGTCACGGTGCGAGCCAACATCCAGCAACTCGTAGGTGGTGCGGGCGAAGACTACGATTCTGGCTCGCGTAGGCGAAGGTATCGTCTCGAGCATCGGTTCTGCCGACTCTCACGAGCAGGTGTTGGAAAACCCCGATAGCATTTCCAAACTCGTATTGCGCAAAGGGATTGGATGCCGGAACGGCTTTTTGAGATCCTTTCGATCGACATTGCCGATATAGATGTGGGTAAAAAACATCGGAGCGACGCTGCAAATGGACCAAGCCAACGCAGATAAAAACATTGCGCAGGCTAAGGCGGAAGAGCGCCGTGCGATGGCCGTGGCCACGGAGCAGGAGATGAAAGCGGGAGGCGCAGGAAGCGCGTGCCGAGGTGATACAAGCCGAAGCCGAAGTGCCCAAAAGCCTTGGCGCAAGCCTTGCGCGAGGGCAATATGGGCGCGATGGATTATTACCGCCTCCAGAATCTGATTGGCGATACCGATATGCGCGGCGCCATCAGCAAGTTTGCCAACAACAAGAGTGGCGCCGGCGATGTGCCGCCTACCATTCCTCGCAATTAAGTAAGCCATTTGGCGTCACCCGCGGCGCCAACCATACAGCCGATGAGGCGATTTCCCCGCAAGCGCAGCGCAATGCTGCCGGAAGTCGCCTCATTTTTCTTTTTGCTTCTGTCGCCGGGCCGCATCATCATCACGCAGCAAAGCCGGATGAACCTTCCCGACCGCAAGCAGTCGGGAAGGCAACCATCTAAATCTAAAATCTAATATTTTGATTACTTCAAATTCGGGTTAATCTCGCCCCATTTTTCTACCGGAGGCATCACGCCGAGACTCGATCACCCTCATCGCGCATATTGCAGAGGTGCTCGTAGTCTTGCGGAGCTCAGCCATCTCTTCGGGCGTGCCGTGAATTTCTTCGTAAGCGCTGCCATTCTTCGTGATCGTTGCTTCCATAGCCATCATAATATGGTCATAGCCTGCGAAGCTCACATAACGGCCTGCGGGCCAATTGAATGGTGCGCCGCCCATAGCAGCTTCGATCATACGAACGCTCACGTAAGCCGGACTTTGGAACGAACTGCGGCCGCGCAGGTTGATGATATTTGCACTACCCTTGATTGTGCGCTGCTTGATTTCAGCCCATTTGTCAGCAGGCAGGCGATCCGTTCCGATCAAGTCGAGCAGCGGCGTGCCTTGAACCTTAGCCGTAGAAGCAAAATACCGCCATCTGTTCGCCGTGACCACCATACGTGCGACAACCGGTTACATCGCTTTGCGGCACGTTGAAGTGCTTTGCCAATTCGCTTTGCAGGCGGATAGAATCAAGCGCTGCGAGCGTAGAAACTTGACGACGGCTTCAAGCCGGACCACAAAAGCGTAACGAGACCGGTAATATCAGCCGGGTTAAAAGATAATCGTCACGTGTTTTACGTCCGGGCAATACGACTTAATATCCTTACCAAGCTGCTCTGCCACTTCGGAATTGCCTTTTCAACAAGTCCTCGCGCGTCTATGCCTGCTTACGCGAGCGCCACCTGATGAGATAATATATTTTGCATCTGTCAATGCTTCTTTCGCATCTGTCGTAAACGTGAAGTTAACGCCCTCGAAACCGCAGTGACGCATTTCTTCCGTAACGCCTTCGAGGCCCGGCTCGTAAACGTCATACAAGCAAAATGTTTGGCGTGAGGTGAAGCATGGCCGCCGTCTGCGCCATGTTAGAACCGATCATCCCGGCAGCACCGACGATGGTCAACTTTTCATTCGTAAGGAAATTCATATCGCTTATATTTAAATGTAATGCTAAATAATCGACGCAAGCCGCTCGGCGGTAAGGTCGCAAATTGTTGTTGCAAAAAATAGCAAATAAAAACTTTTTAGAAATGAAAACGGGGCAAAAAGATGGGTAAAAACAACGTGCGCCGCCCGATTTCATTTTTACACCGAAGTGCAGCCGGTTTTACTTCTTTTCAGCCGTCCGCATGAGCTGAAAAGCGAAGCGCCACCCAAAGAAACTACCGGCAAACGACCTTGCGAAGCGGGCGCTGCAAAAAGCATCTGTCAAGGTCTTTCTTCCGTTTCCGCTTATTTTTATATCGCTACCTTGCCCCTACGTCAATGGGCCGTGCAAATTCTGCACCGATGAGTGCCCACTGCATTGCGGGCCTCATGGCGCGACGGCCTGTGGTGGAGGCAACTCTGCGGCCGACCGAACGCACATCGGCAGGGAAGCATCTCCGTTAGGAATATAAATAAGAAAAACCGGGAGAGTCCTAAAGCGGAAAAACACGATGGAATGGAACCAACTTTTATCAGACCGACGCTTCGGTAAGGAATACGTTGTCAAATCTGCGGCCGAGCGGCGCACAGAGTTTCAGCGCGACTACGATCGCCTGATCTTCTCAGCCGCCTTTCGACGTATGCAGAACAAGACGCAGCGTTTCCCCTACCCGGCAGCGTCTTCGTCCACAACCGTCTGACGCACAGTCTTGAAGTATCAAGCGTAGGGCGCAGTTTGGGCGCAGACGTGGCCGCCCTTTACAGCAAAGAGATTCCCGCAGCGGGAGAGCGCACGCCAGAAGCCCTCGGGCGATCGTCTCCGCCGCTTGCCTGGCCCACGATATGGGCAATCCGCCTTTCGGCCACAGCGGCGAGCGCGCCATACGCAGCTTTTTGCCGAGGGCAGGGGCCGCGAATGGCAGAAAATGCTTCCGGATGGTGTCTGGACAGACATTGTCAACTTCGATGGCAATGCCAACGCGTTCCGACTCCTGACGCACCAATTCAACGGCCATAGGGCGGGCGGCTTCGTTATGACTTACGCCACGCTGGCCGCGATTGTAAAGTATCCCTTTGCCTCCGATTGTTGCCGCGGCAAGTCGAAGTTTGGCTTCTTCCAAAGCGAGGCGGCCGACTTCCAACGCATCGCCCACGAATTGGGCCTCCCAATTGCGCAGCATCGGACGAATCGTTGCGCTTTGCGCGCCATCCGCTCGTGTATCTCGTAGAAGCGCGCCGACGATATTTGCTATCAGATTATGGATCTCGAAGATGCCCATAAGTTGCGCCTGCTCTCCGACGAGCAAGCCGAGGCCTTGCTGCTCGATTTCTTTTGCCCCCGAAGCGCGCGAACGCCCTCAGGAGCGCCTATCCGATGGGTGACTGATGCCAACGGACCGCATGGTTTATTATCGTTCTTCGATCATCAACGCTCTGGAGCGCGCTTGCGTCAACATTTTTCGTAGACAACGAAGCGGCGATCTTGGCAGGCACCTTTGAAGGGTCGCTCATCGACCATCTGCCGGAGCCGCTGCTGGGCGCTTATCAACGCTGCGCCGCGCTGGCGAAGGAAAAGGTCTATCGCAGCAAGGAGGTGATGGACGTAGACTTGGCCGGATACCATATTATATATACGCTACTCGAACTGATGACGGAGGCTGTGCTCGCGCCGCAAAAGGCGTATTCGCAGATGCTGCTCGGTATGGCTTCCAAACAATACGAACTCAGGGCCGAGCGCTCGAAGTACGCCTGATGGCGGTCTTAGATTATCTTTCGGGGATGACAGACGTCTACGCGCTTGACCTCTATCGCAAAAATATCGGGACAGAGTCTGCCGATGGTTTGATGCGCTGAGTTGCCAACCTCTCCGGTTTTGCTGCTGACGCCGACCTTCTCGACTCCGTTATTCTCTTCCGTCCGCACTTTTGTGCTTTGCTAGCTGCTTATGCGGCGGAAGTCTCTATCTATGACGCATAAAGACGATTCTTATAATCACGTACTGAAATACACCGGTCTGCTGGGCGGCGTACAGGTCTTTATGTCCTGATGTCGATCATTCTGCAATAAGTTTACGGCCCTCTTTATCGGCACTTGGGGTATGGGCCTCGCCGATTTATATAACCGCACGGCCGAACTCATTGGGAATACGACCAATTTCGGCATTGCTTTCAGCGCCGTGCGCCATTTGGCCGAACTGCAAGAGCGCGGCGAGCACAAGGCGCTGACGCTCTACGTCAAACTCATACGCACGTGGACGCTGCTTACGGCTTTGCTGGGGGCTGTGACTTGCTTAATTCTCTCGCCCTGGCTCAGTCATCTCACGCTGGGCGATTATCATACGGCCAAAGGCTATGCGCTGCTTTCGCCGATGGTAGCGATGACGACGCTCTTGGGCGGCGAAGCGGCCATTCTCAAAGGTATGCACCGCCTAAGGCGTATGGCGGCAGTCTCAGCCTTTGGGCGCTTTGTTCACAATGGCGGTCACGATACCGCTTTTATTGGTGGCTGGGCGTGCACGGCGTGATCCCTGTCCTGCTCAGTACGACGACGGTCGTTTTTCTGCTGAACCTGCACGCTGCCACGCGCGACTTCCCTTATCGCGTGGGTCTCTTTAGCAAGCGCTTGTTATCGCGTGGTATGCACATAGCTGAAGTTGGGCTCCGCCTACATTGCGGCGGGCATCTTAGGCTCAGGCGCGGAGATGGGCGTACGTTCTTTTATGGTGCGTACTTCTTCCCTTGGCTGAAGCGGGTCTGTATACGGCGGGCTTTACGCTGATCGTGAGCTATGCGCGCTTGGTGTTGTGGCGATGGATGCCGACTACTTTCCGCGCCTCTCTGCCGCCGGCGACGACGTGGAGCGCCGCAACTTTGCCATAAACCGACAAATCGACGTATTGGTCTTACTTTATGGCGCCTTTTCATTCTTTTTACGCTCTGTTTACCCCTGATTATTCGCTTACTCTATACGCCGGAGTTTCTCCACGCGGTACCGATGGCGCTCTGCGCGGCGAGCTGTATGTTCTTTAAATCGGTCTACGCCCCGATCTCTTACCTCTCGCTGGCGCGCGGCGATTCCTTCGTTTATCTGGTGATGGAGTTGCTCACGATGTCGTCTTCGTAGCGGCAGTCATAGCGGGCTTTTTTATTATGGCGGCCTTTGGGGCGCCGGACTCGGACTCTCGCTGGCTAATCTCTTCGACTTGATCGCTATTTTTACGGTCTACTCGTGGCGCTACGGCTTCAAGATGGAACCATCTACGTTGCGGCGCTGCGTATTACAGTTCTGCCTGTTGCTTGTCGGCCTCTTCGCGGCAGCCCAACCCTGTTTGGGTGCAAAAGTGGCCTTGGGCGGTGTGGTCTTTACCATTAGTGCGGGCTTATCTTTGGGACTTGCTGCGGCGAGAGACGTCAATTGCGGCGCGATGGGCGGCTTTTTGCGCCAACGCTTTTTGCGCAAGAAATAAATAGAAATAGAAGATGGAACCAGATGAATCGGGCGGCAAGGCAGTAAAGTTTTCGGTGTTGGTGGTTGTTTACAATGCTGCGCCTTATTTGCGCGCTTGCCTCGATTCCATTTTGCACCAATCAGTCGACGAGTTACAGATCTTATGTGTAGACGACGCATCGACAGATGATTCAGCTCAAATCCTTTCCGAATATGCCGCGCGCGACAGGCGCGTGGAGGTCATTCGCCTCGATCAGAATCAAGGGCAGGCGGCGCGCGCAACGTGGCACTCTTTTCGCGGGCCAAAGGCGAATGGATCTTAATGGTCGATGCTGATGATCTTTTGGGCGAAGATGCGCTGGAGGAGCTGGCGCGCACGATGAAGCGCTTCCTTCGGCCGATTGCATCGTCTTGCAATTGGTGCGTTTCGGCGCAGCGCAGCTACTGAGCGCGAAGACGGGCCGGCACCGGATGCGGTCTTTACGGGCGAAGAGGCTTGTCGGGCGGCGATCAATTGACGCTGAATGGTTTGTAGCGTTGGGCGGCGCGATTTGTATATGCGTATGCCTTTCGGACGATTCAAGCCGGGTTTATAGTGACGACAACACTTCGCGCATACATTATTTATTGAGTCGGCAAGTTGCCGTATCGGCGGGCGAATATCTCTACCGACAGCACGAAGCATCGGCTACGCACCGCTTTGATCTGCGCCGGCTCGACTTCTTGGCGGCTAATCGTTCGCTACGCTCACTCTTGGAGCAACACCAAGCAAACGCTGACATCTTGATGGCTTGTGAGGAGCATTGCTGGCGCAACTATGTAGGCTTGTATTTGCAGTTTCAGCGGCATTGGTCCGCATTTTTCGCCGCAAGCGCATCAACAGATTCGCAATGCCTTCAAAGTAAGTTTGCAGGCAATGCGTCCGGAGCTGTTGCCACGCGGCTTTGCGCCGGTCGCCAAGTTGGCTGTTTGTGCGTCCTTTTTCGCTCTTTGTCGCCTATCGCCGACTGTTAAGTGGTTTAAAGAAGATCTTTAAGCCCGTATAATTTCGTTTGCTTCGACTCATTCGAAGCAGCACTCTACACAATATATATACAGGTCACTACCGCGGCAACCCTCAGGGCTTTTTCCTTGCTTGTTAGCTTACTGCTCTACCGATCGCCGCCACATTGCAACTTCGTTGATAACAAACAACTGCACGCTGACGAGTAGCATGCAGTTGTCGATTATTTTTCATCAATAGCGCGAGGCTATTGCGCTATGTTGCTATTGCTTTATCGGAAGCACGTTGTGAGCGAACGACGGATTCGTATAATATTGTTTATCCTTTTGAATCTTCAAATCTGTATCGCTGACGGCATAAGCGTGTACGCCCAAAAATAAGCCCATGTGCCTGTACTGTGTAAAACAAAGGTCTTTTTCACTGTCCAATAGTAGCCGTAGCCTGCAAGTGTAGGTTTCTGGAGTATTATGATTAGGTTCTCCTTCTTGAGAGATGGCTCCCATTCGCAAGGCCGCTTTTCTTTCTGTCCGGTTGCATCTTTGAGAAATCAGCAGCTCTGGGTACGTGGAAGCCGGCCGGACTCGGGTCGTAGATGGTTTTAATAAATCTGCCGGTATTGTTACCTAGAACGTCTATAGAACTTGCATCCCAGAGATTGACATAGGTATTTCTGTTCTCAGGCTCATTGCACCAATCCCACGTGCTACCCCACATTTCGTGACCATCAGGCTCAACTGGTCCTGCCGTGAACAGAGTAGAACCTACGGTTATGGCTCCATCATGAGGGTTTCTGCACGGCTTCTGTTAGTGATATACCACCATCATACTGATTTGGAGAGGCCGAAAGCCTGGGCATTCCGTACCAGAACGGATCTTTACGTCCCCACTGATAGAACATTGCCGTACCGTGTGCCTGCTCTTGGTATGCAGTCTGTGTGAAGATCGCCGTAGCCGTCTTTCCGGAGCGAGGTTGTTTAACCGTGACTCTCACTTGACGGCTCTCAGCATAAGAGGTACGCACCCAAGTCGTAGGAACAAAACCGATAGGCTCACGCATAAACTCACCTGACTTCACGTTGGCTACGTCCTTTCCGGTCACCCAAATGTGCCAAGACCAAATAATCTTACCGCCTTTCCAGATAGCAATAGACGCATTGCCCATTTTTATATCGTTCTTGTCAATTTCAAAATGAACATAGCTGATCTTTGCCTTACCGGTAATGGAAACATTCTTAACAAGGTTTGCAGAACTCCTCCACAATACCGTAGCACTATCCATTTGCTGGTAGATATCGGGATAAGGGATATAATAGCCATAGTCATAACCATTATCGGCTACATTTCGAATACCTCCCTTAAACCAATACATGGTCTTGTTTTGTGTTGTTGCCATTATAATAAGAAGCCTTCACATCCTGATCATCTACACGACTACTCCATAGTAGGTCGGGAATTTATACTTACCGGGTGCGGAGACAATGTAGCAGTTGGTCGTGTTTTGCTTACCGCTTACCATAGAGAGGTCAACCTCTCCGGAAGGGATCGCTGCATTCTTCAACTCTTTGTTACGATACTGCACGAAGTCTTGCACGTCATTAGTAACAGTCATCATACAAGCTTCTGCACTTGTTCCGCCTACACCACGCTCTGTGATAGAAGCAACCATACTCGGCTTAGTAGTCGAAAGCGGCGTCCACTCACCATTATCCGCTTTATACTCATAGCCTGCAACGACCCAAGGCTCAGCCTTATCGCGATCCGTACCGCTATATTCTTTTGAGGTGTTCATAGCTTGTCACGGTAAAGGGCATGTTCAGTTTATTATACTCCGTAGAATCCTTTACCGGCTTGATCTTCAATACAAAATCGCGGTCTGACAAATCCTTGCTGTTAGAGATCGTATAGGTTTTTGGTCGTACCTTCAACCCATTTCTTGTCATTGCCGTTTTTGTCCTTACCGCCAATCTTGGCTTGTACGTATTTGCCACCTCAAAAGTAATCTTTACATAGGCATTGGGCCGGCAGCGTCTGCGGAATCATAAAGAACGTACCATCGCCACCATTCATCACCGCGCCAATGTCCGTTGCCGTAGAGAAAGTCGGGTTAAGCGTCAATTTGTAGTTGTTTGTCGTCGTACCCAAGGTCCATTTCTTGGCAGCCACGTCATAAGTACCCTCACCGATAACGCCTAAGATCTCAATCGTCTTCACTTTCTGGTTGTAAGAAAGGTCTTGGCCGATCTCAAATTCTATGGCCGTCGTAGCGTGTTTGAAGTTGACGGGGAGCTTCTTCTTACGATCGGTTTCGTAAGAGAACTCGTCTGTCTTTGCCACCAAAAAGGTCGGTCTGCAACTTTGCATCTTCATTTGGCTTAAACGAAATAATCGGCGTCTGACCCGAAGTCGTTGTAATGCGCTGGTATGCATTGTCTTCTGCAGGTGCACGGCATAAAAATATCAATTTAGCCGCATCGCTCCTCTTCCATTGCACGGGATTAACCATCGTACCATCAGCATTGATCTTCTCATTATAGAGGAAGTCGGGCGTTGCACCGCCGTCCCTGCAACCAAAAGATCGCAAAAGGCTTATTGATCGTCGTAAAGTTGGCATCCGACGTTATCAAGCCGCGCGTAACCGACGTATGCTGTATAGGCAAAACGCCTCTATACAGTCGTCTCAACCAGCTCAAGCCCCGTTACACCGGCGCCTTTTAAGCGGAGAAGATTGCGTCTCATAAACAGATGGATCTTTTAGTCTGTGGCAACGAATTAGCGTCAGACATATTCTGCACATCGTTCACACTCAAAGTGCGATACCATCAACTACTTTTCCTTGGTCTGGCACGAGTTCTTCATCGCCACACGAAGTTAACAGGAAGGATGCCAAGCTCACGAAGCCTCGCCATCGAAATGAATCTTAAGTATTTCTTTTTCATTTCTTGTTTATAATTTCCAGGGTTTGTTACGAAATACTTTTTGAAAAGTGTGATGACTGTTGCGCCAAAAGCACCTGATCAGTTTACAAATCAAAGAAACGCCGGATACAGTCACTTCAATTTGAGTACGCTAAGCACTCTTTACTTTTGTCACGTCTTGTCACGAAACGCAGCGTGACTTATTTTTACGCTTTTAAAATAGTTCTTTTAGTTCTTTTTAATTGTATCCGGCATCGCATAGGCGTGCTCATGTAATCTGAATAACTACGACCTCACATCTGTAAAAGCGGTGGATCTTCACAAAAAGTGATCAGATTATGATTTGCCATACAGTAACACACGCTTGTGAGTGTAGGCATTAATCGCGAGCAAAAGTTAAAACATTAATTCTAAAATAAACACTTTTTCTAAGTTATTTCGCTCACAAACAAAGAGATATGTTAACAGTTAACAACAACCCTCACTCGCCCAACGCCCGCCCTTAGGCTCGGCCGTTGGTGCTTTCGCCGGCGCACATTGGCTGAGTCGAGTAAAGACCAACCCCAAGGGGTTGTCAATTTAGTTCTTTCGAGGCAGTGTTGACGCCTGCGTCAACACTGCCTTAGACCGCCGCAAACGGCGACCCCTTTAGAGTTGGTCTTTCAAAACGGCCATACGTCGCCGATGGAATATGCCAATAAATCAAGCTCACAATGCCTGCGCGCGAAGCGGAAGCCTTATTCGTTGCCTTGACCCAATCAAAGTAATCGCGAAAAATGCGATGGTAAAAATCTATCTTGATAAGCACCCCCAAAAACAGCGCTCTATGTGGGAATGCTTCGATTGAAAAACGCCCTAACCCCCCGCAATAAATAATGAAAAATATTTACAGTAAAAAGGACGAGAGAACCCTGATCCGGCTAATAGGCGAAAAATAACCACTCATAATGCATTGATTATCAAATAATAGTGTGTCCAAAAATCTCTTATAGGAAAGTAAAAATTGTCTTAGGAGAAAATAAAAATCTCTAGGACAGTAAAAATTGTCTTAGAGACAATTTTTACTGTCACCTATGCTAATTTTTTTAGGGGGTGCGGAAATGAATGAGAAATATTGACAGGAAAGGGAGATTTGAAGCCTAAGCGAAGCGAAAAATAAGCTGGAGAAGATCGCGACATATCGACTCTCCCTCTCGCGCGGAAAGGGGCGAAACAGGCCGCCAAAGGCGGGGCGGCGTAAATACACCATATAGAAGGCGCCACCTGCGGCGTATGGCAAAAGACAAGCCACAAATAGGGAGGCAATTCCAATGACCATTCGCCCCAAAAGCCACTGGCAACGCGAACAAAAAGCGAGGCGGCGGCGGGGAGCAAGCAGCCCTCCAGAAAGAGGCGGCGAAACGCTTTCACATTTCGCCGCCTGATGCATATGCGCCTTAGCGCTATTTCAGTTTGCTTTAGTGCCAAGAAGCAATTGGGCATCAATTGCTTAAAGAAGTCATTGCCTTTGTCGTCCACAAGGATAAAGGCTGGGAAGTCTTCTACTTCAATCTTCCAAACCGCTTCCATTCCTAATTCGGGGTACTCTACGCATTCGATACTGCGAATGCTGTGTTGCGAAAGTACGGCTGCCGGTCCGCCAATCGAGCCCAAATAGAAGCCACCGTGTTTCCGGCAGGCATCTGTCACGGCTTTGCGTGCGATTACCCTGGCAATCATAATGAGTGAGCCACCCTTACTTTGGAAAAGATCGACATACGAGTCCATACGATTAGCCGTAGTCGGACCCATAGAGCCGCAAGGCATTCCCTTAGGCGTCTTAGCCGGTCCGGCATAAAGTACGGGGTGATCTTTTGAGATATTGAGGGATGTCTTCGCCGCGATCCAAGCGCTCTTTGATCTTGGCGCGGGCGATGTCGCGCGCACAATGATCGTACCGCTCAGACTCAAGCGCGTGCTGACGGGGAACTGCGTGAGTTGGGCCAACACTTCTTTCATCGGACGATTGAGGTCCACTTTTACGCCGCCGCCTTCGCCGGCTTTCGCGTAAAGACTCGGGGATCAAACGCAGGATTATCATCGAGACGCTCGATCCAAAGGCCGTCTTTGTTGATCTTACACTTGATATTTCTATCGGCCGAGCAACTCACGCCCATACCGATCGGGCAATCTTGCGCCGTGGCGCGGCAGACGAACGACGCGAATATCGTGGGCGAAATACTTGCCGCCAAAACTGTGCGCCAAAGCCGATGTTGTGCGCTTCGCGGAGCAGTTCCTTCTCCACCTACATCGCGGAAAGCGCGGCTGGTCCTCGTCGCCGGTTGTCGGGAGTCCGTCATAGTAATGCGTAGAAGCCAGTTTCACCGTCAAGAGGTTGCGCTCTGCCGACGTACCGCCAATGACAAAGGCGATATGGTAAGGCGGGCAAGCGGCCGTTCCTAAACTGCGCATTTTTCTACGAGGTAGGGCTTGAGCGTACCGGGGTTCAAAACGGCCTTCGTCTCTTGATAGAAATAAGTTTTTGTTGGCTGAACCGCCGCCTTTCATCACGCAAAGGAAATGGTATTCGTCGCCTTTTCCGGCTTCGATATCGATTTGTGCCGGCAAGTTGCAGCGCGTGTTTACCTCATCATACATATTGAGCGGCGCATTCTGCGAATAGCGCAGATTCTCCTGCGTATACGTCTCATCAAACGCCGCGCGAAATGGCCTCAGCATCGTCGCGCCTTCGGTCCACACTCTGCTGACCTTTGTCGCCGTGAATGATGGCCGTGCCGGTATCTTGGCAGAAAGGAAGCTGGCTTCCAGCCGCGACTTCAGCATTACGCAAGAAAGTCAGTGCGACATACTTGTCGTTGTCGGAAGCCTCAGGATCGGTGAGCGCTTTGGCCACTTGCGTCGTTGTGCTCACGGCGGAGCATAAAGGCTACATCTCTAAAAAGCGTGGCGAATGAGGGTGGTCAAACCTTCGGGCGCTACTTTGAGCATCGGTTTGCTCTTCAAACCGCTTACGCTGACGTGGTCTTTGGTGAGTAACAATACTCCGTCTCATCTTTGCCCAACTGAAACATAGCGTACTTGAACTCGGGAGTTTGTGCCATAGTTGTTATGTATTATGTATGTTATGTTCGTTGTTTGTATGGGTGGGTATGGGCGCGAGCTGCTTTTCGAGCGCGGCCGCTTTATTCTTCCTCGCTCTTGTTGCTGCGTTTGCGCACAAGGTGATCGAGAATGATTTTGCGCATACGCATACTCTTGGGCGTCACTTCGACATACCTCGTCTTCTTTAATGTATTCCAAAGCCTCTTCCAAGGAGAAAATCAGCGGCGGAATGATGCGCGCTTTATCGTCCGGTACTGCTGGCGCGAACGTTCGTAAGCTGTTTGGCTTTCGTAACGTTGACAACCAAATCCTTTTTCGTGTACGTGTTCGCCCACGACTTGGCCCGCATAGACCCCATCCTGCGGCGAAACGAAGAAGCGACCGCGATCCTGAAGTTTGTCGAGTGCATAAGCGAAGACCGTACCCGTTTCCATCGCGATCATAGAGCCGTTGGTGCGGCGCTGGAGTTCGCCTTTAAAAGGCTGATAGGCTCTTTGAAGCGGTGCGCCATAATAGCCTCGCCCTGACTGGCAGTCAAGACATTCGTGCGAAGTCCGATAATGCCGCGCGAAGGTATTTCAAATTCTATATCCACGCGGTCGCCCAAGTTTTGCATAGAGGTCAGTTTCGCCCTTACGGCGCGTGACCATATCAATCATCTTAGAGGCAAACCTTCAGGCACGTTGACGGTCAACTCTTCGATAGGCTCGCAGCGCACGCCGTCAATCTCTTTATAAATTACTTGCGGCTGCCCTACTTGCAACTCATAACCTTCGCGGCGCATCGTCTCGATCAAGACGGACAGATGAAGCACGCCGCGGCCGGAAACAATCCATTTGAAATCGGGCGAAGGCTGCTCGATGCGCAGCGCAAGATCTTTTTCCAACTCGTGTTGCAGGCGATCGTTGATGTGGCGCGAAGTGCAATATTTCGCCCTCCTTACCAAAAAAACGGCGAATCATTGATCGTAAAGAGCATAGACATAGTCGGCTCATCAATGGCAATAGGCGCCAGCGGCTCCGGACTATCAAAGTCGCAAATCGTATCGCCGATCTCAAAAATTTTCTGCCGACAACGGCGCAAAATGTCGCCACAACTTACGCTTTCGACCCTGCTGCGCCCCATTCCTCAAAGGTATCCAACTCTTTGATCTTGACCTTCTCCATCGACCCATCGCGATGAGCGATCGTAATATTAGTGCCGTCTTTAATCACTCCGCGATGCATCGCGCCCCACGGCGATGCGGCCCGTATAATTAGAGTAGATCGAGCGAAGTAATAAGCATTTGGAGCGTCCCTCATTCGTCGGCGGCGCCGGATCGTATTGATAATCGTATCGAGCAAGTAAGTAATATCCTCCGTAGGCTGCCGCTGCAGTCCTCGCCCATCCAGTTGTTTTTCGCCGAACCATAGACTACGGGGAAGTCCAACTGCTCCTCCGTAGCGTTGAGATCGCACATCAGGTCGAAGACCATCTCGTAAACCTCCTCGGGGCGGCAATTAGGTTTGTCCACCTTATTGACGACGACGATAGGCTTCAGCCAATCTGCAAAGCCTTCTGCAAAACGAAGCGCGTCTGCGGCATCGGTCCTTCGAAAGCATCTACCAAGAGCAAACAGCCATCGGCCATATTCAAACACGCTCTCACCTCTCCGCCAAAGTCAGAGTGGCCCGGCGTGTCTATAATGTTGATTTTAGTATCTTTATAGTTAATGGAGACGTTTTTGGAGAGGATCGTAATGCCCTCGTTCACGCTCCAATTCATTATTGTCTAATATAAGTTCTCCGGTCTGTTGGTTTTCGCGAAAAAGATCCCTCGGCCATTAACATCTTATCCACGAGTGTCGTTTTTCCCGTGGTCTACGTGGGCAATGATTGCAATGTTTCTACTGTCTTGCATGTACTTTTTTATACCTTTTTGTCGGCTGCAAAGTTACTGAATATGAAAGAAACAGCGAAGTAAGTTGCCGGCTCATTTCGGGCTTTAACAGCTTTTTGCGCGGCAAAGTTAGGGCTCCACGTCTGGCTGATGCTCCGCTTCGTATCGCCACTGCTGTTCGCCGCGCTCCCGGATTAAGCCTGTCTTAGCTCGCCTCAAGATAAAAGCCTCCCGCGCTCTATGCTTGAGAGGCGGGAGACTTTATGCGTCCGGCCGGATGGTTAATCCGGAGCCGTTTTCGACTCGATTATTTCTTCACCATCTTCTTGCCATTCACAACGTAGATGCCCTTCGGCAGATCTTTCACGTCGGTTTTTAAGTTGCACGCCGCTGAGCGTATAGACGCCTCGCTTCGCCGCAGCGTCGATGACCGGCGCTTGAATGCCGGCCTGGTCGCCAATGATCACTTTACTCGTGACGATTGCGCCGTTCAGTGCAATGCCGTGTAAACTGAATCGAATGCTGCTCTGCGGGTTGGATGATGTTGCAGCCTACCAGCATAACATTGGCGAAATCGCAGATAGAACCATTCTCTTTTCCTTCTGCCGTCACCGTCGCATTATTGATTCTCAGCGTTTCTCGCGTGCCGTCGCTTCCGGCAATAGCATACGTACTGCTCTCGGCGTTCACCCGGCAATTGTCAATAGCGAGGCTCACCCCATTGGCATAAAGCGCGCAGTCGCGATCGCTTTTCACGTAAAGCGTACCGCCGCCGGTAATCGTCGTCTGTGCAGCCAAACTGATCGTTGTATATTTTGACGATAGCGCGTTTGAACCAAGAATCTTAATAGTCAAGTCGTCAATGGTCGATGTAATCGCATTGTAGTCCTCTGCGTTGATGACAACATCCCTGCAAGGTAAGCACCTTGTTTTCCGGATCGAAGCTCACGTTTCCACTCACGCCGGGAAATTCGAAAATATCTTTGTAATTGGCCGAAGTAGTTTCACACCCGATATCGCCAAACCGAAATCGGTCACAGCTTCAGCTTCGATCACGACAGAGTCGGTCACCAACTGCCCATTGAGCGCCACGCCGAGCAGCGAAGCATCATAATCGGCACCTTCGGGCTTCACGATGGAGCATCCATCAAGCGTGAGTTTTTGCAGCCCACACATCGTCGCCTTATCCTTGCTCTTTGCCTTGATCGTGGCGTTGCCGACATGGATCTCTGCACCCTTTATCGTCAGAACCGAAAGATCCATCGCAATCGATCACACACCCTTTGAATGCGGCCACACTACCGGGCGCTGTATAGAAGCCAAAGCTCTTGCCGGAAAGGATGATTCTTCCATCGCCGGCAACGGTGAAGCGAGGAGCTTCATTGTGAGCGCGGTGGCGGAAGTCGTCGTAATCACATTTAAGCCATCCGCATAAATAGCCAAACCGTCAATCATCGACTTGAGGCCCTCACCTTCACCCGTAGGACTGATAATGGCATTCTCCAGGAAGAGTCGCTTTGAGAGTGGATCATACTGAGCCGTACCATCCGTAATGGGCACGCTTTTTGAAGTTTTCGGCCGTCACCTGCGTATCGCCAACCCAAAGATTAAACTTCGCCGGCTCTCCGTTTTCGGTGATTGTTAGCCTTGCGCCGTCGTTGCTGGCACTTTGCACGATGTGCATCGTAAAACGATACGTCTTTGCCTCGCCTCAAACTCGCAGTCGTCACCTCGGGTCGTTCCGTCAGCATCGCCGGCAATCCATATTTTCTGATCATTCCGGCGCCACGATGCAGAAATCGTAAATGCCGGCCGGTATCTCGATGTAGTCTTCACCATCCGCCACCATATACTGGGGCGTCGTAGATGGATCGGCATTAGCCGGAATCTTATACTCAAAAGTCTTTGAAGAGGTCGGTCGGCGGCGCATTATTGTCACATATCGGTCCGGAGATAGAATGAGACCGCCATAGAGGTTGTGATCGGCATCGAGTAGCAACTCGATAGCCGCTACCATCGCCCCAGACGTTGTGTGCCCTCGAGAATAATCCGTGCCATACCCGGCGCTTGCGCCCGAGCGGAAGGCGAGAGAGCGAACAAAGCAACAAGGAGCGCGGTCGCTGCCGCATACGTGTGCTTGCGTAGTCGTTTAATCATAGTAAGTCGTGCCTCCCGTTAAAACTCTCTTTGAGAGCTATGCCGTATCGGGAGACTTGGGCATTATGGTTGAATGGTTGCTGCCTGTTGGCAGATTTGTCTTTACCTTGATGCGCTTCATTGTAGGCGATGAAAAGGACTTTTCCATAGGCGAGGCTTTTGTCCACGTGGAGCGAAGAAGAATTTCCGTGTTTCTCGTTCTTGCGCATAGTTATAATGTTCACGCTTTGCCAAGGTGTGAGGGAAGTCTTCGGGGGCAAAAGATGAAGCAAACGATGAGATACTTTGTATACTGCCATTGATTGCCGCAACAGTCTGTCGCATTTCTGCCAACTGCATCGTGAAGCCTTCAATCGCAAAACTATACATATAAAATGATTAAAAAGCTACATTTTCGCCATTTATTTTTACTGCGCTTGTCTTAAAGTATGTTGCACAAACTTTTTGCTCAATTTTGCAGGCAATAATACCTATCATAGGCAAACGCCTTGTAGGGTATGCGCGCAGGCATCGGACTGTGAAAAAACATAGATTATGAGCGCTTATTGTTTAGGATATTTTTAAGCTGACTATCTGCATCTCCCACCATCTACTGTACCTTACTTGCTGAAAAGTGAAGCGCCGATTTGGGTTAAAGCGTTGCTTATGATACAAGAGGCCATGCTCTCGGAGGCATAGGCTTGACGATATGACAACAGGTCATCAGTTCCGCTCAGGCTTACGCAGCGAAGCGCATAAAGCTCCATGCACCAAACAATGGGCCTGCGCCATCTGCTAAGACCTTGCGCATAAAATTTCCCTTATGGGTGCAAAAATTTTCTCCTATGGGGAGAAAAATTTCTTATTGGAATTAAAATTCTTCCCTATGGAATTTTTCCCCAACGCTTAGGAATCTGCCACAATTGCCTTGTGCTACTTCCAAGGCTAAGGGCTGCCTACACTTTCTGACTTTTGGGGCGCGGGATGCTAAAAAGCCCGACTTCAAAGAGGAAGTCGGACTTTTGTATAAGGTTTTGGGCTATCTTACTTAGCCTGCAAACGGATCGTGTTATCGCCCTTCTGCACCGGCATCAGTTTGCCGAAAGGCTGCGTCGGGCCGCTGTACGTCGTCGTAACGATGCGAGTAGCTGCCTTAACCGCCTTGGGCAGGCCGCTAGGCTGAGCAGGCGTCGTAAATTGCTTTGCTGGCCAAAGCGACCCCATTCGTCTTTCGTATTCTTCGCGATGGAGAAAGCAATGTAAGTTTTCGTTGGGTTCTGCATTCCATTTTACGTCGTCAACGCCAAACTGATCCCAGTAAGGATCTTGCGGATGATCTTCCTTGAGCAGTTTCAAGACGTAAGCCTCACCCTTGTCTGCTTGGTCGTAAACTTCCTTGTCCATAATAATATCGCGGTGGAGCGAAGATTGGTCATTGGGCGTGTGGATTACGCGCTGCCAGTAGCCTTCTGAAGTGCCGCCAAACTCTTTGATTTCGATTTCGACCTTCGCCACACCTTCGCCGCCGAGCTTCTTCGTCGTCATAAACGATCGCCATATCAGCATAAGTTCCCTTTGTGTCCCAAGGAAGCGCGTAGATTTCATATTCTGTATTAGGCTTCAAGCTGTTCCACGTGATGTTTTCTTCACCTATGTGATCCTTACCGCTGAAGCGTTTGATCATATCGCCCATGTTGGCAAAGCCCATCATAGGGGCCCCATTGCTCAAACTGCGCCTCAGCTTGGCCTTTCTCGAAGAGGCAAACGCCATAACCGGCTACATCGGAGTTGGGCGTAAACTTAACCGTCAGGTTGTCCGTCTTCGTTTCAACTACCGTAGCAGTAATCTTCGGCGAGCCTACAAGCGTCTTGCGGGGCGTAGTGAAGTCGACGCGTTGCGCCGTGCAAGCGATGCCGTACTTATCGTAAGCGGCAACGAGGATCGTATAGTTGGTGTTGTCTTTCAACTTGCCGATACCCGTCATCTGCGCATTGGTGAAGTCTTCCGTAAAGAGCGGATTGTTGCTGCGCTCCACCATCGTGATGTACTGCATCTCGTTTTTCGAGTTTGTCAGCCAACACTTTGGGAACGATGCTAAAGCGATAGCCAAAGCAATCAGCGCTACGCTGGAAAGCTGCCCAGATCGTATCGCCGTCAGCGCCTGCACTATATTTTTAAGAACTTGGCCTCACGCTCACCGCACCGGCAATTTTTACGAAGTCGATGCTGTCGACGAGCTCCACGAGGTAACCCTTTGACATTGCCGTTGGATTCGTGAATGAGCACACGAGTGTTATTGTTCTGCGCCCAAGCGAAGAGGGACGCAGCTATGAAGGTAAAAAGGAATAATAGGCGTTTCATTTTTTCAAGAATTTGAATGTTTGATTATTGACTTTTGAGGACATAAGCACCTGCACTGAGGCGACTGATATCAATCGTGCGGGCGGTCCAATGCTTATTGCTCATCACGAGGCGACCACTCGGATCGAAGAGCATAAAGGACGCGTTAGTCAGCGCGTCAGCACCTTTAGGGTCAGCGTCTGCCCATCGTTGAGCAGTTGCCAGCCATTTTTGCCCACCTCAGTGAGGGGGAGACACCCGTACTGGTCTCGAAGTGGAGGCGGCGGGTATCGTCGTACTTGAAATTAGCCATTGACGCATCTTGACCGACAACCGTAAACTGATCTCCGGAGAAAAATCAGCTTTTTAATTGGCTCAGGTCATACTGCGTCTGTGCGCCGTTCTTCATCTGCACGACAAGGCGGTCTTGGGCCCTAAGGCCGACGGCCATCCATAGCAAACAACGAAAAGCACGATCAGGAATCGGCAGTTACGTTTCATGAATTTATAGTTTTTAGAAATGAATTGTTATGCTGCAAAGATAAAGCTTTAAGAACTAAAACAAGCTATATATATGTATTTATTTAGGAGAGTGGGATTGTCTTCTGCATAGGTCGCCTAAGTTTGTTCTCTATATTTCGCGTCTGCCCTGCTTGAAAATGAGCAAAAGGCGAAGGCTTCGTGACGCAGGATAGGTTAGGCCGCATAGCACCCTACTATATAAGGTGTGGGACGACTGATGTGCGCGGCGTGGCAAGCGAAGCAGCCGGAGCATCTCGCGGGATACCAGCTGCTTGTCGTATGAGGTTCGCTTAAAATCAGAAGAGGTAAGCGGCTTGCACTTGGAAAGTGTTAGCATCGGAAGGAGTACGTACCGGCGCCATAGGTCTTGGAATATTTGCTCAACATAATATTGTAGCCAACACCCAACTCAACGTGGCCGGCCAACTTAACACCGGCACCGATGTTCCAGCTCACGTTCATATTCTCGCGCTTGAAAGCATCGGCAATACGACCTTCGGTAATGTCTGTTATGCCCCACTTGCGATTGCCAATATTGAAGCCAAACTGAGGACCGGTGGAAGCATAAACGGCTGCAATAGAACTCAAGCCCAAAGTATGGCGGAAGTTTACAGGCACTTCACACTGCGGAAAGTTTTTAGAAGTGTGGTCTGTCAAACTCAAGCGGCGTTGATTGTAGAGCAGGGCTACGTCGCCACCAAAACCGAGGGAAGTTGAAGTTCATCTTAGGCCCAACATAGAAACCATAACGATTCTGCGGGTCTGTAAACTGTTTCAAGTTCTTGCTCACACTGAGCTTACTCAAATTCATACCGGCTTCGAGACCAAATTCAATGCCGGTCTGGCCGGTTGCGCAATGTTGAGGGTCAGCATTACCGCAAAAATCAAAAGAGACTTTTTCGTAACGCAGTATATATAAAGTTTACGTGTTTAGGGGAAGATGTATGACGCTCCACCCAATAGTAGGCGATGCCGGCTAAGTAGCCCACGAGTGCCACCCAAGAGATGCGCTTCATATACCAACCGAAGGGAGATGTTCTCAAGCCCATCACGACTACGCCTGCGGCAGAACCGATGATCAACATAGAACCACCGACGCCGGCACAGTAAGCGAGCAATTGCCAGAATACGCCATCGACAGCCATATCGCCTGATGGCGCAATGGGATACATACCCACACAGCCGGCAACAAGGGGCACATTGTCAACAATGCTGGAGGCTACGCCAATAATACCCGTAACGAGGTAGTGGTTGCCACCTGATGCGCCATCGAGCCAAGAGCCGGAGGCTATGGAGCACGCCAACCTCTTCAAGACAAGCTACGGCCATCAAAAATACTCGAGGAAGAAGAGAATCGTGGACATATCCAGACGTGAGAGGAGCTTGGTCACGCGCTTCTTCGATACCATCAGAGATATGGTGCTTATTGCGATAGAAGAGTTCGGTCGTAAGCCAGAGCAAACTCAAAAACGAGCAAGATGCCCATAAAAGGAGGAAGGTCGGTCAGGTAGCGGAAGATGGGGACGAAGAGCAAACCACCCACGCCAAGGAAGAAGACAATCTTGCGCTCAGCGGAAGAGAAGTCGAGCGAGTCGCCTTCAGTAGCAACTTGCACACCTTTGAGAGTTCGCCTTGAGCGACATTTGGAGAATTAACGTGGGAATAATAGCCGAGATCAACGAAGGAATGAAGATCTCTTCATAACGCCTGCCGTCGTAATCGAGCCTTTAATCCAGCATAATCGTCGTGACGTCGCTAATCGGTGAGAAAGCACCACCACTATTGGCCGCAATAACAATGAGCGAGGCATAAATAAAGGCGGTCCTTGTGGTCACTAACGAGCTTACGCAACACCACAATCATCACGATACTCGTCGAGGTTGTCGAGCACGGCTGAGAGGAAGAAGGTCATAAACATAATCTTCCAGAGCAATTTGCGCTTTGAGCGAGTTTCTAAGGCGTCGCGCACAAAGTTGAAACCACCATTGGTATCTACAACTTCTACGATGGTCATAGCGCCCATTAGGAAGAAGAGCGTCTCCGCCGTGCTGCCTAAATGGCCTTGCAAGATTGCACTTTACGGCTTGGCCTACGCCTTCTGCGCCGCCTTGATAGTCGGCGTGCATCGTTGTTAGATAACTGAGCGGGTCAATCACATACAAAACCCAAACAGCTACGCACATTAGTAATGCAAACGCCGCTTTATTAACTCTCAAACTGTGCTCGACGGCAATTCCTAAGTAGCCGAGCACAAATGTTGCCACGATGGCAACTCGTTAACGTACCCATTGTTTTTGATTGGTTAAAAATCTGCGTGCAAAGGACAAGAAAAAGTCAGAAGGCCAAATTCTATCTACTTTTTACTGAGAAAATACGTATCTTCGCACCGAATTTACTGCCGTAAGCTATGCGGCTCGCGTCTATTTGCCTCTTTTTGCCTTTTCCGGCAATGATTTGGCAAGGCGCGCTTAGCGCCGCTACCCTTGCAAGCCAACGCAAAGAGGCGAGCGCCCCGCTTTCGGCGCAAAGTCTTATTGCGAAGTAAAGGTCCTATAGTTCAACGGATAGAATAGAGGTTTCCTAAACCTTAGATTTGGGTTCGATTCCCAACGGGACTACCAAGCATCGTGCGACACCATCCGGATCGCGCGATGCTTTTTGTATAAAAGAAGCAAGAGGCAACACGCCAATACCAAAACTTTATGATGCACACAAGCCAAAAGATAAAAGGAGCATACGGCGGCATCCTTAATGGTCTATGAACGCCGGCTATGCGTTGTCAATCTTTAGATTGGCAAAAAGCAAAGATTTGTTGCGATATTAAGGAAATTTACAGACCTTTGCGCACAGAACTTTAATTTTAAACATTTAAGGGTATGAAGAAGTTATTTTTGACGCTTTTTGCTAGCGTATGTTTCGCAACTGCCTTGCAGGCGCAAACCATTACGGTTGAAGAGCCTGAGTTTGCAGAGGAAACTTTGTTGCTCACTTCAAACACGAAGGGTGAGAAGTTGAATCGTGAAAATGGCACCGTAAAATCCAAGGCCGGAGCAAGTCTTTACCTCACCGGCATAGGCAAGGTGAAAAACGCGCTTAACGCTACAAGGCGCACAATCAACCAGCAAAGCGAAGGGCGCCCTCTACGACGAAGCTTTATCATTAAAGCCGTAAACAATACGACAGACCCGAACTCTTTTATCAGCATCTTCAAATTTGAAGTTAAGGGTAAGGAACGTAGATATCAACTCGCAGAGAGCGGAACGCTTTCTAAAAACGGAAGAGAACAACTTGTCGAGCGTAGAGTATAAGGCCAAGAAGTATGGCCAAAGTTCTTACCTTCTCGTGTTAGAAAATCTTCAACCGGGCGAATATGGTATCGTAATTGGCGATCCCAATAATGCGAACACGAAGAACACGATGAAAGTCACAACCTTTACGGTTGAATAATTTGCTACTGCACTCATAAGATTTCCGCCCACACAGCCTCGCTTGTGTGGGCGGAAAGTCTTAGATACTCGTCTTATACATTATACGGATGTGTATGGTCGACTTGAGCACTGACTCCGATAAGGTTATTCGCGAACAAAGCACCAAGGCACACATATAAAACACGTCAAAACACGATCCGACCAACGCCGAACAAAACACGCCATTATATCTCGAGGAGGTAGCCGGTAGCAGTTTGCGCGTGTTGTGAAAACCTTTGCACGCCAAACTTTAACCCTCGCCTTTCAGGCTCACCCGGCCTATTCGCCAAGAGTTCCTAGAGAAAAACCCAACCGACCTTACCCTATCTAACAAAGAATCTGCAACAGCCTTTAGGGGCTGCTAGATTCTTTCCTACTATATATTGTCTCGTCTTGTCTTAATTCTGCGTAAAGGGATTGTTCTCCACAAAACGAACGGGAGCCTTACTTCTATAACCTTTTTATATCTTGGGTCGGTTACGTATGGTTTAGGATCTTTATCTTGCATAGTGGAGGATTAACATAAAGATAATAATTCATAAAGCAGCTCACATTCTCTTGGTCAGATGGACCTTTGAGGGTTACAGCTTGCTTAGGTGCTTTTTGCTGACTATCTTGCTGATAAGCTCCTGAAGTACCTTTAATAAAATAACGTCCATCAGACGAAACGTCGTCAGGCGTCCAATACTGTGTACTCTTTCCGATTGTACTATCGTCAAAGAACCACCATAGTTTGACCCTGATTAGAACCTCGTGGCGCACTAGGGTCAGGCGTATTTATAACATTATTCATACCTGCATACGGGAATACACGTATGACATCATCAGGATAAGTTGTATCATAGTTACTTGAGCTGCCCAGAAATCTTCATTGGCTATATCATCCATATCAAGAACGAAGCGAGGACCAAGATAACGCTGTGTAAGCACAGCTGCATCGTTCTTATCTTCCCAACGAACAGTATAAAGTATAATTGTTATTGTCTACCCAAGTTGAAGTATTCAGACCGGAAGGAACTCTAGTTAACGACTGCTTAGCATAGCCTTGTATACTTGCCCCTCTCCACTATTGGTTTATATAATCGGGCTTTTTCGCCATACCCTAACATATAAGAGACAACCTTACCATTTACCTCTACTCCCTTAGAATAAGAGTGGAACACAAGTTTTGTTTCAGTTTCCAACTGGGATGCCTTGCAGGTGAAACAATTCCCATAGAGAATTTGTATCGTAGATTACCACTGCCGTCTCTACGGAAACCAGAGAAGCCAAAGAACTGAGGAATGATGCAACGCCAATGTTCTATGTTTCGCAAACATATAATTTGCAGGCACACTCGGAAGCTTTGATTCTATTTCTGTATAATAATACTTTTGCGTGTGGGCTACATCTTGATTCACATCAGTAGAGAGCTGCGCATCCGTACCGAAGTTGTCGTGCTTAGCAATATAACTTAGCGGCGGGAACTCGTAAACGACTTTACCCTTAGCCGGATAGTTGGCACCGGAAAGGTAGCTGGTGCGCGTACCATAAGCCGGAATCATGTTGATCGACTTAGGCACAACCATGCCGCTCGTACCATTGCCGTCGGGCACCGCCATCAGCATAAACTGCGTCTTCGCAATGTGCATCGTATCGGCTGCACCTACCCCTTCTGTATTACCTTTGTAGATTCTGACGTCTTGCTCTTTCGGGCACATCCATCATAGATGAAGCTGGGCGCTTCCCTCCTTTTACGACCTTATCAAAAATTGTCGCCCGAGGCTTTGGGCAAGAAAAGCTATGGTCATAATAATAGAGTGCCGTATTGAGCTTTTTAGCTTTCTCTTGATCAAAGTTGGCCACATAATCGCCTATCAGGCGGAAGCGGCGCTTAGCAATGAGTCCGTCAGCACCTGTCATCGCATTGTCAGTCAATGGGCGTTGATAGAACTTGAAGGCCTTGAAAGCACTCTTGTAAGAGTCCAACTTAGCCGAAGCGATTTCCGTATCCGTCACATCGTGAAGCTCGGACGACTTAACAAAGTTCTTATCATCAAACGCACTTAAGTCAAACTGCCCGCAAAGAATGTTGCTCGTAATGATGCGCACACCATTATATTTAAAATCGAAGTGCGTACCGTTAGAGACCTTCAAGCGAACGATCGTGCCAAACTGCTTGAAGCGAACCGGCAACTTTGCCTCAAAGGTACCATTCGCTGCATTGGTTTCCAACTTGCGCCAACTGAAAATGTACGGAACGTTTGCGCCCCACGTTGCGACCTCGCCGGTTGATGTGCGAGGCGTATGGCCTTCTGAATAGCCATTAAACTTCACTTGGTTAGTACCAAGCAGCTGCTCGCCGCCTAAGATACCGCACACATACCACGTGCCGACACTCAAATTAGAGCCGGCTTTAAGCTCGAAGCGTTCGTTGGTTTCAGGCTCAATTTGCCGCCCTTCTATAGGTCCAATTCGTCACAACTTTCGTAATAGGTTGTGAATCGTTAGAGTTTCTAAAAATCAAGACTACAGGAACTTTCGTACCGTCTTCAAGTTCCTTGCCATCGTTACCCGATTTATCAAAGATGCCTATCGGCGTTGGGAAGCCTTCAGCGTGCCCATCCGCAGCAATTGTTTGATAACCGATTGCGCGGCGGCTCGGCCCTTCAGCTTTCGGAGCACCACTCTGCCCGCCCATATCGCCTTCGATCGACAGCGATACCTTCACACCGGGTTGCTCCTCTTGGCCGGCACCGGGCCCTACAACCTCTTGATCTGAACAGCCACTAAAGAGTGCTATGCAGACCGCAAAACTTGCATAAAAGTAAATGTTTCATTCTTTTTATAATACGGCTATATTGGAGATTTCTCCTATAGTTTTATCAGTTCTGTTTACACTGAGATTCTAATTTCCTCTCGGGGTCCGGCTCATCATCACCGGGCTCAAGCGTACCTTGAATGTTACTTCCCGGGCGAATAGGCACACCCATCATTTCATCCGTATAAAGACTTAACACCTCTATGCCGGGACTTACGTATTCCATTTTCCTCATAAAAAACTCTCTATCTTATTAATAAATGTTCTGTTTGATTTCTATCGCTCATCAAGACTTGTCTAATCACATTCTTCGTGTAGTTTCGGCAAAAGTTACGAACAAAAAATTAAACGAACAATGATTTTACCATCTTATATTGCGTCATTTTAACATTTACATCTCGTATTTGCAGCCTTTTTCCTAACTTGCTTTTGCAAAAAGTAAGATGGTATCGATAGCTATATCTTTTTATGCCCGTAAAAAGATTTCAAAAATTTATATCTTTCTGATAATCAATAAAAAAATAAGAAGGAATAAAGGATAAAAGGGTTACGATTTGAAATGCGCGAGTTTTCTTTCCTTTCTTTATTCTGCAATGCTTCAAAGACCACTTATTTAATGTTGTAAAGATACATTATTGCCAACGAAAAACATTCAAAAAGAAGAAAATTATCATTGTGCAGTAATAATATCCTTATTTGCTTTGGAGTTATGGCATTAAATGCTTAATTTTGTGTGTGATACTTTTAACAATCAATGAAATAAAATCTATAGATGAAAGCAATAAATCGGATTAAATCCGTATTAGCGGAAAAAGCAGGTTTCGGGCAAATGGTTAGCTAATCAAGTGGGACATACAGAGAATACAGTGTCACGCTGGTGTTCAAATAAAAGTACAGCCCTCTCTTGACAATCTTGTCAAGGCTGCCGAGGCATTGGAAGTAGATATTCGTGATTTGTTAAGACCTACATTAAAAAAGTAGAATGCTATGGGAAAATTCAATGAAGCGACCAGGGTACAGATGCCTGCAATGGTACATCTTACACGTTTAGGATATACATATTGGGGAAAAATTCATGAAAAACGAAGCTGGTACAATATACGACCCAGATACCAATATTTTATTAGAAGTTTTTAAAGGCTCAGTTTAAGAAACTAAATCCTGAATATGCAGGTGAATATGAACAAACATTGAAAAGATATTCGGAAGAAACTCAATGATGATGATTTAGGACGTGGCTTTTATCAACGTCTTAAATCAGTGTCCCTATAAAAGTTGATTGATTTTGAGCGACCTGCTAATAATACTTTTCATTTTACAGCTGAGTTTACCTGTAAGAATGGACAAGAAGAATTTCGTCCTGATATAACACTATTCGTCAATGGACTGCCACTTTGTTTTGTTGAGGTAAAGAAGCCAAATAATCATGGTGGAATGGTTGCAGAAAGTAAGCGAATGAATAAGGAGCGTTTCCCTAATAAGAAATTTCGCCGTTTCATCAACATTACCCAATTGATGATTTTCTCCAATAATATGGAATATGACACATTGGGCGGCAGTGTGCCTGTTGAAGGAGCGTTCTATTGCACAGGAGCGCGGAATTCTGCTCCATTCAATTGCTTTAGAGAAGAAAACCCAACAGGTTTGAAAGTTGCACCTTTTCATGCAGAATACCCATATCTAAAAAGCTGATGCAGAACAAGAAAAACAAATCTTAGCAGATTACAACAACCAAGTTATACATACAAGCCCTGAATATCAAAGCAATTTAAGTCCATATACACCTACCAATCGTATTTTAACTTCAATGTGTTGTCCTAAACGTCTGCTCTACATTCTTAAATATGGATGTGCATACGTTCGCATGGAACGTGAAGTTGATGGTAAAATTGAAACAACTGACCAAAAACATATTATGCGTTATCAACAGTTGTTCGCTTCGTTGGCTATTGAGCGCAAACTCACTGAAGGTATAAAGTCGGGATTGGTTTGGCATACACAAGGTAGCGGTAAAACGGCTCTATCGTACCATCTGACCTATATTCTCAATGATTATTTTGCAAGACAAAAATAAAGTAGCGAAGTTTTATTTCATAGTGGATCGCCTTGACTTATTAGAGCAGGCTACACAGGAGCTTGAAGCACGAGGATTAGTAGTATCAACAGCTAACACTCGAAAGGAACTAATGGAACAATTCCGCACCAATCAAGCCCAACAAGGTGCAAGTGGGAAAGCGGAAATAACTGTTGTAAATATTCAGCGTTTTTGAAAAAGACAACGAGAAGGTAGAACTTAATTTGTATGCAACCAATCTTCAGCGCATTTTTATTCTTGATGAAGCACACAGAGGATATAGCCCAGGTGGTTGTTTTCTTGCCAATTTGTTTGATGCTGACCAAAATTCCATAAAAATAGCTTTAACAGGTACTCGCTTTTGAGCGAAGAACGCGCTTCGTGCAAAGTTTTTGGAAATTATCTGCACTCCTATTATTATGACCGCTCAATAGCTGATGGTTATACGCTTAAAATCATTCGAGAAGATATTGAAACGTCCTATCGAGAGAAACTTACTGAGGTTCATGAGAAAAACTTGAAACCTTGGTTGAGAAAAAGACATCAAGAAAAAGCGAGATAATAGAGCATGACAATTATGTAGATGAGCTTCTGCGCTATATTATGTCAATGATTTGGTCAATTTTTCGTAAGATACAAGGCGATGAAACCTTGGGGGAATGATTATATGCGAGACCAGCGGTCAAGCAGAAAAAGCTTTTCAGCTCATTTCGATAAGATACAAAAAGGAAATCAATGATAAGCTAAATCTTCGTGTAGGTTTGATACTTCACGATTATGAGGATAAAGAAACACGCAAGCAGATAGTTAAGGACTTTAAGAAGAATATGACTATTGATATTCTTATTGTCTTTAATATGTTGCTTACAGGATTTGATGCGCCACGATTAAAGCGACTTTTATTTCGGTCGCAAACTCAAAGATCACAATCTTCTTCAAGCTATAACACGTGTAAACCGACCATATAAGGATATGCGTTATGGCTTCCTTATTGATTTTGCTGACATTAAGCGCAATTTTGAAGAAACCAACGAAGCTTATTTTACAAGAATTAAATCGTTTCAATGATGTCAAGGAAACAGGGGAAGGCAATAATACTGAAAACCTTTGCACAAGTTATAGAAAACAAAGAAGAGATATTTGAGCAAATGAAAGAAATTAGACAAGTGCTGTTTGATTACTCTTACGACAATGCCGAAGATTTTCTCTACCGAAATCTCTACCGAAGAAGACAAGGCTGTATTGCTCGACCTCAAGCATGCACTCGTAGCTGCTAAGAATATGGCAAACATTGTTCGCACTTTTGGTGATGATAAGATGAGGGAGCAGTTCTCTAAGTTGGAATTAACCAAGCTCCCGGAATTATTGTCAGAAGTGCAGCATCGTATAAATATTATCAATCAAAAGGAAGCATTCAAGATGAGCGATGAAACAAAGTTGCTTATCAATGAAGCTATGCTTGATATAGAATTTGATTTCTCAAAGATAGGTTCAGAAGAACTGCACATCATTGGCGGAACGAGAGCTTTAAAGGAAAAAGTGGCAACGATGCTATTACTGCTTTCTACCAACAATTTCGACCAAGATGACCCCGAGTTTGTTACATTAGGAAGCATTCACCGAACGCTTCAAAGAACACGGCTTTGTTGTAGATACTGTGGCAAAAGTTTAACGAAGAAACCAAAGCTCTCGATGATGTGATGAAGCGTTTGCAAGAGATACAAGTAAGAAACAATGCACTCTTGAAGAAGTATAACGGAGACGCAAAGTTTGCACGTGTCCACAAGCGCATGCGTGAAGTGAATAAGAAAAGAGAAGTAGAACATAAAAGCTCCTATGTTCTCATTCAAAGACGAGGAGATAATGGTTATTCTAAAAATAATAAAAAGAAGATATTGATGCCAGTGTATGACAAGAGCGATATTTTTGAAAAAGATGCTTTCTTCTCACGCACTGTTCTGTCGTTGATTAGCGGTTGCTTGTATCAGTTTCCACAAATAAAAGCCAGAAATGGACGACTATACGTTTATCAAGGGAGCGAGTGGCTCAGCAATATCTTAATCAATATAACGCAACTTACGGACATTCATAACTATGGATATAAAAGAGCAAACCATACGTCTTATAGACGAATTGAAGGCTACCTGTGCCAATTACGGTATGGGGAAATGATGGTAACGAGTATAAAAATTATAACGCAGGTTTTTCTTATATAAATTTCTAAACGATAAGTTTGGATATGAAATTAAAAACGCACGCAGCGAAATAGCAAAGAAAATCAAGGAAGCCGATAAATGGGAAGTTGCCTACGCAGAACTTTCTGATAATGAACGAATGTTATTACAAAAGTTCGTTGAGTGCCGACGTACCTATTCTTGAGCCATATCATCTTATTTCCAACCTTTGGAATCAACAGAGCAAAGGCGATTTTGATACCATTTTTGACAATACGTATGACCGATATTGTCGAAAAAGAATGCGAGATATTTTTCTCTACTCAGACCACAGATAACACCAAAATACCGCTCTTTGAAACCCTGACCAACTTTGTTACCGATACAGCTCATCGTGCTGATTTTTGCACGCGCACTGGTCGATAAATTGGTTAATTTCTCTTTTGAAGGAGCATTTGAGCGGCATTACGATTTCTTTGCCTCTATCTTCGAATATCTTATCAAAGACTATAACACCGCTGGCGGCGGAAAAATATGCAGAATATTACACCCCACACGCTATTGCTACCATTATGGCACGCTTGCTTGTGGGGATGAAACTCGACTTGCATAGCCAAGAGTGTTACGACCCTTCGGCAGGAACAGGTACACTCCTTATGGCACTTAGCCATCAGATAGGGGAAGACCGTTGCACTATCTTCTCGCAAGATATTTCACAACGTTCCAACAAGATGTTGAAACTTAATCTACTTCTCAATGGACTTGTATCATCGTTAGACTATGCTATCCAAGGCGATACCCTTGTAGCACCTTATCATAAAAAGCGATGATGGACAAAGCTTGCGTCAATTTGATTTTTGTTGTGAGCAATCCTCCGTTTAAGATGGATTTTTCTGGCACACGTGAAAAGATAGCTGCCCAACCTGCACGCTTTTTGGGCTGGTGTGCCTAATATTCCTGCCAAGAAAAAAGGAATCAATGGCTATCTACACTTGTTTCATTCAGCACGTTATCAATTCGCTAAAAGATACAGGAAAGGGAGCTATTGTTATTCCTACGGGGTTCATTACGGCTAAGAGTGGTATTGAAAAGAAAAATATTAAAAACGCATTGTTGACGAACGTTTGGTTTATGGTTGTGTGTCAATGCCAAGTAATGTGTTTGCTAATACTGGCACTAATGTCTCGGTACTATTCTTTGATAAATCGGCATCAGCCGATAAGGTGGTTCTCATTGATGCCAGCAAATTGGGCGAGGAATATAAAGAAAGCAATAACCAAAAGAAGCGATTGCGTGATTTTTGAAGTTGAGCAGATTGTTACTACTTTTCGTGAATGTAAATCCGTTGACGACTTCTCGGTCTGCGTATCCTATGAAGAAATCAAAGAAAAAGGCTATTCTCTTTCCGCTGGGCAGTATTTTTGACATTAAGATAGAGTATGTGATATTACCGAAGAGGAATTTAACGCTCGTATGTCTGCCTTTCGTCAGACACTTACTCAGCAGTTTGCCGAAAAGTCATAGACTTGAGGAGGAAATTATGCGTCAGCTTGACAACTTTGAAATTTAATGAGAACGTCAGATTAGAATAATGGTTAGCAAGAGAAAGAATTATTAACTCTACTTTAATAGTACAGAAACGTATAGGATAGAGCGCACTGCCTCAATCACCAATATGGATAAATTTCAAGAGGCAATATGTGCGTTTTCTAACGATTTACCCAATTCCCGAGAGATACCCTTATTTTGGGCGCAGAGGATAATGGTTCTTTATCGGGGTTAAAGGGTTGATGATAATCTGATGAAGAAAAATGTCTGGTATCCGTTCTGATGGTAATATTCTCCCGCTGCCAATGATGTCGGTAGAGAAATTTGAGTTCAACGAAGGAGATTTATTGGTCGTAGAAGTCTCACCAGCCTTTACCCTCCAGTGCGCTATCGTGGACGGACTTTTTATTCGTATAGGTCCACGACGTGACATTGCTACCGAGTCTGAAGAAAGAGTTCTTTTTGAAAGAGAACATCTTATATGGCAACTTTTGATGCTATGCCTTGTTTTTGGAACTTCCTTGAAAGATATAGATACATCGTTTATAGTTCAAGAATATCTTCCTCAGATTATAGATCCAGAAATACTAATACAGGATAAACGCCCTCTTAAAGAACAACTGGCATCCATCCATCTTTATGACATAGGTGAATGATTGTCCTACTAATGCGTGCATTATTCTTTTTGGAAGAAATGCTTCTTTTTCTTGCATAAGCTGTTATGTACGGTATGTGCATTTTGGAGGAGAAGACAATGGCAGCGAAATTTCAAAACGAAAGACAAATAAGGGGAAGCCTTTATACAGTATTGCCCAAATTGGAGAGTTTTCGTCAAAGATGCATTGTCACGGCACGACCTGTGCCTATCAGTATGCTCCGTGAGCAGATTGTATTTAACTATCCAGAGTTGGCTCTTAGAGAATTGCTGATGAATGCTTGTATGACCGAGATTATCAATCAAATATGCTCTATCAGAATCTATCAGTTCTCCAATCGCATTGAAATTCTCAATGCGGGAGGCTTATACGAGAGGCACGTCCCGAAAGCTTCCCAACCATTAACGACTATCGCAATCCAGTGATAGCAGAAGCTATGCGAGGAATGAAATCACGTCAATATGTTTAACCGAGGAATTCAGCGTGTAAAAATATGTTGGCTGAAAAATGGAAATCCAGAGCCATATTTCGATGTGAGTAAAACTCACTGCTTTCGAGGTAACAATACGTCCCATCTTGGTCACTTAACTTAGTCAGTGATGGAGAAAAAGTGACTAAGTCAGCGACCAAGTCAACCGAGATGATGAACAGAGGTCATCGCCTTTTTGTCAACAACCTCGGAGCCTTACAGAGACTCAGTGAAAACATCTACAATTGAAACATCGCAACAATGCAAAGTCTAGATACGTAGACCCATTGATAGAAGGAGGATTTATCGAAATGAGCCCATACCAGATAAAACCAAATAGTAGAAATCAAAAGTATGTGAGAGCTTCATCTTAGTCATTTTAACTTAGTCACTTGTGGTGACTAAGATGATTTTGACGAAGAAAGTACAAATACAAAAATGAGAACATCATCTTTAAGGCAGAGTCCCAATTTGTGAATCGCAATTCACAAATTAGGGGAAATGCCTGAAAAGTTGCGGAAAGCTGCACCAAGTATTGATGAATTAAAGAAATTGCTATGAACCAAAGTATCTCTCAAAAATATCAAATGGATATAGTTCAAAAAGATAAGTACCAGTTTATTTGAGACAATTCAGGAGTTATGAAAATGTTGAAATGTATTTAACCAAAATGGCATCAAGAAGAACGGGGTTGGAATAATTTCTGGGAGAACTTCCAGTTTTATTATAGAGATGAGGGCAAAAAGAAAATAGATGCAGCAAAAACACTCCATAATATTGATGGCGAAACATTACTGAAGATTGCAGATTGATTTGGGGATAGAAAACTCCTGATTATATCCCAAGCATACCAACTTTCAAAAATGAATTAAAGTCCAGTTATGAAACAGCAAGTCTAACATTTTGAAAAAGCATTTAGAAATGTAGAGATAGATCCAAGCCTCGCTATCGGATTAGCAAATTCTGCCCTTGAAAGCATTATTAAGGAAAATTCTAAAGTTCAAGGATAAATGAAAACTATGGAGCGAAAAAGAGACCCTGACAAAACTCATTGTAAATATCTGCAAAGCATTCGGATTGCAGAGTAATGGGAATCTCCCAAAAGAGATAAAGACTTTAGCCAGTTCTCTAATAAATACAGGGAAAGCGATAGAGGATTTACGTAGCGATAAGACGGAATTTTCATGGAAAAACTGATGGAGATTTAATGATTAAAGATGCAGTATATGCTTACTTTTGTCGTCAATGCAACAACCACTGTTGGTTTATTTCTTCTCAATTTCTATAAATCTAATTATCCTCCAGTTAATAAGTCTGAGACGATTTCTGATGACGAACTTCCTTTTTAATCAAAAAACGGTAATGAAAAATATAAACTTGAGATTTAATAGAGGTAACAAGAGGAGCAAGCCTTAGTGGTGATTTCTATGCAGCATCAGGGCAAATACATTCGTCTGACATCTTGGTAACTTTGACTATCGCAACAACTGCTTTTAAGGAGAACACTTCTAAGGATAATCTCTATTATACAGGAGAGTTCAGGGCTGAATTCTTACTTGACAAAGGAGATTTAATAACGCCACTAACCGAACAGGCTATAGGGCTTGCTCTGGTTCTACTGCATGGATTCCTGAAAGCGGAAAAATACATTCAAAAGTCAGGATATAGCCAAGATTACCTGCAACGAGGAACTACTTGATAAAAAGTTTGCCTATTATCTTATTTCCTCAAATATGGTAAAGCAACAACTAAGTGCGGCTGCCCAACAAACCAAAATCAGACACACTTCTCCTGATAAAATCAAAGACTGCACTGTATGGTTTACCTCCTTTGGTAGGGCAAAAAACAGATAGGGCAACTTTTATTTGATATTGACCGTAAAATAGAAATCAATCGTGCGATAAATCATAATTTAGAAGCGATAGCAAAGCAGCTTTTACGATTATTGGTTTGTGCAGTCTCGACTTTCCCAACACTGGGGGCAAGCCGTACAAAAGTAGCGGTGGAAATATGGTGTGGAATGAGAAGTTGAAGCGTGAAATACCAGAGGAATGGCATTGTGGAAATCTCTTTGAAATTGCAACATTTACCAATGGCTTAGCTTGCCAGAAGTTCAGACCGAAAGATGGCGAAGTACGATTGCCTGTTATCAAAAATACGGAAATGCACGATGGTATATCTTCTGATACAGAAGAAGTCTCGCCTAATATACCCGAATCGGTAAAGGTATATAATGGCGATGTGCTGTTTTCATGGTCAGCATCATTGGAAGTTATGCTTTGGGCTTGTGGTCTTGGCGGACTTAATCAGCATATCTTTAAGGTTACTTCTGCTAATGACTTCCCAAAGTCATTTTACTACTTTCAACTTTTGAATTACGTGGAAGTCTTCAAGAAAAATGGCAGAAGCGAGAAAAACAACGATGGGGCATATTACGCAAGACCATCTACAACAAAGTACAATCGCCATTCCTGATAACAAAGACATTGTAGATAAATTCGAGAAACGAATATCTCCCATCTTTGCACAGATGGTCAAACTACAAGAAGAAATACAACAATTATCTAAGCAGCGTGACGAACTCCTGCCGCTTTTTAATGAACGGTCAGGGCATCACTAAATTATGATTTAGCGAACGATTAAGGGCTATTTTCTTTTCAAATGCTTCTAAGCAGTTGGCTACGGATGTTTGATTTTCAATTGGATACGGCTCAATCTCAACAGTAGAGGGCTATATCTAATTGGAGATTCTTTATGCCTGATGTTTTTCCTTCGAAGTTGAAAAAATATACCATTATTATATAGATATTGCCAATATTGATAGATAAAATATGAGTTCCAACCTTCTTTTACTCTAAAAGCAACACAAAAATTAGAGCAAACTACATCTTTTTGACGCAGAAAGTAATTTCTCTGAGATATACACGGCACGACCTGTTGATTGGGTGAGGACTTCCGCCAGATTTCTCTATTACAATGTCTCCCTACTTGTAGTAATTTCTGTTGAAACGAACGGTCAGAGACATAACGAAGAGGATATTAGCAAATTCATTGTTACTTATGGGTACAATATCTGCTCCCCTCACACAAAACAACATGAGGGGTTTCTAAACTTGAGGATTCATTTCCCCCAATCTCCAGCTATAAAAACATCAATAATCTCCGATAACTTCATTTTTATTTCTATTTTACTACAAAGATACAGCTCTCTAAGAAAATGACGAAGAAATCAAAGATAAAGTGGCTATAATCAGCCTATAAACTTGCGATGTGCAATCTTTACGTTGGTTTTGATTGACCATAGCATAGTGTAAAAGTGGTATCAATCTTTACATGCCCTAATAACTTCTGCACTTGTTCTATTGGCATTCCCTTATCAATAGCCATTGTCGCTAATGTGCGTCTAAACTTATGAGGGTGTACTTTATTTATGCCAGCTTTACGCCCTAATTGCCGTAATCGCACTTCCACACCGCTTATCGTTAGCGATTATGTGGGGTGAGATAATGATACAAAAAGCGCAGGATTGGTGTCTTTTTCGGCTTTCTAAGTAGCGTTTAAGAGTGGATTTTTGGTGCGAGACATTAAAATATACCTCTCGTTCTTTATTGCCCTTGCCAAAAGACTACGCATTGCCGTTCCTGAAAAATCTATATCTTCTCGGTTCATCTTTGCTAATTCACCTACACGCATACCCGTAGAAGCCAATAAATCAATCATTGCAAGGTCGCGTATCTCGTGGCGGGTATCTCGCAATACTTCCATATTTTCATCACTCAGCACTTCCTTTACAAGGCTTTCCGTTCTAACCTTGTGTATTCTTCGCACAGGGGCTTTTTACCAATATAGTCCTCGTCTTCCAACCATGCAAAAAGCTGGAGAAGATGCGCCGAAGATTATCTATGGTAACACGGCTTGAAAGTCTTTCTTCTTGATAGTCGAGAGGTAATTGCGAATGTCGTTTGTAACTATCACGTCTATCTTTTTGTTCAACTTTGCAAGCAGGGGCTTCTATTGAGCTGCGATAATAATGCAATGTTTTATCAGAACAGCCTTCTATCTTCTTCGCTAGAAATAAAAGCATTAAGCAATTCATTATTAGACTGTATTTCTTTGCGACACTTCATCGCCTAATAGTTTTGATTTCTATGCCCCTAAAGTTGTCATTCAATACTGTATTAAGAAATAACAACTGCTCAGGACTCAAATTTTGAGCCATTGCAGTTACTATTCTCGTTTTTACTTCTTCTTTCATGGGATTTTTAGTCGTATTATACAAAAATGAGCGAAAGGACAAAAAGTAAATCATAATTTAGAAGCGATAGCAAAAGCAGCTTTTACGATTATTGGTTTGCAGTTCGACTTTCCCGATGAGAATGGCAAGCCCTACAAAAGTAGCGGTGGCAAGATGGTGTGGAAATGAGAAGCTGAAAATGGAGATTCCAGAAGGATGGTGTGTAGATGCGATAGGGAATATTCTGGACAAATATCCAACAACTAAAAGATACGAAACAAAAGAGTATTTGTCAATAGGAAAAATATCCGATAGTCGACCAGGGAGATGCTTATATTGTTTGGTTTTTACCAACGAAAACGATAACATACTAAGCAGATACTCCGCAGTGCTATTCGGAGACCACTCTACAAAAGTCAAACTACTTGACTTCCCTTTTTGCGCGTGGCGCAGATGGTACACGATTTTATACTCAAAATCTCCTTTGGTGAGCCAATACTATCTTTATTTGGTCGTTGCATCATTACAGATACCCTAACCCAGGCTATTCAAGACATTTTAATACCTGAAAAGAATTACCAATTGTAATTCCTTCCAAGAGTGTCATTGGCACTTTTACGGCAAAAAGTTAAACCTTTGTATATAGAAAAAGAAAGAGAATATATTTGCCAATATAGCATTAACTAAGCTCACGCAACTCTCTTCCCCTTTTAATGAACGGTCAAGTGTCGCTAAATTATGATTTACCCAACAGTCATATCTACTTTGCATTAGAATACTCCACCGTTAGTTTTATCGCTTGCACTTGCAATTTAATGATAACCCCAATTCGGTTTAAGGTCCCTATTTTATTCCTCATCTTATAGTCCACAACGATTCTTTCTGACCTTGTTGTAGGCCGAAGATTCATTGTTTCACGCAGGTAGGTTTAGAAAAAGTGTGAACTGCTTCACTTCTGCTTCCCCATCCATCACAAACTCCATATTGATAGAGGGGTTTTGTATCGTAGAAAGCATAAAGCCGCCATTCCTGCCAAAAGGTTTACAATAAAATTTGAGATACTTCTGTGGCGGGTATGAACAATCTGTGTCACGTTCTTGAGCATATCGTTGATGGCCTCGATAATGCTTCTTTTGCGGAGCATGATTTTTGTCATATACATCCATTAAGCGGTTCTTCATATTAGTGCGTATTCCCGTGACGATATAGTATCACCCCATCGTACTTTTCCTTTATGAGTCATAGCCCATGAAGACACGATTGGAATACTCACGCTTGTTTTTCGCTACACAGGAATACGCGTCGAATCGATATAAGTAATCTCCGTGCATTCTCCCATCAAAGCTAATTTAAGGAAGAGCAAAAGTGGAATCGCCACTCGTGGCACACGTTCCATAAATCGGGTATATGAAAGTAGGTGGGGAAATTCTTCTTTAAGTTCTCGACAGACGTAGAAGAGATAGAAATGTTTGAAATTGCGAAACGTATTGCTGTGGAACAAGACAAGAATGGTAATCATTTCCGCATCGCTCATTCTTCCCTTTCTATTGCGAGTTTTAGGGGTGTTTTGGAGAGGGATTTGAAAGCGAAAGTGCTTTTGTGTTCAATTCAACTCATATTCTTTGCAGAAATCATCTGCAATACAATAGATTTCCATAATTTTGCTGATAAGTTTCATGAGGATTGTTATTTTTGTTATATGATTGATTTTCAACAGTAAATACACAAAAAAACAATCCTCTTTTTAAAGCTTTATTGAAACTTTTTTTGAGGGAAAAAGAAGAACTGCTTATCCCGAATTGGGGTTCATACTTCCTACTTTGTCGCTAAGTCTTGCGAGTTGTCTGAGCAACCTATATGTTTGGGTTTAACAGGTAAACTTCCAAACCTTTAGCGTAACAGGTTCGGAAGTTGTACCTAAGCAATGCGGACCTATTCCCAAAAGCAGCGGAGGTTTTCCCAAAAAGAAGCAGACCTTTTCCCCAAAAAGCAGCGGAGGTTTTCCCAAAAAGAAGCAGACCTTTTTCCCCAAAAAGCAGCGGAGGTTTTCACCAAAAAGCAGTGGAGGTTTTCACCAAAAGCAACGAACATTTTTCGGAAGGAAATGGTATAGAGACTAGTAGGAGAAAAACTAACGTTTTCCTCCTACTCAAATCTAAGTTATTAAGTATTTATGTTCCGCTACCGGGAAGGCCGCCGCCCTGAGGGCTTGGGTAGCTTCTGAAGTTTGGTTACCCGATAAAATTGCACATCTTTAAGCGGCGGAAATCGGCTGTCGGCGTAAAGCGAATGTAGGCCTTAGAAATACAATCCATCGGCTTAAAGTCTTTCTCTTTAGCTACCACTTTCGACGTAAAAGTCGGCCGAAACGTTCCGAGCGGGCCGGCATCCACAATGAAGCCCTGCGAACAGAGTTGGTTCAAAACTGTACGAAACTTGTAGAACACTGCGGCCACATCAGCATCACCGACCGTCGTGTCTTCGAGCCATTCGCGCACAAAGTTTATCGAATGAAATCCGCTGTTTTTGGCAAACAGGGCTGGCTACATAGACTTCTTTGCCCTTCATAGGGGCCAGAGACATTTTTCGTTTGTTTAAAGAATAGTCCATAATACATGGTTTTTAGAAGGTTTATAAATCACAAGGGACAGCCTCCGTGCGTGCACTCACGTGACAGCCTTCCCAATGCTCACTGCAAAGATAAGCAAAAGATTTTTAGATGGGCAAACGAGGCAAATTCCGACTCAACGCTGAGGGTATGTACCCTTTATGTGCAAAGAGTTTGTCGGAGAGTTACTTCCTGAAGTGTTTGTCCTTCAGGAGGTATCTGTCATCAGTGTATCAGGGTAAGCATCCACTACATAGATTTCCTCTTTGTCGTTAATAATCAGATGCCACATCATCCATAGACCAACCCTTCGTAGATTTTCCCTTGACAGTCCGACCGCTCATAGTTTTGTGCTTGTATATACGTTTGATATGGCAGGAACTTTATGGAGTAGAATCAATAACGGAAGGTCTGTACACAAGTGCACAGGTTTGAAGAAAAATAGTAGCAGAAAACCTACTCTTTGTGACGTTCGACTAAATGGTTATAATTGTACGTTGTGCACTTTTTGTTTGACAACGTACAGTAATGCTAAAGTATACACTTTTCCTTTAATAGAAGTGTAATTCGTATTTTCATTTATCGTTACTATATACAATATCAGGGATTTATAGATTGTAGATTCCTTATGAAACTATTTTTGTCTTTTTGGTGAAATAATAAGAGGTGTTTTTGTTGGATGAAATATATTGCTATTCGATCTAGCGAGGCTGCCGGTGCAGCAAGAATAGAATTTGTATCTTTTATTTTTCTTATTTGATTTATATCATAATTGGTGGTTGATGACATACCGCATTTAACAGAGAGGATGTTGCTATGGATAGTATAGCGGATATCAAAAAGAGAAAAGAGCAAAAAAGAATTAATGCTACAATTGTCACTAGAATCCACGAAAAATCGTATACTAATCACGGGTATTATAGGAATTACAGTGAATCCTATAATGGCACATATTAGCCAAATTGAAATTTTTTTGTTTTATAAACTTTTTTTCCATCCCGTTCAATAATAAGAACATTTTCTGAGACTGCAGGTTGCTTTGCTGAGATTCAGATTAATGGTTTGTTTTTAGACGGTTTGTGTCAATAGTTTTTCGCATCTGCAACATAAAAGTTCTTTGTATACTTCATAGCATCATCAACAACCTTTGTGAGATCTACATTGTCAAATGTAATTTCTTTTGTTCTCACATCTAGAAAGCATATAAACATCAAAGTTCTTGCTTATTTGTAGATGTGTTGCCCCACTAACTTTAGTTTTTAGTTGCAGCAGCTGCTGCATATACAACAGACAATCCGACACCTAAATTTACTGCAGCAACCGCAGTATATGCCGCTCCTGCATATAGATACGGCGATTACTGCAATGTAAAATAACGTGAGTTCGACGAATTATAAGTGTCTATAAATTTGGTGATTAGCGAAATTTGTTTGTAACTTTTAGAGTCTTGATTTACAAACAATCACAAACAAAAATCGCTATGATCACCGAGGGCAAAGCTACTGAAATATTTTTGTATGGCAGATGATTTCTGCAAGTTTTTGATGCTACGACGGAAAAATATGTGCTAAACCCTACTGGAAAAAAGTATCATCGAGATTCCACGATGTCAGAGGCAGAAGTCATGCTAATAATGATTCTTTTTCACGACTCCGGTTATCGCTGCTTTAAACATTTCTATCTTGAAAAAGTATGCAAGCATCTTCGCCATCTGTTTCCAAAAAGTTGTCTCATACAACCGTATAGTAGAATTGGAAAGGGAGGTTGTCTTCCACCTGCTTTGTTTATCAAGAAAGTCTTGTTAGGAAAATGCACGGGCATAAGTTTTGTTGACAGCACACCACTGCGTGTCTGCAAGAACCAAAGAATACATATTCATAAGGTTTTCAAAGGTATAGCCCAAAGAGGAAAAATGCTCCATGGGTTGGTTCTTCGATTTCAAATTGCATTTGATTTGTAATGAGAAAGGAGAACTTCTCAACTTTATGATAACACCGGGAGATGTTGATGATCGTAAACCATTGGAATGCAAAAGCGTTTGTAGATTTCATATATGGCAAGCTGGTTGGCGACAAGGGGTACACCGGCAAGAATCTCTTCCAAAGGCTTTTCGTTGACGGAATACAACTTATTACCAAATTTGTACGTTGTCAAACAAAAAGTGCACAACTGTGAATGTAGTTATTTACTCTGATATTTTCTTGTTTTATTATCAAAAATTCTTTTGTTGATTGAATTTTTGCTTTTATAACCTCAATTCCACAGCATTATTCCTTGTGAGGTACTTTTATACATTGAAGTGATATTTTGGGAATTTATCCATTGACTTAGGGATTTTCCGTTCTTGGTTCTTGCATAATCATAAAATCCCCATCCAAACCAATGGGGAAGTATGATAACCACAAAGAAATACTGTTTATTCAATGAAGATCTCAGCGTAGTAGGTTTTATTTGTATATAGGTTCAGAACGTTCTGCCTTCCAGTGCGCACCCATTTTGCTGGTACGCTGACAAAATGCAGGATAAAGGCTTTCAGCCTGCTTGTCTTTTTCAATGGCTTGACCTTATCGCTGATATGACGGACGAGATAGAGATAGAAGTTCTTCAGCATGGCGGTAACCATCATGAAAACCATGTTCTCAGCCATAAAGGAAAAGGGCAGATGCGACCATCCGAAGTCATTGTTCTGTATGTCGAAGTTCTTTTCGCTTGCTCCACGCTCATTATAAAAATGTAATGATGTCTTTCTCGGTAGATGTCCGGTTATTGGTAAGTATACAGCGGTATGTGTATATTACTCAAAGATATCTGTCTGTTGCTTGCCATCCTTGTCTTTCAAAGCCCAAACTTTGAGAAAAACGTCCATAATGTGATAAATTCCACCGAAAGAAGTGATATTCTCGTTTTTAATTGCTACCGTTGTCATGTCAGATATTTTTTATTTGTTGGTAGCACCAAGATAGGTGAAATTTCGATATATCCAAGTATCTTGAAAACTTTGTTTCTAGACACTTGGAGTTCTCACAAGAATTTATGCTGCGGAAATTAAGGTATCCCTTTGTTTTGATTTGTGCTTTTTCGATAGAGGGCTGTGAGTCGATGAAAAAGTGAGGAGCTTTCGACCAAGCCGAAGCTCCTCACTTGGGAATTGTTCAGATGCTTTGGGCTTGGACTTTAGTGCATGATTTTAATACTGTTGTTACCCACTTTTAAGATATAGCAGCCAAGGTGGAGCTTAGTTATATTGATGCTCAGGCTGCTTGTGGTGGCCGTGCCGTTGTCCACCATACGCCCATTGAGGTCAAAGAGTGCGTAGTTGTCGCCAGCTGTTACGCCATTTACAAGGATGGTGTTGCCAGCCGTGGTCACCATCAGGCCATTGTTCTGTTTTGGCATCGTGATGCCCGATGGAGTTCCTTTCTCAACTTTCCAGCCCTTGTTGGTGGCTAGCATGTCGTTGCAATCGGCCGAACCGGGATTGGCATATCACGGTTATCGTCTTGTGATACGACACATCGGGGTCAGTTGTAATCGCACCCACGTCGGGCAGTTTGGCAAAAATACCGTCGATGGTTGCAGTAGTCAGATTGTTGTTGTGCAGCAGGCATTTCACAAACTTGTTGCCTCACGTCGAGCGTGACGGTTTCGAGGATGTTGTTGTCAGCTTCTAGGCGTTCGAGCTTGGTGTTCTTGCTCAAGCTGAGCCGTGTGAGCGTGTTGTGGCTTCATCGCCGTTTTAAGTCTGGTGTTGGCGGCGAGATCGATTGTTGTGAGGTTGTTATTTTTGACTCGCGGTGCCTCTAAATCGATCGAATGGCTTGGTGTTCAGTTCGGCTCATACCACAATTGTTCACGTAGAGACGCATCATGTTCTTGTTTTGCGTTAAATCCACATTGCCGATGTTATTGCCTGATAGATAGAGTTCACGCAGCGAAGCGTTTTTCGTTACATTGATAGCTGTAAGCTGATTGTCTGCCACATTGAAGTTTGACAAGGCAGTCGCCTGTCACATCGATGGTTCTAATTGGTTGCTGCCCAACTACACCCACCACAAGGCGGAGTGATTGCCAGTTGATGGCTGTTAGGCGTTGGCATCCATATCGAGTCTCTTCAAGTTTGGTGTTGCCCAGAATATCGATGGTTGCAAATTGACAAACCATCAGCTTCAAAAGGCAGTCAGGTTGGGCAGGCGGCTCGCGTCGAGCGTGGCGATGGGATTGTTGGAAATTACCACTTTTCTTTAAGGCTGCATTATCGGAAGTGCAGTGCTGTTGATTTGGTTGTAGCTCAATCGAACTTCTTCCAGCATCTTGTTTTCTTTTAGGTCAATGGATTTGAGCTTGTTGTGGTCGGCGTGCAGTTTTTCAGGTAGGCAAATTTAGCTCATGTCAAGCGTGTCACAGCAAATTCTCGAGAGCACGAGCGACACGAGGTCTGCGAAGTTGTCCCAAGTCGATTTGTGTCACTTTTTGTTGTGCTAGATTGATGTCGCTAGTAGCATTTTGCATTGCCACACAATTCAATCTCGGGAACCTCACAATACCTTTGATGCGTTTACCGAGTGCTGAGTAGTCGCCAGCTTCATAGTCCACTTTCACCCCATCGCCAAACTTGATGGCGAATTTTTCCGAAGACTTCACGCCCACATAGATTTCGGCTGCCAGTCACCAGTTCAGTCGTGAAAGAAGCCGCCGCATCACTCATTTCGGTGATGGGGTTGAAGCGTGTTCCACACCTCGGCCCTGTTGGTACGCAGCTGCGCCGACTGGCACCAAGAGTTCGGTTTGGCCACACAATACCCGAGAAGGCGTTGTTGGAGCACCTTTGGGAGGCTTCACGGCGTTGCTTTCAATCTTTTTCAGACCCAAGCAAAGCGAGAAGGCTGTGCCACCTATGGTGGTCACCTACTACACGATTTCACGGTTGTCAGCATGGAGCAGCCATAGCACACGGAGTTGGGGATGTGCTGATGGCGGCTGGAAAGGCTCACTTGTCCCAGTGCATCGCAATAGGCCAGCATCATCACGCCCAGGCTATCCATTTTCTCCGGCAGAGCAATGGTTTTCAGTGCTGTGCAGTGGCTGAATGCCTCTTTACCGGCGTATTTCACGCTTGAGGAAGTTTCACTCGGTCAATGCCGGCACCCGTGGAAAGCCAGCGAATCAATGGTTTCAATATTGGCGGCCAAGCGAAAGTGGTGAATGTTTGGCAAAGCCCTGAATGTTTCACATCCAATTTGTTTTGTTGTTTCAGGGAAGTTTTTACGGTTTGCAATGACGCAGTAGGCAAAAGGCAGCATCGGGGAATATTTGTGATGGGTGCAAGAATTTCTGCCTTGGTCGGGTTGCTACACTCTTTGAAACAGTTGTTCGCCGATATTCACGGTTTTGGATGGAACAATCATTGTACTCAGTCCAGTGCATTTGCTGAAAGCTCCTTTTCCGAGACTTTCAAGCGAGGCTGGCGAGCATCTCGTTGAGTTGGTGCAACCTGTAAAGGCAAAGTCGCCAATGTGCTTCATGTTTGCAGGCAACACCAGCGATGCCAGTTTGCCATCTTGACTGAAAACATAATCGCTCCAGGCTCTCAACAGTCGAGGGTAGTTCTAACGTCGTGAGTGCTAGCAGTTGTAGAAAGCGCCATTGCCAGTGTGGCTTGAGACCGCTTTTGCCCCAGGCTCACTGTGGTGAGTTGTGAGCAGTCTCGAAAGGCATCGTTGCCAATGCTGTCGACCGATTTGGGAAGTGTAATCGTAGTGAGCTTTTTGCATAGGCGGAAAAGCCCTGATCGCCCACTTTCTTGGTGCCATTCCTCACCGTCACTTCTTTTCAGCTCTTTGCAATAGTTAAAAGCAGCATTGTCGCCAATGACAGCAATGCTGCCTCGGCAAATCTACTTTTCGTCAATTTTTCCGCACAGCTGAAAGCCGCGCTGCCAAGTATGGTAGCCCTGTTCCAAAGTTGATAGTGGTCAGTTTGAGCATTTATAAAAACGCCTTGAAACCTATCTTTTTAGTGAATTGGGAAATTTGAACTTGTTGATTTTTGCTGCAATCTCATGAAAGCCTCATCGCCAATTTCTTCAAGTTCATCATTAAAATTCACGGCAGTGATGCTGCTTCTCCCTAAATACTTGGTTGGCAATTTTAGTGACCCCTTGCGGAATCGTTATTTCGCCCGAAGCGCTGTCTCCATCGAAACAAGCACACCATTTTTCACGGTTTGCGCATTCATACCTATGTACAAGAGTAATGCGGCAAATGTCAAGAGGGTGATCCGCTGCAGGTTGGATCTAAATTCTCTCACCAACATACATAGTAGTGTTTTTCATATCGGTTGTTTTAATTCTTTTATGGTTCTTTCTTATGGGAAGCAAGAACCATTGGTTTCATATGATGATTTTTCATTGCCCTTAGCGACAAGTATTTCTTTTATTTCAGTGGCAAATATATAACAAATATCATCTTCTGTCAATCTTCACTCATAAAAATATACACTTTTTGTTTCAAAAAGTTCTCCTAAGAGGTGCAAATGGTCTTTGTTTTTAAATAAGACTATGAAAACACCTGAGATAGCTCTCGGCAAGGAGGTGAAAGCCTTGACGAGAGAAAAACTCAGTAGCAATACAAAAAGAAAAAGTGAGACAGAAATGCCACAAGATTAATCAAATTTTGCAATGAAACACCATCAATTAACCTTAGCACAAAGAAACACTATTTTCGTATTACTGAGAAAGAAAATGCCGGTAAAAATGTAGCATAAACAATAAACGTGACTATAGCATCGTTTGCCACGAGTTGAAACGTAACAGGGAACGACACCATATTCCATTACGGCGTTGCCCAAAAGCAGTGTAACGAACGCAAACGACGGATGGCAAGCACCGCAAATTCAGTATCGAGAAGCGAAAGGAAATCATCGCTCTGATGGTCAACGAGCAGTGGTCGTTCGAACAAAATCAGCAGGATGGATGCTACATAGGGAAAACGTGCGTCTGCATCGAAACCATTTACAGTTATATCCGCTTCGACCGCTCTTGTGAAGGAGAACTCTACAAGGGTTGTCGGCACAAGCTCAAGCACATCGAAAGACGCAGAATCATTGCCTACAGATGGCTATCAACCCCACTCGAGGATAAGCAGTTCTTCTTTTCCCTCAAAGAAGTTTCAATAAAAAGCCTCAAAAAGAGGATTGTTTTTGTGGGAATACGCACTAATATGAAGAACCGCTTAATGGATATGCACGACAAAAATCATTCTCCGCAAAAGAAGCATGAGCGAGACCATCAACGATATGCTCAAGAACGTGGCACAGATTGTTCATACCCGCCACAGAAGTATCTCAAATTTTATTGTAAACCTTTGGCAGGAATGGGGGCTTATGCTTTCTACGATACAAAACCTCTCATCAATATGGAGTTTGTGATGGATGGGGAAGCAGAAGGAAGCAGTTCACACTTTTCTAAAACCTACCCGTGGAAACAATAAATCTTCGGCCTCACGACAAGGTCGAAAGAATCGTTGTGGACTATAAGATGAGGAATAAGAGGGACCTTAGCGAATTGGGGTTAGAATAGCGACAAGGGATTTCTGACTGGTGACGTTCGCATATTTCAAGAAGGTTGAACGTTTTAAACGTCTATATAATGAGACTAACGATCAGATGATTAAAAATTGTTATAATTTCACTATCACTCATCACACATACATAGCCGATTTCCACGATACTTGCCGGTTATATTGATTTGACATCTTTTGAGTTGAGAAGCAAAAACTTGCAGAAAAACATATCCCACACAAAAATATTTTAGTAACTTTTGTCTCACGCTAATTATAGCGTTTTCGTTTGCAATTATTTGTTTTTCGAAACCTTATGCCACAACGAGACTCGCTAATCATTAAATTTAGTACGCCTTATAAAACTCACTGAATTCACGCTAATTAAACTCCTAAATCATTTATTCCTAAATTTTCATGAGGCAAATCATTTTTCCCTATGTTCTATTGTTTCTGCCGACAGTATGTTTGCAAGTAGAAGCGCAAGAAGCTTTATGGTTGGAATCGCACAACTCACAACAGCCGGAGCAAATCGGCCCCTGTAAGTTTAACGCAACTGACCCATCAGAGCTCCAAGTTTTTGCGAACCCACGATTATAGTATACGTGCAGGCGCGTTTGCGGGCAAGAAGTATTATGTGCAAACGTGTGCGAATACAGGCGATGACCCGTCTCCTTTGGCCTTTGGTCTGTACGACTTCGCTACGGGTACGTTTACGAAAATTGCTGATGCTTATGCGAAAAGCCCTTTTATGATATGGCGTATGACTACAAGAATGGTATTATGTATGCCTTGGTTAAGACCGGGCGCGTGAGCACGCTACTCAAAGTAGATCTCAGCAGCGGCACTGTGATGGAAGTGACAGAGCTTGCTCAGGAGTTTGTTGCGCTCGCCGTTGACTTGCAAGGGCAAATCTATGCGGAAAAATCCTTTACAGCGAACTTGGTGAAGCTTGCACTGACGGTAACGAGGAGACGCTGAACAGTTGCGACTATTCAGCCAAAAGCGACGGCAATCTATGGGAATTCGACCACGAGCGGTGTTATGGTGGGCGATCCCAACGACTCGTGAGGGCACACAACCCTGATATTGACGTGAACAATGGCTACAACGACAGTACGCTGAACTTGTCGGCGAAAAACAAATTGTCGGTCTTGATTTTCCATACTCCACGCTTAAGGATGGTGCGCCGAGTATGGTGGAGAATTTCTCAGTAGAACCTACGAGTGCCGGAGCAATGACGGTGGACATCCGACTCGAATGCTCCGCGACAGACTTCAGGCAGGCGGCGCGCTCGGCGCTGTTCGATTCATCTGCTACGCGGAGGCCGGGAAGCTTTCCAAAAGACAATGTTGCGGCAGGTGAACTTATTACCTTTAGTGAGACACTGACGGCTGATGATCTTTACACCTATAAAGTCTATGCTTCCAACAGTGAGGGTAATGGCGAGGAGACGGTAAAAATGTTTTACGCGACGAAGATATTCCGATGCCGTCAGCGATATTCAGCTTGAGAAGCAGTTCGATGGTAAGCGTTGCAAAATTTCTTGGACAGCACCCACCAGAGGTATCAACGGCGGCTATGTCCCCGCTCGGCTTCGCTACAAAGTTGTGCGCTACTCGACAATGTAGTTGCGGGCGAAGACGTCGACGCAACCACGATAATGGACAACTACCACCTCGTCTCGCCAATTATCAATATCGCATTACTTCCATCGGGCGTCAAGAAGGCAGGTCTGCGCTGTCGTCAACTATCGTGCTCGGCACTGGCGCCTACGCCCTATTCTTGTCGTTTCACAACCGACGGACCTGCCTCTGGACATTCACTCGATCGCAATCACGATGGTATTATGTGAAGCAACGTGCTGGCGAAAGAAGGCATTTATTGCAGCTATAGTGAAAAACAAGCCGGCGACGATTGGGCTGTGTCTCGCCCCATTGCCTTAAAGGCGGGCACAAAGTATAAGATTGTGGTTACTGCCGCAGCCGCCAACCTTGGAGCTTGTTGAGAAAATGAGTCTCCTCTTCGGTCAGGCGATAGGGAAGAAGATCTTGCACAATTTAGAGAGCTCGCTGCGTTTGAGGTGTCTAATGAAGAAGGTGCGCGCGCCGACTACGTGGCTTACTACACGCCTACGACTGATCGGTAACGAGAACTTTGCCATCCGAATGAACCTCGATGCTAATAAATTCAGCTTGAGGTTTTCAGTATCCTTATCAAAGAAGCCTCGGAAGGTTCGCTACGATGGCGTGGTGAAGCACGAAGGTGCACCACTTGCTGACGTCAAACTTTCCTCAAAGGGACAGACTTTACCACTACGACTAATATGCTGGGTGAATGGAATATATCCCTTGTTCCTGAAGCTGATTATACACTTGAAGCTCGTAAGGAGGGCTATGCGCGCTGCATAGGCAGACTGTGCGCGTGTCGGCTGATGAAACCGTCGCGATAGAAATTGCGCTCGAAGAGTTGGAGAAACTTACTGCGGTGGTCAGAGTCACTTACGCCGGCGGGACGGCATTGAGTGACGCTCGCATTGTCATATGACCGCCGAGAACTCCGATGCTCACTACGTGGCTTACACGAACGGTGAAGGTAAATATGCAATAGAGGGCGTCTGTGAGGGGCGATTATCGGTTTGAAACCTCTCATCTTGGTTTTGCTGCCCGACCGACAACGTGTGAAGATTGAGACCGGTGCAACCACGCTGCCCACCATCGCGCTCAAAGACAAAGTCGTAGCCCCGCGTCTCGTTAGTGCATCAGAGCAGAGCAATGCGGTCGTTGTGGCTGGGAAGCACCCATCGATACCGATTCTATCTCCTATTATAGAGGAAAGGTTGCCCATATCGGTGTCTTTGCTTACACCCTTTACAGCATCGTTGGCACAGTGTTCCGTAAGGATATGGCTATCACGGCCGTCAAATGGCAGACCGACGAGTTTCGCGGGCCTCACAGAAAGTGGACTTGGTGATATTTGCGCTCGATAGCGAAGGAAAACCTACGGGCAATATTCTTTACGAGCAGGCTAATCTACCCAATACCGATAATCAGTGGTGTCGCTACGAACTGCCCGAGCCGCTCGTTGTTAAGGGGGCACTCGTGGCTTTCCGTTATGATGGTTATCTCAGACATGTTGGCTGATGCAGGCGAGCCCGGAGGTCTCGACTTTGAGCCTCAACGTTCACGTGATAAATACCGACTATCGCACCGCTGCTTTTTGAGTATCTCGATCTGCACGATATGAAGAAGAATTTACTCATCGGTATCGATTATGCGATGCTTGCTCCCGACGGCTCTAAAATGGCTACCACTATGCAGCGACAGACGAAATATAATATCTATCGCAAGCTTGAACAAGATGGAAGATTGGAGGTTCCTCGCATCTACCACCACCGATGTACGTACTTATCGTGATGCTGAATTCGCTACGCTCCCGATGGGTTATACCGTTGTGCCGTTGCCAGCGTACTCCCTACTGATAGTGAGTCTGCTAAGGCTGCGTCTGCCTGTGTAGGGTAGGGAATCTGATAGCCAACCTCACGTTTAAGGTTGAGGCCAACGCCTCGTTGCCCGCCACAGTTCCGATCAATCCGCTTACATGCCGATGACGATAAAAACTGAAGTCTATACCGCTACGCAAATAGACGCAGACGACTTGGAATATTCGCATCTGACAAAGAAAAATACCACTTATATGCCGAGCTTGACTGGCTTTGATGATCTCAGTGCCGCACTGACAATTGATGGTGAAGAGACAGAATTTCGTCATGAATTGATTTCAAAGAGCGCCTGTTGGCTCCCTATAATCTCAAAGTGGCGCAGCAGGTGCCGATGTCGCATTATCGTGGAACGAAGAACAACTTTTATCTTCGACGACTTCGAGTCCTATGAGCCATTTACCCTTGAACCGGCTACGCCTGATAAGAACTGGATATATTGGGATATGGACAAGGCTCCGACCGTGGAGTTTGACAATATCTCTTTCAAATATATGGGTTCTCCGATGAGTTATATGGTATTCAATCCTTACGCCACTACGCCGGCGTTGGTTTACTTCGATGCCGGATCCTTACCTTTATTCCGGACGGCAGTGTCTGGCCTCTTTCGGCAATCGTGGCAAGAGTAACAACGATTTCGTATTCTCGCCCGTTCTTCATTTCACGGAAGGCCATCTTCCGATGCGTCGTGAAAAGTTTCACCAACGTACTTGGGCAACTTCCATCCGCATCGGTTATACAAAAACGGACTACCCAAAGACAGCGACTGATATCGTTTGGCTCAGTGAGCCCCTGACGGTTTCCGACAAGAATTGGCAAGAGTTGTCTGTAGAAGTGCCTGTCGATGCTCGGCGTATGGTGTTGGTAAATGAAACGCCGCGCGGCTTTTTCCTGATGGTTGACAATCTGTTTGTGGGAGAAGAATGCCCTATGCTGATGGGAAAATTAAAAAGCCCTTGGTTGATCGTGCAGCGTATGAAGTAATGATAGATGGCCGATCGGCGACCAACATTGACTCATCTACAAAGCGAGTTTTACTTACTGGGCTTTCTGCCGGGGAACACACGCAGAAGTCGTAGCGGTTTATCAATCCGGGCGATCAGAAATGAAGCGTATCACATTTGATGTGCAAGGCGGCACGGACATTGACAATGTAACTACCGCTTCCAACTTATCAGCACATTTCTCTCGCCGATGGCCGTTTGCTTACCGGCTCTGCGGTGGATCGTTGGGAAATCTACGATGCCGGTGGTCGTTTCGTTTTGGAGGAACGACCCACAATGCTGATGTATCAAAGCTTTCCGCAGCTTACTATGTGGTGCGACTACATAAGTTAACTCACACAAAGAGTCTGAAGTTAATGAAGCGATAACCAACGCTTCACTGTCTATCTACTCTCCATTAAATATTTAATGAGGAGCAGAATGCCTGTAAGCATTCTGCTCCTTTTATTTTATACAAGTGACATGATCATAAAATAATTTTATCTACCTTTGTTGAGTAATCAAACCATTACTGTTGCACAATGAAAAACACTTTATCTAATGCTTGCCCTCACGACACAATCGGTCTTTGCGCGGCTACAATCTGTAAAGGCTCCTTTTTGAAGTCTTCACGTCAGTAGAAAACAAAACAAGCAGAAACTATCGGCTCGACAGCTTCTTCGTCTGCTCTTTTCGCCAGCTGTTTGCTCTGAGCAAAAATCGTTCACTGCGGCAACGGGCGGTCGTACATTTGTTAGTCGTCCTAACGGCAAATTGGTTTACACTTTCTCTTATAAGCACAAAGGGAGAGGCATCGGGAGAAGTCCCTCGTTTGTCAGTAAAACAACTTGAAAGCACTCAGGACGAATCAATCAGAGAAGTTGCGTAGAACAAGCCGGAACATTAGCCTGCTCCTTCCTTCAACAGAAAGACTTGAAATCAGGAAATTAAAAGTAAGCGGTACTATTAATGGCGACGATGTGCTGGTACTTAGGGAAATGGCAGGACGCAACAGCGACGACGAAGAAACGGAAGGAAAACTTGAAGAACTTGACCTGAGCTGATATCGTACTTGCCGATGGCGGAAGTCCATATTACTCTACCACAAGGGGTAATTATTACACAGCGACCTCCAATGATGTAGACGACAATGAGGAAAACTTTTATTGCACAGACTTGTCATACGCTTTTTGCAATACATCTTAAAAAGGTGCTATGTGCAAACACCTATGGGGAGGTCGGAGATGCAGCACTAAATCGCTGCTACGAATTGGAGTCGTTTACTCTTGGAAGTGAAACGAATGAAATCAAAAAGCGTGCATTTGAATATTGTACTGCCCTCTCAAATATTGAGCTCACTCAGAAAAATTCTTTATATTGACACGCGCGCCTTCGCCAATAGCGGTTTGACAGAAATTTCTATACCAAAAAGAAATTGAGACGATTGCCAATCAGGCATTTTACAAATGCGAAGCATTGAAGAAAAATAGATTTTAGCGATGGAGTAAAAGAAATCAAAGAAGCTGCTTTTCAGCTATTGTTCAGCTCTTAAGGAGATACACTTATCTAAAGTACTGACAAAAATAGGTAAAGAAGCCTTCTATGCTTGCTCATCGCTGACGAAATCACACTTCCCAAAAAGTTAATCAATATAGGTGAGAATGCTTTTGGAGCCTGTAAAAGCTCTAAAAGAAATTAAGGTCGAAGCAGGAAACACTGCATTTACATCAATTGATGGTGTATTGTTTAATAAAGAAAAGACGACACTGCTAACATTCCTTTTTGCAAACACAGCCAACTATCAAGTACCTGTGGGCACAACAAAAATAGCACCATCGGCTTTTTAGCGAATGCAACAAGCTTGCATCAATACAATCCCCTAACACGCTCATCGAGATAGGCAGCGAGGCTTTCTACAAATGCTTGAAACTAGAGAACATTACATTTCCCAATAGTATCACCGCTGTGGGTGAGGGGCCCTCTATGGATGCGAAGGACTATTGGAGGTGGAGTTGAGTAAGAGTATGACCATTATTCCGGACAATTTATTGAGTAAGTGTAAGAAACTGCAAAAATTAAAAATCCCTGAAGGCATCAATAAAATTGCAAGTCAAGCATTTAGCAACTGCTCATCGCTCACTCAGGTTGAAATACCTGTCTCTGTCAATAGCATTGAGAGCGAGTCTTTTAAAAGACATGCGACTCTCTTAACGAAATCTATTGTTACATTAAAGAGCCGCTCACAATCGAAGAAGATGTGTTTAAAGGCGTGAATGTTGGAACTTGCAACCCTATACGTTACAGCTAAAAGTATAGAACAATACAAAAACAGCGACGTATGGAAGAATTTCCTAATAAAACCTATTCCCAACACAACGGGCAAAAATAATGTCATTCAACAGAATGAGACTGTGAAGGTTTGTGGTAATACCATCACGATACAGGGAGAATTAACTGCCCCAATTCATGTATATGACACCTGCGGTAAGACTATATATTACGGCACTGAAAGAGAAATCTCTGTAGGGAAAACATGGCATTTTCTTAGTAAAAATAGGACATAAGGTAACGCGTGTAATGCTTTAATCCAAAAAGGTTCGAAATCATTCGACTGATTTCCTTTATATATTAACATAAGTTCGACGAATTTAGAACAGAGTAAGCTGTGTGTCAATAGTCCTTTGTACATTGATACACAGCTTCTTTTGGCAATGTAAAAATGGGCCTATATGACAAAAAAATGTGCTTAAAAATCCTTGTAACTACCTAATAATCATTATCTTTGTTTTTATTTATATTTTTTTATGGTAAAAAAATCTGCTTTTATTGTGGGTCAAAAATCGACTATAAAAACGTGGTCATCTTAATGGTAGTCAACGCTGGTATTGTAAGTGTTGTAAGAGAAGCTTTGTTGGACATAAGCGTCTTACCAATACCATTGTCAATAATCGTTATTCCAAGGGTAATCTAACAGTCAAAGATCTATCAGAGGAGTACGGAGTTTCAACCAGGACTATTTATAGAAAACTCAGTAAATCTTATAAAGAAGAACTTCCCAACCTTCTTATTCGTCCTGTAGTGGTTTTAATGGATACCACCTATTGGGGACGTAATTTTGGCGTCGTTATCATGAAGGATTCATTGTCTGGTGATGTACTTTGGTTTAAGTTTATCAATAGGCATGAACGTCTTGAAGATTATAAGGAGGGCATAAGCTACTTGGAGTCACTTGGATATCCTATTCAAGGTCTTGTATGCGATGGTTTTAAGGGACTTAGACAAGCTTTTCCCAATTACAAATTCCAATTGTGCCAGTTCCACCAAGTAATGACTATAAAGACAAAACTAACCTCAAGACCCAAGCTTGAGGCTTCAAAAGAACTGCTTGTAATATCCAAGATGTTATGTCATACGGACAAGGAGTCCTTTATTGGAGCTTTGGAGGAATGGTACACTAAATGGGAGGATTTTCTTAAGGAACGGACAACAACAGAAGACAGAAAATCACATTATACTCATAAAGCTCTACGTAGTGCTTTTTTGAGCCTTAAAAGGAATATGTCGTCATTGTGGACATACTATGATTACCCTGAGTTGAAGATGCCAAATACAAACAATGCCATTGAATCACTCAATGCAGATTTAAAGACAAAATTGAACCTACACAAGGGGATTAGTATGGAAAGAAGAAAGATATTCATTCAAGACTTTATAAAGTCCCATTCCCCTAAGAAATAAAAGGGGAATGGGAGATTTTAAGCACATTTTTGTCACATAAGAGAAAACGACGCTAAAATAAGCACACTTTTGTCATATAAGCCCCGATATTCGTTAAGGAGGTTAACTTGTATCTCAAGCAATTGAATATAAAGAAAGCCTACACTCTAAAAAGATCGCTTTAGCGTTGAGAAATCGAAGGAAATATTCCTTCTTATCCAGAAGCGTCATAACCCCAAAAATAACGTAGAACGTGCAATACGCGCTTGGAACGGAGGCTTGAAGTATAGTAAAAGGGGACACAACGCTATTGGTCGTATCTTCCAATTGTCGTAACTTTGCTTAAACAAATAGCGCCGTGGTGAATCTAGCTATAAATACCAAGTATAGATATTTGTTAGGTTGCGTTCTGACGACCCTTTTATTTGCCAGAGCTGTATAATAGTAAAGGCTTGGCCCATCAAAGGATGGATGGAGCAAAAGACAAACGAACAGCACGCAACATAAAAAGTGCAGTTAAACTTTATCGCGAGATGTATTTAACCGACCAATTATTACGATATACAATCAATTAAATAAACCAACATTATGTCAGAAAACAAAAATTTTTTTAGTTCCTATCGCGTTTTTAGGCCTGATCTTCTTCTCATGTGGCTTTGCGTTAGGCATCAATTCACTATTGGTGCCCGTGCTTCAAGAGTCGTTAAGTGTGCCATCTGCCGGAGCCTATCTGCTAATTGGCGCTACGTTTATTCCCTTTTTGATTTTTCGGTTATCCCGCAGGTCAATTAATAAAACTCATTGGTTATAAGCGTTCGATGGCTTTGTAGCCTTTTTGATGTTTGCTATTTCTTTTTGGCATCTTCATTTTCTCGGCAAAACAAGAGAGCTTCGTCCTTTTCCTTGTAGCCTCATTTTGTTGTGGTACGGCCAATGCATTTCTGCAAACAGCCATCAATCCATACATCACTATACTCGGTCCGATAGACAGCGCTGCTAAACGAATCAGTATCATGGGTATATGCAACAAGCTAGCATGGCCCATTTCTCCTTTGTTTATCACATTGGTAGCAGGCGAGCATTTCACCATTAGTCAGCTAGATAAGCCCTTTTATATCATCATTGCCGTGTTCCTTGGTCTAGGCGTTATGTCGTTGATGGCACCGCTTCCCGAGGTGAAAGCGGCCGGCGAAGACGAGGGCGAGGCATCTACAAGCGCAGAAGACGCACATAATGCAATATGCCAACAGCAAAACATCTATCTTCCAATTCCCCACTTGATGCTTGGTGCGCTAGCCATATTCTTCTATGTGGGTGCAGAAACCATCGCTTTGGCCACTCTTATTGACTATGCCAAGGCTTTAGGCTTAGATAATGCAAACAATTATTCGTGGATTACACCCCTTTGCATCAGCGTGGGTTATGTTTCGGGTGTGGTTCTTATTCCCAAATACCTGTCTCAGACACGCGCTTTACAGATTTGCACCATGATAGCCATTGTGGGAACCCTCTGCGTTGTGCTGCTTCCTGGCACGCTTAGTGTGTTTAGCATTGGAATCATTGCCGTGGGTTGTTCGCTTATGTGGCCCGCATTCTGGCCCTTGTCAATGCAAGATTTGGGTAAGTTCACCAAGTCGGGTTCGTCTGTTCTCACCATGGGTTTGATTGGTGGAGCTAGAGTTACCCTGCTGTTTGGAGTGCTTAAAGACAATTTCGGTCCGCAAAAATGCTTACTGGATTTGCCTTCCCTGCTTTCCTTTACATTGCGTTTTTCGCGTTTAAAGGCCATAAGCTGAGATAAAAACACAGGCATCATCCCCAATTTCTATGGGGCAGGGTGAGAAGAAGGTTAGTTGTGTTGACCAGTTAGCAAGTTAAAAAGGGTTGACAAGTTGATTTGTCTTCAATACATAACGTACAAACGAATAGGTTAGCAGATGAATTAGTACAACATAACCTTAACTAATCAATACAGAAACGAGCCGACAAGCAGAAAAAGGATTCAACCTTAAAGCTTGTCGGCTCGTTAGTTTTTATCTTAGTTGTTTTAACCTTTTTACATAACCTCAATTCGGTTTTAAGGTCCCTCTTTTTATTCCTCATTTTATAGTCCACAACGATTCTTTTCGACCTTGTTGTGGCCGAAGATTCATTGTTTCACGCAGGTAGGTTTAGAAAAGTGTGAGCTGCTTCACTTCTGCTTCCCCATCCATCACAAACTCCATATTGATAGAGGGTTTTGTATCGTAGAAAGCATAAGCCGCCACGCGTGGCATACGTTCCACAAATCGGGTATATGAAAGCAGGTGGGGGAATTCTTCTTTAAGTTCTCGACAGACGTGGAAGAGATAGAAATGTTTGAAATTGCGAAACGTATTGCTGTGGAACAAGACAAGAATGGTAATCATTTCCGCATCGCTCATTCTTCCCTTTCTATTGCGAGTTTTAGGGTGTTTGGAGAGGGATTTGAAAAGCGAAAGTGCTTTTTGTTCAATTCCAACTCATATTCTTTTGCAGAAATCATCTGCAATACAATAGATTTCGATAATTTTACTGATAAGTTTCATGAGGATTGTTATTTTGTTATCTGTTTGGTTATCAACAACAAATATCCGAAAAATAATCCTCCTTTAGGCTTTTATTGAAACTTTTTGAGGAAAAAGAAGAACTGCTTATCCTGAATTGGGGTTCATAAGATTTGTGTTAGTTAATGTAGAAAATAATTGTTGTTAGTTGAGTTCAAGTCATATGTTTACAAACTGATTGATTGGTAAACCAATAAGAAATAAAGAGAGAAAATGCACCCCTGTAACAACAAATGCATCCTCCCTCTTAACTCATATATATATGTATACCTTTTTACTTACGTTGCATTAATACACGCGGAGTAAAGTCGAGGTCTCTGCTGCCCCAGTTGCGCTTAAGGCCTTTGAGTGCACGCGCGCGGATGCTCTCCACTTTGTCTTCTTTTGAATCCTCGGTAGAAACGTAGTGCACATCGCGTGTAATCGATCCGATTATCTTATGGCCCTTTGCGAGAACGAAGGTTGAAATCAAACTTACGCTTATCGCCTGCGATGGTCGTAACGGTCAGCGTACCACCGAGATCGGGGCTATATAGTTTGGTAGCCCTCGTCATCCGTCGAATCCAAGTCGCCATACCAGGAGAAGACCATCTCGCCTTGATAGTTGACTACACCCTTTATACCAGACATATTCGTAATAGAATTGTCAATTGTATAGACGCCATCTTTGAGTTTGTCAGAATTAGAGAACAAGTCGAGGCTTATATAGTCGCCCTCTTTTCTGCTTCGGATCTGTAAACATCAAAATGTGCGAGTTAAGTCCCTTAACGATGTAGTCGCCTATGTTGTAAGTCAACACGACACCATCTTCGGGGAATTTATCAATCTTATAGTCGCCGGTCAGGTTGTCGGGAAATTCGGGACATCTTGCTGTTATCGATCATATTGACGATATAGGGACGCTTATCATACGTACCCTAATCTTGATGCCGTTGCTTGCCGTAAAGTTGAAGGAAAACTTTGTTCCGTTTTCCGTGACCGTCATCGTACCATCTGTAATCAGAGCCATGAAATGCGTCCATCGACTGCCAAATAAGTAAGATAAGATCCGACAACCAGCGATGAGCCGAAGGGATTGTCCATCATATGTCCAAGGTCTAAGGTATAAGGCAAATAAAGTGCGTCGCATCACCTTCTCCCGCGGGTCGATCTTGTATTCGCCATCCGGGAATAACCGCTCCCACGTAGGTGTGACTGTCGTCTTTCGTAATATTGACTGGCATATAGAGGTAGTAGCCTTCCGTCTGGCGGCCTTTTTCATTAAACGAGCCGGTGAAGAACTCAAGCGATCCATCGTCGCAGAAAGGATTAAACCAGTTGGCCCATTCGCGACCTTGAGCGGCCGTAAAGGTTACGCGTTCTGATCTGTCTTAAACTCATCAGAACCAGCTGCACTTCGGCGTGAGTTCATACGGCTAAAGAAAGAAATGTCGACGTGCGTGCCATTGATTAGATCCAATTCAGCGCGTATGTCATAGTTATCGCCTACGTGGCAGCCGTCAACCGTGCCGCCTGCGATGTAACCTACGACAATACCTTCAGAGCCTTCAGCTTGGCGCACCCAGACAGCGGAGTTTGACGTAGTAACCGTATAAGAAGATTCTCCGGGTCCTACGCGGTAGTAGCCTTCAGGAAGCACGGCCTTTTGTGCATCAACACTGAGCGGTGCATATATTAAGGCCCAGTTGCAAACCGCCGATAACGGAAGGATCGCCTCGCCATCCGGCTCTTCTGTGCCTATACTAAAATTGTAGACTGCATTGCTGGTTTTTGCCAGTATACGTACCACCGATAAAAAGTATCTGCCTTGATGTAAATGGGGAGCATTGTTAAACTTTATATCGGATACATCATTGGTGGCAAAGACCTTTGCCGTCAGTTGTCGTAACAACTACTTGATAATTCTGTGAAAAGAGCGACGTCGTAGCCAGCATTGCACATAGAGACAATATATATCGTTTTATATTTTTCATAATACCGCGTAACTTATTTGGTGAACTTGAACGAGTTGGTCGGCGTATATACTACGTATACGCCCTGTGGCGAGCCGGCTGACAGTGATCGTAGCGCGGCCTTGCGTATCTGTCTCCTAACAGAGAACAGTAACGAGCCGTTTGCGCCATAGAGCGAAAACCTTGTCAGCAGGCTTCAGCCATCGACGAAGACTGCACCTGCTGAACGGAAATGCGTATGGCCGAAGACTTATCTACGACCTTGTCGATGCCGGTAATCTTGCCGCTAAACGTGAGCTTGTCAACGTCGTCGAGAATAAACTTTGAGGGGCATCTTCATTGGTTTGAAGCACCATATATTTATCACTAAAACTGATGACGGGTTCTATATTAAATCGGTATTCTAAGATCTTTCCATCTTTGACGTTGACTAACAACGCATAGTCGTTCTACTATGTTGCCGCCATGGCTGTTGTAGCTGTGGCAAGAATAAGAAAAAGGGCTGTTATGAAGCGTTTCATATCGTTCTTTCTTTAAGCGTTTATTTTGCTAATTGAGGCAGCGCGCGCACCTTTAGCCGGAGCTTTGCGTAGCGGGAAACTTGATCGGTCCGCGGTAGTTCATATCCATCTTGCGGCCATCGGTGGTAATCAGCGCCAACTCGATGGCAATATTGTCGCCTTCATAGGATATTTTTATCGTGCTACCTTCCGCAAAACCATAACTGCTACTCGGGTTATAGAGACTGATACGACTGCGGTCGCCGAACGTGCCGACCGCCTTCGTCGTGGCATAGGTATACGTGCCGGCGGGCATCTTTGTCGCGTTTTCATCGGCGAAGATGTCTAAAGCCATTTCATAGCTCCAATCAGAATCGTTCATCTTAACGTAAAACTCGCCCTTCACATAATCGTTGACGTCAGTCGTTTTTACGGTGGGCGTTACGCACGTAGGTATCGTAAAATCCTTGCCAATCGTGCCCTGGCATCTCGCCGACATATTTGCCTTTTTAGGTTGCTTCCATCTGCTAATACAAGATCGAAGGTAATGGTATATTCCTTGCCGGAAAGCGCAATGTTGACTACGCCCGATTGCAAAGCTGTAGATGCGCCATTCTCTTTACGAAAGAATACGAAGGAGAAGCGTCGATCGTCATCGCCTCAGAGGTTGACGATACCGTGTACACGCCATCGTAGAGATATTTACCCATCGATGGACCCACAATCCATAAAGTTACGGCCTTTGGGGTTGTCTGCGGAAGTAAAGGTAGCCTCCACTGCGCCCGAAGAGTAGGCACGCGCCGTAACGGTGCTAAAGTTAATGACGTTTGAAGCATTGACCTTGATAAAGGTAATGTCTTTCACTCTTTCAGCTGCAAACTTGTGCACAACATCTTTCGAATCGGTCACTCTTATACTTTGTGCCGATGTGCCAAGGATACATGCAGAGGACAACAAAGTTGTCAGCAAGCGTTTCATCTTGTTTTAATTTAAAAGTTAGTAGAAAAATACTGGTTCTAAAGTTATGATTTGCAAATATAGTCATTAAATTGACACGTCTGCCTTTTTAATAAGTAAAACCCTTAGAGAAAAACACATAAAAGCCGCCTCAAGCCTTTTTATAAGGGCACAGTCCTTCGCAAAACAGATTGTTTTGCGAAGGACTATATCAGCAAAAAATAATTTTTGAAACCGACGTATCAATAATGAATAAAGGCGCGAACCAAGGCCACATCTTTATCGCTTAAAGAATTGCTGCCGTCCGTGCTGCCATCTTTGAAGATATGGATAACGCCGGTATTAAAATCGCGATAATACGTCGCCGACCAAAATTTTCGCAGGTCTACGCTAGAACTTGTACTAAACAAACTCGTGCCACCAACATCTGTGAAGGCCTTGTTTACGACGTGGTAATAGCAGTGGGCCATAGCGCTCGCGGCATTCACCTTCGTATTCGTACCAAAGCCAAGATAAAGATAGGCATTTTTCCAGTCGGTATTCGCCCCGAGATACCATTTACTCAGATAAGGACCGGTCAAGCTAACTCCCGGATTGTAGTGGGCTGCGTAGTAGAAGGCGGGACATTTATCCGGCTCATTGGCCTTTACAGTTGTTCCGTCAAGACTGCCGCTTGCGTCCCACGTCCAATGAAGCCCTTTAGACCTGGCCTCAATCTGATCCGACTGACCGGGCTGTTCTGCAACGGGATTATTATAGATCTTTCGGTTTGAAGTCCACATCGTTGGTACGCCGTTATTGGCATCGTGCAGAGCGATAGCCGTGCGATCGGTTTTTCGCTAACAACGATAGCAATTGGCGTGCGTGAGCGCCTGTGTCGGAGTAAATCAACGGAGCCATCACTGAAAAAGATACTTGAAGAGATTGATCAGTTTAAGATTTATGTAGTAAGAAGAACTGGGCGCAAAAGCCTCCTCCCAAATTATAATGCATAAACATCATGACCCCGGCCAGAGGCTTACAATAGATCTGATCGCCGGCCGTAAATTTAAATTGAATCGCAAGGCCTTCGTCCGGTAAGAAATAGTGGTAGCCGGCCGGAGCGGAAGTTGAGACGTAAGTCTCTTTTCGAGAAGTCGGTAGAACCGGTAGAAGGAAAGCTTTCCTCCGGATCTGCAAAAGTACCGCTCGACTAGTCTCATAAGTTCCGTCCATAGGATTATATTTCGTCAATGTCGCTGTATTCCCCTTATTATCATAGAGCACAGCCTTGACGTTGTTGGGAATGTTCACCATCGCCTCGAGGCTGATACGCACGCGCACTCCGACGTGATTCATCACCAAAGGCACCTTTAGACGAGGGCCGCTAACGGTCATCACGGTGCGACCGATACGCGCCGTAGCTGCATTGGCGCGTGATACATTAATGTCGCCGTCGGCCGTGAGGTCTACCTTTATCATTAAGACAAACAAAAAGTATAAGTGCCCGGATCAAGGTGCATCGTATCTTTGCTTGAAAACTTTCCTGCTACGGCCGTAGCCTCAAGTTTTGCTTGGAGCGCACCCGCTTCATCATAGGCCAAGACTTTGTAGCGACCGCTGCTCAATGCGCGCGGGAGTAGTTTGCCTCATCCGATCAATCGGCTCTTTTCGACAAACTTGCCTCTGCCCTCTAGTCCGCTGCTCAGATACGAGGTACTAACAGCATTCGATTTGAGAGGCACAGTGAAATCAGACAATTGACTCTCCTCACCGAAGTCTGTTTCAGCCAAACTAAAGCTGATGCCATCGGTTTCCGTGGAATCTGTTTCACCACCTTTTCTTTTTCCTCCTCTGCAGGAGCTACAGGATCAGTGCCTGAACAACCGGTAATGCCGCCCACCATCAGCATAACGGCTACTGAGAATCTTGCTATTCTCATCTTGTTATATATTATATGTTGTGTCGAAATAAATATCTCCGACATTGTTTAGATTGTAACTAGTTTGACCTCTTTGAGTTCAACATAAAACCTCAACCACCTTATCCGATTCTCCAATTTTTCGCATTTACTTTAATCGAACTTGCAAGTTTAGTTTAAAAATGAGCTTTCCTCCGCATCTTTTTATAATTGTAGCATATTTGTGACGAGAAGTACTAGAACGTTCTAAATAAACATTCGAAAACAAATAATCCTCAAATCTATTCCGATCATAGAAATGATAACAGAGGATATCACCACTTTCCTTGATAAACTATATATCCCCATTGGCATCGTATCTTCCGTCCCAAGCTTTCTTCGGTATCAACCCTAATGCAACTGAAGTCAGCAAATTCTTCACCTTCTATTTTGAAATTAAAGTTCGTGGCTTGACTTGCATTTAACAATGTAGAACTCGCCCAATTGCGACTTAATGCTAAAGCCCATTTCTGAATTAATCTTTGTACGCCGGTCGTGTAGAATGATCTTTATGTCGTTGTTCCTTTGTTAGAAGACTCATTATCTTTTTACGATAAAGCTACAATATATCTGAGGAACTACAAAAGTAATTATTTCATTCGAAACCAATTGCTTTTATTATACTCAAAATGAAGTTGTCAACTTATTGCTATACGCTACAAGATAATACCAGTTCAAATAAGCTATCGAAACCTTATTGTTTTTCTATGAATGACGTGCCAAAAATCGGCCTTTTTGGCTACTTTTGTACCGATTATCCCCTAATATTTCAGCTACAACTATGACTTTTAGTATCATAAAGCGCGACGGAACAATAGAGAAATACAAAGCAACTAAGATAGGCGACGCTGTGTGTGCAGCCTTTGCGAGCATTGGCGAGGTATGCCCGACGGAAGCCCTTAAAACGCTCATCGCTGCCATCGAAAAAGAGTTGGAAGGCATTGCAGAAAATGGATCAGTTCGCGTAGAACAAATACAAGACAACGTAGAAATAGAATTGATGCGCGCCGGCTTCTATCGCCAGGCCCGCCGCTTTATTCTTCTACTGCGAGGAGCGCGCCAAAGACCGCGCTTACATCAACGAAATAGAGCAGACCATCGGGCTCGAAGGTATGCATCGTCTGTAAAGACGTACAGCGCGATTACCCGCATTTGTGCAAATCTTTTGGCAAGTTAGTCAGCAAATATCACGCTTTCCATAAGCCATCTATGACGGCCGAGGAGGGACTGCACGCACTCACACGGGCCGCCGTAGAGTGCATTACGGCCGAAGAACCCGACTGGGAGTTTGTAGCCGGCCGGCTGTATAGTTTCCAAAACGACTTGAACATTCGACGCAAGATGGAGGGGCTGCAACTGCAATCGCTCTACGACAAACTTTCGTATCTCACGACGGAGGGTTATTACGGTGCCTATATTCTTGAAAGTTATACGAAGGCGGAAATCGACTTGGCCGAGACTTTCTGCAACCCGAACGTGACCGACTGCTAACGTATAGCGGCTTGGACCTGCTCTTGCGCCGCTATACGGTGCGCAACTTTGCATGAACAGCTGGAGACGCCGCAAGAAATGTATCTCGGCATTGCGCTGCATCTGGCAATGCGCGAAACGCAAAATCGAATGGATCACGTGCGCGCTTTTTATGATATGCTGAGCAAACAGCAGGTGTCGATGGCTACGCCTACTTTAGCCAATGCCCGCAAGCCTCATCATCAAATGTCCAGTTGCTTCATCGACACAGTCGACGATTCACTCGAAGGCATCTATCGGAGCATTGCCAACTTTGCCAACGTCTCCAAGTTTGGCGGCGGCATGGGCTTGTACTTTGGTAAAGTGCGCGCCAACGGTAGCGACATTCGCGGCTATAAGGGCGCGGCCGGCGGCGTCATCAGATGGATCAAGTTGGCCAACGACACTGCCGTAGCCGTAGATCAACTGGGTGTGCGCTCGGGTGCCGTCGCATGTTATTTAGATGTATGGCATAAAGACATTCTCGACTTCTTGCAGTTGCGCACGAACAACGGCGACGACCGAATGAAGGCACACGACGTCTTCCCTGCCGTTTGCTATCCCGACCTCTTTTGGAAAAAAGTGCGCGAAGGCTTGGATCAGTCGTGGTATCTGATGTGTCCGCACGAAATTCAGACCATCAAGGGTTACGCATTAGAGGATAGCTACGGCGACGAATGGGAGCAGCGCTGCAACGATTGCGTCAACGATGCGCGCATTACGAAAACAGAAGTCTTGCTCAAGATCTCATCCGCCTGATCCTCAAATCGGCTATCGAGACGGGCACGCCTTTTGCCTTCTTCCGCGACCACGTCAACCGTATGAATCCCAATAAGCACAAAGGCATTATCTACTCTTCCAACCTCTGTGTAGAGATTGCACAGAATATGTCGCCCATCCAATCGGTTAAAACCGAAACGATAAAAACAGCTGAGGGCGACGATATCATTGTAGAAAAAGACAAAGGCCGGCGACTTCGTTGTGTGCAACTTGGCTTCGCTCTGTTGTGAGCAAGATCAATTTCGACGACGAAGCGGAGGCCAAGCGCGTCATCTACGCAGCTGTGCGCGCGCTGGATAATGTCATTGACCTCAACTATTATCCGCTCGAATATGCTCGCGTGACCAATCGCCGCTATCGTCCGATAGGCTTAGGGTATTATGGGCTACCATCATTATCTGGCACAGCAAGGAATTGTATGGGAGAGCGAGGCGCATCTCGAAGCAGCCGACAAGTTGATGGAGAAGATCAACTACTATGCGATCCGCGCCAGTATGGAGCTAGCCAAAGAAAAGGGACACTACGAATATTTTTGAAGGCTCCGACTGGCAAACGGGCGATTATTTCAGCCGCCGCCAATACGAAAAGTGCTGATTGGCAAGCCTTGGCAGCCGACGTAGCACAAGCCGGTGTGCGCAATGGCTATTTGTTGGCCGTCGCACCGACAAGTTCCACGTCCATCATCGCCGGCACTACGGCCGGAACAGACCCCGTGATGAATCGCTACTTCCTCGAAGAGAAGAAGGGCGCAACGATTGCCCGCGTCGCGCCTTCATTGTCCGACAAAAACGTGGTGGCTTTACAAGAGTGCCCATACAATCGACCAAACCTGGAGCATCCGCGCCGCCGGTGTGCGCCAACGCCACGTAGACCAAGCTCAATCTGTGAATCTCACATCACCAACGACTTCACCTTGCGCCAGTGCTGAACCTCTACATCAAAGCCTGGGAGTGCGGGATGAAGACCATATATTATGTACGTTCGAAATCACTCGAAAATAACCGAATGCGAATCCTGCGCCTCTTAAGCACGGAGCAGACACCGACAAAAATAAGCAACATCTATGTCTACAAACGAATTCGTAACACGCAAGCCGCTCTTCAACGAGCACGGCGATACGGAGACCGCGAAAAGCGGATGATCAACGGCAATACGACCAACCTCAACGACTTCAATAATATGAAGTACAAAATGGGTGTCTGATTGGTACCGCCAAGCGATGAACAACTTTTTGGATTCCTGAAGAGATCAACTTAGGGCAGGATTTGAAAGACTATAGCAAACTCTTGCCGGCAGAGCGCACGGCTTACGATAAGATTTTTGTCCTTTCTCATCTTCCTCGACAGTATTCAGACGGCCAACTTGCCCAACGTTAGCGAGTACATTACGGCGAGCGAGGTCAATCTCTGCTTGAATATACAGACCTTCCAAGAGGCCGTCCATTCTGCAGAGCTAGTAGTTATATGCTCGACACCATTTGTTCGCCCGAAGAGCGCGACGCCATTCTCTTTTCAATGGAAGAACGACCCCGTCCTCCTGAATCGCAATAAAATTCATTGGCGACCTGTACAATGTGTTTATGAACGACCGCTCGACCTTCCAGTTTATGAAAGTGCTCGTAGCCAACTATATTCTCGAAAGGCATCTACTTCTATTCCGGTTTTTATGTTCTTCTACAATCTCGGCCGCAACGGGAAGATGCCCGATCGGCTCAAGAAATTGCTACATCAATCGCGACGAGAACACGCACCTCTGGCTCTTCCGCAGCATCTTGCTCGAACTGAAAAAAAGAAGCGCCCGAAATGTTCACGCCCGATAAGGTCGACGTATACCGCCAAATGATTGCGCAGGGCGTAGACGAAGAAATAAAATGGGGCGAATACGTTTTAGGGCGACAAAATCGAAGGCTTAACCTCCGAAATGATTCGCGATTATATCAAATACTTGGGCAATTTGCGAACCACCTCACTCGGTTTCGAGCCGCTTTATGACGGTTACGACAAAGAGCCGCCCTCCATGTCTTGGGTTTCGCAATATTCTAACGCCAATATGATCAAGACCGACTTCTTTGAGGCACGCTCTACGGCCTATGCGAAGTCAAGTGCTTTGGTCGACGACCCATAAATACTCTTTTTCGGCGCTGCCGGCAGCTGCAAGGCTGCGACAGCGCCTTTATATATACCGATTCTCGCCGCCTTCCTCCTATTTTTAGTATTCCATTGCTATGCACAAACTGACCGTAGAAGAAATGAATCGCCTCGACGTCGCAGCTTTCAAGGAAGTCCCCAAACTTCCGCTCGTCGTCGTCTTGGATAATGTGCGCAGCCCTGCACAATGTCGGCTCAGTCTTTCGCACCGCCGACGCCTTTCGCCTTTCCGGCGTCTGCCTATGTGGCATCACCGGGCGCCCACCGATGGTAGAAATCCACAAAACGGCGCTCGGCGCGGAAGATAGCGTTGATTGGGAATACTTTGAAGATCCCTTGGCGGCCGTCGAAGCCTTGCGCCGCCGCGGCTACCTCATCTTTGCCGTCGAGCAAGTCGCAGGGCAGTCGGCCGCTCCATCAGCTTCGCCTCACGCCCGACCGGAAATACGCCCTCGTCCTCGGCAATGAAGTCAAGGGCGTGACGCAATCCGTCGTCGATGCCGCAGATGCCGCCGTCGAAATCCACAATACGGCACAAAACATTCCCTCAACGTCTCCGTCAGTGCCGGCATCGTACTTTGGGAGTTTGCGAAACAGTTAGGGTTTCAGCTATGAATAACGACAAGCCCCGCCTGCTTATTTTCCACCCCGCCCTTGCACCCTATCGCTTGGACTTCTTCAATGCGCTGGCCGAACGCTTTACCTGCCATGTCGTCTTGTTGCAGCGCGAGAATCCGGCCTTGTTCATAAAAGCAGGACCAACTCCTTGCCGAAGCGCGCTTTACCTACGCCTCACCTCGATCGCCATTTCACTTTGGCCGGCCGTGATATCAACCTCGGCTATGCAAGTGCCATTCGCCACTTCCGCCCCGACATCGTCTTGTGCTCGGAGTTCAACTCTCCGTCCTCTCCGCCGCCCTCTATCGTTGGCGCCATCCCCGCCGCTTCCGACTCTTCACCATATTGCGACGATAGTATCGCGATGGCCGAACGCTGCCAAGGCGGCCGCCGTCGGCGCCGCGCCGCCCTCATCCGTTGTTTAGACGGCATCGTCAACATCAGCGAAGAGACGGCCGCATGGTTCCTTCGCCATACCCCGCCCGCCGCACCTTTAGTTTCCCGATTATACGCGCCGAGCAAACTTTTTGTCTGCCATCGGCCCACCGCCGCCCGCTACGTTTCGACCCACCAATTAGCGGGTATGAAAGTAGGCCTCTTTCGTCGGCCGTTTTGTCGACGTCAAGAACCTCCCCGCCCTCATCGAAGCCTTCCGCCGCGTTTGCGAGCGCAATGCAGCAGCCGCCAACTATCGTTTAGTACTCGTCGGAAGCGGTGAGCAAGCGAACGACTTAAAGCTCAAAGCCGCCGCAGCCGGATTAGCCGACCGCGTGATCTTCCCCGGCGCTTATACGGGCCGGGATTTATGGGCTTGGTATGCTACGGCCGACTTCTTAGTGCTGTGTAGCAGCAGCGAGCCTTTGGCGCCGTCGTCAATGAAGCCCCTGCTCGGCGGCTGCCGCGCGATGGTCAGTACCTATGCCGGTGCGCGCGAACTCATCGGGCGTGATAACGGAAAAGTCTTCGACGCACTCGACGCCGAAGACTTCTATAATACTCACAACAAGCTTATGCTTCAGCCGCCCCCACGCCGGCTCGAAGCCTTTGAGCGGCCTTCCCCCATGCTCCATCTCTTTCACGGAGCGCCTCGAATCCCTCAGTCGTTTTCTTTTTGTCCGATTAAAGTTTTTCCAGATAAAAGACCGCGTGCCCACAGCGTTGATCCTCGGGCGGCAGTTGGCGCCAATCGCCAAACATCTCCCGCAGGTACGTATCCCCATCGCGCGGCCCGCTGAACAGCTCGCCTTCAAATTCCACTTGTTGCAGCGGAAAAATCGCTTCGTCCAAGTGGTGCACGCCATAACCATTATTATTGAGATAATTACCCCGATATTTTCCTTTCTTGGTAAACCATCCGCCGACGCGCCACGCCAAACCGCAGAGTGCACGCATTGTGCCGAAATACACAAATTCGGCCGCCGAGCGCCAACTATAATAATGCTGCGAATGGAGTATGGCATTGGCCTCACAATAGCGCTTGGCCAGACGCTTCACCGTAGCTGCAGAAAAATCAGGATAAAGGAATCAGCGGGAAAATGTCGACATACAAACCCTTGGCATAGTCGCGCTTAAAATCATCGCCATATTCTACGATAAACGAATGCTTATCGCGCACCTTATAGATCGGCGTACCGCCGTCGGGCTTCAAGCCCGGCCCTTGCAGCACCAAGTGGTCCGGCAATTCCGCCTGTGCTATTTTTGATAAAGCGCTCACGTCCTCGCCGCGCATCGCGATGTCGATGTCGTCGTCCCAGGAATGAAGCCCCCGTGGCGCAATGCGCCGAGCAGCGTTCCCCATCGAGCCAATAAGGTATCGTCGGGCATCGCATAAATCGCGCACCTGCTTCAAAATGTCCAACTGTTTGAGCTGAACGGGCCGCAAATGCTTCGCTGATAAGCCGCCAAGTCCGCGCCATCGCAATCGGCGCCACGCGGCATCAGCGCCTCCAGCGTGGGAGGTCTTCCTTGTAGGTCGTTTGCGGTTGCGCTCATCGCCGGCCACTTGCGCGATGTCCACCTCCGGACAATATGCTTTACGACGCCGCAATCGTCCGTCGCGGCAAAGTCGGATCGGCCAAAAGCCTTTTCGTAAGCCCGCTCGAGCAGTTCGCGGCGAAAGCCCTGCGGCGTTTGCACGCGGCGCAGACTGTTTCGCGGCAGCGTATGCGTCGTTTGGCCCTCCACGCGCACAATTGTATCCGTCACGGGTTTGCAATACGTTGACCGCCTCAGCCGCTTCCCAAGGCGCGGCATACGGAAGTAATGATCGTTTCCGTCACCAATGGGCGCGCAGCGTCGTGCACGTAAAAGGTTGACCTCGCGCCCTTCACAAGCCTTGAGCGCCGCCAACGTGGAGTCGTAGCGTTCTGCACCGCCGGAGACCACGTTTTTCACTTTCTCCACCCATTTTCCGTCACCATCGTGGCGCACGTCCTCGACGTAATCGGGTGAACGACGATGATGACTTCTGCAATCAGCGGGTGCAGGGACAAAGGCTTCGACGGCATACGCCAAAACGGTGCGCCCCCGAAGCTTCAAAAATTGCTTTGGCTGACTTTTCTCCGAAGCGCTTCCCACTGCCACCGGCCAAGATGGCGGCTATATTTTTTTCGCATAATCTTAGATTTTACAAACGACAAGCAAGTGCGCATCGGGCGCAGTCGGCATCGGCGCGCGCAAGTGTTCGTTTCGTGGGCAAATTTAATGGTTTTTCTACGCGTTTTCGCCCTTTTCTTTGCTTTTTCTCCTCGCAGATGCCGCCGCGAAGCAGCGCCGCGCGCCGCCGCAGCCTTGGATATTTTGTTTCCGTGACTGATAACGGGGCGCACGAAGACGCTGCGGGAGCTTTTCATCGTGAGCGCAAACCTTTTTTATCACGAGCGCAAACGTTTTTTATCGTGAGCGCAAAGGTTTACGCTCGTGATGAAAAAGGTGGGCAACCAATGATAGGCGCGCGAAAAATCTGATATAAGACGCTTGAAAACAAAGCATTTTGGGCACAAAAGCGCATCTTCCGCTTACTGGTGGACGAGCAAAGGATGCGCGCGAAGGATAGAGTGGCTGGCAATGCTTAAGATTGCGCACCATGCGCGCGGCGGAACCATCGCCATTTGCGGCAGAAGAATCGGATAGTTTACCCGAGATTTTTACGTATCTTTGTCCGCTGAAAGATTATATAACACTTCATCTCTCCGTATGCAATCACGTCAGACGTATATCGAATTTTTCCGTCCCCTTATCCGTGTGGTCGGACTCACGGTCTTGGCCGGATTTATTCTTCGCTTGGTTTTAATCTTTAATCCGCAAACGATTGGCAGTTTGCCGTTTGGCGGCCTCGTTTTGGCCTTTGTGCGCGGCGCTCTGACTGACGCTTGTGTAGGCCTGTTGGGGGAGTTTGGTATTTTTCTCAACTATCTCTTTATCTCTGAAAAGCAAATATCGCCGGCCGCTCAATTACGTCTTGGGCGGACTGCTCTTGGTCATCCTCCTCTATTTGTCGTTCTTCGATAAAAGTTTGACGGAATTTAATATAGGGTTTGACGCGCGTTCTGACTTATCTGGCCCTCTATAAGGCGGTGAGTTTCGGCCTTCGTTGGGCCTTTCCTCGCATTCGGCCGGTGTATAGTAAGGTGGTCTTTTTCTTGACCGTGTTCGTCTTTGTCACGGCCTTGCTCGTCGATACCGTTTCGGCTTATTTCTTTTTGGGGAGAGTTTGGCGTGCGCTATAATTTTATAGCCGTCGACTACTTGGTTTACACGAATGAGGTCATCGGAAACATCTTTGAATCTCACCCGATGGTGCCGCTGCTGATCGGCTTGGGCGTTACGTCGCTGCTGATTACGTCTTTCGTGGTCCCTGCAAAAGCGGAAAATCGTTGTACCGCAGGCTTCGCTCGGCGTAAAACTGCGGGCGGCGGGCCTTTATCTGACGGCCTGCATCGTAGCCTTGCTCGGCGCGGTAGGACTCACGTCGTTGCGGCCGAGTAGTAACCGGTATGTCAACGAATTGGGGACAACGGGCTCTGCAAATTTGTGGAAGCGTTTCGCTCCAGCCAACTCAATTACGACCAATTCTACCTTACCATGTCGCCGCAGAAGGCGAAGGATATGATGCAGCGCTTGTATCCGGCTAAAAATCGAAGATCCGCTGCCCGAAACGCGCAAGAATATCGTGCTGATAATGGTGGAGAGCTTGAGCGCCGACTATATGGCGGCCTTTGGCAATCAGGATCATCTGACGCCTTGCTTGGATAGTTTGGCGCAACATAGTTTGTTCTTCGAAAGCCTCTACGCCTGCGGCAACCGTACGGTGCGCGGATTGGAGGCCGTCACCTTGTGTCAGCCGCCTTGTCCCGGCGAGAGCAAGATCAAGCAGCCCAACAACACGGGCTTGTACACCGTGGCCACAATCTTACGCCAAAAGGGCTACCGCACGCAATTCCTCTACGGCGGCGACAGCTATTTTGATAATATGCGGGCCTTCTTCGGCGGAAACGGCTACGAGATCATTGATAAGACGACGATGCGGCCGGAAGAGATAACGTGCAGCACCGTCTGGGGCGCTTGTGATGAGGATTTGTTCAACCACGCGCTGCGCGTATTCGATCAGAATGCGGCACAAGGCAAACCTTTTTACGCGCATCTGATGACGACGAGCAACCATCGCCCATACATTTATCCGGAAGGTAAGATCGACATTCCGCCCACTGCACGCTCGCGGAGCGGCGGCGTGAAGTACACGGATTATGCCATAGGTCGCTTCTTGAAAGATGCGGAAAAAGCACGCGTGGTTTAAGCAGACGGTCTTCGTCATCATAGCCGACCACTGCGCTTCGAGCGCCGGCAACACGGAAGTACCGCTCGAACGCTACCATTCCGGCTATGATCTACGCGCCGGGCTTTGTGAAGCCGGGCAAGGTGGGCCATCTGGTGAGTCAGGTGGATATGATGCCGACTGTATTCGGACTCTTGCACTTCAGTTATCAAGCGCCGTTCTGCGGACGGAAATGCCCTTGCACCCCACTATGTGCCGCGCGCTCGCCGCCACGTATCAGGATATGGGTTATCTGCGCGAGAATGTCTTTACTTTGTTCTCACCAACGCGACGCGTGATGCAGCAGATCGCTACGCCGACACCTCAACATACTTACACGCAGCGCCCGATGCCGCGCCCGAATCAAAAAATTGGTGGAGGAAGCCGTGGCGCATTATCAGACGGGCGGACGGCAATAAATAAAGACGGCGACCCGCAAAATATGCTGACCGGAGCGGTGGGAAAAAGGACTAAAAATAGTGAAATATACGCCTTTAGTAGTCTCTTTTTTCCAAAATCGGCGATAAATTTAGGATGCTACCGGAGAAAAAGTGAGAAATGGGGCGGGTGGCCTTAAACTTTTTATAAATTTGCGGTTTACTATGCTGCTCTACTGAAGAGGGTAGAGACAGAAAGAGTAACTTTTAATCTAAATAGAGAACAAAATGAAACCTGCTCAAGGTAAACTTGGCGTGCTGTGCGTCGGAATGGGGGCTGTGACCACTACTTTCATCGCCGGAACGCTGATGTATCAGAAAGGACTCGGACTGCCGGGCGGCGCCGTCACGCAAATGGCAAAAATTCGCGTAGGTCGAGGCGATAAAAACAGTATAAAAGAGTCGGAGAGATCGTCCCGCTGGTTAGCATGGACGATATGGTCTTCGGCGGATGGGATATTTTTACGGACAATGCTTACGAAAGTGCATTGAATGCCGGCGTTTTGTTGGCAAAAGATGTGGATCCGGTGCGCGACGAATTGAAGGCTATCCGCCCAATGGCGGCTGCGTTTGACCCGAAATTCGTCTCACGCTTGCACGGGGAACACATTAAGAAAGGTACGCGCCTCGAACTGGTGGAGCAACTGCGTGAGGATATTCGCCGCTTCAAAAGCGGAGAACAACTGTGAGCGCGTTGTGGTGCTGTGGGCGGCTTCTACGGAAATTTATGTGCCTTATTTTGAACCGGTACACGGCACGTTGGCCGCGCTCGAGCGGCGATGGCGGCTGACGATCAGGAGCACGTGGCGCCTTCTATGTGCTACGCTTATGCGGCGATGGCGGAAGATGCGCCTTTCGTGATGGGTGCGCCGAATACGTGCATTGATATCCCGGCAATGTGGGAAATGGCTGAGGCTAAACAATTGCCCATCGCCGGAAAAAGACTTCAAGACGGGGCAAACGCTGATGAAAAACGGTGCTGGCTCCGATGCTGCGCACGCGCTGCTTGGGTTTGGCGGGCTGGTTCTCGACTAACATTCTCGGCAATCGCGACGGCGAGGTATTGATGCGCCTGAAAAACTTCCACACGAAGGAGGTGAGCAAGCTCGGCGTGATAGATACGATTTTGAAAGCTGATGAGCAACCGGAACTTTATGGAGATATTTACCACAAGGTGCGCATCAATTATTACCCACCACGCGGCGATGCGAAAGAAGGTTGGGACAACCTGGATATTTACGGTTGGATGGGAAAGGATTATGGGATGCAGATCAAGGTAGACTTCCTCTGCCGCGATTCAATCTTGGCTGCGCCGATCGTTTTGGACCTCGTCGTGGTGCCGACTTGGCGCATCGCGCCGGCTTAAAAGGCATTCAGCGCTGGATGAGTTTCTTCCTGAAGAGTCCAATGCACGATTTTACGCAGGGAGAAGAACCTATTCACGACCTTTTCCAACAGTATATTCTCTTTAAGAACCAGATCCGATTACTGGGCGGCTACGAAGCCGATGAGGAATTGGACTAAACGGAATGGCAGCCGGATGCGCCGGCAATCGTCTTTATAACAAAAGTATTTTCAGGCTTCACGCTGCGTTAATCTTTTGACGCCCCGTGAAGCCTGATTGACCAAAAACAACTAGCGCTTTAACCTGCTTCGCCCTAACAAAAACTTACGCAAAGAAAGATAGGCAGGCAAACGGAGCAAGCGTAATTAAAAAGACAACTGACAAGGCTTAAATGAACAGGCTTTTATTCTCACTTCTCTTCTCTTTGATGGCGATCACCGCCTTTGCACAACGGATCGAAGGAACGATTACCGACGCGCGAACGGGAGAACGATTGGCTTTCGTCAATCGTGCACTACGATCGGGGCGCAGCTACGCAATCGAATATCAATGGTGACTACTTCATAGAGTTTAAACAGCGCAAACCAACCGTTTCGTTGGTCGGCTATAAGACGCAAACTTTCCGGCTAACGGCTGCGCAGCACTTAGACATTCGCTTGGAGCCTTCGAGCGAAAACGAACTGGAGAGGCGGTAGTCAAAGGGGCGAAAGGATAAGTATTCGCGCAAGAACAACCCGGCCGTAGACTTGATGCGCAAGGTCATTGCGGCGAAGAAGGAAAGCGACCTTCGGCAGCACGACTATTATAGTTATGACAAGTATTCCAAACTTACGTCTCGCGCTCAACGATGTTAGCGATAAGATGTTCACGGAAGGGATTCTCAAGCGCTTTTCCGTATTGCAAGATAACGTAGAAAACCTGCAACGAAACGGGTAAACGTATTCTACCCGTATCGATCGACGAGACGGTATCTCAAGAAAATCTACCGCCGCCAGCCGCGCTCGGAGAAAAAGCATCGTGCAAGGCAAGCAAACGTCGGGCTTTAATACACTCTTCAATACGGGCGATTTGCTCACCGAAGTCTTAAAACGACTGCTTCGCGGACGTAAATATATATGAGGACAACATACGCCTGCTCAGGTTGCACTTTATCAGTCCGCTCGGCGGCAATACGGCGATCAACTTCACCGATATTTCATCGTCGACACATTGGATATGAACGGCGAAAAAGACCATCGAACTCAACTTTACGCCCAACAATCCGCAAGACGTCGGCTTTAGCGGAGCTTTGTATATCGCCGCTGATTCGACCTACTGCGTAGTAAAGGCCGACTTAACCCTGCCGAAGAAGTCGGACGTCAATTATGTCGACAACATGCGCATTATTCAAGACTTCAAACGCTTGAGAGCGGCGAGCAATTTCTTGTGCGCGACGATATGATCGTCGAAATGCAAGTCGTTAGTTTTCTGTACAAGCCCTGATGGTGCGCAGGATTACGGAGAACAGCAATTTATCTTTCACAGCCTTGCCCGACAAAAACGTTTAAGTTCAAAGGCGATAAGATGACCGCAGCCAACGCTACGATTCGACCGGCAGAGTTTTGGCGACAATATCGCGCCAACGATCCGATGAGCGAGTCGGAAGAACGTATGCAGGAAATAATGGGGCAGGTTGGCCAAGTCAAAAGGTTTCCGCGGCATTCTTTGGGTAGCAAAGCCTTTATCGAAAACTTTGTTGAAACCACCACCGACCCGAAGAAGGGCAGCAAGTTCGACGTCGGCCCCGTCAATCCACCTTCTCCTACAACTTTGTCGACGGCTTCCGCCTCCGTGCCGGCGGCCAGACTACGAGCGAATCTGAATCCGCACCTCTTCTTCCGCGGTTACGTGGCCTATGGTTTCAAAGAGACCGCCGCGTGAAAGGACTGGGCGAGGTTACGTATTCGTTTCTGCCCAAAGCCCATTTGCCACGCGAGTTCCCGGTCAACAATCTGACGTTCACGTACAACAACGATGTGATGGCGCCTTCCGACCGCTTTCTGCCGACGGATAAGGACAACGTCTTTACCGCACTGAAGTGGACCAAGGTTAATCATATGCTCTACTACACTTATTTCCGCCTTCTTTGGGATAGGGAATGGAAAACAACCTGCGCCCTCAACGTCCGCCTCAATCACGAGAAAAGACGAGCCCACGGCTGCTCTCTTCTATCAGCCGCTCGACGGACGCGGGGCACCGAGCAACGACCCGAGTCGCTGGCTGCACCATCTCAACACGACCGACCCTCACACTTTCACTCACCTTTCAGCCCGGTGCGACGTGGATGAACACGAAGCAGCGGCGCTATATGATCAACAAAGACGTACCGGTCTTCTCCTTGTCGCATACCATCGGTCTGCGCGGCGTATGGGGAGCGACTACACCTACAATTTCACGGAAGCAAGTATCTACAAGCGCTTCTGGCTGGGCTCGTGGGAAAAAAATAGAGACGCGTTTGGCGGGCGGTGTGCAGTGGAATAAAGTGCCTTATCCGCTTTTGATTATGCCGCGGGCCAATTTGACGCTATATTTTTGCAGACGAATATGTTCAACTTGATCAACAATATGGAGTTTTCTCAACGACCGCTACGCTTCGTTGATGCTGTCTTGGGATTTTCAATGGTAAGATATTCAATCGCATTCCGCTCTTAAAGCATCTAAAATGGCGCGAATACATCGGCTGTAATATGCTTTGGGGCACACTAACTGATAAAACAACCCCACACTGGCGCGCCACGCGTCGGATAACAAGCTGTTCTACTTCCCCGGCGAGTTCCAGCCCGATGGCAGCTTCCGTTACCTATCCTCCGTGATGGACAAACGCACGCCCTATATCGAAGTATTTGCCGGCGTTCACAACATTTTCAAGATCCTTCATCGAATACGTGCGCCGTCTGACGTATCTCAACATCCCGAAAGCGCCACCAATGGGGCATCAGGGCTATGTTGCGCGTCTCCTTCTAAGACATTTTGCGCCGTCCGTACACATTATATATATAGGCACCGCCCGCTACGCTTTCTCATCTGCGTAGCGGGCGGTGTAAGTCGGTGGATAAGCGCGGCGGAGCCTCTTGCTATGCGGCTTTCTACCTTGCGGCGCAAAGGACTTCAGCACCTTACCCCTAAAGCCCATAAGCGGGCGGCGAGGGGCCGAATTTGAGTCGACGACTTCTCCCAAAAGCGTGGCCGACGAACTGCCTGTCACGCGAACACGTATGAATTCGCCGGGATGATGATTGCCGCGGTCGAAGATCACTACCTTGTTCTGCTCCGTGCGGCCGAAGAGTTGATCCCGACTGCGCTTACTCGTGCCTTCAATCAAGACCTCGTAGACTTTACCCTCGCAGCGGCGGTTGGCTTCCGCACTCTTGCGGTTTTGCAGAGGGCTATGAGTTCTTCCAGCGCTCTACCTTTACGGCCTCCGAGATGTCGTCCGGCAAATGCTTGCTCGCGTAGGTGCCCGGGCGCTCACTGTATTTGAACATAAAAGCACTGTCGTAGCCCACTTCTTCCATCAAACTCAAACTCTCTTGATGGTCTTCCGGCGTCTCCGAGCAGTAACCTACGAAGATGTCAGTCGACAAACCGCATTCGGGCACTATCCTACGAATGGCGGCCACCGATCCAGATACCACTCGCGCGTATATTTGCGGTTCATTAATTTCAAAATGCGATTACTACCGCTCTGTACGGGCAGGTGAATGTGCCGACACACGTTAGGTTCTTCCGCGATGACGTGGAGCGTCTCGTCACTCATATCCTTCGGGTGGGGTGTCACGAAGCGAATGCGCATATCCGGAAAGGCGCGCGCCACGCGGCGGAGCAAGCCGGGGAAGTTTACAGCTTCGACTGCTCATCTGCTGCCAACAATAGCTGTTGACGTTTTGCCCAAAGCAGGGTTACTTCACAAAATGTTTGTCGTGCAGGTCGGCCACTTCGCACAAGATGCTCTCCACGTCTCGGCTGCGTTCTCGTCCGCGCGTATACGGCACGATGCAATAGTGGCAGAAATTGTTGCAACCGCGCATGAGTGCCTGCACAAAGCCCGAGAGTTTGCTGCCGCAGACGCGTTCGGGCACGACGTCGCGATAAGTTTCGCTCGTCGAGAGTTCGATGTTCATCGCCTTTGTGTCCGGCTTCCGCTTGCGCGATCAAGTCCGGCAAACTCAGATAAGCGTCGGGACCGGCCACGAGGTCGGCGTGGTGATCGTGGAGGGAGGCCTTCTTTTACGCGTTCGGCCATACAGCCCAAGACGCCGATAATCAGTCGGCGCCTGTGCTTGCGCAGCGCGTGGAGCGCGTCCAAGCGGTGAATGATGCGTTGCTCTGCATTGTCGCGCACACTGCAAGTATTGAGAAATACGGCGTCAGCTTCATCGAGGTTCTCCGTAGGCTCGTCAGCCCGCCATTTTCATGACGCTCGCCACGACTTCACTATCGGCCACGTTCATCTGGCAACCATATGTTTCTATCAGAAGATGCTTCATTGTCTTTTATTTGGGGCTGCAAAGTTAATAGAAAACGACTGACTTAGCCACCTCCTTTGCGCCCCTTTTCGCCGCACCGGCTACCGACGAACTACTTCTGCTCGGGCTTTCCGTAGGCCTGCGGGGCGTTTCCGCTCCGGCGGCAAGCGGCGGCAGCGTAGCCTTTTTCGTTTGCCGGCAGCAAACCATCGTTTGGTGGGGAGCATACTATCGTTTGGCGGCAGCATACCATCGTTTGGCGGCAGCAAACGATAAACCGATGGGCGCGCCGCCTGCATTGGCCCATCGTAGCACGACTATTATACTACAGTCTTCGCATCAGAGGCAAACGCCGGAAGCCACTCCCGCATCGGCCGCGTTCGCAGGCTTGCGCTTCGGTGGCAACGAGGGGCGCAAAGGGTCGTAAAGGCTGATCGGCAAGCGCAATACGGCCGCAGCAGCCTTTTTAGCTCAGCTTTTACCGCCGCAAACGTCCGAAGCGTGCGACTAAAAAGTGGGAGCGACGAAGAAACATTTAACACATATTGGCCAGCCAAGAAAGACTGTGTCAGATAATGTCGCGTTTTATGCCGTCCTTTGCACTGTCAAAAGGAAATCAGAATCGATTTTACGAAGGCCCGGCCGGCAATTCCTGCGACGCAATCAATGAGTTACTAACCTCTAATCAATTTCATTAAAACTATGCTGAAGTATAAATTAGTGAGCCGCGCGAACCCGCGCAAACGAAATGAAAAACAATTTTACGCCCAACTGACCGGCGTGCAAACCATCAAGCGTTGCGACTTCCTGAGTCTGCTCGAAAAGCGCTCGTCGATGTCCTCTGCCGACGTAAAAGCTTCCTCGATGCCCTCGAGTTTGAACTGATGCACCGCTTGGCCAGCAGCATAAGCATTCGCTGGGCGACCTCGGTTCTTTTCGCGCACGATCCGAAGCGTCGGCGCAGTGAACAAAAAGGATTACGACCAACGAAAGTACATCAAAGGCGTCAACGTGCGCTTCCGCCCATCGGCTAAATGGATGCGCGAGAAGAGCAAGACCGGCGAACTCATCAGTTTTGAAACGGTGGGCAGGCTAATGCCAACCAACTTTCGCGGCGTGCTGAAGAGTAGGCGCCGCTCATAGACTAACTTAAATCTGTAAAATAACATTGAAGATTATGCTTTATTATTTAGTATCACGTAGAAATCCGCTGAAGCGGGAAGAAATAAAATGGTATGCACAGCCCGTGCGTGTAAGACCGATCGAACTGCAAACTTTGGCTACGGACATCGAAAGCCGAACGACGCTGAGCCGCGCCGACGTAAAGGGCTGCTCGATGCGGTGAGCACGAACTCATCGCGCAACTGGCGGCCGGAAACCGCGTGGCGCTGGGCGATTTGGGCTCTTTCAAACTCAAAATCCGCAGCAGAGGCGAAAAAGGAAAAAGAAGAAATTCACACCGAAAAACATCCTCGGCACGCGTACTCTTTTCGTTGCAGCACGAAGTTGCGCCACTACTTTTTCGATGCAAAGGCGGCAGTGTGCGCCTGATGCGAGGTAAAAGCGAAAAGGACCAGACGCCCGCACCGAAAAGCGGACAATAATCACCCTAACGCTATGCTCGCCCTCCGGAATCGCAGCCGGAGGGCGGGATGCATCTAACCGAAATCGTTTTAATCTAAACCGTACAACAATGAAACATCAACCTTCTACAAACGCTAACCGAAAATCGCGCTCGCGCGGCAGAGACGATCTCGGCTTTCGTCTTGATTTCGGCCGGCATCTTGCTGGCTGTGGCGGGCTTCATCACGCCGCCGCTGGGCGAAATCTCCGACTCGGTCTTGTGGTTTTTCGCGCAGTGTCTGCTCTATGCGGGCAGCGTGTTCGGCTTGCGAGCCTACGTCGACCGGAAGTTGGCCGACGTGCTGAAAAGATTAAGTCGCAAGCGGCAAGTTTTCTTTATCTAACCTTAAAATGAAACAACAATTATGGCAGAATTTTGCGCTTTTTGCGCCCCGACTTCTGAAGTGGGAGCGGGGCTTTTCCTTCGACGCAGCCGATAGTGGGGGCGCTACGAAAGATGGCGTGACGCTGCGCACTTTTTCGGCTTATTGCCGAAAACATTGGCCCGAACCGGGCATCGATCAGCTCTTGGCGCTCACGGCGCTGCAATGGACGGAGATCATGCGCGACTATTGGGATCGCTGTCGGGCCGACCAATGGCGGGATCAGCGCTTGGCCGACTTTGTGGTCGATTGGTATATCAATGCGGGGCGACCGGCAATTCGCGCACTGCAATGGGCGGCCCACGTTCAGGCGGACGGCATCGTGGGAGCAAGACGCTGCGCGCGCAGTGAATAGGGCGCCAAGCGTCAAACTCCTGCAAACGTTGCTCGTGGCGCGAGGCGTTTTTACATCAACTTGGTGCGCCGACGGCCGGACCAGCGCCGCTTCTTGCGCGGCTGGCTGAATCGGACGGAAGATATGGCGCGCGGGCAGAAAGGAGGAGCATGAGGGGCATATATAGCTTTTTGTATCGAAGATTACCAGACTTTTTGCGCCGCTTGATTGGGCGGCATCGGCGGCTTTTGCGGTTGAGGCATTCGCGCTTGGGAGCGAAAATGGGCCGTTGGCTTTGTTGCTCTGCTTGCTGTGCGGGGCTTGCTCGACGCATCGGCGAACGACGGAGGTGCAAATCAAACATGGGGAGACAAAGGCGGCGCACGAGCGCTTGGTTTTCGATTCGATACGCGTCAGAGATACGCTCTTGGTGCGCACGGGCGAGATACGGTGCGCGTGGAGCGACACGTACATTATGAACATGCCGTCAGGCAAAGGCTGAGAGACACGCTGGTGGTGATGCGTACGGATACGGTGCGCCTGCAAACGGTCAGCGCACCGCCAAAATCGCCGGGTCGGCGCTTATTTTCAAGGTGGCTGCGCACGATATGGGGCACGATCATCGCGCTCTTGGCCCTCGGCATTCTGTGGTCTACTTTGCGCCACGCCGTGAGGCGTCCGATCTAGCTAAACCGAAAGGCTGCGACGAAAAATGCGCCCCGTCTGCTTGCTTTATCAGCGACAAATCCCCGACTTGCAGGGTCGGGGATTTGTCGTATCTACTGCTCCACCAAATAAGTGGGCGGAGTGGGGAAGTAAACTGCAAAAGCGCTCCGAGGGCGTCTACCAGTTTTTATATGGGTTGCGGCGCAGTTGGGAATTGTAATAACAGGCTTCACCCGTCACTTCTTGACCCAAGAAATCAGGCTTGAGATAAGGCTCATCGGGCAGAATGTAGCTCGATTTCCGCAACAACGAGGCCTTCATTTTCGCCCAAAAACTCGTCAACTTCGATGGTGTGCTTTCCGTTTGGGATGAGCCAGCGTACTTTCTCAACCAAGCCGGGTTCGCAAAAGAAACAAAAGCGCTAAGGCTTCGTTCTCGGTAATTTCCTTCTCAAACTCGAAGCGCGAAAGTCCGCCGTCGAGCGATGGGCCTTTGATCGTCAAAAAGCCTCTCTCACCGCAGAGCCGCACGCGTACCGTCCGGCCGCCACCGCTGCAAATGTAGCCTTGACGAATCGTGTAGTGGGACGTGGAAAAGTCCTTGTAAGGCCCCACCACAAGAAACTTGCGTTCAATCTCCTGTGCCATCGTTTAACTGAAAAAGCCAGTAATAGAGGATCAAAATCAGAACGACTAAGGAGATAAGTCCGAAGAAAATCCCGTTGATCACGCGCCGGGCTTGGTGAGCGGCCTTGCGGTCGCGCTCAATCTTTCTCATTTTACTCTTTCCGCTCATAATTCGTAATGTTTTTTTCAAAGTGTTGGTAATGAATTTTATGCTTCGCCACCCCCATTTTCCATGAGGGTGAGGCCTTGATAAAGCCATCCAGTTTGCCGTCCATCACGCCGTTGACGTCGCTTGTTTTGGAAGTTCGTGCGGTGATCTTTCACGCGGCGGTCGTCAAAGACGTAGCTGCGGATCTGGCTGCCCCATTCGATCTTCTTCTTTCCCGCTTCGATCTTGGCTTGGGCAGCCCTGCGCTTCTGCAAAGCGCGGTCGTATAGTTGGGAACGCAGCAAGCGCATCGCATTTTCGCGATTTTCCAATTGCTTTCTGCTCTCCGTGTTTTCGATAAGAATCTCTTCGGTCTCTCCGGTATCGGGATCGGTGTATTGATATCGAGGCGCACGCCTGTTTCTACCTTGTTCACGTTCTGGCCGCCGGCGCCGCCGGAGCGGAATAAATCCCAACTGATCTTAGAAGGGTCAACGTAAACTTCAATATTATCATCGACGAGCGGCGTCACAAAGACGCTGGCAAAAGACGTCATACGCTTGCCTTGCGCATTGTAGGGCGAGACGCGCACCAAGCGATGCACGCCGTTTTCGCTCTTGAGATAACCGTAGGCATAGTCGCCCTCGATTTCGATTGTCACGGTCTTGATGCCCGCTTCGTCGCCGTCCTGCAAGTTAGAAATGCGCGTCTTATAGCCTTGCGCCTCAGCGCTAGCGCAAATACATACGCATCAGCATCGAAGCCCAATCCTGACTTTCCGTTCCGCCGGCGCCGGAGTTGATTTTCAAGACCGCATCCATCGAATCTTCTTCGCCGCGGAGCATATTTCTGAGTTCGAGGTGCTTCGATGGCATCGATCGCCTTTTGGTAATCAGCATCTACTTCCTCTTCCGTGACCAACTCATCCTTATAGAACTCAAAGGCCGTCTCGAGTTCACCGACCAAAAAGCAAACATCGTTGTAGTCCGTCACCCATTTTTCAATACCTTTCACCTTTTTCATCTGCTCTTCAGCGCGCTTCGGGTCATCCCAGAAGTCGGGCGCTTGCGTGCGAGTTGTTCTTCTTCCAGTTCAACCCGTTTAGCGTCGATGTCCAAGTATTTGATGTAATGCTTCGGCGCGCGTCTGCAGTCCTTCAATTGATCAGCTGTAATCATTGTCTGCAGTTCTCACGCGGCCGTCGGTCTATAAAGCCAGCCCGACGCGCCGGCGTTTTTGATTATCCTTATATATAATGTCCACGAGCGTAGTCAGCCGCTCGGCCTCTCATTCTCGCCTTACGGCTTAAAGTTTTGCTCCGCCTTCCGGTAGGTTGGTCGATCATATCAGCGTATCTTTTATAGACTACGTTGCGCTTTTTACCTTGAGCGTGTTCGTCAGTTCGCCGCTTTCGATGCTAAAGGCCTTCGGCAGAAGAATAAAATGCTTGATGCGCTCATAGTCCGAGAGGTCTTGCTGCAGCGTATCGATCCGATTGCGCAAGAATTCTACGATTTCGGGCTTGCGGCAGAGCTCTTCGTGCGAGGCAAAAAGCTATTCCGTTTTTGATTCGCATACGCTTCGAGCGCTTGAAAAATCCGGCACGATCAAAGCCGAGACAAATTTGCGCTCATTCGCCACGACGACGCATTGATCAATACAGCGATCGATCGTCATTTTTAGATTCTATCTGTTGCGGCGCGATGTATTTGCCGTTAGAGGTCTTAAACAAATCTTGATGCGCTCCGTCAAAAACAGTTCGCCGTCTTTCATATAGCCCGCATCACCCGTGTGAAAACCAGCCATCGGCGTCGAGCACCTCTTTCGTGGCCGACTCCTTCTTATAATAACCCGGCGTGATCGTATCGCCGCGCAAGAGGATCTCGTTGTTCGCACCGATCTTCAGCTCCAGTCCCTGGCGGGATCTGCCCTACGGAGCCAAGCGTCGCCCGTTCGCCGCTCACGATCATTGGAAACGGTGGCCGTAGATTCCGTCAGTCCGTAGCCCACCAGCATATAAAGCCCCACAGCGTGCGCAAAGTTTTTCCACCTCGGGCGAAACGGCGGCACCGGCCGTCGGGAAGAAGTTCGCGCGGTCCAAACCCAGCGTCTTGCGGAGCAGTTTGTAGACCGTCCGATCATAGAGTTTATACTTCATCTTCAGCATCATCGGCGCCGGCCGCTTTTGCGAAGCGTAGTCGGCCCAATAGCGCATACCGTCTCCAGCGCATCTGTCATCAGGCTGCGCTGCACTTTGGGCGAAGCGGCAATTTTTCCTGCACGCCTTGATAGATTTTCTCCCACAATCGGTACGCTCGACATACACGTGGGGCGAATTTCCTGCATCGACTTTAAGACGTCGGCCGGGCGCTCATTGATCGCCTGACGCTACGCCAGCCGAGAAACCCAGATAAGACCAACCGCGCTCGAAGATGTGCGTGAAAGGCAGGAAGTTGAGAAAGACGTCATCCGGCGAAAGCGGCAGGTTGGCGCCGTTGCCATAGACCGCCGCGCGATACATCTTATACGTCAGGATGACGCCTTTGCTGTTGCCCGTCGTCCCGCTCGTATAGAGGATGTCTGCCATATCGTCGTAATTGGCTTCTTTCATGCGCTGCCGATATTCTCCACGGGCCTCTTCGGGCGAAGCCAGCTCGAGAAACTCGTCGAAATAGATGCTCAAGTGGTCCGTCTCTTTGCGTTTGACGGACTTGTCGAGATGACAATGCGCTCAAACTCTTGCAGAGGCTCAGGACGCTGAACGCAACGTCGTAGTGCTGCTGTTCGCCTACGAAGAGGAGTCGCACCTCGGCATCGTTCATCGTATAAGTAATCTGTGCGCCGCTCGAAGACGGATAAAAAGGCGTGGTCACTGCACGTATGCCGTAGCCGCCAAAGCTGACGTACACATGCACTCCGGCTTATTTTGAGAGAAGACGGCGATGCGCTCCTGCCGACTCTGCCCAGCGCCGGAGGGCGCAAGAAACGCGCAAAACGCGCGCTGAAAATTGCCGCCGACACATCGCGCCATACGGAAGCCGCATAATCGTAATGCTTCAGGGCTGTTTTTATCGCCACAGCGCTCCGCTTAGCGATGAATAAGATCGAGACAGGTGTATGTTGTGTACCATAATCTTTCTCAGATTTGTAGCAGAGATAAAGAAAACTCCCAAGCAGGGCAAATAATCAGCTATTTTTAGCCCCATCGGAGCAGATTCTGCGCCCGCCCCAACCCTTTGCGCCGGCTTCGGGTGCTACTTTTTGAGTCGAATCGTCAGCCTTTCTTCGCGCAAAAGGGCTTAGAATAATAATCCGTATATTTTTATAAAAATCCAACGCATCCTCTGTCGGCCTCGATGGGCTATCGTCGCCGCCGGGGTTTTTGTCGGCTTCGCGGCCCGCGTCGCCGCCTGCACGGAGGAGTTTGCCGCCGTTGGCCTCAGTCGCTCCCTACCTTGCGAAAGGTGGATTTTCCTACTGACGAAAGCGGAAAATGGCGACCGACCGCGCAAGACTGCATCGACCGAAAATCTTACGTCCGAGTTTTTTATCACGAGCGCAAACCTTTTTATCACGAGCGTAAACCTTTTTATCGTGAGCGTAAACCTGCTATCATCGTGAGCGTAAATGCCCCGCATTGAATGTGGAGCATTTATTTCCCAACGTTGCAGACCTAAAATCCCCATTTGCGCCCGTTTTTGAAAGACCAACCCTAAGGGGTTGTCAATGCGGCGGTGCGTTAGGTAGGGTTAAAGCCGCTTCGCACCTAACCCTGCTGCCTGAAAGAGACTAACCCTCGATGATTGTGCGGCAGTGCGGTCGCGGAAATGGGGTGGCAGGGTTGGCGTTTGGACGTTAGCGCGCTGCAAGATTGGAGTTTTGTAGGATTAGTTGCGGACGTGCGGTCGTAGAAGTGGGATGGTAGAAGTCATGATTTGTGTATAAGCAAGGAGCATGTTGCGTTCAATGGAGTATTTGCAGCGAGGATGCGTAAAAAAAATGATGATAATAAACCATAGGTCAAGTTAGGGTGAGGCATTTTTGTGAAGATTGCGCACGAGACCCGACATCGATTCGATAAAAGCGACGACAACCCCTTAGGGTTGGTCTTTTGAGCAGGCCGAGGTTAAGTTGCGCAGCGGCTTAACCCCGGATAAAGCGATGGAAATGAGTACAACCCCATTAGGGGTTGGTCTTTCACCGTGGCGGGGTTGAGGAGCGAAGCAGCAACCCAGGCACTAACGACGTGAGTCGTTGCTTTAGCACGATATTAGCGGGCTTGTTTCCGTTATGTCGATCATCGGACGTTTTTGAAAGACCAACCCTACAGGGGTTGCCAATGCAGGGTGTGCGTTAGGCGGGGTTAAGCTGCTTCGCACCTCTAACCCTGCCCTAGAGACTAACCCTGATGGGGTTATTTGCAGCGGTGCGGTCGCGGAAATGGGGTGGCGAGGTTGGCGTTTGGACGTTAGCGCGTGCAGAATTGGAGTTTTGTAGGATTATTTGCGGACGTGCGGTCGTGGAAGTGGGATGGTAGAAGTCATAGTTTGTGTATAAGCAAGAGCATGTTGCGTTCAATGGAGTATTTGCAGCGAGGATGCGTATGATGATAATAAACCATAGGTCAAGTTAGGTGAGGCATTTTTGTGAAGAGTGCGCACGAGACCCGACATCGATTCGATAAAAAGCGACGACAACCCCTTAGGGTTGGTCTTTTTGAGCCGGGTTAAGATTTGCGCAGCGGCTAACCGCGGATAAAGCGATGAAATGAGTACAACCCCATTGGGGTTGGTCTTTCACCGTGGCGGGGTTGAGGGCGAAGCAGCAGCAGGCACTAACGACGTGAGTCGTTGCTTTGCACGATATTAGCGGGCTTGTTATCGCTGAATTTCGATCATCGGACGTTTTTGAAAGGCCAACCCTAAAGGGGTTTGCCAATGCTGGCGATGCGTTAGGCGAGGGTTAAGCCGCCGCACCTTAACCCTGCCCTGCCAAAGACTGACGCCGATGGGGTTAGTTGCGAACGTGCAGTTGCGGAAAGCGGGGTGAGCAGATTTCGCCATAAAGTCTTAAAATGCCGAGGGGCGGTAACAAGTGTTACAGCCTCGCGGACAACAATGTTGTAAGTTTGCACTCGTAATCACATAAAACAACACTAACAATTGTGGAAAATCAGATGTTTTGCTACCAATGTCAAGAGACGGCAAAGGAACGGGCTGCACGCTGAAAGGCGTTTGCGGCAAAGCGGCCACTACTTCGGCGGCAATGGATTTATTGCTGGCCGTAAGCGGGGCGTAGGATTGTTACTGACGCTCTAAAACCGCGCGGGGTGTCGAAAGATGAAATGGAATTGGTCATTTCGTGCGACGCGCTCTTTATGTACGATCACGAATGCCAATTTTGACGATGATGATATTCTGCAACGGGTGGAAAAAGGGCATCAGGCTGCGTGATCGGCTGATCAAACTGGCAGATGAAAACGGCGTGGCCCTACCGGAGCGCGCCGAACTGCGCTGGGACGGCTCGAAGGCTGCTTATGCGGAAGAGGCAAAGCGGCAGGGCGCATGCGCATTGCGAACGAGGATATTAGATCTTTGAAGGAATTGACGGTATATGGACTTAAGGGGATGGCGGCTTACTATGAGCACGCCTCAAACTTGAAGCAAGAGGATCTTACGCTGATTCATTTTATGGCGGAAGCCTTGGCTATCGTGGCAGACCCTGAGGCGGATCAGGCTACGCTGATAGATCTCGTGCTGCGCACAGGACAGGGCGGGCGTCAAAGCTATGGCCTTGCCTCGACAAAGCCAATGCGTCGGCTTATGGTTCGCCGGTGATCACAAAAGTAAATCTGGGCGTCGGGCAACCCGGGATTTTTGATCAGCGGCCACGACTTGCACGATCTCGAAGACTTGCTGAAGCAGACGGAAGGGATGGGCATCGACATTTATACGCACGGCGAAATGCTTCCGGCTCACTACTATCCGCAGCTGAAAAAGTACGCGCATCTGGTAGGAAACTATGGGAATGCTTGGTGGCAACAGAAGGAGGAATTTGCACGCTTTAACGGGCCGATTATTTTACGACCAACTGCATCGTACCGCCACGCGCCGATGCGAATTATAAGGATCGCGTCTTCACGCTCAACAGTACGGGCTTCCGGGATGGAAACACATCGAAAACGGAGCCGACGGACACAAGGATTTTTCAGAGGTCATCGCGCTGGCTAAGACTTGCAAAGCTCCGGAGGCGCTCGAGACAGGCGAAATCGTGGGCGGATTTGCTCACGCACAAGTCTTTGCGCTGGCTGATCAGATCGTAGAGGCGGTGAAGAGTGGGGCTATTCGTAAATGTATCGTGATGAGTGGCTGCGATGGACGTATGAAGAGTCGCCAATATTATGCTGACTTCGCGCAACAATTGCCCAAGGATACGGTGATCCTGACTTCGGGCTGCGCAAAAATATCGCTACAACAAATTAAACTTGGGCGATATCAACGGCATTCCACGCGTGCTCGACGCCGGACAATGCAACGATAGCTTTACGCTGGGCTGTGGTCGCTATGAAACTGCAAAATCTTCCAAGCAAAGGATATCAACGGCTCATGCCCTATTGTCTTTAACATCGCTTGGTACGAACAGAAGGCCGTAATCGTGCTTCTGGCGCTGCTGAGTCTGGGCATTAAGAACATCCACATCGGCCCTACGCTACCGGCCTTCGTATCTCCTAACGTGCTAAAGGTATTGGTTGAAAATTTCGGCTTAGGGGGTAACACCACAGTCGACGAGGATCTTAAGGCGTGGGGATTGGCTTAACCCCTACGCTTTCGTTGCGGCGGTAGCTTTTGCTCGCCGCAGCAGCAGTAAAGTTCGCCGCGGTGGCTACAGGGCTCGCCGCGGCGGTGTTTTGCCGGAGGCGATGCGCTGTTTTGTCGGAGGCAAGCGTTGTTTTGCCGGAGGCGGCGATAGTATTGTTTTGGCCGGCGATAATTCGACCATCCGATGCACACTTTGCTATTTTTTACAAAAAACAAACTATCATTTGCTCTACTTTTCCCGCTCCAAGCGTATCTTTGCATGCTCAAAGAGATATAAATGCCTTATGAGAAGATGGTTATTACTGTGTTCTGCCCTGCTACTGACGCTTGGGGTAAGCGCACAAACATCAGGCGAAGATTTTTGTTCGCAATTTTTACGAAAAATATCTGAGCGAGGAGCCGTCCGCGCAAGTTGAGGCCTTGAAAATGCTGACGCCGCGCCTCCAAGCTAAAGTTGCACGCCTACGAGCTGGGATGAACGGCGACCCTTTTACAAGGACGGAGGGCATTACGCCGGAGATGCGCAAGACGCTCCGCGTGATGCCGGCTGAAAATGGCTGGTTTGTGGCTGCTTTACCACTCATTTTGAGGACGAATTGCTGACGGAGACGACCAAAATTCCGGTCTTTCCGGAGCAAATCGAGGGCCGCTGGCAACTGGCTCGCGTCGCCGCGCCTTGGGAGGAGGATTTGGAGCAACTTTGCAGCCCCCTTAGATGCCCCAAAGCCGTAGATGAAAAGCTCGCCAACCAAGTTTGTCGAAACTTTTTATCAAAACTACTTGACGCCGTTTGCGGCTATGGACGTCGATGCTCCGGAGCGCGCCAAACAATTGCAGGAAAAATACCTCCACACAACCGCTACTAAGGTCTTCAAGCGACAAGGCTCAGGCGGGCGAAGAACCGGTTATCAATCGCTCGATTGGATCTTGAGCGGCTACGACTTTGATCGCAGCGCACTGGCATCGCTCTCTGTCACGCCAATAAGCGACCAGGAAGTGCGGGTGCGCTTCAAAGATGGGCGATGTTGAATTTGTGTACACGATAAAAGGTAGAAAAACGCCGGAAGGCTATCGGATGGCTGACCTAAACGCGACTTCGGGCGGCGATATTCCGGCTGACGACAATGGCCCACGATATAAACAACGAATCATCAAACTAATATGAACCACAACGCGATGGAAATTCATAAAAGCTTAGTCTTGCTGCCGCTGGTCTTGCTCTTGGTAGGCTGCGGCACGGCTTCGACCGATCCCCATCACAGGACGTAAGCAACGCCTTTGGTATCTAACGAACAAGTTATGAGTTTGGCTAACGAGCAATACCAACAGTATATGCGACACTGAGCTTTCGACCAACGCTAAAAACAATATCGAGCGATGGTCAAACGCGTGGCTGGCGATTGGCAAATGCGGTTACGACTTATCTGAATCAACACGGCGAGGGCGAAGGTTGAAGCAATATCACTGGGGAGTTTAACCTCGCTGAGACAATTCGGCCAACGCGTTTTGTATGCCCGGCGGAAAAATCGTAGTCTACGAAGGTCTGCTGCCGATCACAAAGAACGAGACGGCGCTGGCCATAGTTTTGGGTCACGAAATCGCACACGCTGTGGCGCATCATAGCGCCGAGCGCCTCAGTTCCCAACTAAAAGCGCAATATGGTGCCGCCGCGCTCAGATTAATCCTAAGCGGCAGCGGCGCATCTCAAGCCACGGGAACTGGGTCAACAGGTTTACGGCCTCGGGGCGCAATATGGCGTGATGCTGCCCTACTCGTAAAAACGAAAGCGAAGCTGATTATATGGGACTCATCTTTGCGGCCATCGCAGGCTATAATCCGCAAGAGGGCAGTCGCGTTCTGGCAGCGTATGAACGCAGGCGGCGGGCAGAGCATCCCGCAGTTTATGAGCGACCACCCCTCTCACGAATCACGCATTGCGGCGCTTCAGCGCGCCATGCCTGAAGCGATGAAATACTATACGGGAAAGGCGGCAGCGCCATCGGGCAAATCATCGCCCAAGACGCAAACCGGCGGCAAGACGGTCCCATACAACAATCTCTCCGGCTTGCGCAAAAGCGGCAATAAACGATAAGTCCGCCGGCCGATTCGGCCGGCAGACTTTCAGGTTTCAAAAGGCGGATCCGACAATCGGGTTCGCCTTTAAAACAAAATGGGGCGGTAGGAATTCTTGGGCGCGTTGAAAAATCTTCGACAGTGTCCAGTTCGATCGAGAAAAACGAAGTGGTGTCGATCGCCATAAAGAAATGGTTCGCTTCGCCAGACGCTGAAAGGCGGCCTCATAAAACACGTTGACCAAACCTTCTGTTTCGATCATTGGCGTTAGCGTTTCAAAAAGCGCAGCACTGTAATCGGCCGTCATCTTTTTCAATACCGACCGATTCGCCAAAAGGCCCTCATCGGGCGCATATTGTTTGCCGATGCCGACAACGCGCTTGTCCTCGTCTACAACCGCCTTCACCTCCTCTTCGCCCATCTCGTGGCGATTGACGGCTAAAGCCGTCGTCGGCGTATCCAAAAGCGGCCGCAGCAAAGCCGGATCAAAAAGGATGTCGCTATCGAGTAAGAGAAAATCTTTCCCATCCGTGAAAGGGCGAGTCAGCCATAGCGAGTAGATGTTATTGGTTTTTGTCGTAGATAGCGTTGTCTGTGAAGTGGAATGTCTGATCCGGATATTGCTGGTCAAGAATTGGCGGATCATCTCTCCACGATAACCCGTGACAACGACAAACTCCCGCGCCGGCTTCCAACAAAGCGTCGACCGTGCGTTGCAAAAGCGTGCGCCGGCCCACTTCCAGCAAACATTTCGGCCGATCGTTGGTCAGCGGCCGCAAGCGTGAAGCCATTCCGGCCGCAAGAATCACGGCGATCATCGGGCTTGCGCGATTTTAAGTATCACGTCAGCCACCTCACGATTCTGCTTGGCACGACCAAGCGTTATGCGCAGGTGCGTTTCCAGTCCCGGCTCGTTCATAAACTTCACTTTGTAGTGCGCTTGTGCGAAAAGCGCGTTGCAGCGCGTCCTTTAAGGCCGGCGGATATTTGATCAAGATGAAGTTGGCCACCGATCGATAGAACCTTAAAGCCCTGCAAGCGGCCTATTTCCTCCTTATACATACGCCGCGCTTCGTTCATCACGGCCGCCACGTGTCGATAATGTTCTTCCGAGCGCAAGGCAGCCACGGCGATGTCCCTCAGCCAGCCGATCGTAGCCCAAATATTTGTTCGCATAACGGCAGAATTTCTCCATCTCTTCCGAGCGCCCCACGAAAGCGAAGCCCATCCGCAAGCCCGGCAGGCCGTAAAATTTCGAGAGCGTCCTACAGAAAATCATATTCGGATATCGGCCTCACGAGTCGGGCGATATAGCTACGTTGTCCGTCACGAAAGAAGCGTAAGCCTCATCTACCAAAATAATCGTATCAGTCGGTGTCAACTGCCCCAAACGATCCAATTCGTCGGGCGTCAGTCCGTTTCAGTCGGATTATTGGGCGAAGCCACGAGCACCACTTTCGGCCGGTGCTCCTCGATGCTTCGGCGCAGCGCCCTCGAAGTTGTAAGCAAATCCATCTTCCTCCTCATTGACGGAATATTGCAGCGTGCGCCCGTCGACCTCGTCGGCGATCGACTGATAATACCACCAAGAATATTGCGGAATGAGCATCGTGTTGCGCCCCGGCGTTTCGGTCAGGAAGAAGTGCACAGCCTGCTTCAAAATATCTTCAGCCCCATAGCCCAAGACGACCTGCGATTCGTCCACACCATAATCTTCAGCGAGCGCAATGGAGAAAATACTCCTTCATCGTAAAGTCGCGTATAGAAGCATAGTTTGTTGACGTCAAAAGTCTTTAATGGCTTTAACCACCTCCGCAGAAGGCTCAAAGTTAAATTCGTTTCGGTCTAAGTAATTTTATATCGTCGGCCATAATGCTATCACATTTATGCCGACAAGTTACACAAAAACGCGCAGGGCCGCGGGCGATGCCTGCAGAAAATCCTGCCTCGTCGGCAAAAAGCAAGCACGGCACCGATCCGGCCTCCCAAGACGGAACCTCGCTCAAAAAGAAGAAATGACGAAGACGAAGAAATGATAAATGCACTTTGAAATTTGCAATGACTAAGCGTTAAATCGGAGCTCATCAAAAAGAAAGGATACGATTTTTCCATCTCTAAAATTTGCATTCTTTTTAGCTTTATTTTTATTTTTGCATTCACAAACTTGCATCATCTATGGGTACAATTATAAAAATATAGCCAACTATTGCTGTTGGCAGCCTGCCTTACACTCTTTTCAGGTTGTGATTTTAAGCCCGCAACGGCGTCGTTGGAAGACACTGTGTGGGAACACGAATTTTTCACAAAAGCGAGCAAAAGCCCGACGGTCTTAAAAAAGGCCGTACTTTACTTTAATAATCAAAAGCTTACTTTACTATGCGCTGAGCGCCGACGGAAAGAAAAAATACCTCATAGCCTCCTATCCGTACACGCTCGAAGAGCATCTGCTTACGGCCGGCAATCAGCACGCCATCGTGGGTGGATATTCCTTTTTACTTCAACGAGATGTTGTTTGTCAAAACCAACAAAAACGAAGTTTTTAGATAGGGCCTCGGCAGGCCTCAGCCTTTTCACGTTTTTGAGCTTTCTATTTTTACGTTTTTAGTGGTACACTGCGAGGTGCACCACTGGCTACTCCCCTTCGACTTAAGCGCAAGCAGAACCGATATTTTGACAAACAAAGCTTGACCGATAAGCGCCGCCGACGTCCCTTTTTGTAGTGTACGCTCACGAGCGTAGACCTTTTTCATCGTGAGCGCACAGTCTTTTCATCACGAGCGTAGACCTTTTTCTCGTGAGCGCAAACGCTCCAAGCGAGGACGAAGCCGCACGAAGGGCGGGCGCGGCGTTCAGCGAGCAAGCCGGCGGTGAGCGGCAATGCGCGTGACGGATGATGTCTACGCCGGTCGGGGCGACAAGACTGCATAAGGGCGGTCGCGAGCGGAAGGGTCGCCTACACAAAGGCCACGGAGGCCAACGAAAGGCAGGGCGCGGCGCGGCTGATGGCGCGGCATAAAGCGCAAGGGCCGCATACGCTTAACCGCCGCAAAGCTTGTGAGGCCTTGCAGCGGTTAAAGGGTTCAGATAGCGCCGACTGCGCTTATTTGATGACAACTTTCTTGCCGTCGATCACATAGACGCCGCGCGGTAGTTGGGAGCGCGCTGCATCGACACGCTTACCGTGAACGTCACAGACAATCGGCGTATGCGCGGGCGAAGCATTAGGCGCAATCAAGGCCGTGACTACGTCGAGCACAACGGGCAGCGACTCTGAAGCATCGGCACATACAGCCGTCACACTGTACGTGTGTTGCCCATCAGCTTTTGCTTGCGTATCGGTATAGCCCGGTTGCTCAGCAGCGCCCAAGTATTGACCATCGCAATATACGCGATAGCCCGTAGGGCGTATTGCCGCCCTCATACGTAATGTCGTCAATCATAAACAAGAAGGCCTGATCGGCGCTCGTCGTATGGCGAATGGCGAAATAATTCGTACCCTCAGGCAGGTCTACATTGATCTCTGTCCAACTGCCACCGGTCTGCGTGTAGACGTCGCCAATGAGTTGGAAGCTCTCTTGCGCTTTATCGGTTGAGGAAACCAAGACTTCGAACTCTTCATTTCCGAAGTCCTTGCCGGCATAGTTGTTGACGTAGAAGCGAATCTTTTGTGCTTTGCCTGAAAGCGGCGGACTGATGAGCCAGTTGTCGGCCTTTACGTAAGTCTTTCCCGTCTGATCCGTCTGATAAACGGCTACGAGTGCTTTCGTGCCGGAATGGGGAGTCGAGCCTTGACCGGATCCGTAAATATCGCCGGGCTGCCAATTCATAAAAGCAAACTGCTCTTGCTGATGCGGATAGCGCGACTCTTTGGAAAGCGGGCACGCGTAGCCCTTATCCGCATCGATCGTGGACCAACGGCCAAAGCCTGGCCCTAGGCTCATAGGGCTTCGAAGTCGTCAGTCAACGTGACGTATTCTACCGTGGGCGCGGCCCAATCTAATTCGACCTTTGCAGCATCTTTTATATTTGAGCACGAGATCGCGCGGCGTGGGCACGTTGCCCTGAACAGCCCTGCACCTCGGCGCGGGCTTCGTTGTTGGCTGCCAAAGCATCGCCATCGGCCACTACTTCAGCCACTACCGACAGGGTCGTGGCAGCATCGAGCGATGTCGTCTGATAATTGACCGGGAATTGTTGCCTCCTGAAGCGAGCGAGGCCACCCTCGACGGCTTTGTCATAGACCCTGCTTGCCGTTGATCTGCACCTTCACCTGCACTTTTGGCGAGGTCCTGCAAACCTTTGTTGGCCACCTTGATCGAAAGCGGGAGGTTCTGGCCCTTCAAAACCGACTTGGGCACGGCGAGCGTGATCTCCGCATCCTTGGCGATAGGTTCGGCGAGGTTGATATTGTCGACGTAGAGCGGCGTTTCCTTCATCGAAGCCGTAGCAATGGCTGCAAAGCGCACGAAGACGTATTCTTCCTGCAAATATTCTTGCGGAATGTCGATCTCTTCCGTATGCCATTCGGCCTTGCTCACACCGGCTTGCGTATAATCAAAGCTACGAAGGACGTTTCTCCTTCTGGTTCTTCTTTGCGTATGCTGATCTCTAAACGTCCCTGTACTTGACCGATTTGTTTGTGGTCAAAAATCAGTTTGAGGGTGGGCCGCACCCTGCAAAAGAAATCTTACCTGTGCTGATCACAGACGAACCTGCGCGATCGGGATTGAAGACGATGCTGCCGCCATCGGCATCTACGGCTTCCCTTTGCCACTGATTTCCCAAAGCCACGTTACCATCAGGCGTCTCGAGCGCAATGAGTTGGTCTTTCGGTAGAGCTACCTTTGAAGCTGTTGTGGAAAGGTAGCGTGTAGGGTTTACCCTACGATGATTGAGCTAACGCCACAGCCGCTTTCGCCGGCCTTGTTTTTGCACTGATAGCCCACTGCGCGTAGCGCTGGTTTGCCTCGGCGGTCTTCTGATCGGGCACGACGTACTCCGTCTTGCCGCCCGTTACGGTCGCGATCAGATCTCCGCGATAGCCGCCGTCGCGTACATTATATATATTGTAGGTCACTTCTTCCGGAATGACAAGTCCGCCGTCTGCACCGCCGACTGCGGGCCACGTAAAGCGCACGGCATTTGACAAATCCTCGGCAGCGATGACGGGCGTGGCGGTTGATCCTGGCCCACGTAGATGGTCTTGGTCGCCGTAGCACCGGCACCGTCGGCATTAAAGGCAATGACGGTGTAGACGTTGTCGCCGGTCGTCGCCCGATTGTCCGTAGCGGTCAGCGAAGCACCAGGCGCGGGCTGCGTAAAGGCCTTGACGAGTCGGATTCCGTTGCGCACCCTCGATGCGCTCAATATTAGCAGCGCCGTCCCGTCAACCTTCTGCTTCGGCGCATCGAAAGTGAGCGTCGGAGGAGTTTGCCGGACGGATCCGCCTCGCCCTTTAAGTTTTCTGCGGCTGCAGGCGCTGCTGCAGCAACGGGGCGGCAATGCTTACGGAGTCGATGTGGAGATAATAGCCGCCGGCATCGGACAACGCGTGGAAGCCGATGTAATAGGTGCCGTCAGCTTGCGGGCGAAGCTCGTTGGTGAACGTCTGATACTCGTCTGTGCTCACCTCCGTCGGGTTTAGGATCACCGTAGAAAGCCCTGCGGGGTTGGGCGCTTGCCCCCATTTTACCTCAAAGCGCTCGGTATAATCCGTACCGTTGGATTTGGCTTTTGAATTGGAAGGTATAAACTTTTCCGGCCCGCAAGCGAAGCGGCGGAAGGAGCAGCCAGTCGTCGGCTTTTTCCGTATCGCTCCAATGATAACGATAGGCCGTCTCGCTCGGTATAAGGGATCTTTGTCCCAAGCCCAAGAAGCTTGGTCGTTGTTATTGTCGATTACGGTATACAACTCTGCGTCGGCCGCATTGGCAAAACTCATCGAAGAAGGGAGGTTCTATGGGCGAACCGACCACTAGCATTGTTGCTGTTTGTCCACGCCGTAACCTGCGATTGATTATGCGCTCTCACGGCGTAGCGATAGCTCCATCAGCGGGCCTTCCGGCAAGACTTCCGAAAAGTGAACATCGGAGATGCCGCCGGCCACTTGGGTCGTGTCTGTTCCGGTAATACGAATAAGGTCGTAGTAAGCGCACCGAGGAAGCCGCCGTGCTCAGTGGCGGTTGGCGCCGTCCGTTAAGTCGGCGCGACGCGCAGCATCGACGCTCAGCGTCAGTTTGTCGACAGACTTCGGCGTATCATAGCCGGCATAGGCCGAGAGGCGCGCCTTCGACTCGCTCCCGCAGCATTCGAGAGCGTAACGACGAAGGTATTCATTCCCTCACGAGCTTGCACCGGCACAACCGCGCTACTGCCGGCATTGACTTTTGCCCGTCAGCGGCGCATCAGTGTTGACATAAACATGGTAAGTGAGTTCGCCACTCAAGCGCACTGCCGCCGTAAGTTTTTGCAGGTGCGGTAAAGGAAAGTTGGCCCGCCGTGGCAGCCGCTGCGAATTGCGCGTGCAAATCTGTGGCCGCGCTCGGCGCATCATCGGCCGCTTTTGAGGCTTAGGTACGACCATACCGGTCACCGTCACCTCATTGCCGATACTTCCAAGCAGGGTGGCTTGTCCGTTGTCGAGATTAACTTTGTATAAATCCGTATGGTGCTCGCCGTTGGTCGAAGCCCAGTAGAACGTATTGTCTTTCGGGTCGATCTCGCCGCATTGCGAGCGCACTTTTCCGTCAGCATCGGCTGCGAAACACCCGTCGGGCCGACCAAGGTCTCTTTTTCCGTTCGTGCGATCTATGGTGTAGAGGTTGCCATCTATAGCAACGCCGTAAGCTTTTTCCGTCTTTGTCGATGCCGAGGGCAATGTAAATGTGTTCGACGGGGCAATGCTGGTGCGGGTCAGCGTGAGATAATCGATAACGCCCCATTCGTAGCCCGTGCCGTCCTTACGCAGAAATGCGCCAAAAGACTTCGCCGGTCTTCGGATCGGTGGCGGTTTCTTGGGCAATCAGGAGATGTCGTCCAATTGATGAGGGGGAATGTCTAAGGCCCACGTTTCGATGTCGAAGGCGTAATGATAGACCATAATAATGCCCATATCGGCATAGCTTAGGGTCGTAGAAAAATGCCGTGACATGCGGCCATCAACGATGGCTGCGCCTCCATTAAAGGAGGCTTTTGCCATAGGGCGGCCAACTTGGAGAAATGAACTTCGGATGCCGGACTAAAGGCATAGATACCTTTTATATTGGTCGGAGACAACGTTTGCCCATAATTCGGGCTGGCAGCAGCGCCTAAGAGTTGGCGCAATATGGGTTTTGAAAGGGCCGGGGCGCAGCGCTCATCAGGCGCGGCTTTACTTTCGGCCGGCGAAGGCGCGGGAAGCGTACGGATAGCAGCCGCCGGCCGCCGGAGTACTTGTGAGACGACAAAGGGAATACGAAAAACGTTGGTGCGCAAGAGCGGCGAACGCTGCGAAAGCTTTGTCGGCGACTGCGCGAAGATGGGTAGGCTACCGGCAAAAAAGCCAGCAACTCACCCAGAAAATGGGCAAATCGTAAATGCATAACAAGTGGCAAAAGATTTGATTACTGTAGCGCTGAATTAGGGTTAAGGCGAAGCGATACCACACGTAATGGGGACCGGGTAGTGACCATAAGGCAAATCGGGCTAACGCTTTACCGACGCTATAGTATGCCGACATTGCGCGCCGCGAGATTCGGCAAAAATACAATCTGCCAAGATACGTCTTTTTGTAGTATTTTTAGGACGATGGGCATTTTGGTCAAAAATGCCTTAACTGACGCGGCTCAAATACGCTTGATATCTTTGCGGCGGCTTGATTGTCCGCCGCAAGGTAGCTGGAAGAGGGGCTTTCTTAATTTCTTTAGTTTTTGATTTCGGTGCTTGGTTTTTCGTCGATGCTTTGGTTTTGGCAGAAGATGAGCGGTTGGGCGCAACGGCTACGACATATTCGTCGCTTTTGGGTATCGATAAGCAGCGTATGATAATGCTTCGGTTTCCAAAAACTTATCGAGCGCTTCGCACCAACGCGGGACGTAGGCGGCCCTCGTCTAAGGGCGCATCTGAAAGGTTTAGGCCGTAACGCTGCACGCGCTTGAGCCTGGGCATCATCCCCTGAAAGCTATCGAGATCGGCTTTCCAGTCGAGCCGAACGATGACGCGTAATTCTTCCAGCAAGACAAGCAGTCCCTCACTGCGCAAAGTGTCGGGCTTATCTTTATAGGTGTCCAACATTTCATAATACTCGTCGGCATATTCGCCCTCCGGCTCGCTTCGGGCGGCATAGAAGGCTTCGGGCGACGCCAAACTGTCCTTGACCAACTGCATCACTTCAGCATCATCGCCGGCAACGGTCTGCGCCAGTTTGAGCAAGGCGGCCTTGTCTGTGGGCCAATCTACTTTCGTGACCACGGGCTCCGGCTCGGGCTCTTTCTTGGTGATAAAGAGTCCGGCCCACAAGGGTGAACTGAAAAACAAAGCGCCTATTACGCCGATCGCACCGATGAGCCACGATCCTCGCTGAAACATTATGAAGGCCATCCAGCCCGAGCCTCCGGCAAAGAGGAGCAGGAGCAGTGCGCCCAAGAAGGCGCTAAACGCATCTTTTATCTTATCATATACTTTAGACATTGGGGTAAAAGTGTTATTGTTTATCTGCGGTGTGCACGACCATAGACTTTACGTCGCGCCCCGTTATGCGGCGGATGAGGGCATCGTCGATGCACTCTTGAGGACTCAAATATCTTCCATCACGACCTTCCGCCCATCTCGCAGATAGTAGCAGGTGTAAACGTCGAAGTTAAACTCGTCTTTGCCTTTTATATAGAAGGTGGTAGAGAACTCGTAGCGATGACCGTCGATGCTCGTGACGCTGAAATGGTTGCCGGCCTTTGACCTGTAAGCCGCTTTGTTGGCAGAAGGATCGCAATTGTGGATAGGGAAGAAGATCGTCTTCTCTGAGCCTTCCTTACGCTCCGAAGAGAAGACGAACATATAGGGCTTTTGACCCGTATCGATAAATATAAAGCCATCACCTTTATCTTTAATGCCAAGCGATGTTTCCAGCGTATCGCGCTCTTGCGGCGTTGCCGACGGCAGCGCGCGCTACTTGCTGGAGGTAGTCTTCTGCCCACGCCTGCATGTTTATCGCATTAACGCCGTTGCCTTGGGCGGCCATAAGCTGATAGTAGCTCATCACTTCGTTGTAAAATTGCTGACACACGACCTGCCGATTAATCTGATTATAGATCTGAAACTGTATATAATAAGGCCGCTTCTCGCCGGGCTTTGCTATGGTCAGGCCGCTCACCAAACTGATGCTATCGCTGGTTGGCGTCAAGGCGTAACAAGGGCCTTGAATATACATACGTAGGGAAATAGCGGGTATCGCTTTCTACTATCTCTTCGCTCAAAAACTGCTCGAAGAGGTCAATCAAGTGCTTGGCGCGCCATACGTCATCGACCGTCTCTAAGTCTATGTAGAGGGGCTTCAGCCAGAATTCTGAGGAAGAAAAGCTATGCCAAAGGCGGCGCGTCGGCGCATCGAGCGTCCGCAAAGGGCCTTGTTCAAATTCGCGTGATCGACGCAAAACCACGACTTTTTCGAAATTGTCGAAAATGCTGCGTTCTGTCTTCAACATCGGAACGGGATAACTCTTGATATGGCTGGCTACTTGAAATGTATCTTTTGGATTACCCGATAGGGTGAAAGACCAAATTCGCCAATCTTCCATTAAGCCACGCCGCGTTTTATACTTTTGAGAAAGCACAATCTGCCGGCCGGGATACTTCTTTTTGAGATAGGCCATAACCTCATCGCGCGAATTAAAACCGGGAAAACAACCGCTTAACAGGCATATACCTAAAACGGCTACTGCCCACAGGAAGCATTTGCGTAGAATTTTCCTTTATCTTCATCATCAAATCAAACCATTATTTTATCTTACTTGCAGTAGACCAGCTGCCCAGCTGCACTTGCAAAAATTAAAGGGGATCAGCCGGAAGAAACTATGTTTTGACGAAGAAAATTAAGATCAAGCGCTTGCTTTTGCGAACGATCTACTCCTGCTACACCCTCACTTTGCAGAAAAAGTTTGGATTGTGAAGGACGTCATCGTGGCTTTGACGCCTCAGTACCCGCTATGCCTTCTGCAATGCGCAAATGTATGGCGCTTTTCTTGTGTTTGTAGTTATTTCGTCTTAGAACCGGCGGAGCAAGCACTCAAATAAGCAACAAAATAAGCCGCCGGAACGATGTTCCGACGGCTTACTCTCATATTTCTTAATGCGTTTAGAAGACGAGTTTAACTGATTGGTTGCCCACCTTCACCACATAAGCGCCACGCGCTGCGAGGCGAACGCGAAGATTAGCTTCACCTGCTTGGTTGTTGTAAACCAACTGTCCGGCTGCGGTGTAGATTTGCACTTGTTCGCCCTTAGCGTTGTTAATGCATACATCGTTGCCATCGAGCTGCACAAGCGCCTTCGTGAGGCTGACGTTGCTAATGCCATCAAATACGCCCTACTTTCGCGGAGCAGGAGAAGGGACTTTCTGCGTATCTCTTTCTTCACGTTGCGGTCAGAATTAGCTTTTGTGAGCTGATACGCGGTGCGTAATCATTGATTGATCTACAAATCCGGGCACAGTAACTTCAGCAGAAGTACCATCAACCCATCTGAGGTAACGGAACGGATCGTTCAAGCTCTCGCCGGCTTGATAGTTTTGCGTGATCTTCAGGTCATCGACGTAGAGGTGCTCATCTGCATAAACAGCGTAGATACCAATGATCGACTTCTTAGAACCCTTCGTAAAGTTGATCGTAAACTCTTTCCAGTCTTTAGTAACTGCTTTAGGGTAGCCTTCCGGATAGATCAACTCAGCCTGCGTGTAGTCGCCCACAGTCTCATCATAGTTGAAGAGCGCGAAAGCTGCTTGCGTATTTACGGCGACTTCCTTTGCCGTCAGCATCCACGCCTGTCGTAGCAGCACCTGCGAGCTTCACTTTTACCGTGAACTTACCGCCATCTTTCGACATATCCAATTCAGGAGAGATAAGGCCTGCATCGGTATGGTTGTGGTAATATTGCCAGCCATCCAAGCAGATGTAGTCTGTGTAAGGAGCATAGTTTGTACCTTTCCAGCCGCCTTGCTTCAAAATCACGAAGATACAATTCGCTGTATGAGTTGTAGCTAGGATCTTCCATTGTCCATCCGGTCAAGTTGCCATCAGCGTCTTTTTACGCCGGTAAAGTCTTCCTGCGTTAGCAACAAATTCGCCGGTCTTCGTAGCCTTGCGGTCGTAGTAAGCAATGTAGTTGTAGCGTTCAGCTGAAGGCACAGCGCTCCAGTTGGCCGTATACTTGCTTCCATTAAAGTTGCTCACACCTTGCATCTCGGGTGCTACGAGGTCATAGACGTAAGTTTGTGCTGACGGAATAGACTCGTAGCTGCCTTTCGTAGCTGATGCATTGTAGAAATAAGTCTTGCCGGATTCTGCACCGGTTACGTGGAACATATTTGTCGTAACCGGTTTGTTTTCGAAGAGATAAACAGGCGCGTTCGTCTCTTTGTCGATAGAGAAGACATTAACCTTATAGCCGGTTGCACCCTCTACGGCCGTCCAGTTGGCATCAAAGCTCGCGCCTTGATAGTTCGTATACGGACGCATCGTCGGCGTGCCTACGTGTTGCTTAACGGTAAACACTTCAACATCGTCGATATATACAGGTGCACCTACAGATACAATATTAAATATCGTATACTCACCGCCGCCATAGAAATACATCGTGTATTCTTGCCATTGCTCGCTGATTTGCGGAAGCCGTGCGCCGCCCATCATATCCCACGTGGGCGACATATTGTGCGTCTCAGCAGCTTCAACCATCACTGCGGGAAGCTCGTCGGCACTCTTAGCGCGGGCCTTAAAGCGGATCCAAGCTATGCCACCGTTAGCGCTTACGTTAAGCATCGGCGTATTGATGTGCGCCATTTCTTTGGGAGCAGATGGCAGGACAACGCCACCTGCTGAGTAGGCATTTCCTGATCCCCAGCCCGGTGTGTTGAAGTATTCATCCTTTGTGTTAATCCAAGGATACTCGAATTCTTCTTTGAGAATGCTGTTGTCGAGATCGGGGTTCTCGGGGGTGCCCGCCGTCATCTTGGCGAAATCCTCCTTCATAACGACTTGCTCTTCGCCATACTTGTTGGGCGTACTCTTCAAGTGTGCTTTAGCGGAGCGCCGGCAGCGCTCAAGCTAAATGAGCCTTTTGTAGAAAGATTCATTTTGATTTTTAGGCAGGCCACTTTGTGTCCGTGTCTGTGCTTCTACCTTATTGTTCTGGGCAGAAACGGGGTCTTGCAGCTGCTAAGGATAAGGCAGCCAAAAGCGCTAAACGTGTAATGTTTTACTCATAATGATATGATTAGTGGTAGTTACTTAGTGTCTCTTTCTTTCCGCTATATCACGCAAGGGTATTTTCCATAAAAAGTAGCTCAACAGCAGTGGGTTCGAATCGTTTTTGAGATGGTTTCCTATCAAGCACTTTTATGCTCTCTCTATGATATGCACAAGCGATTTGCACAGTAGATATGGCAAAGATACAGATAAAATCAAATAAACTTACTTCTTTTAGCAGAAATATTCCATTACATATAAAAAAATGGGGGTAAGGCCTGCCGAGCGGGGCCGAAGCGCTTTAAGGCTGAGCCGCATACAATAATCCGCACACGGAAGCCGGGCGCTTTCCGAGCCGAGTTGCGGACTCGCGCTAAGTTGTCAGCGCGTCAACCAAACATTGCTTCGCGCGGCGCAGAACCCGGCAGGCGTAAAAATCTCATGATGTACTTGCAGTTACGTCCGCGCAGTAAGGTCGATATAATTTCATAGGCATGGAAAAATTCCTACTAGGGCGAATTTCTTTTGTTCCTAGCCTTGGAATTTTTCTCAAGGTATAGATACACGATACTTTAGCCTATTTTTGTTTGCTAAGCTAAGCATAGGCAGGATTTTATCAGTAGGAAATTATACTTCGCCTAAGCCAATCAAACTAATATTCTAATATTTACGCACAAGTTTTTAGCTTTCTCTTCCATATTAACAAACTCATTCATCGCCACGGCTTATTATAATTTTATATTAATCGCTCAAAAATTTCCTGTCTTGGCATTTTCCTCCGTCGGCCTCCTAATAAGTAAGTAAAAAGCGGCCTCTTACTCAACAAATACAAAGCAACCTTCCCGATGCATAGAGCGCCGGGAAGGTTGTTTGCTATCTATGAAGTGCTTGTGCGGGCGTGCTTAGTCGGCAAAAAGTAAGTAGGTAAGACTTCAAGCTACACATACATATATATATGCGTAAGCCGCCCAATCATTTGCCGCGTAAGCGACAAAGAAGATAGACAAACCACAGGCGGGGAAGTAGGCGTAGGCGTTCGAGGAAACTGTCGGTTTCGTTGACGACTTTGATGTTATCATAAAGGCCTTTCGAGCGTTGACGGTTAGAGATGCCGCCGGTATCAAAAGAGCGCAATGGGGAAGTCGACGTAAGCAAACGTTTTGCCTTGAAGGCCCAATAGTTTGAAAAAAACTTAAAGTCGGCTGAAAAGGGATGATTAATATCAAAAGGCGTTGCGCGCAAACATGCGATGCGGGCAAGCGAACTTTGATGGCAAAAACACATACGATGGGCATTCTTAAAGGGATGTGCACGCGACAAAAACGGGCGCGCCATCGGCGGTAGCTTTCAAGACGTCGCCATAAATCACATCCGCCGTGCGGGGCGTAGAGAATATGCGCTGCAAGACGTCAGTAGCGGCAAAGCAATCGCCGGCATTCATAAAGATCACCCATTCTCCTGAAAGCGCGAGCCACGCCTGTTCATCGCATCATAAATGCCTTTATCCGGCGCTGACCACCACTGCAAAGGGGGCTTGCAGAGAAGAAAGATAAGCAGGCGTACCATCAGTGGAGGCACCGTCAATGATGAGATACTCAAGCGGCGCATAGGGTTTGCTGCAGACATTCTCGACAGTATGGCGCAGCAAAGGCAAAGCGTTGCGGCAAACGGTGATCACCGTAACTTTTAGGGAAGGCGATTCATAGGCGGAAATTGCGCTGATCCTTATACGCACGATAGGGCTGGTTATAGTCTAAATAGTAGAAATTGTGTTGGCGCTGCTGATTGGCCGCAGGGATCTGCATATAATCGCCGTATTTCTGCGTCAAGTAGCGGTCGTATTGCGCTACGCCTTTTAATTCGTGTCCTTCGAAGCTAACAGGGTGTAGGCTCTCCGAGTAGCGTTTTAGCAAAAACGCCTTTCAAGCCATCATCATAATCGGCCACGAGTTGGGCATCATCATACGTATATTTCAACATCAATCGCCGAAGCTTCTGCTGCACGCCTGCATGACTCAAAAGCATTTACGACACAAAAGCGGTAACCAACTGCTCGGACCGCGACCGTGCTTGTAGGGATCGCGATGGAGAAAGTAGACAATGCGTTTGTAAAACTCGAAACGCGCGAAATGCAAGCGGCGGCGCCAAGCACTTTGCGGCACGCCATCTATAGGGGAACACATCTATATATATACCGCTCAGGTAAGCATAATGCGCACGCTCGATTAAGGTGGTACTGCTATCGATTATTTTTCCGAAGCTACCCGGATACTTCTCGTTGGTCTCGGCCGACATCGCTTCGTAAGGTACCGGCAGCCATTCTTTAGCGTGCGCCATCAAAGTATCATAATCCGCACGCGGCATACAAATGTCCACATCGTCGTCCCGAGGAATAAAACCTTTGTGGCGTACAGCCCCAAGCAAAGTCCCTGCCCAAAGATAATAACGCAAGCCGTGCTCGCGGCACACTTTATCTACAACCAGTAGAATCTCCAAGATGCGCAATTGCAAAGGACGTATTTCGTAATCGGGCATAGTCGTCGATAAATTATAAGTGTCGTTTAAGCCTTTTGCTGATCGCTTTTCCGATCTGCGTCATAAGCGTGCTTCGGATAATCTATGGTATAATGCAAGCCGCGCGATTCTTTGCGCTCGATAGCTTGCCGCGTAATGAGATAGCCCACGTTGATCATATTTCTCAATTGGCAGATGTCGGGCGTAGCCTTCACGCGCTTAAACAACTCTTCCGTCTCTTCGTATAGCAGATCCAAGCGCGTCCAAGCCCGCTTCAAGCGCAAATCGCTGCGAACAATGCCGACATAATTGGACATTACCTGCCCCACTTCGCGCACATCTTGCGCAATCAATACCTGCTCTTCGTTGGTCATCGTCCCCTCATCGTTCCATTCGGGCACGCTTTCATTGAATGTATATTCGTCTACGTGGGCTACTGAGTGTTCCGCTGCCTTTTCCGCGTAGACTACGGCTTCAATCAGCGAATTGCTTGCCAACCTATTGCCGCCGTGCAGGCCCGTACAAGCACATTCACCGATGGCATACAAAACGATTGATCGAAGAGCGCGCATCCAAGTCGACCTTGATACCGCCGCAAAAGGTAGTGTGCACAAGGCGCAACGGGGATATACTCTTTTGTAATGTCTATACCGATCGACAAACATTTGGCATAGATATTTGGAAAATGGCGTTTCGTCTCTTCCGGATCTTTATGCGTAACGTCTAAACATACGTGGTCTATGCCGCGATTCTTCATCTCCGATCAATGGCGCGGGCCACGATGTCGCGCGGCGCAAGACTCAAGCGCTCATCATATTTCTGCATAAACTCCTCGCCGCCGGGCAAGCGCAGGATGCCGCCGTAGCCGCGCATTGCCTCCGTTATTAAAAAGGCCGGATGCGTTTCTTTTTGGATGATAGAGCGCTGTCGGGTGAAACTGCACAAACTCCATATCCTTTACCGTCGCCTTAGCGCGATAAGCCATCGCAATACCGTCGCCCGTGGCAATATTCGGATTGGTGGTAGAAGCATAAACCGCACCTACACCGCCGGTGGCAATGACCGTGACACGCGAAAGCAGCGTATCTATTCGCTTTGTTTCCGGATTGTAAACATATGCCCCGTAACATTCAATGTTAGGCGTTCTTCTCGTCACATCAACGCCCAAATGATGTTGCGTGATGATCTCTACGGCAAAATGGTGATCCATTACCGTGATGTTAGGCGAGCGGCGCACGGCCTCAATTAAGCCTCGTTGTATCTCATAGCCCGTATCGTCGGCGTGGTGTAAGATTCTAAATTCAGAATGTCCGCCTTCCCGGTGCAAATCAAATTCGCCGTCGGCTTTTTATCAAAGTGTACGCCCCAACTTACTCAATCTGCAAATGCCCTCGGGCGCACGTTCAATCACCTGCCGCACGGCTTTCGGATCACTGATATAGTCGCCGGCCACCATCGTATCGTGAATATGCTTCTCAAAAGTTGTCCACAATGCGATTCGTCACGGAAGCTACGCCGCCTTGCGCTTTCGAAGTGTTGGCTTCTTCAATACTTGTTTTACAGACAAGCCCTACTGTTCCTTTTCCTGAAGCAGCCACTTGCAATGCATAACTCATTCCGGCCACGCCGGAACCTATTACCAAGAAATCGAATTTGCGAATCATTATGCTTACTTTTTAACCGATTCGGGCCTACATCTATTTAGCCCGGCCTAAGTTTTTGACAATGTGCAAGCAAAAGTAGTACTTGCCGCGCGCCCCACAAAAGGAAAGCGCAGAAAATCATTAGTTTCAGCTGCCCGTCAATGCCTTTTTACCTTTTTCCGAATCAAGGTCAAGCCGTCACGAAGGGGTGAGATGACGGTTTCTACACGCTCATCGTGCGCCACGCGACGATTAAATTCGCGTATGCCCTTTGTTTGCGGATCATCATCATAGGCCGGATCGATCACGTGTCCGTCCCAGAGCGTATATATCTGCCAGCAAAAGGCCGCCCGAGCGCAAACGCGGCAATACGAGATCGTAATACGTGCAATAGTCGCGCTTATTGGCATCGATAAAGGCCATATCATAGACCCTCATTTTCTTTGGGCAGCAAGTCTAAGACGTCGCCAATGATCAATTCGATGCGCGGCGGATAAGGCGCACCTTCCAGCCACGGCCGCGTGAAGTCTTCTTGCTCATCATTGATCCTCGTAAGTGCGTATGGAGTCCGTCGGCTTCCATTCCCGCCGCAATGCTTAAGGTGCGATAGCCGGTATAGGGTACCGATTTCCAGCACCTTCTTGGGGTCAAGAGCTTGGTCAGCAAGCGCAACAGCGTCCCCGCCAATGTCCGGAAGCTATACGCGGGCGCAGCAACTTCGTCTGCGTGGCGCGATAGAGGCGGTGCAGGTAATCGTCTTCCGGCGTAATCATTTCTGTAATGTAGACTTCCAGCAAAGGGTCGCAGCCGTCTACCCCCTCAAACGTATTGCCGCGTTTTTCCGGCAAACCTATTTCTTCATACTTCATACGAAATTCTCTTCAAAAGCAAATTTCAGCACAGCAAAAGTTCGCTTATTTCCCGACGAAATAAAAAGTTACGACTCAAAAATCCCTATTTCAACTATCAAATGATAAGTTTTAACCTAAACGCGTTTGTTAGGGTAAAACAGATATTAAAACCTCCATCAAGCAAATAAATTCTTTTTATATTCTTCCATTTATCCTATAAAAGTCTTATCTTTTGCAACCAATTCACTCAATTAAGTCCTTTTATCATGAAAAATCGTTTCTGATTCAGCATCTGCCCTCCGGCCGATTTTTACCATCGATTGAGGCGCGCTGACGGACAACGATTTTTCAGTCTCATCCGTCAGCCGATTGCTGCGGAGCGACTTAGGCAATGGCAGCATCACAGATAAAATGCAGAAAAGCAGAAAAGACGAAAGCTGTTTTGCCTCACAAGCAAGGACAAAACTTTAAAGCAATTCAAACGCAAACCATCACGTTATGGAAGATATTGCACAGCAAACAAGCGAAACTCAACATACTATGATAGAAGTAAAGGCTGAAAAAGGCGTAGCGCACATTAGCAACCGACAAAGCGCGGCTGATTTGATACATATATATAATATGTCGGGTCAATGTGTATATAAAGTGACGCTCAGTGCGCAATCTGAAATAACCATTCCCTTGCGCAAGGTCGTTATGTCTTAAAGATGTCGACGGCCGACGTTGAAATCAGCATCGAATGAGGCGCTAATGATGCATCAATGCGCCTTTTTCGTAAGCGCCCGCTTTTTCTTCCGCTTTCTAAGACGGAAAAGGCTCTCTACACCAAGTTGTTTTCTATTTTTACGCGTCTGAAAACAATCTACTTCAGCAACTATTTTCCCCTTTTGCGCCGTTTCTGCGCCCTTTTCTTGCCGTCAAAAATAAAGTTTTGACCTGATTTCAAACCCTTATGGCTACGATTTTCTTCGTATCTTCGCTACGATTATGCAAGAAGATACCTTCGACATACGCTCCCCGACAAGCTCACCCACGCCGCAAGAGCGTGATTTTGAAAAATGCTTTGCGGCCGTTGCGCTTCGACGACTTTAGCGGACAGCAAAGGTGGTCGATAATTTTGCGCGTCTTCGTAGAAGCAGCCAAGTATCGTGGCGAACCGCTCGACCATACTTTTGCTCCACGGCCCGCCGGGCTTGGGCAAGACAACCTGGCCAATATTACTGCCAATGAGTTGGGCGTAGGTTTCAAACTGACTTCAGGTCCTGTGCTCGATAAGCCGGGCGATTTGGCCGGACTCTTAACGAGTCTTGAGCCCCACGATGTCTTGTTCATCGATGAGATACATCGGCTTCAGCCCGTCGTAGAAGAATATCTCTATTCGGCTATGGAAGATTACCGCATCGATATTATGATCGACCGCGGTCCGGCTGCTCGCTCCATTCAGCTTGATTTGAATCCGTTTACATTGATTGGCGCGACAACGCGTAGCGGATTGCTGACCGCTCCTTTGCGGGCGCGCTTCGGCATCAACTTGCATTTGAGTATTACGATGCACTGACCATTGGCAGCATTCTTGCACGCAGTGCCGGCATCTTGGGTGTGCCGCTCAAAGATGAGGCACGCAAGGGAAATAGCTGGCCGCAGTCGCGGAACGCCGCGTATTGCCAATGCGCTCTTGCGCCGTGTGCGCGACTTTGCGCAGGTAAAGGGCACGGGTACGATTGATCCGGAAATCGCAAACTTTGCTTTGGAAGCGCTCAACATCGACCGTTACGGCCTCGACGATACGGATAATAAGATCCCTGCTGACGATTATCGACAAATTCAAAGGCGGGCCGGTCGGCATAGGTACGATTGCCACGGCCATCGGTGAGGATCCGGGCACACTCGAAGAGGTTTACGAACCCTTCCTTATCAAAGAGGGCTTCATCCGCCGCACGCCGCGCGGACGCGAGGTCACTGAATTGGCCTTTAAGCACCTTAACCGCCCGCTGCCTCGCACGCAGCCGGAGCAACCCTCGCTTTTCTGAACGCAACCGTCGGGAAAGGAAAAATCGTTAATAGCATCAAACCATCGTCAACCGTGCTGCCACGTTGTGCAGCAACCAAACTAATAAAGCTGATGATTTCTTACAATACCATCAACGTAAACATGCCGCCCATCAAGCGCCGTAACAATACGGCTTGGGTGCGCTGCGTAGCCGCCACTTACGGAAAAGAGGTCGGCGAGATCGCATATATTTTTGCGACGATGAGAAAAATATTAGAGGTCAACCAACAATATTTAAAACCACGACTATTATACGGACATCATAACCTTTGACTATACGGAGGAAACGTCTTGAGCGGCGACCTTTTCATCAGTTTGGACACGGTCCGGAACCAATGCTGAACAACGTAATATCTCGTATAGGGAAGAACTTGATCGGGTTATCATCCACGGCATCTTGCACCTTGTGGCATCAACGACAAAGGCCCGGGCGAGCGCCAACTGATGGAAGCAGCGGAGAACAAAGCGCTCAACCTTCGCGATAAGGCTTAAAAGCCGACTCAACTCGCTTTTTAAAACGGACTACTATGCTTTTGATCCTTCCTGCAAGGAGGGTCGAGCATAAAAAAGCATAAACCCTCGGTCAGCACATCTACCGGCGTTTATGCTTTTTCTGTATTTGAGAAAAATAGTAAGGGCTATGACGAGGGCTTTACAACTTTTTCTTTTTCTTCCGAGACATTATGCTATTTCCGGCCATCAAAAGGCCGAATATTTGACCGGCGCGGTTTTTCATCACGAGCGTAAACCTTTATTGTCGTGAGATGAAGCTCTTTTCTCACGAGCGCAAACCTTTTTATCGTGAGGTGAAACAAAAATAGTGGCTTTTTGATGGCCGAAAAAACGGATAGATTGTTGTCAGAAATCTGTGGATAAGTAGGGTGGAAAAACCCCGTTGAAAAAGACTTGTATAAAGGTTGGAAAAAAACTACGGTTTCGGATGGTCTCATTGCACTTTTCAGTTTTCCACAAATTAAAAGCCGTTTTGCAGCACTTATCCATAGGATTTTGAGTAGTTTTCAGCCGTACTTCTAACTTCTATTTTTCAACACAAAAGTTATCCACAGCTTGTGAATAAACCGGCAATCAATCTTCCGAAAATGCTTTTTAAGAAAGGCTTTCTTCAAAGGTTTTAGTCTGTGGATAATAACGTGGATAAGTGAAATAAAAATGTGGACAACGAAATGGGCAAATTCCAAGTCAAAAATTATTAACAGTTTCCACAGTCTCATCATGTACATCATAGATTTCTCTCTTTCTTTTTAAAAAGATAAAATAGAAAACTATGTATTGTTATATATGCGGGAAGAAAAAAACGGTGGATAAGTCAATGCTTGTTGCGCGGAAAGTGGTCGAGGATCTGCCGGCGGATAAAAGCGGCGGTCAATGTTGGTGTAGACCTGTGTCGTGGAGAGATCCGTATGGCCCAGCATCATCTGTATGGCTCTGAGGTTAGCGCCGCCTTCGAGTAAAATGCGTGGCAAAGTGTGGCGAAGCTGTGCGGACTGATGTTTTTCGTGATGCCGGCTTCGGCAGCGTAGACTTTTAAGTTGTGGAAGACGGTGATGCGCGATAAATGCTTGCCGCGGCGAGCACTGACAAAGACGTAATCTTCCTCGCCCTTTTTGATATTGATCGTGTGGCGTATGCGGAGCCAGTTGTTCAGTTCTTGCGTGGCGCGGGGCGAGATGGGCACGATGCGTTGCTTATTGCCCTTACCCGTAATGCGGATAAAACCATCTTCGAGATAGAGGTCGGATAGCAGGAGAAAGCACAATTCGGAGACGCGCAAGCCGCAACCGTAGAGTATTTCGATGATGGCGTGGTCGCGAGCGCCTTCCGTAGTGCTCTGATCTATCACTGAGAGCAGGGCATCAACCTCTTCAAGCGAAAGCACCGTAGGTAGATGTGCGCCGACTTTAGGCGATTCGAGGAGTTGGGTAGGATCTGCCTCCAAATAGCCTTCGAGTAGGAGAAAAATGATAGAAAGAGCGCACGCCCGATAGGATGCGATTGATGGAACGCGCCGTGATGCCGATGTCGGTGAGTGCTTCCGTGAAGCGGTGCAGGTCGGCGAGTTTTACATTTAAAATTTCTATACCCTCTTGTTGTAAAAATCGATTAGTTTTTCCACGTCGTGCATGTAAGCATTGCGCGTATTATCAGACAAACCTTGCTCGAGCAGGATGTAGGTCTTGTATTTGTCGATCAATTCCATCAATTGTGCTGCTATTTATATGCAAAGATAGTGTAAACTCAAAGCAAAGGGGAAGGTTTGTGGGAAGAGCTTTTATTGATTTGATAGATAGAATATTGCTTGTCGATGCTATGGGTCGGTTGGAAAAAGCGAGCAAACGATTGCTACGGCCTTAAAATTTCGAAGCTTGGTGGAGGAAATCAGAGATAGTTTTGTATTTTTGCGCTTATTACCCATTAATCTTATAATATGAAACTAATCTACGCTAAATGCATGGCCTTTGTGGCGTTGTTTTTGCATGAGTTTGAATCTTGCGGCACAAAATAAAGTGACGCTCAGTTTTTGAATCGGAAGTACTCAATCCAATGTTCACGTTTATACGACGCTTGGCTCAGATCCTGAAAAGAGTGATGCCGAAGAGGACACCGGATCTTATATCATTGATTCGGGCTGCAAATTGAGAGTGAGCGTCGTTCCGGAACAAAACTACGTGGTCTACGTATGGAAATCGAAACTTGGCGATGCAAGTATGGAGGAAAATCAACGAGTCATATAGCGCGACAGAACAAACTTTCAATAATGTGACGAAGAACTTGGCGCTCGTCGTTGACGTTGTAAGGCTTGTGCCCGTGACCTTTGTAGTGCCGGAAGAGGGCACGAATGGGCCGGAAGTCAACGTGGAAGAGCAGGGAGATTTTGGTCGTGTCATTAAAGCTGAGAGCGATGGTAAGACATATTTGTTGCCCGAGAATCGCGGTGCTTACTTTGATCCTTGCATTAAAGATGGTTACAACATTTTGGCTTGGAGTTTTGGCGAAGGAGCTTATTTTTCCGGCGCGCCCGGACCAATTCTATAAAAAAATAATGTGCCTGAAGATTTCTTCTTAACCGTACTGTTTTTATAAAGATGGCGAAACGCGCACCGTAACGTATGAACAACCGAAGACGGCTGTCTTGACTTGCAAGAACAGAAATTTGGACGACAGTCCGGGAATTGGCTTCCGGAGAGACCTGCACACCGGGTGATCACATTCTCTTTGAGGTGGCTCCGGAAGGAAATCCAGATGGTAAAGTAGAATTGCACCATTGGTTGGTAAACGGAGAGGAATATCGCTTGTCGGATGGTGACTTTTATGTAGACAATTCGCTGACTTTGATGGCCATTAGCAATTTGGACGTGAAAGTTGTGCCGATGGAAGAATATACAGATGCGATTCAAAGCGTGGCAACGCCCGTTGAAACAAGCATTGAAACGGATGCTTGTAGCCGGAAAAAAATCAATGTGACGACGACGGCAAAGAACGTTTTTGTATATAATGTAGCAGGTAAATTGCTCGCCATGCAAGCCGTAAAGGATCAAAAGGCGGAGATTAGCGTACCGGCTTCGATGCGCGGCGAAACGCTGATTGTGCGCACGGCTGAAAAATCGTTTAATGTTGTCTTCAAATAAGTCGGACGATGGAGCAAATAGTATGTCGTCGGCATCGATCTTGGTTGCTGCTATTCTTATGCTTTGTGGCTTGCCAATCAGTTGTGCAGGCGCAAGGTTACTATGACGCTGCACAAAGACCTGATGGAGAAGGGACGGAAGCACATCCTTATGAACTCTTTTCTACGGAGCATTTTCTTTGGATTGCGCAGCAGGTTAATTCGGGCAACGACTTGCGCGATGAATATTTTGCTGTAACGCAAGACATTGACTTCAGCGATACCAGAAATTGGGACGACGGCCACGGCTGGAGAGCCATTGGCGGCATGTTTATGAAAAATGGTATTGCTAAAAAGTTGGCCTTTCGCGGCCATTTAGCAGAGTAATAACCACGTTTTTTTCAAACTTGCATTGTAGCCGTCCGGATGCCGATTACCAAGGACTTTTTTTGGTTATACGGATAATGCTACGATGAAGAACTTGCATCTCCGTACTTTCGATGTGGAAGGTAGTGAGAACGTGGGCGCTTTGTCGGGCTATACGTTTGAAAAGCCATATCGAAAACGTACAGATCGAAGCGGCTGACGTGAAGGCTTCGCACTTCTTTGTCGGTGGCGTGATCGGCTATATGAATGGCAGGGGCGTCGACAATTGTCGCTTGGTTGGAAAGGTTGTGGGCGTTGATTATGTCGGCGGCTTGGTAGGCTGGTGCCTCGATGGATTAATTAGCAGTTGCCGTGCTTACGCTGACGTGAAGAACATCGTAAATCCCTGATAACGGAGAAATGGGTCGTATGGCAGGGCGGTTTGGTAGCTTATCTCAACAGTAGTCGTATTGAGTTCTCCGGTTTTTGGGGCAACGTCGACGGCGGAAACCAGGTAGGTGGCTTGGTTGGCGACGCTACGCACAGCAAAATCAGTGATAGCTTCGTATCTTATGGAGATGGTCCGACTACTGACGAACAAAAAGACGATAAAAGGGGCAAACTTATGTCGGCGGTTTGGTAGGTAAGAATGAAGATACGCCGGTTTCAGACTGCTTTAGCCATATTTCGGTGGAGGGTAGCGCTTCCGTGGGCGGCTTAATCGGATCTTCGGATTATACGGATACGCGCATCGTCCGCTCTTATGCGGCTTGCGCGGTAAAAAGCTGAACAAAAAGGATTTGGCCGGCGGGTTCATCGGCACGAAATCGTATAGCGGGAGCGTTGATTCTTGTTATTACGATAAAGAATTAGTGCCCGAGTGTCGGCTGTAGGCGGCTACTCGCACGAAAGCGTCAACTGCGAAGGCAAGACGACGGCCGAAATGAAGCAAGCAGCGACTTACGCGGGCTGGAATTTTGCTTCTTATTGGCTGATTGACGCTAAAATTAACGATGGTTACCCTTATCCGAACTTCTTTATCAATACGGGTGTCTCGGCAGCGCCGACAGCTGGTGCAAGAGATGGAGATTCAGGCGAAGATAAACGGAACACTTTGCGAGGTTTCTGCGAATCAACCATTGTCGTCCGTGAGTCTTTATTCGACTGACGGCCGTTTGAAGTTGCGCAAGACGGACCTTAATGCTCGATCATTAACTTTCCGCTACCCGTTTGAACGCAATAAGGTTTTTCTGCTGGTTTGCCGATTCAAGAATAACCGGACGGAGACTTTGAAATTGACGATCAAGTAAAAATAATTCCGCCGCTCTGTCTGTTTGAGCAGATTTAGGAGCGGCGGACCATCATAAATGGTATTATAAAGAACGAAGGGCGCAGATTTCGGCCTTTTTCGTTACTACTATCTTTAAGAAATCATTCGTTATGGAGAACAACATCATCTCAAAACGTGTGGAAATCGTGCGACAGAAAATGCGCGAACTTGGTGCGGCTGCCCTTGTCGTTCCTACGAGCGACCCACACGATAGTGAATACATCGCCGAGCGCTGGAAATGCCGCGAATGGCTCACAGGATTTACCGGATCGGCCGGTTTGGCTGTCTTGACGCTTACCGATGGCGCGCTTTGGACCGATTCACGCTATTTCCTGCAAGCGGAGCACGAACTTGCCGGCACGCCTTTCCAACTGATGCGCGATGGAAGCCGAAACGCCGACGCCTTGCGAATGGTTGTCCCGTTTACCCGAAGAGTAAAGTTTGCTACGTAGAAGAAATGATGCCCGAAAGCCTTCATAAGGCGATTTTTCGCCACCGAAGGCCTGATAGATTTTTGGTTTGAGCGAAGATTGTTTTGATGAAGTGTGGACGGGCGCCCGCGATGCCCGCCGCGCCATCGAAGCCCAACCGCTGAAACTGGCAGGCGAATCTGCGATCGAGAAAAATCGAGCGCATTCACAGTAGTATGCAAAAATAAAATGGGCGCATACGATTATCTTTTCCTTTCGACTTATCTGAAATCGCTTGGACGCTCAATTTGCGCGGCGCAGACAGCCTACAATCCTGTGTTCTACGCCTATTTAATGCTGTCGCGGACGGGGCGTTCGATGCTCTTCGTTGCGGCCGACTCCCTATCCACAAAAAGCGCGGAAGGTTTTGGAAGAAGCCGACATTGACGTAGCTCCTTATGATAAATGGAGAGATTTTTTGGCGGAGATAGCGCAAAAGAATGTCGTTTTCTTTTCCGGCGTCAACTGCAAAGTGATGCGTGCGGCCAAGGAGACGCTCACCCATTATACCATCGTAGATTCGCCCGTTGCAATGATGCGTGCGCTCAAGAACCAAGCCGAACGCAAAGGTTTCCGTGCGGCGATGGAGCGCGATGGCGTGACTTTGGTCCGCTTCCTGCGTTGGTTGGAAACAGCCGTGCCGAAAGGCGGCGAAACAGAGTGGACCATCGGCGAAAATTAGCCGAGTTTCGCGCCGAAGGAGAAAAATTTCGCGGCCTAAGTTTTGCTACCATTGCCGGATATGGCCCTAACGGCGCCATTGTTCATTACGAAGCAGAAAAAGAGACCGCTTCCCGATTCAGCCTAAAGGACTTTTGCTGCTTGATTCCGGTGCGCAATATCAAGACGGCACAACCGACATCACACGCACCATCGCCCTCGGCCCGCTCACGCAAGAAGAGCGCCGCGTGTACACGTGGTATTAAAAGGACACATGGCGCTGAGCGATATGCACTTTCCTGAAGGCATCACGGGCCTCCAACTCGACACCGCAGCCCGCTTGGCGATGTGGAAAGAAGGCTACGATTTCGGCCACGGCACAGGGCCACGGCGTCGGCAGCTTCCTCAACGTCCACGAAGGCCCGATGCAAATTCGCAAGAACAAGCGTGCCGATACCCTGATTGGCTTTCAAGAGGGTATGACCATCACCGACGAGCCGGGACTCTACATAGCCGGCAGTTTTGGCGTAGAATTGAAAACGTCTTGCTCGCCGTTAAGGCCCGCAAAAATGCTTTTGGGAAGTTCCTCAAGTTCGAACCCCTTACGCTATGTCCGATTGATATCCGCCCAATCGACTTCTCGATGCTCAACAATTCTGAGATCAATTGGCTCAACGCTTATCATGAAGAAGTCGAAACCGCTTACTTCCCTCCTCGAAAAAGGGTGAAGACCGCCGATGGCTTATTGAGCATACGAAAAAGCTCATAAAATAAGCCGCCGCATAAGGATCATACGCAAAGCGTGGCCGCAAAAAGAGACAAACTCCTCTTTGCGGCCACGCTGTTAATAGTGTCCGACGCTTCACCTTTCCCTCCTCGCGAAAGTCGGGCGGAAGCGCCGCACCACTTTAATTCTTCAGTTTTTCAGGCCCTTCTTTTTCAAACAAGTTGCCCACAATATTCATTTCCATAAAGCTCGTACTCTGTTCCTTTCGCTGACTGCCGAGATAGCAAATGCGATCTTGATCGTGGATCATCCTATCCGTAAGCAGCTTGCGCAATGCAGCCAGTAAAAACTCGTGGCCGTAGCTCTTCATCGGCATATAAATGGCGTGAGACGCCGTAGCAGACCGCCAAGTGGCGGACGGTGTTGACTTTGTAAGCAATGGCGAGCACGTGCGTCGTCGGGCGGAAACTCGAAACCAAGCGTGCCGTGCGTCCCGTATAACTATCCATAATAATAGCCCGCAAATTCATCTTGTGCGTTGCCGATACAGCCTCTTTCGCAAAAATTCCGTCGTCCGGGTTCTTTTGAGAGCGGAATCTCCACCTCGCTCAGCGAGAACTTCTCATATCCTGTTCCGCCTGTCGCGCAATGGTAGCCATAGCGTGCAGCGCTTCCACCGGATATTCGCCATAAGTCGTCTCCCCGCTCAGCATCACCGCATCAGCGTGGCTACTACAGCATTAGCGATGTCGGTCACTTCCGTACGAGTTGGTCTCGGATTATGAGATCATACTTTGCAGCATCTGCGTGGCCACGATGACCGGCTTATGCAAAGCTAATGGCGCGCTGAATGATGTGGCGCTGAATGCCGGTATGCGCTCCTGCGCCACTTCGATGCCCAAGTCGCACGCGCCACCATCCCCCATCGGCCGCATTAAGTATTTCGTCGATATTGTCAACACCCTCTTCGTTTTCTATTTTCGCTATGATGTGATGTCGCTGCCCGCCTCGTCGAGCATCCGGCGCACCTCTAAGATGTCCGCCTTCGAGCGCACGAAAGAGTGAGCGATAAAGTCTACGTCATAATCAATGGCAAAGCGAATGTTGCTCTTATCCTTTTTCCGTCAAGGCCGGCGAGATTGATCCTGCTGCCGGCACATTCACGCTCTTGCGCGCACCGAGCGTAGCGTTGTTTTCGATCGTGCAATAGAGTTTTCCGTCTTTCCGATCATCGACCGTCAGTCCCAGATCGCCGTCATCGATCAAGACATACTTCGACCGGCACGTCTTTGACAAAGTCCGGATAAGATACGGCAATACATTCGCGCGTTGTCTCCAGTGTGGGATCGCCCACGATGCAGACTTTATCGCCCTCCTTAAAAAGGAATGGGCGCCGAGCAAACGGTGAGTTCGCACCTCAGGTCCTTTCGTATCGACCAAAATGGCAATAGTGACGATACTTGGCGCACATTATCAATCCACGCTTCATACCTTCCGGCCTTGGTGCGCCGTGTTGAGCGCGCGACGTTCACTGCCCTCATCATATAATTGCTGAATCATCCCGACGTCGCATCGCGCATCGGAGATCGTCGCAACGATCTTTGTCTTCTTATACATAACTTACGTTTTAATTATTCTGATTGAGTAGTGTCAGTTTGCTTCATGGCGAGCAGCGTCTATGCCGGGCGGTGAGACGTCGATCGCAGAGCCGATATTGTTCCGGCGCGCACTTCAGCCATCAACGATTGGCGGCGAATAGGTTCGCGAGCGGCCACGTTGCTAATGTGCACCTCTACAACGGGCAAACCGATGGCCCGTATGCAATCGGCCAAAGCCAAGGACGTATGCGTGTAGCGCCGGCATTGAAAACAACCCCAAAAGTGCCATCATCGCCGCCAGTTGGAGGCGATCGATCAAACACCCTCCGAATTGTTTTTGATCATAGACCAGCGAAAGCGAGAGGAAAGTTGGCGCGCAACTGCGCACAACACGCTTCCATCGACGTCGTACCATAAATATTCGGTTCTCGCGTGCCCAGTAAGTTCAGGTTAGGTCCGTTAAGAATCAGTATTTTCATCATGATGTAGCTTTTTACAGGTTTAGTCATGGCCCCGCTTATCGGTTTTTCTTCTGAAGTAGCCCTTGCGCAGTCGCATATCTTACGTTAGCCGCACAGTAGCGCCCATTTTCGCCGTGCCGCTCCTATCGCTTCGGCCTCATCTCGCCCTATCCCTTGCTTCCCAGCAAGATCGCTGCTTGCCAGCAGCCTTTAGGACTATGCAGAGTGCAAAGTTATAAATTCTTTTACTAAAGCGCTTGCTTTCAAACTCGATTAGTAAGCTCTACCCGCTCCCTTTCCCTATGCTTCCGCTCCGTTTGCAGACCAAAACCCTCCATCTGAGAGGCCGCCAAGCGCAGCAATGACGACGATAATTGCCTCACCATAAGCACACAGCAAAAACAAACCACCGACAAACCGCCAAACGCCATCTCCATCAGTACTTTGCGCCTACGCAACATTAACGTCCGCCGTTTTCTATCACGACAACAAAGGTTTTCGCTCGTGATGAAAAGTACTTGCGCTCACGATAAAAGGTTTACGCTCACGAGCGCAAGCTATCGCGTCAAGCTTACCGTAAGCAAATCAATAGGTCGATGCCGAAAAGACAGGATACAAACGGAGCAAAACGCCCACTGTGTCAGTACCCATCGCCCGCGAGGCAACCGCAATTTTGTCGGTCGCTTCGTCTAGCTGATCGCCGACTGCATCAAAGGTGATTTTTGCGCCTAAAAATGCCGTGAATCTTTAATTTTATATAAAAATCAAGTTTTGTAATTGATACAACTTTACAGATTATCTAAGTGCAACAATTTCTATATTAGGCGTCTGCATTGTAAATTGCGGCAAAATAAAACGTAATAAGCGACGATTCAGCACCATAATGGGCTGTTTTCTTAATTTCTAAATTTCTTGATTTGCTATTTTTAAGTACTTTTTGCGCTATGAAACGTATAGGTAAAGCCCTAAACAGCTTCTTTTCATCTTTATATAGACGGTTTCCGACAGATGACTTGGGGTCGCGTGCTTTGGGGTATTATTTTGCTCAAACTCTTTCTGATGTTTGTCGTTTTGCGCTTGTTTTTCTTTCGCCCCGCATTGGGCGGACTCGACGAGCAGCAAAAGGAAGAAGTCGTGGGCAGCAATTTAGTGAATAAGTCAACAGATAAAACACATTGAATATATGGAACCATTAACAGCTCTACTTGACTGGTCGCGGGCGCAGTTTGCGCTACTGGCCTGCTATCACTGGCTTTTTGTGCCGCTAACGCTCGGCCTCGCCGTGATTATGGGAATTATGGAGACGATCTACGTCGTGAAAGGCGGAGAAGTCTGGAAGCGCACTGCGCAATTTTGGATGAAGCTCTTCGGCATCAACTTCGCCATCGGCGTGGCTACGGGCGATCCTCGAATTTGAATTTGCACCAACTGGAGCAACTGCTCGTGGTTCGTGGGCGACATCTTCGGCGCTCCGCTCGCTATCGAGGGCATTTTTGCCTTCTTTATGGAGGCTACGTTTATTGCCGTGATGTTCTTCGGTTGGAACAAAGATAGGCTGCAGTTTCACCTGGCGTCTCACGTGGCTCACCGGCCTCGGCGCCACTATTTCCGCGGTGGATTCTCGTAGCAACGCTTCGATGCAGCACCCGTAGGTATGCGCTTTAACCCCGAAACGGTGCGCAACGAGATGGTTTGAGTTTTTCCGACGTGCACTTTCCGGCGCAGCTGTGACGAAGTTTGTGCATACCGTGACGTCTTCTTGGATGGTGCCGTCTTCGCCGTGGGCGTTGGTTACGGTTCTTGCTCCCGCAAACGCAACCAACAGCTCGCTTTACGCAGCATCCGGCGTAGCTGCGCTGGTCGGCGTGAGTGCTACGATATTGACGGCGATTATTACCGGCGACGCGTCGGGCATGAGATGGCGAAGCATCAACCGATGAAGCTCTGCCGCAGCCGAAAGCTTGGAAAAAGGGCACGCGTGCGGCCTTTTCGATCGTGCCCGGTGTGATGCCCGGCGTATTGTCTGTCAGCTACCCACGACATCGACGGTTTCGTGCCCGGTATGCAGGATATTATCAACGGCTACACGACGCCCGATGGCCAAAAGGTGATGAGGCGGCTGGAAGATGGCGCGCGGCAAAAAGGCCTTGGCTGATTTTACGACGTTTCGCAGCAAAATGAAGACTGACTCGGTCGGCGCACAAAGTAGCGCGCGACTCGCTGATGAAGAACGTAGACTATTTCGGCTACGGCTACATCAACGACAATGCCGAGTTGATCCCACCCGTAGGCCTCGTATTCTGGAGTTTCCGCGTGATGGTCGGTCTGGGTATGGCTTTGATGCTCGTCTTAATCCTTGTTTGCTGGTTTGAGCGCAAAGGTACGCTGACGAAGAAGACTTGGTTGCATCGCATTGGCGTATGGAGCATTCCGGCCGTCTTCATTGCGAGTCAGGCAGGTTGGATTGTGTCGAATTGGGCCGACAACCGTGGGCTATCCAAGACTTGTTGCCCGTCAGTGCCGCCTTGTCGGATCTCTCTGTGGGTAGCGTGATAACGACTTTCTTCCTCTTCTTGGTGATCTTTACCGTGCTGCTCATCGCGGAAATAAGCATTATGACGAAGGCTGTGCGCACGCAGGAGGAAATTTCGATTAAAACGGTGCGAATGCTTAGCCTGGTTTTGCAGCCATTGCGCATCGTGGTCGCAACTGCCGACCTCGCGCCACTGCTGGAGGCGAAGCTCACTGAAATACATTCAAAAAGCAATTCATAAACAGACAAAAACATTCCTGAGGCCCGATCCGCTGCTGCAAGTCGATAGACATATTATATAATGCCTGCTTGCGGCGCGCCGGGATAAAGGATGCAAAGACCTATGATAACTTACGATTTCTTACAACACTATTGGTGGCTGCTCGTAGCTCTGCTCGGGGGACTCCTCGTTTTCCTCTTTTTCGTGCAAGGACACACGTTAATCTTTCGCTTGGGACGCACCGAGGAAGAACGCTCTCTGATTGTCAACTCTACGGGCCGCAAATGGAATTTACCTTTACGACGCTCGTAACCTTTGGCGGTGCTTTCTTTGCCTCGTTTCCTCTTTTACAGTACGAGTTTTTGGTGGCGCCTATTGGGTTTGGATGCTGATTCTCGCAAGCTTCGTCTTACAAGCCGTGGCTTACGAATACCAGAACAAACCCGGCAACGTCTACGGACGCAACGTCTTCCGCCGCTTCTTGGTCTTCAACGGCTTTGCAGGGCCTTTCCTCGTTGGCGCAGCCGTTGCCACGTTCTTCACGGGCTCGGCTTTCGTCGTGGATCATAGCGCGATGGACGCCAAATCGCTCGTTCCGGGTCATCAGTCGCTGGGCAAATGATTGGCACGCCTCGATGCCTTGTTTAATGTGTGGAATTGGGTGCTCGGTTTTGCCGTATTCTTCTTGGCGCGCGTATTGGGCTCGCTCTATCTTTTGAACAACATTGACGATGCCGACTTGCAGCCGCGCATTCGCCGTCAGATTTTTGATCGATACAGTGCCCTTCTTGCTTTTCTTCTTGTCGTTTGTAGGCTATCTCTTGACGGCTACCGGTTTTGGCCGTTGACCCTGCGACGGGAACAGTAGCGCCTGAAGCTTACAAGTATCTCCATAATCTCTTGGCAATGCCTGCCGTGCTCGGTACGTTCTTGGTAGGCGTGGTGCTCGTACTCTATGGTGTGCTGACCGGCATATTTAGCAAAACTTCTCGCAGAGGCATTTGGCCGGCGGGCGTAGGCGTGGTGCTCACCGTGCTGGCTTTGTTGCTCTTGGCGGGCTATAATAATACGTGCTACTATCCGAGTTCGACCGATATACAGAGTTCGCTGACGATTATGAATAGTTGCTCAACAGAGTTTACGCTCCGCACAATGGCTTACGTATCTTTGTTGATCCCTTCAGTGCTGGCTACATTTTCTATGCTTGGCGCGCACTCGACAAAAAAGTCGCTGACGCGTGAAGAGTTAAGATACTGACCACAAATATTAAATCGGCGCCGTTTGCAGCATCCCAGCCGTCGGAGCTTTAGATGCGTTGCGCTGATTAGATTGACATTATATTTCCGTGTCGTGCATAGGCTTGTCGATTGCACGACACGGATTTCTTTTCTTCCGCCGCAGCGAACGAAAAGCACTAAGCCTTGTAAAAATTCCCACCTAAGGGAATTTTTAATTCCCCTAAGGAGATTTTTTCCTACCTAAGAGAATTTTTACGGTCACCTAAGAGAATTTTTGCGGTCACTAAGTGTAAGTAAAAACATGCCATTATCCTTGCAGAAAAAGGGACGTTATAGTTGTAAAAACGTAGTATATAGCGAGCCGTTATAAAGGCGCGTTGCTCCCCTGCGACGGTGGCTTTTAGATCGTGGCCGCCGCAGCTGAAGCGTAGCGCCTCAAGTTGTGTGCACATAAGGCTGGCAGCTCCTTTTCAGTAAGGTGTAGAATGCATAAGGAGAGGTTCGCTGCCTCATTGTCGCGTTGGCGGCAAGACTTTAATCGTATCATCGAATCGATGGCTATCAATTTGCTACAAAACCATAGCTAAGTTTTAACGCCGTCAATAGTAGTTTGTAGAGGATAAACCCATCTTTGCACACTATAAAGTGCAAAATAATGGATAAAAACTTTTCTTTTTATAGAAAACCTTTTTATCTTTGCTATGATTTTGGGAGAGGTTTGAAGATTAACAACACACAGCCTCCGATAAGAAGGCTGTACATTCTACGCTTTTTAATCGCAATGATTTACCTTTATATTGTGCTCGGCCATTGCCGAGATGGGTGACTGATGAAAGGTAAAAATGGCTTAACCCTTACTTTGAGTAGATAAATACGATATACACATATCATTCACTTAAATGACACATCTAATGAAGAAAAGAATTCTTTTCGTCGCAATAGGATTGGCTCTAAGCGCCGGTTGCTTTGCGCAGAGTGCGTCTGACGTTATCATTAAGACAACTTCAGGTGATAAAACGTACAAGATTAGTGAAGTTAAGAACATACGTATCGAAGGCAATGCGCTTAAGGTCAACAAAAGACCGGCGAAGCCAGCAGATACTTACAACTTCGACGAGATCAAGTCGATTATGTTTGCGCTTCCGACAGGAATTGATAACGCCCGCCTCCCCGAAAGTAATCTCACGATCAGCTCACCCGCTGGTAGCAATATGATTTACGTGAAGGGCAACGAGCCGGGTAAAGCGCTACGACGTGGCCATCTACGACGCAGCCGGCAGTGCGTAATGCGCGATGCCAACTGGCAAGGCGCGCCCATCAACGTAGCCAACCTCAGCAAGGGCGTGTTTGTATTCAAGATCAATAAAACGGCTATTAAATTCAGCAAGTAATCTTATGAAGAAGTATATTTTTTTCCTTCTGGCCGCTTGCCAAGGTTTTAGCAAACCATAGCGCAAGAGAATGTAGCCTATAAGTTAAAAAGTAAATTTGGCTTCAGGTGAGAAATTCGCCTCGAGCTGATGAAGTTGACTCCATCACTTTTGCCAATTACGAGAAGGTTCAAGTAAATCTCAAAGCGCTTTGTTACCTCAACGACGATAGCCGTTAACATTGAGTTGCAAGAAAACTCAAAGCGTTTCTATGCCTTTGCTTGCCGGCTGATCAGCCGATCCCCGAAGACCAAGTGAAGGATTACATTCTGAAGAACAAAACGGTTGAGGCTGAAACTTCTTACAGAAATCGTTTTGATCTGCTTCAGCCGGAAACGGAATATACGATCTACGCCTTGGCTTTTGATATGAACGACATTCCGAGCAACGTAAGCACGCTGACGCTGAAGACGGGTGCAGTCGCTGATGATCCGTTTAGCATCGATATTAAGAAGGTGAGCAACCGTAGCGTGAATATACCGTTACGCCTAAAGATCCCAGCATCAAATATTACACGCTCTCTTCTACGCTCGACAAATATTATGAAGACTGCACGGCAGGCGAAAACGCCGGTGACGTTATTCAGCACTACATTGCGATGTGGACGCAGTTTGCTTCTTGGTATGGCTCTACTTGGCAGGAGATGATGAAGCCGATATGAAGACGGGTACCTTCACGAACGAGCAAAGCGAGCTCCTCTGGGATGCTGATCAGATGATCGTGGCTTTTGGTATGAACGATGCCGGCGAACTTGTTACGCCGATCGTTACGAAGAAGTATCGCACGAATAAGCCGACACCGTCTGACATCGAAATTAAGCTCGAACTTGCTCGCACACCGGCTTATCGCGACGTGGCTGTGAAGACTACCGTCAACAATAATAAGGACTACTTCGTGAGTGTGCAACCGGCTTCTTATGTAGACAAATTTGCTACTAAAGAAGAGATGATCAACAGCCTTTGCTACAATACGCACGGCATAGCCGGACTGACGCACAACGGCAGTAAAGAAGAAATTGAGTTCAGACCCTTCAAGCCCAACGAGTACTACTACGTAATCGCAGTAGGTTTGGACGAAGGCGCTCCTGCTCAGAGCCGGTGATGCTGAAGTTTTTGAACCCTCGGCAACTAATCCTTTCGGATGCCCAATCAAAACCGTATTGACAAACTTTGATTAAAGGAACACACACGAATGAAAAAAATAATAGTTTTAGCGTTGGCGACCTTAGGCTTCACCTTCGCTTCAGCCCAGACTGAAAACAGTGAAATTGTGCGCATTCACAAGAATGACCACACGAGCAAGGCTGTCCTGCTGGAGTCAGGTTAAAGACATCACCTTCGAGAAGATCACCCTTTGAAGATGGATGTAGACTTTGAGAACATCAAGAGCGACGAGTACACGGCAGACTTTAAGATGCCGGCAGGCTGCAAGCGCTGGTTCTTGAAGATTGCTACGACGCCGCTTACCGGTACGGAAGCTGAAAAGCGCGAGCAAGTGATCATTGCCCACAACAATGAGTTTACGGAAAGCAAATACTTCCGTATGCAAAACGCAGAGGCAAGCACGACTTACTACTTCTATATGCTTCTCTTCGATGAGGACGACGTGGCAGTAGGGCTTTGTCAGAGGCTTCTGTGAAGACTTTAGCGCCCGTGAGTGACGAATTTAATATGGCAGTCAGCGAAATCACTTCCAACAATGCTAAAATCGAGATCACTCCAAAGGATGAGAATATGCGCTACTACCGCTTCCTCGTTACGGAGGATGTTCGCGAGCAAATGATTGCAAGAAACGGTAGCATCCAAGCGGCCGATTTGGCTTTTCTGGAAAAGAGATGGCGCAGCAGTCGGGCGTAGAGCTTGACCAGTATATCACGCAAAACACGAAGACGGGCTTCTCTTCTTTTGAGGCCAAAGACTTCCTCGGCTCTCCGCTTAAGGCTGAGACGAAATACTATGCATATTGCTACGGTGTAGAGCCGGATGGCACTTTCACAACCGGCGTTTACGAACAAGAATTTTACTACGGCGGCCGCAAAACCATCTGATAATGTTGTCACCGCAAACATTACAAAAACTTATACGGACGGATGCGACATCGATGTGAAGACGACGAACAACGATCCCTACTTTATGACGATTCAGAAGGAGAGCGTTTGGAACAACTTCGTTTCAAAAATCGGGTAGTGAGAAAGCTGCAGCGCAAGACCTTGTCGACCTGATCCTTTCGCACGGTGGTAATCTTGATTACTATACGCACCAGGGCAACTACCAAGGCAAGCTGGAGACCGGTATGGACAACGAAGACTGCGTCGTAATCATCTTTTGGTTACGAGGGCGGTGTAACTATAGCCGTGCAAACATTGAAATTCCGCACGGTCAACCAATAGTCGAATAGTTTAAAACGGCTATATTCTCTGATTTATGGTTGAGGGAGCTGAAGGCTCCTCTTTTTGTATCCTTACGAAGCCCGTCCTCCGGCGCATCATTTGCATAGCGCCCTGCGCTACCCGCTTTTTCGCTCTTCAAAAGCCGCCCGCGCATCGTTTGGTGCCGGCAAACTGTCGTATGCCGGGAGCAAACAATAGTTTGGTGGGGGTCAAACGATAGTTTGTCGGCACCAAAACCATCGAGCGATGCATAGTTGGCGGCGTTACTTTTTAGCATACGCTTCCACTTGCAAGCCCTCTTGCCGCTCTTCCTTTTTGCTGAAAGCAGAGAATTGACTATTTTTGTGCTGATTTATACCCTTATGATTCACCGTTTGCTCCTGCATCGTCACGGGCAAGCATTTATGCCCCGATCTGCCGGATCGGGCAAACACAGAGACAATGGCAAAAAGCGAAGAGACCCCGATGATGAAACAGTTTTACGACCTCAAGGCTAAACACCCTGATGCCGTTCTGCTGTTTCGTTGCGGCGATTTTTACGAAACCTATGCTAAAGATGCCGTTACCGCGGCGCAGGTGCTCGGCATTACACTCACCCATCGCAACAACAAGGGCCGCACGCAGTCGGTCGAGATGGCGGGCTTCCCTTATCACGCCTTGGATACGTAGTTTGCCCAAACTCATCCGCAGCGGCTTTCGCGTGGCGATCTGTGATCAGCTGGAAGATCCGAAACTCACGAAGAAGCTCGTCAAGCGCGGCATTACGGAGCTCGTAACGCCGGGCGTGGCTTTGGACGATACGAGTCTTGGAAAGTCGGAAAAACAACTTCCCTGGCTGCGCTTACTTATGGTAAGGCCGACTTAGGCATAGCTTTCTTGGATATTTCTACGGGCGAATTTCTCGTGGCCGAGGGCTCGACGGAATATGTCGATAAATTGCTCAACGACTTTGCGCCCAAGGAGGTGCTCGTCACGCAGGGAAGGAAAAGGAAAGTTTGCCGAGACTTTTGGTAGTAAATACTTCGTCTTTTGAGTTGGAAGACTGGGCCTTCTCCGCGCCGACGGCCAGAACCCGCCTGTGCAAGCATTTTGAGGTGAAGAGCCTCAAAGGCTTTGGCGTGGACCATTTAGAGACTGCCCTCACTCTGCCGGCGCCATTATGGCTTATCTCGAACTGACGCAACACAAAGAGACGGGTCACATCACCCGCCTGTCGCGGATCGAAGAGGACCATTTCGTTCGGATGGATAAGTTTACCGTGCGCAATCTCGAACTCCTCCGCCCGATGGCCGACGATGGGCGCTCGCTCTTGGACGTCATAGACCGCACACTCTCACCTATGGGCGCTCGCCTTTTTGCGCCGGTGGCTGCTCTTCCCGCTGCGCTCGGTTAAGATGATTCAGCAGCGGCAAGATGGCGTGAGTATTTCTTCAGCGCCCGAGTTTGCCGAACTCTGTACCGACTGCTTGGGGCGTGTGGGCGACGTGGAGCGCCTCGTTTCAAAAGCCGCCGGGAAGAATCAATCCGCGCGAACTCCAAACAATTGCGCTTGGCGCTCGAAAGTATAGCCTCATCAAGCGTGCTTGCGAGCACGCCGACAACGAACAGATGCGCGCCTTCGGAACGGCGCTCGATGCTTGCGAACCCTTGCGCGAACTAATTGAGAAATCGCTTGCAGCCCGATCCGCCTTTGCTGCTGAATCGCGGCCACGTGATAGCAGCGGGCGTAGATGCTGAACTCGATGAACTGCGCAGCATCTCTGCCTCGGCAAAGACTACTTGCAGCAGATTCGCGATAGAGAAGCAGCCGCCACAGGTATAACAAGCTGAAGATTAGTTTTAACAACGTCTTCGGTTATTACATCGAAGTGCGCAATACTTACAAAGATCAGGTGCCGGCCGATTGGATTCGGAAGCAAACTTTGGTAAATGCGGAGCGCTACATCACGCAGGAACTGAAGGATTACGAAGAGAAGATTCTCGGCGCTGAAGATAAGATTGCCGTCATCGAGACACGCATCTTCAACGAACTGATCGAAACGACGAAAAAAGTATATCGCGCCCCTACAACTCGATGCTTCGACGCTTGCTGCTTTGGATTGCCTCTACGCTTTTTCCGTCGTGGCGCGCGAACACAACTATATTCGCCCTCGGTCGACGAATCTACAACACTCGATATCCGTGCCGGCCGCCATCCGGTCATAGAAACGCTGCTGCCGCCCGGAGAATCTTACGTCCCCAACGATGTTCGGCTCGATACAACCAAGCAGCAGATCATCATCATCACAGGCCCGAATATGGCGGGTAGAGTGCCTTGCTCCGGCAAACGGCGCTCATCACCGCTCCTCGCGCAAGTGGGCGCCTTCGTGCCAGCTGAGCAGGCGCACATCGGTATGGTCGACAAGATCTTTTACGCGCGTCGGCGCCAGCGACAATATTTCGATGGGCGAGAGTACGTTTATGGTGGAGATGAGTGAGGGCCGCGAACGACTGCGAACAATCTCTCGAGCGCAGTCTCGTGCTCTTCGACGAGTTGGGTCGAGGCACGTCGACTTATGACGGTATTTCGATCGCCTGGGCCATTGTCGAACACTCATGAAAACGGAAGTGTCGGCCGAGGACGCTCTTTGCGACGCATTACCACGAACTCAACGAGATGGAAAAAGCTCTTTGAGCGCGTGAAGAATTGGAACGTCTCGGTGCGGGGAAGTAAATGGGCGCATCGTCTTCCTACGCAAGTTGACGCGCGGCGGGTCTGAGCATTCTTTTGGTATACACGTGGCGAAGATTGCCGGAATGCCGGGGCGCATCGTCAAGCGCTCGGAGCAGATTCTCCACGATTGGGAGGCCAACAACGCACGCAACGGCACGGTAGAGAAGATGGAACGCCTTCCGAGTTTGGCGGCACGGACGGTATGCAACTTAGCTTTTTCCCACCATGACGATCCTGTGCTAGCAAACAAACCGCGACGAACTCCCTCAATTTGGACGTAGATAACTTAACGCCTATCGAGGCGCTCAATAAGTTGAATGACATCAAAACGCATTCTCAAGGGCGGTTGATGAGCTACACACTGCCGCGTACTACACTTATTATATTACGCCCGCTCGGGATAAGATTTTTGTCTTGAAGACGCCAACTGCCGATTTATTTCATTGCGCGGTGGGCGTGCTTCTGCTTCAAGGGGACGATGCGCAGCCCCTGCCGTGCAGCTTTTTACAAGGAATTACCGCGCAGCACGCCGTCGATCTACAAAAAGAAATGCACTATTAAAAGAAAGGTATCTTAAATCTTTCTCATGAAAGTAAAGAAAAACGACAAAATGATTGGAAATACGAAATGAAAATGCTATGTTTGCATCGAACCATCATCTTTAATGTACAAACAAGATAACAACCTAATAAACCATCAAACGCCCGCGCCTCTGAAACGGCGTTGCTCCAAAAGAGTTGTAATAGAGAGGCAATAATAGTATGAAAAATAATCTACTCAGAAACACGTTCGCAGTTGTCTCTGCACTTCCTCATCACCATGTTTGCGCAGCCCATAACTACTATGGCAGCAAACGGAGTACAATTTCTCAGATCGGTGACGTAAAAGTTAGTTCGGAGACTACACAGAACTTTCAAAAATTGATGGCGTAAGCGGCAACATCACGTTTGATCCCACTACGAGTACCCTTTACACTCGACAATGTAAACCATCGAAACGGATCAATACGTAGGTATCATAGTCAATACCAAACTCAAAATGGTGCTCATTGGCAACAACAGCATTACTGCCAAAGAAAGAATGGGCATTATGAACAATCTGAATGGCGATCTCACCATCACAGGCGGCGGTACGCACTCAAGGTAAAAAGGCGCTGACCAATCTAACAGAATTGGCGATATGATGGGCATCGGCAATCGGGGCGCCATTACCGTAAGCCAATGCACCATAGAAGCCTCCGGCGAAGTGGCCGGCTTTGTACAGTGGCTTTCTGGACGTTCGACCGATGCAACGTTCGCGCTAAGGGCAACGGATTAGCCAGCAACCCTTACTACGGTAGTATCTGTTGGATGTGGGACGAATTGCCCAAATTTGAAGGCTGCAAGATTACAAGTCCCGCAACAACCAATTGGGAGGAGTTTGAAGACAAGGGCTATTCGTACTTTACGCTCTTCAGGAGCGACAATAAGTCTGTAACAGATTGGGTTACGATCTCCACCGACGATATTTCAAGTATCAGCAATGTGACCGTAACGACCGCGCTTCAAGGCGGCATTTACAATCTCTACGGCGTGCGCCGGTCAGGCGAATTAAAGAACTTGCCAAAGGGCGTTTATATCGTCAACGGCCGGAAAGTCGTAAAATAATCTCATAATACTTACAAGAAAGTGCCCCTGCGCATCACCCGATGGCGCAGGGGCACGTCTATGAGTGCGGCTACTTATTGCCGACCATTCTTCTGCAAACCGTACAACCCTGCCCGCCTCGCGCATAGTCTTTGCGGCCGGTCGCCGTTTTTCTTCTTCTCCAAGCTCCTTTAGCGCCTACTCGATGTTGTCTTGCCGGTCGTACTATCGTTGGCGCTGAGCGGCGTATGGTAAAAAAGAGCGCAAATATCTTGCGCTCTCCCCAGCATATCAATGATCTATATCTTAATGACGAAAATACAACTAAGCAAACAAAAGCTTTAAGCCAAAAAGGCGTGCTGACGCAGCCCCCTACGCGGCCTTTATTTGCTAACGACTACCTTCTTACCATTTTACGATGTACAAACCTTTGGGCAATTGGCTTTACACTGTCCGAGAGGCGCACGCCACTGATGGTGTAAATGCCTTGCGCCGCAGTAGGTGTTTGAACAGTTGTTGAGCCAATGCCGCTCAGGTCGGTCGTTATGGTCACCCGGTCGGTTATGGGCTTATCGTTTGCATCAACGAGCGTGTAGCTGGTGCCATATTCGTCAGCAAACTCCAACCAGTGCGTACCGGCCTCTGTTGCGAGCGTACAACCGATAAACTCCGGTATCTTCGTCAGATAAGCGATGCTACCTGCAAACGGATACTTCTCATCGCCGTCCGCCTTAGCGCGAACATTGCAGCGGTCAAACTTCCATTCGCCGAAACTCAAGGCATTGATCCCTGCGCTCGCTTCCATATCACATTCGCTAATGGTTACCGTGCCGTGGTTTTGGAAGGCCTGGCGTCCTGCTTTATCTTTTGATACAAGGCCACCCTTCAGAATCAGACGAGCGTTGGGACCAACGACGCTGAGCGAACAATCATCATTATTGTATATCGCATTGTTCTGTTGGGCGTGAATCGTATTTGTCCCGGAAATCTTTTATGGTTACATCGTTCATAAAGTTCAGTATGCCGTAGTATTTGTCTGTGTTGATTGACGCATTGTCTAACGTCAAGACCCGCGTCTCCGGATCGAAGTTTACCGTGCCTTCCCGCCCGGAATCGTTGTGAGATCCGCACAATTATCCAGCGTCACAATTTTCCCCGCTACCCAAAGTTGAAACGTAGTGGGCTTGATCACAATCTTTCTTTGACCAATGCGCCGTCTATCGCTACGCCACGAAGATCATCACCTGAACTCAGCACCTTTGGGCGCCGTAATTTTGCAGCCCATCAGCGTAAGATATTGAAAGCAACCTATCGAGCCGTCCCTTTTTACCTTCAGCTGTTACCGTCGCATATTTGATGGTGAGTTTTCTTCGTTTTTACCATCTTCACCCACGATGCCGTAGTTCATACCTTTGCGTTCAGCGTACAAAGCATCTATGGTCAAGCTGGTGCAATTGGCGTAAATGAGCATCGCCGCCGGTGCACGTCACGTCTAACGTACCGCTTCCGGCAATGATCGCAGGTTGGAAAAAACTGAATCGCCGACATCATAATCGGATCTTACTTCGTTCTTTCCGGCCACGCGCACCGTAAAGTCCGTCCAGTTCGGAGTAAATGGCGTTAGCGCCCTTCCCATCTATTTTTCGCGTCCTTCAAGAACAACGTTTTTCGTATTCTCATCGTGGCGCACCTTACCCTCTACCCCCGGAATCACGGTGAGGTCGTTTGCAGTTTTCCGAAGTAACCCACGTGCCGGCAATGGCAAAACCATACTTGGTCGGGATTTTTGCCTCCTGCGCGAGGCTGAACAAGGAGATGAGCAAGGCAGCAAATGCGGTAACGGCGGTTTGTCTGCATCCTAAATGTAGCTGGTTTTTCCTAATAAACTAGTATGCCTACCCTATTGATACTCTCGTCAGAGTCACGCCATATCGGAGGCTCAGGGCGTTAGGGTTAATAAAATGAGAGTGCTATATCATATTTTTCTTTTCGACTTCTGTGCAAAAGGCGCATCTGTTGCATCGCTGCTTTTTCTTTTTCACTTGATAGACTAATGCTACAAATTTAGCAAAAATATCTTTCCTGCTATTTTGTACCCATTTTTATGAAAATATTTAATAGGCTTTTGACAGCAATTCTTTGCAAGGTTAGCGTTTGCGTGTAGCTTTCGATCAAGCCGAAAGCTGCTCTAATATACAATGTGTGTAGCTGCGGTTAGAGACAAAAAGGCCGGATACCAGACGCGGGCATCTGTATCCGGCTTATTCGTTAAGCGTTTTCGCTGATCAAGCGAATGACTTCTTCGATCGACAGCGTTTTTGCTCGCCGTTGACCATATCTTTGAGCGACACCGTCCCGTCGCGCATCTCATCAGCGCCGACCAGCGCCACGTAAGGCACGTTTCTGGCGTTGGCATAACTCATTTGTTTCTTCATTTTCACGCTATCCGAGAAGACCTCCGTTGAGATGCCCGCCGCGCGCGTTTGGCGCGCCGAGTTGCTGAGCAGATCGGCTTCAGCTTCGCCAAAGTTGATGAAGAGCAGGCGCACACTTTGCTCGATCGCAGCGGGATAAAGATCGAGTTGGTTCAAGACATCATAAATGCGGTCTGCACCAAAACTAATGCCCACGCCGCTTAAGCCCGGCAAACCAAAAGATTCCCGTCAAGTTATCACAGCGTCCGCCGCCCGTAATGCTACCTATTTCGACGTCTCAAGGCGCTTTACTTCGAAGATGCAGCCCGTATAATAATTGAGTCCGCGCGCCAACGACTGATCCAGTTCGCAGCAGTTTTGCAAGCCGGCTTTCTCCAGTCGCTCGAAGACGAAAGCCAATTCGTCTACGCCCAGCAAGCCCGTCGGCGACGTCGACAACCAATCGCGCAGCACGGCCAATTTTTCGCTGTTCTCCCCTTCAGTTCGATGATGGGTTGCAATTTTTTCCACCGCTTGCTCATCTAAGCCCGCTGCCATCAGTTCGTCCTTCACTTTGTCCCAACCGATCTTATCGAGCTTGTCCATCGCCACCGTGATCTCCACCAATTTATCCGCGGCGCCCAATACTTCAGCGATGCCGGAAAGCACCTTGCGGTTGTTGATCTTGATGCAGACGCGAATCTGTAGCCGTTTGAAAAACCTCATCGATGATCTGCATCAATTCCACTTCGTTGAGCAGCGAATCAGAGCCGACCACGTCAGCATCACATTGGTAAAACTCTCTATAGCGTCCCTTTTTGCGGACGATCGGCGCGCCATACGGGTTGAATCTGATAGCGCTTAAAAGGCGGTTGGATCTCTTCGCGATGCTGCACGACGTAGCGTGCGAAGGGGCACAGTAAGATCATAGCGCAAGCCCTTTTCGCAAAGCAGCGTCGCGAGGTGGCCCAATTTTTCCTCGTTCCAATCCTCAGCACGCAAACCCGCCATAAAGTTGCCCGAATTGAGCACTTTGAAAAAGCAGACGGTCGCCCTCTTCGCCATATTTTTCCCATGAGCGTCGAGAGATTCTCCAAAGCCGGCGTTTCGATCTGCCGAAATCCGTAGAGCGCATACACCTCTCGGATCGTGTTGAATATATAATTGCGGCGTGCCATCTCTACCGGAGAGAAGTCGCGTGTACCTTTAGGAATGCCGGGTTTTGCCATAATCAGAGTAGCATTGAGTTTGCGCCATTCGCCCTCGAATCTTCACGCCATCAAGCGGCAAAAGGCCGCCAAACGCTCGTTAGCAGTCGAAGAGTTGTGGCATTATTTTTTCTTTCTGTGAAACGGTGACAAGCATCGCGCTGTTTGCGAAGCGTCAGTCTTGTCTTATTTTCGCTACAAAGTTAATACATTCAGCCTAAAACGCGCCAACGCGCGGCCTACAATTGCCTATCGCCCACCCATTGCTCTTTCTCATAACCCTACTGATCGGGGCGCAACGAAAACAATCCGGACAACTATTCACAACAACAACGACTCACATCGCTAGTGACAGGGTTGCCGCTCGCTCCTCAACCCTGCCACGATGAAAGACCAACCCTTAGGGGTTGCACACGATGTATGCTTGCTTATCCGGGGTTAAAGCCACGCTGTGCCTTAACCCCGGCCTGTAAAAGACCAACCCTAAGGGGTTGTTGTCGCTATCTGTGGCATCGGGGTCGAATTATGCCTGCCCTGTCATTGTGTGTATGCACCTTTTATTTGACCTACTAATCAATCATATTGAATGCCTACGTCTTCCGCCTCAAATAACCCCATCAGGGGTTAGTCTTTTAGTAGGGCAGGGTTAAAGCGCTCACGCTTTAACCCTGCCCTAACCGTCTCCCATTGACAACCCCTTAGGGTTGGTCTTTCAAAAACGTCCGCGAATCGGTACGCAATGGATACCCTCCAAATAATAATGGACAATAGCAACGACTCACGTCGTTGGTGGCTGGGTTGTCGCTCGCTCCTCAACCCCTGCCACGGTGAAAGACCAACCCTAGGGTTGCACACGATGATGTCTTGCTTATCCGGGGTTAAGCCACGCTGTGCCTTAACCTCGGCCTGCAAAGACCAACCCTAAGGGGTTGTAGTCGCTATTGGTTTGCATCGAGGGTCGTATTATACCACGTCCTATCATTGCACATTATCGCATTCTTCCTGACGAACTATTCAATCAATTTGAACGCACAATGCCTCTCCCTTAAATAATCTCATCAAAACTCATCCCATACTCTGCATAAATCGAACCCCCGCACGCCTCCCGCTCCAAATAACTCCACCGCGCCTCACACTTACAACATCAAAGGTTTAAAAACCAACCCCGCCACCCTATTCCAGCGCTTCGCAACCCCGCAAATAACCCCATTACATTACAATTATACGCGTTCAATTTCCAAAACCCCTATGCACACCATCTTATTCCTGCATCCGCACGTCTGCAAATAATCTCATCGCGTCCCACACTTACAATCTCAATGGCTTAAATCTCATCCCCTCCATCCTATCTCCTACCAATTCCGCTGCAAATAACCCCATCGGGGTTAGTCTTTTAGCAGGGCAGGGTTAAAGTGTGAGCGCTTTAACCCTGCCTAATGTCACCGACATTGGCAACCCCTTAGGGTTGGTCTTTTCAAAAACGTATGATGATTGAAATGTGGCGTAAATGGGATGAGAAACGCTACTATTTATCCCTTTCTAACGCATAAAAATGCGCGAACAAACCGATGACGGCTTATTCGCGCTGTTTGTGCTTCACGATAAAAAGAGCTTACCCTCGTGAGAAAAAAAGAGCTTGCGCTCACGATAAAAAGGTCTGCGCTCACGAGCGTACATAAAATCGTTGGAATCGCAGCCCTTCAAGGAAGGTTTATTGCTCTACAATTTCGACTTTTCTTGTCAAAAGTTTCAAGTTTAGCCTTTAGTTTCACAATCTTAGCCTGCATTTTGGTCAATTTTTGACTCTTCGCGAGCTTCTTATTGATCGCTTTGGTCTCTTTGAGCTTTTTAGCAACCTCCTTTGCATCTTTTACGGTGCTTGCAGCATCAGATGTGTTGAATTCTGCCGTCATAACATTGGCCGAAGCGTTGACAGTAGAGGCTTTGGCGCTTAAGTCCGCGTAATTGGCTTGTTCTTTTTGCGTATTCAATCTCTAATTTGTTCAACTGTAGCCGTCAAGTTTAAGACTTTCTGTTGTTGTTTTTAAGTTGTCTACTTTTCGTTTGCACTTTGGCTAAAAAGCTGATAAACCAAACATTGCCATAATGCAAATTGCTAAAAATCTTCTTCATTTCTGTGTTCGTTTTTAAAAATTCACTGCAAACTTAGTGTAAAAAGCAAAAGTCCGCAAACTATTTCCCTAACAAAATTATAAATTGTCCGGCTTTTTAGGGGTGAAATATGTATTCTGCTAAATTCAGTACAATAAATCAGTGGTAAAAACTGAATGCTCACAAGTTGTCGTCCGCTGCTTGTCGGCACAGGATTTGGAACTAAGCATCGGCTTAGGCCTCGTCGTCGATCCGCCGTTGCGTCGAGCAGGGCGTCGGGCATTGAGCGCGCGGGCGTCAGGCCTTTCTCGCGCCAACTTTCGAGCCGACTGATGATGTTGCCGCGGCCCGTTGTGAGGCGCTTTTGTGCTTCTTCGTAGGTGGCGGTGAGGGTTTTGAAGGTTGTCGCCCAACTTTTCGAAACTTTCCGCAAAGAGCGTGAACTTGTTGTAGAGTTTTTCGGCCGAGGCATAAATATCTCGCACGTTGGCCGATTGCTTTTCGCTTTGCCAAAGGTTGTACGTCAGTTGCAAAGCCATTAAGAGATTGGTCGGATTTATGAGGATAATTTGTTTGCGATAAGCTTCCATCGACAAATCAGGGGCACTGCTGACGGCAGCAACGTAAGCTGCTTCGTTGGGAATAAACAGCAGGACATAGCCGATCGCACCCGGCACGAGTTTATCATAGCGCTTGGCCGAGAGTTCGGCGATGTGCTTGCGCACAGATTGGAGGTGCTCCTTCATAAAGCGCGCTTGCTCGACCTCATCCTCCGCATTGACGTAGTTGACATAGGCGGAGAGCGACACTTTCGCGTCGATGATCAATTCGCGCTTGTCGGGGAGGTGCACAACGACGTCAGGGCGATAATTGTCGCGTTGCTCGTCTTTCACGTTTACCTGCGTGTCGTATTCCTGCCCGATGCGCAGGGCCCGAAGCCTCGAGTAAGTCGGCCAGAATCCCCTCGCCCCAGTTGCCTTTGCACCTTCGTATTGCCGCGGAGTGCGCGCGTGAGTTCTTCCGCTTGCTTGCCTACGGTCTGCGTTTGGCGAATGAGTTGCTCAATATTGGTGCGCATCGCTACGTTGCCCTCAGTAAAGCGATCATAAAAAGCGCTTGAGGTCGGCATCAAAGGGATGTAAGAGGGCGCGCAGGGCCTCCGTGTGGCGGTGTTGCAGGATTCGCCTCCGTGCGGGCGAGGTCGGAGGCGATGGCGTGAAACTCTTTCTTCAATTCTTCGGCTTGGCGGCGTGCGACTTCGGCGGCCTGCACGCGCTCGGCTTGCAAACGGGCTTCGGCCACGGCCTTTTGCGTCTGCATGTCTTGCAGTGCGCGCTGCAATTCGGCATTGCGGGCATCGGCATTTGTGCGGGCGGTGAAGCGGCCGGGCGAAATAGCCGGCGGCAAGGGCCAGAAAAGGCCACGAGAATAAGAATCGGGGTCATGGGATACAATATATAATCGTGCGCCGATGCGACTCGGGCAACTGAAAATCGGTATCGGGCGGAACTTAATGCGACTCGGGCAAAAGTGCTGCTTGATATACTTTGTCGGCAGCGCCGGCGTTTTCGCGAATATAGGCGCCGGAGATCTCGCCGGCCTTACGCCGCGCCTCGTCGTCGTGCAGGAGTTCGTCGAGCGTGCGGTCTACATCGGTCTGCGTGCGCACTTCGCGACAACCGCCCGCAGCAAGGAGTTCGCGCGCCTCTCTGAATTTTTCCATTATTCGGCCCAATGAGGACGGGAAGTCCATCACGGCGGCCTCCGGTACGTTGTGAACCTCACACCAAAGCCCCCGCCAACGTAAGCCACGGCGCATAGCGATAAATGGAAAGCCAGCAGGCGATAGCAATCAATAATCAGGCAGTCGGCCGTGGGAGCGGCTTCGGGCGTGGATTTGTGTGTAGCGCAGGGAGGGGCGCTGAAGGCGGGCTTCAATCTCTTGCAAATGGGCCTCATTTACGACGTGGGGCGCTAAAATTAAGAACGTATCGGGGTGTGCGTTGAAATAGTTGATCAGCAACGCTTCATCGGGAACCCACGTACTGCCGGCGACAATTACTTTCCGACCTTGGGCAAAAGGCTCGCAATCGGAAGCGATTTGGCTTCGTGCATAATGTCGACAACGCGGGCAAAAACGCGTGTCGCCGACAACGCTGACGCGATGAACGCCAATCGTCTTCAGCAGTTGCTCAGACTTGGCGTCTTGTACAAAAAGGTGGGTAAAGCGCTTTCAGCACCTTCGGTAGCGAAACCCATAGCCGCGGATCTGCTTCGGGCGAAAAAAATACTTGAAACACTAAAGACGGGAATATTACGCCGAGAGGGGCGTCAATATAGTTGCGCCAAAATTCGTACTTGATGAAGAAGGCGCTTTCCGGACGGGCGAGGCGTATAAACTTGCGGGCGTTGAACGGCGTGTCGAACGGAAGGTAGCAAATCACATCAGCGCCGGCGTAATCCTTTCTTACCTCGTAGCCGGACGGGGAAAGAGAGGTGAGAAGAATCTTCCTGTTGGGTTGTTCTCGACGCAGGCGCTCCATCAGCGGACGCCCCTGTTCAAATTCGCCGAGCGAGGCAGCGTGAAACCAAACGTAGTGGGCGCCATTTATCTGCTCGCGCAAGATACGCCAGGTGTTGCGATGGCCACGCATCATCTGCTGCGCTTTTTATTGCCGCAAAGCGCGGCAATATTGACCAAAGCATATAAAAATAGATGGCGAGTGAGTACATTTTATTTGTCGGCTGACAATTTTGAGGTTTCCGGCGCATTCGGTGCTCGCTGCGGTCGGGAAAGAAAGCCGCAGGACGCTGCCGGCGAACTTTAGGGCGTCGGCGGCGGGCTTTAACTCAGTATTTCGATGGCGCGGCGCATACGTTTGAGCGTCTCAGCTTGTCCGAGGAAGGACGAAATCTCACACATGTGAGGCCCTTTTTCCTCGCCGACAAGCGTTAGTCGCCACGCATTCATAACGTCTCCCATTTTATAGTCGTTTTCGGCCAGCCAAGCGTTGACGGCCTCCTCTTGTGCAGCCATCGAGAAGTCGGAAAGCCCTTCTAGCAACGCAGCAAGTTCACTCATTTGTCGTGCGCTGAAATCCTTCCAACGCTTTTTGGTTGTTTTTCGTCGTAAGTTGTGGGCGCGACGAAAAAGAAACCTAGAGCGGCCACAATTCTTTGACGAAATTGACGCGTCCTTTCATCAGCCCGACCACGCGGACGATGCTTTCCATTGGCGCCTCGATGCCGTTGTCGCGCAAGATGTCGGCGAAGGTCGGCGCCAGTTTTTCGTCGTCGCTGTTCAGGATATATTCGTGGTTAAACCATTGCCCTTTGACGTAATCAAACTTTGCGCCGGCTTTTAGAACATTTCGTCAAGTCGAAAAAGTCTGACGAGGTCGTCCATACTCAGCAACTCCTCGTCGTTGCCCGGATTCCAGCCGAGCAAGGCCAAGAAATTCACCACCGCTTCCGGCAGGTAGCCGCTCGCGATAGCCCGACGAGGTCTCACCCGTTTTTGGGGTCAGTCCATTCCAGCGGGAAGACGGGAAGCCCAGACGGTCGCCGTCCCTTTTCGAAAGTTTCCCTTTCCCATCCGGCTTTAAGAGTAGCGGGGATGCGCGAAGCGCGGCATCGTTTCCTCCCAGCCGAGCGCACGATAAAGCAAGACGTGCAAGGGCGCGGAGGGCAACCACTCTTCGCCGCGTATCACGTGACTGATTTCCATCAGATGATCATCGACAATATTGGCCAAATGATAAGTAGGCAGGCCGTCAGCGTTTTTATAGAGCACCTTATCGTCCAGAATCGAAGAATTGATGACCACGTCGCCACGGATAATGTCGTTGACGCGAACATCTTCGCCCGGTTCAATCTTGAAGCGCACTACATAATTAACGCCCTCCCTGCAAGAGGCGCGCCGTTTCGTCCGCAGGAAGCGCGAGCGAATTGCGCATTTGCATACGCGTAGAAGCGTCATACTGAAAATTCTGTATCTCCCCGCGCTTAGCATCCAGCTCTTCGGGCGTATCAAAGGCGTAATAGGCCTTGCCTTCGTCGAGCAACTGATCGACGTAGCGGCGATAGATTTCGCGCCGTTCGCTGGCGGTACGGTCCATATTGACCGCCGAAACTTACCCTTCATCAAAGTTGATGCCGAGCCATTTGAAGCTCTCCAAAGATATAGTCTTCGGCTCCCGGGACAAAGCGATTGGAGTCCGTGTCTTCGATACGAAAAACGAGGTTTCCGCCATGCTGGCGAGCAAATAAGAAATTGTAGAGCGCCGTGCGCACTCCGCCGATATGAAGCGGCCTGTAGGACTCGGAGCAAAGCGTACGCGTACTTCTCGTGCTGACATACTGCTGGTTTTATTCTAAGATGGGTGGGAGACGCGCGCAAGAAGGCAACCCCAAGGGTTGAAGGCGCAACGATGTGGGCCTGTTTGTGCACAAGGCCGACAAAAGATCAGCCTGCACAAGTCGCGGCGACTCATGAAATAATCACGCAAAAATAGGCATTTTTCTGATTTTTGACCAAGCTTTGACGCGCAAATGGGACGACTAAAACGTATAGCCAAGCGAGAGCGTCAGGCGGTCAAATTTCTTATCCGTGATATAATAGCGTGCCGTCAAGTCTAAATGTTTGAAGAAGCGAACGCCGGCCATCGGCACTGCGACGGGGTGGAGCTTATGTCCGTTAGAAAATACGCCGTCTTTGATATTGTCAAGGAAGGCCCAATCCCATCCCGACAAAGGGGCAACACTTTGGGCGTCTTGAGCGGAAATAAATAATTCGCGTTGGCTACAAACGACAAGGCGTACGCATCGTAGCAGAGCGAAGTCCCATCCAGTTCGTGGACTACGTAAGATGGCTCGTCCAAGCTCGCCGTCAGGCCCACGTCAATTCTATCTGCCAGTCGGTAAGTTCCATTTAGTAAACACCAAAACGTGTTTCGCCGGCGGTATAACGTTCGATGGGCAAGGCGTAGTTTACGCCCAAGCCGAAGTGAAGTTTGCGTTGCGCCTGCGCCGTCAGGAAGCAGAACGAGAGGAGCAAGAAAGTCAGTGCTTTCAGTTGAAAAGGTGTGTGCGTTTCATAAGATTATGCGGTTTTATGTCGATTATTGAGGTAGGATGTCGGTGATTTTACATCCCCATTCCCACTTACGCGGGAGCAATAGGCTACTATTTATATGCAAAGGTAAATAATTCTTAGAAAAGCACTCACTTCATGGTTATTATTTCTAAATACAAGCAACAAAACGTTTGAGTGTGCAATGATGCCCGCCGAACTTGACGCGCTTTCTCCTTGATGACGCACGCCTCTTTTCATTCTATTTCATCCTCCCGGCGTGCGGTGCGATGAGCCTGCCCCTACTCCCCTACCCGCTCTCGGAAAAGTAGAGCAGCACATCGGAAATTGTTGCGCCCGATCGTTTGACAACTCCCTTTTATGCCTTGTTTTCGCCCGTATGTAACCCGACTTCCATCGCAGCAGACGCCGTCCATTTAGTTTGCGCTCGTGAGCGCAGACCTTTTTCTCGTGAGCGCAGACCTTTTTATCACGATGGTAAGCTCTTTTTCTCGTGAGCGCAAACTCCGTGAATAGGCCGCCATCGGTTTTGTTCGCGTATTTTTATGGTTAGAAAAGGGGATTTTTGAGCATCGTTAGTTTGTCATTTTTCGTTGCGTTTTCGACCATCGGATGTTTTTGAAAGACCAACCCTAAGGGGTTGTCAATGCAGGGGATGCGTTAGGCAGGGTTAAAGCGGTAACGCTTTAACCCTGCCCCTGCCAAAGACTAACCCCGATGGGGTTATTTGAGGCGGAACTGATAGGGGGATAGGATGGAGGAGATGAGATTTAAACCTTTGAGATTGTAAGTGTGGGGCGCGGTGGAGTTATTTGGAGGGAAGCGTGCGGCGGTTCTATTTATGCGGAGTAGAGGTGAGTTTTATGAGATTATTTAAGGGAGCGGCATTGTGTGTTCAAATTGATTGAATAGTCCGTCAAGAAGAATGCGATAATTTGCAATGATAGGACGTGGTATAATTCGACCTCAAAGCGTTAAATGGCGACAACAACCCTTTAGGGTTGGTCATTTGGCAGGCCGGGGTTAAGGCACAGCGTGGCTTAACCCTGGATAAGCAAGCATACATAGTGTGCAACCCCTTAGGGTTGGTCTTTCACCGTGGCAGGGTTGAGGAGCGTAGCGGCAACCCGGGCACTAACGACATAAGTCGTTGCTCATACGAATTATAATTGGGTTTGTTTGCATTGCATGTCAATCATTGGATATTTTTGAAAGACCAACCCTAAGGGGTTGTCAATGCAGGTGCGTGATAGGCGGGGTTAAAACGCTGCACATTTTAACCCTGCCCTGCCAAAAGACTAACCCAGATGGGGTTATTTTGCAGTGGGAGGCGTGGGCGGCTGGATTATGTGAAAATCGGATTGAATTTGATGAGGTATTATCAATGATCAGAGACGAATCGTTTGACACAAAAAACATTCAAGGCCGCACGTTGCGAGGAGGGTTTGGGGCGCGATGGCCAATCGAGCGAGACTTTCGCTTGAGGATAAAAGAAATTCGCCTGCTCCGAGAAGAGCAGGGCGAATAATATGTTGTTGTTTCTCATCGCACCTCGAATAGCGGGGGCGATAAAGAACTATGCCTCGGCTGTTGCGGCCTCGACAATGCGCTTCTTGCCTAACGTTCGGAAAGCGATGGGCGCTGCGAGGAAGATAGAAGACAGTGTGCCGAAAACTACACCCAGAATCATTGCGAAAAGCAAAACTGCGGATGCTGTCGCCACCCTAAGAAGAAGATGCAAAGGAGGACGAGCAACGTCGTAGCTGAGGTCATAATCGTACGCGTCAAAGTCTCGTTGAGCGAATCGTTGAAGAGACGCTCCGTTTCTCGCTCGGATAGAGTCCTAAGTTTTCGCGGATGCGGTCAATCTAACCACCTTGTCGTTGATTGAATAACCGATGGCCGTCAGGACAGCTCCGATGAACGTCTGATCGACTTCGAGGGAGAATGGCATCCATCCCAGCAGATAGAATACATACCTACAATGATCAAAGTATCGATCGTGAGGGCCAAAACTGAGCCTATGGAGAAGGCAACATTGCGGAAGCGGGCGAGGATGTAGATGAAGATGGCGATCAGCGAGAGGATGACGGAGATAATCGCACCCTTCGCCATATCGGCTGCTACTGCGGGACCTACTTTCTGGGCGCTTACGATCGACCCGCCGGAGCAGTTTTCGCGATCTTTAAACGTCTTGTAGTCGGCCGTGATGAGTTTGCCTTGCTTTAAGGCTTCGTAGACGGTTTTTTCTACTACTTCGTCGGCGTCTGCCGCGTCGCTGTCGATCATATAGTTGGTCGTGAGGCGCACGGCGCGTTTCTGAGCCGTTACGACCTCGATGGCGCTAATCGTAGCGTTGGGGTCTTTTGCTTTGATCACACGCTCTACGGCTGCATCTACTTTCTCGGGGTGGTGGCTTTGTCTTCAAACTCGATGACAAAGTTGCGACCGCCTGTAAAGTCGATACCCTTCGACAGACCGCGCGTAGCCAGTGAGCCATCACAAACGAGAACGATCAGACCGAAGACGATCATGAGCCTTGGGGGCATTCTTCATCAAGCGGAAATGGGCGTTGGTGAGGAAATTGCGCGTCAAAGGGGTTGAGAAAGTGAGGCCTAACCAGCGCTCGTGGTTCATCTGATGTTCGTAAATCATACGTGAGATCCACACGGCTGTAAAGAAGCTGGCGCAGATACCGATACCGAGCGTCAAAGCGAAACCGCGGATAGGGACCTGTACCGAAAGTGTAGAGGGATAATAGCGGTGATGATTGAGGGTGAGTTGGAGTCGAAGATAGCGGAGAAAGCGTTTCCGTATCCGGCAGCAAGGGCTGACTTGATGTTTTTGCCGCTACGCAACTCTTCTTTCGTACGCTCGTAGATCAATACGTTGGCATCGACGGCCATACCTAAAGAGGACGAGACCGGCTATACCGCTCATCGTCAAAGCTGCTTGGAAGGAAACCAAGACGCCGAACGTGAAGAAGAAGTTGAGGACCAGAGCGACGTTGGCTACCATACCGGGGATTAAACCATAGTAGCAGCACATAAAATCATCAACAGGATGAACGCTACAATACAAGAGTAGAGTCCGGCTTGGATGGGGCTGAACCTAATGAGGGGCCGACGGTCTCTTCTTGGACAATGTTGGTCGGCGCCGGCATTTTACCGCTCTTGAGCACGTTGGCCAAGTCGCGCGTGTCGTCGGTCGTGAAGTGGCCTGAGGATTTGCGACGTGCCGCCGTTAATCTCGTTCTGAATAACCGGCGCACTGTAAACGTAACCGTCAAGCACGATGGCTACAGGTTGGGTGCAGGTTCTTCTTGAGTTATGTTTGCCCATTCGCGCGCTCCATCGTTGGTCATTGTCATAGAAACAATCGGACGGTGATATTGGTCGAAATCGTCCTTTGCATCAGCGATTACGTCGCCCTGAAGCGCAGGTTGTCCGCCGTTAGAGCGGGCGCGTGAGCGCAAAAGGCTTGCCCATCTCCGGCTTTACGCTCCAGTGGAGTACAAGGTCGGCCGGCAATTTGCTCTTGGCAGCTTCGCTATATATAATATTATCTATCAGCGGCCGTGTCTTTGGGAGTTGCGTAGCCTACGATGCAACCTTGCGGGTTGGTGTTTTGTTGGCTGAGCATCTGGAGAGAGGCTTGCCGCTCTGCTTTTGCTGCTGTGTGGAGTCAGAGCTGTTCCGATTTCGTTGATGCTTTGTAGTGCGGCGTTGATCTTATCCAGTGTGTAAGTCTCCCAGAATTCGAGGTTGGCACTACCTTGCAGTAACTGCGTACGCGCTCCGGCTCCTGATACCGGGCATTTCGGCCATAATTTGACCGATCTGGCCTTTACCGCGAAGGATTTGAATGTTAGGCTGCGCGACACCGAAGCGGTCGATGACGGAACGAACGACTTCGTTTGAGTTGGCCACGGCTGCGTCTACCTCTTCTTCGAGCGCCTTTTGCACTTGCGCGCGTCCGAGGAGTTGAACGTAATGTTTCTTTTTCCTTGAGTCGTGCGGCGAAGAGCGCACCAAGCTGCTCCGGGCACCGTTGGCTTCGGCGTAATCCTTCGAAGGCTCAACAAAAATCTCCGTCGCCTTTTTATAACCTTCGTGTGCTTGCTCTACTGCTTTTTGGAAAGCAGGCGCTTTGGCGTTGTCGCCGGCCAAGTTCTTCACTACATCGGGCACTGATACTTCGAGTATGACGTTCATACCACCTTTGAGGTCCAAGCCCAATCCGATCTGTAACGATTGACATTCTTTCAGCGTCTTCCAGTTCAAATAAACCTTCTCGTTCATCATTGAGTCGAGATAAGCTTTGCCGGGCCACAGGGCCCATAGCTGCAGCTTTTCTCTCGTAATGATTGGTTACGAAGGAAAAAGAGAAATAGAAGAGGCAAATCAACGTTAGCAGAATAGCAAATTGCTTTAACAAATCCTTTTGTTTTTGCATTTGTCGATTTTATTTATTGATTTGATTTTTGCTTTGGTTTTTCCGTAATGTTGCAAATCATCATGCAAATATACGGTCTTTTTCAACAAAGCAAGCGCTAACGAATAAAAAGGCGCGCCTATGGCAGCTTTTGAGGCCCTTGCGCGCTCCTTGTATGCTGCCTTCCGCCCTCTTCTTTTGGCATTTTCCGCTCATTTGGCTTAAAGCCATTCTTGTTTTTAGCCGTGCATACTCTTTTACCCAACATCACTTCCGTTTTTAGCCCCAACTATTGTCAAGCGAAAATTTTTAGTTGCTAAAAATTGTGAGAATCTTCTTCAAGTTTGTATATTTGCGCACAGAAAAAGGCATATCGACTTTGCATTGTTGCGGGTTAGCGTAGCCGCCGCAGCGATCATAAGCCCATTGCCTGCTCTTAATAGATAACATTGGTCAACCTTAACCTAGAATTTTTATGAGTAGGAAAAGTTTACTTCTATTTTCGCCCTATTTATGGGCATGGGCGGCTTGTTTGCTCAAGAACAAAAAGCAGCTCGCGCTCGTCGAAGAGTTCACCAACACGAGTTGCGGCCCTTGTGCCGGTTTTGCACCTTGACTTTAGACGCCGCCCTTCGCAAGAATCCCTGGCAAATGCGTGGCCATAAAATACCACGTAAGTTTCCCCGATCCCGCCGACAAGTTTTATCGTTGCGACCCGCAAAAACTTCAACACGCGCCGTTTCTACTACGGCGTCAACGGCGTGCCCAGCTGGTACGTCAATGGAGCAAAGCGCAACACCGAGTGGGACGAAGGTAAGATTACGAGCTACATCAATCAGGGCTACAGAGAAAACAAGCCCGTCAAGATCGACAGCTTAATCAACATCAAAGACCACAAACTCACTGTCAGAGTCAACCTTACGGCCCTCGAAGAGATCAACGACGAAAAGATGCACCTCTTCATCGTGCCCATTGAAGAAGAAGTCAACTGGACGACGCCTGCTCGCAACGGCGAAAAGCACTTCTATTTCTGCGCACGCAAGATTCTCCCTCACGGACAAGGCGCCAACCTCTCCGGCAAGCTCTTTAAGGGCCAACCTTATACGTATGATACCGACTGGGAGATTAGAAACTACTCAACGAGCAGCAATTGGGCGTCGTAGTATTTGTGCAAGACGGCACCAACAAGAAGGTCGTGGGCTGTACCTACTTCCCCTACCATCAACGACACGGATGCCGCACGCATCCTCGAAGTTAAAGGCCTCCCCGACGACATCTGTACGCCCTAACCTCACGGCTACGGTCAGCTTCTGCAACCAAGGCAAGAGCCGCCTCAAATCTGCTACGGTCAACGTCAGCGTTAACGGCGAGACGCAGCAGACGCAATGGACCGGCGACTTGGGCCAGTCAGAGCAAGCAACCATTACGACGCCTGCCTTCACAGATTTTTGAACTCAACGAAAAAGACTTACGAAAACAAAGTCTCTGTTTGGCTCAGCGACCTCAATGGTTCTTCCGAGGTGACACCCAAATATGATGTTATTTTCAAGTCTGCACCCGCTGCCAACAACGCCGTGCGCCTCAACTTCTTCACTGACGAAAAGCCCGAAGAGTCTTCTTGGAAACTATTCAACTCTTCCGGCGACCTTGTTCAGAAAGTGAGCCGATGACGGAAAAGCAGAAAAACTACAAGACAAAATTGCTCCTCAATCGCGACGACTGCTACTCCATCGAGTTCTACGATAAAGGCAACGATGGCATCTCTGCCGGCTACTTCCGTTTAGATGAAGTAAGCGCAGATGGCAAAACGAAGCGCATCAAGCAAGATCGCTATACCGGCGGTATGTATGTTACCCACTTCCTGTTGAAAAATTGCGGCACCGTCGGCGTCAATCTCGTAGAAGTAGCCGACGACGCACAAAGTAGTGATGACCGGCATCGACGGAAAAATTCGTTCGTACGATGTCCTATACCGCTTTCCGCGCACTAGATCGCACGACGCTCCATCCGGGTGTCTATGTGGTGAAGATAAAGAGCGGTGATGAAGAAATGACGCAGAAGTTCTCGATCGTGCGTTAACGTTTCGCCTCACGCTAATCCATAAGCCTGCCTTTCGGGGCAGGCTTTTGTATCCCTCCCCTGCTCTCGCGCCCACCACCTTAAATAACCCCATCGGGGTTAGTCATTTGGCAGGGCAGGATTAAGGTGCAAAGCGGCAACCCTGCCCACGCACTGTCGCATTGACAACCCCTTAGGGTTGGTCTTTCAAAACAGACGCAAGTCGAATCGCAACGGAAACAAACGAGTATAACTCGCACGAGCAACGACTCACGTCGTTGGTGTCTGGGTTGCCGCTTCGCTCCTCAACCCTGCCACGGTGAAAGACCAACCCCTGATGGGGTTGCACTTGTTTCCATCGCTTTATCCGGGGTTAAATCGCTACGCAACTTAACCCCGGCCTGCCAAAAGACCAACCCTATGGGGTTGCTGTCGCACATCATCGAATCGATGTCGGATCTCGTGCGCAATCGCTTTGCAAAATAGACTCGCCCAAACTAAACTTATAGAGTCATTCCAATCAATTTTTAACGCGGCCTTGCCGCAAACGATCTATCGAAACCAACATACTCTTCGCACACAGCGTAAAAACTAACCTCGCCACTCCATCTTTCACAACCACATAATTACAAATAACCCTCAAAAATCCACCCCGACACGCTTACGCCCAAACGTTAACTCAACCATCCAATCTCCACAACCATACATCTGCAAATAACCCCATCAGGGTTAGTCTTTTAGTGAGGCAGGGTTAAAATGTGCAGCGTTTTAACCCTGCCCTACCACCCCGCATTGACAACCCTCAGGGTTGGTCCTTTAAAAATGAACGAAAATGGGTTTTCAGCGCTGTTATATCGGAGAAATATCGCTCCATATTCAGCGCGGGGCGTTTGCGCTCACGATGATAAGGTTTGCGCTCACGAGAACAAAGGTTTGCGCTCGTGATAAAAGAGCTTCACCTCACGATAAAAACGTCGGAGGTGGGAAATGAGCGTGGAATATCGGGTGAAAATGTGTCGGGATAACGGGAGGAATAAAGAACCTTATTCCAATTTTGACAATGTATAACGAAAGGGGTGGGGTGTGCTTACGGACGCTGCAGCGCTATGGGGGCTACTTCGCCCTTTGGCAACGAAGGGCGGGATGCAAAAACACGCGATGCGGCCCGCTGAGGTCGAATATGGGCGATGGAAAAATGCAGGTGAAGGGTGAGCTATGGCGATCGACTTAAAAACTTTCGCCCCAGTCGGCGCGGTCAAGGTTGCGATAGCTGACGGCTTCCGCCACGTCGTCGAAGCCAATCTGATCTCTGCCGGCCAAGTCGGCGATCGTACGCGCCATTTTCAAGATGCGCTCATAGGCGCGGGCCGAAAGGTTGAGTTTAGTCATAGCCCTTGCCAAGGCGCCCGCACCGGCCGCATCAGGTTGTGCAAACTGCTGAATCTGCGCCGCAGAGAGTTGCGCATTGCAGTGGAGTCCCCGGAATGTCTTTGTAGCGCTCCGTCTGCGTCGCGCGCCTTGATGACACGGGCGCGGATACTTTTCGCTTCGTTCGCCCGAAGGTGCGCGCTGCAATTCTTCAAGCGCGACGGGCGTAACCTCAAGTTGTAGGTCGATACGGTCTAATAGCGGCCCCGAAATCTTGTCCATATAATGCTGAATCTTGCCGGGCGGGCACGTGCATTGGTGGGCCGGGTCGTTGTAGTAGCCACAAGGGCGAGGGATTCATGAGCCGCTACGAGCATAAAAGAGCAAGGTAGCGTGGCGGCATAGCGCGTGCGGCGTATCGTAATCTCACGATCCTCGAGCGGTTGGCGGAGCGTCTCGAGCGCCGACCGGCTAAACTCGGGGAGTTCGTCTAAGAAAAAGAACGCCGTTGTGGGCCAGCGAAATCTCGCCGGGGCGCAGCGTCATACCGCCGCCAATCAGGGCGACGTCGGATATGGTGTGGTGCGGACTGCGAAAAAGGCCGGCGCGCTATGAGTGACGTCTCCGTTGGCAGTTCGCCCGCAATGGAGTAAATCTGCGTAGTCTCCAGGCTTTCCGCTAAAGTCAGTTGGGGTAGGATAGAGGGAGGCGTTTGGCCATCATCTTGCCGCATCCGGGCGAGCCTACGATCATCAGATTATGTCCACCTGCGGCGGCCGCTTCGAAGGCCCGCTTGGCTGCCGTTTTGGCCCTTGACGTCGGCAAAGTCGAGCGGATAGGTGGTTTGTGCGGCATAGAAATCGGCGCGCGTGTCGACCGCTACGGGCGTTAAACTTAGGTTGCCGTTGAGCGCATCGACCACTTCTTTAAGCGTCTTCACGCCGTATACTTTCAAGTGGTTGACGACGCCGGCCTCACGCTCGTTGGCCTTAGGTACGAAGAGCGCCTTAAAACCCTGTTTGCGCGCCTCAATGGCTATGGGCAGGGCGCCGCGCACCGAGCGGATCGTGCCGTCAAGTCCAAGTTCGCCGACAAAAGCCACATCATCGAGGCGTTCGGCCTTGACAATGTCGGTCGTCTTCAAGAGGCCCACAGCCAGCGGCAAGTCGAAGCCGCTCCCTCCTTGCGTATGTCGGCCGGCGCTAAGTTGACCGTCACGTTCATGCGCGGTAGGCGGAAAGCCGAATGGCCAGTGCGCTCAGTACGCGCTGCTTGCTTTCGCGCACGGCGTTGTCGGGAGTCCGACCATAAAGAAGGTTGATTCCGTTCCGTCGCCGCCTTTCGTCAGAAAGGCATTCACTCGAGCGTTACGGAGATGGCTTTTAGTCCGTTGAGCGCGGCACTGTTGATTTTTGGCAAACATGCGGTTTTTCTTAAGATTTCAGGCTGAAAAAAATGCGTGGGTCTTAGTGGACGACGGACTGCAATCGAGCGTCCCATTGACTGACGGGGAGATCGCGTGCGACGATGCGGCCGTCTGTATTGATGATGAAGCGAAGGCACGCCGCGCACGCCCAGCAGTCGGGCCAACGGCGTTTGAAAGACTTTTGCCGTCGCAGACGAAAGCGCCTGTGTAGCCTAACGACTCAACGTATTTGCGCGCGTTTTCAGGGATCTGGATCGAGACTGATGGCGACGACGTTTAGCCGGTTGGCGTATGTCGTCTGCAAGCGTTGCGCTTCGTTGAGTGCCGTCGTACTTTCGCTGCTCCATCTACCACACCAGAAAAGCAAGGTGGGCTTTCCGGTGAGCGAGGCTCGCGAGAGGGTTTTTCCGGCGAGCGTCTGCACAGAAAAATCGGGGAATGTGCGCCCCACGGCGTAGGACTTGAGTGGGCGTAAGGCGGCATCCAGTGTGACCAAAAGCTTTACTTTGTGGGAGGCCTTTACGCAATAAGTTGAGCAATTCGAGGGCCACGTTGGCATCGGTCGCATCGTTGTCTACGTAATATTTGTAGTAGAGTGCGAGTCCGTCCAAACTTGTGGCGTGATCTCTAATATATTGCGTGGCGGCCATCAGTTGGTCGCTTTTTCGTTTTCTTGACTTGCCGCTGCCGAAACTTGGTCAGGCGCTCGTTGAGTTCGCTTCCGCTGATGTCAACTTCGTCTAAGCGCCCCTGCATCTCCGTCGATTTTTGATCGTGGCGCCGGGTTCGCCGACGAAGGTCGTGGTCGTAGCGTTAGGGTAGAGGATTGTTAGCAGGCAGGCTTCAGGCAATTCTTTCTCCAACCTAAACTTTCCGCCGCTGATGATAATGGTATCGGGCTTTGAAAAAGTCGCCTCCTTCGGCGTAAAGATAGCATTCGGCCTTGTCGAGGTGTTTTAATTTTCCCTCAATTCGGATGCGGCCCTTCCCCGGCCCGCAGGCGGTGAAGAGGAACAAGATGAAGAGTAATGAAAAGCTGATCCGCATAAGTACACAATCGGGAAAATGCAGCCTCTCTGCACATCCGAATCAACTAAACCGCGGATGGCGAGAGGCTGCATTGTTTATTTTACAGTTTGCTTAAACTGTGGGTCGTTAAACAAGGCTGCAAATTCTAAATCGTTGGCAGCGCGGCGGCGCAAAGCGGGATCTTTGTCGATCGCTTTCCGGAGATGGGTTAGCGCCGTCGAAGATTGGCGCATCCGCATCGCGAGAATGGCTTTGAGATAGTCGGTCGTTGCCGTCGGGCGGGTTACTTTGTCGAGCGTCTCTTGCGCTGCGACGTAATCCTTATTGAGGATTTGCGCCAAGGCGGCCGAGTTGGATCTGACGCCCTTCAAATCGGCTGCCTGCGCATAATTGCCGCGTGCAATATTAAGATTGCCGACCACGGCGCCGTAATTCTTGGCGGCTACGGCGCTTCCTAAATAGTTTTCAGCGCCTTCTATGTCGCCTTTAGCCAAGGAAAGGAGGGCGTAGTTGGCGTTTACTTCTGCCGCATTGCCTTTTTCGCATCGCAGCTTGTCGGAGCCAATCTTCGGCCGCATTGAAGTCGGCGCGCTCATAAGCGGCAATGGCCAAATTATTGTAGGCTCTATAGTCGTCAGGGTAGAGGCGCGTTGCCGTGCGGTAGATGTTTTCCTGCTCCGTCTTCGACTCCGTCAGCGTAGCATAGTAAAGGGAGCTCTTCGATTGAAAGTTTTGATGGATCAGCTTCGTATTGCGCTTGTATTTCATCATCGCTGCGGCCGATCAGCAGGGTAATTTATCGTCAGGCGAGCGCGGCGTAGTTCGGGCAAAATCTCATCTGCCAACTCGCGGAAGCCTGCTGAGAGGTTGCGAATTTTGCCTTTCGCGCTCTTCAGGGTCGGGATAAAGACTCAAAACGCGGAGAATAATGTCCTTATCTTGGATATTGCTCTGCGAAACGAGTTGCTGGAAGCCTTCCCAGTCTTCCGCCGTATATTTTGCCTCAACCTCGCCGGCCATTTTGAGCCGCTTCAGCTCTTGTTTCACGTAGTTTGCTGACGACGATTCGCGGTTTTTGGCCAAGCCAGTATTGAGTTTCATACCGCCATCCGGTGATGCGTAAGCCGAAACTTCGATGCTGCCCAACTCTAAGCTTTTTCCATCGGCTTTAATGTCTTTCAGCGTGCGAATAAAGTCTTGGATTGACGTCGTTTTTAGCTCCGAATTGCGAATTTTTGCTTGTTGAATGAGGTAGCGAATTTGCGCTTCTTGCTTCTGTTCCTTAGTATATTGGAACGCGTCCTCACCAAGGGCCATCTGCGTCTCAGCGGCGGTACGCTCCAGCAAAGGTAGCTATAGCCAAAACGCCATATCCTACTTTCACTTCCGGTATATGCACCGCTTTTTCCCAAGGTGGGCGTTGAAAGTAAGGAATAGCTCGCTCGAAGCCATTTCCGGCCGATAAGCGAAACTTGTTTTCATCATATAATTGCCGCCATTTGCGTAGCTCACCATTTGATCATTGCTCATGACATTCTCGCCTCTGAACGTGGCCGATGCGCCTGTGGCCTCGCCGTTCGCATAGCGCAATACCGGTGTAATGGTTACGACGGCTTTCTTCTTCATATATTTTGCCGGAAAGCGAGCTGCGATCGTAGCCGGCACTTTTCCGCCGGTTGCTTCGAGCGGTTGCGGCGTTACGGTAAAGCGATCAGCCGAAAGATTGCCCAGCTTGCTACTGGGCCGTAAGCGTAAGCGTGGTGGCTAGGGACTAAGGGGAAGGGATAATTTGTTTCGCATATTGATATTCCAGTAAAGAAGTTTGATGGCAAATGTTTGATTTCAGGCTGCCGCTTAGAATATTTCGAGCCGGTTGGGGCTTCTCGCCGAGGCGCCGGCAGCGCTTTCCGCCGGCCCAACAGTAGACGCCCAAAATAATAAACGGCAAACTCAACAGCTGACCTTGGTTAATCCCGATGTAAGAGACCATCGTGCGCTCCCACGGCTCTTGCACTTCTTTGAGAAACTCAATGAAGAAGCGGAAAGAGAAGATGCACGTGAGTACCCAACCAAAGAACCAGCCCGTCGCAATCTTATCTTTGTATTGGCGATACAATAAAAAGACCGATGGGGAACAACAGAAAATAGAACGCAGCCTCAAACAGCTGTCCGGGATAGCGGGCAAAATTCTCGTGGTTGTGCACAAAAATCACCCCAAGCGCCGACGTCGTCGGCTTGCCCACGATCTCTGAGTTCCAGAAGTTGCCCATACGTATGCAAGCCGCCGCTATCGGCGTAGCAATTGCGATATTGTCGAGCACACGCATCAAGTTGACCTTCGTCTTTCTAACGTAGAGCCACAAAGCTATCATTAAGCCGAGCGTACCGCCGTGACTGGCCAAACCCGTAAAGCCCGTAAACTGCCAATGTCCGTCGACCTTTACAGCAGGGCAAGAAGATCTCGAGCGGATGTGTGAGAAAATAAGTCGGATCATAGAGCGAGGCAGTGACCCAATCGTGCGCCGAGGAGAATACCTACGAAGGCATAGAAAAAGACTATCGAACTTCTCATCGCCCAATCCTTGGCGCTTATAAAGTCTTTGTACGACGAGATAAGCGATCATCAGTCCGATCACCCACCAAAGGCCGTACCAGCGCACACCGTATCCGAAAATGTGAAAGGCGTATATCAGGATCCCAAACCATAGTTTGTGCGTTTTAAACGTTGAAGCGGAAGTGCATAATGTCGCCATCTTGCACGACGTATTCTTTACCCTCGATGTGGAGCAAGCCGGCTTCTCTCACAGCGGTTTCACTGCCGTATTTCAGATAGTCATCATGCTTGATAACCTCTGCACGAATAAAAGCCGCGCTCAAAGTCGGTGTGGATCACGCCCGCACATTGCGGCGCTTTCCAGCCTTTGCGGTACGTCCAGGCCTTCACTTCCATTTCGCCGGCCGTGATAAACGTTTCGAGTTGCAACATCTTGTAAGCCGCCTTTATAAGCCGGTTCACGCCGCTCTCATCCAGTCCCACGTCGTTCAAAAATTCGCGGCGCTCCTCGTAGGTTTCCAGTTCGGCGATGTCGGCTTCCGTCTGTGCAGCCACGACTAAGATCTCTGCGCCTTCTTCCTTCACCGCCTCGCGCACCTGCTCTACGTAAGCATTGCCCGTTGCCGCACTCACCTCATCGACGTTGCAGACATAAAGCACGGGTTTAGCCGTCAGCAGGAAGAGGTCGTGGGCCGCTTTTGCGCTTCCTTGGTCTCAAAACTCACCGTGCGCGCACTCTTGCCTTGATCCAGCGCTTCTTTATACGCCTTCAGCACTTCACACTCTACCTTGGCGTCCCTTATTATTGCCCATTTGCGCAATTTTCTCCACCTTCGGCAAGCGGCTCTCAATGCTTTCCAAGTCTTTGAGTTGGAGTTCGGTGTCGATAATCGTTTTATCGCGAATCGGGTCCACACTTCCGTCTACGTGCACTACGTTATCGTCGTCAAAGCAGCGCAGGACGTGAATAATAGCATCCGTCTCGCGAATATTACCTAGGGGAATTGATTGCCCAATCCTTCGCCTTTTTGAGGGCGCCTTTCACCAAACCGGCGATGTCGACGATCTCAACCGTGGTCGGCACGATGCGCCCCGGGTGAACAAGTTCGGCCAAGCGGTTCAGACGCTCGTCGGGGACGGTGATGACGCCTACATTTGGTTCGATCGTGCAAAAGGGAAAATTTGCCGACTGCGCCTTAGCGTTGCTCAAGCAATTGAATAGTGTGGATTTGCCCACATTGGGCGGGCCTACGATGCCGCATTGTAAACTCATGAGATCTTATCTCTTATCTTTGAAGTTTCCCCGCGCCGGCGTCAGGCCGCCTGAGGCGGTCCCGACCGATAGGGTTGGGGAGAATATGCTTATAATAATGGTGGCCGACGCCCCACGCTGCCTTGCGAAGGAAGCGCGGCCGCCGCCTGATGTAGGGGCAAATTTACGCTTTTTTTCGGGAGATGCGCCCATTTGCGCGCCTCTATTTCCGCTTTCTTATGACTTCGCGCGGCTCAGGATTGAACTATGCCAATCGTCAAAAGCCGGCTGTGGGGAGTGGCGTTTGCGCGGCCTGGCGGGCGTCTCCATCTCGTGTAGCCGCCTGCCGAATGGGCTTGGTGCGCATTGAAAAAAGAGGCGGAAAAAGGCTGCCGTTTGTCGGCCGATGTTTAAATAAAAAAATGAGGCCGAACGGATGAATGCCCGTATTGATCTGCTCCAGCACGCGGCCGGTCCAATCATGGCGAAAGACGTAGCCGTTTTGCGTATAGCCCGTCGCACTCGTATCGCCACACATAAAGATTTCGCCTGAAGCCGGATTGATACCTACGTGCGTCACGCTTCCCGGATAAGCCGAAAAAGTAATCTTTGCGCGCCGGCTGAGCGGAAATCATCATTCGGTTGTGGTACAGCGCCGAATTGATCTTTTGTCTGATACGTCGTCCAATTGGTCACGGGTTGACAACGACAAGGTCGTAGCCATGCGTGGCTACGTGTGTGCCGTCGCGGTAGTCGTGTGCGGCGCCGTCACTCCTAATCCACCAGATGCGCGACGGCGTTGCGCCATAGTCGCCCCGGCAGACGACGTAGACCGTCCCGTTGGCGTCGGCGCAGAGTTCGCCGGGGTTCATACCCACCTTGATTTCATCGCGCTTCTGCAAGGTCCGCGGATCTAAACGCACCACGCGGAAGCCGTTGGCATAGCCTCCCGAAGAATTATATCCATCGGAAATGCTCACATATAGTAAGCCGTTAGCCCCCGCCAAAGCTGCCGGATTCGGCCCTACCGCTACGGAAGCCTGCTTGCTCCACGAGAGCGTATCAAAGCGCGTTACGTAGCCCGTATTGTCGGCCACGTAAACGCTTCCGGCGCCGGCGTAGACGGCTTCGGGCTGACTGATGCTGATCGTGGCTTTCTGGCGAAACGTCGTGCGGTCAATCACGCGCACAAGGTTGTCGCCGTAGACGGCAATATATGGGTTGGATCCATAGGCGATGCCGTTTTGCGGCGACATGCCCAAGCTATTGCCGCCGTTGGCGCGCAAAGACGCCCTGCTGTTTGGTGTCGTGCTGAAAATCTACGTAATCCAAACTTCCCGGAAGGCTTGTGTAAGCATTGCCTTGGTTGATGATGACGACGCCCTGCCGCCCCGGCAAGTTTGGCTTGGGTAGGGAGTGGGCTCGTCGCTCGTACAACTGCTCAGGAGGGCGCCGGCGCCCATCAGGAGAGCACACGGCGAGGCGAAATGGTCTGATTCGTTTCATCGTTGTTGATTTTTGAGGATATAAAAGAAGTGGCCGGCACGATCTTTCGTCGGCCCGTTTTTGCAAAGGTCTTACAATTTTTTTCGACCCTAACCCCGCCTTGACCTTAAAAATATTGCGTTTCGCGGCGTAAAGTGTAAAATCTATTCGCCTTATCGTGCCCTTTAGGGTGCTTCTCGCTCGTTTGCCTTGCATTAAGTTCTCGCCGCTTTGTGCCTTTGATGGCGTTGCGGAAAAAGTAGTGTAAAGTTGGCTGCGCGACAGATTGTATAGGGCGCGCTGCCGCCCCGCTTTCGCTTATCGCCATCAAGCCTTTTTGTCGTTTGCCGGCAGCAAACCATCGTTTGGCGGGAGCAAACTATGGTTTGGCGGCAGCATACGATCGTTTGGTGGGAGCAAACGAAACGCAGCAGCGGAAGATGCAAGGCGAAATGACTTTCGCTTCGGCTGCTTGCGGCAGTATGCGTTTGATAAAAAGCAGCTTAGCCGTGCGGCCCGGCGACATATGCCGGTGGAATGATGGGTTGCAGCGGCTGCTTGTGCGATCTTAAAGAGCGCTATGAGCGGCTCTTTTGCGCGTTTTTGCATTTGGCGATATTTTGACCCGCTGAAGCTGTGCATGTTGTCTGTTTTTGACTTATCTTTGCGCATCAACAATCGTAAAAATTATGAAACTAACAAACAATATCCATTACGTCGGTGTAAACGACCGCGTGAAGCATCGCTTTGAAGGACTCTGGCTCTTGCCTCACGGCGTCTCTTACAACTCTTACCTTGTTGTTGACGAAAAAGTGGCGCTTATCGACACGGTAGAGGCTGATTTCTTCCCAATTTTCTTGGATAAGATTCGCGAAATCTTGGGCGAGCGGCCCATAGATTACCTCGTCGTGAACCATATGGAGCCTGATCATTCCAGTAGTATAGCTTATATCCGCAAATACTACCCCGAAGTGAAGCTTGTGGGCAACAAGAAGACGTTTGATATGATTGGTGGCTTCTATGGATTGACCACAGAAGATGATGTAGAGGTTAAAGAGGGCTCAGAACTTTCGCTTGGCAACACGACGCTGCGCTTTCATCCGTCCCGATGCTGCATTGGCCGGAGACGATGGTGACCTATTGCGTGGAGCAAAAAGGTGCTCTTCTCGGGCGATGCGTTCGGCTGCTTCGGCGCTTTGAACGGCCACGTGCTCGATACGACGATGGACATCGAACGCTATATTCCGGAGATGGAACGCTATTACGCGGCAATTCTTGGCAAATATGCGAAACCCGTACAGGCGGCGTTGAAGAAATTGGACGGATTGGAGATAAACATGAGTCTGCTCTACGCACGGCCCGGTTTGGACGGAGAATATTCCGCGCATCATTGAGACATATCACCGCTTGAGTGCGGGCGAAACGAGCGAGGGCGTAGTGATCTGCTATGGATCTATGTATGGCAATACGCAACTCGTGGCGGAGGCTATCGCAGAAGGCGTGGCTGAAGCCGGCATTCACTAATATTATTGTTCACAACCCTGAGCGTTTCGCAGCCGTCTAACGTCTTGCGCGATGTGTTTAGATATCGCGGCGTGGCGATTGGCGGACCTACGTACAACACCGGACTCTTCTCTTATGTGGATGAGTTCGTAAAAACATTTGGCCGAACGCGAAGTAAGTCACCACTAAGTTGGCTATTTTTCGGCGGCTTCTCGTGGGCAGGGACAAGCTGTAAAGATCCTGCGCGCTTACAATGAGACGATGAAAAATGGAAGAAGTGGGCACAGGCCTTGAGTGGAAACAAGGCGCCAAGGCTGAAGTGCTCGAAAAAGCGCGTGAATTGGGCCGCCAACTCGGGGAGGCGGTGAAAAATCCCGCGTAATAATTGGACTGTTCTTGCTTATGAGTTTTTCATAAGTTGAGTAGTGATTTTTCAGAATAATGGAATCGCACACTGACGTTGGTTTTCGGTGTGCGATTTCTATCTATTGTTGATGCAGCGCGCGGGGTAGGGGCGCGTAAAATCAGTGCGCCTCGAGCCAGTTCTTGCCCGTGCCGCAGTCGGCTTCTAAGGGGACGCTCATTTGATAAGCACTTTCCATTTCAGAAACGATGATGGCTTTCGCGCGTTCCAATTCTGCGGGCGGAATGCTGAAGTTTAATTCGTCGTGCACTTGCAGGATCATCTTGGTTTTCAACCCCTCTGCGCGCAACCTTTGATCGATGCGAATCATAGCCAACTTGATGATGTCGGCCGCCGTCCCTTGTATGGGCGCATTCACAGCTACGCGCTCCGCATAGCCCCGCACGACGGCGTTGTGCGAATTGATGTCGGCCAGATATTGACGCCGCCCAAAGGCCGTTTCGATATAGCCGCGCCGGCGTCGCTTTTTTCGATGCTGCTATCCATATATTCCTTCACTTTAGGGGTAAGTGGAGAAGTAATTATCTATGAGTTCGCGCGCCTCCGTCCGACTTACGTCCATCCGCTCTGCGAGTCCGAACGCCGAGATCCCATAAATAATGCCGAAGTTTGCGGTCTTCGCCTTCCGACGCTCGTCGCGGCTCACCTCCGACAAGTCCTTTTTGAAAATGCGTGCGGCCGTGGCGGCGTGAATGTCCTCCCCCTTCTTGAAAGCCTCGATTAAGTGCGGGTCTTTTACTGAGATGGGCCATTATTCTCAACTCTATCTGCGAGTAGTCCGCACTGAAAAATACGTCGCCCGCTTCCGGGAATAAACGCTTTCCGAATCTCGCGTCCGTCTTCCCCACGCACCGGAATATTTTGCAAGTTCGGGTTGCTCGAAGATAAGCGCCCCGTCGACGTAACCGCTTGATTAAACGTCGTGTGTAAGTGTCCCGTTTGCGGATTCACGAGTTTGGGCAAGGCTTCCACATACGTGCTCAACAGCTTCTTGAGTCCGCGATGCGCCAGTATCTTTCCGACAATTTCATCTTGTGCGAGAGGCGCACGAGCACTTCTTCCGACGTCGAGTATTGGCCGCTCTTCGTCTTTTTCGCCTTCTCGTCGATTTTAAGTTCGCCGAAAAGCACTTCGCCCACTTGTTTCGGCGAGGTAATCATAAACGGGTGGCCCGCCAACTGATATATCTCCTCCTCCAGCTTGACCATACGCGCCGTAAACTCGCTGCTGATTTCTTGCAGTGCATTGGTGTCGAGGCAAACCCCGTTACGCTCCATCCGCGCTAAGACCGGCATCAAGGGCATCTCGATATCATAGAAGATTTGTTCGACCCCGTTCTCGCGCATCGCCTTCTCGAGCGGCGCCATCAGCCGCAGCGTGACGTCAGCGTCTTCGCAAGCGTACTCAAATACGTCTTTCGGGGCAAGATCTCCCATATTGCGCTGCCCGCGTCCCTTCGGCCCGATCAACTGTTCGATCGGAATCGGACGATAGTTGAGATAGACGCTCGCCAAGTAGTCCATGTTGTGCGCCAGTTCCGGTTGCACAACATAATGAAACCAACATCGTGTCGAAAAGTTGCCCTTCGGTTTCCACCCGTACGAAGCCAGCACCGTGAGGTCGTATTTCAGATTTTGTCCAACAATCAAAACGTCCGCCTTTTTCCCAAAATGGGCGAAGGAGTTCCAAAGCGCGCTTTGGCTGCATCTGTTTCACGTGAAACCGGAATGTACCATGCGCGCCCCGGGCCGTAGAAAAAACTCATACCGACCAATTTTTGCCTTGAACGCCTCCTTATCCTGTCGTCTCCGTATCTAACGCAACTTTTTCAAATGTCAATAATTGCGCACAAAAATCCCGTATTTCATACTCGTTATCAAGCAGATGATACTCGTGATCCATATTTTCTAAGGTCGAAATACTGGGTTCTTTTTGCGTCGCCCGCCTCTTCGTCCGTAAATATCGCAAAGAGATCGCCTTGAACGGCTTGATTTTTGCAAATTTTACTTTCTGCCAGCGACTCAAAAACGTGCGAAATTCGAGCGCTTCAAAAAAATCGGTTGCAGTTGGTCAAAGTCCGGCTCTGACAATTTCCACGTTTCCCAATTTACGTCGAGCGGCACGTCCGTCTTGATTGTCGTCAAGAATTTCGAGAAGCGAATTTTCTCCGCATTGTCTTCCACTTTTTGCCGTTGTGCTCCTTTCAATTCGTCCGTATGTTCGAGCAAGTTTTCAATACTTCGAAGCGCTGAATCAAAGTAGTGGCCGTTTTGGGTCCCACGCCCGGACAGCCCGGTATGTTATCGGCCGCATCACCCATCAAAAGCCAAGTAGTCGATGACCTGTTTCGGATCCGTCAGTCCATATTTTTGGCAAACCTCTTCCACACCCAAAATCTCCCAAGGCGTATTGCCGTGACCCGGTCGCTGCATCAGCACGTTCGGTTCTACCAATTGAGCATAATCTTTATCCGGCGTGACCATTCTAACCTCAATGCCCTCTGCCGCTGCCCGTTTAGCCACCGTTCCGATCACGTCGTCAGCTTCGAAGCCTTTCACCTCTATAATCGGAATGTTGTACGCGCGGATAATGTCCTAATGATCGGTACGGAGCGCTTAATATCCTCCGGCGTAGCCTCGCGTTGCAGCCTTATAATCAGCGTAAGCCTCGTGGCGAAATGTCGGTCCTGAAGGATCCAAATGCGATGGCGAGCATATCCGGCGCCTCTTTGCGTAGAATATCCTCCAGTGTATTTACAAAAACCATAGATGGCCGACGTATTTTTCTCCTTTCGAGTTGATACGCGGACTACGTATAAGGGCATAATAAGCCCGATAAATGAGCGCATAAGCGTCCAATAAGAAAAAGTCTCTTCATGTTTCAATGCCGCACAGGGCCGTTTTGGGGTCTAATTATCGGTAAATTTACAGAAAAGAATCCGTCCGTTGGCTTTTTATTCGTAATTTTGTCACCTAAACCAGCGAATGAAAGTGGACAAACTTGCTGAAATACGCCGCCCCATCGAGGCAGAACTTAATGAGTACGCCCGTCTTTTTGCCGAATCCCTTACCCACGAAGATGATTACTTGGGTCAGGCGCTCAGCTATGTGCGCCGGCGCAACGGCAAAGATGATGCGACCTATCTTAGTGCTCCTCGCTGCCAAGGCTTTTCGCGCCCAGTGGCGAGAAAACCTTGCACTCGGCCGTCACACTCGAACTCCTGCATACGGCCAGTTTGATCCACGATGATGTAGTCGACGACAGTGGCGAACGGCGCGGACAAGCCAGCGTTAATGCCCTCTTTGGCAATAAGGTAGCCGTACTCGTAGGCGATTATCTCCTTTCTAAATCGCTACACCAAGCTTATCTCACTAACGACCTACGCATTGTTGAAATCGTAGCGCGCTTGGGCGGAATATTAGCTGAAGGAGGTGAAGCAACTGGCCAATATTCGTCAGGCCGTAGCTACGGGAAGCGGCTTATTTCGACGTCATTCGACACAAGACGGCTGCTCTTTTGCTTGCACTCGTTTGGGAGCTATCAGCGCAGGTTGCGCGCCGGCGACGGTAGAGCAGGCGGCCACTTTCGGCGAAATCATCGGACTTTTGCTTCCAGATACGCGACGACATCTTTTGATTATTACGATGACGAAACCATCGGAAAGCCGACCGGCAACGATATGATGGAGGGCAAACTAACCCTGCCGGCCATCTATGCTGTCAATCATACGGACCGCACAGACGTACAGAAGTGGGTAGCCCACGTAAAAGCCCGCACGGCCACATCTGAAGAGATTAAAAAGTTTGGTAGATTTCACAAAAACTTCGGGCGGCATCGATTACGCCCACCAACGTATGGAAGCACTTCGGAATGAAGCGGCCCAAGTACTTAATGCCTTCCCCGACAAAGCCGTAAGGCGTTCATTGACTTCTTATTTAGACTATACGATTGATCGGAAATTATAACCAACCATCGGGCTTTTTACTTGCCCGACCTCGTTGGAGCAATTAAGTATAGGACTTTCATTCGCGAAAGTCCTGTTTTTGTTCTCACCTGTGTAGATTGCCTACACTCCTTGCTCCTTAGCGCCATCGTCACCCTAACCTCTCCATCGCAATGCCTCTTTTTATCGGACAAGTCCCATTTTCCTTCCCTCTCCGTTCGCCTATCTCCTCATTTTAATTGATCTTTTGAGGCTACAAGGCCCATTTTCTAATGCTTCCCACCTTCTCCGATCGAGGCGCTCTTTTTCTTTTACTCGACTATGAACCAATTCCTTATCCGACCATCTTCTTGCCTGTATCTTTTCTCCTACTTTAACCCCATTAAGGTTCTTTTTGAGGCTATGAGGCCTATTTTCTTTTGTTTTTAGCCTTTCCAAATGCTTGCTTTTTCTGCTATCACTCGCCGAACTTTCAAACGTACATACACACAGCATCCTATCCACACAAACCCCGCCGCAAAATAACCCCATCGGGGTTAGTCTTTTAGCAGGGCAGGGTTAGAGGGCGAAGCTACTTAACCCTGCCTGAAATCGTCCGCTATTGACAACCCCATAGGGTTGGTCTTTCAAAAATACGTCCGCATCTCCAAATGCGTTAGATAGATCCTTAGCACCCCTTCGCTTCATCAACGACTCACGTCGTTGGTGGCCCGAGTTGCCGCTTCTCTCCCTCAACCCTGCCACTGCAAAAGACCAACCCCTGATGAGGTTGCACTGTTTTCTATCGAATTATCCAGGGTTAAGTAGCTCCGCCACTTAACCCTGGCTCACTAAAAGACCAACCCCTAATGGGGTTGCACTCATTCCATCCGTTTATTCGGGGTTAAGCCGCTCCGCCACTTAACCCTGGCCTGCAAAGACCAACCCCTAATGGGGTTTGCACTCATTTCCATCCGTTTATCCGGGGTTAAGCCGCTTCGCCACTTAACCTGGCCTTCAAAAGACCAACCCCTGATGGGGTTGCACTCATTCCATCCGTTTATTCGGGGTTAAGCCGCTACGCAACTTAACCCTGGCCTACTAAAAGACCAACCCTAAGGGGTTGTTTTTACTTTATCGAATTCAGCTCGGATGTCCTGTGCTCGGCGCTTGTAAATAACTTTATTAGGTTTATGATTTTTATACCCCTTTTCTTGCTCTTACTGCCTCACTTATTTTCCTCTGTCTTTTTATTCTTCAATTACCAATTACTTATGCCTCTATTTTTATTCCCCACATTTACCACCCACAAATAACCCCATCAGGGTTAGTCTCTTAACGAGGCAGGGTTAAAGTGTGCAGCACTTTAACCCTGTCTCGATCATCGCATTTGAGCAACCCCTTAGGGTTGGTCTTTCAAAAACGATCCGAATCTAAGTATGAAATGATAAACGTCATATAATCAATCAGATAATGCAATCTATCTACTAACAATGATAAGGCTTTACGCCCACAATAACCCATTTACCCGCGCTGACAAATTGTTTATGGCGTGTACGCTCACGAGCGTAGACCTTTTTTATCACGAGCGTACACCCTTACGCTCGTGAGCGTACACCTTTTTATCGTGAGCGCAAACTCATCTATACCTCGCCGGGCAATTCAAAAACGCCGCTTGGGCGTCTAGTAATACACTCCGGGAGGTATAAAGCAAGTTTGCGTAGCCCATTTATCCATAAACGTTTACTGCGTTTGGCTTCGTCCGCATTATAGGATAGCAGGTTTACGCCACCATAAAAGATATTCCGGTCGCGTTTTAGTATACAAAAATACCCGATTAGATGCGTCGAAACGCCCTAATCGGGTATGTAGCTCTATGTGTGCGCCGAAACGCGGCGAGCGGGCTTAAAACTTGCCTCACATCCTCGCCCGTGACGGCTTTGATCAAGCGCGGAGCGAGTGAACTCGTACCGATGCGGAACAAATTCGCCTTTAACCAATCCTCGCCCAAGGTTCGCGGACGATGGTATAGTAGTTGAGCGCATCTTCCGGCGTGCTGACACCGCCGGCTGCCTTGAAGCCGATCATACGCCCCGTTTGAGCGTGATATTCCTTGATCGCTTCGCACATTACGTAGGCCGCCTCCAGGCGTAGCGCAAGGCTCGATTTTTTTCCTGTAGACGTCTTGATGAAATCTGCACCGGCATACATCGCCAAAATACTTGCCCGTTTGATGTTTTCAGCCGTTTGTAGTGCGCCGGTTTCCAAGATTACTTTAAGTTGCGCTTCGCCGCAAACCGCTTTAATCTCGCTGATCTCGTCGGCACACGTTTCATAGTCGCCCGAAAGGAAAGCGCCGACACTCAAAACCATATCACACTCCGTCGCACCATCGTGCACGGCCAGTGCCGTTTCTGCTGTTTTGATCTCAATAAACGACTGCGATGGGGGAATGCGCCCACAACGGAGGCTACTTCCGTGCCTTTCTACCTCGAGCGATTGCGCGACGATCTGCGCAAAGCGCGGGTAGAGCGCAAATAGAGGCGAAGTGGGGAGCGCAGGGTGATCCTCAGCTACGCGGTTGTATTCTCGACCATTCGGAGTACGCTTTCGTCGCTGTCAGTCACCTTCAGCGTCGTCAATTCCACGGTGCTGAGGAGAAATTCCAATACTTCAGGTGTGTTATATTGTTCGCGCTTGCTCGCTAACAGACTTCTTACGCGTTCTGCGACGTTTTCGTCGTGCAGATGGAGGTTGTACTTGCTGAATGCTTGTTCGTACCTGTCAGCGCCTTGTGCGTGCGCGCGTGATCGTGGTGATGTTCGTGTGGTGTCATCTTATTGTTGTGTATTATTTTTAGTTTTGGATTGTTCAGATGCCGCGTGCCATCGCGCTGCGTCTTCTTCTCAAGGTTACGCCGAAAGGCCTCGCTGAGGTCTGTTCCGGTTTTGGTTGGCCAAGCAGAGGAGTACCCACAGAATATCAGCCATCTCGTCGGCCGGATCTGCGCTTCGCCGGCCTTAAACGATTGGTCGCCGTAGCGGCGGGCGATGATGCGGGCCAATTCGCCGACTTCCTCGGTCAGACAGGCCATATTGGTGAGTTCGCTAAAGTAGCGAACGCCGTAGAGTCTTGATCCACGCATCCACAAGGGCTTGCGCCTCGTGGAAGCGTAGGACTTTCGGCAGGGGTGGGTAGGGGTTTTTCCTGCATAGGGTGATATTTTTGGGATCGTGGTTCTTACTCTTTATGCTTGGTATCCATACAAATGGTGACGGGGCCATCATTGAGGAGTTCGATTTTCATATCTGCGCCAAAGTGCCCGTGGCAACAGGTTTTGCCGGTCAAGGCGGCGGGTTGGGCGATGAAGTGCTCGTAAACGGAATGGCCGTTTCGTGGCCGGCGGCGTGGATGTAAGAGGGCGGTTGCCTTTCTTGTAACTCGCCGATAGGGTAAACTGACTCACGACCAGATTTGGCCGTCAATTTCTTGTATGTCCTATTCATTACGCCGTTTTCGTCGTCGAAAATGCGGTGCGGCAACTTTACGGGCCAGCCAATCGGCGGCTTCGCGATCGTCGTCGTCGGCAATGCCGAGGGAGAATCATCAGGCCTTGATCTATGCGGGCCGTCACTTTGCCATCAATGCTGACGGAGGCGTATTTGACGCTGGATTACTGTCTTCATTCTTTCTATCGTTACTTGGTTTGGCGCTTCGCGGCGCAGCAATTAACAAAAGTAAGCCTTTATTCCTGATTTACGCCTCATTTGGTGGAGGTTTTCAAAGAGTTTTGCCCTCTTTTGTGCCTAATATGGCTTGCAATTGGGCGCAACCGGCTCTTCAATGCGCTTCAGACTGCAAATCTTTGCAGGGGTAGGGATTTTGTCTTCTCGCCTACGCCGGCTATTTGATCTAAGCGCGAGGCGGTCTGACGCTTGCTGCGCTTCTGGCGATGGAAGGTGATGGCGAAGCGATGTACTTCATCCTGCATACTGGTCAAGAGGCGGAAAAAGTGGGCCGTCGGCCTTCATACCGATGCTCTTGGGCGGGAAACCAAAGAGAGTTCGCGCGTGCGGTGGTGGGCATCTTTCGCCAAACCGGCAATGGGGATGGGGAGCTTGAGTTCGTCCTCTACCACTTGGCGTATGACTTCCATTTGGCCTTTTCCGCCGTCGGCTATGATGAGGTTGGGCAGGGCTTGCTCTTCTTCAATCAAGCGCGAATAACGCCGGCGGACGACTTCTTGCATCGAGGGCGTAATCGTCGGGCCCGCTGACGGTTTTTATGTGTGCTTGCGATAAGCTTTCTTGGCCGGACGCAATTTTTCGAAGACTACGCAGGCGGCTACGGCGTCGCTACCTTGCAAATTGGAGTTGTCGAACAATTCTATGCGGTAGGGGAGTTGTGTGAGGCCTAATTCGCGCTGTATTTCCTGCATCAAACGCACGGAGTTTTTGCTCCGGATTGAGTTTGTCGGCTTGCTGAGGCGGTCAAACTTGTATTGCTTGACGTTGAGTTTGGAGAGTTCGAGGGCTTTTTCTTATCTCCTTTTTGAGGAATGGTCTGTGTGGCGTAACTTTCCGGAAGGTCTAAAGCGAAAGGCACGACAATCTCGGTCGATTAGCTATGATGGCGCTCCGCATTTCGACAATGCCAAGTGAAAGCAATTCTTCATCGCTCTCCTTAAAGCGCTTTTTATATTCAAACGTGAAGGCCTGTGTGATGTTGCCGTTCGTGACGTGCAGATAGTTGATGTAGAGCCACTTTCTCCTCACTCTCAATGTTGAAAACATCGAGGTTGTGGATGACGCCGGAGACAATTTCGCTCTTGGCGCGGTAGTTGGAGAGCAACAAGTATTGTTGTTTGAGTGCTTCAGCGGCTTCAAAGCGTAAATGTTCGGCTTCTTCAAGCATTCGGGCGCTTGATGTTGCGCTCCAATTCGGCCGTGTTGCCGCGCAAAAATTTCTTTGCGAGGCGGCAATATTCTTGTTGTAGTCGTCCCAAGTCTGTTTCCCGACGCACGGCGCAGCACAATTGCCGATATGGTATTCGAGGGCAGAGGTCGTATTTTCTGCTTTCAACGCCCTCTTTCGTCATTGGCTTGCGGCAAGGCCGAGGCCGATAAAGTTTATGGCAGAGTTCGAGCAATGCATACATTGTTGGGACGTGACTGTACGGGCCAAAGAATGTCGCGCCCTTGCCTGCGCGCTTCCTCACTTTGAATACGCGCGGCAGATATTCGTTGCTGATGGCGATGGAAGGGTGGGTCTTATCATCGCTTTAGCAATACGTTGTAGTGGGGTTTGTAGCGCTTGATCAGGTTGTTTTCCAAAAGTAGCGCGTCCTCTTCCGTATTGACGACAACGTAGCGAATGTCGCGAATCTTCGGGACTAGGTGCTGCGTGCTTAAAACGCTTCGCAGTTTGTGAAGTGCGAAGAAAACGCGGCGTTTTAGATTCTTGGCCTTGCCCACATATATGATCTTTCCGTCTGCATTCAAATGTTGATAGCAGCCGGGCTTTTCAGACAAATTGCTGACAATGCCTTTCAGATATTCTCTTATTGCCGTTGTTTCTTCTTTTATCATTCTATTAAATCTTCGCGCTATCTAACCCCGCCGCCATTCTATTACCGACTGACGGTAATCAGCGTCGTGATGTACTTTATCGGCGCCCAGTGCGCTTGCGACCGTTCAGTCCTTCCATCGCAGTTCGATGAGAAGTTTACATAGATGCGGCGCGGATTAAAACGCTCGACACAATTTGTACACAGCCTCCATGCTTCCGCCCGTAGCTAAGAGGTCGTCGTGGATGAGGACGGTATCCTCGCTCGTGATAGCATCCGTATGGATTTCCGATTTCATCGAAGCCGTATTCTTTTCATAAGTTTCCTTAAAGGTATCGGCGGGCAGTTTGCCGGGCTTTGCGCGCCATAACAAAACCTGCGCCTAATTCGGCTGCTAAGATTGCGCCCATAACGAAACCTCGCGATTCTATGCCGACAACTTTTTGTGATGCCTTTATCTTTATATAGGCGCACCAATTCCCTGCTTCATTTCTTCCATGCAAGCAGGGCTTTTTGAATAGGGTGGACACATCTTGAGTGGATGCCCTTTTTAGGATAATCAGGTACGTTTCTCAGATTTTTCGAGTAACAGTTTTTGTTCATAAAACGTTGTGTTTAGCTGTATTTTTCTTTATTTTTGTTTCACGTGGAACTTTCTATATGACTCTTTATTTTGTCCGAATTCATCGCTGTTTTAGTCGTGTTTAGAGATAGCTTTTATGTCTGCTTTTTGTGCGCCCGCTTAAGCAATGAGACGATGATATCTGAAGGTGAAATTCCGGAATGCGACTCGCTTGCGCTAATGTTTCCGGATCGATCTTGAGCAAGTTTCTGTCGGGCTTCGAGTCGATAGCTGGTGTAGTTTTGGAATAGTCGAGATACTCCGCGTATTTTTATATCCTCTAAGCGTTGTATCTTGTCTGCCAATTGGCGCTCACGTGCGATGTAGCCGCTATATTTTATTTCAATTTCTGCCGCTTCAATGGTTTCTTCACGATCCGATGAAACCGCATTTATAGCTTTAGATAGCGCCGGCGTATGCTGCGACAGATCTGTTAAGGAAATTTCCGGTCGTGTGACCAGATCGTAAGCTTTGCAACCACGCCGAAGAGCGTGCTCCCAATTGACTCAAGTAGCTATTATTGTCCGGTTTGATCGATGTGTGTTGCGCTATAGTGATGATATTTTCGAGTGCGGCTTTCTTCGATTCAAAGCGATGAATGCGTTCAGCTGAAGCCAAACCAAACTCGATCGCGTATGGCGTGAGACGAATGTGCTGCATTGTCTTGTCGAAGCAAAATGCGATACTCAGCGCGTGAGGTAAACATACGATAGGGTTCGTCTACGCCCTTAGTGACCAAATCATCGATGAGTACGCCGATATACGCTTCATCTCGGCGAAAGCGCAAAAAGCCGGGCGGCCGTTGACGAGTAGAGCCGCGTTTATGCCGGCAATGAGTCCTTGTCCTGCTGCTTCCTCGTATCCTGTTGTGCCGTTTACCTGTCCGGCGAAAAGAGTCCGCTCACCGCTTTTTGACTCCAGCGTATGCTCCAGTTGCGTCGGGTCGAAGAAATCATACTCAATCGCGTAGCCCGGTCGGTACAGCGCCACATCGCGAAAGCACGGAATCTTTCGCAGTGCCTCCAACTGCGCGTGGAGCGGCAGACTTGACGAAAAACCATTCAGATAAAGTTCATTCGTCGATGCGCCCTCAGGTTCCAGGAAGAGCGGATGTTGCTTTCGGTCCGGAAACGTCACGAGTTTCGTTTCTATACTCGGACAGTAACGCGGACCGATGCTGTCAATCGACCATTATATAAAGGGAGAGTCGGGAGTGCCTTTTTCCAAAACAGCGTGAACCTCAGGATTCGTATAACACGTCAGCAGACCATCTGCTTCAGTTGGCGTTCTGTGCTCACGTAGCTGAACCGATGAAAGTCTGTTTCGCCCGGTTCGATCTCCATTTCGTCAAGATGCACAGAGCGTGCATCGATACGCACTCGGCGTTCCCGTCTTCATTCTGGCGAAAGATATGCCGTTTTTGCGGTGGGAATCGGTTAAAAACTTCGCCGCAACCTCAGCACAACGCCCACCTTCGACCATTTTTCGGCCGATGTGCATCAAGCCGTTCAAGAAAGTGCCCGCTGTAATAATCACTGCCTTTGCGCGGAATACGATATCCCCAAATTGTGCGCACGCCTACGACTTGTCCGTGCTCCACGATAAGTTCCGTTACCTCATCTTGCCAGATATGCAGGGTTCGGCGTTTGTCTCGAGTCGCTCGCGCATAGCCAAGCTGTATTGCATACGGTCGCACTGCGCCCGCGGACTCCACATAGCCGGTCCTTTAGAGCGGTTAAACATGCAGAAACTGAATTGTAGCCAAGTCCGTAATTTCCCCATCAGTCCGCCAAGAGCATCGACTTCGCGCACGAGTGCGCTGGCAATCCCGCCGATGGCCGGATTGCAGCTCATCTGCGCGATCTTGTTCATATCTATTGTGATGAGGCACGTCTTTGCGCCCATTGTCGCCGCAGCATATGCCGCTTCGCAGCCGGCGTGGCCGGCCCAATAACTAAAAACGTCGTAGGAGAAATCAGGAGTCATACAGCATTACTTTCAATTAAAGCGAACAAAGTTACCAAATTTTTCCCCAAATTACCTGTATTTAGTCATTCTGACTTCAAGCGACAGCGTGCTACCCTTGCTTGTCGAACGCCTTGTCGTAGATAGCCTTTAACCGCCTTGCAGCGAGATTACCTTTGTGTCGATGAAACCGCCGGATATTGAATGCGTTGAATAAGAGAAACAATAATATTCTACGTTGAAACCGATGTTTTGCAGCTCAAGTATCTTCTGTGTAAATGGAATAAGATGTGACCCTATTTCTAGCCTTCAGATGTAAAAAGCGTGGGTATTATTTGTGGAGCTGCGTATGCGGGCCAAGTGCCCTGTCGTCTTCTATGCCTGTTTGCTCTCTATTCATCTTAAAAAGGCGGTTTCATCGCGGAATGACGATTATTTTTAACCTGAATTTCTTGCTTGATGCTTCCCAAAGGATGATTGCAAATAGCAATAGGGCATTATACGTTTGCCTTTTTCGCGGTTTATACTAACTTTGTCGGCAAATTGTAAACAAACAGCTCGATGAATTTCGTAGAAGAATTAAGATGGCGTGGGATGTTGCATCAGCTCATGCCGGGGAACAGAAGAGTGATTCAAAAAGAAAGAGTCACGGCTTATGTCGGCATTGATCCGACGGTCGACTCTCTCACATATGGCCACTTAGTGTGGCGTAATGATGCTTCGCCTCTTTCAGCATTGTGGCCATAAACCCTTGGCGCTTATCGGTGGAGCTACCGGTATGATCGGCGATCCCTCGGGGAAAAAAGTCAGGAGCGTAATCTTTTGAATGAGGAGACCCTTACGCACAATATCAATGGCATTAAAAAGCAATTAGAGCGCTTCCTCGATTTCAACTCAGATGCCCCCAACGCAGCTGAGCTCGTCAACAACTACGATTGGATGAAAAATTATTCCTTCTTGGAGTTTGTGAGAGACATTGGTAAGCATATTACGGTCAATTATATGATGGCGAAAGACAGTGTGCAGAAGCGTTTGAACGGAGAAACGCGCGACGGCCTTTCGTTTACCGAGTTTTCTTACCAATTGCTGCAAGGTTACGACTTCCTTTATCTGTATAAGACGAAGAATTGTAAGTTGCAGATGGGCGGTTCCGACCAGTGGGGAAACATTACGACAGGCTCAGAACTTATTCGCCGCACGTTAGGGCCCGACAATGAGGTGTATGCTTTGACTTGCCCCCTCATTACGAAGGCCGATGGCAGAAAGTTTGGCAAAACAGAAAGCGGTAATATTTGGTTAGATGCAGAGCGTACAACGCCCTACGAGTTCTATCAGTTCTGGCTTAACGTCTCCGACGAAGAGGCTGCGCGCTACATTAAGATCTTTACCTTGCTGGGGCGCGAAGAAGTTGAAGCCCTGATCGCCGAGCACAGCCTTGATCCCGGCCGCCGCCAATTGCAGCGCCGTCTTGGCGAGGAGGTGACAGTGATGGTTCACGGTCGCGAGGAATACGAAAAAGCTCTGGCTGCTACGGAAATCCTCTTTGGCAAAGCAACAAAAGAGAGTTTGCTGAAGCTTGATGAGAAGACTTTGCTAGCCGTCTTTAGCGGTGTGCCTCATTTTGAGGTGGCGCGCGCCGAGGCCGTGGGCGCTAAAGCCGTTGATTTGTTTGCCGAAAAAGACGCAATGCTTTTGCCTCAAAGGGCGAGATGCGTAAAGTTGGTTCAGGGCGGTGGCGTTAGTCTAAACAAAGAGAAGCTCTCCGCCTTTGATAAAACCATCACAGAAGAGGATCTCTTAGATGGCAAATATCTGCTCGTACAACGTGGCAAGAAAAAAACTACTATCTGATCACGGTAAAATAAGACTATATTCAGCCCGCTGCGCACGAGAGGTAGATGAGACTCCGCGCAGCGGGTTTGCGAAACCATAGTATTTTTATTGCAGATAATGGCGAATTTCTTTCGTAAAGTATTTCCTACATTGCTTCAACGTCGGGGACGATTTTTGGCGATGTTCATAGGGTGCGCCGCCGCTTTATCTTTATCATAACCAGATTTACCATTGGCGGGAATAAGTCGGCTATTCCTTATGCAGATACATATATAAAGAACTCCGACACGATCGTCGTAAAAGTGCCCAAAGACTATCGTGATTTAGACACGTATGATGATGTCTTTACCACAAGCGGGTGGTTTATGGGTGTAGCACAAACGCGAACGGCTGTTTATAATCTCATCTACTTTTATGCACCTGAATATAAGAAGTATGTAGGTGTTGTTTCCTTTAAAAGGCGGTTATAATGTCGTTACAAGAGGCTGTGGCGAAAAAACTTGGTATGAAGACTTGAAGTTCAGCGATGGACTTTTATCACTAACATCTATCAGTTTTTTTCAGCCTATGTGAACCGCCGGCAATGGAATGACCCAACCTACGGAACGAAGGATAATCCTGTCCCGATCTTCTTTAAGCGTGTTCTTTCCTATCCCGAGTCTTTAGGTGGAATGGAGGACTTTTACACTATAAAACCTGATATCTACAAGACTTTCGTAGAGCTTTATCTTGCCCACGGGTTGTCGTCAAGAGAGTTCAACCGCCTTTATGGCAAGGATATGGAGCGCTTAGGACTTGATTAGCGCGCGAAATGAGACTTAAATGATGTGGCGTCCGCCGAACTTTTAGAGTTACAAAAACTAACGAGATTACTAACTTTTTAAAAAGTACTTTCAACCCAGACTCGCGTATCAACTCATGTTTGCCTAATCGAAGGAAAGCTACTCATTACATTCTTTCTTTTTCTTCTCCATTAGAATGCGTCTTATCATGTTGGCTTGCTTGTTTTAATCCGGCCGAGAAATTAAACGTTACACTAACAAAGAACTTTCGTGAAACAAAATTAAAGTCTGAATGGTGTTCAAAATTATTATTTCGGAATATTTGTTGATTCTTTCCTCTGCTATTTAATAGTCTTTTACTCCAAAATTGATATTCAGTTTGTCCTTCAAACAACTATAATCTCCTTCAATATCTACACCAAAGTAATCTGTCTTTTGAACAAGATAAAGTTGTTTTATAATGCCTGATATAGCGTAAATTTGCCATCGCAGTAAGTTGTTTTGACAACCTAAAACGATTAAAAACTCGATAGAACAACCCCAAAAATCATGAATACGTTTAGCACTATTCTGATATAAACTCTGACTTAGTTCGGCATTATTTCTACAATTCCACATACCCCACGTAAAGGGTATTTCCATATATAAAAGCCAATCTCTTTGAATTTCCATCATTTTTAATGTGTAGCGTGTTTGTTTCTTCCAACCTGTTCGTATACCTCATTAATTTTCCTATCGATAAAAAGCGCAGATAACGAGAAAATATATCTTGATTTCAGAACGAATTGTAATGCTACATTGTATAGCACTCACCTTTTAAATAAGGATTACCTTCCTTATAGGATGTTTCAGACAGATGAAAAACAAATGGATTTACCATTTGGTGACGGACGATTATCGATTGCGTATAACTAAGCGACAAAGCATTTCCTTGTCCCATGTCACAAAGAATGATGGGAAGATGTTATTGTCGCTTCTACTGTTATGTAATTGAGTCTTTACTCTTTGTTGGGTATTCCATTCCGTATATTCGTTACGCAGTCCCATTTGAACACCCCAAGATCGTGATGTGTACCTATACATTCCATATATCGCATATCGTTGCTCAAAAATAATTGAAATCGTCTCGTTGGTCAATCTCTTCTGATAATATTCCACCTAAGGTCGTATTTCCGAGGTATAACTTACTGATATAATCAATACCGGCATAGACATACTTGGCACCAAGAGTAAACTGATGATGGTTGAAATATTTTTCAAAGTCTACTTGTGCACTATATACATCTATGCGCTCAAATGAGGGTTGCGATTTAGATATAATACTATCCGAACTTATGACTAAAGTATATTTGTTTCATATTCATACAAATCATGTTCTCTTTTGCGGGCATAATCAGCAATGATATTTAGTTTACTTCCCAGTGTATCTGTCTTCCATTCATAATTTAATGTAACATCATTGGTATTAGGCCTTAAGGTATATGGAGCATAACTCTTAATGCTTGTTGGATAAGGACTATTGTCGGTAATAGTAGAATGAACCCAACAGTCATTGGCATAATCTTTTGCGTAATTACCAGACCATTCAATACCTAAATATTGCTTTTGGGGATATATAAAAGTCAAAAGCCCAACTTAGGCATATAGTAAAGACTTTTATCTGTACTTTCAGATATACTATTAACTGTTATATTTCGTCCATAGTCACTTTCGGCTATTTTTACTTAGACTTTCGACCAGCCTAACATCATATTGGCATAAAGCGCAAAGTTTCCCCACGAATAAGTTAATCCCGTAAATTCTGAGAATGAATTTTTACTTTTTCGTTCGTATTCGCTACTCCCCATAACCGGAAAGTCCATAATCATGCTTCTTCTGCCGATTGATAACAAGAATCCCCGTTCCTCCTTCCGCATCATACTCAGCTGTTGCTTGAGGCAGTATCTCTAAACTCTTAATATCATTGCCGCGTAAAGAAGACAAATATCTTTTAAGTTGCGTACCACTTTAGTTTTACCATTCTTCCATTTTCATATATCCTAATGCCATTCCCATAATAGATAACACTACCTTCACCATCATAACTTACACCAGGGAATCAAACTCAAAAATATTAGAAAGAGAACGTGCCTTTAGCAATTTGCTATGTTCTATACTGACTATCATTCTGTCAGCCTTACGTTGAACAAATGGTCTTTCTGCCAATACAGTTGCTTCGGGAAGTTTTATTGTGTCTGACATTGAGGTTTTGTTTGTTCTGTGCAAAGCCCGAGAGTGTATATTGCAAAAACAAAACGAAAGAATGCATAAATACTTTTTCATAGGTACTTTGGACAATTTAAGTCAGGATAATCCCAATGTTTTGTATCATATTTTCTTATAATAACGTGTGTTCGATGAATTATAAGTGTCTATAAATTTGGTGATTAGCAAAAATTATTGTAACATTAGGTGTTGATATACAAATAAACACAAACAAAAAATTACTATGGTCACCGAGAACAAGTTACTGAAATATTTTGTATGGCAGACGACTTCTGCAAGTTTTTGATGCTATGACGGCAAAATATGCGCTAAAACCTGCCCGAAAAAGAAAATATCATCGAAGTTCCACGATGTCAAAGGCCGAAGTCATGCTGATAATGATTCTTTTTCATGAGTTCCGGTTATCGCTGCTTTAAACATTTCTATCTTGAAAAAAGTATGCAAGCATCTTCGCCATCTGTTTCCCAATGTTGTTTCTTATAACCGTTTAGTAGAATTGGAAAGGGAGTAGCCGTACCTTAACCTTATTTATCAAGAAGGTCCTCTTGAGCAAATGCATGGGAGCATAAGCTTTGTTGACAGTACACCATTGCGTGTCTGCAAAAACCGGAGAATACATATTCACAAAGTTTTTCAAAAGGCATAGCCCAAAGAGGAAAAATGCTCTATGGGTTGGTTCTTCGGTTTCAAATTGCATTTGATTTGCAATGAGAAAGGAGAACTTCTCAACTTTATGATAACGCCGGGAGATATTGATGTCCGTAAGCCTTTGGAATACAAAAGCTTTTATAGAGTTCATACAAAGGTAGCTGGTCGGTGACAAGGGGTACATCAGCAAGAACCTCTTTCAAAAGGCTTTTCGTTGACGGAATACAACTTATTACCAAATTGAAAAGTAACATGAAAGGAGCTTTAATGAGTATTTCAGACAGACTTTTACTCAGAAAAAGAGCCATTATAGAAACGGTGAATGATGAACTTAAGAACATTGCACAAGTGGAACACTCCGGACATAGATGCTTTGACAATTTCATCGTCAACTTATTAGGGGCTATTGCTGCCTATTGCCTGTTTCCAAAGAAGCCGTGTATCAATGTACAAAGGACTATTGACACACAGCTTGCATTGTTCTGAATTCGTCGAACTCACGTTAATAAACTGCGAAATCATAGTCCATTATAATTATCAAAAACTTATAATTGGTTCATTCAAAATAAAAATACGACCTTTGCAATGAACTATAAATAAATAGAATTATTATGGAAAAAGGTTTTGTAGATTATTTAATTTGTTTGGATGCTGAAATCCAAAGAGAATTCGAAAGAGACTGTTTGGGTATCGAGGTTCCTTATATGGCAGAAACGTATAAGGAATGGATGGTTACTACTGATGGAAAAACCAAGAATGTGGCAAATTCCTATGTGAGTTACATAAAAATGGTAGATAAAGAGAGTTCTTCTTAGGAGAAGATTTCTTTTATTTTGCTCCTCAAAAGATTAAGGAAGGGCGACTTCTTGCGTTGCTTCGTTGTTTGATAGTACCTTGGGATTATTAACGACTGGTTTGAGGATGCTAAAAAGGAAGATTTCGGCTATTCCCCCAAAGTGATAAGCGACTGTAGAAGCGGTTTCAAAAACTATCGCCGCTTTATAGAAGAATATCTTTTGCGTACAATAAATGGGCAGAAAACGAACCTATCGAATGTGGAAGGAGCAGCGAACTATAAGCGTTTGTTTGCAGAAGATGACTTTTTCAGATGGTTGACAACAACCGATGAGAAGGGAATAGGAAGTGCGCAAAGCTACATCTCTCGTCTAAAGCGAATGAATAGTGTTATATCTAAGGCTATTTCTGCTAAGTTGCCAGCGTTCAAGAGTGATATTTTAAGTTTAATACCCAAGCTAATGAAAGAGCAAAAGGGCGGTGATGTCATTAAGCTATTGGAAGGTATAGACGAGAAACTGACGCAGCAAATTCATACCAATGACACACATCTAATGCCAATCCTTGGATTAAGGAATAGTATTAGTGCGCTACGCAGCTATACAAAATTCCTCATCGAAGATATGTTATGATGTATCGAGTGATGAAGAGTCTGCTACAGAAGAGATAGCAGAGGTTAGCCAAATAGGAAATGGTGATAAAGTAAAGGTTTATGACTATCCCAAACTGGAAAACAAATTCGTTTCCGCCTAATTACACAAGACCGTATGAGTACAAGCAAGGATGTTTTCTTCCCCCATAGGTTTGATTCAACGCTTGTTCCGTTTAAGCGAGAAGACACCAATAGATGGCTTTGTGCGCAAGGATGAATACAAATGGTTTAACAAATGGGTAGATAATTGCATTGCAGAAATAAAGGTAATGACCGACAAAGGAACCTTTATTATGGCAGAGTTGAGCGAATATGAGACGTTTATCATGGATGCTACAACAAAGAGTAACTGTTACACTAAACGATGGAGAAACAGCGAAGATGCTAACTCCTACAGAGGACGAGAACGCATCGCCTCGTTTTTATGGAAGTTGATAGATTAAGCAATATCCATATCTGACCATTCTCCACTGATAAGTGAGGTACTTTCGGACAACATCACAAAGTTGCCCACTATGGTAAGATTGACTGAAATCGTAAAGTAAAGCAGCCGAAGCAGCCCACTTACTGTTTACTACTAGCAACTTCTCTGCAATCACAAATGAGGTACTCAAGAATGAAGCTGATGTTGTTGAAATGTTGAAGGAACTTCCAAGTCTCAAGGATGAACTAGAATTAATTCGCTCAAAAATCAACGCCACGTTTGATGGATGCGAAATATAACTTACGAAAGAAATAACAATTTATAGCCTCAAAGAAAAAAACTTATATACAGAGAATGTTTCTTTGAGGCTTCTTTTTATACCTTATGGCAGAGTTACAAATAAAAGATTTTGTATCCTATATTACGAAGAGGTATTTATCCAGTGGTAAAATTATGAATAACGAAACAGAGTATTCTAATGAGAAAATAACCCATCTTGAACCTAACGAAATATTTGTTTTTGGTAGCAATCTACAAAGGTTATCATATGGTGCAGGTGCAGCTCGAATGGCGTTAGATAAGTTTGGAGCAATATGGGGCAAAGGGAGTTGGTTTTACAAGGACAATCATACGCTATTCCCACAATGGATGGAGGTATAGAGACTATCAAACCATACGTCGATGATTTTATAGAGTTTGCTCGGCAGCATCCTGAATGCCAATTTCTCCTTACTCGTATCGGATGCGGTATCGCAGGCTTCACCGATGAGGAGATTGCACCTTTATTTTTGGGAGGCATTAAAACTGCACAATGTGAAGTTTCCTAAAAACATTTATAGATGTTTTTGTCGACCTACTATAACACTATATTAACGTGAGTTCGACGAATTATAAGTGTCTATAAATTTGGTGATTAGCGAAATTTGTTGTAATTTTAAGGTGTTGAAATACAAATAATTACAAACAAAAATCGCTATGATCACCGAAGACAAAAATACAGAAATCTTTTGTATGGCAGATGATTTCTACAAGTTTTTTGATGCTATAACAGCAAAATATACGCTAAAACCTACTGGAAAAAGAAAATATCATCGAAGTTCTACAATGTCAAAGGCAGAAGTCAAGCTGATAATGATTCTTTTCCACACTTCTGGTTATCGCTGCTTTAAACATTTCTATCTTGAAAAAGTATGCCAGCATCTTCGCATCTTTACCAAATTGAAAAAGTAATATGAAAGGAGCTTTTAATGAGCGTTTCAGACAGACTTTTACTCAGAAAAAGAGCCATTATAGAAACGGTGAATGATGAACTTAAGAACATTGCACAAGTGGAACACTCCGGACATAGATGCTTTGACAATTTCATCGTCAACTTATTAGGGGCTATTGCTGCCTATTGCCTGTTCCCAAAAGAGCCGTGTATCAATGTACAAAGGACTATTGACACACAGCTTACTCTGTTCTAAATTCGTCGAACTCACGTTAAAAATAGGCCGGAGTAAGGAGCGTATCAAACAATTAGTTGCTGAACGCTATGGTTTGCAAACCTAAACCAAAACATGTGATGAGATACGAAGAACAAACAGATTTAATGAAACGTGCCAAATAACCGTACCGCAAGTCATAGTTTTGCTTCATGAAAGTACAGACTTTGAAAGTGCTATTCGCCTTGCTGTATCAATAGGGTTGATAGCGATACTATAGCCGCAATTACAGGTAGCATTGCAGAAGCCTATTGTGGCATACCTAAACACATACAAGACAAGGCATTGAGTTATCTTGATGCCCCGATATGAAGAGCGTAGTAACTAATTCCAGACAGAAATATGGAAAAATATGGAAAAATAACCAAAAATAACAAGAGGGACATCCTATATATCAATCACAAAATGGCCAAATCAAGGTTGAAGTTCGTTTCGAAGATGAAACTGTTTGGCTTACGCAGCAGCAAATGGCAGAACTCTACCAATGTTCAAGAACAAATGTGGTAGAGCATCTTAAGCACATCTATGAGGATGAAGAATTAGAAGAACAAAGCAACTTGTCGGAAAATCCGACAGGTTCAAATGCAAAGGCAACAGAGAGGTTTCACGAGGTTCCCATTTTACAATCTCGATATGATTATTTCGCTCGGGTATCGCATTAAGTCGCAAACAGCAACACAATTCAGAATTTGGGCAACACAACGCCTCAGAGAATATCTTGTAAAAGGCTTTTCACTGAACGACGAACGACTAAAGAGTGGTTCAGGCTACAATTATTTCAAGGAACTACTTGATAGGATTAGGAGATACGTCTATCAGAACGACTATTCTATCAGCAAGTCAAGGATATTTATGCTACCAGTATAGACTATGATCCATCTGATGAAATGACTATTTCTTTTTACAAAGAGGTGCCAAAAAGCTGCTTTGGGCAAAAGTGGGCAAACAGCAGAACTTATTTACTATTGCTCAATGCAGAACTTCCAATGATGGGGCTTACATCAACAGAAAAACAAGGAAAGTAACAAAAACGATGCTTTAACGGGCAAGAACTACCTGAATGAAGAAGAGATGCACCAGCAAACTTATTGTAAAGCAATTTCTTGCTTATGCAGAAATGCAAGCTGTTGCAGAAAAAGCCTATGTATATGAGAGATTGGGTACAAAAAAACTTCGCCTTATTTTAACGATGAATGAGAAAAACATACTTGAACATACGGAGAAATTTCTCATAAATTAGCCGTCTCTAAAGTAACAAAGGAATACGAAAGCTTATAAAATCAAACAACGCGAAATAGAACACCTTGATGACATTAAGCAATTGGAACAGGACATCAAAGACTCAATAAAAGCAATGAACGACTTGGATAAGAAGCAAACCTTAATAAGGTAATGTCGCTATTATAGCGGTCAAGAAGCAAGCCTTTTCGATGATGCTACAATGGATTGGTTTTGGGATATGGAGCGTGCATGTTTCTTCTAAGGTCAATTCATCGGGGAACGAGATTACTACAAACAAATAAACGGGCAATCTTATCTGGGCATTCCATTTGATTTGCTTAGGTAATGTTCGCGTTGTGAGGAAAGACGGCCTATTCAATCAAGGATAACTGCAACTAGAAAATAAAAGATTAATTTTGCAATTAGAAGACAACTGTCAACTAACTATGTAGTTAAAGAAAAGAACAAGACAAGCCTTGCTGAACTTAGCAAATAAACTTGTCAATGAAGAATGAAATTAAAGAAACCAAAGTTGTCCAACTAATTCTAGGACATTACAGTCCTATACGTTGAGATAAAAATTCGAAAGCCTTGGAAATAAAAATCCCTGCCTTAGAAATGAAATTCCAAGCCTTGGAATTGATGCCTTTATAAGTGGTGTTTGCTATTTTGATGGTGCTTCGAGGATTATAGGCCTTATGTAGATTGCTTCTGCACAGCGGCTGATAAACGAAACGCAAAGATCTACGCTTGCGTCCCTTAGTGTGGGTCAGCCCTTAAAGTTAGGAAACGCCGCTGGCGAGCAGCAAACGCAGAGTGTGCACATTATAGCGTTGATAATCAATATAAATGCACAAATCAAATGCCTAACGCTTGGTTTTTATAGGAACTGCCGTCGGGTAAAAAGCATCATTGACCCCGATTGCCGGTCCATATTTTGCAAATGGAGGATAGCGTTTAAGCAAGAGCTTCTCGCCTGCACTATTACCGAGAAAGTAAACGGCTTAAATTAGATCCTTGATAACGTCAAAGTATTTGTTATCATCAAATATCTCTTCGCCTTCCGGCATATAGGCCCTCATCAACGGATCTTTTGCTTCCTCTATACAGTTTAGTTCGTATAAGATTCTCCCAAGCTAAGCCGGACGTATCCACATTCAAGTCCGTCAGGACATAGTAAGCTCAATTATAGCAATCGTTTGCAGCAGGATAATTGTCTAAGTTAAAATAGCAATCTCCCTAATGCTACACAGGTGTGCAATGCTATTTCCCAGTCGGTTTTGCGGCTGAGGGATTAAAGCCAGCGCACGTTCGTAATGTTTCAGTGCTGCGTCGAGCTTTCTTTTTCAAAAGCTTCATCTCCTTTTGTTCATTTGATGCATAATGGCATCATAAAGCTGATCGAGATAATTCAGTCATTGTTTAAGTCTTTTTCTATATAGAAGTTTAGATACTCAGATGGTTCATCTTCAAAGTAGCGCTTTCCTGCTATTTTACAACTTTGTCAAAAGCAGTGAAAGCAGCATCATAATCACCCATCTCATGCTTGTATTTTCCTGTATGATGCATGAGTTCTTCATCCCTTTGATGAAGCTGATCGTTTACGTATGCCATTCTTTCGAGGCCACGTTTTTAGCATTCTTTATATCTAATGCGCTAAAACAATCATCAACAGCATATTTGCCGTATTATAAGCTTCATTTCCAGTTGTTTCTCGGCTCCGGATACATAGACCAAGCACGCTCGTGGAATTCAAAGGCAAGATTGTAATCGCCTGCGTTGTATAAGCGATGAGCATCGCGAAACAGCATCTATTTTTGCTTGTCAGGTGTTCTCTAAAATGGCTATTGCTTATTGTTTTGAAGGCGCTTTGTCTGCTTTATGTGCTTCATTTACCTTGCTCCATTATATCTGTTGGCACCGCCGCGGGATAGGGCAGCCGGCGATGCGCGCAAAGCATCAGGGATGTGGATGCAACGCTGCCGCTGACGGCGTAGACGCCCTCGCGAATCGCTGCATCGTGGCGCGCAAGAGGGTGTCGTCGATCAAGCAGTCGGTGAGGGCGAAAAGGATCGTCGGCCGCTTGGCGGAGTGAGAGCAGTTGTCGAGTGCTATGCGCGCCGTGATGGGTGAAAGATCGCGGCGGACAATTACGTTAAGATCTACGCGCCCGGTGTGTTGCGAGAAGCGCATAGGTTGCCTGCACCATCAAACTCAAAATAAGTCAGTAGCAGATAGCTTTACCGCATTCTCTTCGCCCACAGCCCCATTTTCCGCTGCCGATTGGCAGCCGGATGCGCCCGGATGGTGATCTCTCCATTCAAAGGCATAAAGATAGCGCCGATAGCCCGTGAAGTCCGGAAAAATGGCTCTCCAGCGTATCGATGACCGCTGAAGAAATGCGGAGGTCAAAGTTGCGCGCGGCGAGACTTGCCGTCGCCGGAAAATGCAGATCTCGCGGGTTATGCCGCCTGACCATTGCGTTGTTTGTAAAGTTGCTTGACGAGTAATCTGTATCATCTTCTTTGTATAAAATCGGCCGCCGCAAAAGAGCGTGCGGCGGCCGATCATAGTTTTACGTCATTGGTGATCAATCAAAGGTCGCGTGCTACGCGGAAGCCTACGTTGTCAGCCGTCATTGTCTTAAAAATCGCTGGACGGTTGGCGCTGCGTGCAAAGCGAGCATCGTGACAGCTTCCGCCTCGCAAGACCATTTCGTTTGCCGCTCTCGGCCCTTTCGGGTCAGTAACGGGATCCGATGGGTACGCATCGTATACATCAGCGCACCATTCGTAGATATTGCCGTGCGCATCGCAGACGCCCCAAGCGTTCTCATTGTCTAATTCATCGACCTCAGTTGTGCGTCCGCGGTAGACGCCTTCAGGATAATCCTTGTAAGGCGCAGAGCCGTCATAGTTAGCTTGATCCGTCGTGATATTATCGCCCGTAGAGAACGGCGTTGTCGTTCCTGCGCGGCAAAACATCTCCATTCAGCCTCGGTGAGCAAGACGAGCAGCCCGCTTCCATTCGCAGAAGGCTTGTGCGTCGTTCAGCACGTCGACAACCGGACGCCGCCGCGACCCCAGTTGAAAGCTCTTTCGGCTTTTTCGCGCCCCGTGGCTTCGCAGAATTTGTCGTATTGTTCGAATGTAATGGGGTGTTTTGCTGATGTAAAAGGGCTTAGATAAAAGTTACACAGTGCAGCACCTCGTCGGATCAGCTCCATCTTCGCCGGCCGGGCTACCCATGTTAAACGTGCCGGCGTCTAATTTAATCCATTGTGCGCCGATTTCTTCAGCTTTATCTTTTGAAATCCGGCCGTCTCAAAGAAGGTTACATCGGTTACGTTTTACAGCCATCGTGTCCTTCGTGCCGTTAGAAAGTGATGACCATATTCAGTTTTGAGCAAACAAGTTGCTCGCTGCTGCAAAAGGCTGCAACCGTTAAAATAATGATTTTTCGTCTCATCGTAAAATATTTAATATGGTTTTGTTAGAAATCCATTTTAGGCACACGATTATTAGGGTCGTTCGCTGCGTACAGCAAAGGCTAAAAGGTGTGATTTTCGGAGTAAAAGGTAGAGATATTTTTATTATACCAAAATATTTTGCAGTACTTTTTCCTCTTTAACTTCTTTTCTCTCTCTGCTGCTGAGGCCTCATCTTTGGCTGAAAAGGCTGATTACGGGCAGCAAATCAAAGTAAAAATAACGGCCAAAGTTGGCTGCCTCTAGCTCAATGCCTACCTTTGCAGCGCACATTTCGGGCCGACCGGATTTGACAGCAGGACGGTGGTGCGCTAAGCACGCAGTGCGCCTGAGGGTGGGCACTTTAATATCGGCCTTCAACAATTTAACTGGCGAAAAGCAATTATGCTCTCGCTGGATCAGTATAGTACTTCAAGCTTTATCCGTTCACGGCGTGAGCGGACGAGACATCACTCGAAGCTCTTTTCCGAAGCTCGCGGGCATAGTGGTGCAGACAAATCGGGAATAGTTGCGATTGGCCTCGCAAGCGCGAGCGAAAATTTAGAGGATAAGGTGGCGTAAGGTTGCTCTGCATAGCCGTTTAACTCGAAAACAATGGCGAGATAAGCGTGTAGAAAGCGTATGATTTCCCCGTTTTGGACGAGGTTCGATCCTCGGGTCCACGCCTGCGTCTGACGTACACAAGTGAAAAGCGCCTGTCAATGACTGTTGTTTTAGTCGGCAGGCGCTCTGAAACCGTGTTCCTCTATAATATATAATGTCTTCCGCCTTTTGTGGCGAAGGTTGGCAGGTCGAAGAGGTCGGCTCGACTCATTCGGAGAAGCCATAACGGAAAAAGCTCCACCAACCGAGTGGCAGTTGCGAGAGCTTGTCTATTATCTATGAAAATCTCAGAGAGATTTAGAGTTGGTCATCTTCCGGATGTTTGTCCGAAAAGAAACCAGCATCAAACGTTCTTCTCTTGTCCAACGAGGAAGTCGTCCATCAGAGCTACCGTAGCATCATCACTAGATCACCGGCCAAGTCTACAATCTTGCGTTCTTGTGCAATAGGGGTTTGCCGGTTTTTCTAGCACACGGCGTAGGCCATCTTGCCTTTCAAAGGCAAATTACCATCTTCTTTAATGTAGATGTCTTCAAATATTCCGCTGGAGAGCGATTTTCAGAGCGTATAACCCAATTGCAAGATGCGTTCTGCGATTTCATCAATCTTTTTCTGCCGCGTCGTTGTAAGCTCTTCATATTTTGCGTGCGGGTGAAAGAATCCTTTGCCCTTTACGTTCCAGTGGAAGCCGCGGAGGTTGGTGTAGAAGATCGATAATCGGCCGTAATTGTTTGAAAGCAGCCACAACGCTTTTCAACTCATCTAAATGTAGATAATCCAATGTCTTCATAAGTTTTATGTTCATTGTTCTGAGAGAATAGCAGATTTTCCGCTTTCGTTCATCGACAAATATAAGTCAATCAAAAAGAGAATGCAAATGTTTTGTTGATTTTCTGTTTATATTCGATCTTCATCTGCGATTTTATAAAAACTATATGCGCAACATCTGTCGTTGCTATATGAAAGATTGCTTTTAGGTGCGTTATTCGGCGACGCATAAAGCGAGGCGCTAACAGTATTCCTCTTTTCTTCTTCCGATTTCTTGTGTTCAGCTCCTGAAACAGAACTGAGGCTGTTTTAGTTTGTGCCGATGCTCACGGAAGCATATGTTTGCCCAATTTCTGTTATCACGCTGTACTACGCTGAGATGGACGTCTGCGGTGAAAACTTTACATAGCACGGCGTGAGAAAGGTCGAATCGGTCGAAGCTGCACCCCATTGTTGGGGCGAGAAAGCTGATTGAGACGAATTAAAGGCACATCGTGCGAAAAGAATAAAGCGCTTTCTTGGAGCCACCGCCTCAAGCACCTTGAAAATGCGTAAAACTTAAACGCAGGTTTGGCGCCGAATGCTCGAGAAATGCCAGTTACACGTCGCGAAGTGTCGGGAAAAGAAGTGGTGACAACGAAGTATCGGTGGGCGTCTGTTGTATGCTCGTTTCTCGACGCTGCTTTTGCGCCGATTGGGGTGCGCCAACCAGGCGGGAAGTTGCTACCGGTTTTCGAACGTTGACTTTTTCAGAAGAATGGGGAAAGGAATAAAATCGTTACCCCAAAGCCGAGTCTGCTTGCCGGCAAGCACGCCTTTGCTTTGCAGGGCGGGCGGCCTACTGTATAAAGCCAGACGCCGACTTGCAAGAAGGTCGGCCCTTTTTCGGAACATAACAATTTAAATTTTCTACTCAACTCAGAACGATCGTTTCACGCATCTCCCCGACGAGTGGCGTACCGTTTCCGAAAGTAATGTTGTGGTGCTGAATCTGGTGCAAAAGGTACGCTTGTTGATTATCCGGTGCAATACCTAAAAATGTGGATTTTTGGATTTTATCCGGAAAAAGCGGGATCTTTCAGAAATGTGATACGTGAAAGGTGTGACGGCGCGCCGTTACGTTCGCGATCGCCCGCCGCATTGAATTTTGTCCGGGCCCAAAAGTCGGTCTCGATACCCAGCGTCAGGTGCGAAGGCGGCTGATAGCTAAAGCCTATGGTCAGGCCGCCGTCGAAGCGAGTGACGTCCACGTGCTCTTTGAATGTCTGCGTATCATAATAGAGCTTCCGCGAACCAATCTCTGCTCCACGTCGCCTCTCGTCGTCGCAGCTCCACGCGAGCCCGTAAAGCCACATAAGGCCCTGCGGAAGCCGCGATGTAATGCCGGCGGCTGAGGGGCGAAAGTAATAATTAGAGACGAGCGGGAGTTCGAGATGGTTGCCGTTGTCGTTCGATTTCGGATTCCCACATTATCGGGTTGCCGTCTTTGTCTACAACCTGCGAGCCATCGTCCTCGCGGAAATAGACCCGCTGATTGTGATTCTTCACCGCTAGCGTAGAATACGGGTGAGGGCGCGAACGATCAGACTTTGAGATAGCTCAAACTCGACACAGTCCGGCCTTAAACGATCCGATAGGCGTAGCATTGATTATAATGTGTAGCCACTGCCGCCGCCGATGCGCATTTGGAAGTTTGCGCCCGCACGCCGGCTGCCGTAAAATCAGTAGTGCTGCTAAGACCTGTTCATAAGGGAGAAGATAAAGAAGGTGAAATACCTATTTTTATTTGCCGTTGTTAAAATGTGCCGCCAGTCGGTCTGCGCATCATCGCCGACTGCTGCTTTTTGCGGCGCTCGCGCGGTGCTTTGCGCTCGCTGCGGCGTCCGGCATATTCTTCGCGAGCCGGCTTGCGCTTGCGTCCGCGTGTCTTTTCCTCGCCGCTTTCGGGGGTTAACCTATCGGCTGCATCTGCGACGCGACAGGGCGGTTGCTGCCTTGACGCGTGCCATCTTCTTGAGGCACGATCGGTGCGTCCTCTTCAGGCACCTCAAAGAGACGAGCAATTGTTCGTCAGATCAATACGCCCGATCTGAATTTTTCTTCACGTGAGTTGATCAGATTAATGATCTCCCGCGCATAGAAGTTGTCGCGTTTACCTAAGTTGATAAACAGCCGTTCGTAGCCAGGTCGGCTTTGTGTGGACCCGCGCTCGCTCGCTCTCCGCCAGTTGCGCTCTCGGCGCGCCTCCGGCGTGTCGCCCTTTCCGCCAGCTGGATGATCTCCGGCGCGTTGGCATAATACTGAGGAAGCGACCAAAAGCATCGCTCGCAAGCGGCGTAAAGGTCACTCGCTTACAGAGCCAATCAATTTGCGGAACACTTCCGGCATAGAACAGACAATTTGCGTCTCGTCGACTTCCACGTGCTCAAGTGATCCATCGTGATACAACTGCTTCAGCGCACAAATCTCCGTCCGGTTCGGGAAGTACGCCCGCCAAAGTGCTTGCCGATCGATTGCGTTCGATGTTGCGAATCTTGCCCTTCTCGCGCAAGTGAATGATGTGCAATGCTCGTGCCGCGCGCTTACCGATGCGCCCCGTTCGACCACTGCGGTGAATGTAATTCTCAATGTCGTCGGGCATACCGCCAGTAGTGACGTGCGTCAGAGTCGTCGACGTCAAAGCCGCGCGCCGCGCGTCAGTGAGCGTGAGCGAGTTGCGTATTGTGCTGGCGAAACTTCTGCATCGTTATGTCTCCGCTGCGCCTGCGACGGGTCGCCGTGGAGCGCTTCCGCGTTAGCAGCCGTCTTTGATCAAAGCATCAGCCACTTCCTGCGTCTCCAAGCGCGTGCGGCAAGAATAGATACACCGTAGATCTTCGGATAATAATCGACGATGCGCTTCAGCGCGGGATATTTGTCGCGCGCTTGCACAAGATAGTACGTATGGTTGACGTTTTCCAGCCCCTCATTGCGTGAACCGACTACGATTTCTTTGCGGTCGTGCAGATAATTACGGGCTATGCGCTCAATCTCGCGGCTCATCGTCGCAGAGAAGAAGAGCGTTTTCGATTCTCCGGAACGCCCGCCAAGATAGCGTCGATGCTTTCCGTGAATCCCATATTCAGCATCTCATCCGCCCTCGTCACAGCACCACATTCTCCACGTTCTCGAGTTTGGCCACGCCGCGCTCCATCAAGTCGATGAGGCGCCCCGTTGCTACGATTACTTGTGCGCCGCGTTTGAGCGAGCGGATCTGGCTTTCAATACTCGTACCGCCATATACAGCCTGCACGTGCAAGCCGTCAATGTAGCGCGAATAGTCTTTTAAGTCATCAGCAATTTGCAGGCAGAGTTCTCGCGTCGGACTCAGGATCACGGCCTGCGTAGTGCGTTGCGTCGGATCTACCTTCTGCAAGACTGGGAAGCCCGTAAGCTGCCGTTTTGCCTGTACCGGTCTGTGCTAATGCAATGCACATCATTGCCCACTCCCAAAGATGTGGGATTACTTCTTCTTGCACGGGCATCGGGTTTTCATAACCGAGCTCGGCAATGGCGCGTCGAATCTCTTCGTTTACACCTAATTCTTCAAGTCCTCAAATGGAATAATTAACTAATAGTTGCGTGGGCAAAGGTACGAAATAAATCCTCAGCCTTTGCACAATCTCCGATGAATTGTTTTGTTTTTCTAACAGATTGTGACGACTTTCCGCGTTTTTAGCCGCAAAGTTCCATCTTGTGATCGCATCAGAAGCACCCGCCGCTCGCTGTGAAAGTTCCGCCGGTCGGCCCCGCGGCTCTCGTGCGCCCTTTTTCAGTGCCGAAGAAGCAAGAAAAATCAAGCTCAAGACCTTGTACGCCCCGCCCAAAAGCCGTACCTTTGACAGATTAACCAACATGCACACCCTTATGGAGCAACTGCTTCACTCACGTATGGCGCCATCGCCTCTTTCCCCTGCGTCCGCTGACGACGCAAGGCGGCGAGCGCATTGAGATCATCGACGTGGGGCTCCCCAACCCCATGATGGGCCCGACTCTTCAATGCGAAAGTCAAGATCGGCGCCACCCATTGGGCCGGCAACGTAAGATTCACGACCGCGCCTCGATTGGTTTCACCACGGCCACGACCGCGACCCGCACTATAATAATGTCGTGCCCACGTCGTGCGCGAGGGCCGACGCGCTTGCCCTTACGCAAGATGGCAAGCGCCCACCGCAGCTCCCTGCTCGCGGTGCCCGCTTACGTCGAGGCCAGTATGCCGCTCTCTGTGCAGAAAGAAAAATATCCGCCCTGCTATCGCGTCCCTGCCCGAGCTGACGACGCTGCAAGCACTGCGTGGCTGGCCGCCTTGGCCGCCGAGCGCTTGGAGCAGAAGAAGGCGCGCATCGACGACTATTTACGCCGGACAAACCGCGACTGGGAGCGCACTTGCTTTCATAGCGCTGGCGCGCAATTTCGGTTTTGGCGTCAATGCCGAAGCCTTTGAGCGCTGGGCGTTCAACATACCGCTCAACGCCGTCGGTAAGCATCGCGACAACGCCTTCCAAGTCGAAGCCTTCTTCTTCGGACAAGCCGGTTTGCTCGATCCGCAAGCCACGCCCCCAAGAGCGGCAAGACGATTACTTTCGCAGCTTGGCCGACGAATACCGCTTTCTCCGCCACAAGTTTAGCTTTGACGCCCCTTGCCCCGCGACTTATGGCGCTTTCTCGGTTACGGCCGCAAAAATTTTCCTCACGTGCGCATCGCCCAGCTCGTCAACCTTTACCATAGCAATCAGGGTCAATCTCTCTCGCTTGCTCGAAGCCGCGTCTGCGGCTGACTTGCGCGCGCCTCCTCCAGACCGCCGTGACGCCCTATTGGGAGACGCATTATACCTTCGGCCTCCCGAGTAAGGCGAGCCGGAAGGCCCTGCAAACCTCTGCCCTCGATCTCCTGTTGATCAATACCGCCGCACTCCCTCGTTCTTCGCCTTTGGCCGCTCCCATCGCGATGAGCGCCTCTGCGAGCGGGGCTTTGCGGCTGATGGAGTCAATCGCGCCCGAGCGCAACAGCATTGTAAAGCTAGGGCCGATGTGGGGCTGACGGCAAGCTCCGCAGCGGAAAGTCAGGCCCTCCTTCGCCTTAAACACGACTATTGCCGGCGCAAGGCCTGCCTCGATTGCCGCTTTGGCGCGCCTACTGTGCAAATGGGTGTCCCCGGCGTCGTGGGCGCTCAGCTTGATCAATGATTTTATCACCTTATATATACGCTTGACGTATGAAAACTGTTTTTGAACTCGAAATGAAGGTGCGCGATTATGAGTGCGACCTGCAAGGCATCGTCAACAATGCCGTTTATCAACACTATACAGAACATACACGCGCCGAATATTTGCGCTCGCTTCGATGGAGTCGATACTTTGCACGAGCAAGGCATTGATACCGTCGTAGCGCGCCTAGAGATGGCCTTCAAAGCCTCTTTGCGCCCCGGCGATCGCTTCGCTTTCGCGCTTAGGGGTCAGAAAGGAGGGCCTCCGCTACATCTTTGAGCAGACCATCTGCCGCTTGCCCGAAGAGCAGGTGTGTGCAGGCACAGACGACCGTCGTCTGTCGCATCAATGGGCGCTTGGTCGATTGTCCGGCGCTCAACGAGGCGTTCCGGGCCGACTTTAGTGAGGTGAAATAGGCTTTGGGCTTTTTCGCCCGTTGCTTTGATGAATGCTGATCAATGGAAAAACACGCAACTTACTACTGAAACGCTGAGCTTGATGACGCTCGGCGCCTTGCCCGGTGTCGGCCTCAAAACGCTTCGCACCATCTTAATTCGCCACGATTCGGCTATGGCGGCCCTCGAGGCCTTGGCGCAGGGGGCTGACGTTCTGTGCTTGCTCGGCCGAAGATCTGGCCGAGGCGCGCCGATGGGCTGAAGCGGAGATGGCTTGATTGCGAAGCTCACGCCGTAAGAATCCTGACGCTGACTGACGCTGACTATCCGGCGCGCCTCCGCGCTTGTGCTGATGCCCCGCCTTATTTGTTTTACCGCGGAGCGGCCCGTTTGAATGCCAAGTATGTCGTGGCCATAGTCGGCACACGCAACATTACGGAGTATGGCAAGGACCTTGCCGCCACCTCTGCCGAGATCTAGCGGCCTTTGCGCCGGATGTGCTTGTCTTGAGCGGACTGGCTTACGGCGTCGACGCACGCGCACCGGCAGGCCTTGGAGGCGAACCCGCCGATCGTGGGATGCTCGCGCACGGCTTGGATCGGCTCTACCCATCGGCCCATCGCACGACGGCCATCGCGATGCTGAACAAGGGCGGTTTGCTCACGGAACATCCGCGCCTGACGGTGCCCGATAAGGGCCGCTTCTTGCAGCGTAACCGCATTGTGGCGGGGATGGCCGATGTAGTTGTCGTCGTAGAGTGGCGTTCGCGGCGGCGCATCGCCACGGCGCGCTTGGCGCGTCCAATATGAGCGCCCGGTCTATGCCTTTCCGGGCGCGCAAACGATGAAATGTCGGCCGGATGCAACGCCCTGCTGCGCGATGGGCGCGCCAAACTCATCACGTCGGCGCAGGATCTGCTGGCCGACCGGCTCGGCGCTTCGATGAGGGGTGGGGAAGCAACCGCGCCCGACTTGTTTGCCGGCTTGGGGCGGATGAGGAGCGCTTGGTCGCCGTCTTGCGGCAGCACGATGCGCGAACGCTCGACCAACTCGCCGCAGTGACCGGTATGGATCACTCGCTGGCGGCTTCGCTCTTGTTTGACTGGAACATGCGCGGACTTCGTGAAGATCGCTTCCCGGTGGGCTTACCGACTGGTGCGCTAAACTACGAGGGCGCCCCGGTCTGCTACCGCCCAAGGTTGAAGGTGGACGTAGGATGTTGCATTCTTTTTATCGTCAGCGGCTGTTAGCAGCTTCTGCGCTCATCTTTATGGCGTGGATGGCCGCTTTTTATGCCGCCAATGCGCTTGTTGAGGCTTTGCGCCCTGCGGCGATCTTGTCGCTTGGTCGGGCGTTGTTTTCGGCCTTTGATTTTTGTGGCAGAAAGAGGATACGGGGCGCGCTTCGGCGGCTTTTCAAATGATCAATGATCGGAAAATTTTTCGTCAAATCGTGCCGACTTAGCTTTTCATCGTGAGCGTAAAGATCTACACTCACGAGGGGGACGTTCTTTTTATCGTGATGAAAAAGGGTGCGCTCACGATGAAAAAGGTGTGTTGCGCTTTCGCGAATAAAAATAAGGATGGAGGCGTTGAAAACTGACTTAAACTTCTTCGTTGAAGCCTTCGGACGCTCAATGGTGGGCGTGGAGAGGAGTGCGGCGGGTAGGCATCCTTCGTCGCTCTCAATGTGTCGGCGCGAAGGGGCGTCAGGGCGTAACTTTCGGCGTTGTAGTGCTCTCCAAAACTCAGATCGAAATCGGCCCGTAGGAGTTGACGGGCCAAGGCCGGACGCCCGCGAAATCCGTGTACGACCCAGCGCTGCGTAGGGCGATAGTGCTTGCGCAGGGCCAGGATGCGGTCGAAGGCGCGCACGCAGTGGAGGATCAGGGGCTTGCCATAGGCTTCGCTCAAACGGACGTGGAGGGGGAAAAGTTGCTCTTGCACGGCCCAATCTCCGCGCAAGCGGTCAAAACCACATTCGCCAAGGGCCACAACTTCGCGCGCGCGCGGCCCAAAGTGGGAGTTGCTGCTGTAATTGGGCGAGGTCGGCGACCGGCAAACTGCTCCACCAAGGGTGAATCCCGACTGAATAGTACGCGTGGGGGAGAGGCGCAAACGGCGTTGCACCCGATAAAACTTCAAGTGGTATGTTGACGATGGCCGAACCGGCCGGTGCGTCGAGATGGTGGGAATGAAAATCGAGCAAACGAGTCACGGGACTGGGATCATAGCCGCTTCCACCCCACGGATGGCAGCGCAAAAGGCGGCGAATTGCTAACCAAAGGCCTTTGAAAAGCCCATAGTTTCTGCAAGGCTTCAATAGCATATTGAGAGCAGGTGGGCGTAAAAGCGGCACGAGGGTGGCGTCAGCGGTGAAATAAATCGTTGATACAAGCGGATAGGGAGGATGAAAAAGGCGTACAAGGTATTTCATGATGAAGCAGTTTCTTTTCTACAATGCGCTGAAGCAGTTTTTACCATTTGTGTTTCGACTTTTGCGGTCGGCCAAGTGCGATCGGAGAACCAGAGAAAGGCGATGTGGAGGCCCTCATCGGGGGCGAGGATGGCGGGCAGGAGGTCTTTGTGGTGACGATAGGGTCTTCGCGCAGGAGGCGTTTGACGCGGTTGCGATCCACGGCGCGGCGCAACTGCGCTTGGGTACGCTCAGCAATACTTTTTACCGCAGGCTTTGCCGGCTTTATGCGCCGGTAGACGGCGCGCAACGGATAGACCGAGGGGGAATGGATGCCCCGGCAAAGAGCGATTCGATGTCTTTTGGTCAAACAGAGGTGTTCGGCCCTTACCAAAACTCTAGCGCTTCATTAAGGCAAAAGTACGGAAAAACTATTCGATTGTCCGCCGCTCGTCGCCCGAAATTCGCCGCGGCGCAAGGGTTGAATAGAGCACCGGCGCTAAGATTGTTCAGCGCCGGTGCTTAAAACCTAAAGTATGTTTGTAAAATGAAGTGTTTCGTCTGTTATTTGTTTTCCTGCTCCAGATAAAGCTCTAAGCAAGCGGGCATTGAGGGTGCTTCAGGCGAAGGCGCAGCGACGGCGGGCTCATAGCCGCTGTCGGTAATCGCTTTGAGCGTGGAGCGGCCAAAGCATCCGAGCTTGATGCCCTTTGCCGAAAAATCGGGATAGTTCTCGCAGAGAATCTCAAAACCGCTCGGGGTGAAAGGAATCACGAGATCGTAATCTTCAATCGCTTTCGGCAAATCGTTGCTTACGGTGCGATACATCACACATTCGGTATGGTTCAGCTTTTTCGCGTTGAGCGCTTCTTCTACTTCGTTGGTGTGGACGCTACTCTGAGGAATGAGGTATTTTTCCGTCTTGTGCTTGGCCATTACCTGAACGAGGTCGGGCCATTTTCCCGTTTGATTGAAGAAAACTTTGCGCTTACGATACTGAACGTATTTCTGGATGTATAAAGCGATCGTCTCGGAGAGCCCGAAGTATTTCATGTCTTCCGGAATGTTGACGCGTAGCTCTTTACACAAGGTAAAAAGTGGTCAATCGCGTGGCGGGAAGTGAAAACAATGGCGGTGTGGTCCAAGATCTGAACTTTCTGCTGGCGAAACTCTTTTGCGCTGAGTCCTTCTACTTTGATAAACGGATGAAAAATGATTTCAACGCCGTATTTCTTTTCTATATCAAAATAAGGAGACTTCTCGGACGTGGGATAGGGCTGCGAAATGAGGATATCATCGTGACTTTGAATACTTACTCGATAGCAGTCAAGCTGTTTAGCGAATAAACCAAAGCGCGCCACAAGGGCGAACAATGGTAGTATTTCCAGGGTGCAAAGGTACAAAAATAATATGGATTCCGGACATTTTATAGCCGGAAAAAATGTGGAAAGCTCTGTAAGTCAACAAGAGTTTGTTGATGCTGAGTACTATGAGGACAATTGTAGGGAGGGCGCTGAAGGAGAGGTCGAAATAGACAACCAGCAGGGAGACCGGGAAGAAGGCGATGCCCAGCGCGAAGACCGAGAGCAAGTAGGGTCTTGCGCCAAGTGGAGATGACGTCGTGATCGAAGAAGACGTTGTTGATCAAATAGTAGAGGATGATTTTCAATAGATAGAAGGCGGCGAAGATGCCGGAGGAGGCGAGCAAGATGGTATAAGGCGAGACGATGTTAAACACTTCCGGCAGGAGATTCTGCACGAAGTCGAACGTCAATACTCCGAGTATAAAGCAGGTCTGTAAGATGAGGAAGAGTTGGCCGTGGAGTTCCGTGTCGTTGCGCTCCGTGAACATATTTCGATGGTCGCAAGGGCGAAAGAAATGCTTGATGCTGTTGGCCAGATAGCGCCGCGAGCGAGCGATCACCAAGACGCCGAGGAAGAAGTCGAGGAGTAGGAGCGATCGTAACATAGTTGTCCGTGCGAAAACGATAGGAACGGGATCACCCGCAATGCCTTGGTCGCGGTAAGGCACAATCTCTGTGTGAGCGCGTAGCTATCGTCGAAATCGCTATGCAGCAAGGCCTTGCCGTAAAGTCCGCGTATCATCGTCGAATCCGTGTTGAAGAGTCCGGATTGCGGGTCGGCCGGCCGCACACTTGGGGCACCCGCGAGTTGCGGCTCGGTATGTTCGACGAAACCCGTATCCGCCTTGAGCGGCTCCATCTTGATGCGCGTATAACGATGGGGTGCAGCCGTCGAGATCGCTTTTGCGGCGGTCTGATTTTGGTCTATTTGTAAACTGTCTTGCTGCACCATATTATATATGTATAGGAGGGGTGGGGGAGGACTGATCAAGTGAGCGCGGCAAACTTCTGTACGCTTTTTGTCCCAAAGCGGCGTGGTCTCTGCCAGCAGTATGGCCTCTTCCGGTGTGGTTGCTACACGCCAAATGGCCTTTGTGCCCTTCGCGCATAAAGCGCTCATCGGCCGCGCGGTCCAGTTGGGACAACAGCGGATCATAATAGCCGCACGTATTGAGGATAATGACGGGCTTGAGGTAGAGGCCGAGTTGTTTCCACGTGATAATCTCCATCAATTCTTCGAGCGTGCCGACGCCGCCGGGCAGGGCGATGCAGGCATCCGATAAGCCGGCCAACTCTCTTTGCGCTCGTGCATATCTGCCGTAATCAGGAGTGGCTGCGACGGGTGCTGCCAACCTTGCTCCACCATAAAGCGAGGAATGATGCCGAGCGCCTCTCCGCCGGCAGCGAGGCAGGCATCGCACGATGCGCCCATCAGGCCCATACGTCCGGCGCCGTTGATCAGCGTATAGCCCTTGGCGGCTATGAGGCGCCCGAGGCTTTGTGCGGCATCGATGTAGGCTTGATCCAATTGGCCGCTGGAAGCTGCGTAAACAGTGATCTTCATTCTTTTTCAACTGAGGTGCCTGCGGAGCGTCAAGTAGGGGCGCTCCACAGGTGTATTGTCAGAGGCCGAAAGCAGCCTTTATCTTGTCGACGTAATCGAGTTTCTCCCACGTGAAGAGTTCTACTTCGATCTGCTTGTCGGGTTGGCCTTTACATTTGAAAGTCTTGGTCTTGAAGCGCGGCTGATGGCCCATGCGTCCGTGATTCGCCGTTTCGGTATAAATAGGCGTGCGGAGCTTGAGGCGCTCCTCGATGGCGTAAGGACGCAGGTCGAAGAGCGTGCGCACCTTTTCGGCAATTTCGCCGTCTGTCAAGGCAACGTGGCGCTTGCCGTAGGTGTTGACGCAGATGCTGATAGGCTCAGCGACGCCGATGGCATAGCTCAACTGCACCAGGATTTCATCGGCAACGCCGGCTGCCACTAAAGTTTTTCGCAATGTGGCGCGCTGCGTAGGCGGCGCTGCGGTCTACTTTCGATGGGTCCTTGCCGGAGAAGGCACCGCCGCCGTGTGCGCCTCGGCCGCCATAGGTGTCGACGATGATCTTGCGGCCCGTGAGTCCGGTGTCGCCGTTAGGCCGCCGATGACGAACTTGCCTGTCGGGTTGACGAGATATTTAATGTCGTCGGCAGCGAGCATTTGTTTGATTTCAGGCGTATGAACGCGCTCGGCAATGGTGCGCGGAATGAGTATTTCGATGACGTCGCGGCGAATGCGGGCCAGCATCTGCTCGTCGGCTGCCTGCTGCGAACCGGCTTCGGCAGCGGTGATAAACTCATCGTGCTGCGTCGAAACGAGAATCGTATCAATGCCCACGGCGCGGTCGTTGTCGTCGTAGCGCACCGTCACTTGACTCTTCGCATCGGGACGAAGATAAGTCATCTCTTTGCCCTCGCGGCGGATGCGCTCGAGCGTGATCATTAAATCTGTGGCCAAGGATAGGGGCAGCGGCATATAATTGTCGGTCTCGTTGTTGGCATAACCAAACATCATACCTTGGTCGCCGGCGCCTTGTTCCTCGGGCGATTGTCGGTCTACACCGCGGTTAATGTCGTCGCTCTGCTCGTGGATGGCACTGAGAATGCCGCACGATTCGCTATCAAACTTATAATCGGCTTTGGTGTAGCCAATGTGGGCTACGGTATCGCGGACAATGGTCGTAAGGTCAGCCCAAGCGTTAGAGCGCACCTCGCCGGCCACGATGACTCGCCCGGTCGTGACCATTGTCTCGCAAGCTACGCGGCTATAATGGGTCAAAAGGCCAACAAATTGTCTAAGACGGCGTCTGAGATCTGGTCGGCCACTTTATCCGGATGGCCTGCCGAAACTGATTCTGATGTGAATAACAACCCATTTTCCTTCTTTGTTTTTGTAATGAATAGAATGTTACGAACTTGGGGGCTGATGTCGTTCTGAAAAATGAGCGCCTCCTCGGGAGTGGCGCCTACAAAGTGTCGGGGCTGCTTCTTGGCAGCATTTCCCGGCATCGTTTTAGCATTTTTCGAGAGGTTGCAAGCAGCCAAATCTGTCCTCTTTTGCTTTTTCGGCGGCAAAGTTACGGCTTATCCTGCGAAGTAGCAAACAAACAACGGAAAAGCTGTGAAAACTTATCTACGCTTCCGCCGTGGTGCCGACTCTTCTCGGGGCGTCTTATCGTATGGTCAATTCTTCGTTGAGGTTTTTCTGTGGGCTTATGATCGGGCATCGCCCTATACGAAAAGCGAGCTAACGGCGGCTTTCGCGCTGAAAAAGCTATGCAAATTCAGTTTGCGCTTAGCCTTTTTAAGTATAGATAAGTGTTTGTTTCGCGTTCTGCTTGTTGAAACAACAATTCCAAGTAAGCGGACAAAAAATCCCCATAGGAGGAATTAAAAATTCGCATAGGCGGAAAAAGTTCCCAACAAGTAGGAGACAATGCTTTCTGCTCGCAGCGCTGCCACTTTGTTGTTTTGTAAATGAATGAGTCCTACAAAAAGATGAAAACGAAAAGGTAAAAATGTGCGGCAAAGTAGCGGCGATAAAAGATAAAGTCGAGCGAAATTTGAACTGCGCGAACCGAATTGTGTTTTCGGTATCGTTTTTCAAATTTCCGCTCGACTTGTTAGATTTCGAGGCGGCTGTTGCGGCTGATCAAGGGGCGAGGGATGGTGCAGATCGGCCTGCTTGCCCATTGCGTCCTAAATCTTCGTAGATGCCAAGGCTTGCGCGGCAATAAGTTTATCGCTCTGCAGGTCTATCAATAAGAATAGAAGGCTCTGACATAGACGGCAAGGCGGCAAACTCCTCTGCCTCCATCGAGGTGCGCATCTCTTTCGCCTCGAAGATGCTACCCTTAAATTTGACCTCACGTTTGAGTTTCGTTAAGGCTGCTTTGGCTGCCTTCTGCTGGCTTTCCTTTTTCGAGTAACCGCTACCTTTTCCGGCCTCCAAGCCTTCGAGGCGCACCGTCGTGTGAAAACGGGGCCGCGCGGCATTGTTCTCCGTGCGATCCAGTTTGAACTCGGCGCGCAAACCGATTCTTTTGGCTCCATTCAAGAGTTTGCTCTTAAAAATTCTCCTCCTTTTTCGCCACAGCCTCTAAGTTGATGTGTACGCCTAAGATGCGCTTGGAAAAGAAGCGGTAGGCCGCGCGGTAGCCTCTGTCCAAATATAAGGCGCCAAAAGAACGCCTCGAAAGCATTGCCGCCAATATTACTATTGTGCGAGGTCGCCCGCATCGAAGCGCGTAGCAATTTTGAAATACCCGTCTTCTCCGCCAACTGATTCAGCGTGGCCCGCTGTACGATTTTGCTTCGCGTGCCGGTGAGGAAGCCCTCGCGCTTTCGCTCGAAGCGGCGGAAGACGATGTCGCTAACTACCATTTCCAACACGGCATCGCCCAGAAACTCAAGGCGCTCATTGTTGACCGTGCGCCCGTTGCGTCCTTTTGTAGTCAGAAGAACTATGGGCGAAGGCAATGCGGTAATATTCGATGTCGTGCGGGTAGAAGCCGAGTATGTTGTGAGACTTTTCGATAAAGCTCCTGTCTTTACGGAAAAAGGGAGCTTTATACGGTCAATACAATTCAGCATCATTGAGCGACATACTTCTTCATAATGCAGCACGCATTACGGCCGCCGAAGCCGAACGTGTTGCTCAAAAGCGGCGCGCGGGGCGCTCTTGCGCTTTGTTAAAGGTGAAGTTGAGGTTGTAGTCGATCTCGGGATCGTTGTCGCCTTCTTCGTGGTTGATGGTTGGCGGCACGATGTCTCTTTTACAGCCATTGCAGCTGCGATCGCTTCACGCCGCCGGCAGCGCCGAGCAAGTGGCCCGTCGATTGACTTCGTCGAGCTGATGTTGAGCTTATAGGCCGACTCACCAAAGACGTCGCGGATCGCTTTTACTTCGCTGATATCGCCCACAGGCGTTGACGTGCCGTGCACATTGATGTAGTCAATTTCTTCAGGGCTGCATGCCGGCATCTTCAGTGCGCGCTTCATCACGAGCGTAGCGCCAAGTCCTTCCGGATGTGAAGCCGTGATGTGGTGCGTCAGCCGACATACCCACACCCGGCCAGTTCGCAGATAATGTTTGCGCCGCGCGCCAAAAGCGTGGTCAGAGCGTCTCGAGTACGAGGCAAGCCGCTCCCTCGCCAATCACGAAACCGTCGCGACTCGCCGAGAAAGGACGGCTGGCGTGCATCGGATCATCATTGCGCGTAGAGTGCGTGCATAGCGTTAGCCGCCTACGCCGGCCGGCCAGATGCCCGCCTCAGCGCCGCCCGTAATGATCGCGTTTGCCTTGCCTAAAGCGCAGCAGGTTAAAGTGCATCGGCGATGGCATCGTTGCACTCGCGCAAGCTGAAGTTGTCGTATAGTTGGGTCCGTGAAAACCGATAGTCGATGGCGATTTGTCCGGCAGCGATGTCGGCAATCATCTTCGGAATAAAGAACGGATTAAACTTCGGGCCGTCTTCTTCGTGAAGCGCATAGTTGCCGGCCTCCATTTCAAACGTACTGATACCGCCGATGCCTACGCCGAGAATCACGCCGATCTCATTCTTGTCGACGGTTTCCAAAGTCCATACCGCTGTTTTCTATAGCTTCGCGCGCTGCGATCAGGCAAATTGTTCGTAGAGGTCCATTTTGCGAGCCACTTTGCGGTCGATGTATTTCGTGACATCGAAATCTTTTACCTCGCAAGCAAACTGCGTCTTAAACTTTTTCGGCATTAAAGTGCGTGATAGGGCCTGCGCCGCTCACGCCTTTCTTCATGTTTTCCCACGTCTCAGCTGCCGTGTGTCCAAGGGGCGTAATGGCGCCCACACCGGTGACTACAACTCTATTTAATTCCATTGTCTGATTTTTGAAAAATGTAAAAACCGCGCCGTGCTTCAAGCTTGGCGGGCATAAAGAACAAGTTAAGAAGAACACTTCTGTCGATGCTTCGATGAGAATGATGCTTCCGAGGCTGCCCCGGGATATTAAAGTGACCGGCGATGATCGATTTAGCGAGCCGATCACCTTAAGTCCTCATCTATAAGCTCTCGCTGCGCCCGATGAGGCGCTCGGCGGTTGTGATGGCGGTGGCGGGCGGCGCTGGCTTTGCAGTTGTGAAGCTCAAAGCCGGTCGGCGCCTGCTAGCGTTGTCGGATTTCTCTGAAAAGCAGTAACGTTTAACGTCTTCAGGTCTCTCTCGCCGAAGCGAGCTGCCTGAAAAACGTTAAACGTTATCTTTATCGAAAAGAAGCATACGCCACTTCAGTGCTCTTCGATATAAGCGATTGCGTCGCCAACGGTGCTGATCTTTTCTGCTTGATCATCGGGAATAGAGATCTTAAACTCTTTCTCGAATCTATGATCACTCTACCGTGTCCAAAGAGTCTGCACCGAGGTCGTTAGCAAAAGCTTGCTTCGGGCTTTACTTCTGCTTCGTCTACGCTGAGCTTATCTACGATGATTGCTTTCACTTTGTCTGCTATTTCAGCCATAATCGTGTATTATTTAGTTGTTAATAATAGAATCCGATTCGTTTGAATCGGCTGCAAAAAGTATACTTATCTCTTAAAACCGACAAATCTTTTTGCGAGAAAACTACTAAAAATGCACATTTTCCACTTTTGGAGTGCAGATTTAGGGCCGACTTTTGCAATTTGCAGGGCTTACTGCGCGTACGCGAAAAGCAAGTTGGCCAAGCTTTATGACTCGCTTTTCTTTGCTGCCGGCCGGCGAGGTTGACGCTAAGAGGCGGCCGTTGAGGCCGCCTCTCTTATAGTTGTATCCTTTGTAGGCTTTTGTCTTTAGCGGCGTGCGTATTTTTGGCCGCGCGTGATGTAAAAACCTTTGTTGGGTATCGCGATGCAGGTGCCCGCTCAGGTCATAGGCCGTGTCTTTGTCCGCCTTTGTCGGCGCGATGGTCGGTTTTTCGAGTCCCGTGCTCGCCTCGCTGAAAGCTTCCATGATAATGGTGGGCGAGCAAAACCTTGTTGCGCTCCGTGAAGGCCCCCATATCGTAGCCGCCGTTATAGCCATTGGGCGCTTCGGGCTCCCAATAGAAGACGCCGCGGCAGTCTGCACTTTTCCGCCGCACGCCGTAGGAGCAAACTCAATCCGGCTTTGCCTTCCGCCGCACGCGTCACGTTGAAGCCCGTCTCTACAATCATCGTCGGCACGTTATAGGTGCGCCGCACGAAGGCTATGTTCTGCATACAATGATCAATCGCCGTGCTGACATTCTGCTGATTATTATATTTGACCGCCGCATCCGGATAGAGCGACATCCCGACCATATCGAAGCGCGCCCCGTATTGCTTCAGCAAGTTGAGGTTCCATTTATATAAGTCTTGGTTAAAGCCATTGTCGAGGTGCACCAAGACGAGCGCATCGGCAAAGATGCTTTTCACGGCCGCGTAGCCGGCGTCGATGATGCCGGCATATTGCGCCGCCTGCTTCGATGCGCGGCCCACTTCCCACAGTAAGCCGTCGCTGGTCTCGTTGCCCACTTGCACCCACTTCGGACTCACGCCCGCCGCTTTCAGCGCTTGCAATACGCCGGTCGTATGCTGCTTCCACGTCGTCTAAGATTTGGGCATACGTGTGGCTCTTCCATGCGGCGGGGATGTATTGTTTGCTTGGGTCTGCCCAACTATCGCTGTAATGGAAGTCGATCAGCACGTCCATACCCAATTTCTGCGCGCGCAGGGCTTTCTTGACCACGTCTTCCGTGCCGCAAAAACCATCTTGAGGGTTCACCCAGACGCGCAGACGAATGGCCTGCAAGCCGAGTTCTTTCATCAGTGCGGTGCACTCTCGCGCTTCGCCGCGAGCATTGGCAAAACTATAGCCTTTTGGCCTCCATTTCGGTTACCCAACTAATGTCTGCACCTTTGTAGAAGGCGGTTTCTTTCGCCCTCGCGTCGTCTTTGCATGCTCTGCCGGTGCGTTTGCGGCGCTGGCAGCGTAGAGTGGTGCGGCGAGCAGGAGGGCAATGCTGCCGAGAACGATGCGGCGCAGCGTGCTCTGCGTGCGCTTCGTGTAGTCTCTTTGATGGTAAAGTGTTGTCATTTGTTCGTCTTTTTAGTTTAATTTTTCTTGGTATATCATCTCTCATTTCGGGGTTCGAGATCGCATTGTCGCCCGCGCGTCGCCTTTGGTGCGTTGCGGGTGGCGTAGGCTTGTGGAGCGCCCGCTGTGGGCCGGTTCGTGGCGGCTAAAAAGTGGCGGTTTCATCGTGTTATGTGCCGCTTTTTATTCCCTTCCTTCGGCCTGCTCCGGCTTAGAATGCTTGAGCGGCGCGCTTGCGCTTTTGTGAGGAGCAGACGGCAGAGATACGAAATTACGGTCAAAAGCAGTGCGCCGGTTGTTTTAATCTCTGCACGCGCCGGTGCCGCTTCTTTTTCGCTTCCGGTGCAAGCTGTAAACCGAAATTTCAACTTTTGCACGGATTCATCGCAAAGATTTGTTGCCGCCGATTGGCTTTCGTTCGCCGACGTCGCCTTTTTCTTCTCCCACATTTTCTTTCGCGCTTCCCACCGGTGAAGGCGTTAAGGCGGAGCGTTGATTCACTAAACGGAAAATGGCTGTTATGGACGAATAAGGGCGCATTTATCGCGTACCAGCTACGTTCGCCCATCGCCAACGTTTGCTTTTCGGGTGTGTCATCACGAGCGCAAACCTTTTTCTCACGAGCGTAAGCTCTTTTATCGTGAGCGCACACCTTTTTCTCGTGATGAAAAAGGATGAAAGGCGACGTCGTGCCGGTTTTTGCCCCGATTTGAGGGCCGGCTGTTGGTCTTTTCGGGCTATGAAAGTTTGATGAAGAGAAATAGCGGGCGGACTTACGCTGTGCAAGTTGGCTGTGCGCTTGGTCAATGGCCTTTGCGAAGAAAAATGGCCCGATAGCGGGCCATGATTACGCACCTCGCGCAGCAAGCGGAAGCATCGAAATGAGCGGCACTCGCCGGCCGCGTATGAAATAGGGCGGCCGAGAGGGTTGCTCAATCCGCGCATCGGCCGCAGCATATTGCCTGACAAGTGGGGCGCACGGCCTCGATTTGCTCAAAGAGCGCGTCGACCGTTTCAGCCCGCAGCAATGAAATGCGCTTCGCGGAAGTCGGGAATGCCTTTGAAGAGTGGCGTTGCAGCGATATGGCGGCGCACGTGGAGGATGCCGCGATATTCGTCGATGCGGTTGACGCTCTGCACGACTTGCGCTTTGAGCACATCCAGTTTCCAATCGGCCGAAAGCGGCTCGTAGCTGCTCTCGATGGCGTTGACGGGCGTGTGATGTTGGTCGTGACAGCGTCATACATCTCCTTGAAGATCCAAGGCCGACCAAAGGTGGCGCGGCCGACCATGCGAGGCATCCACACCATAGTGCTCGAAAGCGCGGCGCACGTCTTCGCCGGTCGTCAGGTCGCCATTGCCGATGATGGGTATGTGATGCGCGGGTTGCGCTTGACTTCGCCGATCAGGCGCCAATCGGCCTCGCCCTTATACATTTGTGCGCGCGTGCGGCCGTGGATCGTTAGTGCACTGATTCCGCAATCTTGCAACTGCTCCGCCAGATCGGTTATGATTTCATGCTCACTATCCCAGCCCAATCTGGTCTTGACGGTGACGGGAATCTTGACGGCATCGACCACGCGGCGGGTAATTTCGAGCATCAGTGGGACGTTTTTGCAGCAAACCCGCGCCTGCGCCTTTTTCCGGGCCACACGCTTCACGGGGCAACCAAAGTTGAGGTCCAATATATCCGGATGCGACGTCTCCTCAACTATCTTCGCCGCCTCCGCCATCGCGTCGGGGAAGCGTCCGTATATTTGTATGGCGACCGGCCGTTCAGCGTCGCTAACCGCCAATTTGTCCAAAGAGCGGCGCACATTGCGCACGAGGGCGTCGGAAGCAACAAATTCGGAGTAAAGCCATCGCAGCTCCCATCTGCCGACAAAGCTTGCGGAAACCGATGTCGGTCACGTCCTCCATCGGTGCAGCGGTAGCGGGCTTTTCGCCCAGATCAACGTTGCCTATTTTTCATACCGTTTGTATCGTAGGAGGCGTCTTTTCGCAACCAATATTTAAGTAGTAGAACGCCGATAATCAGCAGTAGGGCACCCCAAACTTCGGGATAAGACTTGGCAACAGCCTCCTCGATCTTATCTGTTGGGTCGAGGATACTTATCAACGTACTCTCAAAACCGTTGTTGAGGATGTGCCGCCAAACAAACACGAATATCTCCGAAGCGATAATACAAGACAGCCAGCACGATATCCCAATATACCGGCCGGAATCATTTGCGCTAAATTGAGGTGATATGCGCCAAAAGATGACGCCGGATGCGAGGATGGCCACGAGCGGTGAAGTCATCGCTTGCAAACGGCGCTGAAATACTTTCGCGGAAAGCCAACTCTTCGCCAAGAGGAGCAAAGACTACGATGGCTAAAATGCCGGCCGGATTGGTTTTTCATCTCATTGAAGACAGCTTCCATCCCGCCGTCGTTTAAATCAAAACGAGTCAGCAGGAACGTAACGGCAAAGGTGACGCTGATGAAACCAACGAGCGCCGCGATCGTTAGCGCCGGTGATAATTTGCGGCGGCGGCATCGATGAGCGATGGCGCGACATTTGCGTCAGCCGGAAGAAGACACAGCGAAAGATTGGAGCAGATCAACGCCAGACTCAACATCGTCGGCATATGCTCAATCGCGTGCGGATCAAAGGGCTTCCCTTGCAGCAATCGGGGAGTACGCCGATGAAAAGGAAGACGGCGCCGAAAAAGCTTGAAAGGCGTAGGGCATAATCAGCGCTACGATCAGCATGCCTCATTCTGTGATGGTTTTACTGGTCTGCATAGTCATTTAATATATGTAGGGTGTTGTCAGCATCTTGTTGTAATTGGTGGCGCAAGGCTTCGAGGGAATCAGCGTTGCTCGTCGCGTAGGCGGCAAACAAAGCGCAAGGTGAGTGCTTCGCCGTATGCGTTGCCCTCAAAACCGAACAGATGGGTCTCAATCGTGACCTTATTGCCGTCGTTAAGGGTCGGACGGAAGCCGATATTAAGCATCGCGGGATAGGTTTTGCCCTGATTTCTGCAAAAACGGCATAAACGCCGCGCCCGGGCAGACATTTCCGGGGGTCATCCGGTCCAAGTTGGCCGTAGGAAAGCTCAAGTCGCGCCCGATATGGTGCCCCTCGACGACGTGCCCTTTCAATCGTAGCGCCGCCCGAGGGCGGAATTGAGCGCAGGCGATGCTGCCGGCCTCCAAACAGCGACGAATCAGCGACGAACTAGAGGGTTAAGTCGTCGTTTTTATAGGCTTCGGCTTTCAAAAACTTCGATGCCGAGCGAGGCGCCCAAGGCTTTGTAGGGGCGCAAGGCCGACAAGCGGTCGGAACCAAAGTGGTGGTCGTAGCCCATTAGGAGTACGCTGACGCCCAACTTGTCGCGCAAAAATATTGCATAAAGTCCCTTAGCCGGCAACTTGGGCCAAAGCGGGTGTAAAGTCTAAGATGGTGCAGCAGTCCATCCCACTTTCTGCGATGAAACCGAGCTTTTCTTCGGTGGTCGTCAGCATTTGTGGGCGATAATTGACGTCTAAAACGCGGCGCGGGTGAACGGAGAATGTGATAGCTATAGCCCATCCGCCGCGGCGGCGGGCTTTCGTCGCGCACTTGTTTGAGCAAGTAGCGGTGGCCCAAGCGCACGCCGTCGAAAAATCCGACCGTGGCGACGATCGGCGTGGCTGAACGAAGCGGCTGCCGAATCGGCTGAGTTTTGATCAAAGTCTTTAATAACCAGCATTCGCTTCGTCTTTTTAAGCGACCGGCGTCGTCGAAAAAGTTGCATCCAACTGCCGTCGGTCGGCGTATGGAAGGCGCGGTCCTTCCTCGACGCGCGGCTTCGCAATTAGCGGCCGCATCATCAAAAAGAGGACCTCCTCGGGCCGACAATGGAGCGCTTCGACGGCCTTTTTGGAAAAATCTCCGGCGCAGGCTTCTCCACGCCCATCTCAAACGAGAGAAAAGTTTCGTCGAAGAAGTCTGAGACGGTGTGGCCCCTGTCGTTCGAGAAAAGCTGTCCGAGTTTTCCCCAAGAAAGCGGGTTCGTGTTGCTCAAAGGGCGATGCGGTAGTGGCGCCGCGCCTTTAAAATCAGCTCCAGCCGCTCCTGCGGCAAACGTACCAAAAGCTCGCACCACGCCGCGGCGATCTCGTCGTCGGTAAGATCCGACTTGGTTGACAAGGCGCGCATCTCGCTTAGCATCGTTTCCGTGTTGATCTTGCCGCTTTCGTAGTCGGAAAGAAATCCCGCTTGTCGCGCTGAATCCAAATAAGGACGCAAATCTATCCCGATTTGATCAAAGCCGGCGAGCGTAAGGTCCAAATCAAGGTCGACCAAGACCCCGCCCATATCAAAAAGGAGTACCATATTTATTTATCCGTTTTTAGCGTTTTCATCACAATGTTCGATGCGGTAGAGTTTATCTGAAGGGCGCACGCGCTCCGATATAGGAATTGAAATATGCTGTCCCTTTTCCGCACGATCAACGGGCTGCAAATCGTATCTGATCTCCGTCGCCTCAAAATAAACAGCGCCCGTTGAAGGGCCGACGACAAGAAGTTTGTCGCCCTTGCTGATGGCGCCGGCTTCGAGCTTAAACTCCGCCACGCCCAACTTTGAATAATATTTTACGCCCTTGCCGACATAAACTTTCCGCTCTGTGGCTTCCGAGCCATACTTCTCGCTCCATTCGCCCAACTTCCGACCTAAATAATAGCCGTCCCAGAATCCGCGATTAAAAACTGTGGCGAGGCGTTCATCCCATTCGGCCGTTTTTTCAGAAGAGAAGGTTCCGTCAACAACAGCTTCGAGCGCCTCTTTATAACAGCTGACGACGGTCGATACGTATTCTGCGCTGCGCGCACGCCCTCGATTTTGAAAAACACGAACGCCCGCTGCATACATTTTATCGATGAATCCGATCGTTTTAAGTCTTTTCGGACTCATAATATACTTGTTGTCCACGTCCAGTTCGACGCCGGTTTTCGCGGTCGCACTGTGTAGCCGCGACGGCAGATTTGCATACATTCACCCCGGTTCGCACTGCAGGCCGAGATTGTCCAACGACAGATAACATTTGCCGCTAATCGCCATACACAAAGCCCCGTGGCAGAACATTTCGATGCGAATCCGTTCTGCCTGAGGGGCCGCAGAGGTTTCTCTGCGACAATCCGGTCGTGGATTTCCTTCACCTGCTCTAAATTTAGCTCCCGCGCCAAGACCACGACGTCCGCATAATGCGCATAAAACTTTAAAGCATCGATGTTCGAAATGTTCAATTGCGTCGATAGATGCACCTCTTGCCCGATTTCCCGGCAGTAAGTCAAGACGGCCACATCCGCCGCGATGACCGCCGAGATCGAAAGCCGCCTTTGCCGCATCGCAAATCTCGTGCATCAGCGCCAAATCTTCTCCATATATAATCGTGTTGACCGTCAAGTAAGTCTTGACGCCGCGCGCTCACACGTCGAAGCAATCTCCTTCAAGTCGTCTATCGTGAAGCGATTGGCCGAATGAGCGCGCATATTCAGCGCCTCTATGCCGGAAGTAGATCGAATCTGCGCCGGCTTGCAAAGGCGGCCGCCAGACTCTCGCGTGAGCCTACGGGCGCCATTATCTGCTAATCTTCTGCATCGTCTTTCTGCTTAATTTTTGAGGGCCGATCAGCAGCCTTCACTTACGGGATACACGAGGTTGCGTGCCGTTATTTCTTCGAGCGTTTCCTCTACATATTTAGCGTGCTCAGCGCGAGCGCCGTCTAAGTCGTGCACAGTGCCAATTGCCGCAATCTTTCGCGTTAGCGCCCGGTGACTTTCGTCGTCAAAATCTGCCACGAACGCAAAAACCGCGGCGCAGCAAGTCGACCATATCCTTTGAACTCAAATCGCCGCGCACCAACAAATAAAAACCCGTGAGGCAACCCATCGGGCCCCAATAAATGATTCGATCGCGCCATTCCGCATCATTGCGCAAGAACGTCGCCATCAAATGCTCGATGGTGTGCGCTGCGACGGCGTCATCACCGGTTCAGCATTGGGGCGCTTGAGGCGGACATCGAACGTCGTAATCACTTCTACGCCCACACGATCTTTGCGTGAAACGTATACGCCGCGCTCAGCGCGTATGATCTATCGTAAAGCTGCGGTATCTTCGCATCTCTTTTTACAATTTTCGGCAGCACCCGAAGGCGTTGCCGTGCTATTTTAGCAAAATACAATATGAAGTACAAACAAAAAGCGCAATAGTCTGTTTTTCCTTTCCGCTTGTCGTATCTTTTGCAGTTGATACCCCTCTAATTAAAACAACGTGATCATAGATGTATTTTCATCGTACTTGGCATGGTTTAGCCGTCGTTTGGGGCGCCGACCGCTTTACTGACGGCGCGAGCTCCATCGCCACGCGTCTGTAATGTGCCGCAAAATCATTATTGGCCTCAGGTCATGTCCTCGGCACCTCGCTGCCCGAGTTTTTGTGTCAGCTTTGTCTCAGCCCCTCAAGGGGACGCCCGGATTAGCCGTTGGCAATGTCGTGGGTAGCAACATCTTCAATTCGCTTTTTGATCGTCGGCGCTACGGCTGCCATCTCCCAATGCTGATGCGGCCCTCGATTGAGTGAAGCGCGATATGCCCATATTGTTTGGCATTTCGCTCATCTTCCTCCTCCTCGTGTGGGACGGCTTCTTGTCGCGCATCGACAGCTTGCTGCTCACTCATCTTTGTGGCCTATATGGGGCGGGTTATTCGCCAAGCCAAAGTCGGAGAGGCGCCGAAGGCAGCGCATCGCCGCGCTATGGCCGTTGGGGAAGTTGGCTTTTGTCATCATCGGATTGGCTGCTTGATCGTAGGTAGCAATATCTTCGTCAACGGTGCTTCGGCGTGGCCCAACGGTTGCACGTCTCCGAAGCCGTCATCGGTTTGACCATCGTCGCCGGCGGCACGTCGCTCCCTGAGTTGGCCACCAGCATCATTGCCGCGCGAAAGGGACAAACGGACATCGCCCGGCAACATCGTCGGTAGTAATTTGTTTAACATCCTCTTTATTCTCGGCGACGGCGCTGTTTCGCCTATGTACTTAGGTGGTGTGACGATGATCGACTTTGCTGTGCTGATCGGCAGTACGGTATTGTTGTGGTGCTTCTCCGCTACGAAACTCCGCCTCGACCGTTGGGAGGGCGTTACGCCTTAATCGTCTACGCAGGTTACGATGAGCTGGCTTTATCTATTCGGCTTAAAAGCCGCGCAGGCGGCTGCTGTAAGGCCTCGAAGGCTGCTTCCTTTTTCGCAGCTTCGGCCGGTAAAGATTCCGTATCATTTGCCGGACCATAAAATATGAGACAATCGGTCCTCATTGCCCGGACAATGCGAGCGAAAGCGGGCCGATTTTTCGTCTCCATACACCACGTAAATCTCCCGCAGCTTTTTCGCCGCGTACGCTCACGAGCGTCATTCGTTTCATCACGAGCGTAGACCTTTTTATCGTGAGCGTAAACCTTTTTCCATCGTGAGCGCAAGCGGCGCTTTCTTGCTTTTTGTTGGTTATAGGTTTGATTATAAGGCGTTTTTATGTGGATTTAGATGGCGGTAGACGAGACTTGCGGATGCCGAAGCGCCCGCTTGTCGGGTCGTTGAGGGCTTGCGCGTGTAGTATGCCCTTTCTTCTCCTTGGTGTGGCGTTCTTAAAGGGCGCAGTGAGGGAAAAACGGGGCGAAAAAGGGTAGGGAAGGGCTGGATATCAGCTGCTACGCATGACTGCTGAAGCGATAGAGTAAACTTTCTGCTTGTTTCTACTCGCTACTTGCACTATCTTTTGCATAAAGTAGGCGGCGTCTCGGCAATTAAGCAAGCTTTATTGCGCTCGACTTGCACTACTTTTGCATAAGATAGCGGCAAAGCGCACGCACGCAAGCTTTCCGGCGCTCGACTTGCACTATCCGAACAAAAAAGAATACAATCAGACTTCATGAAGTTTGCACTCAATAGGCTATGGTAAAATGGGGCGGATGATCGAACAGATCGCGCTCAGCAGAGGGTCACGAGATCGTTTGCACCATAGATGTAGATAATCGAGAAGATTTCAGTACGGAGGCTTTCCGCTCTGCGGATGTTGCCATCGAATTTACAACGCCGACGGCAGCTTAGTCGACAACTATGCGCGCTTTCAAGAAGGCGTGAAGGTTGTGAGTGGATCTACGGGTTGGCAACGGGAACATCAGGATGACGTGATGCGACTGATTGATCAGAAATACGCTCTTTTGGGCGTCAGTCCGTGGGCGTGGCGCTTTTTAGTGCAGTCAATCGCTATCTGGCCACGCTGATGAATAAGTTTGAGGCCTACGACGTGCGTATGGAGGAAACCCACCACGTCCACAAGCTGGACGCGCCGAGTGGGACGGCATCACGCTGGCTGAAGACTTGCTCCAACGCCTCGACCGCAAGCATCGTTGGGAGTTGAACGAATTTCATAAAGCTGACGGCAGCGTGGAGCGGCAGCAACACTAGCGCCCGATACGTTGGCCGTAGACGCTTACCGGCGCGATGAAGTGCCCGGCACGCATACGATTGTCTCACGATTCGCCGGCCGACAGCATCCGCATTACGCACGAAAGCCCACAGCCGCGAAGGCTTTGCGCTCGGCGCCGTGATGGCGGCTGAATATACGGCCCGACATACGGGTCTGTTGACAATGAAAGACCTCTTTGATTTTTAACACAAATAGTACGAAAATACGATGAAACCGACAAAAAGACCTCATCAAGTGTGTCGTTTATACGCTGCTTTTACCCTACTCTTCCTGTATTGGGTGGAGAGTTTTTGGGCTTGCTCGTCCTGCCCTTGATCTTCGATGCTTACATCACGAAAGCGCATCAAATGGGGTAGTGGAAGAAACTGAAAAATACGACGGCACGCAAAGCTATGGGCTGGGTCGACGCGATCGTCTTCGCCTTGGTGGCGTTTACTTTCTCAATCAATTTTTCTTTCAAAACTTCGTCATCCCTTCTTCTTCTTTGGAGAAGACGATGTCTCACGGCGATTACCTTTTTAGTAAGTAAGCTTTCTTACGGACCGCGCATTCCGCAGACGCCACTCTCGATGCCGCTGGTGCAACATACGCTGCCGATACTCAATTGTCAGAGTTACATCAATTATCCCCATTGGGATTATCGGCGCGTGAAGGGCTTCGGACGCCCCGAACTGAACGACATCGTCGTATTCAATTATCCTCGGGCGATACCGTGGCGGCCAATGCGCAGGATCAGGACTTCTATCGCTTGGTTTGCAGATCGGCGACCAACTGCTCACGCAACAGGGGCGCTGTCGCAACCTTTTTCGGCAACGATCAACGGCGGGCAGACGTATGAGACGCAGCAGGCGGCCTTTCGCCGGATCTATGCGGCCGGACGCGCCTTTATGGAGATGAATCAAGGCGAGACGGGGCGCATTTTGTCGAGACCCGTTGACCGCAGAGAAATTACGTGAAGCGCTGCGTCGGACTTCCGGGACAAATGTTGCAAATACGTAAGGGCCGTATCTATCTTGATGGCAAGGAAAATCCGCTTCCGAAGAGGTACAATTTCTGCTACGAGGTGCAATTTAAGATGTTGCCGGCTGAAGATGAACGCAAAGACTTGGGCATCACGAACGAAGACCTCTCGCAACCCGTACCTGAGAAGCAGTTGGCTTATTATATGCCGCTGACAAAAGAGTGGTCGACTATTTCCGTCAACACAAAGAACTGCGCTTCGATTCGCCCCTTCGAACCTAAGGTGGATTGGCTCTATCCGCAAAACATGGTGAAGCGCTGGACGCCTCAATTACGGGCCGCTGTGGATTCCGAGGCGCAAGCCTCAAGCTTACGCTTCTACAACCCTGCCGATCTATGAACGCCCCATTCGCGTCTACGAAGGCAATGATTTGCAGGTGAAAAATGGGAAAATCTACATCAACGGTAAGCAGACGGATACCTATCGCTTTAAGATGGACTACTATTGGATGATGGGCGATAACCGCGATAACTCTGCCGATTCGCGCTTCTGGGGTTTCGTGCCCGAAGATCACATCGTCGGGAAGCCGCTCCTTGTTTGGCTCTCGCTCGATAAGGATTATGGGCTCTTCAATGGGAAGATTCGATGGAATAGAATATTGAAGACGTCTCGAAAATCCATGCTGATGGAAAATCAAGAGCACGACTTACGCTAAATATAAAGGGCGGCCGCTTACCCGTGAAGCCGCCCTTTATCGTACTGTTGCCGGTGCAGTACTATTCCAAACTCTATGCTTGCGATGCCGTCGTCGAAGATCGCGGCGAGCGCTTTGAAAAGCAGAGTTTCCGCAATCGCATGTGCATTGCCGCCGCCGACGGACCGCTCGAACTGACCATCCCGATTGTCAGAGACGGCCGTATGCGGCAACCGATGCGCAGTGCGCATCAGCGATCACGGCCGCTGGCAAACATCTGCACTGGACGGCCTTGGTTTCGGCTTATGAAAACAGTCCTTATTTTGAATATTACGCAGATGATTTTCGCCCTTTCTATGAAAAACCTTTTCATTATTTGGTCGACTTCAACGCAGGTTTGCAGCAGACGGTCTGCGACTTGCTCCAAATCTCCGAAGCACAAGGTGGCGGATCATTATATAGATATTGTCCCGCCCGATTGCGTTGACTATCGCGCCTTGATTCATCCGAAGCGCCCCCGGACGGATGATCCGCATTTTCGTCCGGCACCCATTATCAGGTATTCCAAGACGGGTTGGGCTTTTCTGCCGAATCTGAGCATCGTAGACCTGCTGTTCACGATGGGGCCTGAAGCCCGCTTGATCTTGCGTGCTTCTTTTTGCGCAAACAAGGCTCTCAACGTACTTAACATCTGACGCTGCACGGGCGATATTCTTCTTTCGCGGGGCCTTTTTCCTTTCTTTATGTAGCGGTTTTGCAAGCGAAAGGTTGCTAATAAGCGCTCAAAACTTTTTAGTAAGATGTTGTGGGGAAATATTTACAACATTCTTTTGCACAGATAAGCGTATTTTTCATTTTTAATCTGTAAATTTACACCGTTTCTTTAATCATAACCATTATGAGAGCATACAAACCCTACTTCTCCTCTCTTTTGCCTGCCCTTTTGGCGGCACTTTTCCCTGAGGCACCGGCCCAGTCCTCTGGCGTAACGCTCACCACGCGGCGCGAAATCGGGCTCTGAACTTGGCCTGCGCCCGAGGCGACCGCGGACGTTTAGCTTTGAAGGCTTGGGACTGACGTTCGGGGTACGAAGGCGTGTTTATCGGAAAGATCGTTCGCAAAACCATTGCACCGTCAAGGGCGGAATTTAAGTTTCAACTGCACCGAGTGCGACGTAGACAACTTTATTGTTAACGAAGCGCCGACTTACGAGACCTTGATCCTCTGACAAAAACAACCTGCAATCGACGAAGAAGTGTGATAAAATTGACGTGGTTAAGTCTGATTCAAAATTACTTTACAGAACTTGACTTGCGCGAGAATCCTACGGCAAAGCGCCTCTATTGCTCGTTTAACCGATTGACGAAAACTGGACATCTCTCAGAATGACCTCTTTCAGATTGCTCTAATAACGCCCTCGATACGCTGACATCCGCACTTCAGAAGAATCTGTGGTATCTACTGTACAAAACAACTTGCGTCAATTCGTACCTCCGGCGACGGACAGCTGAAGAGTCTGCATTGCTATAACAACAAAATCGAGCACAACAATATGACGCAGATGATGAACGATCTGCCCAACCGCAAGTACAATTATTCTGCCGCGTAGCCGCGTTTGATGACAATGCTGAACAGTAGAGTAGGCATAACCGCTGCTTGGATGGCGTATGTAGCCATTACGAGCGGATAAGAATTGAGCGTAATCACGGCTAGGTTCTCCTATGCCGGTATAACTCACCCGATCCTGCTTTGATTGTGAATCTCACCACCGAGCTGAAATTGGTGATACCTTGCGTCTGACTTTCGATGCTGACGATGAGCCGATAGCGAAGGACTTTCTATGCTCGACTATGTCAGCAACCAAGATCGACTGCCGTGTAACGGCCTAATGAGATTGTGAGCGGCGTTATTCGCGACTTGCGTGCCGACAGTTGCAGCGAAGACGACTTTTGAGCGTGCTGACCGGTTGCAACAACTGCGTTGCAGGGCAATAAGTTGCAACAAATGGACCTGACGGCATAAGCACCTCGCTTATCTTGATTGCGAAGACAACGCATTAGACAGCGTGACGCTTTCTTCGGCGTGCAGCTCGATACATTGCGCTGTGCCGGCAATCGCTTGAGGCAGCGTTGAAGACGGAGGCCATACGGCTTTGCGCTACCTCGATTGCAGCCGGCAATCCGACAGCCCACTTCAATTGGGCTCACATCCAAATCCACTTACCTAACCATGAGAATAAGCTCACTGGCTTCACGCTGAAGGCTGATAAGCTGCGCGGCCTTGACAGACATCATCGCGTAGCGGCAACCACTTTGACGGTGACGACGCACAAAGTTATGAGCAACTTGCCACAGTATGATAGCAAAAGACGGCCATCGCTTGATCTGGGTCGATTCAGAAGCTTATGCTGCCGAAAGAAATGAATGCTATGCGCGAGAAGACGCTGACGCTGCTCATGATAAAGGCTGGGAAGTACGATAAAAGCCGGCAATCCGAAATCTTGGTGGTCACCGGCGTGCGCCATGTTACAATGGGCGCCGGAAACACGTGGCGGTTGGAAGCTGGCCGCGAGGCCCTGAGCAGATCGGTGCTTCCCGAGCGCGCTCCTTACCGCCTGAGCGATGAAGCCGGCCGCTTGCTGCAACGCGGTTACACAGATGCCACCGAGGCAAACGTGGCTTTCGAAAGCAAACAAGGCGCGTTTACATCTTGACGTAGGGCGCGAAAGCTCGAAGTTTGTGATGCCCTGAGCAGTTATTCCATAATCCGTGCGATATTTGTGTGGCGCCGCTCCTGTCGTGAAGACAGGCGTGGCGCTCTTTCTGTTCGCCCCACGGAGAAAGGCGTCCGCGCAGCGTTTACAATCCGCGGCTTCGCTATCTTTGCAGTTGCCGGGCTGCCGCGGACTTTGAGGCGGGAGAGGCGCGGCGCAAACGTGTGAGCGGTTTCGACGCACGATTTGTACAATTATACAACGCGTCTTGAGCAACATGGATGAACTAACTCTACTTGATAGACTTGGGCAATCTTCAACGCCCGACGGTACAGCGGCGGCCGAAGCCGATGATAAAGCGCGTTTAGCGCAACGCGTTTTGGGTGAACGCTACGCCACTTTCGACGAGATCATTCCGCCGCAAGACGGCGAAGCATCAGTTTTTGCCCACACTGCGAGCGGCTGAGCGCTGGCTGACGCTCGCGGCGTGAGCAGGGCGATACGATGGCGACGCGCGAACTGTGACGGTATGCGCCAGCGGACTCTTTGAGCGAGCAGGGTAACATCCGGACGGCCGCAATGGTAGCGAGCGCGAGCCGCCACTGCCGGAGACGCCGCCGCGCAAAACAGACTCGGCATGCTTTGCGAGAATGGAATGGGGCGGCCGCGATCATGCAGCCGCGGCCCATTGGTATGAGTTGGCGGCCGCGAGCGGAAAACAACTGGCGCGCTTTAATCTCGCCTTGTTGCTCAGCACCGGCCGCGGTGTACAGCAAGACGGCGAACGCGCTTTGCAACTCTTGGCCGAAGTAGCCGCTACGGGCGATGGAATGGGCGATTATTATATGGCCGAGTTGTTGGAAAAAGGGCCGCGGCGTAGCGCGCGATCTGCCCGCTGCCATTCGCCATTATGAAGCTACTCGCGCGAAAGGGGGTTGATGAAGCCGTCTACGCTTTGGGTCGCTTGTATTTTGCCGAAGGGCAATTTGCCGCGGCGCGCCCCTATCTTGAAGCCGCTCTCGGCTTAGGCGGCAACCTCACGCGTCAGGCCGACCGCCTCTTGCAGCAAATTCCGCCTACCGACTAAGGCATATATATATGGTGTAGACCGCTTGGCCATCCGCACTATTTTATTCAAGCGGTTGAGGAATAAGGCTTCTTTTTCGTTGGTTTTTAGGACTAACATAGACAGCGAATATTATCGCCCGGCCTCTCCGCCGTCGACGAAGTTCTTCGGCTAATGCCGGAAAGCGGATGTGCGGCAGGGTTTGCAACGATGGCGCATTATAAGCTCATCGTTTGTTCTTGCCTGACGCGCGCGGCGTCTCCCATTTCTGCTCAAGATGGAAAGGCTAGTAAAGTCTGCTTGATAAAAAGCTCTTAGATGCGGGAAAAAATGCACGTTCCTCCTTGACCTATCCGTGAGAATTAGCTAATTTTGGCCGCGAAACTATATTCATTCATTATAATAACAACCAGATGAGACACTTAAAGTTTGCCTTGTGGGTCATCGTTGCCGCCTTCGCTTCGTCTTGGCAGGCATCGGCCCAGGCTACGCAGCCACTTCCCAAGGACGCTGCGGTTAAGATGGGTACATTACCCAATGGCTTGACGTACTATGTGCGCAAAAACAGCCTACTGGAAAAACAAGCCTTTTTCTATATCGTACAGAAAGTCGGCTCAGTGCAAGAAAACGAGTCGCAGCGCGGCTTGGCGCACTTGGAGCATATGTGCTTCAATGGTACGACCAATTTCCCCGGCAATGGCGTGATCGAAGCCTGCGAGCGCTTTGGCGTAAAGTTTGGCGAGAACATCAACGCCTATACGTCGTCTGACGAGACCGTTTACAACATCGACAACGTTCCCGCCACGGCCGAAAATATCGAGACGTGCTTGAAGATCTTACACGACTGTCTAACAGTCTGTTGCTCGAGCCGACGAGATTCAGAAAGAACGCGGCGTGATTCACGAAGGTGCGGCGTATGCGCAGTTCAGCTCAGCAACGTATTCTCAATAACAACTTAGAGAGCTCATCGGTAGCCGCTATGCACGCCGTATGCGCCGATCGGCTTGATGAGCGTCGTAGACAGTCCTCACGCCCGACACACTTCGCGCTTACTACCACAAATGGTATCGCCCGGATCTCCAGGCACAGTTGCGTTGTGATAGGCGATATCGATGCGGATCAGATCGTAAGATCAAAGAAATCTTCAGCCCGATCCAAACCCGAAGAACGAGGCGAAGTATGAAGACTATCCGGTGCCTTCTACGATGAAGCCTATCTGTTATCGACAAAGATAAGGGAGCAAGGCCAGCCGTTATTCAGGCAATGTTCAAGCACGACCCGATGCCGAAAGAATATCGCAACACGGCCGCTTACGTAATTACTGAAGGACTCACGGATATCACAAGCGCGCTCAACGCACGCCCCAATGAGTTGTCGCAAAATCCTGAGTCTCTTCGTAGGCGCTTATGTCGACAACGGCAATTACTCATCAGTAAAACGATGCAAGCCTTCGCGCTCATCGTTGTGCCGAAGCCGGGCGAGACACAGAAGCCTTCCGCGTAGCCTTTTGAAGAATTGCAACGTGCGCGCCAGTTTGGCTTTGACCGCAACAGAAATCGATCGCGCTGACAAATGAGATGGTCAGCCAGCTTTGAGCGCATTTACGCAACAACCGCGATAAGCAACGCAGCCCTTATTTCATTCCAGCAGTATGTACGCAATTTCTCGATGGCACGCCGATGATGTCTATCGAAGATAGCTACAATTTCATAAAGATGGTTGGCCAGCAACCGGGAAGCAAAGCCGGCGCACTCACAGGAAGCATGCGTAATGGTATCTCTTTGAAAGAATACGCAGTCTACCGCAGTAGCAGCTTCGTTGGTGCTCTGCTATGCACTCCCGACAAGGCAGGTGTCGCTGGCTGCCCACTGGAAGCGCAGTTGGCCGACGCAGTGAAGCAGCGCTCGGCGCAAAGTCACGGACGGCTTACGTTGACAACGTGAAGAACGAGCCGCCTCATCAAGCAAGCTCCCCAAGAAGAGGTAAGATCGTTAAGACAGAACAATCTGACTTCGGCTATACCCTGCGACACTTTCCAACGGCGCTAAGGTTTATTTCCGCCATACAGACTTCAACGAAAGCCAGTCTTGATGCAGGCACGCAGCTTTTGCGGCTTGTCTTATACAAAGGTTAACCTCTAAGGCTGACCTCTTCAATGTGCGCAATGCGTCTACATTCATTGAGCAAGTGGTCTCGGCAGCTTCTCGCAACCGAGCTTGACAAAGGCCTTGGCCGGCAGCAGGCTTCCGTGTCAGCATCTATCGACCGCGAGATGCAGAAGGGCTCGATGGCAACGCTACACCGAAAGACCCTCCGCACGCTCTTCGAATTAACTTACCTCAGCTTTACCAACCCCGGTAGCGACCGCAAGGCGTTCAACAACGCTGTTGAGTCTATGAAGACGCAGCTCGCCAATGTTGAGGCTGTAGCTCGAAAATGGCTTTCAGCGACTCAGTATCGTCTACGATCTACAAACTACGATCCCCGCGTGAAGATCTATAAGTCTGCCGACCATGATATGGCCAACTTCGACCGGATGCGCGCTTGATCGCGAGCGCTTCAAGTCGCCTCTGACTCAATCTTCTATTTCACCGGCAACTTCAGTAGCCAGATTCGCTCAAGCAATTTGCTGAAATCTCGCTTAGCATCTATTCCTTCGCAGGCAAGCGTTAGCGTGCTCAAAGATTACGAGTCCTCTACAAGGCTACCGGTATCGTAGACAACCGCTTCCACGTGCAGAATGGAGTACTGCTCTGAAGGGCAACATCATTCAGGTTATCTTGTGTGAAAATCCTACTCGATGAAAGAATCGGCTACGGTTGACGCCTCCTCGGCGAAGTGCCCACGCAACGCTACCTCAAGAGCATTCGCGAAGAAGGCTCTATGGCATTACAGGTGTAGGTGCTCAGGTCAAGCTTCTTACGGCCCGAAAGACGAATATATGATCTACGTATCCCGCGTGAAGCCGGCTAAAGGCGACCTCAGCTCTCTATCTCATCGATTTGGGCTTGAAAGAGCGGAAGCTAAAAATGGCGCTGCACGAAGGAAGAATTGGATAAGAATCAAGCAGTCGAATCTTAAAGAACTATGCCGACAATCAGAAAGTTCAATAACTATCGAGCTAGCTTTGATCCGCAGTCAAAACGCTTTGGAATAAAGACCTCCATACGGGTTAAGTGGTAGGCTGTCATCAATGGCTTGGTCTTCTGATGATCTGAAGAACTACCGTCAACAATGTTGTTCTTGAAAAAGCTCAACTGTGGTCACGATTACGATGCTCGATGCCAGCATCTTAAAGAATAATCATTGCCAGATCCTTTTAGCTTCAGTCTTAGCAAAACGCGACTGATCTCGCTGCAGTTTCAGATAGTCCCTACGGCCCGCCTGCTGCAAGAGCGCGGAGCGGGCGTAAGCATATTAAGTCCTTTCCCGCCCGACATATTGCGGTCAGAATGCGCAGGGTACCGTGCTGCTGCCCCTCAGTACACAGCTTTTTGACAAAGCTGCCGGCAGCCATGCAGCTATTTTATCTTAAGAGCACAACTAAGGGCTTATTTAGTGGTGTCGCTACAAGCCGAACTAATCCACGCACTAACCAACAAAATACCGCACACATGTGCAACCTCCTCTCGCGCATTCCGCCGCAAATAACCTTCAACAACCCAGCATATTCCGCACAATCCACTCCGCCAACGCCGCGCTCAAATAACCCCATCGTGAGCTAGTCGTCAACGAGACAGGGTTACAAAGTGAGTAGCGCTTTAACGCAGCTCTAACGCAATACCCAACGTTGACAAGCCCTAGGGTTGGTCTCTATGTCCGACAGTAGGGTAATGCGTGGTGGAACGATAGCCCCAAGGAGCCGAAAATAGCCCATTTCATCGCGAATAATGCAGTGGCTAAGATCAGCTAAAATCAGCCCTGCTCGCATGTCTCCCGCATACTGAGACGATTCACGACCGGTGCGAAATAAGTGCCTGCCCATTTTGCTGCGATCAAAGTCCGACTCTGGGCTGCCATAACTGATTTACGATCCCACCCGCGCCCAACTGCACGATCGCCGTAGGTGAGACCAACGTACGCTCAGTGAGCGTACAATCTTTTATCGTGATGAAAACCCTTACGCTCACGTGATGCAAAACCCATATGAAAAGCAAACTTGCTCATCCAAACATCAAACCTGCGGACGTAATAATCCGAAAAATGAGATCGGTGAAACCGGTGACAGAATCGCGGTCAGTGCACGCGCAGGTCCGCCGCAAATGAGAGAAAATCCGACCGACCAGCGCCGGAAGAAAGCATGTCATCAGCGTGGAGTCGCCCGGACACGCTGTGCTTTGCGGAGCCGGCGGAGAACGTGTCAAACGATAAGTGGACGTTTTCCAAACCTTTTATTACTTTTTGCAATTCGAGTCGGCTGGTCGTAGTGTTTTGCAGGATTTCGCTTACCATATTTCGGGCGCGCTATGCCCTTCTTCATCCAACGCGGAGGCTGATGATGAGGCTGTGGGCGGCGAGGCTGACCTTGGGCAATTGAACTTAAACACTTACTGCTTATACATAGAAATTGTGAATATGCTTCTTCTGCGTAGCGGGGCCGCGGAGCACGCGTTGGCGTGGAAAATCGCATCAGAGCGACCATTGACAGATTTGCTCAGTGGCTCCGGGCAATCCCGGTGATGGCTGAAAGAAGCGACCTGCGTCGCGCTCGGACCCGATGAAGCTCTCGAAGTGGGCAGCTTCGTCGTTGAAAACAAAATAGATATGACGTCGTCAGGGGCCGAAGCTCCACTCGTAGAAAGGCAGTGCAGATTATATTTCACATGTCGGCCGGAGTTGGAGCACGTTGCTCTTTATCAGGCCGAGCGCGCTGCCGGCGCACGCCAGAGGCTCTAAAGATTTTTGCGAAAAGCTTTATGCGCGCGCCATCGCATCCCGCGGCCGATTATCAAACCTTTGGCGCGGCGCAAGATGAGAGGCTTGCCGTCTTTCCGAGACGCTCGCGGGCCGCCTTTACGTCTTGAAGGCTGATGGCTTTGGCGGCCGGCAAGCGCGTATTGATCCTCAACGAGTTTGGAAACGGCGAAAAGCGAACTCACGGCGATGCGTTTCCCAGGGCGCTTTGGGAAGCGAGTGCGCAGGTTGTCATAGAAGAATTTGTTTCGCGGCATAGAATGTTTCAGTGCTTTTGCGCGACCGACGGGAAGCATTACTTCAAATCTTACCGGAAGCAAAGACTATAAAACGCATCGGTGAAAGGCGATACGGGCTTGAACACTGGGCGGTGGCGTCGGTCTCTCCCGTGCCTTTTGCCACGAAAGCGTGGATGCGGCGTGCTGGAAGATGAGATCGTGCGCCCCTACGGTCGAGGGCTTGGCGGCTGACGGCGAACTATCGCGGCTTTATCTTCTTCGACGCGATCGGTGGATGGGCGGCCGAAGGTAATCGAATACAACTGCCGTATGGGCGACCCCGAAACGGAGACGGTTATGCTCCGCCTGAAGATGATCTTGTCGATCTTTTTGAAGGTGTGGCGCAAGGCGACTTGGATCGCTTCGCAATGTTGTTCTTTCGATGGGCGCGCGCGTTTGCGTAATGTGCGTAAGTGGCGGCTATCCTGGGCTATCGTAAGTACGCATTCCGATGACGCATCGGCGAGCAAAGCGGATCGGCGTAGTATTTCCACGCGGGCACGGCTTTTGAAAGATGGGCAACCTCGTCACGGCGCGGACGCGTAGCCGCGGTAAGCAACTACGGTGCAACTTTGGCGGCTGAGGCTGGCGAAGTCGATGCGCGGCGCTGAGGCCATCGCGTTTGAGTGGGAAAGCCACGCCGCGATATCGGCAAAGACGTCAGCAGGCGATTGAGCAAAGTCAGCGGGGCAATCATTGGATATGAATGGGAACCAATGGACGATTTTCGCAACCGGACTGCACAGTATGCTGACGCTGCCGCCGGTGGCTGCCGTTGCCGGAGTGGTTGGCTGCTTACGCGATCCCGCTGGCGCACCGTTTGGCTGTCAGGGCGGCTTTGGCGATTGTTTACGCCTTTAACCCATACTTCTTTGCGCGAATTAAACAACCGCTCTCAGCTCTTGCGCGTTCGTTCGCGCCTCGTGCGTCACAGCTTTCTTGGCGCTTTTTGCAGCCCTGCCGGATCTGCATTCGGCCGGAATGCATCTGCTTTCCTGCCGTTGGGCTCGCTCTTTGGCTTTGTGTTGGTTCTTCGGTTCTTATCAGCAATATCGCCCGGAACACCGCGGATGCGTCTCCGCATTCTTCTTCCTTTCCATCGGAAGTTTGGACTTCCCGCCGCTGCTCGTAGCTGTCCGTGCGATTTTACTTTGCGGCAACGCACCGTATTGCATACGCCTTCACGTGGCGATCCTTGTGGGCCGGACTCTTCGGCATGATCGTCCCCTATTGCTTCGACAGTCGGCTATCTCGGATGGGAAGCACTGCTTTGATGACTTCTGTACAACAGCTTACGCCGACTTTGCAATATCGTTGGCCCGACTTCCAGCGCTTGCCGTTGCCTCACGTAATTAGTTTCGGCTTTATCACGGTCTTGGCACTGCTGAGTACGCTCCACTTCGTGCGCACGAGTCTTAACGATAAAATTCGCACACGGGTGTTTCTCTATGTGCTGATCTTCTCGAATTGGTGCTTGCCGAAGCTGTTTGCTACCACATCATTATTGTACATAATGCCGCTTTACCAGTGGTGGCTTTCTCCGCTGATCGCTCACTACTTCCCTTTGGCACGCGGCGCCTGTTGATGAACGTTTGGTTTATCTGCTGGCTGCTGGGCTTGATAGCGCTGAGTATATATAACATGGCTTGCCGGCAATCTTTGGCGGCCTATCAAAACTTGGAGATGAAATGACGAGATTACAAACTTCTAATCGCACACGGCGTACTCGGAATGTTTTATCTGTCGCGCGTTTTTAGCCGGCACGTTCTTGCTGCCCTTTGCCTCAGAGGTCGTATTGTCGGGCCTTTTAGCTGCCGGCGCAGACCCCGTCGGCTGCTTATTTGGGGCACCATTGGCAATCTTTTTGGGCGGAATGTTTAACTACTGGATAGGAACAAAAGGAAGAAGATGGATCGAGAAATAAGAAAAGTGAAAGCCGCAAGATCTACACAAAGGGTTGCGGTACGTTCCTGCAAAGTACGCGCGTGGCGGGCTTGCTGGCGTGCCAATCTTGGGCAAGCATACCACGGTCTCGATGGGCTTTCTTGCAACAACCTTCTATTCCGCGTTCACGATTGCCTTGGGAAAATTCACCCGTTACGCAGTGATCGCTCAGCTCCTACGTCCTCATTTTTAGCAACGGCCCGGTGAAATTACAAACTCCAACGCGCCCCCAAATGGAGGCCGATAAGAATAATTTTACGCTCAACACACACTCACGCGCTTCGCGCTTCAATATGATTAAGCACAGAAAGATCGCTTCATCAACCGAGTCGTCTCCCGCTCCGCTCAAGGACTTCAACACAATGCGAATCAAATTTCCTCTTCTCGCCTCTTAATCATTCTCTGGGGTTGCAAACACGAAAGTTGGATAATAAACCACTCATCTCAGCCGAGCATCGAACCCCTGCGCAATATTGTCGAACACCTTGCGGGCGATTATTACAAGTTGTCACTTTTAACGCCGGTCGAGAAGCCCGGAAACCTACGAACCCACGCCTAAACAGCTGAGCGGACGTAAGTAACAGCAAGCTCTATTTTGCTATCGGCACGCTGGGGTTTTGAAAAGCGGCAGCTCGAACGACTAGAAAAGAGACCGCCCCTCGACGCTAAAAATATACACCGTGTCCGATGGCATTTCCCTTCTCTGTGCAACACGAGGCCACGGCGACTCGACTAGACCCGCATATCTGATGTCGCCCAAGAATGTCGTGATGGCGCGCAATGTCAGCCGTGCACTCTGCCAACGATCCTGAGCACACCGCAGTGTACAGTTGGCAGATCTTGAGCGCCACGCCGACGAGGTTGATCGCCGCATACGATCATGGTTAGCAAGGTGCGGTATCGTAATTTTTAATCTATCCTGCTTTGACTACTTTTGCCAACGAATATGACGTCCGCCAACTCACGATTGAGCAGATGACGGCAGAGCCGCTTCGAGCGAGCATCCCGCTACGATCATCTCGAGGCCAGCGGCCGAAGTCACATCATATTCTTGCAGCGCGAGTTCATAGCGCTCCGTCAAGTCCTTTTCAGAAGCCACCGGCGCCCGCGTTGTCATCATCAACCTTTGGCTTATCGCTGGGACAATGAAGTTATTGCCACCGCAAAAGCCTTAGCAGCAGAATGAATTTGGTAAGTCTCAGCGGCGTATCCTTTGCTTTCGACGGCCAAGTCGTATTGGAAAACGTCAATATCGCGATTAAACCGCACGATTTTTATCTGTTTTGATCGGGTACAAATGGCGGCGGAAAAACGACACTCTTGCGTTTACTTGCCGGCTTTACGCGCCCCACGAAAGGCGAGATCCGCCGTGCGTCCGGCCTGCGTTTTTAGGCGTTATTTGCCGCAGTATCGAAAAATGACCGCCAGTTTCCTTTGCGCGTTTACGATGTCGTGCGCTCCGGCCTGCAAAATCGAAAAAAACTACTGTCGCGCTTTTCGCCCGATGCCGATGATCGCGTTCGCGAAGCCCTGCATCAGTTGGCCATCGAGCAGTTGGCCTCCCGGCTCATTCCGATTTGAGTGGCGGCCAGTGGCAACGGCTATTGGCCCGCGCGCATAGTTTCGCCCCGATCTCCTACTCTGGATGAGCCGATACGCATCTTGACGCCGCCGTGACTTTTGTACGAACTTCGTTTACATGACGACTGCGCCATCGTGCTCGTCAGTCGACGACGCCCTTTCTCCAACGTTTGGCAGGTGAGCAAACCATCATCGTACAACCAGAAAATGGGCAGTAAAGCCCGATGAAAACCGCCTACTTTTATCCCTCGAAATACATACCACGACCTTTCTAACTTTTTATTCTAATGACAGAAAGAGAAAAAGCCTTGTGGGATAATGGCATCAATCCGGCGCATCCCTGAACTTCGCCGCTTGATCGATGAGGCCCAAGACTAGCAGTTATAATCGATCTCGCATCCCGCTCAAAACCGATGAGCGCGATTCACCCTGCGTGACGACTTTTGCGTGGGTTAGCTGATTGCACCGTCCTCCCTCCTTTTATGGTCGATTACGGGATATTTCGCTTGCGCGATCACGTCTTTATCAACGCGGATGCGCTTATGCTCGACGGCGCCCCTATCGTTTTCGGCAACCACATCTTTGTAGGGCCCAATTGCAGTTTTAATACCCCCATTCACCCTTTAATATCGAGCAACGCAATCAAAGTTTGGAGCGCAACGAAGCCATTTTATAGAAGACAACGTCGGATTGGCGCACAAGTATGCATCCGCCGGCGTCAGCATCGGTGCGGGTAGCGTCATTGGCGCAGGTAGCGTCGTCACGCGCGATGTTCCGCCCGGCGTGGTGGGCCGTTGGCAATCCTTGCTGCGTATTACGCAAAAGCCGAAGACCGCCCATAAAGCACCCGCTCTTCGTCTTTTTACCTGCCTCACCGACGGCCGGCGCGCAAAGCCGATTTCGCGTAATGACCCTGACAATGTAGAAAAACGCCTTTGATAGATCCACGATGAGGGCAAACAAGATACTGATTCTCTTCTCAAGGGCGCCTACATTGGGATACACCAAAAATATCGCGCCGAAGTTGAGTCGCATAGCCGCCGTCATTGCCGGTGTGGGAGAAATTCAACCGCCCAAACTCGTAGCCTTGTGCGAGGTCGAAAAATGAGCGTGTCATTGAGGACCCTACTGAACCGCACCCGGCTGCAGTCAGCTTCAATTATCGTTATTGATGACTGAGAGTGCGGACCAGCGCGGCATAGATGTGGTCCCTGCCTCTATCAGCCCTCAGCTTTTCATCTCCCTTTATACATGGATACGCTGCGCGTGATGCCGGCCGATAAACACGAGCGGCCGACCCGCGACATCCTCCACGTTTGCGGACTTGTGCCTTTCGGGCGATACGCTTTCTGTCTTTGTCGTTCACCCACAAGTCGGGCGGAGGCGTGCAGCAATCTGACCCGCCGCTGTCGTTTACCCAACGATTGCACGGAAATTGAAGCCCTCACACGACGGAAGTAACCGAAAGATCAATTATGGGCGATTTTCAACGACGAATATACCGACTCCGTCCATTGCTCGCCTTTAGCGGCCAAAAATGGACTGACGCGCCCAAACCCGCCGCGTTTTTGTGCGTCCTAACCGCTGATTTGAAAGCCGCAAAGGTGATTCGCGGTACGGCAAATTTCGCGCCGTTGGCAATTGATCGGTGATCGTCAATGATCGACTCCCTGCGACCGACGGACTGCATACAACGCCAGATTGTTTATTTTCGCCGATGCTCCACTCCTTAAATACGATGCCGCCGACCATGGCGTCGTGCCTTATCGCTCTTTTTCCGGGGCTTTTATCAAGGCTTTTCCGATCATCCGCCCGTCGGGTAGATTTTCTTCTATTAACAGATGGCCCATTAGTAGCAGTTGTTTTGACCGCTTAATGGGCAAAAATACGCCGGTTCAATCGCATATGCTTTTTCTCAAGGATTTTATTCAAGCCTGATTAGGGTTAAGCCCTTGTTTTGCGTTTCGCCGTTAAGGGTCGTTGATTGTAATCTTTTTCGATCGATTTAGCAGCGTTCCTTTCTCCCTGTTTTCCAAGCAAACTAGGTTGCTGGGTATCGCGAGCGTGAGTTTTTCATCACGATAAAAGATGTATGCTCACGAGCGTACGTTAGTTTCACCACGGTGAAAAATCGAGCAGTTGGGCGCGGGTGGATCATAAATCGTTATGGCAGCCCAAAATCAGGACTTTGATCGCAGCAAAACTGGGCAGGTATATTTTTCGCACCGGTCGTGAATCGTTCCGGTACGTGCAGGGAGGCATGTGAGCAGGGCTGATTTTAGTTGATCCCATACGTATTATTCGCGATGAAATGGGCTATTTTTAGCATTTTACTTGGGGCTATCATTCATCACGTACCCTATATCGGACGTGTTTTTTAGACCAACCCTAAGGGCTTGTCAACGTTGGGGTGCGCTAGGCGGGTTAAAAATGCTTTCGCTTTTTAACTGTCCCGTCAGACTAACCCCGATGGGGTTATTTGAGTCGGACAGCGTTGGCGGAGGTATCGCGTGGAATCTGGGTTGAGTTTGGGAGATGTCATTTGAGCCGAACGGCGTTGGCGGAGGGATTGTGCGGAATATGGGTTGGGTTAGTTGAAGGTTATTTGCGGCTGGAGGCGTTGGCGCGACGGAGTTGCGTGGCGTGTGGAATGAGTTTTATGGGTTTATTTGCGGCTAGAGGCGTTGGGGTGGAATTGATTGGCGTGTGGTATGCGCTGAGGGTGGATATGTGCTGTTGCCATATAGATGGAGAATTTTTGGGCGTTCTGGGGGTTCATTTGGTGGGAGAGGGGAGGGTTGAGATGATCATTTGGGAGGGTGCGGCAGGGTTGAAATACGCCCATCAGCGCTGGACTTTCGCCGTTTTTGCGAGTTCGAGGAGATGTTGGGTGTGGAATCGTGTGCAACAAAAAGAAGGCAGCATAGGGTTTCTGTGCCTGCCGCCTAAGTGTAGGGGTGTTTGTAGCCCTTATCCGGAGATAGGATTGTGGAATCAGACCACCAATTTCGCTGCGACCACCGACGGGGAGTTTGTGCACTTGTATTTGCGGCGCAATCTGTCGGCGGATTTGATCCGCGTGACTAATGACGCCTACTTTGCGCCCCTTCAATCGTCTCAAGGTTGCTCAAAGCCCATTACTAAGTTGAGCGGAAGCTTGATCAAGGCTGCTGAAGCCTCATCTATAAATAAGCCGCTGATTGACAAAGCTGCGCGCCGAGAGTGAGGCCACGAGGCGAGAGACCAAGCAGACGACAAAGGTTTCGCCGCCCGAAAGCGAGGAAACATAGCGACGTTCGTCGACATATCGCGTCTTCGATCTCCAACGGGAGCGTGCCCGGAATGTTGACCAAACGATAGCGCGCCGAGAGGTGAGATAAGTGATGATTGGCTTGCGCCCGAGGAGGCGGAAGGTATAGCTGGGGCCAATTCGCGGAATTTCTTCCCCATCTGCTACCCAAGAGATCGTCTAAGCGTCCCCATTCGGCTGCATCTTCTTCCACTGGCGTAGAGCGTGGCGCTTCGCCGCTGCGGCCTCGCCATCATAATGAGCCTTGAGGCGCGACTGCATTTGTAGAGTTCGGCGGCCCAGGTCTCGTGGCGTGCTCTGCAACCCGCTAGCTCTTGTAGGCCTCGATGCCTCCTCTCCCTCTCCCGACGGATGGCCGAGAGCGCGAGGCGAATGAAATCTCGCGCGCCTTGTCGGCATTGGCGGCGCTAGGCAAGCCTCGTCGCGGCGAGCTAGTTCGCGCGGATCGCATTCCAATCGTGGGGTCCGTGAAGAGCGCCTATCTCGCTAAACTGCGTCGGCGTATGTGCGCCGTTGAACTTCAGTATCACAAGTCCATTTCCGAACTCTTGCGGTTTGTATTCCTGACGTCCGGCCTCGAGCGCCTGCTCCACGTTTTCGTGGCGCCCATCCGGCGGTTCAAGCGGTCGTTGGTTGGCTAATCGTGCGATGGTGGTTTGCGTTTCCTGTTGCGTCTTGCGAATAAACGCGTTGAGGCGCTCTTCGAGTTCGGCCGGCGTGTCCTTGCTGACAAGTCGACGCATCTCCTCCTGCATATCTGCCAATTCGTTGCGCTGCATAGAGAGTTCGTTGACCGTCTCTTCCAATTGTCGATTAGCCTCTGCTTCGGCATCTTCCACGCTTTTTAGTTCCTCGCCCAACTCGAAGGTACGCTGCACGCCTTTTCTTCTGAGTTTTGTTGGTCGTATAGAGCCACCCGTCGCCGAGACCTCGTACGACGCGCGGCGGCGAGTCGGCATTGTGTCTCCACTCCGTGAACCAGCCGGATGGCGTGATCACTTTCGTCGAGGATCGACATAGAGCGCCTCCGTCGTGCGCTCAGATTTTCGCAAAGCAGCGTCACATCTTCCAAAGAGCCCATACGCACCTGTCGCTCCGTCTTGAGGGCGTTTAGTCGGCTTGCCGTTTCGCGCACTTTGATTCTCTAGCGCTCACTTCAATCGTAAGGCGGTCGATAAAGCCTTGGTGGAAGTTGAATGTCTTGAGCGTGACGTCGTCTTCTTCGGCCGCCCGCTGCGTATTTTTCTAAAGAGAGGCCGATCATCATAGCGCGCGCCTGCCGATTGACGGTCGAGGAGCAATCTTTAAACGAGTTGTCGAGCGCGGCATAGGTCTGCCACTCTTCCTCATCGGCCTTTTGCCGAGCTTCTAAGGACATAAGTAATTGCGCTCAAAAGCAAGTTCACTCTCGGCCCGCGCCATTTGCAAGCGCAAGTCGTCTAACTGCTTTATTTTTGCATCGACAGCTCGCGCGCTCATTATAGTCGGTCTCAGATTAGAGATCAGCTTTCGCCCAATTCGCGCTCCGTCTCCGTATGGTAAGGGTGGTGCGTCGCTCCGCAGACAGCAAGGCGCCCCCTGGCGTAAGTCGTGGCGCAAGACCTGATATTCACCATTGCTCAAGATATAAGCCTGTCGGCGGCGCTCCCTGCAAATCGCGTGCAGCGCTGCTTCCGTCTCTAGTCGCTCCATGGACTTTTTGTAGCTGGTCGAGGTTGGTTGCATCGCGGGCAATCTTCGCGCGCCGCTCATCCAGTTCCTCGTAACCATTAGCGATGCGCGTCCATAAGCGCGCCGCGTGGCTGAGGCCATTGGCCGGTGCTTTCAGCAGCCAATTTTTGCTGGGTTGTCGCCATTTAAGCCCTTATTGGCCTGTCGGGTGCATGAGCATTCGCTCTTTTGCACACTGAGAGCTGATTCTTTTTCGTTTTGCTCCTTTTTCCGTTTCTTCGAGTTTGCCAGAGATATCTCGCAAAGTGCGCTGCAACTTCTCTGCCGCCTTCAGGTTGTCGGCGTGTTGCGAGGTTTCGCTATCGAACGAATTGAGTTTGTCCTCAATCAGCTCGATTTTTCAAACATCACACGGTGCGTAGAGAGCGCCTGAAAGCGCACTTGCAGTTCTTTCTCCTCCTTTTGCCCGCTTCTATGGTCGCCAGTTTTTGCCGCGTGGGCCTCACACTGCCGGTGCAGCTGCACTTCGGCCTGCGTCTTGCGATGCTCCAAGCGCTTAATAGTATCCCTCTTTGCCCGTAATCTCTCCGCTGAGTTGGCGCCCGCGGTTGATGTCGGGCTGTTGCTGTTGAGTTGAGATGAAGCAGCGGCTTCCTGCTCGCAGGCTGTATCGAGAGCTGCCGAAGCGGCGAACCGCCTTCATGGGCTTGCGTGCGTTCAGCATAAAGCGCCCTCGCCCTGCCGCTGCAATCGCTCTACATCAGAACGACGGCAGGACGATGTCGCGATAGAGCTGCTGCACGGGTTGCAGTTCGTCGCAAAACCGGCGCAGGCGCAACAGGTCCGTGCGCATCGCCTCTCTGGCTCGCCGCGCTTGGAGGTCAGCCTCTCAAGTTGCTTGACCTTTGCTTCGGCTGCGGAGAAGTCGACCAACCAATTGATTTGCGACTTTACCATCTCCTGCTCGCTACCCAATTGCTTTTCAGAGAGGGTCAGGCGGTTGACGTCGGTCTCCAGATCCTCCAGTTCTTCAGGCGTGAGCCGGTTGCGGAGAATGCCTTCGATATGACTTTCTTCCGCTTTGACGCGGGCGGTAGCTGCGGCGGCTTTCTCGTGAATGCGCATCGAGATGCGGGCGTAGATTTCCGTGCCCGTCAGCTTTCTCAAGCAAGGCCGACTTTTCTTCTTTGCGCGCCCTGGAGGAAGGAGGCAAAAACTATTTTGAGCCAGCATAACGGTGCGTGAGAACTGCATATAATCTAAACCAGACCACGCGATTGATTTCTTCTTGGATCTCCGCGTTGCGCCCATCGAAGCTTTTCTTGTTCGGGGCGATTTGGCGGAAAGCGCGCGCCACGCTGTCGTAATTGCCCGTCTCGCTTTTTGCGGCACGACCACGCGGCTTCGTAGCGCGCGCCGTCGGGGTAGAAAAATTCGACAAGAGCGGACGCCCCTTTTTGTCCGCGGCGCATAATGTCGCGAACGTCGTCAGTCCTGAATGCTTTGACGAGTAGTATCCGCAGCAAGGCTTCGCTGTTCATCTTCCTACGCCGTCCAGACGAGGTGCTCGGCCGTAGAGGGCGCAAGCAAATGGCGTCGAGCAGCGTAGACACTGCCGGCTCCTGCATCGCCCGTGATGGCAAAGAGTCCGGCTGAGCGCAAAGGCTCTGTGGTAAAAGTCTATCGTCTGAAGGCCTTCAAAAGGAAGTCAGATTGTTGAGTGCTACTTTATCTATTTTCATCGTAGTCTGCAAGTAGTGATGTTATCGGCAATAATCTTACTGATCAGCGTGCCATCGGTGATGACGCCCTCGGCAGCCTCGGCGAAAACGCGTTTGTAAAAGCTTCGGGGAGAGGCTCACCATATTTATCTTGAAAAACTTGTTGGGCCAAATTCGAGCGGCGTCGTGGTGGGATGACGTCGACAACGCTCGGGCATCGAGCGCTCTGCATTGGCGCTTGGGCTGTCTCGCAGCATGAATGCGCGAAGCGCACAGCCTCGTCCGCAAGGCGTCCGGACGTCGTAAAAACTGCGGCTCGGGCTGTTCCTCACGCGGAGTTCTGGTAGCCAAAATCAAGCCCTTCGTCGTTCTTCTCGACGCGCGCGACCAATGAGTTCCACAAACGCTGGCCGATGCTGCGCCCTTTTCAGGAATAGACTTCAATTGGCGCGCGCATGCGCGGCGTCGGATGGCAGCGGGTCGCCCTCGCTCATCAGCTCGATGAGTCGCCGTGGTCACTAATATTTTTCCGAAAAGGACATCGGCAGAATGCCGCCGGCATAGGTGCGTTCGCGCACCTGCGCCCGATGCATGCCCTAAAGCGATATAGCGTACGCGCCCGCCACGTCGCTTCGACGCGGTCTTGTCCGCCAGACGACAAGGCGCTCGCTGCGTTCCGTCTCGCCAAACGAGCATCGGCCGCATAATAATGGGCCAAAGGAATGACGGCAGCCTCGGAAATCACTCGTGCAGGTGCTTCCATAGTTGCTCAAAATAATAGCGCAGGCCCTCTCCGGCGTCATTCCGACCGGATAGTCGCCGCTGCGCAGGTGGGCGCACGGCAAAGCAAACGACTTCGGCCTCATTATTGTCGCGCGCCGACTCAAAGGGGAGAATCAAGCGGTCGAAATCTGGCGCCGTCGGGCAGGCGTTCGATCGTGCCGCGCACATATATACTATGAAGATACAACAAACCGGCCGAAATGCCTGGCAGGTGCGCCGGAATCGTGATTGCCGGCAATCACAACGGTTTGCAGTCCGCTCACCTCTTCGGCTGCCGCAGCAGAGAAAGCGGAAAAACATCTTTTCGGCCTCAGCCGAGGTTGGATGATCGAAGACGTCGCCGGCAATGAGCAAGACGTCGGGCTGCTGCTCCGCAAGCGTCTGCCGCAACCAGGCGAGATAGTGCGCAAATTCGGCTTCACGATCATAGCCGTAGAAGGCATTGCCCAGATGCCAATCGGCCGTATGTAGCAACTTCACAGTTGTCGTCTCTTTTATTTTGCGCAAAATTACTTAAAGGCGCGTAATAACGGCGATGAAAAAGAACACTTTTCTTTGCTCGATCGCATAGGGGTGCGAAGAAAAGTGGAGAGAATGTCGGAGCGCCACGATGCTGCCGCGCGAACAAGCGCAAGAGAAAAGACGCGTGGGGTTGGCGATGCTTAGTTGACGTATTACCCTCAACCGCGTCAATACGCATCACCAACCATCACGCTATTCACTCATTATTACTAATCAATTACTTCACTACTTTCTTTCCATTGACAATATAGATGCCCTTCGGCAAGTCTTTTGTTTCTCCGCCGAGCTTAGTTCCGCTAATCGTATAGATGCCTTGCTTGGCAGCGGTCTTTTTCTCGAACTTTTTGCTTCAAATGTTCACCATTTGATCTTGAAAACGGAGACATTTCCCCAACAAAAATGAGCAATCATAAGCCCGCTCGCGCCCCCGTTCGCTCATCTTCATTTCGCGAACGCTTTCGAAAGCGGACAAGGTGTTTAACATGCATATCTTCAACTATTTACATTGCTTTTGAGCGCGACACAAAAGCCCCCAAATAAGTTTTGAAAAACAGACTCATACAACAGCTCATTCGCCCTCAAAAATCGGATCGACAAACCTGAAAAATTCCTCCTCCATTGATAATATCCTCTGCTTTTACCCCAAAAATTACACGCGGAAAACGATAAAAAGCGCAAAAACGGCGCTTTCATCGCAGACGTAGGAAAAACACCGCCTCAAAACCTCCCGCCGCACCGCACCCGCACCTCCGCCAAACTTTCTCACTATGATCGTTGAAACTTTTCTTATAAGACAATTTTTAATTCTCCTGATAAGACATTCAAACTTTCACCCAAGACAATTTTTCCGATCATAGGTGAAAGTTTGAACGATCCTTAGCCTTGTGTGAAAGATCAACCGCTCATTTTCGATAAAACACGAAAAACCGCGCTTTCATCGGTTGAAAACGCGGCCTTTATCAAATGTAATTTTCGCCGGCACCACATTGCGCCGCCCCTTCGCCTACTTCGCATTCTAGGATATCGTCCTGCGCACCGAAGGTTAAGTTGTGTCTTGTCGAGGGCCATACGCATCGCACCGTTGTCGAACCTCACGCTTACGCGCTAATGAGATTTGCCCTTTTTCCTCGGCCTCTTTCGCCGTCGACGCGCCCCTCGCCGCATCGTCAGGCGACGAACCGAGATCTCCTAAGCGAACGGAATCACCGTCTGCAAGCGTTTGGAGAATCTCATATTGCAGGGCATCCAACACCGCCTTAACGGAGGCAGAAGATACGCCCGAACGCTTTCTCAATGCGCCCGACAATGGTGCGTAGCATCACAGGGCGCCGGGCGCCATCTGCGGATAAAATTTAATTTGTGTACGATTGAGCGGATTTTTCTTTTCGCTCTGATAACGAATTTAATCATTGTGGTATAGATTTAATTGGTGAATACTGTTAAGAGCGCTCCTCGCCCTGCGTATGCAAAGGTAAGCATTTCCGGCGAGTCGACAAAACGCGATATAATCCATTGATAATAAGCGAATCCACGGATATTTTTGGAAAGACCAACCTCATGGGGTTGCACATCAGGATGAATTGTGGCAGGGTTGTCGCTTTGCTCCAACGCCTGCCCTGCCAAAAAGACCAAGCCTAAGGGGCTTGCGTTGCAGGGGGTGAGCTTTTGCGGTTTGATTTTGTACTGCGCTTGCTATAAAAGGAAAATATATGGTTAACAATTGCACGCCTAAACTCGGGTTCTTTCCGCATTTCAACTCGCAAAATACCTTGATTTCTATTGCTCCCACCCTATAAATCGCTGCAATCCTTTTCAATCTCGACCCAACTATCTCGCATTTCCGTCCACAACAATCCCATCCAGAGCGTGAATACTTTTAGTGAGGGCAGGCTGGTTGATGCACAGCACGTCAGCAACTGTCCCCAGAGCACAGGAAAACTGTCAACCCCTAGGGTTGGTCTTTATAAAGCTCGCAAAGCCAATGATCCGCACGGCGGAAAGCGTTACGTCCGTCTCAACGGTCTCGCGTTGCGAGAGTGGGAGTGTTGTCGGTCTGGATGGTATTACACTGCGATAACGCCAAGACGACAAGACATCGGTTTTGTGTGTCGAGCGAATGAGCGAGGGGTGGTTTCGCGTCTCACAACGTTGGTCGAAAACCTTAAAAGGCATAACCTGCTGTTGCTGCAAAGCCGATTCGATGGAGCGGGCGCAAAGCATAGAGGAGTTGTGCAGCGACTCTTGAGGTGAGTCGTGAAAAAGTGATGATGCTCCTGTTGCGCGTATAGCGTTGGACGTTGCGCAAGACGTCGCGGCCGTTGAGGCGAGTGGAGTAGTCGCGCGTTACCAAGTCCCACATAATCACCTTATAGTGGTGCTGGACTGCCTATGTCATTGGCCCCATTTCATCCAGCCGTGGGCGGGCGGAAGAGGTCTGTGCGGATATAAGCTGTTGGCCTTTTCGACGTTGGAGCATACTACTAGGACGCTTATGGCGCAAGCCGCCGATGTGGTTAAAAGTCATGATTGCCCAAGCTGATGGCCGGCTGCTTTTACTGTTCAAAGGTTTCGGATTCTTTCGCATCGCTGTCGCCCACCATAAAAAGGTGGCCTTCACTTGATAATGATCTAAGACGTCGAGAACCCGACAGGGTGACTTCCGGAATCGGTCCGTCGTCGAAGGTGAGATAGACGGCGTGGTCGTTGTGGGCCATTCGCCAATAAGCCAACGGGTAAAGCCAGCGTAGGAAAAGGGAGGGCTGCTCGTGAGCATAGACCATGATCGAAAAATAGCGGCGCGGCTTTCGGCGTCGGGGAGCGCGTGCGTCGGGCGCGAGGGCTTTGCCGAGTTAATGGTTGGTTGGTACGTGGCAGGTGGATGCCGACGCTATAAAAGGAAAAGCGAGGACGCAAGACAAGAGGGTTGTTTTCGAAACCTTTGCTTGCATCCTCACTTTATCAGACATTGTATTATTCTTCTGAACCGTCGGCCCCAGGCGCTTGGGGTTGTTGCATCATTTGCTCCAAGGCTTGTGCGCGATATTGCCGGCTTGTGTGTGCCGGTCAACTGCTTTAAGCGAGCAGAATAGAGTGCTGGGCTTGCGCTTTCGCAGCATCGAGTACGCTAATTGCACTAGTAGAGGTTGCGGAGCGCACGTGCGCAAGACGAAGCATAGCTCGATGAGGTCGCTGTAAGAAAAGCGAGTTGAGCCAGTCTAAATATTGCGCGTTGTATTTTGCGACTGACGCAGTAGCTATTTCTCCCGGCTTTCTTCGCGTTACCCGCTTGCAGCCAGATTTGTGCCAACTGGTAGTCGTTTTTCTTCGTAGGGGATGTTGCTCGCAGGCAGCATCTTTTTCGGACATGGCGAGCACTTCTCGTGCCTTTGCGGTTTGACCTTCCATCAAAAAGACGTTGAGCTAACATCGTAAAACATACATGCGGTGGGTCTGCGCGCCATCTTCATATTGGTGGTGTCAAGATAGATGCCGGGCTTGTTGAGATTGCCGTAGCGGAAGCGCTTCATCAGGTTGTTGTACATCAAATTGGTGTCGATCGTGCCCAATTCGCTTGAACGGCGTGATGCGATAAGCAAGGCCCCTAAAATAAAGTAGTCTTGGAGACCTGCAAAGTAGATTCAGTGCCTATCGTTACACCTGACTGTGCATCGGGCGCTTCCAGTCGTTGCGCGCAAGCATTTCATAGATCATCACATCTCTGCGATAGAGACCGCCCTGACCATTGCGCATGGCCCAAGCCAGGATAGGTTGATGTGATCAGGGATGGCTTCCTGTGCCTTGCGGGAGTGCCATCACCTGATTAATGATATTCTGCTTGTTGACGTGGACAATGACGGAGTCGGTCGGAACAGCCCTTCGTCTTCACGTAGTTGTCCATAATATAGCGGGAGATCGTGGGCGATCCGGCCCTGTTGGGAGTGCGCCCGCTTAAAAGCGCATCGAGTTCGGCTTTGCCCTCCGGATGAATCGAGTAAGTATGCTTGCCGTTGTCCGCATATTGATAAGGCAGCCAATTGATAGGCAGTGCGGGAGAATCGTAAGCCGGTCGACGCATTTGGTCCGTGTACCACGCCGTTTGCAGATATTCTAAGTTGCAGACGCGAGCGTCGAGTGCGGTTGCTCCTCCGTTTTCGGTTGTACCCAAAGCGGGAAGGTTTCGCTGTCGCCATTGCAGAAGAAAATAGGGTGAGCCGGTGTGCCGTCGAGCAGCTTCTCGGCATCGTGTTCAGATAGTTCGCCCGAATCGCGGCAGAGATAGCGGCCGGAACGGTCTGTGGTCGTCCCACGTTTGGCTCACCATCTGCAGCGGTACTGTGATGCCGAGCACGGAAGCAAAGATCGCCGCCGGCATAGCTTTACTTTCTTGCTGCTTAACCCAGAAGCGCTTGAGCCAATCGTAGATGGCAGCAACGCCAAGGCCGATCCAGATGGCGAAGCGTAGAAGGAACCGGCATAAGCGTAGTCGCGCTCACGCGGCTGCTGAGGCGTCTGATTCGCAGTATAAGATAAATCAGCTGCCGGTCATAAAGAAGAGGAAGAAAACCACCCAGAACTGGCGCACACCCTTTCGCCGCGGAACAATTGCCAGAAGAGGCCCAAGAGACCGCAGGAGCAAGGGAGGCAGTAGAAGACACTGTGCGATTTCTCCTCTTTCAAGACGTCGGGCAGTTTGCTGGTCGCCATAAAGCGAAGTGTCGATGACGGGAAGTCTGGTAGGAAGGCGCTATTCTTTCTGACCGAAGTTTCTGTACGCCGTTCTGACGGCCGGCAAAGTTCCACAAGAAATAACGCCAATACATGAAGTTAAGCTGATAGGACGTGAAGAAACGGAAGTTGCTCCACTGCGTCGGCATTGCCCCGGAACTTCTTGCCCGCTTGGTGTGGTGAACGTAACGTCGCGCATGGCGATATCGCCGCCCATCCAATCTTGATAAGCCGGGCATGATGGTAATCCCAAATGCGCGGGAAGAACATCGTGAGGCCTGATGGGTAAACCAATTTTTGAGATGCTACGACCGATCTGCATTCGTCGGGCGCATTGGTTGTTCCTTGGTTTTTGGCTGCCAAACGTCGCTTTCGTCGATCGTGATGGCTTGCGCGTAGACCGCTTGATCGCAGGACGTAAAGGCTCTCCCTGAACAAGGGCGTTTGTCCGCATTGGTCGCGACTGAGGTAGCGCCCAAGGTAAAGATATCCTCCGGCGAATTTTTGGTCCATCGGCGGATTAGCCGCGGAGCGGATGACGATAACGGCGTAAGAAGAATAGCGCCAATCATCAGCATCAGCGAGGCAGAGGAGCGACGTATTGAGGAAGCGTTTGCGCAGACGGAAGTTGCTGTCTTTGTTTTGGTGTAGAGGAAGTAACCCGGAACGCCGAAGACAATCAGCGCGATGAGGAAGGATTTTATCCCGTCGCCGAAGAAAGGAATGCCGAGCAGTCCGACGGAAATGAGATAAAGAAGGTTTGTGCGTGCGCGGTTGTGCTGCGTAGTACTCAAAATGGCCGTCAAGACTATGGCGATCAAAAGTAGGAGATAAACAGCCACACCCACGTTGAAGCCGAAGCCGAGCCAAGTTGACAAAGATGAGTTCGAACCAGCCGCAAACTTTTACAATGCCCGGAACGAGTCCGTAGAGCACGGTTCCGACCAGCACAGAAGCCGGATCACGACTGGCCAACATACTACCTTTGGCCTGCGCATCCGGATTGCGTTTGAAGTAATATACAAGTGCGATGGCCGGAGGCAGAGCAGAGCTGAGCAAGTGTACGCCGATGCTCAAGCCCGTCAACAGAAAATCAAGACTAACCAACGATCGCTGTGCGGCTCATCGGCGTGGTCTTCCCATTTCAAGATTAACCAGAAAAACACCGCTGCAAACGCCGATGAATAGGCGTAAACTCGGCCTCGGCAGCAGAGAACCAGAACGTATCGCTCCAAGCATAAGCCAAGGCGCCCGTAAAGTCCGGCTGCCATATGACGACGATGAGCTGCGCCCAGTTTGCACGACGCCGTCCTTGCAGAGGATTTGCCGCGTCAAGTGTGTGACCGTCCAAAAGAGAACAAGATCGTGACGGCCGAAAGCGAGGGCGCTCATAATGTTAATCATAAAGAGCTACCGCGTCGGGTCGCTTGCGAAGCGCGAAAAGACGCTACCCGTCATACATAAAGAAAGGTCACCGGGCGGTGTCCGGCGTCGAGTTTAGAGCGGTGGAGATAAACTCGGGGCAATCCTGCAAAAGTCGACGCCGACGGCTCTACTGTAAGACAATAGGTGACGGCAGCAATGGCGAATGCAATCCAACCTACGAGGTTGTTGATCAGCTTGTATTGCTTCACAGTGAAAGAAACTATTATATTGAATATTATTTTCGATGAACAACTCGCAAAAGTAGGAAGAAAGATATTGAATGCCCGCCGCTTGGGCTCTAAAAATAAGTGGATTCGCGGCAAAAAGTCGACATCGCAGCACGGCCTTTTAATGAAACAGACTTGGCGGCGGAGCGGCGATGGTCGAAAATGAGGTGCGTAAGTTTGAATTTTTAGGGATTTTTGTGGAGACTGTTAAGGCTTAAATTGTCATTTTTCGCCCATTTCATCGCGTTTTCGGGACATTTCTTCAGAGTTTTAGGAGGCCTCGCCGATCTTTATTTTTGTTTGGTCCGAGCAAACATCGTTTGCGGGACCAAATTATCGTTTGGCGGAGAAAACCATCGTTTGCCCTCGAGCAAAACGATCATGAGCAGTACGCAATCATTTTTAGTTGAAGACTGCGCGCGTCGTAAAACGAGCGGCGGCGAACCGTTTTCATTGGCTGAAGCGAAAAATGGGGCCGCTTGGTCGGAGATGCATAAATCGATTGCGCGGCGCAGACGAGGCGGCCTCAAGGCCGATGCCGATGAGCAAGCGCCGACGCTGCGTCAGAGCGCGCGGCCGGCCAACTTTTGATGAACAACGTAAGAGGATATAAAAAAAGAAAGAGAAGCGGGCGATCCGTTCTCTTTCTTTGTGCGCTTCAGGATGGGCTTGAACCAACGACCCCTGATTAACAGTCAGGTGCTCTAACCAACTGAGCTACTGAAGTTGGTGAATTAGTAGTAGAACTTTTTGGAGCGCTTCAGGATGGCTTTGAACCAACGACCCCTGATTAACAGTCAGGTGCTCTAACCAACTGAGCTACTGAAGCAGTTTTTATCAATTCGGCTGCAAAAAGTAATAGGTATTTTTCCAAATTAGCAATACCTTTGCAGGAAAATTACAGAAAAAAATCAGATGAAGAGAGTTTTAGGCTTTGGTAATGCACTGGTTGATGTGCTTACAAGAGTCGAGGATGATACTATATTGGAAGCACTGCAACTGCCGAAGGGTTCTATGCAGCTGATTGACGCTGAACGTTATCGGTATATCAGTGATCAACTGGCAAAATGGAGACAACGCGGGCTACCGGCGGGTCGTGGCCCTGCAACACGATCTTGGCGCTCGGCCACTTAGGTATGCAGCCCGGCGTCGTGGGTAAGGTGTGAGGGATGACGATAACGGACGTTTCTTTGAAGCTACTTGCCGCACGACAGCATTCGGCCAATGCCGTTTTGCGCAGTGAAAAGTGCATCGGGCGTTGCCCCTACCTTTATTTCGCCCGACGGACAGCGCACGTTTGGCATCGTATCTTGGCGCTGCCGAAGAAATGTGCGCCGAAGAGATCCACGAAGCCTTGCTCGATGCGTATGATTACGTCTATATCGAGGGCTATTTGGTGCAGAATCATGATTTGTTGCGCCGCATTGTGGCCGTGGCTAAAGCGAAAGGAACTCCCATTTGCCTTTGATTTGGCTTCTTATAATATTGTGGCGGGTGAAATAGCGTTCTTTACAGAGCTTTTTGCCCAACGTTGATATCCTTTTTGCCAATCAGCAGGAGGCCGAAGCCTTTACCGGCGAGGGCGATCCCGAAGCCGCTTTTGCTGAAATTGGGCGAGATCTGTCGTACAGTCGTTGTTAAGACCGGTGGATCGGGCGCAAAGGCTAAGCGCGGCGCGGAAGTCGTAAACGTAGCTGCAAGCGCCCCGTGAAGCAAGTCTTGACACGACGGCGCCGGCAGACTTCTTTGCGGCCGGTTTTCTGTATGGTCTCTCGAAAGGTTGCGATTTAGCCGAGTGCTTTACAAAGGAACGGTCCTCGCAGCTTATGTAATAGAAGTGGCCGGTACGCATTTGCCGGAAGAAACGTGGACGCCATCCGGCGGAGATGAACGCCGTTCGGCCGGCAGTTTGATATATAGAATGAATTATGAGAAAGATTGCCATTGTTTTGCTCTCGTCCCTGCTCGCGGCGGGAGTTTGCACGCACAGACACACAACGCAGAAGTAGCCAAGCAGTTGGAGACGTTTAATGTTGTATAAGTTGCTTGACCTTTATTATGTCGACGCTGAACGCGCCCAAGATGGTGCGGGGCGCGATAGATTATACTGCTGGACGGGCTTGACCCCTACACGCAGTACTATCCGGAGAGCGAAGCGCAAGATTTGCAGCAAATGACGACGGGCAAATATGCCGGCGTTGGCGCGGTTATTAGTTTTCGCCGCGACCTTCATCGCTGCGTCATCAATCGTCCTTATGCCGGACAGCCTGCTGCCGAAGCCGGATTGCGCGCCGGAGATGTTCTCTTGGAGCAGAACGGAAAAAGATTATGGCGAGGCAGCCGCAGACGCGGAAAGCGAGCAGGCGTATAGCAACCGCGTGAGCGCTTCGCTGCGAGGCGAACCGGGCACAAGCTTTACCTTGAAAGTGAAACGCTATGGCGTGAGCAAGCCGTTGACGTTCAAAATAACGCGCCGCAACATCGTGCTGCCCAGCATTGGCAACGACGCGGATCTTGCAAGACAGTAGTGCATATTTTGCTCAATCAATATACGGAAGATACGGGGCGCGATATGCAAAAGGCCGTGTCCGAGCTGAAGCAACAGGGCGCTAAGCGCTTGCTGCTCGACTTCGCGCAATAACCCCGGCGGACTCGGTGGATCAGGCCGCCAAGGTCGTGGCGCTTTTATCCCGCGCGGCAAGGAAGTGGTCATATAAAAGGAAAGATAAAAGAAAACAACGTAACCTATAAGACGAGTGCCGAACCCTTGGATACGAAGATGCCCATCGTCGTCCTGACCAATTACGCGACGGCTTTCGGCTGCGGAAATCACGGCTGGCGCCTTGCAGGATTACGATCGCGCCGTCATCGTCGGTCAGCGCTCTTATGGTAAAGCGACTCGTGCAGCAGCCGCGCTCGTGCCCTATCGCGGTGTGCTGAAACCGACGTCGGCGAAATATTATATCCCAGCGGGCGATGCGTGCAGGCCTATGCTTATAAAGATGGTGAGCCGCAGCATTTGCCGGATAGCGTGGCGAAAAGTTTTTCATACTGGCCGGCGGGCGCCCTGTTCGCGACAGTGGCGGCATCACGCCCGATGTGAGCGTGCCGACTGACAGTTTGCCGAATTTGTTGGCCCACTCGGCTTCGAGCAATGCGCTGATGGATTATTGCGCCGACTATCGTAATCATCACGCCTCCATCGCTTCGCCCGACAAATTCAGTTTGAGTGATGCCGAGTATACGACATTTATCCAATTTTTGAAGGCCGCCAACTTACTTACGACACGCAAAAGTAAAAAGCGCTTGAGGTGCTCCGCAAGATTGCGGCCGCCGAGGGCTACGAGGCAATGACGACAGACGAATTTGCGGCTTTGGAGAAGAAATTAGTCCACAATGAAGACTACGACTTCGACTATTGGCGCAAGCCGATCAAACGCTTGGTCGAGGGCCAACTGATGACGTGCTATTATGATCAAAAGGGCTTGGCCGATTATAATCTCCGCGACGACAAAAGACCTGAACGAGGGGCTTGAAGATCACTACGAACGATAAGCGCTATCGTGGTTTGCTTTCCGCCGGTTTACCCGCCGTACCCGAAAAAAGTCGAAATAAGCCGCCTGCCGTCGCGTTATTCCCCGCTTAACAGGCCTTCGCTGTCGCAACACGTTGCGCTCGAAGGCCTTTGCGTCTTACTTCGCGTTGCCTCGAAAGGATGCTATCGGGCGCCCCGTCTGGTGCCGGCAAGTGTTTATCAAACAGCGGCCGGCCGCCATCGATTGGTCGCAAAATAATGCCTTAATGCAGCAAATGTAGAAGGCTTTGTGTGCCCTTTTTGGTACTCAAAATCGATAAAAAGCAAGCTGAGGCGCAGCGAAGCGACCCCAACCCTTGCGGCAAATATTATTTTGCGAAATCAGATAAATAAAAAACCATTTCTCCACCTGCTAACTTAAAAAGTTTATCTATCTTTGTGCGATTTTTATATTGACGAAACAACAAATATTTCAGACAAGCTAAGATGAATGTGATTACGAAAACCGTCGCTTTGCCTGATGGCCGCACCATCAGCATAGAGACCGGCAAGCTACTAAACAGGCTGATGGCGCTGTAATGTTGCGCCTTAACAACACAATGTTATTGGCCACGGTTGTAGCTGCAAAGACGCCGTCAGGGCACAGATTTTATGCCCCTACAATGTGATTATAAAGAGAAGTATTCCGCAGCAGGCCGTTTTCCCGGCGGTTTTACGAAGCGCGAAGGCCGCGCTTCCGACTACGAGATTTTGACTTCCCGTTTGGTCGATCGCGCACTGCGTCCCCTCTTCCCGAGCAATTATCACGCAGAAGTTTATGTGAACATCACGCTGTTTTTCAGCTGATGGCAAGGATATGCCCGACGCATTAGCAGGTTTTGCTGCTTCAGCCGCGATTGGCTGCTTCCGATATCCCGTTTGATGGTCCGATATCTGAGGTTCGCGTAGCCCGCGTTGATGGTTCTTGCGTCATCAATCCTACTTTCGAGCAACTCAAGCAGGCCGATATGGACATCATGGTGGGTGCTACGGAAGAAAAACATTATGATGGTCGAAGGCGAGATGGACGAAGTGCTGGAATCGGCTTTGCTCGAAGCGCTCAAGGCGGCTCACGAGGCCATCAAGCCTATGTGTCGTTTGCAGAAGGAGCTGATGAAAGAACTCGGCACTGACGTTAAGCGCGAGTACGACCACGAAGTTAACGACGAAGACTTGCGCAAGCAAAGTAGCAGATGAATGCTATCAACCGGCTTATGCTATTGCTGAGGCCGGCAATCGCGATAAGCACCAGCGCGAAGAAGACTTTACGAAGATTCGTGAAGACTTCAAAGAGCGTTGTGCCGCAGCGCACGCTGATATGCCCGCTGACGAACTCGAAGAGAAGAACGCTTTGATCGACCGCTACTATAATGACGTAGAGCGCGACGCAATGCGCCGTTGCATCCTCGATGAAGGCACAGCGCTTAGATGGCCGCCAGACTCATAGAGATCCGCCCCATCTGGTGCGAAGCCGGCCCGCTGCCGATGCCGCACGGCTCGCCATCTTCACGCGTGGCGAAACGCAAGCCCTTGGCTACGACGCTCGGCACACGCCTTGACGAAAAAGATGGTCGATGACGTATTGGACAAGAGCTACCAGCGCTTCCTGCTCCACTACAACTTCCCGCCCTTCTCTACGGGTGAGGCTGAGCGCAGCGCGGCGTGGGTCGTCGCGAGATCGGCCACGGCCACTTGGCTTGGCGCGCATTAAAGAATCAGATTCCCGCAGATTTCCCCATACTGTTCGTGCAGTGAGCGACATCCTCGAATCAAACGGCCTCATCTATGGCTACCGTTTGCGCAGGTGTCGCTCGCTCCTCGATGCCGGCGTTCCGATGAACCGTCCGGTAAGCGGTATCGCCAGGGCTTAATCAAAAACCCCGGCGAAGAGAAGCATGCGATCCTCTCCGACATACTTGGCGATGAGGACCACTTGGGCGATATGGACTTCAAGACGACTGGCACCATCAACGGTTTGACGGCAACGCAAATGGACATCAGAGTGCGACGGTCTTTCCTATGAAATCTTGGAAGAGCTTTGATGCAAATGCCAAAAGCAGGTCGCGAACACATCCTCGGAAAGATCACCGAAACGCTGGCTGAGCCGCGTCCCGACTTCAAGCCCCACGTGCCCCGCATCGTTGCCTCGAGATTCCGGAAAGAGTTTATCGGCGCCGTTATCGGCCCGGGCGGGAAAAATCATCCAAGGTGATGCAAGAAGAAACCGGCCTACGATTACCATCGAAGAAGAACACGGCGTGAGGCAAGATCCAAGCAAGCGCCCGAGCAAAGAAAGCATTGATGCTGCCGTTTGCGAAGATCCGCGCCATCGTTGCCGCGCCTGAAGTAGGCGAGGTTTACGATGCAAAATCGTTAGCATTATGCCTTACGGCTGCTTCGTAGAGTTTATGCCGGGCGAGAAGGCTTGCTCCACATCAGCGAGATCAGCTTGGAAGCGCTTGGAGAGCGTAGAAGATAGCCGGCTTGCACGAAGGAGACTCACACGTCTGTAAAACTTTTGAGATCGACGATAAGACCGCAAAGTTCCGCCTCTCTCATGCGTACTCGAGCCCAAACCCGAGGGCTGGAAGAGCGTCCCGCCTAGCGCGTCCGGCGTCGCAAGGTGCGTAACCCGCCAGCGATCGCCCACGCCGCGAAAGAGGTAGAGGTCGCCAAGAAGGCAATGCCGCAGCCGGAAGAGCCGCGCCGCACGACGCCGCCGCCCGCCATCCTGACCGGCATTTTGACTTTCCTAATGAGTATAAAATGTGAATGAGAGCCATAGGTTGCTGCCCTTCGCCAAAGTTTGGCGGAGGGGGTTATTGTTTAGGCTTGGGCCGACCAAGGGGCTGACCGGGTGGCTATGCGGCTCTCTTGCTTTACCGAGTGGCTGGCGCATTTGCTGCAACTTGCTACGTGAATGCTGCCCTGCAGGAAAAGAGACGCAGCCGTCGAGGGCCGCGCCGTCGTCCGAAGTAACCTCAGCAGTCGTCCTATTTTAGTCTTCTCTGCAAAAGTAGCACCGGGAAAGTCCCGATAAAACCGGCACGCCAAAGGTTTTGATCACGCTGAAGTTTGGCGCAGAAGGTGCACCGCTCGTGAGCGTAGACCCTTTTATCGTGAGCGCACACCTTCCTCACGAGCGTACACCTATCGTGAGCGTAACTCAAAAGTTCGGCCCTTTCTTGCTGTTTCGATCAACTCGAGGCGGTGTAATGTGAGCCATCAGCGCCTTTGAAACGCACGTGAGGCGCCGTCTCAGCTTGCCTTTGAGCGGGGAAAAATCGCTCGGCAGCATTAAAAATCAGTGCGCCCCAAAGCGTAGATGAAAGGTTGAATTAAAAACTTTGTTAATTTCTGTTGACGAAAAGCCATTGACTTACGTTTAATCAGTAAAGGCGCAAACCAACAGCCGACGCAAGGCGCACGGAAATCGTCGATCACGCCGCGCCGAACTTAGCCGCCGGCGGCAGAGATATCAACCAACGAGAAGGCGAAACGCGCACAATAAGTAACAAGACCGATATGGATCAAGCCACTTTTGAAAACCTTCACGTCACGGCACGCTGAGCGCACTGAGCGCCAGTCGTGCGATGGGCGTAGAATCCGCATTCGGCCGAAGATATTGCACAAGAGACGTTGGTACGCCTATGGTCGTAGATAGCGCGAAGATTTGGAGCGCTTCAAAAGTATGGTGGCCTTTGGCTGGCGTCGTGGCGCGCAGACACTTTGCATAGATCGCTTTCGGCGGCGCACGGAAGAGGGCGAGGCGCTCACCGGAGGTTTCCTCGACGCTGATTGCAGCCGAGTGCCCGCTTTGCCAGAAGAGGATAACCTGAGCGCTGGTTGCGCACAAAGCTCCAAAACCTCGCCCTCTACGGAGTATATCAAGTTCTTACACTTGCGCGCCAGAAGTAGAAGGGCGCTCGAAGGAAGAAATAGCCTGACCTTAGGGCTTGAAGCAGCGCATCCGTCGCCACACTCTGAAAGCTCGCGCGCGCAGCGCAGCCTCTGCTAGCTGAAACTGCCGACGACACGCAGAAAACGAAGCATATAGCGACATATTCACTCCACCGTTCCGTCGAGGAGTCCGGCGTTGAGCGCTTGCTGGCGCGCTTTTATGGCGGGCGAAACATCGCGCGAAGAGGAGCAGCAGTTGGGCGCTTTCTTCCGGCTTTGAGCCGATATGTAGCCTGGAAAAATGGGCCGACTATCGGGAGATGTTTGCTATGTGCAGTGCGTATGCCGCAACAAAGCGAAGCGTCAGGTGTCCCTTTGCCGTGCACCGAAAAGCCAGGTCGGCGGACGCGTTTCTCTGTCGTTGAGGCTGAGCGGAGCGGCTGCCGCAGTGGTCGGCTTTAGCTCTCCTTGTCGCAGCAAGCGCAGCGGATCCGGCGGCCGATGTCTGCGTACTCCGATCAGCCGCCGCCCGCCCCGCTATCTCTCGTCACAGGAGACGCCGGAAGTGAGCCGGCGAGAAAGTCCGAGCCGCTGCGGTCGCCGCGACCGAAAACCAAAGCCGTTGCGCGACACGACGCGGA